>WNFV01000030.1_pt1 | contig 184090 bp, 145 predicted proteins | sample 5400101 | NCBI WGS metagenome assembly WNFV01 (sample SAMN13153361, study PRJNA577476) | soil metagenome | isolation source: 115 cm soil or saprolite under grassland replicate 1 | place: USA:California | collected 2016-06-15 | reverse complement strand
CAGCGACGCTCCGGGCGGCGCGCCGCCCGGAGCCATGGCCCCGGCGGCGGGAAGGTGAAGGAGCAGCTCGAGGGCGCTGCGGGCGTCGAACCGGAGCGCCGGCACCCGCAACGGAGCGAGCGCCGGGTGCTGCCCGCTCGCGCCGGCGCCGGTCTCGGCCAGAGCTTCCGCCGGGTCGTGCACCAGCTCCGGTGAGGCGAGTGGTCCGGACGCGAGCGACGGCAGCAACAGCGCCAGCTCGCCCGCCTCCGCCTTGTCGACGAGCCCCTCGACCAGCGGGGTGGCCGCCGCGACCATCGCGATCTCGCGCAGACGGTCGGACGGGCAGGCGAACGGGTGCGGCCGGGCCGGCAGCTTGCGTGGCGGCCGGCCGCGCCGGCGCGCCGCGGTGGCCGGGAGCGCCGAGTCCTCGGCCCAGACGCACAGCTCCCCGGACGTCGACCAGACGCCGTGCAGGACGTTCACGCCGGAGCTTCCCCGAGGTCCTCGCCCTGGGCCTCCAGTGCCTGCTCAACCTCGTCGCCGTGGAACTCCCGACCGGAGTCCACCGGCGCCTGCCCTGCCATCGCATTCCTCTGTTCAACCGTATCCCGCCAAGCGAAAGGAGAAGCATGCATTCCGTGGTTCTCCCCCGCAAGCGACACGTCCTCGCACGTACGGGCGAACACATCCAATCCCGCCGGCAAAGCATGCGGAGTCACAAGTCCAGAGGGCGCGTACCGATTCGAACATCCGTTCGGTGTCGGAGGGGGGACTTGAACCCCCACGTCCTTGCGGACACTAGGCCCTCAACCTAGCGCGTCTGCCTATTCCGCCACTCCGACGTGGGCGCATCGCTCGGGCGCTGCGGGATTGTAGCAGAGGGCCAGGTCCGACCCGACCTAGTTGGCGAGGCTGACCTCGGCCAGGTCGACGAGGCCCTGGGGGGTGTAGTCGAAGCCGCGGAGGCCGGGGCCGAGCACCGCGGCGTGGCGGTAGGCGAGCACCGGCGCCACCGGGAGTTGGGCCAGGACCGCGTCCTCGGCCTGCTGGTACAGCTTGGTGCGGGCGTGCGCGTCCGCGGTGGACCGGGCCTGGGCGAGCAGGCGGGCGGTGGCCGGGTCGGCGTAGCCGGTCAGGTTGCCCGGGCCCGCGCCGGCGAACTGGGGGAACAGGAACGAGTCCATGCGCGGGTAGTCGGCCACCCAGCCAAGGGTGAAGGCCTGCACCCCGGGCCGGCGCAGGGTGGCGAGGTAGGCGGCGGGCGGGACCGGGTCCAGCTTGACGGTCACGCCGACGGCGCCGAGGTCGGCGGCGACGAGCCGGGCGGCTCGGCGCTCAACCGGGTCGTCGGGGATGGTGAGGGTGACCTTCGGGTTGCCGGCGGCCGCCTTGTCGAGGATGGCCCTGGCGTCCCCCTGGAGGTACCGGCACGCCGCGCAGACCGGCTGGCCGGCACCTGGCACGCCGTCGGGGACGACCGCGCCAGAGGCGGCCCGGGCCCCGGCGTAGGCCGCGGCGATCCGCTCCCGGTTCAGGGCGAGCGAGAACGCCTGCCGCCAGCGCGGGTCGCTGAACGGCTTGGCTCGCACGTTGAACCCGACCGACCAGGTCGCAAGCGAAGGCCCGAGGAGCAGCCCGGGCTGGGTGCGGCCGTCGGGCGAGCGGCCGTACACCGTCGCGGCAGCGGCGAGCTGGTCGAGCGGCACGGGCGCGAACGATACCAGCCCGTCCTGGAACTCGAGCCACGCCGTCTGCTGGTCGGGCACGGCGTCGACCCGGACCTTGTCGAGGTAGGCGGCCCGGCCGGCGTAGGCGGGGTTGCGGACCAGCTCGAAGGGCCGACCCCTCGACCACGGCCCGGCCAGGGTGAACGGGCCGTTGCCGACCGGGCGCGCCGCGTACCCGGCCGTGCCGCGGGCGACGAGCGCCCGCGGCACGGGCGAGAGCCGGGGGCTGGCGACGACCGCGGGGAAGTCGGCGAACGGCTGGTCGAGGTCGACGACCAGGGTGGCCGGGTCGGGGGCGGCCACCCCGGCGAGGTCACGGGCCTGGCCGGTGGCGAGGGCCCGGTACCCCTCCACGGGGGCGAGGAGCGCGCCCAGGGAGGCGGGCAGGCCGCTGCGCCGGTCGACCAGCCGCTCCCAGGCGAACTTGAAGTCGGCGGCCTGCACCTGGGTGCCGTCGGAGAACTTCGACCACGGGCGGAGCTTGAAGGTCCAGCGCCGCTGGGCCTGGTCGCTGGTCCACGAGCCGGCGACCGCGGCCTGCACGGTGCCCTGCCCGTCGACAGCGGTGAGCCCGTCGAACAGGTTGGCGGCAAGGAGCAGCTCCTCGGGCTGGCTCGCCCGGGCCGGGTCGAGCGAGCCGGGCGCGAGCAGCGCGATCGCCAGGGTGCCGCCCTGCCGGGGTGGCGGGCCGGTCGTCCCGGGCGGCGACCCGCCGCCGGGCCGGGACGACCCCTTGGGCCCATCGCTGGTGCAGGCGGCCAGCGCCAGCACGAGCAGCACGAGCAGCGCCGGCGCGGTCGGGGGCCGGCGCGGGCGTGGGTGGCGCATCGGCGGGACCACCCCGGGTGGCGCGCGGCGGGCCGGCGCCTACTCGGGGGCCAGGAGGAGCGCGAGGAACACGCTGGTCACACCGAACAGGGTGGCCGCGCCCACGGTGAGCCGGTCGAGGTTGCGCTCGACAACGGTGGAGCCGCCGAGCGAGGTGCCCATGCCGCCGCCGAACATGTCCGACAGCCCGCCGCCACGGCCGGCGTGGAGCAGGATGAACAGGCAGAGGGTGAAGGACGCGATGACGTGCAGGACGACCAGGAGCGGGATCATCGGGCGATTCCTTGGAAGGAGGACGGACCTGGGGCAGTGTAGCGGGTCAGCGGGCACGGCGGGCGGCCCCCCGGGGTCACCGGCTGGGGTCGGTCACGGGCCTGAGCGGGTCAGCGGGCACGGCGGGCGGCGCCCCCGGGTCACCGGCTGGGGTCGGTCACGGGCCTGAGCGGGTCAGCGGGCACGGCGGGCGGCGCCCTTGACGATCTGGGCGAACTCGTCGGCGTCGAGGCTGGCCCCGCCGACCAGGGCGCCGTCCACGTCGGGCTGGGCCATCAGCTCCTCGACGTTGGACGACTTGACGCTGCCGCCGTACTGGATGCGGGCCGCGTCCGCCGCGGTCCTGCCGACCAGCTCGGCGACGGTGCCGCGGACCAGCGCGATGGTCTCCTGGGCGTCGTCGGCGGTGGCGGCCCGGCCGGTGCCGATCGCCCAGACCGGCTCGTAGGCCACGACCAGCCCGCCGACCTGCTCGGCCGTGAGCCCGGCCAGGGAGCCGCGCACCTGCCCGCTGACGACCTCGGCGGTCTGGCCGGCCTCGCGCTGCTCGAGCGACTCGCCCACGCAGACGATCGGCTGCATGCCGGCGCCCAGCACCGCCTTGGCCTTGCGGTTGACCAGCTCGTCGTCCTCGCCGAAGTGCTGGCGGCGCTCGGAGTGGCCCACGATCACATACCTGCAGCCGATCTTGGCCAGCATGGGCGCGGACACCTCGCCGGTGTAGGCGCCAGAGGGCTCGGGGTGGCAGTTCTGGGCGCCGAACGCGAGCGGCAGCTTGTCCCCGTGGATCAGGGTCTGGACGCTGCGCAGGTCGACGAAGGGCGGGCAGACGACCACCTCGACCGCGTCGGTGTCCTCCTTGGCGAGCGCCCAGGCCGTCTTCTGGGTGAGCTGGATCGCCTCCAGGTGGTTCTTGTTCATCTTCCAGTTGCCGGCGATCACGGGTCGGCGGGCCATGGCTCGGCTCCTTACGCGGTCGGGATGGCGGCGACGCCGGGCAGGGTCTTGCCCTCGAGCATCTCGAGGCTGGCCCCGCCGCCGGTGGACAGGTGGTCGACCTTGTCGGCCAGGCCGAGCTGGGCCAGGGCGGCGGCGGAGTCGCCCCCGCCGACGACGGTGAACCCGTCGCTGGCGGCGACCGCCTCGGCGACCGTCCTGGTGCCGGCCGCGAACGCCTCCCATTCGAACACACCCATGGGCCCGTTCCAGAACACGGTCCTGGCCTCCCCCACCGCGGCGGCGAAGGCGCGGGCGGTCGCCGGCCCGATGTCGAGGCCGCGCCAGCCCTTGTCGATCTCGCCGGCGGCGACCGTGCGGTGCGCGGCGTCCTCGGCGAAGTCGTCGGCCACGACCACGTCGGTCGGCAGCAGCACGCGCTTGCCCTCCCGCCCGGCCCGGGCCAGCAGCCCCGTCACCGAGTCGACCTGGTCGGCCTCGAACAGCGAGTCGCCTACCTCGCCGCCCTGCGCGGCCAGGAACGTGAAGCACATGCCGCCCCCCACCACCAGGGTGTCGACCCGGCCGAGGAGGTTGTCGAGCACGGCAAGCTTGTCGGACACCTTGCTGCCGCCGAGCACGGCCACGAACGGCGTGTCCGGCCCCTCGAGCAGCTTGGACAGCTCCTTGACCTCGTTGTTGAGCAGGAACCCGGCGTAGGCGGGCAGGCGCTCGGCCACCCCGACGACCGACGCGTGGGCGCGGTGGGCGGCCCCGAACGCGTCGTCGACGTACAGCTCGCCGAGGGCGGCGAGCCGGTCGGCGAAGGCGTCGTCGTCGGCCTCCTCGCCCGGCTCGAAGCGCAGGTTCTGCAAGAGCAGCACCTGCCCCTCGCCGAGGCCGTGGGCGGCCCGGCGTGCCTCCTCCCCGGCGACGTCGTCGACGAAGGCGACGTCGCTGCCGAGGTGCCCGGCGAGCACGGGCACGACCGGCGCGAGCGAGTACCGCTCGTCCCGCCTGCCCTTGGGCCGGCCCAGGTGGGAGCAGCAGACCACCTTGGCGCCGTGCTCCACCAGCCACTTCAAGGTGGGGACGGCGGCGCGCACGCGCAGGTCGTCGGTGACCTCGCCGTCGTCGAGGGGGACGTTGAAGTCGTTGCGGACCAGGGCCCGCTTGCCGCGGACGGCGGCCTGGTCGACGGTGCGGAGCTCCACGCTGCCTCCTGAACACGGGGCGCCCCGCACGGGGCCGGGGCGCCGGGCTGCCGTAGGACCGCTCGTGGCGACCCCGACAAGGTCTGCCCGCTTGGCGCCGGGCTCCCATGGCCCCCACGCTGCGGCGACATCCGCCGGGGCGCCGGGCTGCCGTAGGACCGTAGTGGCGACCCCGACGAACCTTGGGGAGTCGCTAGAGCCGGGTGCCGACCAGGCGGGCAAGGTCGACGAGGCGGCTGGAGTAGCCCCACTCGTTGTCGTACCAGCCGAGCACCTTGGCCAGGTTGCCGTTGGCCATGGTGGCCAGGCCGTCCAGGATGCAGGAGGCAGGGTCCCCGATGATGTCGGTGGAGACGATCGGGTCCTCGGTGTAGCGGATGATCCCGGCCAGCCCGCCCTCGGACGCCTTGCGGAAGGCGTCGTTGATCTCCTCCCTGGTGGTCTCGCGGCTGAGGATGACCGACAGGTCGGTGAGCGAGCCGTCCTCGACCGGCACCCGGAGCGCGATCCCGTCGAGCTTGCCCTTGAGCTCGGGGATGGCGAGGCTGGCCGCCTTGGCCGCGCCGGTGGTGGTCGGGATCACGTTGCGGGCCGCCGAGCGGGCCCGGCGCAGGTCCTTGTGGGGGTAGTCCAGGATGACCTGGTCGTTGGTGTACGCGTGGATGGTGGTCATGTAGCCCTTCTCGATCCCGAAGGACTCGAGCAGGACCTTGGCCATCGGCACCACCGAGTTGGTCGTGCACGACGCGTTGGAGATGATGTCGTGGGCCTGGGGGTCGTACTTGTCGTCGTTGACCCCCATGACGATGGTGACGTCCTCGCCCTTGGCCGGCGCGGAGATGATGACCTTCTTGGCCCCCGCCTTCAGGTGCAGTGCGGCCGAGTCGCGGTCGGTGAAGCGCCCGGTCGACTCGATCACGATGTCGGCCCCGAGGTCGCCCCAGCCCAGCTTGGCCGGGTCCCTCTCGGCGAACGCCTTGATCTGCCTGCCGTCGACGAAGATGGCGGTCTCGTCGTAGGCGACCTCGGCGTCCAGGCGCCCGAAGGTCGAGTCGTACTTGAGCAGGTGGGCGAGGGTCTTGTTGTCGGTCAGGTCGTTGACCGCGACGATCTCGACGTCGTGGTCGTGCTTGCCGGCGGCCTGCTGGGCGGCGCGGAAGAAGTTGCGGCCGATCCGGCCGAAGCCGTTCACGCCCACGCGAATCGTCATCGATGCGTCCTCCCGGTCTCGATCGAACCCGCACCTCGGCATCGGATCAGGCCGGGTGCGCAGTCATTCTTCCCCACCGGCCGGATGCCACGCCAACAAGTGACGTTTCCCCAACCGGATCTCCTCGAACCGGGCCAGGGCGGCGATGATGTGCGCCGCCTTCCTCCCGTAGCTCGTCACGGTGCGGCGGCCCGCAGGGCCGCCTCGATGCTGTCCCACATCTCTAGTAGGGTGCGTCCTTGCCGACCAGGGCCTCGATGCGACGGAGCCGGGCGAGCACCGCGCCCTTGGAGCGGGGCGGGTCGAGCAGGGCGCCGAGCTCGCTCAGGCTCGCGTCCGGGTGGGCGAGGCGCAGGGCGGCGACCGCGGCCAGCTCGCCGGGCAGCGCCTCCCAGCCGAGCCTGGCCACGACCTGCTCCACCGCGGCGCTCTGCGCCATGGCAGCGGCCACGCTGCGGCGCAGGTTGGCCTGGTCGGCGTTGGCGAGCCGGACCGCATCGCCGCGCACCTCCCGCCGGATGCGGCCGTCCTCCCACGCGAGGTAGGCGTCGCGGGCGCCCATGATGACCAGGGCCCGCCCGATCGCCTCGCCGCCCTTGACCACGACCCGGTGCACCTCGTCCGCGCCCGCGCCCGCGCCGGCCACGGCCCGGGCCCCGGCCTTGGCGGGCAGACCGAGCCGGGCGAGCACCGCGGCCAGGTCGTGGGCGGCCCGCTGCTCGGGCGCGCCCACCTCGAGGTGGGGCTGCCTGGTCGGCGCGGTGACCGAGCCACGGCCGAGGAAGGCGCCCCGCGCGAAGCAGGCGGCCGCCTGCCGGCCGCGGACCAGGGCCCCGGGCACGCCGAAGGCGAGCCGGCCCTGGCCGTCGAGGATCCCAACGTGGCCAAGCACCCGCTCGACCCGCTCGTCGAGCACGACCTCGTAGCGGGCGCGCGGGGCAAGGGCGCCGCGCCCGCGCACGCGCAGGTCGGGCCGGACCTCGTAGCCGGCGTGGAGCAGCCAGAAGGCGAGCCGGGCCACCCCGCCCGACTCGGTGGCCACGACCAGCGTGAAGCGCGGGCCGACGGTGCCGGCGATGTGGAGGGTGGCGGCGAAGCGGAGCAGGGCGGCGAGCAGGGCGCGGCGCTCCGCGGGCGCGGCCGGGCGGAGGGCGGCCAGCTCCTCCTTCACCCAGACGGTGAACTGGATCCCCGATGGCCGGCGGGCCATCGCCTACCCCAGGCTCTTGAGCGCGGCGGCCAGGCGCTCGGGGTCATGCCGGCTCGGCACGTGCTCGGCGGCCACGTCGGCGTGGACGACCTGCGCGCCCAGGGCTGCGAAGGCGCTGGTCTCCCGCTCGGCCCGCTCGGGGTCGTCAGGGCGCTGGCAGACGACCCGGGGCACGCGCAGGCCAGGGCAGTGGTCCAGGAGGGCGGCCAGGTGCGCCTCGGGCGGGAAGCCGATCGTCTCGGCCTGCTGCGGCTCGAGGTTGCAGACGTAGACCACCCGGTCGGCGGCGCCCGTGAGCGCCCGCCCGATCTCGGGCACGAGCAGGTTGGGCACGACCGAGGTGTAGGTCGAGCCCGGGCCGAGCAGGATCAGGTCGGCCGTGCGCACCGCCTCGACGGCGTCGGGCAGCGCCTGGGGCGCGCGAGGCTCGAGCCAGACCGACTCGACCCGGCCCCGGGTGGTGGTGATCGCCACCTGCGAGTAGACCAGGCGGCCGTCGACCCGGCCCCGGAGCCGCACCGGCACCAGCGTCGAGGGCAGGACCCGGCCGCGCACCCCGAGCCAGCGCGACGCGGTGGCCAGCGCCTCGAGGAAGCCGCCTTCGAGCTCGGTGAGCGCGGCCAGCGCGAGGTTGCCGAGGTTGTGGCCGGCCAGGTCACCGACGCGGAACCGGTAGGCGAACAGCTCGCGCACCTCGGCGGCGGGGTCGGCCAGGGCGAGCAGGGCCATGCGCAGGTCGCCCGGGGGGAGCACGCCGAGGTCGCGCCGGAGCCGGCCCGACGACCCGCCGTCGTCGGCCACGGTCACCAGCGCGGTCGGCTCGACGCCCTGCAGGCGCAGGGCGGTGAGGGTGACGGCCAGCCCGTGACCACCGCCGAGCGCCACCACCCGCCTCATCGGCGCGCCTCCCCCGGCCTGCCAGTTTCGTATGCGCCCGCCCGCATCATCGGCGCATCCCGGGGGGCGCGGAGCGTCATTCGCGCTCCATGTCACGGTGGGTCACGTGGACGTTGAAGCCCTGCTGGGCGAGCCAGGCGCCCAGCTCCTCGGTGAGCACCACGCTGCGATGGCGGCCCCCGGTGCAACCGACCGCGATGGTCAGGTACTGCTTGCCCTCGCGGACGTAGCCGGGCAGGGCGACCTCGAGGAGCGACTGCAGGCGGTCCAGGAACACCTTGGTCTCGGGCTGGGCCAGGACGTAGTCGCGCACCTCCGGGTCCTGGCCGACCTTGGGGCGCAGCTCCGGCACCCAGTGCGGGTTGGGCAGGAAGCGCACGTCGACCACCATGTCGGCGTCGAGCGGCAGGCCGTGCTTGAAGCCGAAGGATGCGACGGTCACGAGCATGCCGGCCTCCTCGCCGGCGAACGCGGCCAGCACCTTGGCCCGCAGCTCGTGGACGTTGAGGTCGCTGGTGTCGATCACCAGGTCCGCGGCGGCCCGCAGGTCGCGGAGCAGGGCCCGCTCGCGCGCGATCGACTCGACCACCCGCTCCCCTGCCATGGGGTGACGCCGCCTGGTGTGCTCGAAGCGGCGCACCAGCACCTCGTCGGACGCCTCCAGGAACAGCACGCGCAGGCTGATGCTCTTGGTCCGGAGCAGGTCGAGGGCGCGGCTGACCTCGGACACGTCGGAGGCGAAGGCGCCGCCGCGCGCGTCCACCACCAGCGCCACCCGGGAGGTGTCGCGCCCGGTCACGGCCAGCTCCGCGACCCGGCCGATCAGCGACGGGGGGAGGTTGTCGATCACGAAGTAGCCGAGGTCCTCGAGCACCTTGGCCGCCTCCGACCGCCCGGCGCCCGACAGCCCGGTGATCACCACGAACTCGACCGACGGGGCCGGCCGCGGCCGGTCCTCGGTTCGGAGCTGCTGGGTCACGAGGGCATCCCCGCGCCCGACGGGGAGGTGACGTCCTCGTCGGCGTCCTCGCCGAGGCTGACCGGCGGGGCGGGCGCCGAGGCCGGCGGGGTGGGCGGCGCCGCCGCCGGGGCCAGCGAGGCCGGCGGGGCCGGCGGGCTGGGCGCCGAGGCCCGCGGGGTGGGCGGCGCCGCCGCCGGGGCCAGCGACGCCGCCGAGGCCGCCGGGGCCGTCGCGGCTGCCGTGGGGGCCGGGCCCGGGGCGGCGCCGCCGTGGAGGTGGCGCCAGACGGTCCGGGCGAGCCGGGGGCCGAGCCCGGGGACCTGCTCGAGCTCCTCGACGCTGGCCTGGGCGACCTTGCGGGCCGAGCCGAAGTGGCGGACGAGCTGCTTGCGCCTGGACTCCCCCACCCCGGGGATGCCGTCGAGGACGCTGCGGGTCATCGACTTCCCGCGCAGGTTGCGGTGGTAGGCGATGGCGAACCGGTGCGCCTCGTCGCGCACCCGCTGGAGCAGGTAGAGCGCCTCGCTGGTGCGCGGGATGACCACCGGGTCGGGTGAGCCGGGCAGGTAGACCTCTTCCATCCGCTTGGCCAGCGCCACCACGGCCAGGTCGGGCCGGCCGGCCGCCTCGACCGCGTCGAGGGCGGCCGCGAGCTGGGGCCGCCCGCCATCGACCACGATGAGGTTGGGCGGGTAGGCGAACTTGCGCCGTGCGGCACCCTCTTCCCGGGGCCCCCGATCAACCGGGGCACCCCGTTGGGGCCCCGGCCCCCCGGACCCCTCCGTGGGTCCCTGCACCCGTTCGGCCGCCAGGCGGGCCAGCCGCCTGGTGAGCACCTCGCGGAGGGAGGCGGGGTCGTCCTGGCCATCGACCGACTTGAGCTCGAAGCGGCGGTACTCCGACTTGCGGGGCAGGCCGTCCTCGAACACCACCATGGAGCCGACCACCTGGTTGCCCTGCAGGTTGGAGATGTCGTAGCACTCGATCCGCAGTGGCGCCGTGGGCAGGTCGAGCTGGTCCTGCAGCTCCTTCAGGCCGCGGGCGCGCGCGTCGAAGTCGGACGCGCGCCTCAGCTTGTGGCTCGCGAACGCGTCGCGGGCGTTCTGGGCGACCGTCTCGAGCAGGGCGCGCTTCTCGCCCCGCTGGGGCACGCGCAGGTCGACCGGGCCGCCGCGCGCCTCGGCCAGCCAGGCGCGCAGGGCGTCGGTCCCCTCGGGCAGCACCGGCAGGAACACCTCGCGGGGCACCTCGTCGGCCCGGTCGCCGTAGAGCTGCTGCACGAAGGTGGCGGCCAGCGCGGGCGTGTCGAGCGCCTCGACCTTGTCGACCACGAACCCGCGGCGGCCCACCACCCGGCCCCGCCGGACGAAGAAGACCTGCACGGCCGCTTCCAGGTCGTCCTCGGCGAAGGCGGCGATGTCGAAGTCCTCGGGCCGTGAGGAGACCATCTGCTGGCGCTCGAGGGCGGTGCGCACGCTGGCGAGCTGGTCGCGCAGGCGCGCGGCGGCCTCGAAGTTGAGCGCCTCGGCGGCCGCCCGCATGTCGGCCTCGATGCGCTGCAGGGTCGGCCTGGTGTGGCCGTCCATGAAGGCGATGAACTCCTCCACGATGGCGCGGTGCTGGTCGGCGCTGACGTGGCCGACGCACGGCCCGGAGCACTTGCCGATGTCGTAGAGGATGCAGGGCCGGCCCAGGCGCCGGTGCCGGTCGAACACGCCCTGGGAGCAGGTCCGCATCGGGAAGGTGCGGAGCAGCAGGTCGAGGGTCTCCCGGATCGCGTAGGCGTGGGTGTAGGGGCCGAAGTACCTGGTGCCCTTCCGCTTGCTGCCGCGCTCGACCCTGGGCCTCGGGATCTCCTCACTCACCGTGACCGCGAGCCACGGGTAGGACTTGTCGTCCCGGTAGCGGACGTTGTAGCGGGGCCGGTGCTGCTTGATGAGGTTGTACTCGAGCTGGAGGGCCTCGACCTCGTTGCCGACCAGCATCCACTCGAGGGTGGCCGAGGCCTCGACCATCGCCACCGTCCGCGGGTGCATGCTGTAGCGGGCCCCGAAGTAGTTGGCCGTGCGCTTGCGCAGGGAGATGGCCTTGCCGACATAGACGACCCGCCCGTCGGCGTCACGGAACAGGTAGACGCCCGGGTGGTCAGGGATCGACTCCGGCTTGGGCCGCGGAGTGGTCGGAACGCTCATGGCCTCGATTCTAGTCGGGCCGGACCACACCTCCGCTCACGGCGGGTCGGACGCTCTCCTGATGTCCCGCTCACGGCGGTCGGGCGCCTTCCTGATGTCCCTATGTCCTGATCACGGCGGGTCGGCGCGTTCCTGATGTCCTGAATGTAACCGGTTATCGGTCTTTAACCGCCTCCGGGAGGGCGCCGACGTGCCCTCCGTGTATCTGAGGCCGCTGAACCGCCTCTCAATCCGCGAGGGGTGATGACGATGGCCGATGACACGCGCGAAGCGGTGGCGATCCGTCTCGACCGAGTCCAGATCCTCACCGACCGAACCAACACCTTGTGGGGGTTGCGCCTCCTCAACATCGAGGGAACCCTCGCCCTCGTCCGAACTGCCGACGGGCTTCTCGTCGTCTTCATCGAGAACGGCGACCGCGACATCTGGGAAGCCCCGCTCGAGAAGGTGCACTATCTCGGTGACCCACCACCGCTGTTCGGGATCAAGGCGCTGGCGGGCACGGCCGTCCGCGTCGATATCGACGGCAACCGAAAGATCATCATCTTCACCGGGCTACCGACCGGCAAGGCCACGGAGGCTGTCGCAGACAAGGAGGCCCGGGAGGCCTGGGTGAAGCTGCTCCCCGAAGCCCGAACGTGACCTGGTCAGCCGAGCTCGGCGATTGCCGCCACGTCGCCCAGCAAGCGGGCTGCGGCGGTGACGATCGGGACGGCGAGCAGCCCGCCGGTGCCTTCCCCCAGGCGCAGGTCGAGGTCCAGGAGCGGCACCAGGCCGAGGTGGTCGAGCGCGACCTTCGCCCCCGGCTCTGTGGACAGGTGACCGGCGACCAGGTAGCCGAGCGCCAGCGGGCAGAGCGCGGTGGCCGCCAGCGCCGCCGCCACCGTGTTCACCCCGTCGAGCACGACCGGGACCCGGTCGCACGCGCCGGAGAGGATCACGCCGACGAGCGCGGCGTGCTCGAGCCCGCCGAGCGCGGCCAGCGTGCCGAGCGGGTCGGCCATGGCCGGCCCGTGGCGGGCCACGGCGCCGGCCACCACCGCGGTCTTGTGCGCGAGCATCGCGGCGTCCGCGCCGGCACCGGGGCCGGTCACCTTGGCCGGGTCGGCGCCGGTGAACGCGGCGATCAGGCAGGCCCCCGCGGTGGTGTTGGCGATACCCATGTCGCCGGTGACCAGCAGGTCGACCCCGCTGCCGACCAGCTCCTCGGCCAGGCCGGCGCCGGCGAGCACCGCCGCGGCCGCCTCGTCCCGGGTCATCGCGGGCCCCTGGGACAGGTCGGCGGTGCCGTCGCGGACGCGGGCCCGGCGCAGCCGCGGGTGCCTGACCGGGTCGCCGGCCACGCCGACGTCGAGCACGGCCACGCGCGCGCCCACGGTCGCGGCGATCGCGTTGGCCGCGGCCCGGCCCTGGCAGAACACCTCGACCATCGCGGCGGTGATCGCCTGCGGCCAGGGCGTCACGCCCTGGGCGTGGACTCCGTGGTCGGCGGCGGCGAGGATCACCGCCGGCGCCGCGGGCACCGGCGGCGGGCAGCGGCCGGCGATGGCCGCGAGCTGCGCACCGAGCTGCTCGACCATGCCCAGGCTGCCGGGCGGCTTGACCAGCCCGTCGTGGCGGTGCCGGGCCTCGTCGGCCCGCTCGCCGTCGACCGGCTCGACCGCGTGGGCCAGTGCGGCGACCTCCTGCTCCCTCCCGGTCAACCTCGAAGCACCTCCTCGAGCGTCTTGAGCAGCAGCGCGTTGCGCTCCTCGTCGCGGACTGCGACACGGAGATGGTCCGGGCCGAGCCCTGGGAACGTCGGCGGGCGCACCGCGACACCGCGGTCGAGCAGCCTCGCCCGCACCGCCGGCCCGTCGGGCACGCCGAGCAGCAGGAAGTTCGCGGCGCCTGCGTGGACGGTCACCCCGGGCAGGGTGCGCAGCCCGGCCGCGAGCGCCTCGCGGGCAGCGGCCACCTCGCGCGCCACCTGGCGGCGGTGGCGCTCGTCAGCGGCGCAGACCTCGACCGCGGCCAGCGCCAGGCTGCTGGTGGCCCAGGGCGGGCGGGCGGCGGCGCAGCGGGCGACCAGGCCAGGCGGGCCGAGCAGGTAGCCGGCGCGGACCCCGGCGAGCCCCCACAGCTTGGTCACGCTGCGCACCACCACCAGGCCGGGGAGGTCCCGGCGGCCGGCCAGGGACCACGACCACTCGTCCTCGACGAAGTCCATGAACGCCTCGTCGACCACGGTGACACGCCCGGGACGGCAGAGGCCGGCGACCCGCTCGGGGTCGTCCAGGGTGCCTGTGGGGTTGTTGGGGTTGCCGACCACGACGACGTCGGCCCGCTCGTCCACGGCCGACGGGTCCAGGCGCCAGCCGTCGGTCGCCCTGCGAACGGCGTGGGCGACCGGCACCCCGGCGGCGCGCAGGGCGGCCTCGGGCTCGCTGAAGCCGGGATGGACCACGCAGGCCAGCCGGGCCCGGACGACCCGCGCGAGCAGGTGGAACGCGTCGGTCGCGCCCGCGGTGACCAGCGCCTCGCCGGCCGGCCGGCGGTGGCGGGTCGCGGCCGCGGCGCGGCCCGCGGCGTCGTCGGGATAGCTCCCGGCGCGGTCCAGTGCCCGGTCGAGCGCCTCGCGAACGTGCGCGGGCATGGGGCTGTGCACGTTGACCGCGAAGTCCAGCGCCCCCTCGGGCACGAGCCGGTCGCCGTGCACCCCGTGCTCGCACGCGCCGGCGTCGACCGCGAGGCCGGGCGCCCCACCGGGCACGCGCCGGTCGCCGACCGCGAGGCCGGGCGCCCCACCGGGCACGAGCCGGTCGCCGACCGCGAGGCCGGGCCCGGCCCCAGGTCCGGCCGGCTCCGCTGCCTGGGCCGGCGGCGATACGAGGAGCGGGTGGCCGGCCACCACCAGCAGGGTGCGCCCGGCGAGGGCGGCCAGGCGCTGCTTGGCCTCGCCGAGCAGGTCGAGCCAGCGGCGGGTCGCCGCACCGGTCGGGACCACGCCGAGGCCGGCCTCCTCGGCGACGACCACGACCGGGCCCCCGTCGTGGGCAAGGGCGGCGGCGGCGAGCGCGTCGACCTCGGCCAGCAGCAGGCCACGGTCGGCGTCCAGGCGGGCGGCGAGCCACAGGCCGAGCGCGTCGACCAGCACCGCGCTGCCTGGTGGGGCGGCGCGCACCGCGGCGGCCGGGTCCTGGGTCTCCACGGTGCGCCAGGTGGTCGGGCGCCGCGCGCGGTGCGCGGCGATGCGTGCGGCCATCTCGGGGTCGCCAGCGCTGCCCGTGGCGACGTAGACGACGCAGCTCGCCGAGGCGGCGCCGGCCACCAGCGACTCGGCAACCGCGCTCTTGCCCGAGCGGGTGCCGCCGAGCACCAGGACGAGCTCAGCCATGGTGATGCTCGTGGGTGGACGCGTGCGCGACGCGGTAGCGGCAGGTGTCGCAGCTCCGCGGGACCGGGCCGCCGAGCGCCTCGCGGTAGCGTTCGAGCACCAGTTCGGCGACGCGGTCGTCGGGCCCGAGGTAGTGGGTGACCTGCACGGCCACGTCGGGGTGGGCGGCGGCGAACTCGGCTGCCTGGGCGTGGATGCGGCGCTCCAGCACGCCGGTGAACAGGAAGTAGGGCACCACCGCGATGCGCCGTTGCCCGAGCCGGCGGCAGCGCTCCAGGCCCTCGGGGACCCGCGGGCCGGTGATCCCAACGAAGCAGGCCTCCACGGTCGGCCAGTCCCGGCCTTCCCATAACAGCCGCGCCACCTTGAGGATGTCGGCGTTGGCGTCCGGGTCCGACGAGCCCCGCCCGACGAGCAGCACCGCGGTCTCGGCGCGCAGGGCGGCCGGGACGGTCGCGTCCAGCCGCTCGACGACCACGGCGAGCAGGTCCGGGTGGATGCCGAGCTCCCGGCTGTAGCGGAGCTGGACCTCCGGGAACCGCCGGCGCGCCTCCACCACGACCGCGGGGATGTCGGCCTTGGCGTGGCCGGCGCCGACCAGCACCAGCGGGACGACGACGATGTCGCGGTGCCCGCCGGCGACGAGGTCGCCGACCGCGACCGACAGTGGTGGCGGGGCCAGCTCGAGGAACCCGGTGCCCACCGCGAGCCCCGGCTGGAGCGCGCGCACCCGTTCGGCGAGCGCGAGGTACTCGGCGACCCCGGCCTGGCTCGTGCTGCCGTGCCCGGCCAGGAGCAGCGCGGGCCCCCCCATCACCGGTCCTCACCGTAGCGCAACGCGTTCAGGGCGGCGGCGGCCACGGCCGCGCCGCCCTTGGGCCCGCGGTTGGAGGCGGCGGGCAGGCCGCTGGCCCGTAGCGCCTGCTTGGCCTCGACGGCCCCGACGAACCCGACCGGCAGCCCGATGACCAGCGCCGGGCCCGCGTCGAGGTGGAGCAGCGCCTCCAGCGCGGTCGGGGCGCACCCGATCACGTAGACCGCCCCCGGTCCGGCCCGCTCGGCGGCGGCGCGGATGCCGGCGGCGCTACGGGTCCCGCCGGCGCCCGCCGCGACCTCGTCGAGCCCGACGCGCCCGCCCGGCCCGCCGGCCACCGCGGCGCCCCGGGGCCCGCCGGCGCCCGCCGCGACCTCGTCGAGCCCGACGCTCACCGCGAGCCCGCTGATGCCGGCGGCGACCATGCGGGTGTCGACCACCACCGGCACGCCCGCGCGCAGCGCCGCGAGCCCCGCCTGCAGCGCCGTCTCGTCGAGCACGAGGTCGTCGGCATACCCGAGGTCGGCGCTGGCGTGGATGACCCGCTCGGCGACCGCCCGGCACAGCGGCGGCAGCCCGGACAGGTCGATCGCGGCCCGCAGCCGCCGGTAGGACTCCTGCTCGATCGGGTGGGCCCGTCGCATCAGGCCGGCACCTCCAGGCACGCGTCGACCGGGCAGACCTCCGCGCACTCCCCGCAGGCAGTGCAGGTGTCGAGCACCACCAACCCCTCCCGGGTGGCGCGGATCGCCCGCTCCGGGCAGGTGCGCAGGCACAGCCCGCAGCCGACGCAGTCGGCGGTCACCACGAACGCGCTCACCGGTAGCCCCACGAACGCGCTCACCGGTAGCCCCTCGCGGTCACCATGCGGCCGGCGATCCAGCGGGTCTGGGAGCTGCCGACCACGACCAGGCTGCGCATGCCGACCTCGCCCGGGTCGAGGGCGGCCAGGGTGGTGCGCACCACGTGCTCCCCCAGGCGGGTGGCGTCGGTCACCACCGCGACCGGGGTGCCCGGGTCGCGGTGCTCGAGCAGCAGCAGTCGCGCCTCCGCGAGCTGCCAGTGGCGCTGCCGGCTGCGCGGGTTGTAGAAGGCGATCACCAGGTCGCCCTCGGCGGCCGCCTTGACCCGGCGGCGGATGACCTCCCACGGGGTGAGCAGGTCCGACAGGGAGATCGCGCAGTGGTCATGGCCGAGTGGCGAGCCCAGGACCGCCGCCGCGGCGCCCGCCGCTGTCACGCCAGGGACGACCTCGACGTCCAGGTCGTCGCCGCAGCGTTCCAGCGCTGGCGAGGCCATCGCGTACACGCCGACGTCGCCGCCTGACACCAGCGCCACGCACCGCCCCTGCCTGGCCAGGCCGACCGCGCGCTCGGCCCGGCGGACCTCGTCGCCGAGCCGGTAGCGTTCGCAGCGAGTGCCGCGCCGGAGCAGCGGCCGGGCCTGGTCGACGTAGGGGCCGTAGCCGACCACCACCTCGGCCCGGGCCAGCGCCTGGCGGGCCTGCCCGGTGACCGCGTCGGGCGCGCCCGGGCCGAGGCTGACCAGCAGCAGCCTGCCCCGCGGGGGCCGGCGCGCGACCGCGACCGTGGCCATCGCGCTCTTGCGCTTGGGGACCATGAGCTCGCCGCCGAGGTGGAGCGCGGCGGCCTCGGCCACGCTGGGCGTGCCGACGGCGGCGGCCACCACCGGGCTCGGGTTGGGCACGGCCACCGCGGCGAGCCGGTCGGCCGGCAGGGCCACCAGCGGCACCCCGAGCCGGCCGGCGGCCTCGACCAGCCCGGGCTCGCCGGCCTTGGCGTCCACGGTGGCCAGGCAGTGCACCGACCCGCTGGCCAGGCCAGCCTCGGCGAGGGCGGTCTCGACCAGCGCGCCGACCTCGCCGGCGGCCACGCCACGGCTGGCGCCGACGCCGACGACCAGCGACGGCGGGCGGAGCACGACCGCGGGCCGGGGCGGGTCGACGCGCCGGTCGGTGACCCACAGCAGGGGCGCGACCGGCTCGGCCGCCTCCACGACCGTGCCTGGCAGGGGGCCGAGCGGCCAGCGTGGCCGGTTGCACAGGTGCACGTGGTCGCCGGAGACGAGCGCGCCGCCGACCGCGGCCAGGTCGGCGTCCTCGGGGTCGACCGGCAGGCCGAGGTCGGCCAGCCCGGCCAGGCCGTGCGCCTCGGAGGCGGTGGTCACCACCGCCGTGGCCCCGAGGTGGGCGGCGACGCGCTCGGCGAGGGCGTTGGCGCCACGCTCGTGCCCGCCGAGCAGGGGCAGCGCGAACCGCCCGGCGTCGTCCACGCAGACCACGCCGGGGTCGGCCTGCTTGCCGGCGAGCAGCGGCGCGACCAGCCGCACCGCCGCGCCCGCGGCCATCACCAGCACGAGCTGGTCGGCCTGTGGCCAGGCGGCGGCCACGGCCGCGCGGGCCGGGCCGCCCACCTCGACGAGCTTGCCGTCGAGGTGGGCGGCGAGGTCCTCGGCGAGCCGCCGGCCCGCCCGGGTGGCGGCGACCACGCAGATCACGGCCGCCTCCTGCACTGCAGCCGGGCGGTTGGCTCCCGGCCCGCCCGGGTGGCGGCGACCACGCAGGTCACGGCCGCCTCCTGCACCGCAGCCGGGCGGTTGGCTCCCGGCCCGCCCGGGTGGCGGCGACCACGCAGGTCATGGGTGGCGCCTCCCGCACAGGAGGAAGACCGGGTTGGCGGCGGCGAGCCGGGTCCCGGCGCCGAGCGGCGCGAGCCGGGCGGCCGAGAGCTGGACGCCCTCGACCTCGAGGCGGGCGGCGGCGAGCAGCTCGCGGACCGGCCCGACCCGCTCGACGGTGGCGAGCGCGACGGCCACGGCGCGGCCGGCCCGCTCGGCCGCCACCCGCACGACCTCGCCGAGCTGCGCCCCGCCGCCGCCGACGAACACAGCGTCCGGGTCGGGCAGCCCGGCCAGCACCGCGGGGGCCCGCCCCTCCACCACCTCGACCGGGACCCGGTGGCGCTCGGCGTTGGCGCGTGCCCGGTCGCACTGGGCCGGGTCGGCGTCGACCGCCACCACTGCGGCACCGAGCCGGGCCGCCTCGACCGCCACCGCGCCGCTGCCCGCGCCGACGTCCCAGACCAGGTCACCCGGCCCGGGCCCGAGCCAGGCGAGCGCGACCGCCCGCACCTCGGCCTTGGTGATCATCCCGTCGCGGTGCTCGAAGGCGTCCTCGGGCAGCGCCCACCGGTCGGGGGTGAGCCGGGGCGGCCACTGCCGTCCCTTGTCGCCGACGGCATGGGCTTCGTCGAGGCAGAGCACGACGTTGGGGTCGGCGAACGCCTGCCCGGCGATCAGCGCCGGCCCGCCGACGGTGACCCGCTCGTCCGGGCCGACGTCCTCCACCACGACCAGGGTGCGCCTCGGCTGGTCGGGCAGCGCGGCGGCGAGCGCTGCCGGCCCGAAGCCCGGGCTGGTGAGCACCGCCACCTTCGGGTAGCGGCGGCAGAGGTTGACCGCGGCGGCCGGGTCGCGGCCGTGGGCCGAGGCGACCAGCGCGTCGTCCCAGGGCAGCCCGGCCCTGGCGAACGCCGAGGAGACGCTGGACACGCCCGGGATCACCCGCAGCGAGCCGGGCCCGACCCGGCCGGCGAGGGCGCGCACGATCCCGAAGAACCCCGGGTCCCCGGAGGCGAGCACGACCGCCGGGCCGGGGTCGCCGGCGAGTGCGTCCAGCGCCGGGCCGAGCGCCCCGGCCAGCTCGACCTCCCGCCGCCCCGCTGGCACCAGGCCGGCGACCGCGTCGAGCTGGCGCCGCCCCCCTGCCACCAGCTCAGCCCTGGCCAGCGCGGTCACCGCCGCCTCCCCGAGCGGCCGCTCGCCCAGGCCGATCACGGTGATCACGGCGCCCGCCCCACCGGTTCCAGGGTGTCGAAGTCGACCATGACCACCTCGGCCTGGAGCCTGCCCTCGGCGAAGCGCTCGAGGTTGCCGGCCACCCGGGCGCAGAGCAGGCTCGGGGCGGCGTCGACGCGGTGCTCCCGCCACAGCTCGTAGGCGTGGCGGGCGGTATTGGCCTGGCGGACGGCCTCGACCACCTCCGGCGTGGCTCCGGCCTCGGCGGTCACGTCGGCGAGCGCGTCGAGGTCCACCTTGGAGCGGGTCCAGTGGGTCATCATCACCCCGGCGGCGAGCTTGGCCAGCTTGCCGGCCATGCCAACGAACACGCACCGGCGCAGCCCGTCGGCGACCGCCTGGCGGAGCGCGGCGCCGGTGAAGTCGCCGACCTCGACGAAGCAGCCCTCGGGCAGGTCGGGCAGCAGGCGCATGGCGGCCCGCTCGGTGCGCCCGCCGGTCGACAGCACCACCACGTCGAGGCCTTGGGCGGCGATCACGTCGATCGCCTGGACCACCGACGCCCGCCACGAGGCGGTCGAGAACGGCCGCACGATGCCGGTGGTGCCGAGGATGGAGATGCCGCCGACGATCCCGAGCCGCGGGTTGGTGGTCTTGCGGGCCATGCGCTCGCCGCCGGGCACGGAGATCTCGCAGACCACCCCGGCCGTGCCGAGGTCGAGCACCTCGCCGATGGCGCGGCTGATCTGCGCCCGCGGCACCGGGTTGATCGCCGGCCCGCCGACCTCGAGGCCGAGGCCGGGCTTGGTGACCGTGCCCACACCCTCGCCGGCGCGCCAGGTGACGCCGGGCTGGGCGCTCGGCTGCAGCCGCACGGTCAGGTGGGCGCCGTGGGTCACGTCCGGGTCGTCGCCGGCGTCCTTCACCACCACCGCCTCGGCCCAGCCGTCGCCGGCCTCGGCCCGCTCGACGGGGAAGCGCACGCGCTGCCCGCCCGGCAGGGCCACCTCGACGTCGGCGGGCGCCTGGCCGCCGGCGAGCAGCTCGGCCGCGGCCTTGGCGGCCGCGGCCGCGCAGGTGCCGGTGGTCCAGCCGCTTCGCAGCGGGCCGGTGCGGACCTTCGCCGTGCGGGGAAGGTCAGGTTCGCGCAGCTCGGAACTCATGGGCGAAACTCGGGTCGTACAGGTGGCTCCTGGTGCCCTCGGCGGCAAGCCCGGGGCCGACCAGGATCAGGGTGTGCTTGTGCAGCCTGGCGTCGCGCAGGGTGCGGGCCAGCTCGTCAAGGCGGCACCAGGCGAGCAGCTCCTCCGGCCAGGTCACGCGGTAGGCGACCAGGCACGGGGTGTCGGGCGGGTAGCCGCCGGCGAGCAGCTCCTCCTGGAGCCTCCGGCCGCGCTTGGCGGACAGGAACAGCGCCATGGTGGTGCCGTGCCTGGCGAGCTCGCGGACCTCCTCGCCAGGCGGCATCGGGGTGGCGGTGGGCAGGCGGGTGATGATGACCGACTGGGCGATCTCGGGCACGGTCAGCTCGCGGCCGGCGACGGCGGCCGCCGCTGCCAGCGACGACACGCCGGGCACGATCTCCCAGGCCAGGCCGACCCGGTCGCAGTAGGCGATCTGCTCGCCGGTCGCGCCGTAGAGCGACGGGTCGCCGGAGTGGACCCTGGCGACGCGCAGGCCCTCGGCCGCGGCCCGGTCGTACACCGCGCCGACCTCCTCGAGGGTCAGGTTCGAGGACTCGAGCAGCTCGCCCGCTGCGGCGGCCACGACCTCGGGCTGGACCAGGCTCGCGGCCCAGATCACCACGTCGGCCTCGGCGATCACGCGCGCGCCGCGCAGCGTGAGCAGGTCGGCCGCGCCCGGGCCGGCGCCGACGAACCACACCTTCCCAGGGGTGCCCTCCGCGTGCCGGCGTCGCGTCCCGGCCTGCTGGGCCGGTCGGGGGCCGGGCACCCGCGCGCCGCTGGTGCCCGGCCGGGGCACTGTGGTCATGCGGGTGCCCGGCCGGGGCACTGTGGTCATGCGGGTGCCCGGCCGGGGCACTGTGGTCATGCGGGTGCCCGGCCGGGGCACTGTGGTCATGCGGGCCTCCAGGTGATCACCGTGGAAAGGTAGGGCGCCGGCCCGTCGGGCAGCGGGCCGAGCTGCTCGCCGTCGAGCCCGAGGCGGGCGCCGAACACCGCCTGGTCGAGCCGTCCGCTGTCGGCCAGCACCTTGCGGAGCTGTGGCAGCAGGCGCCCGCCCTTGTAGGTCACGACCGTGTCGAAGCTGTCCAGTGCCGCTGCCAGCCGCTCGGGCCCGGCGGTGAACGGCAGCAGCGCCAGGGTCTGGTCGCCTTCGGCGAGCACCGCGCCCGCGCGGGCGGCGAGGTCCTGCAGCGCGGTGATGCCCGGGACGGTGTCGACGGTGACCGGCGGCGGCAGCCGGCGCGCCAGGTAGGTGAACGTCGAGTACAGGTTCGGGTCGCCGATGGTGGCAAACGCGGCCCAGGCGCCGCCCTCGACGGCGCGGGCCACGGCCCCGGCGGCAGCGGCCCAGCTCGTCTCCCGCCCCGACGGGTCGTCGCCGAGCACGAACTCCAGCCGTTGCACGGGGCGGTCGACGTGGGTCCTGACGGTCTGCTCGGCGTAGCCGGGCTCACCGCCGGCCGAGACGGGCACGAACACCACGTCGGCCTCGCGCAGCACCCGCACGGCCTTGAGCGTGACCAGCTCCGGGTCGCCCGGCCCGACCCCGACGCCGGTGAGCCGCCCCGCAGCCCGGTGCCCCCCGGGGGCGTGCCCGGCCCCGGGTGCGCCCACCGGACGGTCCCGCCGCCCCCCGGGCCCACGCCCACCTCCCGGTGTCATGCCGCAGCCTCCACGAACCTCTGCGCCACCTGGGGCGTGGCCGCCCAGTGGGTGTGCAGGTAGCTGGCGTGGACGCGGCCGGCGACGAAGCCCTCGGGCGGGTCGAGGCGCCAGGCGGGGGCCGGGCCGGCGCCGGGGGTGACCGAGGAGTAGTGGAACTCGTGGCCGCGGGCCCGCTCCCCCCGGGCCCAGAGCGGCGAGCCGGTGGCGGCCTCGGCCTCGCGGTAGCCGAGCGTGAGCCGGTCGGTCATGGCCGCGTCGGCGTCCAGCACGCCGCACATGGGCAGACCGTCGAGCTGCCGGCACAGGTAGAGCAGGCCACCGCACTCGGCAAGCACCGGGCCGGCGAACCCGGCCACCGCGCGCCGCAGCGGCGCGTTGGCCGACAGCGCCTCGGCGTGCGCCTCGGGGAACCCACCGCCCAGGTACAGCGCCTGGCTGCCCTCGGGCAGGGCCTCGTCGCGGGTCGGGTCCAGTGGCAGCAGCTCCGCCCCGGCCGCGGCCAGCAGCTCCAGGTTCTCGGTGTAGACGAAGCTGAACGCCGGCCCGCCGGCGACCGCGACCCGGCCGGCCCTGCCGGAGGGGCCCGGGGCGCCCCGGCGCGGCGACCTGGTCGCCTCCGGGGCCGGTGGCGCCCAGGCAGCGGCGGGCAGGGCTGGGGCCGAGCGGGCCAACGCCAGCACCGCGTCGACGTCCAGCGCTGCGGCGACCCGGGCGCCCAGGCTCGCGAGGGCGGCGCGGGCGTCGCCGGGCCGCTCGGCGACCGGGACGAGGCCGAGGTGCCGGGAGGGGGTGCGCAGCGCTTCGTCGCGCGGCAGCGTGCCGAGCAGCGGGACGCCGAGCGGCTCCAGGGCCTCGCGCAGCAGGTCGGCGTGCCGCTTGGACCCGACCCGGTTGCAGACCACGCCGGCCACGCGCAGGCCCGGATCGAAGCTCGCGTAGCCGTGGACAACGGCGGCGACCGAGCGCCCCATGGCGCCGGCGTCGACCACCAGCAGCACCGGCGCGCCCAGCAGCTTGGCGACCTGGGCGGTGCTGGCCAGCTCGCCGCGTCCCGAGGCGCCGTCGAACAGCCCCATCACGCCCTCGACGACGGCGACGTCGGCTCCGGCCGCGCCGTGCGCGAACAGCGGCGCGACCAGGTCGGGGCCGGACAGGAAGGCGTCGAGGTTGCGCGCGGGCCGGCCGGTGGCCAGGGCGTGGTAGGAGGGGTCGATGAAGTCCGGGCCGACCTTGAACGCGGCCACCGCGAGGCCGCGGGCGGCCAGCGCGGCCATCAGCCCGGTGGCGACGGTGGTCTTGCCGACCCCCGACGAGGTCCCGGCCACGACCAGCCTGGGCACCGACCCCGCCGCCGGCCGGGGCGCCCGCGGCCGCGCGGTGGCCCCGGTGGCGGTCTCCCTGCTCACCATTCGATCCCCTTCTGGCCACGCCGGCCGGTGTCGAACGGGTGCTTGACCTTGACGACCTCGCTCACCAGGTCGGCGGCGTCGACCAGCTCCTCGGGCGCGTCTCGCCCGGTGACGACCACGTGCTGGAAGCCGGGCCGGCTGGTGAGGACCTCGACCACCTCGGCGGTGTCGACCCAGCCGAACGACATCGGGTAGGTGAACTCGTCCAGCAGCAGGAAGCGGTAGGTCTCGTCGGCGATCCTGCGCTTGACCTCTGCCCAGCCCTCGCGGGCGAGGTCGGCCGACCCCTCGAGGTCGCGCGAGGTCCAGGTCCAGCCGTCGCCCATCTTGAACCAGTCGATCCGCCCGCCCCTGCCCGACTCCGACAGCGCGGTGGCGGCGGCATGCTCGCCCACCCGCCACTTGCCCGACTTGACGAACTGGTAGACCCCGATCGGCCAGCCCTGCGCCCAGGCGCGCAGCAGCAGGCCGAACGCGGCCGTGGACTTGCCCTTGCCGTAGCCGGTGTGCACCACCAGCAGCGGGTGCTCCCGCGGGCTCCTCCGCCGGGGCTGCTCGTCGGTCACTGGTGCACCCTCCTCTCGCGCCCGGCTCCCGGTGCGCCCGCCGGGGGGTGGCGCCCCTCCCGCTCACGACCCGCTCCCGGTGCGCCCGCCGGGGGGTGGCGCCCCTCCCGCTCACGACCGGCTCCCGGTGCGCCCGCCGGGGTCATGCGGCGCTCCCGGTGACCGTGCGGACCACGCCGGCCAGCGAGTCGGCGTGGAGGTCCTCCAGGCGCAGGCAGGGCGCCTGGAGGGCCCGGGCGAGGCCGGCGGCCAGGCCGAGCCGGGCGTGGCCGTGCTCGGTGTCGACCACGACGCCCTCGACGGCCAGCAGGGCGAGTCCCCGGGCCGCCCCGAGGGGGTCCCGGCCGGTGGTGTTGCGCCCGTCGGTGAGCAGCACCAGCAGCGGCCGGCGGCGGGGGTCGCGGACCCGCTCGGCCGCAAGGACCTCGGCGGCCTTCTCGAGCCCGGCCGCGATCGGCGTGCGCCCCCCGGTTGGCAGGTCGTCGAGCAGCCGGACCGCCCGCTCGACCGACGCGGTCGGCGGGAGCGCCACCTGCGCCCCGCCACCACGGAAGGTCACCAGCCCGATGCGGTCCCGGCGCTGGTAGGCGTCGAGCAACAGGCTCGCGACCGCGCCCTTGACCGCACTCATCCGGCGCCGGGCGGCCATCGACCCGCTGGCGTCGACCACGAACAGCACCAGGTTGCCCTCGCGCCCCTCGCGGACCTTCTCCCGGAGGTCCTGCGCCTGGGGGCGCGGGCCGGCGCCGCGCGCGGCCGCCGCGCGGATCGTCGCGGCCAGGGCGACGTCGCGGGCCCGGTCCCGCGGGACCCGGGCGCCGACGTGCTGCCCGCGCGCTGCCGGGGCGGGCGAGCGTCGCCCGAGCGGCCCGGCCTCGCGCTGGCGGCCGAGGCGGAGCAGCGCAGGCCGGAACAGCGCCCCGGTGGGCAGGCGGGTCTCCCCCGCCCCGGCGGCCGCCGTCCGCTCCGCAGGACTCCTGCCCGCCTCCGCAGGCGCCGTCTGCTCCGCAGGACTCCTGCCCGCCTCCGCCGGCTCCGGGCCCCTGTCGGTTGCCTCCGGGCCCGCGCCGGGCGGCTCCACAGGCGGCCGTCTGCCCGGCCCGCCCGGGCCGCCGGGCCCACCTGGGTCGTCGGGGTCGTCGCCGAACGGCTCCAGGGCGCGGTCCAGCGTCTCCGGGTCCACCCGCGGTTCCTCGAACGGGCCACGGCGGCGGCGGTGCGGGAGCGCGAGCAGGGCTGCGGTGCGCACGTCGTCGATGCCGACCGCGGTGCGGCCGTGCCAGGCGGCCAGCGCGGTGGCCGTCTTGGCGGTGACGATGTCGGGGCGGAGCCCGTCGACCTCGAACGCGGTGCAGGCGGCCACCACCGCCGCGAGCGCCCGCTCGCCCAGGGTGACCTCGGCGAGCAGCGCGCGGGCGGCGCGGATGCGCGCGGCCGTCTCGCGGTCGGCGCCGGTCCAGGCGGCGGCGAAGCCGGCCGGGTCGGCCTCGTAGGCCAGGCGGCGGCGTACCACCTCGGCCCGGTCGGCCGGGTCCCGGGAGGCGCGCACCTCGGCGGTGAGCCCGAACCGGTCCAGGAGCTGCGGGCGCAGCTCGCCCTCCTCTGGGTTCATTGTCCCCACGAGCTGGAAGCGGGCGGCGTGGCGCACCGAGACGCCCTCCCGCTCGACGTGGTTGGTGCCCATCGCGGCGGCGTCGAGCAGCAGGTCGACCAGGTGGTCGCCGAGCAGGTTCACCTCGTCGACGTAGAGGACGCCCCGGTGGGCCCGGGCGAGCAGCCCGGGCTCGAACGCGCGCCGCCCCTCGGCGAGCGCCCGCTCCAGGTCCAGCGACCCGGCCACCCGGTCCTCGCTGGCGCCGACCGGCAGCTCCACCAGCCGCGCGGGCCGGACCTCGGCGGCGTCGCCCGGCCCGTGCGGCCCGTCGGGGCAGCCCGGGTCGGGCGCGTCGGGGTCGCAGGCGAAGCGGCAGCCGGCGACCACGCCGACGTCGGGGAGCAGCGCGGCCAGCCCGCGCACGGCGGTCGACTTGGCGGTGCCCTTCTCGCCGCGGACCAGCACGCCACCGATGGCGGGCGACACCGCGTTGAGCAGCAGGGCGAGGCCGAGCTCGTCGGCGCCGACGAGCGCGGAGAACGGGTAGGGCCGGTCAGTCGGGCGCACGGTCTTCCAGGTCTCCCTCCAGCTCGAGGTAGGTGGCGCGGAGCCGTTCCAGGGTGCCGGGCTCGGGCTCGGACCACAGGTGGCGGTCGGCCGCTTCCAGCAGCCGCTCGGTCACCGCCCGCAGCGCCCACGGGTTGGACCGGCGCATGAACGCGCGGACCTCGGCGTCGAACACGTAGCGTTCGGAGAGCTGCTCGTACATCCAGTCCTCGACCACCCCGGCGGTGGCATCGTAGCCGAACAGGTAGTCGACGGTGGCCGACAGCTCGAACGCGCCCTTGTAGCCGTGGCGGCGCATCGCCTCGATCCACTTGGGGTTGGCGACCCGGGAGCGGAACACGCGCGCGGTCTCCTCGCGCAGGTCGCGGGTTCTCGGGCGGGCGGGGTCGTGGGAGTCGCCGACGTAGGCCCGGGGCGACTCGCCGGTGAGCGCGCGCACGGCCGCGACCATGCCGCCGTGGTACTGGAAGTAGTCGTCGGAGTCGAACAGGTCGTGCTCGCGGGTGTCGGTGTTCTTGACCGCGACGCGGATGCGGCCGAAGGTGCGCGCCATGTCGTCGCGGGCCTCGACGCCGTCCAGGCCGCGCCCGTACGCGTACCCGCCCCAGGTGGCGTAGACCTCGGCCAGGTCGGCGTCGGTCTGCCAGTTGCGTGCGTCGATCAGCGGCAGCAGCCCGGCCCCGTAGGCGCCCGGCTTGGAGCCGAACACGCGCGCGGTCGCCCGCCGCGGGCCCACGCCGGCCGCGAGGTCGGCGCGCACGTTGGCCGCGACCGGGTTCTGCCCGGCGGGCTCGGCCGGCTGCCTGGCCACCAGCGCGACCGCGTCGTCCACCAGCTGCACCAGATGCGGGAACGCGTCGCGGAAGAAGCCGCTGATCCGCACGGTCACGTCGACCCGGGGCCGGCCGAGCTGCCCGAGGGGGATCAGCTGCAGCCCGGTCACGCGCCGGGTCTCCGGGTGCCAGACCGGGCGCACGCCGAGCAGGGCGAGGATCTCCGACACGTCGTCGCCGTGGGTGCGCATCGCCGAGGTGCCCCAGACCACGATCCCGATCGAGGTCGGCCAGGCGGCCGTCTCACGCCGGTAGCGGGCGCAGAGGTCCTCGGCGAGCCTCTGCCCGACCTGCCACGACAGCTCGCTCGGCAGGCCCTTGGGGTCCACCGAGTAGAAGTTCTTGCCGGTCGGCAGCACGTCGACCCGGCCCCGGGTGGGCGAGCCGGACGGGCCGGCCGGGACGTAGCGGCCGTCGAGCCCGTCCAGCAGCCGCGCGATCTCCCGCTCGGTGCCTGCCAGGCGCGGCACGACCTCGGTGGCGGCGAAGCGGAGCACGTCGGCGACGGCCCCGTCGGCCAGCTCGCCGGCGACGGCCGGGTCCCAGCCCTTGGCGTCCATCGCCTCGACCAGTGCCCGTGCCTCGGCCTCCACGCGGTCGACCGTGGCCCGGCCGAGGGTGGCCTCGTCCAGCCCGAGCGCCTCGCGCAGGCCGGGCAGCCCGGCCTGGGGCAGGCGCAGGATCGCGAGCACCAGCCCCAGCCGGGCCTCGCCGGCGGGGGCCTGACCGAGCACGTGCAGGCCGCCGCGGATCTGCGCGTCCTTGATCTCGCACAGGTAGCCGTCGACGTGGAGGACGAAGTCGTCGAAGTCGTCGGGCGGCTCGTCCACGCCGAGGTCGCGGTGCAGCTCGGCCGTTACCAGGAGCTGCCAGATGCGGGCGCGGACGGCGGGCACCTTGCCCGGGTCGAGCGCCGCGACCTGAGCGTACTCGTCCAGGAGCTGCTCGAGCCGGGCCAGGTCGTCGTAGGTCTCGGCCCGGGTCATGGGTGGGACCAGGTGGTCGACGATGACCGCGTGGGCGCGGCGCTTGGCCTGGGTGCCCTCGCCCGGGTCGTTGACCACGAACGGGTAGAGCAGCGGCAGGTCGCCGAGGACCGCGTCGGGCCCGCACGACGCCGACAGCCCGAGGCTCTTGCCCGGGAGCCATTCGAGGGTGCCGTGCTTGCCGAGGTGGATGACCGCGTCCGCGCCCCACTCCTGGTCGAGCCAGCGGTAGGCGGCCAGGTAGTGGTGGGTGGGGGCGAGGTCGGGGTGGTGGTAGATGGCGATCGGGTCCTCCCCGAACCCGCGCGGCGGCTGGATGCCGAGGAACACGTTGCCGAGCTGGATCCCGGCCACCACCAGGTGGTCGCCGTCCCGGTACAGCTCGCCGGGGGGCGGGCCCCACTGCTCCTCGACGCCCTGGCGCAGGTCGGCCGGGAGCCGGGCGAACCAGCCGGCGTAGCGGCCAGCGTCCACCCGGGCCGGGCTGGCCGCCACCTGCTCGGCGGTGAGGAACTCCTCGTCGTACCCGCCGGAGGCGATCAGCGCGTGCACGAGCTGGTCGCCGTCCCAGCCGAGCAGCGGCCAGTCGCCGGTGTCGTAGCCGGCGGCGGTCAGCGCGCCGAGCAGCCGCACCGCCGAGGCCGGGGTGTCAAGGCCGACCGCGTTGCCGACCCGGCTGTGCCTGGTCGGGTAGTTCGACAGCATCACCGCGACCCGCTTGGCCGCGTTCGGGGTGTGGCCCAGCCTGGCAAGGCGGACCGCGATCCCGGCCACCCGGTCGGCCCGCTCGGGGTCGGCGACGTAGCTCGCCGCGCCGTCCTCGCCGGTCTCCTTGAACGAGAACGGCACGGTCACGATGCGCCCGTCGAACTCGGGCAGGGCGACCTGCATGGCCACGTCGAGCGGGGACAGCCCGGCGTCGGACGCCGCCCAGGCCGCGCGCGCGGAGGTGGCGCAGACGGCCTGGACCACCGGGACGCCGAGGGCCTCGAGGGCGGGCACCGACCACCCCCCGGCGTCCGCGGCGGTGCTGCCGCCCATGGCGAGCACGGTGAGGACCACCGCGTCGACGGCGTCGAGCAGCTCGATGGCCGGGACCCGGCCGTCCCTCGGGCGCAGCGAGTAGGCGAACACCGGCAGCGCGTTCGCCCCCCGGGCCTCGACCGCCTCGCACAGCGCCCCGACGAAGGCGGTGTTCCCGCTCATCCAGTGGGTGCGGTAGAAGACGATCCCGACGGTGGGCCTCCCAGGGTCGTGGGGCCGCGCTTCCCAGACGCCCTCCTCGGGCAGGGCGACCGGGGGCGCGAACCCGAACCCGCTCAGCAGCAGCGTGTCGGCCACGAACCGGAACAGGTTGGCGATGTTCTCCACCCCGCCCTGGACCAGGTAGGCGAAGGCGTCCGCGACGACCCCTGCGGGCGCGGTGGACAGCGCGGTCAGCTCGGCGTCTGGCGCGGCCTCGCCAGAGAACGCCAGCAGCGGGACGCCTGCTCGGGCGCAGTGGGCCCGGACCGCGTCGAACCCCTCCCAGGCTCGCCTGCCGCCGAGCAGGCGGACCAGCACCACCCGGGCGCCGTCGAGGGCGACCTCGGCGGTGGCCGGGTTCGTGGCCCGCACCGCCGGGAACCCGGCGGGCAGGAGCTCGGCGGCCCGCCTGGCGGCGAGCACCTCGGTGTCGGCGGTGGTGAGGAACAGGATCATCGGCCGACCAGCCCGTTCAGGGCGTCCACGTCGGCGTGGTGGGCGATCAGGTCGCCGAGCGCGTCGAGGCGGGCCTCGCGCACCGCGGCGAAGTCGGTGGTTGCGGGGACGAAGTCGAGGCCGCACCGCTCTGCCACCCAGGCCAGCAGGGCGCGGCGCAGCGCGTCGCCCTCGAGCAGCCCGTGCCAGGAGGTGCCGAGCACCGCGCCGTCGGCGCAGCCGCCCTCCGGGACGAGCAGGGGCGTGCCGCCGAGCACGCGGGTGTGGCCGTGGCGGATCTCGTAGCCGGTCGCGGGCACGCCGCCGAGCGGCGGGCAGGTGCCCGCCCGCCGGGTGAGCGTCTTGTCCTGCTCGAAGGTGGTCTCGACCGGCAGCAGGCCCAGGCCCTCGACGGTGCCGGCGCCCGACTCGACGCGGTCGTGGATCAGGCGGCCGAGCATCTGGTAGCCGCCGCAGATGCCGAGCACGGGCCCGCCCCGGCGGGCCCGGTCGGCGAGCGCGTCGCCGACCCCGCAGGCGCGCACCAGCTCCAGGTCTCGCACGGTCGCCTTGGTCCCGGGCAGGACGGCCAGGTCGGCGCGGGCGACGTCGACGGGGTGGGTGGTGTAGCGCACGCGCACGCCGGGCTCGGCCGCGAGCGCGTCGAGGTCGGTGAAGTTGCTCATGCGGCGCAGGCGCACGACCGCGACGTCAAGCCCGGCGGCGGACCCGCCCGGGGCGGGCCGGGACTCGAGCGCGAGCGAGTCCTCGGCGTCCAGCCACAGGCCCTCCCGCATGGGCAGCACGCCGAGCACGGGACGGCCGGTGAGCTCGCGCAGCCGGTCCAGCCCGGGTGCGAGCAGGGCCCGGTCGCCGCGGAACTTGTTGACGATCCACCCCTTGACCAGCGCCTGGTCGGCCGGGTCCAGCAGCGCGAGGGTGCCGTACATGGCGGCGAACACCCCGCCCCGGTCGATGTCGCCGACGACCACGACCGGCAGGCCCGCGGCCCGGGCCAGGCCCATGTTCACGAAGTCGCGGGCGCGCAGGTTGACCTCGGCCGGGGAGCCGGCGCCCTCGCAGATCACCACGTCGAACCGGTCCCGGAGGTCGCCGAGGGCAGCCAGCGCGACGCCCAGCAGCTCCGGCTTGCGCGCCTGGTAGGACAGGGCGTCGGCCACCCCGGCGGGGTGGCCCATGACCACGACCTGGCTGGTGCGGTCGCCGGTCGGCTTGAGCAGGACCGGGTTCATGGCCGCCTCCGGCGCGACCCCGGCGGCGGCGGCCTGCATCACCTGGGCCCGGCCGATCTCGGCCCCGTCGGGGGTCACGGCCGAGTTCAGCGCCATGTTCTGCGCCTTGAAGGGCGCCACCTTCACGCCCTGGCCAGCCAGCCAGCGGCACAGCCCGGCCACGACGACCGACTTGCCCACCTCGGACGCGGTCCCGGCCACCAGCAGCGCACCGCTCATCGGCGCTCCCTCCTCGCGCTCGAGGCTCCGAGGGCGCCCGCCGCGCCGACCGGCGCCCCCGTCCTCCCGCGCCAGGCCCCGGGTGCGCCCACCGCGCCGACCGGCGCCCCCGTCCTCCCGCGCCAGGCCCCGGGTGCGCCCGCCGCGGCCAGGGCGACGGCGGCGCCGACCGCGGTCGACAGGCGGATGGCGCGGCGGAGGTCGGCCGGGGTGGGCGGCGGCCCGTCGCCGAGCGGGCCGCGGACCTCGACCCTGGCGCTGTAGCGGTTGGCGCCGCCAAGGCGCACACCGAGCGCTCCGGCGAACGCGGCCTCGCAGCGGCCGGCGTTGGGGCTGGGGTGGCTGCCGCCGTCGCGCCGCAGGACCGCGAGCGCGCGGCCCGGGGAGCCGCCTACGAGCGGGGCGCAGGCGGCGGCGAGCAGCGCCGTCGCGCGGGCGGGCGCCCAGTTGGCGAGGTCGTCGAGGCGGGCCGCTGCCCAGCCGAACCGTTCGTACCGAGGCGAGCGGTGCCCGACCAGCGCGTCGAGGGTGTTGGCGCAGCGGTGGGCGACGACCCCGGCGGGCCCGGCCAGCGCGCCCCACAGCAGCGGCCCGACGACCGCATCGGCGGTGTTCTCGGCCACCGACTCGGTGGCGGCGCGGCACAGCTCGGCGCCGTCCAGGCCCGCAGGGTCCCGGCCGCACAGCGCGGGCAGGTGCCGGCGGGCCAGGTCGAGGTCACCCCGGGCGACCGCGTCGGCGACCGCGGTGGCCTCCCGGCCGAGCGACCTCGAGCCGAGCGCCGCCCAGGTCACCAGCGCGAGGAGCAGGGCCAGGGGCCGGGCCGCGAGCCGCCGCTGCAGCAGCCACACGGCGGCCGCCGGCCCGCCGACCAGCACCGTGACGTAGGCCGCGCCGGCGGCCCGGCCGTCGCGCCACAGCAGCGCCTCGAGGCGCCCGGCGAGCCGCCCGAACCCGGCCACCGGATGGCCCCGGCGCGGGTCGCCGAGGGCGCGGTCGGCCACCCACCCGACGAGCAGCGGCGGGGTCACCGGCACACCGCCCGCCCACGCCGGTCCCGGACCGCGTCCGGCGGGGTCACCGGCACAGGCCGGCCCCAGGTCGCGCCTGCCGCGGTCACCGCAGTCGCCCCGGCTCCCAGTTGAGCCGCACGACCCGCCAGTCGTCGCCCGCGGGGTGAAGCTCGCTGACCGAGGCAGGGGCGACGTCCAGGCGCCAGAGGGCGGACGAGGGGAGCCCGAGCGCCTCGCAGAGCGCGGCCTTGACGAGCCCGCCATGGGTGAAGGCGACGACCGTGCCGCCGAGGTCCCGGGCCCGGCCGAGCACCCGGGCGGCGCGGGCGCGGACGTCGCGGAACCCCTCGCCGCCGTGCGGCGCGCCGTCCGGGTCGGCGTACCAGGCCTGGACCGCGCCGGGGTCGCCGACCTCGGTGGGCAGCGCGCCGGCCCAGCGTCCGAAGTCGCATTCAGCCAGGTCCCCGAAGGGCTCCGGCGCGAAGCCGGCCAGGCGCGCTGTCTCCTGCGCCCGGGCCGCGTGCGACGTCCAGCAGTGGTCGGCCCGCGGGAGCATCCCGCGCAGGGCGGTGGCCTGCTGCCCGCCGCCGCGGTCCAGCGGCTCGCAGCCGTCGACAGCGCGGGCACCGGTGGTGGCCGGGAAGCACGCCCGGCGGGTCGACGAGGTGGTCGCATGGCGGACGAGCAGCAGCCGGTTCACGGCACCGTGGCAGGGGCACGGGCGCGGACCGAGAGCAGCCCGAAGATCAGCGCCGTGCCGCCGTACAGCGTGGCCTGGGTGGCGACCGACGCGAGCCGGAACGACCACAGCAGGTCGGCCGGCAACCTGACCGGCTCGCGGATGGTGGGCAGGGCGACCAGCACGGCCGCTGCGACGGCGACCACCCCCACCCCGACCAGGGTCTGGCGCACGGGCGCGGGCAGGCGCGACGCGGCCAGCTGGTGGGCGGCGGCCCAGCCCGCGAGCGCAAGCAGCACGCCGATCGCGGCGAGGCCGAGGTACAGGGTGGTGCGTTGACCGACCGTGGCCGGGTCGCCCACGGCCGGTGGGTTCGGCGGGTACTTGAGCGCGGGCAGCAGCACCAGCGCACCGACGGCGGCGGCACCGAGCTTGAGGCTCCGCTGCCAGTCGCTCCCCTCGACCCGGCCCACGGCCCAGGCGGACGCGACCGCGAACAGCGTGCCCACGGCGAGCCCGTACAGGACGAGCCCCACGACGAGCCCCACCCGCTGGGCGGGACGCGTCACCTCGAACGTCGGCGGGGCGGCGGCAGCGGTCTGTGTGGCGGCGGCAGCCTCTTCCAAGCGGATCGCGTCCTGGACCCGCGGCTCCCCGATGGTGAACGACAGGAGCCCCGCGAGCAGGCCGGCGAGCGCGCCGGCGAGCAGCCCGCGCCGCACTGCGGCGGCGGTCATCGGCGGCTAGTGGCAGGGGACGCCGAGCAGGTGCCTGGCGTCGTGGAAGAACTCGTGAAGCACGCCGCCCTTGTCGGCGACGGCGTGCGTCACCGGCGACGCGAGCGCGCCCTGGTCGAACCCGACCGCGTAGAGCACGAGCTGGGCGAGCACGAGGGCGGCGAGCAGGGGCACGGCCAGCTCGCGAAGGGGGATGCGTTCACCGTTCACCGGCGACCTCCTTGGGGAAATCCGTCGTCCCCAGTTGATGGAGGGGCGGCGGGCCAGTCTCCTGGCTCCCGGATCGTCGCTCCCCCGGCCTTCCCACCCGTGAGCAGTGGCCATGCTGGGTTCGCTTCCCGGTCACAGTGGCGGGACCGCGCCGGTCTCGCACCGGCTTCCTGGTTCCCACCGCCCAGTATTGCGGCGCTCAACCTAGCCTGACGCGCGCGAGGTGGTCAAGCGCCACGGGCCACCCCGGGGACGCCACGGGCCACCCCGGGGACGCCACGGGCCACCCCGGGGACGCCACGGGCCACCCCGGGGACGCCACGGGCCACCCCGGGGACGCCACGGGCCACCCCGGGGACGCCGCACCGCCTGCTCGCGCCGGGCGTCTCCACAGTCAAGGTGATTAGTTATAAATAACTACGTAGAGTTTAGTAGCGCGCGGGCCGGTTTGGAATGAACGCTCTCGGCCCCCCGTGCGAACGGCTCGATGACAGCGTTGGCGGCCTCCGCAGTGCACCCGCCCGGCACGAGCGGTGCGGGCCCTCGTAGCGTCCCGTTCCCCGCACAGCCACCGCCTCGAAGGAGGCTCTGCTTTGCCGTACCCGAACGCAACCAGACGGCTCGCCCTCGGCATCGGCGTGGCCGGCCTCGCCCTCGGCATCGGCGCCGCGGTCGTGCTCCGCAGCGGCAGCCCGACCCCGGCTCCCACCCCAAGCGTGCAGCAGCTCGACCTCCCCGGCGCCCCGCTCGGCTCCGACGGGACGGCACCGGTGACACCGGAGCCGGCCGGCCAGCCTGTCGCCCCGGGCAGCGCCGGGGCAGCCGTGAAGCTGTTCCTCCAAGCCAACGCCAGGCAGGACTTCGCCACCTCCTACCGGCTGCTCGACAGGTCCAGCCGCGACCGGTGGAGGTCGGTCGCCTCCTGGACCAGCGCGCAGGCCGACCGCAGCCCCGTCACCGGCGTCAAGGTCTCTGGCGAGCACCCCGCAGGACCAGGCGCGGTCGAGGTGACCACCGCCGTCACCCACCCGGCCGCCATCGACCCGTTCGACGGGCTCACCCCCGGGCGCACGGTCGAGGTGTGGCGGGCCAGCCGCGAGGGCGACGCGTGGCGGGTCGCCGCCAGCCCGGTCTCGGTCCAGCCGGTCCTGCCGAGCGACCAGACCGCGCCCGACGCCGTCCGGGCGTGGGTGGACCGCCTCACCCGCTGCGACAACCCCGGAGCAGCCGCCCTGCAGGCCACACCCGACCTGGTCGGCCCGGCCGACCTGCCCCGGGCGCCCTGCCGCGAGCGCGGCACCTGGAAGGTGGCCGCCGCCCGCGCCTTCGAAGACGAGGCCGGCCTACAGCCCTACGTCGCCGCCTTCGGGCCCGACGTGCAGATCTGGGCCCGGGTCGTGCCGGTCCAGGGCCCGAGCACCCAGTTCACCGTCGTGGTCGCCCCCCTCGGCGACGCGTGGCGGGTGCTCGGCGCCAACACCGACTAGACGGCCGCCGGACCGGCTGGAGAGGAGGCCAGGCTCCCGAACCCGGAACGACCAGTCCAAGCGTCCGCGCCCTGGCGACTGGCCAGGCTCGGATCCCTCCCGTCCGCGCCCTGGCGACTGGCCAGGCCCGGATCCCTCCCTAAGGAGGAGGAACTTGTCCAGGTTTCGCAAGCTCGCCGCGGTCGGGGCCACGGTAACGGCGCTCGCGCTCGTCACCGCCCTGGCCGCCACCGGGCCGTCGGTCGCGTCGAGCCACCGTGAGGCGCCCCTCATCTCCGAGGACCCCGTGGCCGACAACACCGACACCTACGTGTTCGTCAGCCCCGACCGACCCGACACGGTCACCTTCGTCGCCAACTGGGTCCCGCTGGAGGAGCCGGCCGGGGGCCCCAACTTCAACAAGTTCGGGGACGATGTCAAGTACACCATCAACGTCGACAACGACGGTGACGCCGTCGACGACATCGTGTACGAGTTCCGGTTCCGCACCAAGATCCAGAACCGCAACACCTTCCTCTACAACACCGGCCCGATCACCTCGCTCGACGACCCCGACTTCAACATCCGCCAGTCCTACTCGGTGGCGAAGGTGCAGGACGGGCGTCGCTCCGTCGTCGCGAGCGGCCTGGCGACACCGCCGGTCAACATCGGCCCCCGGTCCACGCCGGACTACGAGGCGCTGGCCAAGGCCGCCGTCTACAACCTCGACGAGGGCAGCAGGGTCTTCGCCGGCCAGCGCCAGGACCCCTTCTACGTGGACCTCGGCTCGGCCTTCGACCTGCTCGGGCTGCGCCCGCTGAACCAGGCGCACCTCATCAAGCTGCCCACCGCCAAGGGCCTGGACGGCGTGGGTGGCTACAACACCCACAGCGTCGTCCTCCAGGTCCCGACCAAGGACCTGACCGCCAACGGCAAGCCGCTCACCATGGGCGCCAAGGACCCCAACGCGGTCATCGGCGTCTACGCGACCAGCCAGCGCCGCCAGGTGCGGGTGCTGTCGGGCAGCGGCAACCAGCCAACCACGACCGGCTGGTGGGTACAGGTCTCCCGGCTCGGCATGCCCCTGGTCAACGAGGTCGTCATCCCGCTGGGCAAGAAGGACCGCTTCAACGCCAGTGACCCGCAGGATGACGCGCAGTTCGGCCAGTTCGTCGCCGACCCCGAGCCTGCCCGGCTCATCCCCGTCCTCTACCCCGGCGTGAAGGTCCCCCCCGCACCGCGGAACGACCTGATCGCCATCTTCCTCACCGGCATCCCCGGCCTGAACCAGCCGGCGAAGGTCACGCCGAGTGAGATGATCCGCCTCAACATGGGCGTCCCGCCCACCCCGTTCGCCAAGCAGGACCCGCTGGGGCTGCTGGCCGGCCAGATGGACGGCTTCCCGAACGGCCGCCGGCTGATCGACGACACGCCCGACATCGAGCTGCGCGCCCTGGCCGGTGGCACGCCGTTCACGCCCGCCTTCAACGTCTCGCCCAACAACATCCTCACCGACGGGGCCCAGACCGACGACCGGCCGAACCTGACCTCGTTCCCGTACGTCGGCACCCCCCACCAGGGGTACGACCACACGCACCACGCAGTTGGCTCGTAGCACGACCCACCTGAAGGGAGGGGCCCGGCCCGCCGGGCCCCTCCCGAGGGGGTCGAGCAGCGGGCGACTGGTCACCGTGGCGATCATCACGATGCTCGCCGGCGTGCTCCTCGGCCGCTTCGCGCTGGCCGGCAGCGACCGGACCGGCGGCACGGCCGCCGTCCCCACCCGGACGGGCACGGGCACCGAGGCGACCGTGGCCCGCCTCCAGGCCCAGCTCCGCGACCAGCCGGGCGAGCCCCGGCTGCTCACCAAGCTCGGCGCCGCCTACCTCACCCGGGCCCGCGAGAGCGCCGACCCCAGCTACCTCACCAAGGCCGCCGGGGCGCTCGGCCAGAGCCAGGCCAAGGCGCCCGGACAGCCAGACACGATGACCGCCCTCGGCCTGCTCGCCCTGGCCAGGCATGACTTCCCCGCCGCGCTCGCCTGGGGCGAGCGTGCCCGCGCCGCCAACCCCGACAGCGCCGAGCCGCTCGGCGTGATCGTCGACGCCCAGATCGAGCTCGGCCGCTACGACGCGGCCGCCGAGGCCGCCCAGGCGATGGTCGACCGCCGTCCCGGCCTGGCCAGCCTGGCCCGCGTCTCCTACCTCAGAGAGCTCCATGGCGACAGCGACGGCGCCGCCAGCGCCATGGAGCAGGCGGTGACCGCCGGGGCCGGGTCGGTCGCCGACGTCGCCTACGTGCGCACCCTCCTCGGCGACCTGCGGCTCGGCAGCGGGCGGCTCGGCGACGCCGGGACCGTCTACCGGGGCGTGCTCGCCACCTCACCCGGCTACCACCCGGCCGAGGTGGGGCTCGCGCGGGTCGCGGCCGCCCGCGGCGACCTCCGCGGCGCCGCCGCCCTGCTCCGCCCGCTGGTGCAGCGGCTCCCCCTGCCGGCCACCGTGGCCCTGCTCGGCGACGTCGAGGCGGCCCTCGGCGACCGTGCCGCCGCCAGGCGGCAGTACGACCTGGTCCGTGCGATCGAGGCCCTGAACCGGACCAACGGGGTCGTGGTCGACCTCGAGCTGGCCCGCTTCGAGGCCGACCGCGCGCGCGAGCCAGGCGCCGACCCGGACCAGGCGGTCGCCATGGCCCGCCGTGCCCGGGCGCAGCGCCCGACGGTGTACGGCGACGACACCCTGGCCTGGGCGCTGCGCCAGGCAGGGCGGGCCCGCGAGGCCCTCCCCCACGCCCGGGCCGCGGTCCGCCTGGGAACCCGCGACGCCGTCCTCTGGTACCACCTGGCCGCCGTCGAGGCCGACCTCGGGCTCGCCGGCCCGGCCCGCACGGACCTGGCGAGGGCGTTCGCGATCAACCCCTACGTCACCAACGCCTACGAGACCGTCGGGGAGCGAGCCGCCGCGCTCGCCCTCGCCAAGCGCCTCGGCCTGCGGGCGCCGGCCCCAGGAGCGCCCCGGTGAGCCTGGCGGCACGGCGACCCTGGGCCCGGCGGCCCTGGGCCCGGCGGGCGATGGTGGCCGCCGTTCTCGCCGTGGCGGTCGTGCTCGGGTCGGCGGTGGCCGCGGCCGCCCACCCGCTCGGCAACTTCACCATCAACCAGTACGGCGGGCTGCGGGTGCAGCCGGACCGGGTGCTGGTCGACTACGTGGTCGACATGGCCGAGATCCCGGCCTTCCAGGCCCGCCAGGAGCTCGACGCCGACCACGACGGCACGGCGAGCGCCACCGAGGCGGCCGCCTGGCGCGACCGGGAGTGCCCCGGCGTCGCGGCCCGGCTCCACGCCCGGCTCGACGGGCAGGCGCTCCGCTTCGCGGTAACCGGCAGCACGCTCACCTTCCCGCCCGGGCAGGGCGGCCTGGCCACCCTCCGGCTGGAATGCGCCCTGGCCGCGCCGGCGGGATCGGCCACTGCCGGCGCGCGGGCCCTCGCCTACGTGGACGGCAACTTCGCCGGCCGGGTGGGCTGGCGGGAGATCACCGCGGTCGGCGACGGCACCACCCTGGTGGCGGCCGACGTGCCCGCCCGGGGCACCAGCGCGCGGCTCACCGCCTACCCCGAGGACCTGCTCCGCTCCCCGCTCGCCCAGGACCGGGCGACGGTGCGGTTCCGGCCCGGCGGGCCCCGCTCGGAGGGCGCGGGACCGGCGCCGGCCGCGGACCGGGCCCGCACCAGCAGGGCGCCCCTGGCGGTCGACCGGGCCACGGCGGCGTTCACCAGCCTGGCCGCCCGGCAGCACCTCACCCTCGGCTTCGCGCTGTTCGCGGTGCTGCTCGCGACCGTGCTCGGGGCCGTCCACGCGCTCGCGCCCGGGCACGGCAAGAGCGTCATGGCCGCGTACCTGGTCGGACTGCACGGCCGGGCCCGCCAGGCGGTCACGATCGGGGCCACGATCACCGTGACCCACACCGCCGGCGTGCTCGTCCTCGGCATCGTGCTGACGGCCTCCCGGGCGGGCGCGCCCGAACGCCTCTACCCCTGGCTCGGCCTGGCCAGCGGCCTGCTGCTGGCCGCGGTGGGGGTCGGCCTCCTGCGGCGCGCCGTCACGGGCAGGCACCACCATCCTCACGGCCACGGCCACGGGCACGGCGACGGGGAGGCCGCGCCCCACGGCCCCGGCCACGGGCACGGCGACGGGGAGGCCGCGCCTCACGGCCCCGGCCACGGGCACGGCGACGGGGAGGCCGCGCCCCACGACCCCGGCCACGGGCACGGCGACGGGGAGGCCGCGAACGACCTGGGGCATGCCCACGGGCATGGAGATGGCGTGGGGCGCGGGACCGGTGCCGAGCCCGGCCCCATGGGCGCCAAGCGGTGGCAGGCCGGTCCGCTCAGCCGGCGCGCACTGGTGGTCCTCGGGTTCGCGGGCGGGCTCGTGCCCAGCCCCTCGGCCGTGGTGGTCCTGCTCGGCGCGGTCGCGCTCGGGCACGCGTGGTTCGGCGTGCTGCTCGTGCTCGCCTACGGGGTCGGCATGGCGGGCACCCTGACCGGCGTCGGGCTGCTCCTGGTCCGCGCCAGGCGGACCGTCGACCGGCGGCGGGCCGCCACGACGCCGGGCTGGCCTGCCCGCGCCGGCCGGTTCATGCCGCTCGCCACTGCCTCGCTGATCGTGGCCGTCGGCCTCGTCGTCGCCGCCCAGGGCGCAGCCGCGATCTGAGGCCGGGGGCCCGAGGCTCCAGTCGAGCCGTAGCCGCCGCGCGGGCGGGAGGCTCGGCGCAGCCTCAGCCGGCTGCCTTCTTACGGGGTGCGCGGGAGCGGGACCGCCTGGGCCCGGCCGCAGCGGTGGGGGCGTCCTCGCCGGCGGGTGCGACGCCGAGCACGGCGGCCAGGAAGCGGCCGGTGTAGGAGCCGGGCGTGCGGGCGACCCGCTCCGGCGGCCCCTGGGCGACGACCTGCCCACCCCCGCTGCCGCCCTCAGGGCCGAGGTCGAGGATCCAGTCGGACGTCTTGATGACGTCGAGGTTGTGCTCGATCACGATCACCGAGTTGCCGGTGTCGACCAGCCGGTGGAGCACCCCGAGCAGCTTGTTGACGTCCTCGAAGTGCAGCCCGGTGGTCGGCTCGTCGAGCACGTACAGGGTCCGGCCGGTGGCCCGCTTGGCCAGCTCGCTGGCCAGCTTCACCCGCTGCGCCTCCCCGCCCGACAGGGTGGGCGCCGGCTGACCGAGCTTGATGTAGCCGAGGCCCACGTCGTTCAGGGTCTCGAGGTGCCGCGCGATCGGCGGGATGCTGGCGAACAGGGCCAGGCCCTCCTCGACCGACATGTCCAGCACATCGGCGATGGTGTGGCCCTTGTAGTGGACCTCGAGGGTCTCGCGGTTGTAGCGCTTGCCCTTGCACACCTCGCAGGGGACGTAGATGTCGGGCAGGAACTGCATGTCGATCTTGATCGTGCCGTCGCCCGCGCACGCCTCGCAGCGGCCTCCCTTGACGTTGAAGGAGAACCGCCCGGGCTGGTACCCGCGCACCTTGGCCTCGTTGGTCTGGGCGAACAAGCGGCGGACGTGGTCGAACACGCCGGTGTAGGTGGCCGGGTTGGACCGCGGCGTGCGGCCGATGGGCGACTGGTCCACGTCGATCACCTTGTCGAGGTGGTCGGCGCCGGTGAGCGCGACGAACCGGCCCGGGGAGGTCCGCGAGCGGTAGACGACCTGCATCAGCGCCTTGAGCAGGACGTCGTTGACCAGCGTGGACTTGCCCGACCCGGACACGCCGGTGACGCAGGTGAACACCCCGAGCGGGAAGCGGGCGGTCACGTTGTCGAGGTTGTGCTCGCGCGCGCCGGTCACCTCGAGCCAGCGTTCGCCCGGCTTGCGCCGGGCCGGCGGCACCGCGATCGACCGCTTGCCCGACATGTACTGCCCGGTCAGCGAAGCCTCGACCCGCTCGATGTCGGCCAGGCTGCCCTCGGCGACGATCTCACCGCCGTGCTCGCCGGCGCCCGGACCGATGTCGACCAGGTAGTCGGCGGCCTTGATGGTGGCCTCGTCGTGCTCGACCACGATCAGGGTGTTGCCGAGGTCCCGGAGCCGCATGAGCGTGTCGATCAGCCGGTGGTTGTCGCGCTGGTGCAGCCCGATCGAGGGCTCGTCGAGCACGTACAGCACCCCGGTGAGGCCGGAGCCGATCTGGGTGGCGAGCCGGATGCGCTGCGCCTCACCGCCGGCGAGGCTCGCCGAGGCGCGGTCCAGGCTGAGGTAGTCGAGCCCGACGTCGAGCAGGAAGCCGAGCCGGGCGTTGATCTCCTTGAGCACCCGGGCGGCGATGAACGCGTCCCGGTCGGAGAGCTCCAGGGAGCGGAAGAACGCGGCCGTCTCCCCCACCGACATGGCGGCCACCTCGGCGATGTTGCGCCCGGCCATGGTCACGGCCAGGCTCTCCGGCCGCAGCCTGGCGCCCTTGCAGGTCGGGCAGGGCACCTCGCGCATGTAGGACTCGACCCGCTCGCGCAGCGCGTCGGACTCGGCCTCGGCGTGGCGGCGGTTGAGGTAGGGCACCACGCCCTCGTAGCTGGTGTGGTAGGCGCGGCTGCGCCCGTAGCGGTTCTTGTACCTGACGTAGACCTGCTGGTCGGCCCCGTACAGCAGCACCTGCTGGTGCTCGGGAGCGAGCTCGCGCCAGGGGGTGGCCGGGTCGAAGCCATAGGTCTCGGCAACCGCCGAAAGCAGCCGGTCGAAGTACTCGGTGTTGCCCCTGCCCCACTGCCAGGGGGTGATCGCGCCCCCGGCCACCGACAGGGCCGGGTTGGGCACGATCAGCTCGGGGTCGACCTCCTGCTTGACGCCGAGCCCGGTGCAGTCCGGGCAGGCGCCGTAGGGGGCGTTGAACGAGAAGTTCCGCGGGGCCAGGTCCTCGAACGACAGGTTGTCGTACAGGCAGGCCAGGTGGGTGGAGAACTGCAGCTCCCGCTGCTGGTCGACCAGCTCGACGAGGACCAGCCCGTCGGCCAGGCCCACGGCGGTCTCCACCGAGTCGGCCAGGCGCCGCCTGGCCTTCTCGTCGGCTCCCGGGCCCCTGGCCACCAGCCGGTCGACCACGATCTCGATGTCGTGCTTGTAGGTCTTGGCCAGCCGGATGGACTCGGACAGGTCGCGGACCTCGCCGTCGACCCGGGCCCGGGCGAACCCCTTGGCCGAGAAGCTGCGCAGCAGCGCCTCGTACTCGCCCTTGCGGCCGCGCACCACCGGGGCGAGCACCTGGAAGCGGGTGCCCGACGGCAGGTCGAGGATCTGGTCGACGATCTGGTCGGGGGTCTGGCGGGCGATCGGCCGTCCGCATTCCGGGCAGTGGGGCTGGCCGATGCGGGCGTAGAGCAGCCGCAGGTAGTCGTAGACCTCGGTGATCGTGCCGACCGTGGAGCGGGGGTTCTTGGAGGTCGACTTCTGGTCGATCGAGATGGCCGGGGAGAGGCCCTCGATGAAGTCGACGTCCGGCTTCTCCATCAGCCCGAGGAACTGGCGGGCGTAGGCCGACAGCGACTCGACGTAGCGGCGCTGGCCCTCGGCGTAGATGGTGTCGAAGGCGAGCGACGACTTCCCCGAGCCGGACAGCCCGGTGAACACGACCAGCGCGTTGCGGGGCAGGTCGAGGCTGACGTTCTTCAGGTTGTGCTCGCGGGCGCCCCGGATGACGAGGCGGTCGGTGGCGCTCAGGTTCGTGCCCCTCATGGTCGGGGGAAGCGTGGATCGGCCCCAACATTGTAAGGATGGGTGTGACAACGGGCCGCAGCGCCCCTTGCCGGGCGTGCCGTCCGCCGCCGTCAAGGGTGACAATGCCAACGGCGCCCGGCGCATTCCGCCGACAGGCCGAGCCCGAGCCCCGAGGAGGCAGCCCATGGCCAGCTTCGACCCAGCCCACGTCGAGCAGGGCGGCCCGCCGCACCGCTACCCCGACAGCCCCCTGCGCGTGGTCAAGCTCCACGTGGGGCCGTGGGAGAACAACGCCTTCCTGCTCCACGACCCACAGTCGAACGAGGCGCTGCTGGTCGACGCGGCCAACGAGGCCGACCGCCTGCTCTCCGAGCTGCTGGCCGGGGTCGAGCTGGTCGGCATCGTGACCACCCACCGCCACCTCGACCACATCCAGGCCCTCCAGGCCGTGCTGCGCAAGCACGACGTCTGGAACGGGGCGCACCCGGCCGACGCCGGCGCGATCGCGGACGAGGTCGGGGTGACGCCCGACCGGGTGCTCGAGCACGGCGACACCATCGGCGTCGGGGGCTGGGGCGTCACCGTGCTGCACACTCCGGGACACACCGAGGGCAGCATCTCCTTCAAGCTCCCGTCGAGCCAGGTGCTGACCGGCGACGCGCTGTTCCCGGGCGGCCCTGGCAAGACCGAGGGCAGGGCAGCGTTCGACCAGGCCATCGCCTCGATCGAGGAGCATCTATTCACCCTGCCGGCCGAGACCCGCGTCTCCCCCGGCCATGGCGACGACACCTGGGTCGGCAACGAGGCGCCCCACCTCGAGGAATGGCGGGCCCGGGGCTGGTAGACGACGAGACGAGAGGACCCATGGGCTCCATCACGGTACGGCTGGCGCTCGCCGCGCTCGCCCTGGCGGCCCTGGCCGGCTGTAGCGCAGCCGAGCGGGTCGGCAGCGGCGTCGACAAGGCCGGGGACTGCGCCGCGCTCATCCGGCAGCTCGGCGACGTGGACCTGGGCCCACAGGCAGCCGCGGCCAAGGCGGAGCAGACCGCCCGGCGGCTCGACGAGGCGGTCCGAAACGTCGACGCCCAGGACGTCAAGCAGGCGGGCGAGAACCTCCAGGCCAGGCTGGAGCAGCTCAGGGACGCGGCCCGCGACGCCGACCCGGCGCGGCAGCGCCAGGCGGTCCAGGACGTGCGCGAGGCGGCCGAGCGGCTCGCCCGGAGCTGCAACGTCCCGGTCGACCAACTCACCGGGGGCAGCTGACCGCCGGCCAACTACGCACCCGTGCGTAGGCGGGTGATCGGCACATCCACACGACGGGAGCTCAGGCCCAGGCGAGGGCGGCGAGGAAGCGGGAGCCGATCGGGGCGGCCACCCGCCCGCCGACACCGCCGCCCTCGACGACCACGGCGAACGCCACGTCGTCCCGGAACCCGATGAACCAGGCGTGGGTGGGCAGGGGGTCGCCGCGGCCGAACTCGGCTGTGCCGGTCTTGCCGCCCGCGCCGGCCGGGAGCCTGGCCGGCGCGGCCGTGCCCTGGGTGACGACCGCCCGCATGAGCGTGCGCAGGGTGCCAGCCACCTGCGGGTCGAGGGGGCGCGGGGCCGCTGCCGGCCCGGTCGCGACCAGGCGCGGCGCCCGCCAGGCACCGCCCTGCACGGCCGCGGCCACGGTGGCCATCTGGAGGGGGCTGACCTGCACCCGTCCCTGTCCGATCGCGGCCGCGGCCAGCTCGGTGGCGTCCGCGGGCGCTGGGAAGCTGCCCTTGACGGCCGGGATCCCCGGGGACAGGTCGCTGCCGAAGCCGAAGTGCCCGGTGGCCGCGGCCAGCTTGGCCGCGTCGAGCCGCTCCGCGGCGAGCTGGACGAACGCGGTGTTGCAGGACTGCGCGAACGCCGTGGCGAACGGGATCGCCCCGAGCCGCTCGCCCTCGAAGTTCCGGAACGAGCGGCCCCCGACGGTCGCGGTGGGTGGGCAGGTGACCTGGTCGGCGGGTTTCAGGCCGGCTTCGAGGAGTGCCTCGGTGGTCACCACCTTGAACGTCGACCCGGGGGGGTAGCGCCCGAGCAGCGCCCGGTCGAACGACCCGCCCGGCGGCCAGTTGGCAACCGCGCGCAGCTCGCCGGTGGACGGCTGCACAGCCACCAGCGCGGCCGGTTTGGTCACCCCGGTCAGGGCCTTCTCGGCAGCCCGCTGCATCCTGGGGTCGAGCGCGGTCTGCAGCGGCGTCCCCGGCTTGCCCGGGAAGCGCTGCAGGACCGTTGGCGGCGGAGTCGAGCCGTTGCCGCCCGCCTGGGCGCCGGCCAGCAGCACCGCGCCGGTCGGGGTGCCGGCGAGCTGGCGCTCGAAGGCGCCCTCGAGGCCGCCGTGGCCGACCAGGTCGCCGGCCTGGTAAGGCGGGCCGAGCCGCTGCAGGCCGTCGGCGGTGACCGGCGAGACCCCGCCCACCACCAGTGCGGCCGAGGCCGGCGCGCTGCTGTGGCGCCCGGTCTCGCGCCGGAAGCGGAGCCCGGGCACCGGGAAGATCACCGGTTTGACGGCCTGGTAGCGGGCCTCTGGGAGCGTGACCACGGGCACGAACCGGGTGGGCGCGGCAGCCGCCTGGTCGAGCGCACGGGCGGCCGCAGCCGGGGCGACACCGGCCGGGCCGGTCAGGGCCTGCTGCACCTCGGCGCGGTCCTTGACGCCCTGGCCCACGACGCCGACCACCACGACGCCGCCCGGCCCGGCCAGCACGCTGCCGTCCCGGGCCAGGATGGGTGCGCGCTCGGCCTGCTCGCGGCTGCGGGTGAAGCGCTTCCCGGGGGCCAGCGACGGGTGGATCGTGGCCGGCGACCAGTCGACCAGCCACGTCCGCCGGTCCCGCCTGGCCAGCCGGAGGGTGCCCTGGTAGCTCCACTCGCCGAGGCCACGCAGGTTGAGCCGGGCGGTGAAGGGCGCCTCCGCCCGGTCGCCGTCGCGCCGCACCGACCCGAGCGCGAACGCCCGCCCGCGCACCTTCAGGTCGTCCAGCATGCGGGTGTGCTGGGCGGTGAAGTCGGCCGGGGGCGCTGCGACCAGGCGCTGCATGGCAGGCCAGTCGGCCCGCTGCCAGGCGTCCAGGTAGGCGGCGGCCACTGGCTCGGGCGAGCCGCGCGGGCGCAGCACGAACCACCACGCCCCGGCACCGCCGGCACCGAGCAGCAGGGCGACGGCGACCACCAGCGCCACCACCTTCGAGCGCTTGGTCACCGGCCCCTCCTTCCGTGCGACGGCCGGGCGCGCAGTCTACCCGGTAGAGGGCCCAGCGCCCCGGTTTCGCCTACCTCGACCGGGCCAGCTCCAGCATCGGGCTCACGGACCAACGGCGACGCGGACGCCCTGTCACCGGACGGCCCGGGGTGCAGCACCGCGACGCCGATGCCTCGCCGGCGCGACCCGACCGACGCGCTAAAGCAGGTCACCAGAGGTTCTGCCCATAGCCCGGGTCAGCGACCAGGGCCTTCCCGTCAAGTTACGGACAGGACTTCTGAGCAGGTGCTTAGCCGACGCCGGCATCGACCATGCCGCGCAGCTCGCGGCGGAGGTCGGCGACCTCGTCGCGGAGGCGGGCGGCGTACTCGAAGCGGAGGTCCTTGGCCGCCTCGTGCATCTCCTCCTCGAGCGACTGGATGAGCCGCTCCAGGTCGGCCCGGGGCATCCCGCTGACCGCGGGCTCGCCCCGCCCGGCCCGCCCCCGGCCGGGGGTGGGTGCCCGCCCGCGCCGGCCGCGGCCCCGGCCGCCGGACCCCTCCTCGCCGCGGAGGGCCTGGATGATGTCGCTCACCCGGCGGCGCACGGTCTGCGGGTCGATGCCGTTGGCCTCGTTGTAGTCGAGCTGCAGCTTGCGGCGGCGGTTGGTCTCGTCGATGGCCCGCCGCATCGACGCCGTGACCTGGTCGGCGTACATGATCACCTGGCCGTCGACGTTGCGGGCGGCCCGGCCGATCGTCTGCACCAGCGAGGTCCCCGAGCGCAGGAAGCCCTCCTTGTCGGCGTCCAGGATGGCGACGAGGGTGACCTCGGGCAGGTCCAGCCCCTCGCGGAGCAGGTTGATGCCGACCAGGGTGTCGAACTCGCCCAGGCGCAGGTCGCGCAGGATCTCGATCCGCTGCACGGTGTCGATCTCCGAGTGCAGGTAGCGCACGCGCAGGCCCATCTCGAGCAGGTAGTCGGTGAGGTCCTCGGCCATCTTCTTGGTCAGCGTGGTCACCAGCGTGCGCTGCTCCCGCTCGACCCGGAGCTTGACCTCGTGGATCAGGTCGTCGATCTGGCCCCTGGTCGGGCGCACCAGCACCTCGGGGTCGACCAGGCCGGTCGGGCGGATGATCTGCTCGACCACGGCGCCGGACTCGCGCAGCTCGTACGGCCCGGGGGTGGCAGAGACGAACACCCGCTGGCCGATCCGCTCGAGGAACTCGTCGAAGCGCAGGGGCCGGTTGTCCAGGGCCGACGGCAGGCGGAAGCCGTGCTCGACCAGGGTCGTCTTGCGGCTGCGGTCGCCCTCGTACATCCCGCCGATCTGCGGCACGGTCACGTGGGACTCGTCCAGGAACAGCAGGAAGTCGCTCGGGAAGTAGTCGAGCAGGGTGTTCGGCGGGCTGCCCGGCCCGCGCCCGTCGATGTGGCGCGAGTAGTTCTCGATGCCGTTGCAGAAGCCGACCTCACGGAGCATCTCGAGGTCGTAGCTGGTGCGCATGCGCAGCCGCTGGGCCTCGAGCAGCTTGCCCTCGCGCTCGAGGCCCTGCAGGCGCTCGGCCAGCTCCGCCTCGATCCCGGCGACGGCCCGCTGCATGCGTGCCGAGCTGGCAACGTAGTGGGTGGCCGGGAAGACGAACAGGTCCGGCCGCTCCCCCACGATCTCGCCGGTGACCGGGTCCATCACCAGGATGCGCTCGACCTCGTCGCCGAAGAACTCGACCCGCATGGCCTGCTCCTCGTAGGCCGGGAACACCTCGAGGGTGTCGCCCCGGACGCGGAACTTGCCCCGGACGAAGTTGAGGTCGTTGCGGTCGTAGTGGATGGCGACCAGCTTGCGCAGCACCCCGTCGCGGTCGTGCTCCTCCCCGACCTTGAGCCACAGCATCTGGTCGCGGTACTCCTCGGGCGAGCCGAGGCCGTAGATGGCCGAGACCGAGGCCACGACGATCACGTCGCGCCGGGTGAGCAGGGCGAGGGTGGCCGAGTGGCGCAGGCGGTCGATCTCCTCGTTCAGCGAGGAGTCCTTCTCGATGTAGGTGTCGGTCTGCGGGATGTACGCCTCGGGCTGGTAGTAGTCGTAGTAGGATACGAAGTACTCGACCGCGCTGCCGGGGAACAGCTCCTTGAACTCGTTGGTGAGCTGGGCCGCGAGGGTCTTGTTGGGCGCCATCACCAGGGCGGGCCGGCCCATGCGCTCGATCACCCCGGCCATGGTGCGGGTCTTGCCCGACCCGGTGACCCCGAGCAGGGCGAGCGCGGGCTCGCCGCCCTCCAGCCCCTCGACCAGCGCCTCGACGGCCGCCGGCTGGTCGCCGGAGGCGGGCATGTCGCTGACGAGCTTGAACTCGGGCATCGGTGGACTCCGGGGGGGACGGCTGGTGCCTGGCGGTCCAGTGTAGGCGGGCCCCGTGACAGCCGCCCTGCCACGCCGGGGCTGGCCTGCTTCACCCAACCGCAACGCGCAGGAGACGCGGGCGGCACCCGCCGCCGGCCAAGCTTGCGAGGTCACGGTAGAGTAGGCGGCCGTGCCGGACAGCCGAGTGGGAGAGCGATGGAGAGCTTCGTCATCAAGGGTGGCCAGCCGGTCAGCGGCACCGTCCGACCGGCCGGCAACAAGAACGCCGCGCTGCCCGTCATCGCGGCGTCCCTGCTGGCCGACGGGCCGGTCGTGCTCCACAACGTGCCCCGCATCCGTGACGTGGACGCCATGCTCCAGCTCACCGCCATGACCGGGGCCCAGGTCACCGACGTCGGCCCCAACGACGTGCGGATCGACCCGCGCGGGGTCCGGCAGGTGAGCCTCGACCCGGGCCTGTGCGCCCGCATCCGGGCCTCGGTGCTGCTGGCCGGGCCCCTGCTGGCCCGGACCGGCCGCTGCACCCTGCCCCCACCTGGGGGCGACGTGATCGGCCGCCGCCGGCTCGACACCCACCTGCTCGCCTTCCGCTCGCTCGGGGCCACGGTCGAGTTCGACCGGGTGCTCGAGCTGTCGGCCGACCGGCTCACCGGCCAGGCCATGTTCCTGGACGAGGCGTCGGTGACGGCCACCGAGAACGCCGTGACCGCGGCCGTGCTCGCCCAAGGCCAGACGATCATCGGCAACGCCGCCTGCGAGCCCCACGTGCAGGACCTGTGCCGGTTCCTCGGCGCGCTCGGGGCCAGCATCGGCGGGGTCGGCTCCAACCGGCTCACCATCACCGGGGTCGAGCGCCTCAGCGGCGGCGAGTACACCATCGGCCCGGACCACATCGAGGTGGCGAGCTTCATCGGGCTGGCCGCCGCCACCGGCGGCGAGCTGGTCGTGGAGGGCGTGATCGAGGACGACATGCGCCCGGTCGCGGTCGGCTTCACCCGCCTCGGGGTCACCTGGGAGCTGCAGGGCTCGACGCTGCGGTTGCCGCCCGACCAGCGCATGGTCATCCAGGACGACCTGGGCGCGGCCATCCCCAAGATCGACGACGGGCCCTGGCCGGCATTCCCGGCCGACCTCACCTCGATCGCGGTCGCGGTGGCCACGCAGGCCAGGGGCACGGTGCTGATCTTCGAGAAGATGTTCGAGAACCGGCTGCTCTTCGTGGACAAGCTGGTGGGGATGGGCGCCCGCATCATCATCTGCGACCCCCACCGGGCCGTGGTGAACGGGCCGACCCGGCTCTACGGGGAGCGGTTGGCGTCGCCTGACATCCGCGCCGGGATGGCGCTGCTGCTGGCCGCCCTGGCCGCCGAGGGCGAGTCGGTCATCGGCAACATCGCCGAGATCGACCGGGGCTATGAGCGGATCGACGAGCGCCTGCGCGCCCTCGGCGCGAGCATCGAGCGAGCCACTGGCTAACGCCAAATTAGAGAACTGCTTGGAGCGCCTGCGGCGCGGGCGAGCATCCATTCCGACGGCCAAGTTCGGCCGTCGGGTGACGGCCAGGTTCGGCCGTCACGTTTCGGGTCCCCGGGTTGGGCCCCCCCCGGGTTGGGCCTCAAGGTTTGGCCCTCGGGGTTGGGCCGTCAGGTCAGGTCGTAGAAGCCGATGTCCATCTGGCGGAGGGTGGCGGCCAGGGCGTCCAGGGTCTCGGCGCGGCCGGCGGGCGGCTCGGTGGTGAGCAGCAGCTGGAAGTACAGGCTGCGCAGGAAGCTGGTGGCGTTCATCCGAGCGGTCGCCAGCCCCGGGTCGGTGTAGACCGGCCGCCAGGAGTCGTAGCCGGGCGGCCGCGCGAAGCGGCTGCACCAGGCGGTCAGGAAGTCCCGGGACACCAGGCCGCGGCGCAGCACGGTGAGCGCCGCGTAGGCGAGCCGCTCGTCCTCCTGGTAGAGGTAGACCGTGTCGACCGGCTCCAGGAGCTTGTCGGCGATGCCGTCCAGCAGCCGCTCGAGCTCGCCGGCGTCGGCGTAGCGGTTGCGGGCGAGCATCATGAGCAGGTCAGCGGTGTGGGCGACGCCGTGGGCCCAGCCGGGGCCCTGCACGTACCCGCGCAGGTCTTTCTCCCGGCGCAGGTAGGACAGGGCGCTGTCCAGGAGCCCGAGCGTCTCGTCCTCGTCGAGGAACGGGTTGGCGTTGTCGAAGGCGACCAGCTCCATGAGGATCAGGGCCGAGAACGTGCGCAGGAACACCGAGTCGGTCCCGTTCTCGCCGAGGCCGGCCTCCAGGTTGTCGACCATGCGCCGGGCCATGGCGCGCAGCTCGTCCGGAGCGTACTCCCCGCGCTCGATCCAGGTGGCCAGGATCGGGTAGGCGAACTCGTCGCGCAGCTCGACGTCGACCGACCCGAGCCACGACAACAGCTCCGGGGTGAGCTCGGCCACCCACTGCCCCTGCGGGAGGGCGTTGTCGGCGCTGACCAGGAACCGGAGGAACCCCCGGTCGACGGCCTCCACTACCGGGCCTCGTGAGCTTCGGGCAGCCCGGCCTCGACCAGCTCGACCAGCTCGGTGAGCGACTCGATGCGGGGCACGCCCGTGGGCGGGTCGGGGACCCGCCCGTACCGGTCGATCAGCACCCCGGTCATGCCGACCGCGCGGGCGCCGTCCACGTCCAAGCCGACGTGGTCGCCGACGTGGAGCGCGTGGCCCGCCTGGACGCCAACTTGCTGGAGCGCCCAGCGGAAGATCCCCGGCTCCGGCTTGGCGACCCCGAGCACGCCCGAGATCGCGGTGGTCGCGAACAGGTGGTCGACTCCTTCGAGCTCCAGCACGGTCGCGAGCCACGGCTCGAAGTTCGAGATCACCCCGAGCTTGAGGCCGCGCCCGGCCAGCGCGTCGAGGGCGGGGCGGGCGTCGTCGAACAGCTTGTAGGCGGCCGGGTCGCTGAACGCCTCGAACATCTTGTCGGCCAGCGCCAGCCGGTCCCCCTGGTAGCGCAGCTCACCCAGGATGTCGGTGTAGTGCCCGTGCCAGAAGGCCCGCTGGGTGGCCGGATCGGTCCAGTCGGTCGGCCAGTCGGCGCGGCGGGCCGCGGCGGCGGACGCGGCGGCCACCGCCGCCTCCGACAGCTCCACCCCCTCGGCGCGGGCGACCGCGATGAAGCGGCCCTCGAAGCTGGGGGCCGGGGCAAGCAGGGTGTCGCCGGCGTCGAGGAAGACGGCGGCCAGCGGGTTCGGGACGGCATCAGTCACGGGGGGGAGGCTACACCAGTGACATCGCCGCCCTTCGTCGGGATGTGGCACGGCGTGCGCTGAGCGCGGTCCTCGTTCCATGTGGGGGGAGCTCGCTCCCCCCACGGCCCCCCAAGAGCGCCTGTGCCGTGGTTGGGGCATCGGCGACCTTACGGTAGGCGGATGATGGGTGACGGGCCGTGGCGCTCCCGGAGGCGGCGCTGCAGCTCCTCCCACAGCTCGTCAACGCGGGCGCCCAGCTCCCCGATCGAGCCGGCGTTCTGGATGACGTAGCCGGCCTCGGCCAGGCGCTGCTCGGCGGGGAGCTGGGCCGCGATCCTCGCCTCGGCGTCGCGTGCCGGCACCCCCCTGGCGGCCAGCCGGCTGAGCTGGGCGTCGCGGCTGGCGTCCACCACCACGAGCAGGTCGACGCCGTCGGCCAGGCCGGTCTCGATCAGCAAGGCGGCGTCCAGGACCACGACCACCTCGCGGTCGCTCGACTCCTCGAGCCGCCCGGCGATCCGCTCGAAGATCTCCGGATGGGTGATCTCGTTGAGCAGCGCGAGCTTGGCCTGGTCCTGGAAGACGATGTCAGCCAGGGCCTGGCGGTCGACCGAGCCGTCCGGGCGGAGGATCCCCGGACCGAAGTGATCGCGGATCTTGTGCCAGGCGGCGGTGCCAGGCATGACCACCTGGCGGGCGATGAGGTCGGCGTCGATGATCTCGGCCCCGCGCTCGGCGAGCATGGCCGAGACGGTGCTCTTGCCCGACGCGATCCCCCCGGTGAGCCCGACGAGCAGCACGGCGCCTCCTCGGACGGCAGGAGCCGGGCCCGGCGCTCGCGCCGGCGGCCGGCATCCACACGAAGACCCGCGCGGCCGGTGCCGGCCGCACGGGTCCTTGCCCCTACTCGGTAGCGTTCTTGCGCTTCAGGTCCTCGACGATGTCCTCGAGACGCTCGTCGGCGCTGCCCTGCTCGGCCTGGAGGGCCTGCTCGGCCTGGAGGGCCTGCTCGGCCTGGCCGGTCTCGGCGGCCACCTCGCCCTCTGCGGTCTCGGCGTAGCTGTTGTCGTAGTAGCCGGCCTGGGAGAAGGCGTCGGCCATGGCCGTCCCGGGCACCATCCCGACCAGGTTGCCCTGCTCGTCGTAGTAGCCCTGGTAGTCGCCCTCGACGTAGGTGGCCTCCTCGTAGCCCTCGTAGCCTTCGGGGTAGGCGCCCTCCTCGAGGGCGAGCTCGTCCTCGGCCACCGCGACCTGCCCGGCCTCCTGCTGCGCCTGCTTGAGCGACAGGGAGATGCGCCGGCGGTCCAGGTCGATGTCGATCACCTTGACGGTGATCTCCTCGCCGACGCTGACGACCTGCTCGGGGATGTCGACGTGCCGCTCGGCCAGCTCGGAGATGTGGACCAGGCCCTCGATGCCGTCGTCCACCCGGACGAAGGCACCGAACGGGACCAGCTTGGTGACCCGACCGGGGATCAGCTCACCGATCTGGTGGGAACGGGCGAACTGGCGCCACGGGTCCTCCTGGGTCGCCTTCAGCGACAGCGAGACCCGCTCGCGCTCCAGGTCGACGTCGAGCACCTCGACCTCGACCTCCTGGCCGACCTCGACGACCTCGGAGGGATGGTCGATGTGCTTCCAGGACAGCTCGGAGACGTGCACCAGCCCGTCGACCCCGCCCAGGTCCACGAACGCCCCGAAGTTCACGATGCTCGAGACCACGCCCTTGCGGATCTCACCCTTGCGGAGGGTGTGCAGGAACGCCTTGCGGGTCGCCGACTGGGTCTCCTCGAGCCAGGCCCGGCGCGACAGCACGACGTTGTTGCGATTCTTGTCCAGCTCGATGATCTTCGCCTCGAGCGTGCGGCCTACGTAGGGGTGCAGGTCGCGGACGCGGCGCATCTCGACCAGGGAGGCGGGCAGGAAGCCGCGGAGCCCGATGTCGAGGATGAGGCCGCCCTTGACGACCTCGATGACGGTGCCCTCGACGATCTCGTCGTTCTCCTTCTTCTTCTCGATCGTGCCCCAGGCCCGCTCGTACTGCGCGCGCTTCTTGGACAGGATCAGGCGGCCGTCCTTGTCCTCCTTCTGCATGACGAGCGCCTCGATGTGGTCACCGAGTGACACGACCTCGTTGGGGTCGACGTCATGCTTGATCGACAGCTCGCGGGAGGGGATCACGCCTTCGGACTTGTAACCGATGTCGAGCAGGACCTCGTCGTGGTCGACCTTGACCACATGGCCGTCGACGATGTCCCCCTCGTTGAAGTCCTTGAGGGTCTCCTCGTACGCGGCCTCAAGCTCTTCCGCGGAGCCGACGTCGTTCTCGGTGACCTGGGTGGTCACGCCCGGCATGGGCTGCTCGGACTGGGTGGTCGGTTGGTCGGTGGACTCGGTCAACTGCATGTCTCCTGAGCTGTCGGACAGAGATATCCCCCCGAGGGACGTTTCCTTGGGTGGGAGGCGACGCGACCGCGTCAGAACACACTGGCAGAAAAGCCCACAGGTGGTTTTGGAGATGGTAGTCGCCGCCGCTTCGCCGCGTCAACGTTTTCGGAGCCGTGGTGACCTGCGGATTTGCAGGCACGTGGCGGGCGCCGGGCAGCATCCCCCCGGTGCCGCGCCCCCCACCTCCCCGCCGGCATGGGAGGATCACCAGGTCAGCCCGTGTGCCATGCGACCTTGTGAACCGATTCCCAGAACGGAGGCCTAGATGACCGATCCCCTCTACCAGCGCGATGCGTACCTGGCCGTGTTCGACGCCAGTTCTCGGGCGAAGCCCGGTCAGTGTTGGGCCTCGGCCCAGGAGCGGCCGGTGGCCATCGACACCTCGAGGGGCACCCGGAGCTGGTAGACGTCCTGCATCTCGCGGCGGACCAGCCCGGCCAGGGTCTCGGCCTCGCCAGGCACCACCTCGAACACGAGCTCGTCGTGGACCTGCAGGACCATGCGTGAGGCGAGGCCGGCCCGGGTCATGGCCCGGTCCACGGCGACCATCGCCATCTTGATGATGTCGGCCTCCGAGCCCTGGATGGGGGCGTTCAGCGCCATGCGCTCGGCCATCTGGCGGCGCTGGTAGGAGTCGGAGGCGAGGTCGGGCAGGTAGCGGCGGCGGCCCAGGACCGTCTGGGTGTAGCCGTCCCGCCTGGCCTGGGTGACGACCCCGTCCAGGTAGGACTTGACCTTGCCGAAGCGCTCGAAGTAGGTCTCCATCAGCGCCCGGGCCTCCTCGGCGGTGATGCCGAGGGCCTGCGCCAGGCCGAAGGCGCTGAGGCCGTAGGCCAGCCCGTAGGTCACCACCTTGACCCGGTTGCGCAGGTCACGGTCGACCTGGTCGGGCGGCAGGCCCCAGACCATGCCGGCGACCGTGGCATGGACGTCCTCGCCGCCCAGGAAGGCGGCGACCAGGGTCTCGTCGCCGGCCAGGTGGGCGAGCACCCGGAACTCGAGCTGGGCGTAGTCGGCCACCAGCAGCGTCTCGGCCTCGGGCCCGGCCACGAACGCGCGCCGGATCTCACGCCCGGTCTCGGTCCGGGTGGGGATGTTCTGCACGTTCGGGTTCTGGCTGGACAGACGCCCGGTCGAGGCGATGAGCTGGTTGAACTGGGCGTGGATGCGCCCGTCGGCCGTGACCAGCTTGGGCAGGGCGTCGATGTAGGTGTTCTTGAGCTTGGCCACCTCGCGGTAGGCGAGCAGCTCCTCGACGATCGGGTGGGTGCCGGCGAGCTGGTTGAGCGCGGCCGCGTCGGTGGTGTAGCCGGTGCGGATCCGCTTGGTCCTTGGCAGCCCCAGCTTCTCGAACAGGATGACCTGGAGCTGGGGGTTCGACCCGATGTTGAACTTCTCCCCGGCCAGCTCGTAGATGCGCGCCTCATGGTCGCGGATCTGGTCGATCAGGCGGTCGTCGATGTCGGTGAGCACCGACAGGTCGACCGCGATGCCGGTCTGCTCGAGCCTGGCCAGGATCGGCACCAGGGGCAGCTCGACCTCCTGGTTGAGCCGCCCGACGCCCATCTCGGCCATCTGGCCGGCCAGGGCCCGGCTGAGCTCGCCGACCGCCTGGGCGCGCAGGCACCAGTCGGCCCAGTCGTCCTCCCCGCCGGTGTCGAAGGCGAGCTGGGTGCCGTCCCCGGCCGCCGCGCCCTCCTTGGCGGCGCCCTCGGGGCGGAGCTCCTTCTGCAGGTAGCGCAGGGCCAGGTCGGCCAGGTCGTAGGTCCGCTGGGCGGGCAGGGCGAGGTAGGCGGCCAGCGCGGTGTCAAGGGCGAGCCCGTCGAGCTGGCCACCGCGGCCCCAGACGGCCAGGTAGAGCTGCTTGGCGTCGTGGGCGGCCTTGGGCCGGGCCGGGTCGGCGAGCAGGGCGTCGAGGGCGTCGAGGTCGGCTGCGTCGGCGGTTGCCAGGTCGAGCCAGACCGCGCCCGGCCCGTCGGCCCACAGGGCCACCCCGGAGAGCTCGGCCCGGCCAGGGCCGGTCGCCAGGCGTGCAGCGAGGGCGACCTCGGCGCCGTCGGGCACCAGGGCCAGCCAGCCGGCCAGCTCCCCTGGGGCGAGCTTGCTGGCGTCCACCTCGAAGCCGATGTCGGAGCTGGTCGGCTGGGCCACCGTGTCGAACAGCCGCTGCCGCAGGGCCTGGAACTCCAGGGTGTCGAACAGCCGGTGGATCTCGGCCCGGTCCCAGGTGCCCATGCGCAGGTCGGCCACGCCGACCGGCAGGGGCACGTCCCGCCGTAAGGTCGCGAGCTGCTTGTTGCGCAGCACGCCGTCGGCGTGGCCGAGGAGGTTCTCGCGCAGCTTGCCCTTCTGCTCGCCGGCGTGGGCCACGACCTCCTCGGCGCTGCCGTACTGGTTGACCAGCTTGGCCGCGGTCTTGTCCCCCACCCCGGGCACCCCGGGGAGGTTGTCGGAGCTGTCACCGCGCAGCGCGGCCAGGTCGACGTACTGCGGGGGCGTCACCCCGTAGCGCTCGCGCACGCCGGCCTCGTCGTAGGTGACCGTGTCGGTCACGCCCCGGCGGGTCATCATCACCCTGATCCCGGCCTGGTCGTCGATGAGCTGGAGGTTGTCCCGGTCGCCGGTGACCACCAGGACCGGCACGCCCGCTGCCTTGGCCTGCTCGACCAGGGTGGCGATCACGTCGTCGGCCTCGTAGCCGTGGACCTCCACGACCGGGATGCGCAGGGCGGCCAGCACCTCCCGGATGAGCGGGAGCTGGGAGCTGAACTGGTCGGGGGTTGCCGAGCGGTTGGCCTTGTAGCCGTCGTAGACGTCGTACCGGTAGGCGGGCCGGCCGAGGTCGAAGCAGACCGCGATGCGGTCGGGGGCCACCTCGCCGAACAGCTTGGTGAGCATGGTGGTGAAGCCGTACACGGCGTTGGTGATCTGGCCGGTGGTGGTGGCCAGGTCGTCGGGCAGCGCGAAGTAGGCCCGGTAGGCGAGGCTGTGCCCGTCGAGGAGCACGAGCGGGCGCTCGGTGTCCTGGGCGGTGGCTGTGGTCGTCACGACGCGAGTCTAACAGCGGGCCCCGGACCGGCGGCGGAGCGACAGCAGGGTGCCCTCGATCTCCAGTTCCACGGGCATCCCGGGGGAGCTCGACGACGGGTCCGGTGCGGCCAGCCATACCCAATTCCCCACCTGGCTGAAACGTCGCGAGCAAGTGACTAGCTCGACTTGGTTATTTCGTTCCTGGTTTGTGTCCGCCTTGTAGGCTGTCGTCCCTCGTCGGGACGACGTGGCACGCTGGCCGTTCCCGCTCGTCGTGGGACGCCCCCGCGCCGGCGCCACTTGGGCAAGATGACTAGCCCGTTTCGCTGGACCGAATTCCGGGCGGCGGCGGGTGGCATCCGACGGAAAAACTCTGCGACCATCGTCGCAGGTGGCACCTGCACGGATCGATGAAACCGTTGCGGTGCAACGGGTCCGGCGAGTTGACCGGCGCCGGGGCGGCTGTTAGCTTGAGCGCCGATCGGGGTCCCCGATAGGGGGCCCCGAGTTCCGTCCGGCGGGGGGGTCAAGGACCGAGTAGAGAACGTTCGCACTCGGGGAAGGTGCGAACGGCCCCAAAGGCCTTGACTCCTCGCCGGACCCCCTCCGCGGCTCCCGTCGCCGGGGTGGCCACCGTTCCGACGGCCACCCTTCTGACGGTCGCCCCTCAGACGGCCACCCTTCCGACGGCCGGCCCCTCAGACGGCCGCCCTCAGAGGATCTTGGACAGGAACGCCTTGGTGCGCTGGTGCTGCGGGTTGGCGAACACCTCGACCGGGGGGCCCTCCTCCACGATGACGCCCCCGTCCATGAAGACCAGCCAGTCCCCCACCTCGCGGGCGAAGCCCATCTCGTGGGTGACCACGATCATCGTCATGCCGGCCAGCGCGAGCTGCTTCATCGCCTCCAGCACGTCGCCCACCAGCTCGGGGTCGAGCGCGCTGGTCGGCTCGTCGAACAGCATCAGCTTCGGGTCCATGGCCAGCGCGCGGGCGATCGCGACGCGCTGCTGCTGCCCACCCGAGAGCTGCGCGGGGTAGACGTCGGCCTTCTCGGCCAGGCCGACCTGCTCGAGCAGCTCCCTCGCGCGCTGGCGTGCCGGCTCCTTGGACACCCCCTTGACCTGGCAGGGCGCCTCGCACACGTTCTCGAGCACCGTCATGTGCGGGAACAGGTTGAAGCGCTGGAACACCATGCCGATCTCGGCGCGCTTGCGGGCGACCTCACGCTCGCGCAGCTCGTGGAGCTTGTCGCCCTCCTGGCGGTAGCCGACCAGCTCGCCGTCGACCCACAGCCGCCCCGCGTTGATCTTCTCGAGGTGGTTGATGCAGCGCAGGAACGTCGACTTGCCCGAGCCCGACGCGCCCAGCAGCACGACCACCTGGCCGGGCCGAACCTCGAGGTCGATGCCCTTGAGCACCTCCAGGTGGCCGAACCGCTTGTGCACCGCCTCGGCCTTCACCATCGGTGTCGCGGCCCCGGGACCGGTGGCCGCCGTGCCGGCGAGATCAGACGCCATGTGCACCTCCTGGCCCCGCGGCGCGGACGCGGGGCTGCCGCCCGCCGGTGCCGAAGCCTCGGCTGAAGTACCGCTCCAGGAAGTACTGGCCGACCATGAGCACGCTGGTCATCGCCAGGTACCACAGGCAGGCCGCCACCAGCATCGGGAAGACCTGGAAGGTGCGGGCGCCGATGGCCTGGAGCTGGAAGAACAGCTCATTGGTGACCGGGACGAAGGCGACCAGCGAGGTGTCCTTGAGCATCGCGATCGTCTCGTTGCCGGTCGGCGGGACGATCACCCGCATCGCCTGGGGCAGGACGATCCGGCGCAGGGTGGTGCCGTTCCCCATGCCGAGTGCATGGGCGGCCTCCTGCTGACCCGGGTCGACCGCCTTCATGCCCCCCCGCACGATCTCGGCCATGTACGCCGCCTCGGACAGCGTCAGGCCCAGCAGGCCGGCGACAAAGCCGGTCACCACGGTGCGGGCGTCCACACCGAACAGCCGCCCGCCGATGTCGACCCCGAGCAGGTTGCCGATCTGGCGGTCGAACGGGAGCCCGAGCTCGTAGCGCGCGTAGAGGATCCCGAGGTTGCCGAACAGGACGAGCAGCACAACGCGCGGCACGGCACGGAAGAACCAGGTGTAGACCCACGCCGCGCCCGAGAGCACCGGGTTCGGGGAGAGGCGCATCACCGCGATCACGACGCCCAGCGTCACGCCGATGACCATCGCGAGGACGGTGAGGATCAGCGACGTCTGCACGCCCTCCACGACTGGCGGGCGGAACATGTTGTCGAACATGAAGCGCCACTGGAACGCCTTGTTCGTCACCAGCATGTGGACGAACATCGCCGACAGGATCGCGATGACGACGATGGCGACCCAACGGCCCGGGTGGCGGACGGGCACGGCCGTGACGGCCTCCGGCCGTGCCCGCTCCGCCGTCTTCGTCTCGGTCATGACGCCGCGCGCCGGTACCCGGACATCAGGGGTTGACGGCCGGGGTGTCGATGGCCCCCGCGTCAACGCCCCACTTGGTCAGGACCGTCTTGTAGGTCCCGTCGGCGACGAGCGCGCCGAGCGCGCCGGCGAGCGCATCGGCGAAGTCGGTCTGCTCCTTCTTGACCACGTACCCGTACGGCGCCGAGTCGTAGATGTCACCGAGCAGCTCGAGCTGGCCGTTGGTCTGCTTCACCGCGTAGGCGACCACCGGGGAGTCGGCGAGCATGGCGTCGTCCTTGCCCGAGACCACCGCGGCGGTTGCCTGGTCCTGCCGCTGGTACCGGTCGATGGTGATGGCCGGCTTCCCGGCGCTCTGGCACGCCTGGACACGCTTGGGCAGGTCGTCGGTGTCCTGGACGGTGTTGGTCTGGACGGCGACCTTCTTGCCGCAGGCGTCGTCGGGCTGGACCCCGTTCGGGTTGCCCGCCTTGGTCCCCCACTGGGTGCCCGCGCTGAAGTAGCTGACCATGTTGACCTGCTGCTTGCGCTCGTCGTTGATGGTGAACGACGAGACGCCGATCTCGTACTTCCCGGACTGGATGCCCGGGAGGATCGCGTCGAACACGGCTGACTCGTACCGGGCCTTCAGGCCGAGCTTGGCCGCGACGGCGTTGAACAGGTCGACGTCGAAGCCGACGACCGTCTTGCCGTCGGTGTCGAGGAACTCGTTCGGTGGGTAGCTCGAGTCGGTCCCCACCAGGATCGTGCCGTCGGACTTGATCGCGGCCGGCACCTTCGCGGCGAGCGCCTCGTCGACCGACGGGGCCGCGCCCGCGGTCGTCGCGGTCCCCCCGCCCTCCGTGCCGCTGTCGCCGCACGCCGCCAGGGCGAGGGCCAGGCCCACGCCGAGGACCAGCAGCCGCCATCTCCGTGCGCTTCCCACCATGGTCCCGCTCCTGTCGTCCGAGCCGCCGGACCGGTCCCGGCGGCGACACTGCCCCCCGCCTCGCGCGGCCGCTACTCCTCCCCCAGGTACGCCTTGCGCACCTGCTCGTCGGCGAGCAGCGCCCGCGCCTCGTTCTCGAGCACGATCCGGCCCGTCTCGATCACGTACCCGCGGTTGGCGAGGCTGAGGGCCTGGGCCGCGTTCTGCTCCACCAGCAGGATCGTGGTGCCCTGGCTGTTGATCTCGCGGATCGTGTCGAAGATGCGCTGGACGACGATGGGGGCGAGCCCCATGGAGGGCTCGTCCAGCAGCAGGAGCCTCGGCTTGGCCATGAGCGCGCGGCCCATGGCCAGCATCTGCTGCTCCCCGCCCGACAGGGTGCCCGCGGCCTGGCGGGCCCGCTCCTTGAGGATCGGGAACAGCTCGAAGATGCGGTCCATGTCCTCGCGCTGCTCTGCGTCCTTGCGGATGAACGCGCCCATGTCGAGGTTCTCGCGCACGGTCATGCGCGGGAAGATCCGCCTTCCCTCCGGGGACTGGGCCACCCCGAGCCGCACGATGTCGTGGGCGGGCATCAGGTCGATGCGCTGGCCGTCGTAGAAGATGCCGCCCTCGGCCGGCCGGAGCAGCCCGGACACGGTGCGCAGGGTGGTCGTCTTGCCGGCCCCGTTGGCGCCGATGAGGGTGACGATCTCGCCGCGGTCGACGTGGAAGCTCATGCCCTTGACGGCCTCGATGTTGCCGTAGAAGACGTGGATGTCCTTGACGTCAAGCAGCACCTCGCCCATCTACGACGCCGCCTTTCCCAGGTACGCCTCGATGACCTTCGGGTCGCGCTGCACGTCCTTCGGCCGGCCCTCGGCGAGCTTCTCGCCGTGGTCGAGGACGGTCACCCGGTCGGAGATCGCCATGAGGAACTTCATGTCGTGCTCGATCACCACGATCGACAGCCCCATCGCGCGGATGCGCTGCACCAGCTCGGCCGCGCGCGACGTCTCCTGCGGGTTCATGCCGGCAGTGGGCTCGTCGAGCAGCACGAGCCGGGGCTCGGTGGCCAGCGCCCGGGCGATCTCCAGCCGGCGCATGTCGCCGTAGGAGAGGTTGCGGGCGACCTCGTCGTGCTTGCCGGCCAGGCCGACGAACCCGAGCAGCTCCATGGCCCGCTCGCGGCTGTGCTCCTCCTCGCGCCGGAACCTGGCCGTCCGCAGGACCGCGCCCACCACGCCCTCGCGGGTGCGGGTGTGGCGCCCGACCTGGACGTTCTCGAGCGCGGTCATGTTGCCGAACAGGCGCAGGTTCTGGAACGTCCGGGCAACGCCGAGCTTGGTGATCCGGTCGGGCGGCAGCCCGTTCACGCGCTTTCCCTGGAACAGCACGTCGCCGTCGCTGGGGCTGAAGATGCCGGTGATGCAGTTGAAGAAGGTCGTCTTGCCGGCGCCGTTGGGGCCGATCAGGCCCACGATCTCCCGCTCGCCCACGGTGAAGTCGACCTCGCGCACGGCCACCAGCCCACCGAACCGGCGGGTGACCTTGCGCGCCTCGAGGACCAGGGCGCCCGTCCCGGCGGACCGGGCCCCGTCGCCGGTCAGGTCGTGCGACTCCTCGGACATCTCACGTCCCCCTGACGTCGAACAGCTGCTGCGACTCGGCGGCAGCCTCTTCCCCGCCGGCCCGCAGCTCGCTGCGCCGCCGGGCCGACGGCAGGACCCCCTCGGGGCGGAACCGCATGATGAACACGAGCGCGAGCCCGAACACCAGGAAGCGGATGTCGGACAGGTCGCGCAGCTTCTCGGGCAGGAAGATGAGCAGCGCCGCGCCGAGCGCGACCCCGGGCGGGTTGCCGATCCCGCCGAGCACGACCATGGCCAGGATCAGCACCGAGATCTGGAACACGTAGGAGTCGGGTGACACCTGGGTGCCGAAGTGGGCGTCGACCGATCCGGCCAGGCCGGCGAAGAACGCGCCAGCGCCGAACGCGAGCAGCTTCACGACGGTGGTGTTGATCCCCATCGCGGCCGCCGCCACCTCGTCCTCCCGGATGGCCACCCAGGCCCGCCCGACCCGGGAGTCGTTGAGCCGGTAGATGACCAGGAGCACGAGCGCGATGAGGACCAGGCTCAGGTAGAAGTACTGCGCGTTGCCGGACAGGGTGAGCGGCCCGATCTCGAGGTCGTCGGACATCGAGCGCCCGAACAGCTCCGGGGCCGGGATGGAGGCGATACCGTTCGGCCCGCCGGTGAGGGCGTCCAGGTTGTTCAGGGTGATGCGGACGATCTCCCCGAAGCCGAGGGTGACAATGGCCAGGTAGTCGCCGCGCAGCCGCAGCGTGGGTGCGCCAAGCAACACGCCGAAGATCGCGGCGACCACGGGCGCGAGCACCAGCAGCACGAGCAGGAAGGGCACGTGCGGGAACTGGAACTGGGCCAGCCCGGCGTTGCCGACCAGCGCGGCCACGTAGGCGCCGATGCCGAAAAAGGCGACATAGCCGAGGTCGAGCAGGCCGGCCGAGCCGACCACGATGTTCAGGCCGAGCGCGGCGACCACGAAGATGCCGGCCTGGGCGGCGACCCGCACCCAGAAGGTGTCGCCGGACAGGGCCTGCTGCAGTGGCGGGAAGATCACCAGCAGGACGACCATGGCCCCGATGGCCGCGGCCCGCTCGCGCTCGAACGGGCCGGTGAGGCCCTTGAGCACGCCGAGCCCGCCGAGCGCGAGGATCGCGGCGACGAGCCCGACGAAGTAGCCGAGGAACTCGCCGGGGTCCTCCACCTTCACCCCGTAGACGAAGATCACGAACCCGACCAGCTCGGCCGCGAGCACGACGGTGAGGTCGTTCCCCCGGGTCCGCCGCTCCCAGGCCACCGGCTTGGCCGCGGCGGGCGCCTCCTGGATCAGGGTGCGTGCCGCGAGCCACACCACCACCCCGCCGGCCAGGACGACCCAGGGGCCGGGCCCTGCCTGGCTGACGGACAGGCCCTCGAAGAACACGATCGTGAGCAGCCAGATGACCGGGATCGAGGCCAGGCCGAGCCCGAGCCGGCCGAGGGCACGCCCGTGCCGGTCGGTCCGCAGCGACGGCCGGCGCAGCACCAGCGCGCCGTAGACGGTGGTGGCGAGCGCCAGCGGCAGGGTGTAGAGCCGGACGCCGCCGAAGCCGTAGTTGTACAGGTCGCCGGTCAGGGGCACGCCCTGCGCCTTGGAGAGCAGCGTCTCGGTGGTCCAGAACAGGTAGGAGCCCACCACGCCGACCACGCCCCCGACGGGCGCTGCGGCCAGCGGCAGCTTGACCTTGGCCCACCTGCGCGCCAGGGCCTCCCTGGTGGTGCCGGCCCGCTCGGGCCGGACGGCGGTCGTCGCCTCCATCAGCCGCTCACCCGCTCTCCCAAGAGGCCCGTCGGACGGAAGACGAGGACGAGGATGAGGACGCCGAACGCGAACACGTCCTGCCACTGCCCGCCCAGGTAGCGGGTGCCGTAGGACTCGAGGATGCCGAGCAGGAAGGCGCCGAACACGGCGCCGGTGATGTTGCCGATGCCGCCGAGCACCGCGGCGGTGAACGCCTTGAGCCCGGCGATGAACCCCATGAAGAAGTTCACCTGCCCGATGTACAGGCCGGTGAGCACGCCGCCCACGCCGGCCAGGGCGGACCCGAGGATGAAGGTGAGCAGGATGATCCGGTCGACGTCGATCCCCATGAGCTTGGCCGTGTCCCGGTCCTCGGCGGTGGCCCGCATCGCCTTGCCGAGCCGGGTGCCCCGGATGAAGGCGCCGAGCGCGCCCATGAGGGCCAGGGCGATCACCACCATGAACACCCACAGCCACTTGATGGTGACGCCGCCCAGGACGAACCCGCCGTCCGGGAACAGCCGCGGGAACGGTAAGAAGTCCCTGCTGTAGAACACCGCCACGAGCTGCTGGAGCACGAAGCTGGCCCCGAGCGCGGTGATCAGCGGGGCCAGCCTGGGCGCGTTGCGCAGCGGGCGGTAGGCCAGGCGCTCCAGGGACATGCCCACGACCGGGGTCAGCAGGGTGGAGACCAGCAGCACCACGAAGAGCGCCATGAGCGAGCCGGTGCCCCATCCGAAGTTGCTCGCCCCGAAGTTGAACGTCCACAGGCCGATGAAGGCACCCAGCATGTAGACCTCGCCGTGGGCGAAGTTGATGAGCTGGATGATGCCGTACACCATCGTGTAGCCGAGCGCGATCAGGGCGTAGTAGGAGCCCTTGGTGATGCCGTTGGCGAGCGGCTGGATGAGGTCTGCCACGCTGCCCCCAGGTCGAGGATCAGATGACGGGCGGGCCTTTCCCACCCGCCGGAGGTGGCGGGGGGGGCAGGCGGACCACCGCGGCCGTTGCCGGCCGGTGCAGCCCGCCTGCGCCACCCCGCGCGGACGCTTACTCGCCGAAGCTGCCCGAGAACACGTCCTTCCAGTCGCCGCCCTCGATCTTGTAGACGGTCAGCACCTTGTTGGAGGTGTCGCCGTACTCGTCGAAGGTGGTGGTGCCGAGGGCGCCCTGGTAGTTGGAGGTCTGCCCGAGGGCCTCGACGATCTTGGGCCGGGCCGAGCTGACGTCGCTCGCGCCCTCGAGCCCCTTGGCCAGGGCTTGGATCAGGATGTTGGCCGCGTCGTAGGCGAACGCCCCGTAGGCCGAGAAGGGCTCCTTGTAGCCGGCGGCCTGGTAGTCGGAGACGAACTGCTTGGCGGTGTCCAGCTTGGTGGTGGGCGCGCCGACCGAGGTGGCCAGGTCGTTGGTGCTCTTGGCGCCGGCGCCCTTGATGTAGGCGGGGTCGAAGATGCCGTCCCCACCGAACAGCGGGCCGGTGAAGCCGCGGTCGTGGAGCTGGGAGGACAGCGGGCCGGCCTCGGGGTACTCGCCGCCGTAGTAGACGAAGTCGGGCTTGGCGGCGGCGATCTCACCGGCGATCTGGCCGAAGTCGCGGTCGCCGGCGTTGATCGTCTTCTTGGCGGCGACCTGGCCGCCGTCCTTCTTGTACTGCTCCTCGAAGGCGGCCACCAGGCCCTGACCGTAGGTCTTCTTGTCGTGGACGGTGATGACCTTCTTGAAGCCGACCTGCTTGTAGGCGTAGTCGGCCGCGAACGGGCCCTGGATCGCGTCGGTGGTGCAGACCCGGAAGTAGGTGCTCCAGACCCGCTGCGGGTTGTTGACCGGGTCCTGGCCCCGGGTCAGGGTCGGGTTGGTGTTGGCCGGCGAGACCTGGGCGATGCTCGACTTCAGCAGCACCGGCGCGACCTGCTGGGCGACCGAGGAGTTGAGCGTGCCGATCACCCCGGCCACGAGCGGGTCGCTGGCGAGCTTGTTGGCGGCGTTGGCGCCCACGGCCGCGGTCGCGGTGTCGTCCTGGGGGTTGATGAGGATGTTGTAGTCCTTCAGCGTCCCCTTCGTGTTGGCCTGCTTGATGGCCAGGTCGACGCCGTTCTTGATGCCGAGGCCGAGTGCGGACAGCGGTCCGGTGAGCGGCGCGATCACGCCGATCTTGACCGTCTTCTTCTCCCCGCCAGCGGCGCCGCCGCCCGCCTCCTCACGCGAGCAAGCGCTGGCCGCCAGGGCGAGGATGGCCCCGACGGCGACCATCCTGAGGATTCTGCCCTTCATTAGGGTCGTGCCCCCTTCCTGTTCCTGCCACGAGCCCCGGGACCTTGCGCCATCGCCGGTCGGGGCACCCGTCGAGGCGCAGCGTATGCTCAGCGACCAAACCATCGTCCCTTGGACGTCCCACCGCAGCGTCGGGCCAGGTCGCGACCGCCGCACTGTACCGCAACGGAAGGGCGGAAACTACGAGGTCGCCACCGTTGTGCCGGCTGTGGGCCATTTTGCCGGCGTTGCGGACGGGCGCGCAGGTCGAGCCCTGCTCTCGCGCGGCGGGCAGGGAGCGGGCACGCCGCTTTCCGCGGCGGGCGGCGGACGTGCTGGACCACGCGGCCCGGGGCGGGGCGGCGGACCTGCCGGACCACGCGGCCCGGGGCGGGGCGGCGGACCTGCCGGACCACCGGCCCGGGATACGGCGTGCCATTCACCCAGTTCAGGGTCCGGCAGCCGTCCGAATGGATGAGGCCGCGTAGCAGCGGCCTGGGGTCGGCGTCGACGATCTCCTGCTGCCACGGCACCAGCTCGATCTTGCGCTGGTGCTTGCGCCCTGGTCCGTGCTGCGGGAACAGGCAGGGCCAGTGCTTGGAGGAGGAGCCCACCTCGGTGCAGCCTTCCTTCTGGGCCCGGCCCACCTTGTTCGGCAGCACCTCGGCCATGGCCAGCTCGCACTGGTCCATCAGGTGTGGATAGCGGTCCGCACAGGCGATGCGCAGCCGGTAGACGCCACGAGCCTGGGCGGACAGACAGCCGTCGCCAAGGTACAGACCGAGAAGATAGGGGTACGCATGCTGGGGCAGCAAGGCAGGCCGTCCAGCGCAGACCGGACAACGTACACCGTTGGGGTTCCGGCGGACCAGGTAGGTTCGTGTGCGATCGAAGTCAGGCGTCCGCCCTGCCAGCCAGTCACGGACCGTCGTTCGTGAGATGCCGACCTCTCGGGCGATCTGGGAGTGGTTCAACCCTTCGTCGGCGAGCGCTCGGACGAGGGCAACTTCCTCTGGCGCCCGCATATCCGCTAACCTCCTTCATGACGGCCCGAGTGCTGTAACGGAAACCAGGGAAGGCTCAAACCCTTCTGTCCGAAAGGACGTGCGGGTTCGAATCCCGCCTCGGGCACTCGATGGAAGCTAGCAAGAAGTATCGAACGCGTGTTCGTGTTGTCCACAGCCCCGTAACGTGGTGAGACCCGGCCAGCCCAGGCGGCCGGCTCGTCCCCCGACGAGGGCGGCCCAGCCGAGCCGGCGCGAGCGGCCCGGGCTGCGGACCATCGAGTGCGAGGTGCTCGACGGGCTGGCGCCGTTCGTGGTCGCGGAGGTCGAGCGGGTGCTCGGGAGGCGGGCTCGGGTGCTGCCCTGCTGCTGCGCATCCGGCGTGGCCACGGTGGCGGGACCGGCTGGGACCTGCTGACCCGGCTCTCGCCACGGCCGCTGTCCACCCGGTCATGGCGGGTCTGGAACCTCCCCGGCGCGCTGAACGCGACCATCGCGGCGGCCATGGTCGAGCTGTCGCGGCCGCGGCCGTCCGACCGGGTGCTGAACCTGATGTGCGGGTCGGGCACCCTGCTGGTCGAGCGGCTCGCGCGTGAGCCGGCGGCCAGCGTGCTCGGGTGCGACCTCGACCTGGCCACGCTGGGGGGCGCCCGGGCGAACCTGGCCGCGGCCGGCCTGGCCGGGACGGCCGCGCTCGCCCGCATGGACGCGACCCGGCTCGGGCTCGGCGACGCCCGCTTCGACGTCCTGCTCGCCGACCTGCCCTACGGGCACCGCATGGGCTCGCACGAGGCCAACGCGGCGCTGTACCCGGCCGTGCTCCAGGAGGCAGCCCGGGTGGCCGCCGGGGCGCGGCGTTCCTCGCCCTCACCCACGAGCTCAGGCTGTTCGAGCGGTCCTTGGAGCCGGCCGGGCGCTGGTGGCGGGCCGAACGAGCCGTGCAGGTGTTCCAGAAGGGCCACCATCCCATGATCCACCTGCTGCGCCCCCATGATCCACCTGCTGCGCCGCCGGCCCGGCACCCGCCGGCGCCTCCGACACAGGCCGCGGTGGCCGGGCGCCGGCCGGGTGACCACGGTCAAGCGGGACCGGCGGGGCGGCTACGGGCGGGACGCTGGGGCGGGATCGCCGGCCCGGGCGCTGTGCACCGCCGTGGCCAGCTCCTGGGTGAGCGAGCGGGCGCCGTCGATGCCGGCCTCGCCGAGCCGGCGGACCAGCGCGGTGCCCACGATCACCCCGTCGGCGAAGCGGGCCACGGCCGCGGCCTGCTCGGCGTTGGACACGCCGATGCCGGCGCAGACGGCGCGGTCGGTGTGGGCGCGCACCCGGGCGACCAGCTCGTCGATGCCGGCTGCGAGGGACGCCCGCAGGCCGGTGACGCCGAGGGACGCCTGGGCGTAGACGAACCCCCGGCCGGCCGCGGCGACCGCGGCGAGCCGGGCGTCGGTGGAGGTCGGGGCGGCCAGGAACACCGGGGCGATCCCGGCCCGGCCGGCCGCCTCGACCCAGGGCCCGGCCTCCTCGGGCGGGAGGTCGGGCACGACCGCGCCGCACGCGCCCGCCTCGGCCAGCTCACGCGCGAAGCGCTCGTGGCCGCGGTGGGCGACCAGGTTGTAGTAGACGAGCAGGACCACCGGGACGGCGACCGACCCGGCCAGCTCGCGCACCATCGCGAAGGTGTCGTCGAGGCGGATGCCGCGGTCCAGGGCGGCCTGCACCGCCCGCTGGATGACCGGCCCGTCGATCAGCGGGTCGGAGTAGGGCGGCCCGACCTCGAGCAGGTCCGCCCCGGCCTCGGCCATGGCACGGAAGGCGGCCAGCGACCCTGGCAGGTCCGGGTAGCCTGCCACCCCGTAGGCGACCAGCGCCGCCCTGCCCTCGGCGCGGAGCCCGGCCAGGTGCGCCTCCAGCCGCGCGACCGGCGGGACGCCCCCCGGTCCGCCGGCGCCGGGCCCGGGCGACAGCTGGGTGCCGGGATCGGTCGTCACCGAGGCGTCAGGCATCGGCGTCCCCGAGGCGTCAGGCATCGGCGCTCCCGTCCTCGAGGAGGCTGGCGACGGTGTCGACGTCCTTGTCGCCGCGGCCGGAGAGGTTGAGCACCACCACCGTGCCCGGCGCCACCTCGCCGCTCTGGGCCGCCTCGGCCAGCCAGCCGATCGCGTGGGCGGGCTCGAGCGCGGGCAGCAGGCCCTCGGTGCGGGCCAGCAGGCGGAAGCCGTCCAGGGCGAGCGCGTCCCCGACCTGCCGGTAGGCGACCCGGCCGGTGTCGCGCCACCAGGCGTGCTCCGGGCCGACGCCCGGGTAGTCGAGGCCGGCCGAGATCGAGTGGGTCGGCAGCACCTGCCCGTCGGCGTCCTGCAGCAGGTAGGAGCGGGACCCGTGGAGCACGCCGTCCTGGCCGAAGTTGAGCGGGGCGCCGTTGTCGCCCGGCCCGGGGCCCCGGCCGCCCGCCTCCACGCCCACCAGCGGCACCTCGTCGTCGACGAACGGGGCGAACACGCCGGCGGCGTTGGACCCGCCGCCCACGCAGGCCACGACCAGGCCTGGCAGCCGCCCCTCGGCCTCGAGGACCTGGGCCCTCGCCTCCTCGCCGATCACGCGCTGGAACTCGCGCACCATCACCGGGAACGGGTGGGGCCCGACCACCGAGCCGATCGCGTAGTGGGTGGTGCCGACCGACTCGACCCAGTCCCGCAACGCCTCGTTGATCGCGTCCTTCAGGGTGGCCGTGCCGGTGGCGACCGACCGCACCTCCGTGCCCAGCATGCGCATGCGGACCACGTTGAGGCGCTGGCGGCGGGTGTCCTCCTCGCCCATGTAGACGACGCACTCCTGGCCGAGCAGGGCGGCCACCGTGGCCGTGGCCACCCCGTGCTGGCCGGCCCCGGTCTCGGCGATCACCCGCTGCTTGCCCATCCGCCTGGTGAGCAGGTGCTGGCCGAGGGAGTTGTTGAGCTTGTGGGCGCCGGTGTGGAGCAGGTCCTCGCGCTTGACCCACACCTTGAGGCCGAGCTCGGCGGAGAGGCGCCCGGCCAGGTAGAGCGGGGTGGGCCGCCCGGCGTAGGTGCGCCGGAGCCGGTCCAGCTCGGCCCCGAAGGCCGCGTCGTCCATGGCGTCGGCAAAGGCGCCGGCCAGCTCGTCGAGGGCGGCCATCAGCACCTCGGGGACGAAGCGCCCCCCGTAGGGCCCGAAGTGGCCGCCCGGGTCGGGCGGGTGCGGGACCGCAGCCAGGCGGTGGCCGGTGCGCGCCGGCTGGGGGCTCGGGGCGCCGTCCCGCCCCGGGACGGGGCCCACCGGGCCGGGCGCCTCCACGGCCGTCCGGTGGACCGCCGGCGCCTCAGACGCCGTCCGGTGGACCGCCGGCGCCTCAGACGCCGTCCGGTGGACCGCCGGCGCCTCAGACATCGAGCAGGTCCCCTGAGAGATGTTCCTCGTAGGCCTTGAGGTCGAAGTGGCCGTGGCCGCAGAGGTTGAACACGATCGTCTCCTGGCTGCCCTCCTCCTTGCAGCGCAGGGCCTCGTCGATCACTGCCCGGATGGCGTGGGCGGGCTCGGGCGCGGGCAGCACGCCCTCGGTGCGGGTGAACTGCACGGCCGCCTCGAACACCTTGGACTGCGGGTAGGCGACCGCCTCGATGTGGCCCTCCTTGGCCAGCAGCGACACGATCGGCGAGTCGCCGTGGTAGCGCAGGCCGCCGGCGTGGATCGGGGCCGGGATGAAGTCGGCGCCCAAGGTGTACATGGGCATGAGCGGGGTCATGCCGGCCTGGTCGCCGAGGTCGTACTCGAAGCGGCCCTTGGTGAGGGTGGGCGCCGCGGTCGGCTCCGCCGCGACCACCCGCACGCCGGACTTGCCGGCCAGCTTGTCGGCCAGGATCGGGAAGGTGAAGCCGCCGAAGTTGGAGCCGCCGCCGACGCAGGCGACGAGCACGTCGGGTTCGACGCCGGCCTTGGCGAGCTGCGTCTTGAGCTCCAGCCCGATCACCGTCTGGTGGAGCAGGACGTGGTTGAGCACGCTGCCAAGCGAGTAGTGGGTGTCGTCGGACTGGGCGGCCACCTCGACCGCCTCGGAGATCGCGATGCCGAGGGAGCCGGGCGAGTCGGGGTGCTGGGCGAGCACGGCCCGGCCGGCGCTGGTCTCGTCGGACGGCGAGGGGACGACCGAGGCCCCCCAGGTCTCCATGATCGAGCGCCGGTAGGGCTTGCCGTCGTAGGAGGCCCGCACCATGTAGACCTTGCACTCCAGCCCGAAGCGGGCGCAGGCGAACGCGAGCGCGCTGCCCCACTGGCCGGCACCGGTCTCGGTGGTCAGGCGGCGGATGCCCGCCTCGGCGTTGTAGTAGGCCTGGGGCACCGCGGTGTTGGGCTTGTGGGAGCCTGCCGGCGAGCCGCCTTCGTACTTGTAGTAGATCCGGGCCGGGGTGCCGAGGGCCCGCTCGAGGTCCAGGGCGCGGATCAGCGGGGTGGGCCGCCACAGCCGGTAGGCGTCGATGACCGGGCCGGGGATGTCGACCCACTGCCCGGTCGCAACCTCCTGCAAGATCAGGGCCATGGGGAACAGCGGGGCGAGCGCGTCCGGCCCGACCGGCTCCCGGGTCTGCGGGTGCAGGTAGGGGCCGGGCTTGGTGGGCAGCGCGGGCATGATGTTGAACCACGCGGTCGGGATCTCGTCCTCGCTGAGCAGGATCTTCCTCGGCTCGGCCATGTGCTCCTCCTTCTCGTTGCCGGAAGGCTACCGCTTCGCTGCCTCGAGCCCCGAGCCCTTCCCGGTGCCAGGGGCTACCGTTCTGCTGCCCGGGCGGCCGGGGCCGGTGGCCGGCCGAGCAGGCCGGCGAGCAGCTCCCGGGGGTTGTCGGCCCGGACCAGCGACTCCCCCACAAGCACGGCGTCGGCGCCGGCGGCGGCGACCGCCTCGACCTGGGCCCGGGTGGAGATCCCGCTCTCGGCGACCACGGTGGCCCCGCGGGGCAGCGCGTCCCGGATCCGGGCGAAACGGCCGATGTCGACCTCGAGGGTGGCCAGGTCGCGGGCGTTGACCCCGACCAGGCCGGCACCGGCCGCTGCGGCCACGGCCGCCTCCTCGCGGGTGTGGACCTCCACCAGCGCGTCCAAGCCGGCCGCGCGGGCCTCGCCGAGCAGGTCGCCGAGCCGGGCCGGGCCGAGCGCGGCCACGATCAGCAGCACGGCGTCGGCCCCCCAGGCGCGGGCCTCCCAGACCTGGTAGGCGGTGGTGACGAAGTCCTTGCGGAGCACGGGCAGGTCCACAGCGGCCCGCACCGCCATGAGGTCCTCCGGGCTGCCCGCGAAGTGGACCGGCTCGGTGAGCACGCTGACCGCGGCCGCCCCTCCACGCTCGTAGGCCCGGGCGAGCGCGGCCGGGTCCAGGTCGGCCCGGATGTCGCCCTTGGAGGGCGAGCGGCGCTTCACCTCGGCGACCACCGCCACCTCGGGGCTGGCCAGGGCGGCGCGCAGGCCGCGGGCGGGGGGCCGCTGCCCGGCCCGGGCCCGCAGCTCGCCGAGGGGCAGCCCGGCGGCGCGGCGCTCGCTGGCCGCGCGGGCGTCGGCGACCGCACGGGCCAGGAACGGGGTGGCAGGTGAGGACGGCACGCGGGAGATTGTAGATGGGTTCAGCGGAACTGCCTGGGCGGCCACCGCTGGTCGGGCAGCTCCACCCGGGCCGGGCCCCAGGTCGCCTGGCCGCGGGTGGCGGGCAGGACGAGCCGGAAGACGGTGCCGCCGCCCTGCGCCCGCTCGGCCCGGATCGCGACGCCCATCGCGTCGCAGAGCGCCTTGACGATGGCCAGGCCCAGACCCGACCCGACCGTGCGGGTGCCGCGGTACCGGGACCACAGGTAGCCGCGGTCGAAGGCGCGGGGCAGGTCCTCGGCGGCGATGCCAGGGCCCCGGTCGACCACGGCCGCCTCGACCCGGCCGTCGGGCAGGGGGCGGGCCATCACCACCACCGGCTGGCTGGCCGGGCTGGACCGGGTCGCGTTGTCGAGCAGGTTGTCGAGCACCTGGCGCAGCCGGCCGGGGTCGACGTGGGCGGCCAGGGGCTCGTCGAGGAGCTGCTGGACGGGCACGCCGGCACGGGCGGCACGGGCGGCGGCGGCACCGGCCGCCTCGCGCAGGACCGCGGCCACGTCGGCATCCACCAGCGCGACCGCGAACTGGCCGCGCCCGAGCCGGGCCAGGTCGAGCAGGTCCTGGACGAGCCGGGCCAGGCGGAGCGTCTCGGCGTGGATGCGCTCGAGACCCTGCCGCCGCGCCTGCGGGGTGTCGGCGGTGCCGTCCAGCAGCGCCTCGGTCCAGCCCTGCACGGTGGTGAGGGGGGTCTTCAGCTCGTGCCCGACGCTGGCCAGGAACGCCTTCTGCTCGGCCTGCTCGTGCTCGAGGGCGGCCGCCATGTCGTCGAAGGCCATGGACAGCTCGGCCACCTCGGCCACCTCGTCGTCGCTGTCCGGGCCGACCCGGGTGGAGAGGTCGCCGGTGCCGAGCCGCCGCGCGGCAGCGACCAGCCGGGCCAGCGGCGCGGTCAGCCGGTCGGCCACGAGCCAGGCCACGCCGGCGGCCACGGCCACCGCGAGCAGGGTGGCGAGCAGCAGGCGGCGGCCGATCAGGCCGACCAGGCCGGTGCCGAGCTCCCCGGTCCGGTGGACCACCAGCACGCCGGCGGCGCTGCGGAGGCCAGGTCGGGCGACAGGGGCGAGCGCGTAGGCGACGCCGTCCCGCACCCCGGTCACGGTGGCGCCGGCGGCCAGCTCGGCGCCCACGCCGGCCGGCGCCGGGGCCTGCGGCTGCATGGCCCGGCGGCGGCCGAGCTGGCGGGCGCACCCCGGGCGGCGGGTGGCGCCGTCCGCGCCGACCAGGTACAGCTCGGTCCCGACGGGCTGGAGCGCCGCCGCCGCCAGGCACGGCTCGAACCCGCGGGGATTGTCAGCGATCGCCTCGGCCTGGTCGGCGAGCTGCTGCTCCAGCCCACGGGCGGGCACCAGGCGGACGAGGGAGAGGGTGACCACCCCGATCAGCACGGCGACCCCGGCCACCACGGCCACGAACGACCACACCAGGCGGGCCCGGAACGACCCCCGGCCCACCCCCCTGGCGGGTGGCGCCCCGCCGGCCCAGGCCGGGTCCCCGGGTGCGCCTGGGTCCCGGGGGGTGCCTGGGCCCCCGGGGGTGCCCGGGCCGGGGCCTGACCCACCGCCCGCCCACCCCCGGTCCCCGTGGGTGCCCGGGCCGGGGCCTGACCCACCGCCCGCCCAGGCCGGGTCCTTGGGGGTTCCCGCCCTGGTCATGGCCGGTCGTCGGCCTTGTAGCCGACGCCACGGATGGTGCGGATGGGGGCGCGCTCACCGAGCTTGGCCCGGAGCTGGCGGATGTGGACGTCGACGGTGCGGGTGTCGGCCGGGAACGCGTACCCCCAGACCCGCTCGAGGATCTGGTCGCGGGTGAGCACGAAGCCGCGGTTGCGCACCAGGTAGGAGAGCAGCTCGAACTCCCGGGCGGTGAGGGCGACGGGCCGGCCCTCGAAGCTGACCTCGTGGCGGGCGGGGTCGACGGTGAGGTCGCCCAGGTGCAGGGCGGGCTCGGGCCCGTCCCCGGGGTCGGCCTCGGTCCGCCGCAGCACCGCCTTGACCCGGGCCACCAGCTCGCGCGGCGAGAACGGCTTGGTCACGTAGTCGTCGGCGCCGAGCTCGAGGCCGAGCACGCGGTCGGCCTCCTCCTCACGGGCGGTGACCATGATGATCGGCAGCCGGCCGCCACCGGCGCGGAGCGCGCGGGTCACCTCGAAGCCGTCCAGGCCGGGCAGCATCAGGTCGAGCACGACGAGCCGGGGACGCTCTGCCTCGACCGCGGCCAGCCCGGAGCGGCCGTCGCTCCGCCACACCACCCGGAACCCCTCCCGTTCCAGGTAGAGCCGCACAAGATCGGCAATCGACGCCTCGTCCTCCACGACCAGGACGGTGCCCTTGCCGTCCCGGTGCTGGGCCTCGCCCACCGGCCTCCCCTCCCTCCGCTCACTCGCGCTGCAAGTCTCGCCCGCCCAGGTTCGGGGCAGTGCCGGACCCGGTGCTGGCCTCGCCCACCGGCCTCCCCTCCCTCCGCTCACTCGCGCTGCAAGTCTCGCCCGCCCAGGTTCGGGGCAGTGCCGGCCCGATGTTCGAGGCGGGTGAAACCGCTGCTCAGTCCCCCTCCCAGGGCGGCTCGCCCTCGGCCTCGACCACGGCCGGCCGGTCCGGCGGGGCCCGGAAGGCGGCGCCCATCGCCGGCCACCGCGGGCCGCGGCGGACGGCCTCGAGCCCGCCGGCCGCGACCAGCAGCCCACCGGCCGCCGTCAGGGCCGGCCCGGCGCGGGAGGTGGTGACCTGGGCCGCGCCCGGGGCGACGCCCTCGAGCTCCCCGCGCCGCAGCCGCTCCCCGGCCTCGGCGCCGGCGCGGCCGGCCCAGACCATGGCCTGGACGGCGAGCACGGCCCCGACCGCGAGCAGGCCGGCGCCGACCGCCCAGCGGCCCCGGCCGCGGGTGAACGCCACGCCGAGCGCGAGCACGAGCGCGAGCAGGGCGAGCGCGGACAGCGGCGCGAGGTCGTTGCCGGTGAGCCGGGCGCCGCCGAAGCGGCCGGCGCCGAGGCCGGGCAGGTCGACCGCGCCCGACACGGTCGCCCAGGGGCGACCCGCGCCCGCGGCCGCGAGGACGACCCCGGTCGCGACGGCGAGCAGGGTCGAGCGCAGCGATGCGCGCGCGCTAATGACGGCCCCCGAGCGCCTGGGCGGCGGCGACCGCGGCCAGCAGCGCGCGCGCCTTCGCCTCGGTCTCGCGCTCCTCCCGCTCGGGCACCGAGTCCGCCACCACCCCGGCGCCGGCCTGGCAGTAGGCGACGGAGCCGACGAACACGCAGGTCCGGATGGTGATGCAGGTGTCGAGGTTGCCCGAGAAGTCGAAGTAGCCGACGCAGCCGGCGTAGGGCCCGCGCCGGTGGCGCTCGAGCGAGTCGATGATCTCCATCGCCCGCACCTTCGGCGACCCGGACACCGTGCCGGCGGGGAAGGCGGCCGCGAGCACGTCGAACGCGGCCATCCCGTCGGCCAGCTCGCCGACCACGTCGGAGACCAGGTGCATGACGTGCGAGTAGCGCTCCACCCGCATGAGGTCGGCCACCCGGACGGTGCCCGGCCGGCAGACCCGGCCGAGGTCGTTGCGGGCCAGGTCGACGAGCATGACGTGCTCCGCCCGCTCCTTGTCGTCGGCCCGCAGCTCGGCTTCGAGGGCGGCGTCCACGGCCGCGTCGGCGCCCCGGGGCCGGGTGCCCGCGATCGGCCGCATGGTGGCCGAGCGGCCCTGCACCGTGACCAGCACCTCGGGCGAGGAGCCGGCGATGGTGACCCCGGACAGGCGCAGGAAGTACATGTAGGGCGACGGGTTCACGACCCGTAGCACGCGGTAGACGTCGAGCGGGTCGGCGCTGGTCGGCACCGAGAAACGCTGCGACGGCACCACCTGGAAGACGTCGCCGGCGCGGATGTGCTCCTTGGCGGTCTCGACCATCTCCTGGTAGCGGCCAGGGGGCAGGTCGCTCTCAGCCGCGGCCGGCGGGCCGGCAGCGGGCAGCGGGGTGGCCGGGGCCGAGGTGGCGACCGAGAGCCGCTCGGCCAGGTCGTCCAGGCGCCGGGCGGCCTCCAGATAGGCCTCGGCCGGGTCGCGCGCCTGGTCGGTCACCGTGTTGGCGACCAGCACGAGCCGCTGGCCGAGGTGGTCGAAGACCACCACCGAGCGCGGGAACACCAGCATGCCGTCCGGGAGCCCGAGGTCGTCCTCGGTCTGGTCGGGCAGGCGCTCCAGCTCGCGGACGATGTCGTAGGCGAGGTAGCCAACCGCGCCGGCGAACAGCGGCGGCAGGCCGGGCAGGGAGGGCGAGCGGAGCCGGTCGAGGGCGGCGCGCAGCACGGCCAGGGGGGGACCGTCCGGCAGCCCCGGCGGCGGCGCCCCGGTCCACGCCGCCCGCCCGTCCCGGACCGTGAAGGTGGCGAACGGGTCGGTGCCGATGAACGAGTACCGGCCCCAGCGCTCCCCGTGCTCGACGCTTTCGAGCAGGACCGAGCCGTCGGCGCCGCCCAGCTTGCGGAAGGCGCCAACCGGCGTCTCGAGGTCGCCGAGCAGCTCGCGCCAGACCGGCACCACCGAGTAGGAGGCGGTCAGCCGGGTGAACTCGTCCACCGACGGCCGCAGGTCGCCCGCGAGCGGGTGCCGGATCACGCCGCGCCCCCCGGGCCACCCGTGGCGTCGCCGGGCACGGCGGGCAGCGGGGTGCTGAAGCAGCTGCGGGTGCCGGTGTGGCAGGCCGCGCCGACCTGCTCGACCCGGACCAGCAGGGTGTCGCCGTCGCAGTCGGCGGCGACCGAGCGGACGTACTGCCGGTGGCCCGAGGTCTCGCCCTTCTGCCAGTGCTCCCGCCGCGAGCGGCTCCAGAACCACGTCCGCCCCGTGGTCAGCGTGCGGCGCACGGCCTCGGCGTCCATCCAGGCGACCATGAGGACGGTCCCGTCGGCGTCGTCCTGCACCACCGCGGGGACCAGGTCCTGGGCGTCGAAGCGCAGGCCGGAGATGACGTCGGGCAGGGCGTCGGGCACGGATGCTCCTCGGGACGGACCGGGGGGAGGCGGGACCCCGGCTGGACAGCCAGTTGCCGGCCCATGCTAGTACGTCTCCTGGTCACCCGAACGGTCGTTCGCGGGTGTAGCCGCGGCCGGTGGGGTAGGCCACACTGGACGCGTGCCTCGCGACCCGAGCGCCGAGACCGACCCTGGGCACGGAGCAACCCGGAGGACTCCATGGCGATCAAGCCCGAGCAGGCCAAGGCGGAAACCCTCGACAAGATCGTCGCGACCATCCACGAGCGGGTGCCAGCCGAGGAGGCGGCCCAGGTCGAGGCGTTCGCGCGCCGCTTCTACGGCCGGGTCGCGCCCGAGGACCTGGCCGAGCACGACCTCCCCGACCTGTACGGCGCGGTCCTGGCGCACTGGACCTTCGCCCGCCGGCGCCCGCCAGGGACCGCCAAGGTCCGCATCTACAGCCCCCGGTTCGAGGAGCACGGCTGGCGCTCGGTCCACACGATCGTGGAGGTCATCACCGACGACATGCCGTTCCTGGTCGACTCGGCGACGATCGAGCTGAACCGGCACGGGCTCACCATCCACCTGCCGATCCACCCGGTGCTGACCGTGCGCCGCGACGCCGAGGGCAACCTGCTCGAGGTCCTGCCCGACGGCGGCGACGCCGACGACGCCATCCGGGAGTCGATCCTGCACATGGAGATCGACCGGCAGACCGAGCCGGAGGTGCTCGAGGCCCTGCGGGAAGGGCTCGAGCGGGTCCTCGCCGACGTCCGCGCGGCGGTCGAGGACTGGCCGAAGATGAGCCAGCGGGTCGCCGGCGTGCTCGAGGAGTACTCGGAGCACCCGCCCCCGGTCGACCAGGCCGAGCTCGAGGAGGCGCGCGCGCTGCTGCGGTGGGTCGGCGACAACCACTTCACCTTCCTCGGCTACCGCCAGTACGACCTGGTCACCGAGGATGGCGAGGACGCCCTTTGCTCGGTGCCCGGCACCGGGCTCGGCATCCTCCGCGACAGGGGCAAGGCCCCGGTCTCGGTCAGCTTCGCCAAGCTCCCTCCCGAGGTGCGCCAGCTCGCCCGCTCCAGGCACCCGCTGGTGCTCACCAAGGCGAACTCGCGGGCCACCGTGCACCGGCCGTCCTACCTCGACTACGTCGGGGTCAAGCGGTTCGACGAGGACGGGCAGGTCGTCGGCGAGTGGCGCTTCCTCGGCCTGTACACCTCGGCCGCCTACAACCGGAACCCGCGCGAGATCCCGGTCCTGCGCCGCAAGGTCGAGGGCGTGCTCGAGCAGGCCGCCTACCCGCCAGGAAGCCACGACGAGAAGGCGCTCATCAACATCCTCGAGACCTTCCCCCGCGACGAGCTGTTCCAGATCGCCGAGGACACGCTGTTCGAGGTGGCCATGGGGATCCTGCGGCTCGAGGAGCGCCGGCGCGTGCGCCTGTTCCTGTGGCACGACGCCTACGGGCGCTTCCTTTCCTGCCTGATCTACGTTCCCCGCGACCGCTACAACACCGAGGTCCGCATCCGGATCGAGGCGGTCCTGCAGCGTGCGTTCCAGGGCGCGACCCTGGACGACTTCGCGGTCCAGCTCTCGGAGTCGGTGCTCGCGCGGCTGCACTTCATCATCCGCATCCCCACCGGCGAGCTGCCGGAGCTCGACATCCGCGAGATCGAGCGGCAGCTCGTGGAGGCGACCCGCTCGTGGCGCGACGAGCTGCACGACTACCTGCTCGAGCAGCACGGCGAGGAGATCGGCAACCAGCTCACCAACCGCTACGTCGACGCGTTCCCGGCCGCGTACCGGGAGCAGTTCCTGGCCCGCAACGCGGTGTACGACATCCGGCACATGGAGGGCCTGGCCGGCCGCGGCGGCCTCGACATGAGCCTGTACCGGCCGCTCGAGGCGCCTGCCGGGCAGCTCCGGCTCAAGCTGTTCTGGTCGGAGCACCCGCTGCCGCTGTCCGACGCCGTGCCCATGCTCGAGGACATGGGCGTGGAGGTGGTGGAGGAGCGGCCCTACGAGATCCGGGTGCCGGGCCGGCCCCCGGTGTGGATCCACGACTTCGGCCTGCTCCACCCCGGCGACGTCGACCTGCACCAGGTGCGCGACCTGTTCCAGGAGGCGTTCGCCCGGATCCTGTGCGAGGAGGCCGAGAGCGACGGCTTCAACCGGCTGACGCTGGCAGCCCGGCTCACCTGGCACCAGGTCGTGGTGCTGCGCGCCTACTGCAAGTACCTGCGCCAGACCAGGCTCACCTTCAGCCAGGACTACATGGAGGAGACCCTGGCCGGCAACCCCGGGGTCGCGCGCCTGCTCGTCGAGCTGTTCGAGGCCCGCCTGGACCCGGCCCGGGCCGGTGAGGGCGGGCAGCCGGCCAGCAGCGTGGAGCAGCTGGCCGACGAGGTCGAGGCGGCCATCGACAGGGTCGCCAACCTCGACGAGGACCGCATCCTGCGCAGCTTCCTCAGCATGATCGAGGCGACCCTGCGGACCAACTACTACCAGACCGGCGCGGACGGGCAGCGCAAGCCCTACCTGTCGTTCAAGCTCGACCCGGCCAAGGTCCCGGCGCTGCCTGCGCCCCGCCCGATGTTCGAGATCTTCGTGTACTCGCCCAGGACCGAGGGCGTGCACCTGCGCGGAGGGAAGGTCGCCCGGGGCGGGATCCGCTGGTCGGACCGGCGGGAGGACTTCCGCACCGAGGTCCTCGGGCTGATGAAGGCCCAGATGGTCAAGAACGCGGTGATCGTGCCGGTCGGCGCCAAGGGCGGCTTCGTGGTCAAGCGCCCGCCCGCCGAGCGGACCCGCGAGGCCCTGGCCGAGGAGGTCGTGGCCTGCTACTCGACGCTGATCCGGGGGATGCTCGACCTGACCGACAACCGGGTGGACGGCAGCGTCGCGCCGCCGGTCGACACCGTCCGCTACGACCCCGACGACCCCTACCTGGTGGTCGCGGCCGACAAGGGCACGGCAACGTTCTCCGACATCGCCAACTCGATCGCCCGCGAGTACGGCTTCTGGCTGGACGACGCGTTCGCGTCGGGCGGGTCGGCCGGGTACGACCACAAGAAGATGGGCATCACCGCCAGGGGCGCCTGGGAGTCGGTCAAGCGGCACTTCCGCGAGATGGGGGTCGACACCCAGGCCAGCGACTTCACCGTGGTCGGCATCGGCGACATGGCGGGCGACGTGTTCGGCAACGGGATGCTGCTCTCCCGCCACATCAAGCTGGTGGGCGCGTTCAACCACCAGCACGTCTTCCTCGACCCCGACCCGGGCCCGGAGGCGAGCTTCCGCGAGCGGGAGCGCCTGTTCGGGCTGCCCCGCTCGTCGTGGGCCGACTACGACGAGTCGCTGCTTTCGGCCGGCGGCGGGATCTTCCCGCGCTCGGCCAAGTCGATCCCGCTGTCGCCCGAGGCGAGAGAGGCCCTTGGCGTCGACGCGGCGGCGCTGACCCCCAACGACCTGATCCAGGCGCTGCTCCGGGCGCCCGTCGACCTGCTGTGGAACGGCGGCATCGGCACCTACGTGAAGGCGTCCGGGGAGAGCCACGGCGACGTCGGCGACCGCACCAACGACGGCGTGCGCGTCGACGGCAAGGAGCTGCGCTGCAAGGTCGTTGGCGAGGGCGGCAACCTCGGGCTCACCCAGCTCGGCCGGATCGAGTTCGGGCTGGCCGGGGGCCGCATCAACACCGACTTCATCGACAACTCGGGTGGGGTGGACTGCTCCGACCACGAGGTCAACATCAAGATCCTGCTGAACTCGGTGGTGGCCGCCGGCGACATGACCCGCAAGCAGCGCGACGAGCTGCTCGCGGCGATGACCGACGACGTGGCCGAGAGCGTGCTGATGGACAACTACCGGCAGGCCCAGGCGATCAGCCTCACCGAGGCGCAGGCGCCGGCGCTGCTCGACGAGCAGGCCCGCATGATGCGGGCGCTCGAGCGGGCCGGCAAGCTCGACCGGCAGCTCGAGTTCCTGCCCGACCGGGAGGGGCTGGCGCAGCGCCGGGCGGCCGGGCTCGGCCTCACCCGCCCGGAGCTGGCCGTGCTGCTCGCCTACAGCAAGGTCACCCTGGAGGAGGAGCTGGTCGCCTCGGAGGTGCCCGAGGACCCCTACCTGTCCAACGACCTGGAGCGCTACCTGCCCGCGACGCTGCGCGAGCGGTTCGCCGAGCAGATCCGCCGCCACCCGCTGCGCCGGGAGATCATCGTCACCTACGTCATCAACAGCATGGTGAACCGGGTCGGCAGCACGTTCGCGCACCGGCTCCACGAGGAGACGGGCGCGGACGCGCCCGACGTCGCCCGCGCCTACACGGTGGCCCGGGAAGTGTTCGACATGCGCCGGCTCTGGAAGGAGATGAGCCAGCTCGACAACAAGGTCGACTCGGCCGTGCAGAACGCCGTGATGATCGAGGCCAAGCGGCTGATGGAGCGGGCCGCCCTGTGGTTCCTGCGCAACCGGCGCCAGCCCATGGACATTGCGGCCACCGTGACCCAGTTCGGGCCCGGGGTGAAGGCGATGGCAGAGCAGCTCCCCCACCTGCTGGCAAAGGCCGACCTGGACGGGGTCGTCGAGGCGGCCGAGGGGTTCGCCAGGGAGGGCGTGCCCGAGGAGCTGGCGGCCAGGGCGGCCAGCCTGGACGCGCTGTTCTCGGGCCTCAACGTCATCGAGGTGGCCAGCGCGTGCGGGGAGCCGGTGGAGGCGGTGGCCGGGGTCTGGTTCGCCCTCGGCGCCAAGCTCGACCTGCACTGGCTGCGCAACCAGATCGCCGGGCTGCCGGCCGAGACCCGCTGGCAGGCCCTTGCCAAGGGCGCGCTCCGTGACGACCTGTACTCCGAGCAGCGCGACCTGACCGCGCAGGTGCTGCGGCTTGGCAGCGGCGCCGGGGACGCCGAGACGCGGATCGACGCCTGGCTGGACGAGAACCGCTCGTCGGTGGCGCGCAGCCAGGAGCTGCTGGAGGACCTGCGGGAGGCCGAGTCGCTCGACATCGCGATGCTGTCGGTGGCGCTGCGTGAGATCCGCAACCTGAACCAGACGAGCGCCGCCGAGGCGGCCGCTGCTGCGGCGTCCGGCAACGGCTGACCCGTCCGCCGGGCGCAGCCGCCGCTGCGGCGTCCGGCAACGGCTGACCCGTCCGCCTCGGGCAGGCGCAGCACCTCGCCGGCCAGTCGGCTGGCTGGCGCCGCTGGCCTCCTCTCAGGACCGGACCGGCAGCCCGGCCCCGGCCAGCCCGCGCTTGACGTCGGCCACCGAGAGCTGGCCGAAGTGGAACACGCTGGCCGCGAGCACCGCGTCCGCGCCGGCCAGGCAGGCGTCGACGAAGTGGCCGACGCCGCCGGCGCCGCCGCTGGCGATCACCGGCAGGTCGACCGCTGCGGTCATGGCGCGGACCAGGCCGAGGTCGTAGCCGGTCTGCTGCCCGTCGGCGTCCATGCTGGTGACCAGCAGCTCGCCGGCGCCCCGGGCCGCGCCCTCCTCGGCCCAGGCCAGGGCGTCCCGGCCGGTCGGGGTGCGGCCGCCGTCGACCACCACCTCCCAGCCGCGGCCGTCCGGGCGACGCCTGGCGTCGATCGCCAGCACCATGCACTGCACCCCGTAGGTGCCGGCGCCGGCCGACAGCAGCTCGGGGTCGCGCACGGCAGCCGAGTTGACCGAGACCTTGTCGGCGCCGGCCCGCAGCAGCGCCCGCACGTCGTCCGGGCTGCGGACCCCGCCGCCGACGGTGAGCGGGATGAAGACCTGCTCGGCGGTGCGGGCGACCGCGTCGAACAGGGTGGCGCGGGCCTCGACGGTGGCGGTGATGTCGAGGAAGACCAGCTCGTCGGCGCCCTGGGCGTCGTAGACGGCGGCCAGCTCGGCCGGGTCGCCGGCGTCGACCAGGTTCACGAACGACACGCCCTTGACCACCCGCCCGGCGGTCACGTCCAGGCACGGGACCACCCGCCGGGCCAGCGTCATGGGCGCCCCCGCCGCCCGCGCGGCCTCCGGTTCGCGCCCACCCGGGTCATGGGCGCCCCCGCCGCCCGCGCGGCCTCCGGGTCGCGCCCACCCGGGTCATGGGCGCCCCCGCCGCCCGCGCGGCCTCCGGGTCGCGCCCACCCGGGTCATGGGCGCCCGCCGGCCACGTCCCGGCGAGCAGGGCGAGGGCCTCGGCGACGGTGAAGCGGCCGGCGTAGAGCGCCTTGCCGACGATCACGCCCTCCAGGCCGAGGGGCTCGAGGCCGGCCAGGGCGGCGAGGTCGTCCAGGACGGCCACGCCGCCCGAGGCGACCACCGGGCGGTCGGTGGCGGCCAGCACCGCCTCGAGGCTGCCGACCGCCGGGCCGGTGAGCATGCCGTCCCTGGACACCTCGGTGTGGACGAAGCGCCGGCACCCGGCCGCGTCCAGCCGGCGCAGGGTCTCGAACAGGTCGCCGCCGCTCTCGGTCCAGCCCCGCGCCTGCAGGGTGCGGCCGCGGGCGTCCAGCCCGACCGCGACCGCGTCGCCGTGGCGGGCGCACGCCTCGGCCACCCAGGCCGGGTCGGTCAGGGCCGCGGTGCCGATCACCACCCGGGCCGCACCCAGGTCGAGCAGGGCGTGCAGGTCGGCGGTGGCACGCACGCCGCCGCTGGCCTCGACCCGCACGGGTGCGACCGCCTCCACGACCCGGCCGACGTGGTCGCGGTTGACCGGGCCGCGGCCGAAGGCGGCGTCCAGGTCGACCACGTGGAGCCAGCGGGCGCCGCCGGCCGCGAACGCCTCGGCGGCGTCGACCGGGTCGCCGTAGCCGGTCTCTGTGCCGAGCTCGCCCTGCACGAGCCGGATGGCCTGGCCGCCGAGCAGGTCGACGGCGGGCAGCAGCTCGAGCGTCATCGGCGCGCCTCACGGGCCGGTGCCGTCCGGTCTTCGGTCGCCGTGGTCACGCCGTGCAGACCTCGACGAAGTTGGCGAGCAGGGCGAGGCCGCTGGCGCCCGACTTCTCGGGGTGGAACTGGGTGCCGAACAGGTTGCCCCGCTCGATCGCGGCCGCGAACGGGCCGCCGTAGTCGCAGACGGCCGCGACCGCGTCCCCGGCCGCCTCGGGCGCGTAGGAGTGGACGAAGTAGAAGCGGGTCCCGCTCGGCAGGCCGGCGAACAGCCGGCTGCCGTTGCGGACCGCGACCTCGTCCCAGCCGATGTGGGGCACCTTCACGCCGCCGGCGAGCCGGCGGACGGTGCCGGGCACCGCGCCGACCCCGCCGCTGACCGGGCCCTCCTCGCTCGCCTCGTAGGCGAGCTGCATGCCGACGCAGATCCCGAGCAGGGGCCGCCCGGTCGCGAGCCAGCCGGCCACCGCGGCCGACCCGCCTGCCGACCCGAGCCCGGCCAGGCAGGCGCCGTAGGCGCCCACGCCGGGCACGACCAGCCCGGCCGCGCCCGCGGCTGCCGCCACCGAGGTCACCGCCCGCACGTCGGCCCCGGCCCGGTCCAGCGCCTTGGTGGCCGAGTGCAGGTTGCCGACGCCGTAGTCCAGCACCGCGACAGCAGGGCGGGTCATGCCAGGGCCCCCTTGGTCGAGCCGCTGCCGGCGCGCGGGTCGGGGGTGCAGGCGTCCCCGAGGGCGCGGGCGAGCGCCTTGAAGCAGGCTTCGAGGGCGTGGTGGGGCAGGTCGGCCGCTTCGAGCACGACATGGACGGTGCAGCGGGCCTGGGCGACCAGGCCCTCGAGCAGGTGGCGGGCCTGCCCGGGGTCGAAGCTGCCCAGCTCGCCCGGGCGGGCATCGACCCGCACGTCCCAGACCAGGTAGGGGCGGCCGGACAGGTCCACGGCGGCGCGCGCCCGTGCCTCGTCGAGGGGCACGACCGCGTCCCCGAAGCGGCGCACCCCGCCCTTGTCGCCGAGGGCCTCGGCCAGCGCCTGGCCGATCGCGATGCCGGTGTCCTCGACCGTGTGGTGGGCGTCGACCTCGAGGTCGCCCTTGGCCTGCACGTCGAGGTCGAAGCGGGCGTGCTTGCCGAGCTGGGCGAGCATGTGGTCGAGGAAGGGCAGGCCGGTGTCGCTCGTGGACCGTCCCTGGCCGTCGAGGGCGAGGTCGACGGTGACCGCGACCTCACTGGTGCGCCGCTCGACCCTGGCCCGTCGTGGCCCGGCCATCAGGCGAGCACCTCCCCGAGGGCGGCCAGGAAGGCGTCGTCCTCCTCGGGGGTGCCCACGGTGACCCGCAGGTAGGCCTCCAAGGTCGGGTGGCCGGACACGTCGCGGACGAGCACACCGCGGTCCAGCAGGCCCTGCCAGACCGCCCTTGGCGGCCGTCCCGGGGCGAAGCAGAGGAAGTTCGCGTCGCTCGGCAGCACCTCGACGCCCGGGAGCCGGGCCAGCCCGGCGGCGAGCCGGTCGCGCTCGCGCTCGGTGGCTGCGATGTGGCCCATGAGGTCGCCGACATGGGCGAGCGCGCGCAGCCCGACCGCCTGGGTCAGCGTTGACAGGTGGTAGGGCAGGCGGACCAGACGGACGCCGTCCACCACCGGCGGGTCGGCGAGCAGGTAGCCGAGGCGGACGCCGGCCATCCGGAACGCCTTGGAGAAGGTGCGGGTGACCACCAGGTTGGGGTGGCGGGAGAGCAGCGCGGCCGCGTGCGCGGCCCCGAACTCCCCGTACGCCTCGTCCACCACGACCAGGCCGGGCGCGGCCACGCAGACCGCGGCGAGCACGTCGGGCCCGGTCGCCTCGCCGGTGGGGTTGTTCGGCGAGCACCAGAAGGTGAGGTCGGCGCCGGCGCCGGCCACAAGGTCGGCGGCGACCGCCGCGGTGATGGGCACGTCGCGCGGCTGGACCTCGGTGACGACCCGGGTGCCGGTGGCCCTGGCCAGCAGCGAGTGCATCGCGTAGGTCGGCTCGACCACCAGGGCGGACCGGCCCGGCCCGGCGAACGCCAGCAGGAGCTGCTGCAGCACCTCGTTGGAGCCGTTGGCGGCCCAGGTCCCCTCGAACCCGTGCCCGGCGTGCAGGGCGAGCGCCTCGCGCAGCTCGGTCGCCTCCCGGTCCGGGTAGCGGTGGAGCTCGAGGTGGCGCACCGTCTCGGCCAGGTCGTCGCGCACGGCCTGCGGCACCGCCCAGGGCGTCTCGTTGGTGTTCAGCCGCACCGGCACGTCGAGCTGGGGCGCGCCGTAGGGGACCAGGCCGGCCAGGTCGTCGCGCACCCGGACCCGGCCGGCGGCCACCGCCGTCCGGCCGCTGCCGGACTGGTCCGGGCCCGGACGCGCGGGGTCGGCCGTGGCGAGCAGGCCGCGGCGGGCCTGGCTGGCTGGCGTGGTCATGGCGTGGCGCCTCCCGGGACGGAGCTGGGTTCCTCGCGCTCGGATCGGATGCTTCCCGTGGCGTGTGCACGGGCGCGCCCGGCGAGCCGGACCTGGACGGCCCTGCCGTGGGCGGGCAGGTCCTCGGCGCGGGCCAGGGCGGCGACGGTGGGCGCGGCCGCGGCCAGGGCGTGGCGGTCGAACTCGGCCACCTGCACCGCGCGGAGGAAGTCGAGCGTGGACAGGCCGGCCGAGAACCGGGCGGTGCCGGCGGTCGGGAGCACGTGGTTGGTGCCGGCGGCGTAGTCGCCGAGCGACACCGGCGTCCACGGGCCGACGAACACCGCACCGGCGTTGCGGACCCCGGCGGCCAGCTCACCGGCTTCGGCGACCAGCAGCTCGAGGTGCTCGGGGGCGAACGCCTCGGCGACCCGGAGCATGGCGGCCCGGTCGTCGCAGAGCACCACCGCCGACTGGCCGGCAAGGGCCGCCTGGACCCGCTCCCGGTGGGCGGCGGAGGCGACCTCCTCGGCCAGCACCGGCTCGACCGCCGTCCATACGCGAGGGTCGTCGGTGACCAGCAGGCAGGCGGCCAGGGGGTCGTGCTCGGCCTGGGCGACCAGGTCGGCGGCGACGTGCCTGGGGTCGGCGGTGGCGTCGGCGAGCACGGCGATCTCGGTGGGGCCGGCGAAGGCGTCGGTGCGGGCCCGGCTCGCGACCTCCTGCTTGGCCAGGGCGACGTAGAGGTTGCCTGGCCCGGTCACCGAGTCGGTGGCGGGCACGGTGGCGGTGCCGAGGGCCAGGGCGGCGACCGCCTGGGCGCCGCCGAGCAGCCAGACCTCGTCGACCCCGAGCAGCGCGGCCGCGCCAAGCACGGCGGGATGGCCGCGGCCGCCCGGGCCGGGCGGGGTGGCGAGCGCGACCGCGCCCACCCCGGCGGCCTGGGCGGGGACCACGTTCATCACCACGCTGGACGGGTAGGCGCCGAGGCCACCAGGCACGTACACCCCGGCCCGCCCGAGCGGCTCGAAGCGCTGGACCAGGCGGACCCCGGGCCTGGCGGTGAAGGTGACCGGGGCCGGCCGCTGGGCCTCGTGGAAGGCGCGGACCCGGTCGGCCGCGTCGTCGAGGGCGGCGCGCACCGCGGGGTCGAGGACCCGCTCGGCCGCTGCCAGCTCCTCCGCGCTAGCACGCCACCTGGCGGGCGGGGTGTCGACCCCGTCGAAGCGGCGGGCCGCCTCGGCCACCGCCGCGTCGCCACGGGCGGCGACGTCGTCGACGATGGCGCGGACGCTGGCCCGGGCGGCGGCCACGTCGGCGCGCTGGGCGCGCGGCAGCAGGCCGGAGGGGTCGCGGTCCGAGCCTCGCAGGTCGATCACGGGCAGCACGGGCAGGCTCCAGGCAGGTGGGCACACGTCGGCAGGTGAGCCGGCCGCTGCGGTGCGCCGGCCCGCCGAGGGCCCACGGTACCCCAGCGCTGCCGACGGGGCGAAGCCGGTTTCCACAGGGGCTCGACGGGTCCTGGCCGCCGCCGGCCGCGACGGGCCCAGAGCCGCCGTGCCCACGCCGGCCCGCCACGCCCGCGGCGCCACCTCACGGCCGGGGGGAGACGCAGCCGGGGTGGGCCACTACCATGGAGGGCAGGATCCTCTCGCTGCGAGGCTGGTCGTGGAGCTCCCGCTCTTCCCGCTGTCCACCGTGCTCTACCCGGGCCTGCCCATCCCGCTGCACGTGTTCGAGGAGCGCTACCGGGAGATGTTTGCCCGCATCCTCGACGGCGACCGGCGCTTCGGCGTGGTCGCGATCGTCGAGGGGCTCGAGGTCGGCGGCTCGCCTACCTACCACCCGGTCGGCTGCCTGGCCGAGGTCCGGGAGGTGCGGCCCTACCCGGACGGCCGCCTCGACGTGGTCGGGCAGGGGTTGACCCGCTTCGAGATCGGCGGGGTGGTGCAGTCCGGCCCCTACATCGTCGCCGAGGTGACGACCCTGCCCGAGGAGGCCGGCGAGGACGCCGAGCGGCACGCCAGGCGGGCCGGCCAGCTGTTCACCCGGTACGTCTCGGCCCTGCTCAAGCTGGCCGGGGAGGACGCCGGCGAGCTGGAGGTCCCAGCCGACCCGGTGCCCGCCTCGTACTTCGTCGCCGCCGGCCTGCAGGTCGACCTGGCCGACAAGCAGCGGCTGCTGGTCGCGCGGACCGCCGCCGAGCGGCTGCAGGCCGCCACCTCCCTGCTCCGCCGCGAGCTCGCCCTCCTGGAGCGGCTGCAGGTGGCCGGCCCGGTCCGCATGACCGGCCCGTTCTCGCTGAACTGACCAGGCGCCGGGCCGCCTCGCCCTGGTCTGCGGCGAACGCCTCCACCTCGTCCAGCAATACCGCTAAGGGCTTGCCGCCCAATAACCTCGCAGGGTCGAGTGCCGCTCACCTCGTTGTGCCGGGGCTGGAACGGCCAAGTTGTTGAGCAGCGGGTCCTAACCCGATCGGGCAGACGGGTCGAAGGTCCGGAGGAGGCGCTGAGGGCGTGCCAGCGGTAATCTGGTCATACGGATCGAACCGTCTGAAGCGTCTGGACGAACGTCGAAGGTGCCCTGCTCCCGCACGGAAACGAGGTCGAGCGTCGCCATGCGTGTGGTGCTGCTGCTCGCCATCGGGGGCTTCTTCGCGCTCGGCCTGCTCACGGTCGTCGCCGCGATGGGATCGGCGCGCGTCACGCGGGAGGAGGAGGCGCGCAGCCGGGCCGCGCCAGGCAGCAGCGGCCGGCGCCGCGCCGCGGCAGGGCCGCCCTCCTCCCCCACCTCCGGCCCGGCCAGGCAGCGTGAGCAGGCCCCAGCCGGGCAGCTCGGGCAGGCCCCTCCCGGCCGCACCGCCGACCCAGGCGGCCGGTCGCGCTCGACCGGGTGACCTGGGGGCGCCGCCACCGCCGTTGCCGCCGGGCCCGGGCCGCCACCGCCGTTGCCGCCGGGCCCGCACCGCCACCGCCATTGCCGCCGGGCCCGCACCGCCACCGCCATTGGCCCGGGCCCGCACCGCCACGCAAGCGGGCGCGGCGCGGTTGGGCGGCTTCGCGCCGGCCAGGGTGCATGCCTGAACTTGCCTTTGCTCGGGTATTCAGGTAAGGAAGTCAAGCGCGAACCGGCATTCCCGGCTGGATCCACCAGCCGTGGCGGGACGGGGAAGCCGCTCCCCGGGTGAAGGGCGAGGTGATCGGCGCTGCTGATCGCGATCGGGGTCGCCGCAGCGGGATTGCTGCTGCTGCTCGGGCTCTGGACGACGCTCGCCGCCGTCGGCTCGGCCCGAGCCAGCCGCGCCGAGGAGGCCGCAGCCCTGCCGGAGCCGGCCGCCGGTGAGGACGGGACGGCGCGCGCGTGCGCGCTGCGGGTGGTGCAGGACGACGGGCCCGTCGCGCTGGCCGCGCAGCAGGTCGAGGTCGGCCAGCCCACCCCCGGCCGCGACGCCGGCTGACCGCGATGCCCCCGGCCCGCTCCAGGCGGCCTGGCTGGGGTCGGGCGGGTCAGGCGAGCAGGGCGTCGGGACCGAGCTCGGCCTTGATCTCGGCGTAGAGGCCGTTGCGGGGGTCGACCCGGAACTGGTCGCCGAGACGGACGATCATGGTCGAGCGGGCACCGCGGATCTGCAGGTGCACCGGTGCCTTGCCACGGTGGGAGCCGAGGATGCGCTTGAGGCGGTTGACCGTGCCGTCGTCGCAGGCGCGCGCCTCCAGGTTGAGCACGACCAACTCGGTTCCGGGCTCGCCCAGGTTCGGCGGCTTGACCTCGAGGGCGATCAGCTTCGGGGTCTCGTCGCGGGCGTCGACCCTGGCCTTGACCACCACCACGGCATCCTGCGCGAGCAGGCCCTGGTGCTGCTGGTAGGTCTGGGGGAAGAAGATGCACTCGGCCGCGCCGTCGAGGTCCTCCAGGTCGGCCACGACGTAGGTCTCGCCCCGCTTGGTGAACTTCTTGGTCAGCTTGGCGAGGATCCCGGCGACCGTCACCACCGTGCCGTCGGGCCGCTCGGCGAGCACGGACAGGCTCGTGTCGGCCGCGGTCGCGAGCACCCGCTCGAGCCCGAGCAGGGGGTGGTCGGAGACGTACTGGCCGAGCATCTCCTTCTCGAAGGCGAGCCGCTGCGGCTTGTCCCATTCGTCCTGGCCGAGCGTGGGCCGGGGCACGGGCACGTCGGTCTCGCCGAGGTCGAAGAAGGAGAACTGACCGGCCGCCTCGGCCCGCTTGCGGCCCAGGACCTGGTCGACGTGGTCCTCGTACTGCTCGATCAGCGCCTTGCGGGGATGCCCGAGCGAGTCGAACGCGCCCGCCTTGATGAGCGACTCGACCACCCGCTTGTTCAGCACACCGGCGTCGACCTTGTCGCAGAAGTCGAAGAAGTCGGTGAAGCTGCCCTTGTCGTGCCTGGCCGCGATGATGGCCTGCACGACCTGCTCGCCGACGTTGCGGACGGCAGACAGGCCGTACCGGATCGCCCTGGCCCCCTCGGCGCCGGCACCAGGGTCCCCGGCCCTGGCCGGGGTGAAGCCGGAGTCGGAGTCGTTGACGTCGGGCGGCAGCACGGTGATGCCCATGCGGCGGCAGGAGCCGAGGTACTTGGGCCGCGCGTCCTTGTCGTCCTTGACGCTGGTGAGCAGCGCCGCCATGTACTGCACGGGGTGGTGGGCCTTGAGGTAGGCGGTCTGCCAGGCGACCAGCCCGTAGCCGGCGGCATGGGCCCGGTTGAACGAGTAGCCGGCGAACGGCTGGATGAGCCGCCAGAGGGTCTGGGCCTGCTCGGCGGTCAGGCCCTTGTCCTGGCAGCCAGCCAGGAAGCGGGGCTCCTCCTTGCCCATGAGGGCCTCGATCTTCTTGCCGATCGCCTTGCGGACGATGTCGGCCTCGCCGGCCGAGTAGCCGGCCACCTTCTGCAGCAGGGTGATGATCTGCTCCTGGTAGACCATCACCCCGTAGGTGTCTGCGGTGATCTCCTCGAGCAGCGGGTGCAGGTAGGTGACCCTGCTCGGGTCGTGCTTGCCAGCGATGTAGGTGGGGATCTGCTCCATCGGCCCCGGCCGGTACAGGGCAATCAGCGCGACGATGTCCTCGAAGCGGTCGGGGCGGAGCTGGCGGAGCAGGCGGCGCATGCCTTCGGACTCCATCTGGAACACGCCGTCGGAGTCGCCGGCCTGCAGCATCTGGAAGGTGGCCTGGTCGTCCTGGGTGAGGGCGCCGAGGTCCAGCTCGACCCCGGCCGCGCGCAGGTGCTTCAGGGTGTCGTCGAGCACGGTGAGGTTTCGCAGGCCCAGGAAGTCCATCTTGAGCAGCCCGAGCTTGGCGACCCCGTTCATCTCGTACTGGGTGATGATCGCCCCGTCGGCCTCGCGCTTCATCACCGGCGCGGCCTCGATGAGCGGGGCCCGCGAGATCACCACTGCGGCGGCGTGCACGCCCCACTGCCGGCGCAGCCCCTCCAGGCCCTCGGCGGTGTCGAGCACCTTGCGCGCGTCAGGGTCGCTCTCCCTGGCCGCGCGCAGGTCGCCCGAGAGCCGGTACGCCTCGGCGAGCGGGAACTCCTTGCCCAGGACCGGCGGGGGCATCATCTTGGCCAGGTCGTCGCCGAGCTTGTACGGGTAGCCGAGCACCCGGGCCGAGTCGCGGATGGCCTGCCTGGCCTTGATCGTTGAGAAGGTCACGATCTGGGCGACGTGGTCCTCGCCGTACTTCTCGGTCGCGTAGCGGATCATGTCGCCGCGCCGGCGCTCGTCGAAGTCCATGTCGATGTCGGGCATCTCGCGACGCTCGGGGTTCAGGAAGCGCTCGAACATCAGCCCGTAGGCGATCGGGTCGAGCTCGGTGATGCGCAGGCAGTACGACACGCACGAGCCGGCCGCGCTGCCCCGCCCGGGCCCGACCCGGATGCCGTGCTCCCGGGCGTGCCGGCACAGGTCGGCCACGATCAGGAAGTAGCCGGCGAAGCCGAGGTGGTTGATGACCGACAGCTCGTAGTCGAGCCGCTCCTGCGCCTGCCCGGGCAGCGGGTCGCCGTAGCGCCGGGCTGCCCCCCGCATGGTCTCCTCCCGCAGCCACGACTCGAGGGTGTGGCCCTCGGGCACGTCGAACTCGGGCAGGTGGTCGCCGTCGAAGCTCAGCTCGACGTCGCAGCGGTCGGCCACCGCCAGGGTGTTGTCGCACGCCTCCGGGAAGTCGGCGAACAGCGCGCGCATCTCCGCCGGGGACTTGAGGTAGAACTCCTCGGCGTCGAACTTGAACCGCTTGGGGTCGGCCAGCACGGCGCCGGTCTGGATGCAGAGCAGCACCTCGTGGGGGACGGCGTCGGCCTTGGCGGTGTAGTGCAGGTCGTTGGTTGCCAGCAGGGGGATGCCAAGGTCGCGGGCGCAGGCGACCAGCCCCGGGTTGACCCGCCTGTCCTCGGGCAGGCCGTGGTCCATCAGCTCGACGAGGTAGTTGTCGGGCCCGAACAGGTCGCGGAACTCGGCCAGCACCGCCTTGGCGCCGGCCTGGTCGCCCTTGAGCAGGCGCTGGCAAGCCTCGCCGCCCAGGCACCCGGAGGTCGCGATGATGCCCTCGTGGTGGCGGGCGAGCAGCTCGCGGTCCATGCGCGGCTTGTAGAAGAAGCCCTCGATGGAGGCCTGGGAGACCAGCCGCAGCAGGTTGTGGTAGCCGGTCTGGTTCTCGGCCAGCAGGGTGAGGTGGGTGTAGGGCTCGGCGCCGTCGCGCCGCTGCTTCTCGAACCGGGACCCGGGGGCGAGGTATGCCTCGCAGTTGTGCAGGATGAAGTCGGAGACATAGGAGTTGTCGACTTCGACCTCGAAGTTGAAGACCTCAGTCTCCAGGGTCACCGGCGCCACGGAAGCGATCGGCCTGTACACGTGGTGCTCGTCTTGCAGAGTCCGCGCATAAGTCCGGTTCGGCAGATATGAGACCATATACCAGCGCTTGCCACTCGCGGAGCGGCCTTGCGGCAAGGTGACGCTCTCTTCTCCGGTGCTCACCGTGGACCAGAACCCCATGTCGGCGAGGAGGGTGCGAACTCCCCATGCAAGCGAGCGCGACGCCGTCTTGAGGTCCTGCCCGCCCCTAGGGTTGGACGCTCGGCCTGGGTGCCTGCCATCCCCATCGAGGATCCCAGCCAAGAACCCCTCCCGGGCAGCTGGCGGTCCGTTGAGGATCTGTGCGGGCACACGCTTGTTCTTTGCGCCCCTGCCCACCAATGCGGCGAGCACGTACGCGAGCGGTAGGCTCGTCGCTCGAAGCTCGAGTGCGCCTCGGCCCGGCCGTCGATCCGTGACGCTGGTGACGCCGAGGCGAGCCAGCAGCTCGGTGATCCGTGCTGCGAGGGCTGTCTCGTCCGCTCCCAGCGAGAACCGGATCCCACCGTTGACGCGCCCTGAGGTGCTATCGAGGCTGCCCTCGGCGGCCCAGATCCCGAGGAGATAGCCCGTGTCGTAGTCGAGGGGAAGGCATGCGGGGAACGACGACCAAACCTGGTTGGCTCGGTACTTGGACGAGTACGTCCGAGTGATCCCCCCACCTGGCAGAGCAGCGAAGTCACCCGGCAGGAGATCAAGGACCTCGAGCTGGGTGAACTCGGTACGCAATCGCGGCAGGCAGGCCCAGGATTGCCAACGCAGTGCACCGCCCTTGACACCATAGGGGCCCGCGACGATGTCACCGGGCTTCTTCCAGTCCACGATGCCGTCTCGCGTGCGCACGAGAATGGGATGTTCTTCGGTTAGGGTCAGCGTCCTTCCGTATCGTCCGCCGAGCGACACGGTGTAGCCCCGCCCGTGGTATGGCCGTCGCATCGTGCGAAGGACCCGCCGAAATCGGCCCCGGTGGGTCAGGACCCGATCACCCGGCCGGACCTCTTCGACGTTCTTGACGCCGTCGGCCGTAACGATCTCCTGCCCGGCGAGCAGGCAACCCAGGATCGGCTTCACCCCATGCTTCTTGCCGGCCTGGTAGAAGTCGACCGCGCCGAACAGGAAGCCGTGGTCGGTCATGGCCAGCGCCGGCATGCCCATCCGGGCGGCCTCGGCGAACAGGTCGTCGACCCGGGCGGCCCCGTCCAGCATGGAATACTCGGTGTGGACGTGGAGGTGGGCGAAGCTGTCCGGCACCAGGTTCACTCCCCCACCAGGATCGTGGCCAGCGTACGGCGACGTTCGTGCACAGGCACGTCCACAGCTTAGAGGGGCCTGTGGACAAAATTACACGGCTGTAACTATGGCCGGGAGCCTACACCCTGCCGCGGAGGGTGGCAACGGTCTCGTGATGGCTGAAACGCTTACGTCGCAACGGTTTCAGCGGGAAGCGGCTGGTCAGCGAGGGAGCAAACAAGGGGGCGCTCAGCCGCCCGGCCGGAGCCGCCCGAGCGCGGCCGAGAGCTCGGCGGGCAGGGGGTCGGTGACCGTCACCTGCTCGCCGGTGGCCGGGTGCCGGAACGCGAGCCGCCAGGCGTGCAGGAACGGGCGGGCGAGGCCGAGGCGGGCCGCCAGCGTCGGGTCGGCGCCGTAGGCGCGGTCGCCGACGACCGGGTGGCGAAGGTGGGCGAGGTGGGCCCGGATCTGGTGGGTGCGGCCGGTCTCGAGCCTGGCCTCGACCAGGTCGGCGGCCTGCAGGCGCTCCTCCACCCGCCAGTGGGTGACCGCCCGCCGGCCCGAGGCCACCACCGCCATGCGCTTGCGGTCGCGCGGGTGGCGGCCGACGGGCGCGTCGACGGTGCCGGTGGCGGCGGCCAGGTGGCCCTGGACGAGCGCCAGGTAGGCCCGCTCGACCCGGTGGGCCGCCAGGTCGCGGGCGAGCGCGAGGTGGGTCGCGTCGTCCTTGGCCACCACCAGCAGCCCGGAGGTGTCCTTGTCGAGGCGGTGGACGATACCCGGCCGGTCGCTCCCGCCCGCCGCCGACAGGCCGGTGCCGGCAACCTCGCCTGCGGCGCGCGGGACCCGGCCGAGCAGGGCGTTGACCAGGGTGCCTGTGGGGTGGCCTGGGGCGGGGTGGACGACCAGCCCGGCTGGCTTGGCCACGACCAGGAGGTGCTCGTCCTCGAAGCGGACGGCGAGCGGCACGGCCTCGGCAGCCGGTGGGCCGGACCAGCCGTGCGAGGGCGGCGGGTCCCAGGCCAGGACCTCGCCGCCGTGGAGCCGGTGCGACTTGGGCGCTGGGCGGCCGTCGACCAGCACCCGGCCGCCGGCCGCCCAGCGGGCCGCGACAGCGCGAGACACCTCCGCGAGCTCCGCCACCACCTCGTCCAGCCGCCGGCCCGCGCTCCCGGCCGGCACCGGCTCGGTGCGGGCGGGGCTCACGCCCTGGGGGTGGAGCGGGGGCCGGTGCCGGCGTCGCTGGTGTCGGCGGCGCCCGGGCCGCCGCCGTCCCCCCGGCCGGCCGGCCCGGCCCGGCCGAGCAGGAACGCGAGCAGCAGGCCACCGATCACGATGCAAGCGTCGGCCACGTTGAACACCGGCCACAGCCCGACCTTGACGAAGTCGACCACCTCGCCATGCAGCGGCACGTCGCCGCGGAACAGGCGGTCGAGCAGGTTCCCGATGGCGCCGCCGAGGAGCAGCCCGAGCGCGAGCAGCACCGGCCGGCCCCTGGCCCGGCGCGCGCTCCACATGATCGCGACGGTGACCACGAACGCCATCACCGCGAAGAAGTACGGGGCGCCGGTGAACAGCGAGAAGGCGCCCCCCGAGTTGGTGGTGTAGCGGAGGTCGACGAAGCTGCCGACCAGCCGCAGGGGCGGACGGCCCGCCAGGGCCCGCACGACCATGAGCTTGGTGAGCTGGTCGGCCGTCACGATCAGGGCGGCGGTGCCGTAGACCAGGGCGAGCCGCCCGACCGTCCCACGCATCACCGCAGCCGCACCTGGCGGCGCGCATCGGCCAGGCAGAGGGTGGCGTACGGGAGCGCGTCCAGGCGCTCGGGCTCGATCGGTCCGCCGCAGGCCTCACAGGTGCCAAAGGTGCCGCGGTCGATGCGGGTGAGGGCGTGCTGGATCTTCACGATCAGGTCCCTGGCGTTGTTCGACAGCGACAGGTCGCGCTCGCGCTCGAAGGTGTAGGAGCCGGCGTCGGGGAACTCCTCGTCGAAGCCGACCTCGCCCGACCCCTCGGGGGTGTTGGCGTTGGCCGCCTGCTCGAGCTCCTCGGCCTGGACGGTGAGCTCGTCGAGCTCGGCCTGCAGGCGCTCGCGGTAGCGCCGCAGATCGTCCTCGGCCACCACGGTCCCGGGTTCCGGCCTGCCCCCGGCCGGGCCGGAGGTGGCGCCGGCCTGCTTGTTGCGTGCCATGGCTCCTCCGTTCCCGAGCCGCCGGCAGCCAGGGCCCGTCCGGGTCAGCCGGCCTGGTCGTGACAGCGCATTGTACCTGCGCCTCGACCCGCTGGAAGGCAGGAGCGGGTACACTTGGCGGTACAGGCGATGACGGGAACGAGTAGCGGGCGGCACGGCCGCCAGCGAGCCGGGGACGGTGGAAGCCCGGTGGTACGGCGCCCGCGAAGATCCTCCCCGAGCCGCTGCCCGAACGGCGGGAGTTCCCCGGGCCCGGTGCGCCGGGGCCCGGTCCCCGCCAAGTAGGCGCAGCCGGGTCCGCCCGTGACCGCGGGAGGCCATCCCCCGGGGTGGCCGTGAGGGGCCGGCGTGGCCCCGCGTCGACGCGCGGGACAGGCTGGCAAGAGGGGTGGTACCGCGGGGCCGCACGGCCTCGTCCCTTCGCGAGACGCCGGCGACGTGACCGCGGAGGAGACCACCGATGGGGCAGTTCCCCGAAGTCGACCCCAAGCTCGACCTGCCCGCCCTCGACCGGCGGGCGCTCGCCCTGTGGCGCGAGCGCAAGGTCTTCGAGCGCTCCCTGGACCAGCGGGCGGGCGCCGAGCCGTTCGTGTTCTACGAGGGCCCCCCGACCGCCAACGGCCGGCCCGGCGTGCACCACGTCGAGGCCCGCGTCTTCAAGGACCTGTTCCCGAGGTTCAAGACGATGCGCGGCTACCGGGCCGACCGCAAGGGCGGCTGGGACTGCCACGGCCTGCCGGTCGAGCTGGAGGTCGAGAAGGAGCTCGGCCTCACCCACAAGCGCGACATCGAGGCGTACGGCATCGAGGCGTTCAACGCCCGCTGCCGGGAGTCGGTCGAGCGCTACGTCGACGTCTTCGAGGACCTGACCGAGCGGATCGGCTTCTGGATCGACACCAGCCAGGCCTACCGCACGATGGACGCCTCCTACGTGCAGTCGGTGTGGTGGGCCCTTGCAGAGCTGCACCGGCGGGACCTGCTGTTCGAGGACTACAAGGTCCTGCCCTACTGCCCGCGCTGCGGCACCGGGCTCTCCGACGCGGAGCTGGGGCTGGACGACGCCTACCAGGAGGTCGACGACCCCTCGGTGTACGTGCTGCTCGCGGTGACCTCCGGGCGGCTGGCCGAGGAGCGGGCCGCGCTCCTGGTGTGGACCACCACGCCGTGGACGCTGGTGTCCAACGCGGCCGTGGTCGCCGGTCCCGAGGTCGACTACGTGCTGGTCGAGACGGCCGGCCCGGGCGGCGCCACCTACCGGCTGGTGCTGGCCGAGGAACGCGTGGCCGAGGTGGTCGGCGAGGGCGCCCGGAGGCTGCGCCGGGTGCCTGTCGAGGAGCTGGTCGGCACCACCTACCAGCGGCCGTTCGAGCTGGTCGAGGTGGCGCCCGAGGAGGCGGCGCGCGCCTGGCGGGTGCTCACGGCCGACTACGTCACCACCACCGAGGGCACCGGGCTGGTCCACACCGCCCCCGCCTACGGGCCCGAGGACCTGGAGGTGGGCCGGGCGGCGGGGCTGCCCGTGCTCCACCCGGTCGACCGGGAGGGCAAGTTCGTCGAGGGCACCGGCGACCTCTCCGGCCTGCACGTGAAGGCGGCCGACCCGGTGATCGTCGAGCAGCTCCGCGCCGACGGGGTGCTGTGGCGCGAGGAGACCTACCGGCACGACTACCCGCACTGCTGGCGCTGCAGGACGCCGCTGCTGTACTACGCGCTCACCTCCTGGTACGCGCGCACCACCGCGGTGGCCGGCCGCATGCTGGCCGAGAACGCCCGGGTCGGCTGGCGGCCCGAGCACATCCGCGACGGCCGCTTCGGCGACTGGCTGGCCCACAACGTCGACTGGGCCTTGTCCAGGGCCCGCTACTGGGGTACGCCGCTGCCGCTCTGGCGCTGCGGCGAAGGCCACGTGACCGCGGTCGAGAGCCTGGCGGACCTGTCGGCCCGGGCCGGCCGGGACCTGTCCGGGCTGGACCCGCACCGCCCCTACGTCGACGAGGTGGCGTTCGCCTGCCCGACGTGCGGAGGGTCGGCGCGCCGCGTCCCCGACGTGATCGACGCCTGGTTCGACTCGGGCTCGATGCCCTTCGCCCAGTGGGGCCACCCGCACGCCGGCGGCGGCGAGCTGGAGCGGGCGTTCCCGGCCGACTTCATCTCCGAGGCGATCGACCAGACCCGTGGCTGGTTCTACTCGCTGCTGGCCGTGAGCACGCTGCTGTTCGACCGGTCGCCCTACCGCAACGTGGTCTGCCTCGGCCACATCGTGGACCGGGACGGGCGCAAGATGTCCAAGAGCCTCGGCAACGTGCTCGACCCGTTCGACCTGCTCGACCGCTACGGGGCGGACCCGCTGCGCTGGTTCATGCTGGCCACCGGCTCGCCCTGGGTGTCGCGGCGGCTGTCGCCCGAGGCCCTCGAGGAGGTCACCCGGTCGTTTTTCCTCACCCTGTGGAACACCTACGCCTTCTTCACCCTCTACGCCCGGTTGGACGGGTTCGACCCCAACGCGCCGCCGGTGGGCGAGGCGGGCCCGCTCGACCGCTGGGCGCTCGCCAGGCTGCGGGAGACGGCTGCCGGGGTCACCGCCGACCTCGAGGCCTACGACGCCACCACGGCCGCGCGCCGGCTCTCTGCGCTGGTGGAGGACCTGTCCAACTGGTACGTGCGCCTGTCCCGGCGCCGCTTCTGGCGCGGGGCCGGGCAGGACGGCGCGGCCGCCTTCCGGGCCCTGTGGACCTGCCTGCGCACCACGGCCCTGCTGCTGGCGCCGTACGCGCCGTTCCTGGCCGAGGAGCTCTGGCAGGGGCTGGTGGCCGCGGTCGACCCCGACGCCAGCGACTCGGTCCACCTGGAGAGCTGGCCGGAGGACCGGCCCGCCGAGGGCGACGCCGAGTTGCTGGCCGCCATGGCCGAGGTGCGCCGGCTGGTCGGGCTGGGCCGCCAGGCCCGCACCGAGGCGCGGGTGAAGGTGCGACAGCCGCTGGCCCGGGCCCTGGTCACCGTCGACCCTGGCCTGCGGTCCACGGTCGAGCCGCTGCTCGACCTGGTCAGTACCGAGCTGAACGTGAAGCGGGTCAGGTTCGCCGAGGAGGCCGCGGGCGGCCCGGGGGCCGCGGGCGGCCCGGGGGCCGCGGGCGGCCAGGGGGCCGCGGGCGGCCAGGCCGGGCTGGTCGCCTACCGGCTGGCGCCCAACTTCCGTGCGCTCGGACCGCGGTTCGGCAGGCAGGCCCAGGCGGTCGCCGCGGCGGTGCGCGCGGCCGACGCCAGCGCGCTCGCCCCGCGGCTCCTGGCCGGCGAGCCGGTCGAGGTCGACCTGCCCGGTGCCGACCCGGTCCGGGTCGGGCCTGAGGAGGTCGGCGTGACCGAGGAGCCGGTGGTCGGCTGGCGGGTCGTGCGCGACGGGGCGACCAGCGTCGCCCTCGACCTCGAGGTCTCGCCCGAGCTGCGCCGGGAGGGGCTGGCCAGGGACCTGGTCCGCGCCGTCCAGGACCTGCGCAAGTCGTCCGGGCTGGCCGTGGACGACCGCATCGACCTCGCCGTCAAGGCCGAGGGCGACGAGGTGGCCCGGGCACTGGACGACCACCAGGAGTACGTGCGCGGCGAGACCCTGGCCGCCTCGCTGCACCAGGCCCCCCAGGGCGACGGCTACGATGCCCGGGTGGACCTGGACGGGCAGCCGGTGCGGATCTGGCTCCGCCCGCGGACGCGGACGCGGGCGTAGGCGCAATGCCGGTCACCTACGAGGGCCTTCCCGTATCTACACACGACATCCATGCTGGTCACCGCGCCAGTACGCGACCTAACCACCAGCATTGGGCGTGGGCGGGCGAGGAGGCGGGGGATGCGGGGACGCGAGGACGGCATCGGGCAGCTCCTGCCCGAAGCCCGGCCGTGGTGGGGGTACCTGTGGGCGGCGCCGAACAGCCTGGTCGGGCTCGTCGGCGCGTTGACGGCCGGCGCCCGGCCGGTCCGCTGGCGGGGGGTGCTGCTGTGCGAGGGCGGCAGCAGGGGGCTGGCCTGGTTCCTGGCCAAGCGGGGGTTCAGCGCGATCACCCTCGGGCACGTGGTCGTGACCACCGAACGGCTCGGCGACCACCTGCTCGCGCACGAGCTCGGCCACGTCGGCCAGCACGAGCGCTGGGGACCGCTGTTCTACCCCGCCTACCTGCTCGCCAGCCTGGCCGGCTACCGGCGCAACCCGTTCGAGCGGGCCGCCGAGCGGCACGCGGTCACCGCGCTGTCCCGGCTGAAGGGCCACGACCACCGTTGAGCAGGTCTCGGAGTGCGACGGCAGCAACGATCACAGCCGCACGACGTCAGCAGGGAACCCGGAACGGGCTGCTTGGTCAGTCGTCGTGGCGCAGCCGGTCCACCCGGTCGCGGCCGTTGTGGCCGAGCTGGTCGCCCTCGCGCAGGGCCTGGTAGGAGTTGGTCTGCCTGGCGCCGGTGGGCAGGGCCGGAAGGTCGTCACTGCCCGGCAGCGGCCGCGAGTTGTTGCCCCCGAGCCCCGGTGGCGGGGTCGGGGCCACCGGACCAGACGGGGCCGCGTCCTCCAGTGCCTTGAGCTGCCCTTCCACGAAGCCGCGGAGGCGGGCCCGGTAGTCGCGCTCGAAGGCGCGCAGCGCCTCGATGGAGCTCTCCAGCTCCTGCCGGCGGCGGGCCACCTGCTCGGTCGCCTGGGCGATCTGCATGCGGGCCTGCTCCTCGGCCACGCGGGCGCGCGCCTCCGCCGACTGAATGCGCTCCTTGTAGCGGGTCTCGAGCCCTTCGGTCAGCTCGCGGGCGCGGGCCTGGGCGGTCTCGGTGACCTCGCGGGCGCGCATCTGGGCCGCCTCGGTGACCTCGCGGGCGCGCATCTGGGCCGCCTCGGTGACCTCGCGGGCGCGCAGTTGGGCCTGCTCGGTGGCGTTCTTCGAGCGCGCCTCGGCCTCGGTCACCATCGACTTGGCCTTGGCCTTGGCCTCCTCGACGGTCTGGTCCGCCATCCGCTGCGCCATCACCAGAGCCCGGGCGATCGCCTCCTCCCCAGCCCGAGGCTCAGCCTGGGGCAGGGGAGCCGGCGCCACCGGCGCGACGGACGGCGGCGGGGGTGGAGCCGCAGTCATCCCTCCGTTCGCGGCCTGCTCGCGCAGCCGGCCGACCTCGTCCTGGAGCCGAGTGAACTCCTCGGTGACCTGGTCGAGGAAGGTATCCACCTCGTGCATGGCGTAGCCACGCATGGCCTTGGTGAATTCCTTGTGTTGGATGTCCAGCGGCGTCAGTGGCGGCATCTGTTGCTCCTTACTGCAAGTGACCGGTCATTGTAACCGAGCACCGCTCGATCGTCGTTGTTGGGCTGCCTACCTGCTAGTAACGCACCACCTGCTTCAACAGGGCGATCAGCACGAACACGATGAACGGGGAGAGATCGAGGGCTACTGCACCGACTCGCAGTGGGGGAAGGAGTCGCCGTATCGGACGGAGGACAGGTTCGGTCAGGTCATACAGGATTCCGTAGAGGATCGCCATACCCGAGAGCCCCCGGCCGCCGTTCAACGAGATGATGAAGTCGAACACGATCCGGCCGAGAAGGACAAGCCAGTACAGCGTCAGCAGCAGTGACAGTAGGAAAAGTAGGAGGTTCACCTGGTCATGCCTGGTTGAAGAAGCCGCGTTCCTGGAGCCGGCGCCGCTCCTCGGCTGAGACCTCGACGTTGGCCGGCGTGAGCAGGAAGACCTTGTCGGCCACGCGCTGGATGCGCCCGTCCAGCCCGAACGTGAGGCCGGCCGCGAAATCGATAAGTCGTTTGGCTGTATCTGCCTCCATTGCTTGAAGATTAACAATTACCGGGATGTCCGCCTTGAACTTCTCGCCGATTTCCTCCGCATCGTTGAAACCGGACGGCTCGATGAGGTGCACCTTGCCGGCTGCCGCGGTCGGGATCGGGCGGATCACCGCCTCGACCGGCTCCTCGAGCCGGATGCCGTCGCGCCGTCGAGGATCGAGTGGCTCCTCGCGCACGCGCCGGATGGACGCCGACCCGGCCGGCGCCCTTCCCCCTGCCGATTCCACCACATCGGCCAATTCCTCCTCTTCTTCTGGTTCGACCAGCCCAAGCCATACCAAGCTCTTCTTGAACGCCCCGGGCACGCACCTCACCTACCTTGCGTCGAGATCCTACGTCCTCGAAGGGGCAAACTCCGAACCGACGAGGGACGGACTCCGAACCGGCGGTCCGATCCGCCCCAGTGTGTACCGAGCCGCCGGCTTTCGACCACCGCAAGCATCGAGTAGCAAATCATGGATCCCGCCCGAGCATGACGAACTTGGCGGTCCAGCGCCACTGGACTGCCGGTTCGCCCCCTTCGTCCCGCTGATCGGCGGACCGGGCGAGGTGGACGCGCGGCCTGCCGGGCCGGGCCCGCGCTCACGGCCCGGCCCCTTGGTCCCGGGGCCGCGAGGTCGCCGGCTCCGGGCCGCCCTCGGGGTCCCCGCCACCAGGCCGCCGCGCCGGCTCCGGGCCGCCCTCGGGGTCCCCGCCACCAGGCCGCCGCGCCGGCTCCGGGACGCCCTCGGGGTCCCCGCCACCAGGCCGCCGCGCCGGCCTGGGACCGAATACGGCGGTGCCGACCCGGACCAGGGTCGACCCCTCCTCGACGGCCACCTCCAGGTCCGCGGTCATGCCCATCGACAGGTGTGGCATGCCTTGCCCAAGACCCCGGGCCAGCTCGGCGGCGTACCGGAAGGCGGGCCGGGACGCCTCCGGGTCGGTCGCGGCGGCCGGCATGGCCATGAGGCCGGCCAGTTCCAGGCCTTCCACCGCCCGGCAGGCGGCGACGAACTCCTCCAGCTCGGCCGGTCGGACACCGTGGGCGGCCGCCCGCTGGTCCAGCTCGACCTGGACCAGGGCCCGGGCCACCGTCCCCCTTGCGTGGGCCCGGCGCCCGAGCGCGCGGGCAGCCGGCACCGAGGCGAGCGAGTGGACCAGGGCTCCGGCGGCGACCACCGTCCCGGCCTTGTTCCGCTGCAGCCGGCCGACGAAGTGCCAGCGCACCCCCGTCCCGGCGAGCTGGGCCGCCTTGGCCTCGAGCTCCTGGGCGTAGTTCTCGCCCACGTCGGCCACGCCCGCTGCAAGGGCGGCCCGGATCGCCTCGACGGGGTGCAGCTTGGCCACGGCCACGAGGGTGACCTCGGCGGGATCGCGCCCTGCCCGCGCGGCCGCTGCGGCGATGCGCCCCCGCACGCGCTCGACCCGGCCGGCGACGGCCGCGGCGGCGTCCGGGGTGCTCATCGGCGCCTGCACCTCCCGTACGGCGCCCAGGGTGCGCCCGCCGCGCCGTGTGGCGCAGGGCCACGGGCCGGCCGGGCGCCGGCCGCGCCCGCCGTGCTCACGGCGTCCCCGCTGGGGTCAGGGCGACCAGACCGGCCTGACGGCCCGTGGTTCCCTCCCGCCGGTAGGAGAAGAACCGGTCGGGGTGGTCGAGGGTGCACTCCCCCGCCGTCTGGACCCGCTCGAAGCCTGACCGGCGCAGCGCCTCGGCGACCGCGGCGGCCAGGTCCAGCGACGGCCGGCCGGCCCTGGTCGTGGCCGCCGCCACCGGGTAGCGGGCGGCGACCGCGTCGCGCACCTCTGGGCCGACCTCGTAGCAGCAGGGCCCGATGGCCGGGCCGATCAAGGCAACGGCGCAGGCGCCGGCCGGGTCGCCGCCCGCCCCGGCGAACCCGGCGGCCGCAGCCTCGACCACCCCGGCAGCCAGACCGCGCCAGCCGGCGTGGACCGCCGCCGTGACCCGCCCGGCCGGGTCGACCAGCAGGACCGGCACGCAGTCCGCGGTGAGGACCACGAGCACCAGGCCGGCCTCGGCGGTCACCAGGGCATCGGCCTCGGCCAGGGCGGGCTTGGCCTCGGGTGGTCCGTGGCCGAGCTGGTCCCGGGCCGCGGTCACTGCCGTCGCGGAGTGGACCTGGCGCACGGTCGCCCAAGGGAGCCCGGCCAGGCCGAGCACGTTGGCCAACCGGCGGCGGTTGGCGAGCGCCGTGCGCACCTCGTCGCCGACGCGCAGGCCCAGGTTGAGGCTCTGGTAGGGCGGCCTGCCCAGCCCGCCGGCGCGGGACGAGAAGGCCGCCACCACGCCCTGCCCGAGCAGGTCCTCGGCGACCAGCACGGGCGGCCAGCCCAGCCCCGCGTCGGGCCCGGCCGGGCCGGCACCGCTGCCTGCCGCCGTGGAGGGCCGGGCGGCGGCGACCGGGGGACCGGGTGGCGCAGGCCGGGCGGCGGGCGGGGCCCCGGCGGCGACCGGGGGACCGGGTGGCGCAGGCCGCCACACCAGGCCCGGACCGGCGGGCGCGGGACGCGTGGGTGCCCCCGCCGGGCCCGGGCCCGGCGGGGCTGGCGCTCCCCGCTCAGCGCTTGAGGAAGGAGGGGATGTCCAGCTCGTCATCGCCGTCCAGGTCCGGCCTGCGGGCAGCGGGGCCCACCGGCTCGGGTGGGCGGCGCTCCTCGACCCGGGACGCCCTGCTCGGCCACACGCTCTCCTCTGCCATGGCCGGCCTGGCCACGTGCGGGGCCGGCTCCGGCTCGGCCTCCTCGGTGCGGTCGAACCCGGCAGCGATCACGGTGACGCGGACCTCGTCGCCGAGGGCGTCGTCGATGACCGCCCCGAAGATGATGTTGGCGTCCGGGTGGGCCGCCGAGGCGATCACCTCTGCGGCCTCGTTGACCTCGAACAGCCCGAGGTCGGAGCCGCCCGAGATGTTGAGAAGCACGCCCCTGGCACCGTCGACCGAGGCCTCGAGCAGCGGGGAGGAGATGGCCTGCTTGGCCGCTGCCACCGCCCGGTCCTCGCCGCGGGCCTGGCCGATGCCCATCAGGGCGGTACCCGCCTCGCGCATGGTGGCCCGCACGTCGGCGAAGTCGAGGTTGATGAGGCCGGGGATGGTGATGAGATCGGTGATCCCCTGCACCCCCTGGAGGAGCACCTGGTCGGCCAGCTTGAACGCGTCCAGCATCGAGGTGGTCCGCTCGGCCACCTGGAGCAGGCGGTCGTTGGGGATGATGATGAGGGTGTCGACCTCGGCCTTGAGCCGCTCGATGCCCTGGTCGGCCTGGGCCGAGCGGCGCCGGCCCTCGAACGCGAACGGCCGGGTGACCACGCCGATGGTGAGCGCCCCCTGGGCCTTGGCGAGCCGGGCCACCACCGGGGCCCCTCCGGTGCCGGTGCCGCCCCCCTCACCGGCGGTGACGAACACCATGTCGGCACCCTTGAGCACCTCTTCGAGCTCCTCGGCGTGGTCATCGGCGGCCTGCCTGCCGACCTCGGGGTTGGACCCCGCGCCGAGCCCGCGGGTCAGCTCGCGGCCGACGTCGAGCTTGACGTCGGCGTCGGAGGCGAGCAGTGCCTGGGCGTCGGTGTTCACGGCGATGAACTCCACGCCCTTGAGGCCCGCCTCGATCATCCGGTTGACGGCGTTGACGCCGCCGCCTCCGATCCCGACCACCTTGATCACGGCCAGGTAGTTCTGCGGCGCCGTCATCATTCGATCGTCCTCCTTCGCCCGATTCCGGACGTTTCTCGTCCCTTCGCGGCCGTACTCGTCGGGACCGCGCTGGCCAGCCCGCGTCCGCCGCACACCCGGCGCCGAGGACCAGGGAAAGAGGGGAAGTTGCCGAGGGGACCCCGCAGCCATTGTGCCTGCTTCTCCGTGCAGCGCGCCGCGGTCGGTGACCGCCGAGCTGCGTCCGGTTCGGCAGGAACCCTGCACCGATACCTCAGCCTTTACTTAAGGTTTACGGTTATGTCAACCTCAAGCCGCGGCGGATGCTACCGGCGGTCCGGAGGCCGGTCAACTACCCTCAGCGTTTCCCTGGGAAACCGTTGGCGCGGACGGGTTCCGTACGTCGACCAGCACCACCTTCCTTCCTTGCCGTGCGAGCTTGCCGAGCAGCAGCAGGGCTGCCGCGTCCTTGGCCGGTTGCGCCTCGGCCAGCCCGTACAGGACCCGGGAGCCACCCCGGAGCTGGAACTCGAGGCTGTCGATGGAGCGGGCCTCCACCCCGGTGACGAGCCGGGCCAGCTCCGGGCGGAGCCCACCGAGCGCGGTGAGGGCGTTGGCGAGCGGGCCGCCGGCCGGGAGCCTGCTGCCGGGGCGGATCCCCGGGGGCACGGGCACGCGGGCCACGAACGGGACGCCTGCCGGCCGGGCCGCGCTCGCGGCGAGCACGGTCCCGTCGGCCGCCACCTGCCACCAGCGACCCCCAGCGCTGATGGTGGCCGTTGGCCGGCGCTCGACCACGGTGATGCGCAGGCTCGACGGGTAGTCCCGGCGCACCTCGGCCCTGGCGACCCAGGGCAGAGCCTCGACCCGGCGACGGATCGCGCCCGCGTCGATGGCGAGATAGGGCTCGCCCGGGCGGGCCCCGGAGGCGGCGAGCACCTGGGACTGGGTCAGGGCGGCGGTCCCCCGCACCGTGACCGAGGTGAGCGAGAACAGCGGGGAGTTGACGAGCTTGGCCACGCCCACCGCGAGCACGACCACGGCCAGCGCGCCGGCGAGCTGGCGGCGGTGGCGCCGGACCTGGCCGGCCACGACCTGGCGCCGGCGCTCGATGATGCGGCGGTCGGCGCCGGCCTGCCTGGCCGGCCCCGGGGCCCGCTGGCCGGCGGCCGTGTCGGGCGGCCGGCCCCGCGTCCGTTGCGTGGTCAAGTCTCGACCTCCGGTCGAACGTCGCCGGGAGCGTCCAGCCTCCCGGCGGGCGCCTCGCCAGCGGGACGGGCACCGGGGCCGCCCGACGGGCCCGGTGCGGCGGGCGCACCGAAGTCGCCGACGAGCTGCACCTCGGTGCGCAGGGCGATGCCGAGCTCGTCCCGCGCACGGCGCTGGGCGAGCCGGATCAGCGCGAGCACGTCGGCCGCGGTGGCGCCCTCTGTGGCCACGATGAAGTTGGCGTGGACCTCGCTGACCCGCGCACCCCCGCGCCGCTCCCCCTTCAGGCCGAGCTGCTCGACCACCCGGCCGGCGGCCATCTCGGGCGGATTGGCGAACACGCTGCCGCAGTTCGGCTGGTTGACGGGCTGGTTGTCGCGCCGCCAGCGGCGCGCCTCGTCGATCTCGGCCCGCACCTCGGCCCCGGAGGCCGGGCGGAGCACGAACCGGGCCGCGGTGACCACCGCACCGGCGGGCAGGGCCGAGCGCCGGTAGCCGAAGCCGAGGGCGTCCGGCTTCATCCGCTCCGGCTCCCCCGCCGACGGGCCGGCCAGGGCGACCACCTCGGCCCAGACCAGCCGGTCGGCCAGCTCAGACCCGTGGGCGCCGGCGTTCATGCGGATGCCGCCGCCGACGCTACCTGGGATGGCCACGGCGAAGGCGATGCCCCCGAGCCCGGCCGCCGCGGAGCGGGACGCCACGCTGGGCAGTGGGGTGGCCGCGCCCGCCTCGAGCTCCTCGCCCTCGACCCGGATGCTCCTGAACCGCTGCCCGAGGTGGAGCGCGATGCCTGGCCAGCCCGCGTCGGCGACCAGCAGGTTGGAGCCCCGGCCGACGACCAGCAGCGGCAGCGGCGTCTCGGCCAGGGTGGCGGCTAAGACGGCCAGGTCGGCGACCGACTCGGCCCGCAGGAACAGCCGGGCCGGCCCCCCGAGCCGGAAGGTGGTGAGGGGGGCCAGCGCGAGGTCGCGCCACACCCGCCCCGGACAGCGCGCCGACAGCAGCGCCCAGGCCTGGGCGAGGACCGCGGCGTCCACCGGGCGCAGGGCACGCGCGGCGGGGGCGCTGCCCGCCGGCTGCGGGCTCATCCGGGCCCCTCGACCTGGGCGGCCCCGGAGGCGAGGCCCGGGCCGGGGGGGAGCGGCTCGGCCACCGGGACCGCCCCGACGGCCGGCTCCGGGCCGGGGAGGAGCAGCTCGGCCACCTCGTCGGCCAGGGTGGTGATGTCGCCCGCGCCGAGGGTGAGCAGCAGGTCGCCGGGACGGAGCACGGCGGCGGTGTGCTTGGCCAGCTCACCGCGGTCGGGCACGTAGGCGCAGTCGAGGCTCGGCCGGGCCTCGAGGGCGGCCGCGGCCACGAGGGCGCCGTCGACGCCCGGCTGGGGGTCCTCGCGGGCGCCGTACACGTCGGCGACCAGCACGACGTCGGCCACGGACAGGGCCTGGCCGAGCTCACCGGCGAACGCCCGGGTGCGCGAGTACAGGTGGGGCTGGAACACCGCAACGACCCGCGCCCACTGGCCGAGCCGGGCCGCGGCCAGCGTCGCGGCCACCTCGGTCGGGTGGTGGGCGTAGTCGTCGACAACGGTGATGCCGCCCAGCTCGTGGCGGAGGTGGAAGCGCCTGGCCGCGCCGGTGTAGCGAGCCAGGGCGGCCTGCGCGGCCGAGAACGGCGCGCCAAGGGCGCGGGTGGCGGCGATGGCGGCCAGCGCGTTGGCGACCATGTGGCGGCCGGGCACGACCAGGCGGACCTCGCCGAGCTCCCGGCCCGCGGCCGTCACGGTGAAGCGCGAGCCGGCGCCGTCGGCGCTCACACCGGTCGCCTGCATGTCGGGGCCGGGGCCGAGCGCGCCCGCCGGGCCAGCCGGCCCCACCGCGGCGCCGGCCTCGCCGGCCGGGGGTTCCCGGCGCGCGGCTGCTCTGCCGCCCGCCGGGCCAGCCGGCCCGACCACGGCGCCGGCGCCCGGCTGGTCCACGAGGCCGTAGGTGACCACCGCGCAGGGCGCGCCGGCGGCGAGCGCGAGCGCGCCGGGGTCGTCGGCGCAGAGCACGGCCGTGCCGTCCGGCGGGAGCAGGGCGACGAACTGCCGGAACCCGGCCTGGATGGCCGCAAGGCTGCCCCAGTGGTCGAGGTGGTCGGCCTCGACGTTGGTGACCACGGCCACCGTCGGCGACAGCTCCAGGAACGAGCCGTCCGACTCGTCGGCCTCGGCGACGAAGTGACCCCCGGTGCCGGCCCGGGCGTTGGCCCCGGTCGACTTGAAGTCGCCGCCCACCGCGAACGACGGGTCGAACCCGGCCTCCTGGAGGATCACGGTGGCCATCCCGGTGGTGGTCGTCTTGCCGTGGGTGCCGGCCACCACCAGCCCGGTCCGGCCGGCCATGAGCATGGCGAGCAGCCGGGCCCGGCGCACCACCGGCACGCCGAGGCTGCCCGCCGCGACCAGCTCGGGGTTCTGGGCCCGGATCGCGGTCGAGACCGCCACCAGGTCGGGACGGCCGAGCCGTGACGCGTCGTGCCCGGCCCAGACGTCGGCGCCGAGCTCGCGCAGGGCGGCGAGCGCGGCCGACTCCTTCTGGTCGGACCCGGTGACGGCATGGCCACGGGCCAGCAGCAGGCGCGCGAGCCCGCTCATGCCGACGCCGCCCACGCCGATCAGGTGCACCCGTCGGGGTGCGGCCTCCAGGCCGACGCCGGGACCCGGCCCGGGGGTCACCGCCGGCCTCCGGGGTCGGCCTGGTCGTCGCCGTGGAACCAGCCGACGAACTCCTGGGTGGAGGCGATGTCGGTGGAGCGGTTCGGGCTGCCAGGCGGCGGGCCCGCGCCGGCCTGCGGCGGCTGCCCGCCGGCCAGGGGCCGCGGGCCGGGGCGGCGGCCGGCGGGCAGCGCGTCGAGCACGAGGGAGGCCATGTCCTCGGCGGCGCGGGGGTGGGCGAGCTTGAGCATGGCCCGGCCCATGCGGGCCAGGGTGCCCGGGTCGGACAGCAGCGGGGCGACCGTGGCGGCCAGGGCCGGGCCGTCGAGGTCGCCGTCCTCGACGACCAGCGCGCCCCCGGCGGCGGCGGCCGCCTTGGCGTTGCCTCGCTGGTGGTCGTTGGTGGCGTGGGGCAGTGGCACCATCACGGCGGGCATGCCGACCGCGGTCAGCTCGGCCATGGTCATGGCGCCGGCCCGGGCGAGGGCGAGGTCGGCGGCGGCGTAGGCGAGGTCCATGCGATCCACGAACGGGACGATCCGGACGACCAGGCCGCGCGCATCGGGGTTGGCGGCCTGCCAGGCCTCGCGCACCCCGGCCTCGTCCCGGCGGCCGCAGGCATGGAGGATCTGCATGCCCCACGGGTGGGGCCAGCTCGCGGTGGCGGCGATCACCGCCTGGTTGACCCGGCGGGCGCCCTGGCTGCCGCCGAACACGAACAGGGTGCGCCGGCCTGGCTCCAGACCGAAGGCGGCCAGGGCCTCGGGCCGCAGGGCGGCCCGGTCGAGCCGGAGCAGCTCGGGCCGGACCGGGTTGCCGACCACCACCGTCTTGCCGGCCGGGAACGCCGAGGCGGCCTCGGCCACCCCAAGGGCGATCCGGCTGGCGACCCTGACCGCGAGCCTGTTGGCCAGGCCGGCGACGGCGTTCTGCTCGTGGAGCACGACCGGGACGCCGGCCAGCCGGGCGGCCACGGCCACGGGCAGGGTGACGTACCCACCCATGCCGGCGACCACGTCGGCCCGGCGCCGCCGGATCAGCCGCCAGGCGGCCACCGTGCCCACCAGCGCGGCGAACGGCGCGAGCACGGTCTCCACCGAGAGCCGGCGCGACAGGGGCAGCACCGGCAGCAGGTCGAGCGCGTAGCCGGCCTCGGGCACGACCCTGGTCTCGATCCCCCGCGAGGTGCCCGCGAAGGTCACCGTGGCAGCCGGCTCGCGCTCGACGATCGTGCGGGCCAGGGCCAGGCCGGGCACGACGTGGCCGCCGGTCCCCCCGGCCGCCACGAGCACCCGGGGGCCGCCGCGCCTGGCGGCGCGGGTGGCCGGCGGGCGGGTCGGGTCAGATGTCATGTCGGGTACCTCCTGGGGCGACTGGCCTGTGCCCTGGCCGCGTCCGCGTCCGCCTTCGCCTTCTGGGCCGGCGTCTGGCGCGCCCCTGCCGGCGGGCGCCGCCCATGCTCCCCACCCTCGCCGGCAGCGTCCGGGCGCCGCGCCCCTGCCGGCGGGCGCCGCCCATGCTCCCCGCCCTCGCCGGCTCCCGCCGGTCCGGGTGTGACCGGCCGGGCGCCGCGGCCGCCGTCGCCAGCGCGCGCGCCGGCCGGAGCGCGGCGGGGCGAGCCGGCCGCGGGGCGGGGCGAGCCGGCTGCGGGGCGGGGCGAGCCGGCTGCGGGGCGGGGCGAGCCGGCCGCGGGGCGGCGGCCGCGGCGGCCGGCCGGCGGGCGCGCCGCGACCACTGCCGCCCGCGACCGCCAGGCCTCCTGCCTGGCGACGTTGAGCAGCATGCCGACCGCGGCCAGCAGCACGAGCATGCTGGAGCCGCCCGAGGAGACCAGCGGCAGCGGCACCCCGGTGATGGGCAGCACGCCGACGACGGCGCCGATGTTGACCAGCGCCTGGACCACGACCCAGACGGTGATGCCGCCGGCCAGGTAGCGGCCGAACGAGTCGTGGGCGCGCCTGGCCACCCGCACCCCGGCGTAGGCGAGGGTGACGAACAGCGCGATGACCGCAAGGCTGCCCACGAGGCCCAGCTCCTCGCCGATGATGGCGAAGATGAAGTCGGTGTGGGCGTTGGGCAGGAAGGACCATTTGGCGTACGACTGGCCGAGGCCGACGCCGAGCAGCCCGCCAGAGCCGAGCGCCAGGCGGCCCTGGACGAGCTGGTAGCTGGCGGCCTGGTAGTCGGCCGAGGGGTCCAGGAACGAGGTCAGCCGGGCCCGCTGGTAGCCGCGCAGGGTGGCGAAGGCGGCGGTGACGCCGAGCAGGCCGAGACCGGTGAGCAGGGTGAGCGGCGCCCCGGCCAGGAACAGCATGCTGAACGCGATCGCGCAGAGCAGCATGGTGGTGCCGAGGTCGGGCTCGGCCAGGACCAGCAGGGCGAGCAGGAGCACGACAGGCACGACCGGCACGAGCACGTGGCGGACGTCGCCGAGCAGGCGCTCCTTGCGGACCAGCACGTCGGCCGAGAACAGCAGCAGGGAGAGCTTGGCGAACTCGGCCGGCTGGAAGGTGAGCCCGCCGAAAGCGATCCAGCGGGTCGACCCGTAGGCGGAGACCGCGCTCGGGTGCACCAGCACGAGCACGAGCATGCCGGCCGACAGGACCAGCAGGGGCGCGCCCAACCGCCGCCAGCGCCGGTAGTCGACGCGGCTGACCGCGAGCATCACCGCGACCCCGGCCACCGCCCAGGTCGCCTGCTTCTTGAAGTAGACGTAGGAGTCGCCGGTCCTGGCGAACGCCATCACCGACGAGGATGACAGCACCATCACCAGGCCGATGGCGAGCAGCGTGCCGACCACGGCCAGCAGCAGGTAGTAGCTGGACCCCGACGCAGGGGTGGCGCGCCGCCCCCGGCGCGCGGCCAGGGCGCCGGCGAGCCGGTCAGGGATCGCGACCGGCGCCATGGCCGCCGCCTCCCTCCCGGTGTCGCTGGGCCAGCCGGGCCACGCTGGCCGCGAACGCGTCGCCGCGCTCGGCGTAGTCGGTGAACATGTCCTGGCTGGCGCAGGCCGGTGCGAGCAGCACGGTGTCGCCCGGCTCGGCCAGGCCGAACCCGACCGTCACGGCCTCACCGATCGAGGCGGCCCGCACCACCGGGCCGGCGAAGCCTGCCCGGTGGAGGGCGTCGGCCAGCTCGCCGGCGGCCTCGCCGAGCAGCACGACCCCGACCAGCCGGTCGAGCCCGGAGGCGGCCAGCTCGTCGAACCCGAGCCCCTTGTTGCGGCCCCCGGCCACCCAGACCACCCGGGGGAAGGCGGCGATGGCGCGCTGGGCGGCGTGCGGGTTGGTCGCCTTGGAGTCGTCGACGAACGTGACCCCGCGCACCTCGGCCACGGTGGCCAGCCGGTGCGGGCCGGCCCGGAAGGCGGCCACCGCCCGGGCCAGCGCGGCCGGGTGGGCACCGAGCGCGAGGGCGAGCCCGGAGGCGGCGAGCGCGTTGGCCAGGTTGTGCCGGCCGGGCAGGCGCAGGGCGGCCACCCGCCACAGGCCGCCCTCGAGGCCGGGGACGCGGGACAGGGCGATGCCGGCCTCGACGCCGAGCCCGCCGGGCTCGGCCCGGCCGGTGCTGAACGGCACCGGCCGGCCCGGGGCGCGCGCGGCCCAGGCGGTCACCTCGGGCTCGTCGGCTGCGTACAGCGACCAGTCGCCGCCGCTCTGGTTGGCCCACACCCGGGCCTTGGCGGCCGCGTAGGCGTCCAGGTCCTGGTGCCAGTCGAGGTGGTCGGGGGCGAGGTTCAGCCAGGCCCCGGCGGCCAGGTGCAGGGTGTGGCAGAAGCGCAGCTGGAAGCTGGACAGCTCGACCACGACGGCGTCGGGCGGCCGCCTGGCCAGGACCGCGTCGATCAGGGGCAGGCCGACGTTGCCGGCGGCCACGGTGGCCAGGCCCGTGGCCGCGAGCATGGCAGCGGCCAGCTCGGTGGTGGTGGTCTTGCCGTTGGTGCCGGTGACCCCGACCATCGGGGAGCTCGCAACCCGGGCGGCCAGCTCGACCTCGCTCCACACGGGGATCCCGCCGGCCAGCGCGGCACGGGTCAGCTGGTGGCGCTCTGGCAGGCCGGGGGCGACCACCAGGAGCTGCCGCCCTTGGAGCAGGTCGGCGGCGCCCGGCCCGAGGTGGGTCTTGACCCCGAGCGCGTCGAGGTCGCCGACCTCGAGGCGGAGGGCGTCGTCGCAGGCGATCACGTCGGCGCCGAACTCGGCCAGGTGCCTGGCGGCCGCCCGCCCGGACCGGCCGAGGCCAGCCACGAGCACGGGCAGCCCGGCGAACCACTCCGGCGAGCAGCGGTCGGGCCTGTCGCGCTTCAGGCGACTTGGCCAGCCCGACTCGGAGAACAGCCGGGGCTCAGCCACTGGTCCCCCCCTGGGCGATGAACTCGGCGTAGAACAGCCCGAGCCCGAAGGCCACGGCCAGCCCGGCAAGGATCCAGAAGCGCACGATCACGGTGAACTCTGGCCACTGCGACAGCTCGAAGTGCAGGTGGATGGGGGCCATCTTGAACACGCGGCGGTGCAGGAACCGGAACGAGGCGATCTGCAGGATCACCGAGAGGGTCTCGACCACGTAGATCCCGCCGAGCACGGCGAGCAGGAGCTGGGTGTTGGTGAACAGGGCGAGCGCGGCGAGCGTGCCACCCAGCGACAGCGAGCCGGTGTCGCCCATGAAGATCCGCGCCGGGGGCGCGTTCCACCACAGGAAGCCGGCGGTCGCGCCCATCATCGCGGCCGCGGCCACGGCCAGGTCGAGCGACTCGGTGGACTCGACGCGGTAGCAGCCGGCCGCGTTCAGGGGCGGCGCGAAGCAGGAGTGGCGGAACTGCCAGAAGGCGATCACCACGTAGGCGCTGACCACCAGCACGGTGGAGCCGGAGGCGAGCCCGTCCATCCCGTCGGTCAGGTTCACGCCGTTGGAGGTCGCCGACACGATCAGGAAGACCCAGACCAGGAACAGGATGAGTGGCAGGGCGGTCCCGGCCAGCGGCCGGATGAACGAGATGCCCCGCCAGGCGTCGGCCCAGTACCAGGCGCCCACGCCGAGCCCGACCGCGGCCAGCGCCTGCCCGGCGAACTTGGCCGTCTTGGTCAGGCCGAGGCTGCGCTGGTTGCGGATCTTCAGGAGGTCGTCGACGAACCCGACCGTGCCCAGGGCGACCATGGTGATCATCACCATGAGGCCTTCGGGGGTGAACGGCACCCTGATGAAGAAGTGCACGATCGCGTAGCCGGACACCGCACCGAGGATCATGACCGTCCCACCCATCGTCGGGGTGCCCCGCTTGGTCTGGTGGGAGTCGGGCAGGTCGACCTGGATGAGCTGGCCGAGGCCCCTGCGCCGGAACGTCCGGATGGCCAGTGGGGTGCCGACCAGCCCGAGGGCCAGGGCCACGGCGGCGGCGATGAGGATGCCGACCATCTCAGCCGCGCCCGCCTGGCGCGGCGAGCAGCCGGTCGGCCACCCGGTCGAGGGCGACCACCCGGCTCGCCTTGACCAGGACCACGTCGCCCGGGCCGGTGCGCGCGGCCACGGCGGCCACGGCGGCGTCGGCGTCGGCGGCCCCCTCGGCCTCCTCGGGCCACATGCCCTCCATGCGGGCCGCGCGCACGATCACCTGGCCGAGCTCGCCCACCCCGACCAGGCGGTCGATGCCGAGCCGGGCGACCAGCCGGCCGATGCGGTCGTGCTCGGCCACGGCGGTGTCGCCGAGCTCGGCCATCTCGCCGAGCACGGCCACGGTCCGCCGGCCGCCCCGACCCGCCGCGGCGAGCGCCTTGAGCCCGGCCGCCATCGAGGTCGGGTTGGCGTTGTAGGCGTCGTCGATGACCGTGAGGCCGTCGGCCCGGTGGCTCACCTGCATCCGCGACGGCGACAGGCGGGCCGTGGCCAGCCCGGCCGCGACCTCCTCCGGGCTCAGGCCGAGCACGCCGGCGGCGGCCGCAGCGGCGAGCGCGTCGGGCACCAGGTGCTCCCCCACCACGGGCAGGGCGACGTCGGCGCCGAGGTCCCCGGCGACCAGCCGGAACACGGCCCGGCCCTCGGCGTCGAGCTCCACCCCGTCGGCGCGCACGTCGGCGCCGGCGCCGAGGCCGAAGGTGACCACCCGGGCCGGCGTCCGCGCGGCCATGGCGGCCACCAGCGGGTCGTCGGCGTTCAGCACGGCCACGCCGTCGCGCGGGAGCGCCTCGACCAGCTCGGCCTTGGCCGCCGCGATGGCGTCCCGCCTGCCGTACAGCCCGACGTGGGCCTCACCGACGTTGAGGACGACGCCGACGCCAGGGCGGGCCAGACGGGCCAGCATGGCGATGTGGCCGGGGCCGCGGGCGCCCATCTCCACCACCAGGGTCTCGGTGGAGGGCTCCAGCCGGGCCAGGGTGAGCGGCAGGCCCACCTCGTTGTTGAACGAGGCGAGGTTGGCGACGGTCTCGAAGCGGGTGGCCAGGACGGCGGCGAGCAGGTCCTTGGTGGTGGTCTTGCCGACCGAGCCGGTGACCCCGACGACCCGGGCGTCGGAGCGGGCGCGCACCTCGGCGGCCACCGCGGCCAGCGCGGCGAGCGGGTCGGCGACCTCGACCCTGGGCCCCCGGGTGACCGCCTCGGCGCGGGCCAGGCAGGCCACGGCCCCGGCGGCGACGGCCTGGCCCGCGTAGCGGGCGCCGTCGGTGCGGCTGCCGGGGAGGGCCACGAACAGGCTGCCCGGGACGACCTCCCGGGAGTCGGTGGACAGGCCGGTGACCGGCGTCCCCAGGCCGGCGTCCCGTACCGCGCCCCCGGCCGCGGTGGCCACCTCGGCCAGGGTGAGGCTGATCACGGGCCGCTCCCGCGCACCTGGCCGGCCAGGCGGCCGAGCTCCTCGGCGGCCACCACACGGTCGTCGAACGGCACGGAGCCACCGGCGAGCTCCTGGCCCTGCTCGTGCCCCTTGCCGGCGACGACCACCGCGTCGCCGGGGCCGGCGGCGGCGAGCGCCTGCCTGATCGCGGCCCGCCGGTCGACCTCGACCGTCCACGCACCGGGCGCGGCGGTGCGCCGCACGCCCTCGGCGACCTCGCCCACGATCGCCTCGGGCGGCTCGGAGCGGGGGTTGTCGGAGGTGACGATGGCCAGGTCGGCCAGGCGCCCGGCGATCTCGCCCATGAGCGGCCGCTTGGCCCGGTCGCGGTCGCCGCCGCAGCCGAACACCACGATGAGCCGCTCGCCGGTGACGGCCCGGGCGGCCCGCAGCAGGTTGTCGAGCGAGTCGGGGGTGTGGGCGTAGTCGACCAGCACGGTGAACGGCTGGCCGGCGTCGACCCGCTCGAACCGACCGGGCACGCCGGTCAGGCCGGCCAGGCCGGCCACGCCGTCCTCGAGGCTGATGCCGATGGCGTCGGCTGCGGCAAGGGCGCCGAGGGCGTTGGCCACGTTGAAGTGGCCGGCCAGGCGGAGCCGGACCGGGCGCGGCCCGGCCGGGCTGTCGAGCCGGAACGTGCTGCCCTCGAGCGAGGCGTCGACCGCCGAGGCCCGCCAGGCCGCGTCCACGGAGGTCCCGGTGGTCACCACCGGGACCTCCGCGTCCGGCCCGGCCAGGCGCCGGCCGTAGGGGTCGTCGACGTTGACCACGGCGAGCCCGGTGAACGCCGGGGTGAACAGCCTCCGTTTGGCCAGGAAGTAGGCCTCGAGGCCGGGGTGGTAGTCGAGGTGGTCCTGGGTGAGGTTGGTGAACACGGCGGCGCGGTAGCGGGTCTGGTCGACCCGGCCCTGGGCCAGGCCGTGGCTGGACACCTCCATCGCCGCCGCCTGCACGCCGCTGTCGGCCATCTCGGCAAGCAGCCGTTGCAGGTCGGGGGCTTCCGGGGTGGTGTGGGCGGCCGCTCGGCGCTCCTGGCCGATGCGCACCTCGACGGTGCCGATGACGCCGGGGACCAGGCCGGCGGCCTGGAAGATCGCCTCCAGCATGAAGGTGGTGGTGGTCTTGCCGTTGGTGCCGGTGACCCCGACGAGGTCGAGACGGCGCGACGGCCGGTCGAAGAACGCGCTGGCCAGGGGCGCGAGCGCTGCCCGGACCGAGCCGACCACGAGCTGGGGCGCTGCCAGGTCGAGCGGCCGCTCGACGCACAGGGCGGCCGCCCCGGCGGCCAGGGCGGCCGGGGCCAGGTCGTGGCCGTCCGCCCGCGTGCCGGGCACGCAGCAGAACAGCGCGCCAGGGCCGACCCTGCGGGTTGCGAGCACGACGTCCGAGACGGCGGTCTCGCCGGCGCCCCGGACGGCGCCGTGCACGGCGGCCGCGAGAGCGGCGAGGGGGACGCGCCTGGGCGTCAAGGTCATGAACGTCGGAACCCGCCTCGGAGGGCCGGGCGCCCGGCGGCGGGAACGCCGGGCCCCGCGGAACGCTGGCCGACAACAGGGTGTGGGCCCGCGAAAGCCTAGCATCCGCGCCATGTCCCGGTGGCCTCGCCCCGGTCACAGTTCATCTCATCCCGGCGGCGTCGGCGGGGGTGCCGTGGTGGTGGCGGTGGGCGGCGGCCCGGCGGTGGCGGCCGGCGGCCCCGTGCCCGGGGCTGCCGGCCGCGTCGGCGGCACCTTGAGCCGGGTCAGGGCGTACGCGGTGACCTCGCGGAACACCGGGGCGGCGACCACCCCGCCGTAGATCGCCCCGGCCGGCTGGTCGATCACGACCGCGACGGCCACGGCCGGGCGCTGGGCCGGTGCGAAGCCGATGAACGAGGCCATGTAGGCGCCAGCGAGGTAGCCGCGCCCCTTGGGGTTGGGCTTGCGGGCGGTGCCCGTCTTGCCGGCCACCGACCAGTCGGCCAGGGCGGCCTCGGTGCCGGTGCCCTTGGCCTGCACCACGCCCTCGAGCAGGCGGGTCAGGGTGCTGGCGGTCTTGGCTGACACCACCCGCCTGCCGGGCTTGCGCGCCACCGGCTGGAAGCGCCCGCGCTGGTCGACGGTGCCGCGCAGGATCGAAGGGGGCGCCAGCACGCCGCCGTTGGCGACCGCGGCGTACACGCCCGCCATCTGCAGGGAGGTGGCCGCGACGCCCTGGCCGATGGCGTTGACGCCCAGGTCGGTGCAGCGCCACGCGCGCACCGGGGTGACGATGCCCGGGGACTCGCCGGGCAGGTCGACGCCGGTGCGCCGGCCGTAGCCGAAGGCGCGCTCGGCCCTGGCAAGGCGCTGGGCACCGAGCCGGGCGGCCACCTTGATGGTGCCCACGTTGGACGACTGGGCCACCACGTCCGCGAACGACATCGGCTCGGTGGCGTGCTCGTGGGAGTCACGGAAGGTCTTCACCCCCGGGCAGAGCTCGATCCGCGAGGGGACGAGCATCTGGGTGCCCGGGGTGACGATGCCGGCCTCAAGGGCGGCCGCGGCCGTGATCGTCTTGTTGGTCGAGCCGGGCTCGAACACGTCCTCCACGGCGCGGTTGCGGATCGCGTCGGGCCTGGCGGAGGCGAACCGGTTGGGGTCGAAGCCGGGCACGTTGGCCATGGCCAGGACCTCGCCGGTGGTCGGGCGGAGGACCACCACCGAGCCGCTCTTGGCGTGCCACCTGCGCACGGCCAGGAACAGGGAGCGCTCGGCCACGAACTGGAGCTGCTGGTCGATGGTGAGGACCACGTCGGTGCCCGGCTGGGCCGGCTCCACCGAGCGGTGGCCCCGCGGGATGGGCCGGCCGGCCGGGTCCTGCTCGAGCAGCAGGCGGCCAGGGCGGCCCCGGAGCAGGGAGTCGTACTGCAGCTCGACGCCTGCCAGGCCGCGGCCGTCGTTGCCGACGAACCCCAGCACCTGGGAGGCGACCGTGCCAGACGGGTAGTTGCGCACGGTGTCGTTCAGCACGCCGATCCCGGGCAGGCGGAGCCGCTCGACCGCCTCACCCCGGGCGACCGGGATCTTCCTGGCCAGGTACAGCCAGGGCTTGCCCGAGGCGAGCTTGCGGTGCAGCTCGGCGGCGGGCCGGCGCAGCAGCGGGGCGAGGCGGCGGGCGGTCACGGCCGGATCGGTCACCAGCCGGGGCTGGGCGTAGACGGTGCGCGCGTCCACCGACAGGGCGAGGTCGCCGCCGTGCCGGTCGAAGACCCGGCCCCGGTCGGCTGGCAGCTCGATCGCGCGCAGGCGCTGCCTGGCCGCGGCCTGGTCGAGCGAGCCGGCGTCGAAGACCTGCAGGACCACCAGCCGGCCGGAGATCGCAAGGAAGGCCAGCACCGTCGCCCCGAGCACGACCAGCAGCCGGTTCGCGCCGGCCCGGTGCCGGCGCCGCCGCGCTCCCCTGCGCGCGGGACCTCTTCGCTTCTGCACTGGCTCCCCCTTCTGGTGCACGCGGGGGTACAGCTGCTGGCCGTTCGCCCCCGAACGGTGCTGCTCTTGGATGCTGGACCTTGTGGCAGGTCCGGGTGGCCTGGCGGTCCCCCGGGAGCCGGGGAAGGGGGCCCCCGGGGGACGGCGTCAGGGTTGGGCCAGATACGGCTTGATCGGGAACGGGTCCTGCGCCCACGCGGACGCGTCGTCCGGTCGGTGCGCCCCGGGGGCGGCGGGGGAAGGCGCCGCCCCCGGGGAGTCCTTGCCGGCCGGGCGGCTGCCCGGCCAGGTCGCCACCTTGGGCCGCCCCCCGGTGACCATGCCCCGCTGGGTGGCCACCCGGACGACCCGCGACGGGGCCTTGAGCCGGTCCACCTCGGCCTGCAGCAGGGTGTAGCGCTGCTCTGCGGCCCGGTTCTCGCGGGCCAGGCGGGCCAGCTCGAACGCCTGCTGGTTCACGCTGACGTTCAGCGACACCAGGCCGAGCACCCCGGCCACGATCACGCCCACGGTGAGCAGCAGGAACGGGAGCCTGGGCACGCGCCGGACGGGCCCGACGGCGCGCAACCGGCGTGCGGTCGGCTGCTCGCGGAGGGGCTCCGGTGCCGGGCGCGGCCTCGCTGCGCGGCCTGCTGCCATGCTCATGCTGCCCCCTCTGGGAAGTCGGGTCGTGACATCCCGGCGTGGGGGTCGCCGGCGGCTTCCCCGCCAGGCGGCGGGGTGAGCTTCTCGGCCGCGCGCAGCTTGGCGCTCTCGGCGCGCGGGTTGGCGGCCACCTCGGCGGCCCCGGGGGTCTCGGGCCGGCGGGTGAGCAGGCGCAGGCGGGGGGTGCGGCGGACCAGGTGCCCGGGCAGCTCGGGGGGCGAGTAGTCGCCCGCCGCCGCGGCGGCAAGGGCCCGCTTCACGATGCGGTCCTCGAGCGAGTGGTAGGCGAGCACGACCAGGCGCCCGCCCGGGGCGAGCAGGTCGACCGCCTGGGGCAGCGACTCGGCCAGGGCTGCCAGCTCCCCGTTGACCTCGATCCGCAGCGCCTGGAAGGTGCGCCTGGCCGGATGGGGCCCGGTCCGCCTGGCCGCCGCCGGCACCGCCGCCTTGACCAGCTCGACCAGCTCGGAGGTGGTGCGGATCGGGGCGCGGCGGCGGGCGTCGTCGACGGACCTGGCGATGCGGCCGGCGAAGCGCTCCTCGCCGTATTCTCGCAGGACCCTGGCCAGCTCGGCCCGCGGGTAGGTGTTGACCACGTCGGCCGCGGTGGGGCCGCCGGTCGGGTCCATGCGCATGTCCAGGGGCGCGTCGGCGCGGTAGCTGAAGCCGCGGGCGGCCTCGTCGAGCTGCAGCGACGAGACCCCGAGGTCGTACAGGACGCCGTCCACCGCGGCCACACCGAGGTCGGCGGCGACCCGGGCCAGGTCGGCGAAGGAGGCGGCCACCGCGGTGAGCCGGTCGCCCGCGCCGGCCAGGCGCAGAGCGGCGGCGGCGAGGGCGTCCGGGTCGCGGTCGAGCCCGATCACCCGCCCGCCCGGGGCGCTCGCGGCCAGCACGGCCTCGGCGTGGCCGCCGAGGCCCAGGGTGGCGTCCAGGTAGGTCCCGCCCGACCGCGGGCGCAGCAGCCCGACGCAGCGGTCGAGCATGACCGGGACATGGCGCACGGCGGTCAACACCATCAGATCCCCAGCTCGGCGAGGTGGGTGGCGTTGGTCTCGGCCGAGTAGGTGGCCTGGGCGGCGGGGATGTACCGCTCCCACTCGGCCTTGTCCCAGAGCTCGATGCGGGAGAGCTGGCCGACCACGACCACGTCCTTGGCCAGGCCGGCGTACTCCCGCAGGGGCTGCGGGATGACCACGCGGCCCTGCGCGTCGGCGCTCTCCTGGCTTGCCCCGGCCACGAAGACGCGCACGAAGTCCCGGCTCGGGCGTTCGGTCAGGGGCAGGGTGCGCAGCTTGTGTGCGAAGGCCTCGAACTCGGCCAGCGGGAAGACGTAGAGGCAGCGCTCGATGCCCTTGGTGAAGACCATGTCCTGTCCCAGCTCGTCGCGGAACTTGCGCGGAAGGATCACGCGGCCTTTGGGGTCGAGGGAGTGGTCGTAGGTGCCAATGAACACCCCCGCCATCCCCCTCGCCGCTGTTTCCCTCCACTGGCCGCCACTTTACTCCACCGCCTATCCACCGTCAACGCAAAAGGCGCCCAGCCGGAATTGCAATTCTTAGCCCTTGAGCAGGAGAAATACCGAAAAACGAACGGGCGTTCGGGGGCTGTCGGCCCGGGTCGGCTCCTCCACCTCGCTCCACCCCGGGGGGGTGGAGGAGGGCTCAGCGACGCTCCACCCTGGGGGTGGAGGAGGGCTCAGCGACCTGCGCGGCCGCGTACGCCGAGCGGGGGCTGGCGCGGGGCCGGCTCGCCCTTGACCTGGTCCACCGGCAGGGCCGGGAGCAGCTCGGGCGGGACCTCGACCGGTGCCGGGGTGAAGCCTGCTCCGCCCTCCGGGAGCAGCTCGCGGTCGACCGAGAACGACGACTCGAGGGCGCCCACGGTGATGCGGTCGACCGCCACCGGCCGCCGGGTGCCCGGGTCGAAGTGGACGACCTCGGCGGTGTAGGGCACGGGCTCCCTGGCCCGCAGCCCGTCCGGGCCGGCGCCCCCCACCGTGCCGGTGGTGAGCGTCCGGGTCCCGTTCACCAGCGACGTGCGGAAGGCGTGGACGTGCCCGTCGAGGACGGTGGCGACGTGGCCGAGCGCGTAGGTGGCCAGCCGCGGGTCGTGGACGAGCAGGACGTCGGCGCGGCTGTCCAAGGCGTCCAGGGCGGCGCCAACGGCGGCGCTGCGCTGCTCCTTGAGGCGGTCGAAGACGGGCACCTTGTACCCCTGGCCGGGCGAGAACACCGGGTCGGTGACCCCGTAGAAGCGGATGCCGGCCACCGAGGTGGCGGAGGCGTCGAGCACCCGGGCGTTGGGGTTGGCGGCGACCGCCCTGACCATGGCGGCGTTGTCGTGGTTGCCCTTGACGAACAGGTAGGGGACCTTGAACTCGCGCACCCGGCGGGTGACGCCCCGCTCGGGGGCCAGGCCCCAGGTGCCCATGTCGCCGGTGTCGACCACCGCCTGCACGTCGAACTTGGTGGCGAGCTGCTGGGCGAGGTCGAAGCCGGCCGGGTTCAGGTGGACGTCGGCGATGTGCAGCACCCGCACGGTGGCGCCGTCGAGCACCGGCACCGGCTTGCCGAGGGCGTCGTAGGCGCGGTTGAGGTTCTCGCTGATCCGGGCCATCTCGTCGCGCAGCGTGCGCAGCCGGTCAAGCCCGGTCTGGGCGTCGCCGATGAGCGCGGGCGCGTACTCGAGCGCCCCCTCGTAGCGGGGTGCCCGAAACGCGCCGATGTCGTAGGTGGCGAGCGCCGGGACCAGCAGCACGGTCGTGGCCAGGGCGCCGCCCAGCCCGCAGCGCACCAGGCGCAGGCGGGTGCGGCGGGCGAACAGCAGGGTGGCGGCCACCCCGCCGACCAGGCCGAGCAGGGCCAGGCGGACGACGAACTGGCGGGCGGCCCGGCGGGCGGCCTGCTCGAGGGGGAGCAGGGCGGCGGACAGGCTGGGACGGCGCACCCCGCCGGCGGGTGCGTCGTCGTCCAGCGCGTCCCGCAGGGCGGGGACGTCGACGTCGTCCAGGGTCGCCCGGAACTGGACCGGGCCCAGGTGGGTACGGGCCGACACCGAGCCGAACGGCGGCACGGCCAGGCGGCTGGAGCCGGTCAGGGCCGGGTGGGCCGACAGGCGCACGGTGGCAGGCCCGACCCTGGCGTCCTGCCTGCCGAGCAGGGTGATGAGCAGCAGGGCGCCGAGCGCGCCAGCTCCCAGGGGCAGCGCCCAGGGCGCGAGCGCCCGCGCCAGCCGAGCGGCCCTCCGGCCGGCGGCCAGCACGGGCCTGGCGCTCCAGGGGCCGGCCAGCTTGCGGGCCGCTGCCGGTTCGCCTCGCCGGGGTCGCATCGGGATCGAGCCGCCGGGTCAGGCGGGCAGGGCCGCTTTCGGCTCCAGGCCGAGGTAGGGCGCCCACCCGGGGTCGATGTGGCCGACAGCGATCACGATCCAGAGCGTCTCCTTGGGCGCTCGCGGCTCGCGGCGCAGGCGGAAGCCGGCCTCGTGTGGCAGGCGGTCCTCCTTGCGGCTGTTGCAGCGCCGGCAGGCGGCCACGACGTTCTCCCAGACGTGGAGGCCGCCGCGCGAGCGGGGGATGACGTGGTCGACGTTCTCGGCCCGGGCGCCGCAGTACTGGCAGGTGTGGTCGTCGCGGACGAACACCGCGCGCCGGGACAGCCCGGCCCTTGCGCGGAAGGGCACCTTCACCACGTAGCGGAGCCGGATCACACTGGGGGCCTGCACGACGATGGTGGCGCCCCGGACCAGGCTCGCCCCGGGCACGAGCACGTCGGCCTTCTCCTTGAGGACGAGCACGACCGCCCGCCGCACCGGCACGACGCAAATCGGCTGGTACGAGGCGTTCAAGACGAGTGCTCGCTCCATGTGTGCTCCCGCTCCGTACGGTGGTCACACGCTCGTCCTGAAGTATAACCAGAGCCCCTGCGGGCACCGCCCGCCTCTTCGACCCCGTGCCCTCAGTCCCTGTGGCCGACGTAGGGCGCGTGGTACCAGAGGCGGCGCCCGACCCGTTTCTCATGGCTTCGTGATGCGGCGACGCTCCCAGGTGGCGGAGCCCTTCTACAATCGAGTCCTCGAACGTAACGGAAAGGAGCCGGCCCGGTGGCAACGACGCGCCCCGACACCGGAGGCATGGCCGACGTCGCAGGAGCCTTCGACAAGATCCGGGCCAACATCGAGCGGGTGATCGAGGGCAAGCCCGAGGTCGTCCGGCTCGCGCTGATCGCGCTCATGGCCGAGGGGCACCTGCTGATCGAGGACGTCCCCGGGGTGGGCAAGACCATGCTGGCCAAGGCGATGGCCCGTTCGATCGACTGCTCGGTGCGGCGCATCCAGTTCACGCCCGACCTGCTGCCGTCGGACGTGACCGGGGTCAGCGTCTACAACCAGGAGCGAGGCGACTTCGAGTTCAAGCCCGGGGCGATCTTCGCCAACATCGTGCTCGGCGACGAGATCAACCGGGCGTCGCCCAAGACCCAGAGCGCCCTGCTCGAGTCCATGGAGGAGCACCAGGTCACCATGGACGGGACGACCTACCAGCTCGGGGTGCCGTTCATGGTGATCGCGACCCAGAACCCCATCGAGCACGAGGGCACCTACCCACTGCCCGAGGCCCAGCGAGACCGGTTCATGCTGCAGCTGTCGATCGGCTACCCCACCAGGGAGGCCGAGGTCGACATCCTGAACACCCACGGCCGCGCCTCGACCCTTGGCGACATCTCGCCCGTGGCCGACGCCCCCACGGTGGCCGGGATGATCGAGGCCTGCCGGACCGTGCACGTGGCCGACAGCCTCAAGAAGTACATCGTCGACCTCTGCCGGGCCACCCGGGACCACGGCGACCTCGCCCTCGGGGCGAGCCCCAGGGCCGCGCTCGCCCTGCTGCGGGCGGCCAGGGCCGCGGCCGCCTCCGACGGCCGCGACTACGTCGTGCCCGACGACATCAAGGCGCTGGTCGTGCCGGTGCTCGCCCACCGCCTCATCCTCGCGCCCGAGGCCCAGATGGTCGGCCGGGACACCGCCGACGTGCTCGCCGACCTGCTGGAGTACGTGCCGATCCCGATCCGCGGGCGCGGCCAGGCCTGAGCCGATGGGCTGGCGGACCTTCACCCCGCGGGCGTTCGGGTTCGCCGCCGCCGCGCTCGCCCTGTGGATCACAGGGCTGCTCACCGGTGTGCCCGAGCTGTTCATGCTCGCCCTCGGCGCGCTGGTGCTGCCGCTCGGGGCCTGGCTGGTCATCCGGTTCGGCAACTACCGCCTGACCTCGACCCGCTCGGTCCGGCCGCTGCGGACCACCGTAGGCAGCCGCATCGCGGTCACCTTGCGGCTCGACAACCCGAGCCGGCTCGAGACCGGGGTGCTGCTGCTCGAGGACCAGCTCCCCTACCAGTTCGGGCCGGCGGCCCGGTTCGTGGTGCCCGGGGTCGCAGGCAGCGACCGGGAGACCCTGAGCTATGAGCTGACCGCGCTGGCCAGGGGCCGGTACGTGATCGGCCCGCTGTCGGTGCGGCTGCTCGACCCGTTCGGGCTGGCCCAGGCCACCAGCGAGCTTGCGGGCACCTCCGAGGTGATCGTCCACCCCCGGGTCGAGGCGCTCTCCCCGCCCGGCCTCGGCGGGGACTTCGCGAGCGCGGCGTCCGCCCGGGCCCGCCGCCTGTTCACCCGGGGCGACGAGTTCTTCACCACCAGGGAGTACCGGGACGGTGACGACCTGCGCAAGGTGCACTGGCGCTCCTCGGCCAAGCGCGGCGAGCTGATGATCCGCCAGGAGGAGCAGCCCTGGCGGGCGCGCGCCCTGCTCGCGGTCGACCTGCGCCGCTCCGCCCACCGGGGCCAGGGCGAGCACGCCTCGTTCGAGCGGGCGGTGTCGGCGGTCGCCTCGATGGCGGTGCGGCTGGCCCGCTCCGGCTACGAGCTGGCCCTGGTCACCGACGACGGCCAGCAGGTCCGCCCGCCCACCGGCACCGACCAGGCCGTGGCCATCCTCGACTTCCTGGCCACGGTGGAGCCGAGCGACGTCCGCTCCCTGGTGCCCACGGCCGACCAGCTCGCCCGCCTGTCCGGCGAGGGGCTGCTGCTCGCGGTCATCACCGTGCCGACCCCGGAGGAGGCGGCCGCCCTGGTCCGCTGCCGCCTCGGCTTCGGCGGGGCCATGGGCCTGTTGCTGCGGCCCGACAGCTGGCTCGGGCTGGCCGCCCGCGACGTGGCGGCGGCCGACGCCAGGGCCGCGGGCGCCGCGATGATGCTCGAGCGGGCCGGCTGGCGTACCGCGACGATGATCCGCACCGACCGACTGGAAGAACCATGGCAACGCCTGATCGCACCGCTGTCACGGGCAACACCGACCTTGCCCAGGCGCTCGCGCTCACCGGCCTCCTGACCGGCGCGTCGCTGTCGCTGGGCCGCATCTACGCCAGCAACGCCTGGTGGCTGCCGACCTGGCTGACGATCGTGTCCGCCCTCGGCCTGGCCGCCCTGCTGCGACGGGCCGGCGCCGGCCAGGCCGTCTCCCTGGCCGCCATGCTGGCCGGGTTCTTCATGGTGGCCGGCGTGCTGCTCTTCCCCGACACGCTGTGGGTGGTCGTGCCGACGCTGGCCACCTGGCACGCGATGGCCGACGCGACCAGGGTCGCCATGCAGGGCGTGGTCGACCAGGCCGCGCCCGTGGTCGTCACCCGGGAGTTCCTGCTGCTCACCTGCGCGGGCGCCTGGGCGGTGGCCACCTCCTCGGACGGCCTGACCTTCCGCGCACGGCAGCCCCTGCTCGCCCTGGTCCCCGCCCTCGGCCTGTTCGTGTTCCCCGCCATCGTGCGCAACTCGAGCCCGGCCTGGTACACGCTGTGGTTCCTGCTCGGCGCGGCCGGGGTGCTGCTCACCGAGGGCAGGGCCCGCCTGGCGACCTGGGGGCTGTGGGTGTCGAACGCACGCAGCCGCCCGGCCAGCGGCTGGCGGCTGCCGACCACCCCGGCCGCCAACACCGGGCGCTGGCTCGCGGTCGGCGCCGGCGTCATCGCGCTCGCGGTCCCCTGGGTCCTGCCCGGCTACGGCCGGGAGCCGCTGCTGGACTACCGCGGCGGCGTCAACGCCGAGGGGCCGGTGACCATCAACCCGTTCGTGTCCCTGCGCACCCGGCTGAAGGCCAGCAGAGAGGAGACGCTGTTCACGGTCAAGGCGGTCGAGGGGCAGTACTGGCGGCTGGTCACCCTCGACCAGTTCGACGGGACGACCTGGCGGACGTCGGGCCGGCCCGACGACGCGGTCCCGTTCACCCCTGGCGAGGCCGAGGCCGACCTGGATCCCCGGGCCCCGGCCAAGGAGATCACCCAGCAGGTCCAGATCGACCAGCTCTCGGGCCGTGGCGACGCCTACCTGCCCGCCGCCGCCACGCCGGTCGAGGTGCTGCGCACCAGCCAGCCCATTCTGCGCAACACGGTGAACGGGAGCCTGACGACCAGGCGGCGCTTCCGGGAGGGGTTCGAGTACACGGTGAAGTCCAGGATCCTGCTGCCCGCCGCCAAGGACCTCGACGTCGGCCAGGCGTACCGGGACACGCCGGCCGAGGGCTACCTCCAGATCGAGAGCCTGAGCGGACGGGCCCGCGAGCAGGCGCGCGTCCTCACCGAGGGGAAGGTGAACGCCTACCAGAAGGCCCTGGCCCTGCAGGACTACCTGCTGGGCCCCAGCTTCAAGTACGACCTGTCGGTGCCGGAGCTGACGTCCGGCCAGGACCAGCTCACCAGGTTCCTGTTCAACGTCAAGCGTGGCTACTGCGAGCAGTTCGCCTCCGCCATGGCGGCCATGGCCCGCGCCGTCGACCTCCCCGCCCGGGTCGCCATCGGCTTCACCCCGGGCCGGCAGGTGGGCGACACCTGGGAGGTGACCACCCACGACGCCCACGCCTGGCCGGAGATCTGGTTCAACGGGCTGGGCTGGGTCCGGTTCGAGCCGACCCCGCGGACGGACCAGGTCGAGCTCCCCGCCTACACCACCCAGGCCGGCCGGCAGGCCAGGAATGCGCCGACCACCACCCTCGCCCCCGGGGCCATCCCGACCGCCACCACCACCAGGGAGAACCCGGGCCAGCGCAACGAGCTCGAGGAGCGCCGGAACGAGGCGCTCGGCGGGAGTCGGAGCAGACCGGGGCTGCTCGAGCGGCGTGCCGTGCAGATCCTGCTCGCCGTGCTCCTGCTGGTGCTGCTGGTGCTGCTGGTGCCGTCGGCGAAGGCGGTGCGCAACCTCGTGGCCAGGCGGCGGGCGGGCCACCGGCCCAGGGACGCGGTGGCCGAGGCGTACGCCGAGCTGACCGCCTGGACCGGCGACGCCGGCGACGCCCGCCGGCCCGCGGAGACGCCGAGCGCCTACGCCAGCCGGATGGTGGACGCCTTCGGCCCCGACGCCGAGCCGCTGGTGGAGCTCACCGGGCTCTACGTGACCGCGGAGTACGCCGCAGGACTGGCCACCGGCGCCGACCAGGCCCACCAGGCCAGGCGGCTGGCCCGGGCGGCCCGCTCACGACTGGCCGGCCGGCTGGGATGGAGCCGCCGGCTGATCGCCGCCCTGAGCCCGCGGAGCCTGTTCGCGCCCCGGCCGGTCGTGCCCGGCCCGCCAGCGTCCGCCCGCGACCACAGGAAGCTCGCCCTACGGCGCTGAGCCAACGCATGGCCGGGGCGTGCGGGCGCCAGGGCACCCGCTCCCCGGGCCGGGCGGCTGCCGGTCAGGGTGTTGCCGTGGTCAGGGCTGCGGCGGGCCGCCGCGCTCCTCCCAGCGCTGACGCCAGCGCTCGGTGAGCCTGCCCCACCACGACTCGACGCCGCGGCCCGGTGGGCGCCGCTTGGCAGCCGCCGGGACAGGTGGGCCCGGAACGTCGAACCCACCTGGTGGGCGAACTTGGGGTCTTCCTCGAGCAGGCGCCGCTCGATCTCGGCCAGGATGCGCTGCTCGTGTTCGGACAGGGGCATGTCGAGGCTCCGCCCGGACGTGGTGTTTGGTGACAAAAGCGAGTGTACCTGCGGGCCCGGTCGCCAACAACAGCGGTGAGCCAACAGGTCGCGGTCAGATGCTCGTCACGTTCCCCTCAGCGTCCGGTGAACCGGGGCGGGCGCCTGTCGGTGAACGCGGCGAGGGCCTCGGCATGGTCGGCGGATGCGAAGGTGAGCCGCTGGGCCCGCCTGGCGGCCGCCATCCCGTCGCTGGTGGACCGGTCGAACGACTCGTTCAGGGCCTGCTTGGCCATGCCGAGCGCGAGCGTCGGCCCGCTCGCCAGCCCGCCGGCCAGGTCGGCGGCTGCGGCGGCCAGGTCCACAGCTGGCACCACCCGGTTCACCAGGCCGATCTGCAGCGCCTCGCCGGCGTTCACCTGGCGGCCGGTGAAGACCAGCTCCTTGGCCCGGCCCAGCCCGATCAGCCTGGGCAGCCGCTCGGTCCCGCCCAGGTCGGGCACGATCGCCCAGCGCATCTCCCAGGTGGCGAACTCCGCAGTCTCGCTGGCCAGGCGCAGGTCGCAGGCGATCGCGAGCTGCAGGCCGCCCCCGACCGCGAGCCCGTTCACGGCGGCGACGACGGGCTTGGGCAGCAGCTCGAACGCGGTGATGGCCCGCTGCAGACCGCCGATGACCCGGTCGGTGTCCTCCACGCCGGCCATCCCGGTGAGCTCGGCCACGTCCAGCCCGGCCGAGAACGCCCGCCCCGCCCCGGTCACCACGACCGCCCGCACCTCCGGGTCGGCGGCGGCCCGAGCGGCCGCCCGCTCCAGCTCCTCGGACATGCCCCGGTCCATGGCGTTCAGCTTCTCGGGGCGGTTGAGGGTGACCGTGGCGACCTGCTCGTCAACCTGGTAGCCGACCGTCTCGGCCATCGCGTGCTCCTCCTCGTCCACTCCAGGGCCGGACCGGCCTCGTGCCCTTCCTACCCTGGCGGACCGGGGCCCACCCCGGGCGCGCCACCCCGGCTGCCGCCGGGCTCGTCCAGGCGCCCGCTGCGGGCCCTGGGCGCCTCGCGGGCCTCCCGGAACGCCTCCGCGGGCGCCTCGGCGGCCAGGGAGGCGAGGTCGACCGCGCGCTCCCCGAAGCGGGCCCGCACCGCGTCGGCGGCACGGACCGCCGCCTGCCAGCCGGGCCGCTCCCGGCCGAGCTGGAGCTGGGTGGGCGCCCCGCCATCGGCCAGGTTGCTCACGGTCACGCCCACCAGGCGCACGGCAGCAGCGCCGAGCCGGAGCCTGGCCAGCAGGTCGGCCGCGACCTCGTGGATCTCGGCGTCGGTGTCGGTGGCGGCGGCCACGGTGCGCGAGCGGGTGATGGTCCGGAAGTTGGCGAACCGGAGCTTGAGGGTGACGGTGCGGCCGGACAGGCCGGCCTCGCGCAGGCGCCGCCCCACCCGGACCGAGCAGCGCAGCACCTCGCGGGCCAGGGCCTCGGGGTCGTCGATGTCGACCGCGAAGGTCTCCTCGGAGCCGACCGACTTGGCCGACTCGAAGGGCACCACCGGTCGTGGGTCCCGGCCCCGGGCCAGCTCGGCGAGGTGGCCGCCCAGTGCCTGGCCGAGCACCTTCTCGAGGGTCGGCCGCGGGGTCCTGGCCACCTCGCCGACGGTGCGCAGGCCGTAGCGGGCGAGCCGGTCGATGGTGGCCTGCCCGGCGCCCCAGAGCGCGTCGGCGGGCAGCGGGTGGAGGAAGTCGAGGGCGCGGCTGGGCGGCACCACCAGCAGCCCGTCCGGCTTGCCGCGGGTGGAGGCGAGCTTGGCCAGGAACTTGTTGCCGGCCACGCCGACGGTGAGGGGCAGGCCGACCTCGTCACCGACCCGGGCCCGGAGCAGGCGGGCGATGCGCACGGCGTCGCCGAGCAGGCGGCGCGCCCCGGCCACGTCGAGGAACGCCTCGTCCAGGGAGAGCGGCTCCACCAGCGGGGTGACGTCCCGGAAGACCCGCATCACCTGGCTCGAGTAGCGCCGGTAGGTGGCGAAGTCCGGCGGCACGGCCACCGCATGCGGGCACAGCGCCCTCGCCCGTGCCATCGGCATCGCGTTGCGGCACCCGAACGCCCTGGCCTCGTAGGAGGCGGAGGTGACGACGCCCCGCGGCCCGACGCCGCCAACCACCAGCGGGCGTCCGGCCAGGCTGGGGTCCTTCCGCACCTCGACGCTGGCATAGAAGGAGTCCAGGTCGGCGTGGAGCACCCGGAGCGCGGCGAGGTCGGCGTCGGGCAGGGGCGTGCCGCCGACGACGACCTCGCCGGTGGCCCGCACCCGTCCGGGCCGGAGCGCCGGCCCGTCTCCGGGCCGGTGTTGGAGACCCGGCCCAGCGGGCTCCCGGCCCGCACGCGCGCGCCCTGCCCGCCCTGCCCGCTCCTCCGCCATGCTCGCCATGCTGTCCGGAACGCGTGTTCGGGTCAAGCCGGCCCGCGCGACGCGGCGGGGCGGTAGCATCGCCCCGGTCGCCTGGCCGCCTTCGCCCCACCTGGGAGGTCCATGCCGTTGCCAGACCGCCGGCTCGCCGTCGCGCTGCTGCTGGTGGCCGCCCTGGGCACCGGCTGCTCGCCGTCGCGGCCCGCGGCGACGGCGCCGGCCGCTACCAGGGCCCCGGCCGGGACGGCGCCCGCGGCCACCGGCCCGCCGGCAACGGCGGCCTTCACCACGGCGGCTCCGCCGGCCACCCGGGCGCCGTCCACGACCGCGCGGCCCGCGCCGCCCGGGTACGCCTTCCCGGTCCGCGGCTGCCCGGTCTCCTACGGTCACAGCCACCACGACTACCCGGCCACCGACATCTTCACCCGGCGCGGCTGCGTGTTCGCCGCCCCCGTGGCCGGCGTGGTCGACGAGGTGAGCCGGACCGACCGCTGGGACCCGGGCACCGACCGGGGCGCCGACCGGGGCGGACTGTCGGTGTCGATGGTGGGGGTCGACGGCGTCCGCTACTACGGCTCGCACCTGGGGTCGATCGCGGCCGCGGTCGTGCCAGGCGCGCGCGTGCGGGCCGGGAGCCCGCTTGGCCGGGTCTCCAACACCGGCTCGGCCCGCGGGACAGGTGTCCACCTGCATTTCGGGCTCTCCTGGCCGACCCGCCCCGGCATCTGGTGGGTCCGCCGCGGCATGGTCGCGCCGTGGCCGTTCCTCGACTCCTGGCGACGCGGCGGCGACCTCTCCCCCGCCCGGGCCGTGCGCACCGCCCGGGCCCGCGCTGGCAATGCGGTGCCGGCCTGCACCAGGCGCTGCTGAGGACCTTGGAAGCATGGGATCCACCCGACCACGGCACAGGCGCTGTTGGGGGGCCGTGGGGGGAGCGTGTACTGGTGGGTCCGCGGCTCCCCCAGATAGCTGGCACAGGCGCTCTTGGGGGGCCGTGGGGGGAGCGAGCTCCCCCCACATGGGACGAGGACCAGGGTAGCTAACCCCGCAGGTCGACCTGGCGGCGCAGGTCGCACCTCGGGCAGGTCCAGAACCAGCCCTTGTGGCGACCGCGCCGGTAGTGCTGGGCGAAGCAGCGCACGCTGGCGTGGACGGGGCAGGTGGGCACCTCGGAGAACGCCTCGGCCTGGTGGTGCTCGAGCAGTTGGCGGGCGAAGCGGCCGCCCTCCACCAGCGCCATCGCCTCGCCCCGCTCCCTGGGAGTGGCCAGCACCGTCAGGTTTCCGAGGAACGACAGCCGGTCGTCGATCACCACCAGCCGCTCGACCAGGCCGTAGATGCCCACCACGGTCACGTCGGCCTCGCGGAGCGCGCCGACGCGCCGCTCGTCGTTGGGGCGGTGCTCGTGCCCGGGCTTGACGAACACGGTGACCCGGCAGCCGCGCTGGGCGGCGGCCCTGAGCCAGGGCAGCACCCGGCTCGGCCTGGTGGCCAGGAACGGGCTCCAGATCCACACGTCGCGCTCTGCCGCGGCCAGGTCGCGCTCCAGCCGGGAGAAGAACGCGGCCGTCTCGTAGGTCGGGAGCTCGGCCGGGACGGCCGGGCGGGCGGGCGTGGCCGGGCGGGCCGGCGTGGCCGGGCGGGCGGCCACTGCGGCGGCCGGCCCACGCCGGTCATCCGGATCCGCACTGCCGGCCGGGCCGCCGCGGCCGGCTGCGCTGCCGCTGCCGGGTGGACCCTCGCTGGCGTCGGGGACCTGGCTGGCGGCCGGGGCGGGGCCGGCCGGCAGGACGCGGGCCGGGTGGCGGCGCAGCGGGAGGAAGCGGCCCGCGCCGACGACCGCGATCCTACCCTCGCCGACCATGTCCCTGAGGTGGGCGAGTGGTCCGCGCTCGGCCCGCTCGACCGCGAGCCGGTCGGCCAGCAGGTAGGTGCGCCCGGTCGCCCTGGTCGCGCCCACGTCGAACAGCCGCAGCCCGCGCAGCTCGTGGCGGGTCCCCCCGATCCGGCCCCGGGCCAGCCAGCCCCGCTCGCGCCGGTCCTCGACCAGGTCGAGCACGGCCACCGGGAACAAGCGGCTCTGGAACCGGTGGGGTGTGCCGACCTCGGCCCGCGGGTCGAGGTCGGCGTCCAGCACCGCCGCCTCGGTCACGCGCGCCTGCATCGCGTGCGGGGCCAGGATGGCGACGGGCTGGCCGAGGCGCTCGTGGTAGCGGGCGATGGCCCGGGCGAGCAGCGCCCCGATCGGCCACCACTCCCGCCTGCCCGAGGCGACGCCGGTCCGGATCCTGGCCAGCTCGCCGTAGCCGGAGACGTCGACCAGCACCAGCTCGCCGAGGCCGTCGCCGGGCAGGCCGGGCCGGGTCGCCGGCACTGTGCGCAGCACCCACTCGTAGGCGGTCCGGTTGACCAGCTCCGCGGTGGCCGGGCCGAGCCGCTGCTGCTCCGACAGCACCGAGCAGCCCCGGTGGGCCAGGGCGCGGCTGGGCCGGTCGACGCCGAGCACGGTCAGGCTGTCGCGCAGCAGCCAGCGGGAGACCGGCAGCGCCTTTGAGGTCTCGAAGGCGCTCGCCGGGCCGTTCTGCAGGAAGTCGCCGACCAGGGTGACACCGGTGCCAGCCCGGGTGGCCGCGTAGACGACGTAGGGCGGGAGCGCGGTCGACACCTCATCGACCAGCACGTGGTCGTAGGACCGGCCGTGGACGGCGGGGTCGGCGGCGAGCCGTTCGAGCGTGGTGGCCACCACCGAGGCACCCGCGACCACCCTGGGGGCCATCGCGGTGATCTCGGTGGCCAGGAGCCGGTGCTCCTCGGCGAGCCGCTCGAGCTCGTCGGTGCCGGCCGCGGCGGCGGCCCGCAGCCCGGAGATGCGGGCGCCCAGCTCGGGGAGGGACTGCGCCTCGGCCGAGCGGACCAGCTCGACGTCGGCCGGGCCGGGCTGCTCGTCCCGGGCCGCGTGACCCAGCTCGCGCCCGAGCGCCCGGGCCGCCCGCTCGTTGTCGCGCAGCGCCCGCGCGGCCGCGTCCAGCCGGTCGCGGGCCTCACGGCGGGCCTGGTCCCGCCGGTCGACCTCCTGCCTGGTGAACGGCTTCGCGGCCTCCTCGAGGGCCTCGATCTGGATGCGGGCCTGGTCGGAGCGGCGTTCCAGCTCGACCACCCGCTCCCAGGCCGGCACCAGCCGGTTCTCCAGGTCGGCCTGGGCGACGCGGTAGCGGCCGGTCGCCCCGAGCTTGGCGACCCGCCTGGCCACCGGGAGGTCGGCGTGGCCGGCGGCCGCCTCGCGGGCTTCGGCGAGCCGCTCCCTGAGCTGTCGGACTGCCTCGCGGGCGTCCTCGAGGGCGACGGCGAGCCCGTCCAGCTCGCGCTGGACCTCGTCGACCCGCTGGTAGGCTTCCCGGGCGCCGGCGGCCTCGGCCACGGCGGCGTCGGCCCGCTCGACCGCGGTCCGGGCCGCCGACCGCCCCTGCCGTGCGGCCTCACCGGCTGCGGCCAGCTCGTCGGCCTGCCGTCGCAGGGCGGCCAGCCGCTCGGCGTTGGCCGCCAGGCCAAGGGCGCGTTCGTAGGCGCGGCCGTCGAAGCTGGCCAGGAGCCGCTCGGCCCGTTCAAGGACGAGCAGGTCGGGCTCGGCCCGCAGCTCGGCCACGCGGCGCTCGATCTGGGCCAGGCGGGCGCGCTGCTCGCCGGCCAGCTCCTCGCAGGCCCGTTCGAGGCGCAGGAAGGGATGGTCGGCCAGGTCCATGAGGCGCGGGTAGCCGACGCGCACCAGCCGGCCCGGCCAGGTGTCGACCAGGACCCGGGAAGCCTCGAGCAGGTCCTGGTCCACCGCGACCCCGGTGGCCGACACCAGCAGGATGCTCTTGCCGCTCAGGGTGAGCTGGGCCACCACGTCGGCGATCACCCTGGTCTTGTCGCTGCCCGGGGGCGCCCACACGACGTTCATCCCGGGCGCGCAGCTCGCCGCCCAGGCCGCCGCCTCCTCCGGGCCGAGGCCGGGCCGCCGGTGCGGGCCGGGTGGGGGCCGGTCGAGGACCTTGGTGTCGAAGCGGTCGGCCAGGCCGGGGCTGCGCAGCCCGGTGATGCCGTCGAGCAGCCCCCGCAGGGGCGGGAGGGGGTCGCTGGTGGCGAACAGGTGGACGTCGTCGGTGCGGGCCGGCGCGACCACCGTCAGCACGTCGCCGTCGTGGGCGACGACCTCCACCACCTCTGCGCGGCGCTCCGGGTCGGCCGGCGGGGCCAGCCACAGCTCCTGCAGGGAGGCCACGTCGACCAGCACGCCGCGCAGGTCGACCCGGAACCTGGCGGTCAGCGTGGGCGCGGTGGAGGGCTCGGGCAGGGCGGGGCCGAGGTCGACCCGCACCGGCCCGCCGGACCTGGCCTCGATCTCGGCGCTGACGGCGGCCGCGACCTCGCGCAGCCAGGCGGGCTGCCTGGGCGGGCCGGACGAGGCGCCCCCCCTTCGCGGCGCCGCCCTGGTCCCCGGCCTGGCGAGCGACCCGCCGGGGGCGTCCAGCTGGCCGCCTTGCGCGAAGATGGTATGCAAGCTACGCCTTTTCTGGAAGGTGAGTCTTGTCTACCTTGCCACGATAACTCACCTTAGCGCAGACGTGAAGCCTTGCCGAGTTTGCACCCCCTGGAGCGGCCGCGGCCAGCCCGCCGGGGAGCACACCCGGGCCGACCAGCAGGACGTGGCCGTCGCGGCCGGTCACCACCCCGGTCGCGGTACGGTGGAGCTCACTCGTGACCAGCTGCACGGAGGGCGTGATCTCGGTCAGACGCGAAGGGACTGGCAATCTGGACGCTCCGGAGGCGGGGATGGGTGCATCCGTCTACGATGCCCGGGCCGTAGAAGCATGCGACGGATGATGCATGCGGGAAAGGATGTCAGCGCCGCCGTGACCGACACGCTCGAGACCGCCGCTCCGGCCAGCCCCCTGGACGCCGAGGACCTGCGCGCCCGCGTCGACACCGCCCTCGCCGAGCTGCTCGAGCAGGAGCTGGACGGCCTCGGCTTCCTCGGCGACGACCGCGCCGCGGTGGCCGAGGCGCTGCGTGGCTTCGTGCTCGAGGGCGGCAAGCGGCTGCGGCCCGCCTTCGTCTACTGGGGCTACCGGGGCGCCGGGGGCGGCCCCGAGGGCCAGCTGGCCGACGCCGCGGTGCGCGCCTCCTGCTCGGTCGAGCTGCTGCACGCCTGCGCCCTCATCCACGACGACATCATGGACAACTCGGAGATCCGCAGGGGCCGGTCGACCATGCACGTGGAGTTCGCCGACCGCCACCGGGCCTGGGCCTGGCGGGGCGACCCGACCCGGTTCGGCGAGGGCGCGGCCGTGCTCATGGGCGACCTGGCCTTCACCTGGGCCGACGTCGCCCTGGCCGAGGCCGGCCTGCCCGACGGCCGGCTCGCCGCCGCCCTGCGCGTGTTCAACCGCCTGCGCTCGGAGCTGATGGGCGGCCAGTACCTCGACCTGATCGAGGCGCGACGGGGCGCGCCCAGCGAGGCGGCCGTGCGCCGCGTGCTCACCTACAAGTCCGGCAAGTACACCATCGAGCGCCCGCTCCACCTCGGCCTGGTCATCGCGGACGGCCCGGGGTCGCTGACCCGCGCCTACTCCGACTACGGGCTGCCGCTGGGCGAGGCGTTCCAGCTCCGCGACGACGTCCTCGGGGTGTTCGGCTCCCCCCAGGTGACCGGCAAGCCGGCCGGCGACGACCTCCGCGAGGGCAAGGAGACCTACCTGGTGCTGCGCACCCGTGCCCGCACCGGCGAGGTGGGCGTGCGCGTCCTCGAGGGCGCCCTCGGCGACCCCAAGCTGACCGAGGACGAGGTGGACGCGGTCCGCCGGGTGATCGTCGAGTCAGGGGCGGTGGCCGAGACCGAGGCGCGCATCGGCGAGCTGCTCGGCGAGGCCAAGGCGGCGATCGCCGCCGCCACCGAGGTGGCCCCGGTCGCCCGCGCCGCCCTGGCCCAGCTCGCCGACCACGTCACCGACCGGGACGCCTGAGCGGCGTGGCCGGGCGGACGGTGGTCGTGGGCGCCGGCCTGGCCGGACTGTCCACCGCCATCCACCTCGCCGCCGCCCGGCGGGACGTGGTGGTGGTCGAGGCCGGCGACGGCCCGGGCGGCCGCTGCGGCACGGCCACCCTGAACGGCTACCGGTTCGACACCGGCCCGTCGGTGCTGACCATGCCCGGGGTGGTCGCGGCCACCGTGGGCGCCGCCGGCGAGGAGCTGGACGACTGGCTGGAGCTGGTGCCGCTCGACCCGATCTACCGGCTCACCTTCCACGAAGGCAGCCGCCTGGACGTGGTGCCCGGCGCCGAGCGGATGGCGGCCGAGGTCGAGCGCCTCGCCGGGCCGGACGAGGCGGCCCGCTACCGCGCCTTCCGGGCCCACCTGGCCCGCATGTACGAGGTGGAGTGGTCCGGCTTCGTCGACCGCAACTTCGACCGCCTCGGCGACCTGGTGCGGCCGCTGGCGCTGGCCCGGCTGGCCAGCCTGGGGGGCTTCCGGCGCCTGTCGAGCCTGGTCGCGACCCACCTGACCGACTGGCGGCTGCGCCGGGCCCACACCTTCCAGGCGCTCTACACCGGGCTGTCGCCGTTCGACGCGCTCGGCATCTACGCCGTCGTCGCCTACATGGACACCGTGGAGGGGGCGTGGTTCCCGCGCCACGGCGGCATGCACGCCCTGCCCCTGGCGCTGGCCGGGGTCGCCGAGAAGGCCGGGGCGGAGCTCCGCTACGGCGCGCGGGCCGAGCGGGTCGAGGCCGGCACCGGCGGGGTGACCGGGCTCCGCCTGGAAGGCGGCGAGCGGCTGGCCGCAAGCGACGTGGTGGTCGCCGGCGACCTGCCCGGCGCCTACGCCGACCTGCTGCCCGCCGCGGCCCGGGACTGGCGCGTGCAGCGCCGCCGGCTGCACTTCGCGCCCTCCTGCTACCTCGTGCACCTCGGCCTGCCACGGCGCCTCGACGGCCAGGCCCACCACACCGTCCACCTCGGCCGGGACTGGAAGGCCACCTTCGAGGCGCTCACCAGGCAGGGAGAGCCCCAGCCCGACCCGAGCCTGCTGGTCACCTACCCGTCGCCCTCAGACCGCGGCGCCGCCCCTCCGGGGCACTCCACGCTGTTCGTGCTCGAGCCGACCGCCAACACCGCTCGCGGGCACGACTGGACGGTGCTCGGGCCGGCGGTCAGGGCCCGGCTGTTCGCCCGCCTGGCCCGGCTCGGCTACGGCGACCTGGAGGCCGACCGCGCGGCCGAGCTGGTGGTGGACCCGCCGGCCTGGGAGGCGATGGGCCTGTCCGCCGGCACGCCGTTCGCGCTCGACCACCGCTTCTCCCAGACCGCCTGGTTCCGGCCGGCCAACGTCTCGGCGACCGTGCCAGGCCTGTACTTCGCGGGCATGGGCACCCTGCCGGGGGTGGGCGTGCCGATGGTGCTGGTCTCCGGCCGCCTCGCCGCCGAGCGCGTGCTCGCCCGGCCCGTGGGCGGACGCCGGTGAGCGCGGCGGGCGCACCCGGCACCCGGCCGGCCCAGCGGCTGCGGCCGCCGGCGCCGGCCACGGCGGAGCCATGCACCCTGACCGCCGCCTACGAGCGCTGCCGCCAGCTCCACCGCCGCCACGGCAAGACCTACTACCTGGCCACGCTGCTGCTGCCGGCATGGAAACGGCGCCATGTCCACGCCCTGTACGGCTTCACCCGCTACGCCGACGAGATCGTCGACGACCTCGACTCGACCCTGGGCAAGGCCGAGCAGGCGGCCGCCCTCCGCGGGTGGGGCGAGCGCTTCTTCGCCGGGCTGCGGGGCGCGCCCTGCGACGACCCCGTCCTGCCTGCCGTGCTCCACACCGTGCGCGCCTTCGACCTCGACGTGGCCGACTTCGAGAAGTTCCTCGACTCGATGGCGATGGACCTCGTCCGCGCGGAGTACGCGACCTACGACGACCTGCTCGGCTACATGGAGGGGTCGGCCGCGGTCATCGGCACGATGATGAGCCCGATCCTCGAGGCGTCCGACCAGGCCCGGGCCCGGGAGCACGCCCGCCAGCTCGGCCTGGCGTTCCAGCTCACGAACTTCATCCGGGACGTGGCCGAGGACCTCGGCCGCGGCCGGGTCTACCTGCCAACCGCCGACCTGGAACGCTTCGGCGCGGGCAGGGCCGACCTGGCCGCCGGCGTGGTCACCCCGGCGGTCCGGGACGTGCTGGCGTTCGAGGTCGAGCGCGCCCGGGCCCACTACCGCGCCGCCGAGCCAGGCATCGAGCTGCTCGCCCCCTCCTCCCGGCCCTGCATCCGCACCGCCCTGGCCCTGTACGGCGGCATCCTCACCGAGGTGGAGCGGGCTGGTTACCAGGTGCTGCGCGGCCGGGTGCGGGTCCCGAGGTCGCACAGCATGGCGGTCGCCGGCCGCAACTGGGCCGCCGCCCGGCGGGCGGTCCTCGCCGAGCGCCGCGTGGGTGTCGCCACCCCTGGCGCCCTCTGGCGGTGAGCTCCGTCCGGTCCGGCACCCGGAGCCGCCCGGGGAGGCGCCATGCTGGCACTGGCGATCAAGGAGTTCCGGCAGCTCCGGCGGGACCATCGCACGCTCGCGATGCTCGTCCTGATGCCGCTCGTGTTGCTGACCGTGCTCGGCTACGCGGCCAGCTTCGACGTGACCTCGGTCCGCACCGTCGTGGTCGGGCCGCAGGCCGGGGCGGCCGCCGCCCGCCTGCCCGAGGTGCTCGAGGTGGTCGCCGTGCGGCCGGCCGACGGGCGGGCCGAGGCGGTCCGGGAGCTGCGCGACGGCCGCGCCGCGGTCGCCCTGGTCACCGGGGACCAGGTGACCGCGCTGGTCGACGGCGCCGACCTGTTCGCCGCCCGGGCCGCGGTCCAGGCCTTCTCGGGGCGGCCGGAGGGGGCCACCGAGGCGGGCGGGCCCAGGGTCGTCCCTGAGGTGCTGTTCAACCCCGACCTGCGCACCCCGGTCATCATGGTGCCCGGCCTGACCGGCATCATCCTGGTGTTCGTGGGCACGATGGCCACCGCGCTCGGGGTGGTCCGCGAGCGCCAGGGCGGCACCCTCGAGCAGCTCGCGGTGATGCCGTTCCGGCCGAGGGACGTGTTCCTCGGCAAGGTGCTCCCCTACTTCTGCGTCGCCGCGGTCGACCTCGCCGTGGTCGTCGTGGCCGGCCTGCTCCTGTTCGACGTGCCGTTCCGCGGCAACGTGCTGGTGCTCGCCCTGGGCGCGCTGCTGTTCCTGTTCGTCACCCTGGGCCTCGGGGTGCTGATCTCGACCGTGTCGGAGAACCAGGGGCAGGCGATCCAGCTTGCGATCATGACCCTGCTCCCCCAGGTGCTGCTGTCCGGCCTGATCTTCCCCCTGCAGGCGATGGCCGCGGGCGTGCGCTGGATCGGCTACCTGCTCCCGCTCACCTACTTCATCCAGATCAGCCGAGGGGTGATGGTCCGCGGCGCGTCCCTGTCCGCGCTCGCCGTGCCGCTCCTGGCCCTGGCCGGCCTCGGCCTGGCCGTGTTCACCCTCTCGGTGATCCGCTTCCGCCGCGACCTGGCCCCGGCCGGCGGGGAGCCCGAGGGCGGGGAGCCCGAGCCGGCGCCGGAGCCCGGGGCGGTCCCCGCGGCGGCCGGGGGTGCCCGGTGACCGCCACGGGCGCACCCGGCACGGGGCCCGGGCACGGGAGGCACCAGCCCGGGGCGGGCGCACCCGGGGTGGAGCCCGGGCACGGGAGGCACCAGCCCGGGGCGGGCGCACCCGGGGTGGAGCCCGGGCGGGCGCAGCGCCGGCCTGGGCGCAGCTTCGGGGTCTGGGACCTGGTGGTCGCCTACCGCGGGCGTACCGCGGTGGCCGGGGTGACCCTGCAGGCCGCCCCGGGCGAGGTGGTCGGGCTGGTCGGCGGGGACGGGGCCGGCAAGACCACCGTGCTGCGGGCGCTGGCCGGCGCCGTCCGGCCGGCGGCCGGGACGGTGCGGCGGCCCCCGGCGCGGCGGATCGGCTACGTGTCGGCCGGCCCGGGTGTGTACCGCGACCTCACCGTGGACGAGAACCTCGCGTTCGCCGGGGCCGCGTACGGCCTGCGCGGCAGCGCGCTCGGGGAGCGGGCCCGCCGGCTGCTCGACCGCACCGGGCTGGCCGACGCACGCGGCCGGCTCGGCGGCCAGCTCTCCGGCGGGATGCGGCAGAAGCTGGCCCTGGCCATGGCCATGCTGCACGAGCCGGAGCTGCTCGTGCTCGACGAGCCGACCACCGGCCTCGACCCGGTGAGCCGGGCCGAGCTGTGGCGGCTGGTGGCGCACGCGGCCGCAGCGGGCGCGGCGGTCGTGGTGGCCACCACCTACCTCGACGAGGCCGAGCGCACCGGCTCGCTGCTCGTCCTCGACCGGGGCCGGCCGCTGGTGGCCGGCACGCCCGAGGCGGTCCTCGCCGGCATGCCGGGGGCGGTGCTCGACGCGCCGGCCCGGCCCAGCCGCGGGACTGCGTGGCGGCGGGGCGCCCGCTGGCGGGTCTGGTCGCCGGACGGGTCCGCCATCGCTGGTGCCTCGCCGGCAGCCCACGACCTGGAGGACGCGGTCATCGTGGCGGCGCTGGCCGCGCGCGAGCGGGCCGCCCGGGAGGGGAAGGGGGCGGCGGCATGACGCTCGTTCGCGTGACCGAGGCGACGCACCGGTTCGGGTCGTTCACCGCCGTGGACAAGGTCAGCCTGGCCGTCGAGCCGGGCGAGGTGGTCGGCCTGCTCGGCGCGAACGGCGCAGGCAAGACCACGCTCATCCGCTGCATTCTCGGGCTGCTGCGGCCCACCTCGGGGACGGTCCGCCTGTTCGGCCGGGCGCCGTCGCGCGGCACCCGCACCCGGCTGGGGTACGTCCCCCAGGGGCTCGGGCTCTATGAGGACCTGACTGTGGCCGAGAACCTGGCCTTCTCGGCGCGCGCGTTCGGCGTGGAACCCGCCGGCCGCGCCGAGGGAGAGCGAGCGTCCGGCCGCGCCGAGGGAGAGCGAGCGTCCGGCGCCGCCGACCTGGACCGCGACCTCGCCGCGGTCGCTGGTGAGCTGGTCGGCGACCTCCCGCTCGGGCTCCGCCGCCGGGTGGCGTTCTCGGCCGCGCTCGGCCACCACCCCGACCTGCTGGTGCTCGACGAGCCCACCTCAGGGGTCGACCCGCTCGGGCGGGCGCAGCTCTGGGACACGGTCCGGGCCGCGGCAGAGGCGGGTGCCGGGGTGCTGGTCACCACCCACCGCATGAGCGAGGCCGAGCAGTGCGACCGGCTGGTGGTGCTGGCCGGCGGGCGCGTGGTCGCGGAGGGCACCATGGCCGCCATCATCGGTGACGCCAGCACCGTGCGGGTGTCCACGCCGCGCTGGGAGGACGCGTTCTTGGCCTTGGAGGGGGCCGGGCTGCCGGTGGCGCTCGTTGGCCGTACCCTGCGAGTGCCCGGCGCGGACCGGGAGCGGGTGGCCGGGGCCCTCGGCACAGGCGGCGTCGAGGCCGAGCTGGCCCTGGTGCCGGCCACCTTCGAGGAGACGTTCGTGGCCCTGGCGGCCGGGACCGCCGCCTGATGGCGCGCACCGGCCGGCGCCCGGGCGACAGCGGCACCCGCGCCGCCATCCTCGACGCGGCCCGGCGGGCCTTTGCCGAGCGGGGCTACGACCTCGCCTCCATCCGGGCCGTGGCCGAGGTCGCAGGGGTCGACCCGGCGCTGGTGCGCCACTACTTCGGCTCCAAGGAAGGGCTGTTCGTGGCGGCCATGGAGCTGCCCGTGGACCCCACGGAGCTGGTGAGGATGCTGCTCGCCGGCGACCGGGAGCACATCGGCGAGCGCATCGCCGGCACCTTCGTGTCCATCTGGGACCAGGCTGCCAACCAGCACCCGTTCATCGCCCTGATCCGCTCGGCCGTGTCGAGCGAGAAGGCCGCCACCATGCTGCGCGAGTTCATCGCCCAGGCGTTGTTCAAGCGCATCACCGCGCAGCTCGGCATGGCCGACGGCCACCTCAGGGCCAGCCTGGTCGCCTCCCAGCTGGTGGGCCTCGCGGTCGCCCGCTACATCATCAGGATCGAGCCGCTCGCCTCGGCGCCGCCAGCCGTGGTGGTGGCCGCGATCGGCCCCAACCTGCAGCGCTACGTGACCGGCGACCTGGGCGCGACGGCGGTCAGGACCTGACCGGGGGGAAGCTCTCGGTCGACGGCTCGGCCACCACCAGCTGGGCTGCCGCACCCGCCGGGGCCTGCCTGGACGACAGCGCCTTGAGGGCGACCTCGTCGCCCATGTCGCGGCCGGCCTGCTCGCTCAGCAGCCAGCGCACCTCCAGCAGGTCGCAGTAGGCCTGCACCGGGTCGGCGCCCGGTCCGACCGCGGCAGCCGCCCTGGCCGCCTGGGGCCGGAAGACCTCGGTGAGCCAGCGCGTGCCAGCGACGTCGTCGGGCGCCGACCCGGGCCGCTCCCGCCCGATCCGGCTCTGGTAGGCACGCAGGTCGTTGAGCAGGATCGTGGCCTGCCCCTCGCCGACCTCGAGCCCGGTCAGCTTGCGGAGCTCGTTGGCGTGGAAGCGCCGGTTGGCCACCGCCACCTTGAGGCGCAGGGTGCTGCGGCCTGGCGCGACCGGCTCGAGGGCCAGCTCGTCGACGGCGAAGCCGAGCTCGTTGAGCCGGCGGACCCGCGCCTCGACCTTGTAGCGCTCGTCCGGCCCGAACGTCTCCTCACGGCACAGCTCGTCCCACAGCCCCTCGTAGCGGGCGGCGACGCTCTCGGCCGCGGCGAACGCCTCCTCGACCTGGTCGTCCCGGCCGAGCCGGAGGTTGACGTCGACCAGGTCCCCCGCGACGTTCTCGACCAGGATGCCGAGATCGAGGCGGCGCTGACCGTCCGACAGCGTCGGATGGATCTCGCTCGTCTCGGCGTCGACCAGGAACGCCTGCAGGAGCTGGCCGTCCCTGGCGAACAGGGTGTTGCCGAGCGAGCAGTCGCCCCAGAACGCCCCGCTGCGATGCAGGTCCACGACCAGGCTGGCCATGGCGTCGAGCAGCCGCTCGCGGTGCTTGGTTGGGCCTTGCGGGAGGCGCTGGAACAGGCGCCGGTACTGCCAGGAGTGCTCGAGGTACCGGGTGATGAGGATCCCGTTGCCGGACTCGGGCTGCTCGACCAGCCCGATGGTGCGCACCGCCGGAAGCTCGCGCGCCTCCAGGTCGCGGAGCACCCCGTACTCCTTGTTCGCCACCCGGGTGGGCAGCTCCTTGAGCGCGTACAGCACCTCGTCGGCCTCGACGAAGCGCACCAGGTGCCGGCTCGGCCCCACCGGGAGAGGGCGGAAGCGGACCTCCTCGGGCGACCAGGTGTCGAGGGGCTCGGTCCAGGGCAGCGCGAGCAACTCCGGGGAGCCGGAGCGCAGCCGCATGGTGGGCGCGGGCATGCGCCCATCGTAATCCCCTGCCGCCGGGCCGCCGGGCCGCCGGCACGGCCGGTGTACAGTCTCGACGTGGTCGACGCCCAGCTCCACCTGCTGCTCGAGGCGGTGGCCCGCGGCGAGCTCCCGGTCCGGGAGGCCGAGGCCCGCCTGGCCAGGATGCCGTTCGAGGACCTCGGCTTCGCCCGGGTCGACCACCACCGGGCCGTGCGCGGCCACGGCCCCGAGGCCGTCTACGGCCGGGGGAAGACGCCCGCTGAGGTGGCCGGGGTCGCCTCCGCCCTGCTGGCGGGTGGCGGCGCACCGGTGCTGGTCACCAAGGCCGACCAGGGTCACGCCGAGGCGGTGTCGGCCGCCCACCCGGAGGCCGAGTGGCACCCGCGCTCAGGCCTGCTCGTGCTGCGCCGCTCGCCTACGGGCCCGCCGGGCACGGTCGCGGTGGTGTGCGCCGGCACCAGCGACCTGCCCGTGGCCGAGGAGGCATGGGTGACCGCCGAGGCGTTCGGCTGCACGGTCGACCGGCTGGTGGACGTCGGCGTAGCCGGGCCGCACCGGCTGTTCGCCGAGCTCGAGCGGGTCCAGCGTGCCGACGTGCTGGTGGTCGTGGCCGGCATGGAGGGGGCGCTCCCCTCGCTGGTGGCAGGGCTGGTCGGGGCGCCGGTGATCGCTGTGCCGACCAGCGTCGGCTACGGCGCCGCCTTCGACGGCCTGGCGGCCCTGCTCGGGATGCTCAACACGTGCGCGGTCGGGGTCGGCGTGGTCAACATCGACAACGGCTACGGCGCGGGCGCCCTTGCCGCCCGCATCCTGGCCCCGGACCAGCAGGCGCGGCACGGCCCCGGACCGTCGGACCAGCAGGCGCGGCACGGCCCCGGACCGTCGGGCCAGACGCCGTAGCGCCGCTCGGGCGACCCGCTCGTAGCTGATCTGGCGCAACCCCCAGGCGATCGCGGCGGGCTCCCCGCCGGGGGCGAGCGCGGCCAGGCCCCCGACCAGCTCGTCCAGGCCCGGCGAGGACCTGCCCGAGGTCGGCCGGGGACGGGTGTACGCTCATCAGCCCCCAACTCTCAGGCGCCTGGATTCCGGTCACGAAACGATAACAACGGCTTGACCCGCTGCAGAGCTGGTCGCATCCTGCCAAAACGTTTTGGCAACCGTCTTTGCAGGTGCTGATGCACGACGTCTCGGAGGCGACTGCGAGGCTCGGGTACTCGCCCAACCGCCGGCTGCTGTCCACCGTGCCGCCGCCGAGACCGTTCGCGCCCGATGCCCGATGAGCCTGCGCCTGCCGGACCACTGGGTCTGGGACTTCTGGTTCGCAGAGGACGGCGACGACGTCCACGTCTTCTTCCTGCACGCGCCCCGTGACGTCGGCCATCCCGACCTGCGCCACAGCCACGCCCGGATCGGGCATGCGGTCTCACGCGACCTGCGGTCCTGGGAGGTCCTGCCGACGGCGCTCCGGCCTGGGCCCACGGGGGCCTTCGACGACCAGGCGACGTGGACAGGAAGCGTCGTGCTGGTCGACGGCCGCTGGCACATGTTCTACACCGGCATCTCGACCCGCGAGCAAGGCGCGGTGCAGCGGATCGGGCTGGCCACCTCCGACGACCTGGTCGGCTGGCAGCGGCAGGGCGTGCTGGTGGAGGCGGACCCTCGCTGGTACGAGAAGCTCGGCCGTGACCACCACGAGGAGGCCTGGCGGGACCCCTGGGTGTTCTGGGACGAGGACAGCCGGCGCTTCCACATGCTGGTCTGCGCCCGGGCCAACCACGGTCCCGCCGACGGCCGGGGGGTGATCGGGCACGCCTGGTCAGCAGACGCGCGCTCCTGGGAGGCCGGCCCGCCGCTGTCGGAGCCGGGCGAGTTCCGCCAGCTGGAGGTGCCGCAGCTGGTCCACCTCGGCGGTGCCTGGCGGGTGCTGTTCTGCGCGCTGCCGCACGACCACAGCGCCGCCCGGCTGGCCCGGCCCGGCGTGGTCGCCGAGGGCGGCGTCCACTACCTGGTCGCCGCGGAGAAGTTCGGTCCCTATGCGCTCGACCGCGACGCCTTCCTCGTCGGTGACCTCCAGAGCCGCTACTACGCGGGGCGCCTCATCCAGCGCCACAGGACCTGGTTCCTCGTCGCCTGGAAGCACCACGGCAGCGGTGGCGACTTCGTCGGCGAGCTCAGCGACCCGATGCCCCTGACCGTCCACGCCGACGGGTCGCTGTCGGTCCAGCTCCCGGAGGAGGCTCAGGCAGCGGGTCTCGCTTGAGCAGACGCGGCCGACGGTCCGCCGGACGGTTTGTGGTCGGATCGGCGTGAGACGATTGCCGGATGGCAAGCGACCAGCGCCGCACCAAGCCGACAGACGTCTACCTCGAGGTGGGCTCCAAGCGGGTGTTCGCCTGCGCGCTCGCCTGGCCGGGCTGGTGCCGTTCGGGCAGGACCGAGGAGCTCGCGCTCGAGGCGCTGGCTGACTACGTCCCGCGGTACAAGGTGGTCGCCAGGCAGGCCAGGATCGCCTTCCCCACCACCGCCGGCGACAAGCTGCGGGTCGTCGAGCGCCTCCGCGGGTCGGGGACGACCGATTTCGGCGCGCCCGGCGAGCTCGCCTCGAGCGACGGCGACCCCGTGAACGAGGCCGGGGCCGAGCGGCTCGCCAAGCTGGTGGCGGCGTCGTGGGCGGTGCTGGAGCAGGTCGCCGCCGACGCACCGGCCGAGCTGCGCAAGGGTCCCCGCGGCGGTGGCCGCGACCGGGACAGGATCGTCGACCACGTGCTCGGCGCGGAGGCGGCGTACGCCCGCCAGATCGGTGTCAGGCATCGCCAGCCGGCGATCGACGACGAGGCTGCCATCAAGGCCCTGCGTGGCGCGATCGTCGCTGTGCTCGGCGCGCCCTGGGACGGGGCCCCGCTGGCCCCCAAGGGCTGGCCGCCGAGCTACGCCGCCCGCCGCATCGCCTGGCACGCCCTGGACCACGCCTGGGAGATCCAGGACCGCAGCGACGCGGCCGGCCCGTAACCTTGTCGCGCCCCATCTCCGCGACGAGACACCGCTCTCTTCCGATCCAGGAGGTTCTGTCCAGGTTGAACCTTCCCTCGACCACCAACCGCGACGTGACGATCCTGTTCGACGGGACTGACAGCCAGGGCCGCCCGCTCCCCACAGGCAGGTACGAGGTAGGTTTTTCGCTTGCGACCAAGTTGACGAAGGCCAAAGGTACGCTGCCGAGCGGGTCGATCAATAGCGTGAGCGGATTGCTGGTGACCATCAACTACCTCGGATGAGTGGTGACACCGGTCGAGCGGGCCGTGCCGTATGTGGGCCAGGTCTTGCTCTCGCTGGCGACGTGGCGGGCGGGTGTCACTCCTGCTGGCGCTCGGTACGTGTCAGGGTCGCTCCGGCCGCCAGGGGGTCGAAGCCGGCCGGCCAGGCCGTGACCGGCGAGAACGTCGCTCCCCGAAGGTCGGTGCCTTCCAGGTTCGCACCCCGTAGGTCGGCCGCATCCAGGTCGGCATCTTCGAGGTCAGCGTCGCGGAGGTCGGCGTCGCGCAAATCGGCGGCGTGCAGGCAGGCGTCGCGTAGCCGAGCCTCCCGCAGGTCCGCCTCGCGGAAGTCGGCCCCCGGGAGGGGGGTGGCCGAGAGGCCGGCGAGGTGGAGATCAGCTCGGTTGAGATGCTCCCGCCCCCTGGTCGCAGCACCAGACAGCAGGACAGCCGGGTACCTGGTGGGGCTCACCATCGATGCTTCCCCTTTGCACGGACCTGGTCCTCCACGGCGCCTCTTCTCCCCCGTCGGCGTACCGATCAACCGCTTGACCACGGTAGCCGGTCGGTCATACCCGCTGCGCAGACACCGCAACCCTGCTCGCGCAGCGGTTTCCCGCATGCTGCTCTTGACCGCAGCGCCGGGCCTTGAGGATCCCTGGTGTGGCAGGCTCCATGGCATGACCGCGAAAAGCGGTGCTGATGACCAGGAGCAAGGAGGTCCACCGATGGATCTCGAGATCGCGGAGGCCGAGCGACAGGGGCTGGTCAAGGCGCGCCTGGGTCACCGGCGTCTGGGAGTGTTGGCCGCTGCCATGATCGCGGCGGTTGCAGTGGTTGCGCCCGGCTTGACCAGACCGGTGTCGGCCGCACCGCCGTCCGGCGACTATGTCGTGACGCTCAACGACGGCATCGACGCCAAGGCGTTTGCGGCGGCCGCCGATGCCCGGCCTGGGGTGGACGTCAAGCAGGTCTACTCCGTGGCGCTCAGGGCCTTTGCGGCGCAGCTCACTGGTTCCGCCAAGGCACAACTGGCCCAGGACCCTGCGGTGCGGTTCGTCTCGCCGAACCGGACCCTCAAGGCCTTTGCCCAGGTCTTGCCGACCGGGGTGGACCGGATCGAGGGCGACCTGTCCACGGTGTATGCGGCTGGCTCCTCGGTCACCACTGCCCCGGCTCCGCCCTCGCCCGGCGACGGGCGTCGCCGGGCGAGGGCGTCGCCGGGCCGGTGCCGGGCTTGGTCACCGGAGCGGTGCCGGGCTGCCCGGCGAGCCGCCGGCCGCCGGGTAGGCGCGGCCCTTCCAGCGGACCTGGCGGCCGGTCCGGTGGCGGCGGACGCTGTCCAGATAGACGGCGAGCAGCACGGCGTCGGCGGCCGGGTAGGCGAGCGCCCAGCGGGGGTCCGCGCCGGCCCGGAACCGGCCCCCGGCCCTGGTCGCAAGGTGGAGCAGGCCGGCCGCTGCCAGCGTGGCCCGCGGGCCGGGCCGGGCCGGCCGGAGCCGGGGCAGGGCCAGCGCGGCCCAGGGCAGGGCGGCCAGCAGGGCCCGGGCCGCCTGCCACCCGACCGCGCCCGCGCCGCTGCCCCAGACCTCGGCCAGATTCCTGGCCAGCCCCGCCCACAGGTCCCCAGGCCGCTCGTACATGCGCACCGAGGCGAGCCCGGGAGCGAGCCGGACGTCCAGGCCGTGACCGGCAGCCGCCAGCCGCCGGGCCAGGGCCACGTCCTCGACCAGGGAGCCGGCCACGGCGGCGAAGCCGCCCACCTCGTCGTAGGCGTCGCGCCGGACCAGCAGGCACTGGCCGGACAGGAAGGCGCCGGGCCGGGCCGAGTGGGCGAGGGCGTCCAGGTCCAGGCGCTCGGCCACCTGCAGGCCGAGCTCGGGCAGGAGCAGCTCCTCCCACCAGGAGCCGGCCACCGGACGGGCGAGCGGGCTGGCGGCGGCCGCACCTGAGCCGTCCGCCGCCGCGACCAGCCGCGACAGGGCCTGCGGGGCCAGGCGGACGTCGGCGTCGACGAACGCCAGCCACTCCCCCACGCGCGCCACGGCCGCGCCGGCCGCGCAGGCGGCCGCCTTGCCGGCCATCCCGGCCCGCAGGGGCGGCGCGGCCACCACCCGGGCTCCTGCCCGCGCGGCCAGCTCGGCGGTCGCGTCCCGGGAGTCGTCGTCGACCACCACCACCTCGGCCGGCCCGACGTCCTGGGCCAGCAGGGCGGCCACGCACCCCTGGATCCGTACGACCTCGTCGCGGGCTGGGACCACCACGCTGACCCCTGCTGCCGCGGCCGGGTCGCCCGGGCCGAGCCGGTGCCGGCGTCGCCCGGCCCGGCCCAGCCGTGCGAGGCTGTGCACCGCCGCGGCCAGGCTCGCCGCGGCCAGCAGCGCCACCGGCCAAGCAGGCTCCCGGGCGGGCGCACCCGGCGACCCGAGACGAGCCGGCGGGGCGCCAGGCTCCCGGGCGGGCGCGAGCGGGCGAGGAACGGGCAAAGGAGGGACCGTCCGGTGGGAGTGATGGGCATGATCGGCGCCGGCCTCGGCGTGGCCGGCGCCGCCATCCTCGCCTGGACCGCCGCCGGGCGCACGCCGGCGGCGGCAGCGGTCGACCCGGGGTTCGGGGCGTTCCGGACGGGGTGGCGGCAGGCCCACCGGATCCCTGATGGGCTCCCGGAGCCGGGCGGCAAGGTCACCCTCGCCTGGCTCCGGGTGCCCTGGATCCTGGGGCGCCCCCTGGCCCGGCGTGGCGTCCACCCCGACCGGCTGACGCTGTGCGCGCTCTGGATCGCGCTGGCGGCGTGCTGGACGGCGGCGCTCGGCCCGGGCTGGGCTGCCGCCGGTGGCGCCCTCACGCTGCTGGCCGGGCTGGCCGACGGGGTCGACGGCGCGGTCGCCGTGCTGGCCGGGCGCGCCTCGGCGTTCGGGTTCGTCTGGGACTCGGCGGCCGACCGGCTGGCCGACCTCGCGCTGGTGGCCGGGCCGGTCGCGCTGGTCGCCGCGCACGCCGGCAGCCCCTGGCCGGCGCTGGCGGCCGGGGCGGTGGCAGCCGCCGCCGGGCTGCTGCTCGAGTACGTCCGGGCCAGGGCGCAGGCAGCGGGCCTCCGGTCTGCCTGGACGCTGGTCACCCCGGGCGAGCGCCCCGTCAGGGTGATCGTCCTCGGCGTCGCCGGCCTGGCCGTGGGCGCGGCCCAGCTCGCCGGCGGCGCCCCGGCGCGGGCCGCGCTGCAGGCCGGCTACCCCGCCGCGCTCGCGGTCCTCGCCGCCCTCGGGGCGGTCGGCTGCGTCCAGCTCCTGCTGGCGGCCAGGCGCCCGCCGGCCGCAGCCGGGGTCCGCAGGTAAGGTCCGCAGGTACAGGTATAGGTCCGCAGGTAGCAGGTATAGGTCCGCAGGTGAGGCAGAATCCTCGGAAGGTGTTTATCCTCAGACGGTCATGCTCGAGTCCATCACCCAGCCAGGCGACCTCCGGCGGCTCTCCGCCGCCGAGCTGACCGCGCTCGCCGCCGAGATCCGGGAGTTCCTGGTCCGCGCTGTGGCCGCCCGTGGCGGCCATCTCGGTCCCAACCTCGGCGTGGTCGAGCTCACCATCGCCCTCCACCGGGCCCTGGACTCCCCGGTCGACCAGATCGTCTGGGACACCGGCCACCAGGCCTACGTGCACAAGCTGCTCACCGGCAGGCAGGCCGACTTCGCCAACCTGCGCACCATGGGCGGTCTGTCCGGCTACCCGTCGCGCAGCGAGAGCCCCCACGACGTGATCGAGAACTCCCACGCGTCAACCGCCCTCGGTTACGCCCTCGGCCTGGCCGAGGCGCATCGGGCCGGACTGGGCGGCGGCCGGGTCGTGGCCGTGGTGGGCGACGGCTCGCTCACCGGCGGCGTCGCCCTCGAAGCGCTCAACCTGATCGGCCACCGCAAGCCCGACGTGCTGGTGATCCTCAACGACAACGGCCGCTCCTACGCGCCCACGGTCGGCGGGCTGGCAGGGCACCTGGCCCCGCTCCGCCTCCACCCCGGGTACGAGCGGCTCAAGAAGGGTGTGGAGGAGACCCTGGGCCGGGTGCCGCTGGTCGGCGACGGCATGGTCGAGGCGGCCAAGCGGGCCAAGGAGGGGGCCAAGGCGCTGCTCGCCCCCAGGGTGGTGTTCGAGGACCTCGGCTGGCAGTACGCCGGCCCGGTGGACGGCCACGACCTGCCCGCCCTGGAGCGCGCCCTCGACCACGCCAAGCGGGTGCCCGGGCCGGTGCTGCTCCACGTGATCACGCAGAAGGGCCGCGGTTACAAGCCGGCCGAGGAGCACGACGAGGACAACCTCCACTCCCTCGGCGCGTTCGACCCCGAGACCGGCCGTGCCCTGCCCAAGTCCGGCGACGACGTCGCCTTCACCGACGTGTTCGGCCAGGCCCTGCTCGACGAGGCGCGCCGCCACCCGGAGCTGGTGGCGATCTCGGCCGCGATGCTCGGCCCCACCAAGCTCAGCATCATGGCCGCCGAGCTGCCCGACCGCGTCTTCGACGTGGGCATTGCCGAGCAGCTCGGCGTGACCATGGCGGCGGGCCTGGCCCTGCGGGGGCTGCGGCCGGTGTGCGCGATCTACTCGACCTTCCTGCAGCGTGCGTTCGACCAGGTGATGATGGACGTGTCCCTGCACAAGCTGCCGGTCATCTTCGCGATCGACCGCTCCGGCATCACCGGGGAGGACGGCTCCTCCCATCACGGCGTCTACGACGTCACCTACCTGCGCCAGATCCCGAACATGGTGATCGCCTCGCCGCGCGACGGCAACGAGCTGCGGCGCGCCCTGGCCACGGCCATCGCCCACACGACCGGGCCGTTCGCGATCCGCTTCCCCAGGTCGACCACGCCGAAGCTGACCGTGGTCGGCCCGGTGCGCAAGATGAAGGTCGGCGCCTGGGAGGTCCGCTCCAAGGGCACCGACGTGCTCCTGCTCGGGCTCGGCAAGCTGGCCGTCAACTGCGAAGATGCAGCCCGGCTGCTGAAGCAGGACGGCATCAGCGTCACGCTGGTCGACCCCCGCTTCGCCAAGCCGCTGGACCCGCGGCTGGGCGCCCTGGCGGGCTCCCACCGGCTGGTCGCCACCGTGGAGGACAACGTGCTCGCCGGCGGCTTCGGCTCGGCCGTCGCCGAGGTGCTGGCCGACGAGGAGGTCCGCACCCCGCTGCTCCGGCTCGGCATCCCGGACCAGTTCCTTCCTCACGGCAAGCGGGACACCCTGCTGGCCGGGCTCGGGCTGGACGCCGCCGGCGTCGCCGACCGGGTGCGCAAGGCGCTCCACCGCCTCGACGAGGTCTGACCCGGCCCGCAGAAAGGGCCGCGGGCCGTCGCCTCGCTCGCTCATCGAAGCCTGACCCGGTCCAGCGCTGGTCAGCGCGGGTGGCGGCCTGTCCAGCGCCACAGGCTCAGGGTGGCGGTCACCATCGCGAAGCCGAAGCCGAGGTCCTCGACCGGCGCGCAGGCGATGCGGGGACCGAGGATCTGGCCCGGGTCGTAGGCGACGATCGGCGGGCAGGTGAGCACGCCGTTCACCAGGAGCTGGAAGCAGGCCACGATGGCGAGCGCCGTCCAGTAGCGCCGGTCGCCGAACATGCCGGTCCGCAGCACCGCCGCCTCCAGCACGACCGCGAGCGCGACCCCAGCCGCCGCGGCCAGCGTGTACTCCCTCACCGGCGCTCCTGGTCACGTGGGTCGGGGCGCTCCTGGCCGCGTGGGTCGGGGCGCTCCCGCCCTCCGGCCGGCCCGAGCCGGCGCACCGCCTGGTAGGTGAGGATCGCGCAGGTCGGCACCACCAGGAAGAAGACCACCTCCTCGAGCGGGAGCACGCCCCCGAAGAAGCGCACCCCGCTGGTGTAGCGGGGGCTGTAGGACCAGTGGCCACGCCGGATCGCCAGATAGTCCCAGACGCCGAACACCAGGAACACCGGCAGCAGGCTGGCCAGCCAGCGCCGCGGCCGTGCATAGACCCGGGCCCGCAGGACGAGCTCCAGCGGCAGGGTGACCAGCACGCAGGCAGCCATCAGGGCCAGGTAGGTCGACCGTCCGAGCACCGCACCTCCTCGACATCGGCCGCCAAACCGGGCCGCGAGGCTCCCGCCGGCGGGAGCCTCGCCGAGCTTCGGGTGCGACTGCTACCTCGTCGGCAACGTGGGCAGGTTGGAGCGGAAGTCGCGGCACCTCACCGAGTTGTCCACCTGCTGGGCGGTCTGGGGGACGTCGATCTGGCAGTTGTTGCGCTCGTACAGAATGCCCAGGTAGAAGGCTCCGAGCAGGAGCAGGATCGTGACGAGCAGAGAGCCACCGCGGCGCATGCTGCCTCCTCGAGGGGGAACGGGAGCGCCATTCTGAGGGGAACGGGAGTGCATTCTGAAACGAACCGGGCCTACCCTGCTCGAACCGCTTGCAACCTCTCGGTCCCTGGCGCGACCGGCAGCTAAGCAGGTCACCAGAAGTTCTGCCCCATAACCCGGGTCGGCGACCAGGGCCTTCCCGTCAAGTTACGGACAGGACAGGACAGGACAGGACTACTGAGCAGGTGCTTAGCCGCGGTGGCCGAAGTCCATGCCGGCGAACACCGTCTCGGTCCGCTCCATCGCCTTGACCACCGCGCCCAGCTCCTGGCGCACCTCGGTGTCGGCCTGCGGGAACAGGAAGGTGTTCAGCGGCTCGTTGGTGCCCACCTGCAGGCCGTACTCGTCCATGTACTCGCCGAGCGCGAACTCCCAGGTGAACAGCGCGACGCCGTCATCCTGGGGCACGTGCAGCCAGTAGGTGAGGTAGCGGTTGCGGGGCAGGGACCAGGTGCGCGTCCCATCGCGCTTGTCCTGGGTGAGGCGGAACCCCACCATCCTCAAGTCTTCGTCGAACGCCATCGTCGGACCTGGCTCCTTCGCGGTCGCAGGGTCGCCTGGCATTGTCCGGGCCGGCCGCCCGATCCGCCAGCCCGGTCGAGTGTCACGGCTTGGCCTACAATCTGGCCCAGGCTCGGGAGCTTCCCCGGGCTATACCTCACCTCGACCGCTCTGGGACTGCGCGTGGCCAAGCAAACCGCCGACGTCGACAGCCTCGTCGGCCGCACCCTCGGTAGGCGCCGCTACGAGATCGTCGCCCGGCTGGCTCGGGGCGGCATGGCGATCGTCTACCGCGCCCACGACCGCCAGCTCGACCGGGTCGTGGCCGTGAAGGTCCCCCGGCCCGAGTTCGCCCGCGACCCGGGCTTCTCCGAGCAGTTCCGCCGCGAGGCGCGGGCTGCCGCCCGCCTGTCGCACCCCAACGTCGTGGCCGTCTACGACTCAGGCGAGGACCGCGGGCTGCCCTGGATCGTGATGGAGTACGTCAGCGGCCAGACCCTGCGCGACCTGCTCGAGCGCAGGGGCCGGCTGGACCTCGAGACGACCGCGGAGCTGCTCGGCGCGGTGGCCGACGCCCTCGACCACGCCCACCACGCCGGCATCGCCCACCTCGACATGAAGCCCGAGAACGTGCTGCTGACCAGCGACTCGGTCAAGGTGGCCGACTTCGGGCTGGTGCGCGCCGCCCACGCCAGCAGCGACACCCCTCTGGCCGGCACGGTCCAGTACCTGGCGCCTGAGGTCCTGCGCGGCGGCGTGGTCGACGGGCGCGCCGACGTGTACGCGCTCGGGGTCCTCGCCTACGAGTGCCTGACCGGCCGGGCGCCGTTCACCGGCCCCACCCAGGACGACGTCATCCGCCAGCACCTGTCCGCGCGGGTGCCGCCGCCGTCCCTGTCGGTGCAGGGCGTCCCCCAGGCCGTGGACGCCGCCATCTGGCAGGCGACCGACCCCGACCCGGCCAACCGCTTCGCGCGGGCGTCCGAGTTCGCGGCGGCCATGGGGGCGCCGCGCCGCCGCCGGGTGGACGAGGCGCTCCGGGCCGCGACCGTCGTCCCCCCAGCCCGCGGGCTGGGGGCCGAGACCCTGAGCGTGGCTGCCTCCCCCCCACTGGCCCCGCCCGTGCCGAGTCCGCTTCCACCAGCCGCGCCGGGACCGCTCCGCCCCCGACCGACCACCGGGCGGGTGCCCAGGACACGCCCGCGGCGGGAGCGGGCCGGCCCCTGGCAGCACCGGCTGGTGGTCACCCTGATCACCCTCGGCGTGCTCGCCGTGGTCGTGGGCGGCGCGCTCGCGTTCGTGACCAGCCGCATGGTCGAGATGCCCGACGTGGTCGGCCAGCCGGTGGGCGTCGCCAAGGTCCGCCTCCAGGCCAGGGGCCTGCGGGTCGGCGTGGGCGCGCCGATCCCCTCCGCGAACGTGCCCAAGGGCAGGGTCGCCAGCCAGTCGGTCTTCCCGACCAAGGCCGTGCACCGCCTCTCCAAGGTCGAGCTGCGCCCTTCGGCCGGGATCATCCTGCCCGACCTGCGCGCCCAGGGCGCCGACACCGCCAGGGCGACCCTGGACAAGCTCGCGCTCGCCTACGACGTGCACGTCAGGACCAGCCAGACCGTGCCAGCCGGCCGGGTCGTCAGCTCCGACCCCGCGGCCGGGACGCTCATGGACCAGCAGCGGGTGCAGCTCGTGGTGTCCAGCGGACGGCCCCGGGTGCGCGTGCCCGACCTGCGGGGCAGGACCTACGGGCAGGCCCGGAGCGCCCTGCTCAACGCCGGCCTGCAGGTGCGGCGGGAGCGGGTGTTCTCCGCCGACGTCCCGCCCGGGCAGGTGGTGGAAACCGACCCGCCCGCCGGTGCCACCCCGCCCCAGGGCACGGTCGTCGAGGTCCGCACCAGCAAGGGCGCGGACCTGGTGGAGGTCCCCGACGTCCGCGGCGAGTCCCGCGAGGACGCGGTCAGGAAGCTCGAGGAAGAGGGGTTCCAGGTCGACTTCTCGTTCCCCGGCATCGGCGACCACGTCGTCGACCAGAGCGTGCCCGGCGGCACCGAAGCCCCCCGCGGCAGCACCATCAGGCTGTCCATGTCGATCTTCTGAGGGCGGCGGCTGCTCCCGGCCGAGCGGGCCGTCGTCGGCGACCGCAAGCACCGCCAGCGGCCCCTCGGCCCGGACCGAGACGTCGACCCCGCCGGCAGCATGGCGCAGCGCGTTGTCGAGCAAGTTCTGGACGGCGCGGGCGAGCCCCTCGGTGTCGCCCCGCACCCGCACGCCCGGCGTGGCGTCGACCCGCAGGGGCACGCGGGGCGCTGCGACGCGCACCGCCACGTCGCGGACGACCGAGCCGAGGTCCACCACCTCCCGGCGCGGCGCCGCGCCGCTGTCGAGCCGGGCGGTGGCCAGGAGGTCCTCGACCATCCGGCCCAGGCGCAGGGTGTCGTCGAGCACGCTCTCCGCGGTCGGCCGCCAGCTCGCGGTGTCGGGGTGGCGCAGGGCCACCTCGAGCTGGGCCCGCATGCCAGCCAGCGGGCTGCGGAGCTCGTGGGCGGCGTCGGCCACGAAGGCGCGCTGGCGGCTGCCGGCCTCCTCGAGCCGGTCGAGCATGCGGTTGAGCGTAACCCCGAGCCGGTGGACCTCGTCGTGGGCGGCGGGCAGGGGCAGGCGCCGCGAGGCGCCCGTGCCCGTGATCTCCTCGGCGCCCTGGCGCAGTGCGCCCACCGGGCGCAGGGTCGAGCCGACGGTGACCCAGGTGACCGCGGCGAGCAGCGCGAGCAGCAGCGGGACGCCGACCAGCAGGGCGGTCTGCACGATGCGGATGCTGTCGGCCATGCTGGCCACTGACACCGCAGCGATCACCGTCACGGGCTCGCCGCGCAGACGCGCCGGCCAGCTGATCACCCGGAGCGGCGCGTCCTGCCCCAGCCGCTCGCCCGCCACGGACCGCGGTCGCCGGTCGGCCGCCTCGGCGAGCTGCTCCCCTGAGAGCAGCGGCACGGCCTGGTCGCTGCCTGCCGACGCGGCCAGCACCCGGCCCTCCCCGTCCACGACCTGGACGAGCACGGACCCGGCCCCTGCGACCGGGAGGGGGGTGGGGAGCCGGTCGGAGCCGGCCAGCGCGGCCACGTCCTGCGCCCGCTGCCTGGCCGAGGCGTCCAGGGCGGCCAGCAGCGACCGCTCCAGGCTTACGGCCAGCAGCACGGCGCCGGCGACCAGCCCACCGGCGACGACCAGCGCCGCGAGCATGGTCAGCCGGGCTCGCAGGCTCCGGCGCCGCCACCAGGCAAGCGGGGTGCGGGCCCGGGCGCCGGCCGGCGCGGCCACGGGCGCGGGCCCGGCCAGCTCAGCCACCGGTGCCGACCAGGCGGTACCCGGCGCCGCGCACGGTCTCGAGCGCCCGCCGGCCGAACGGCGCGTCGATCTTGCGGCGCAGGTAGCCGATGTACACCTCGACGACGTTGGGGTCGCCGTCGTAGTGGGCGTCCCAGACGTGCTCGAGGATCTCCTGCTTGGGCACGACCTCGTCGCGCCGGCGCATCAGGTACTCGAGCAGGGCGAACTCCCTGGGGGTGAGGCCGACCTCGGTGGCGCCACGGCGCACCTCGCGCCTGGCCGGGTCGAGGCGGAGGTCGCCGGCCTCGAGCACCGCCGGTCGCTGCGGGGCGCCCCGCCGCAGCAGGGCGCGGAGCCGGGCCACCAGCACGACGTAGGAGAACGGCTTGGTGAGGTAGTCGTCGGCGCCGACGTCAAGGCCCTCGGCCTGGTCGTACTCGCCGTCCTTGGCGCTCAGCATGAGCACAGGCACCCAGTTGCCAAGCCCCCGCAGGCGCTGGCAGACCCGGTAACCGTTGAGCTTGGGCAGCATGACGTCGAGCACGACGGCGTCGTAGCCGCGCTCGGTGGCCAGGTGCAGCCCCTCTTCGCCGTCGTGGGCGACGTCGACCGCGAACCCCTCGGCCGGGCCGACCCTCCCGGCTTCTCCGGCACGGTGGTCGAGACGGCCCGGCTCGGCCTGCCCGCGCTGCCCGCGCAGGGCCGCGGGGACGCCTCCCTGGCCGGCCTTGCCGCCGGCTCCCACACCGCCCGGGTCTGGTACGCAGGCAAGCAGCGGGCCCGCGTGGCGGTGTCCGGCTCGCTGAGCGAGGCGGACGTGATCCGCAACGGCCGCGACCTGTGGACCTGGGAGAGCGCGACCAACTCGGCCGCCCACGCCCGCCTCACCGAGGGCGAGGCCAGCGAGGGCAAGGGTGGCGTGGCGACCCTGCCGACCACGCCGGAGGAGGCGGCCCGCCAGGTGCTCGGCGCGGTCACCCCGACCACCGCGGTGCGGGTCGGGCGGGCCGCACGGGTCGCCGGCCGGCCCGCGTACGAGCTGGTGCTGGCGCCCAAGGACGCCCGCTCGCTGGTCGACTCGGTGGCGCTCGCGGTCGACGGCCAGACCAAGGTCCCGCTGCGGGTGCGGGTGTTCGCCAAAGGCCAGGAGAGCCCGGCCTTCGAGGTCGGCTTCACCGAGGTCCAGTTCCGCGTCCCCGATCCGAGCGTGTTCAGGTTCACCCCGCCGCCCGGCGCCAAGGTGACCGAGCTGGGCGCGGGCGCCGAGGCCAGGGCGCGGGCCGGGGCCGCCGGGCCCGAGGAGCTGGCGAGGCGCGCCGGCGCCACCCGGCCGGCCGCGGGCGGACCGGCGGTGATCGGCGAGAGCTGGACGTCGGTGGTGGTCGCGCGGGGCGTGACCGCCGCGTCGGTCACCGGCCCGGCCAGGGTCCTGCTGGACGCAGCCGAGCCGGTGCAGGGCGCCTTCGGCCGCGGCCGGCTGCTCCGATCGCCGCTGGTCAGCGCGCTGCTCACCGACAACGGGCGGCTGTACCTTGGTGCGGTGACCCCCGAGGCGCTGACCGCGGCGGCCGCCCAGCCGGCCTCGGCCGCGCGGCCGCTCAACGGCCACGTGACCGCGGTGGGCACGGCCGCCCAGCCGGCCTCGGCCGCGCGGCCGCTCACCGGCCACGTGACCGCGGTGGGCACGGCCGCCCAGGCGCCGGCCTCCCCGTCCGCCCGGACGGGGAGGCCGGCCCCGGCGCTGGTCACCCGGGGGCTGACCAAGCGGTTCCGCGGCGGCCAGGTCGCCGTCGACGGCCTCGACCTGGTGGTGCCGGCCGGGAGCGTGTTCGGCTTCCTCGGGCCGAACGGGTCGGGCAAGACCACCACCATCCGCATGGTGCTCGGTTTGGTCGCTCCGACCAGCGGCACGGCCGAGCTGCTGGGTGCGCCGGTGCCCGGGGCCGCCGCGACGGTCCTGCACCGGGTCGGCGCCCTCATCGAGGGGCCGGCGTTCCACCCCTACCTGAGCGGCCGGGCCAACCTGGAGCGGCTCGACGCCGCCGACGCGCTGGCCGACCCGGGCACGACCCGGCTGCGGGTCGGCCAGGCGCTGGAGCGGGTCGGGCTCACGGCCGCGGCCGGCAAGCGCTACCGGGCCTACTCGCTCGGGATGCGCCAGCGGCTCGGGCTGGCCGCGGCCCTGCTGCACCCGCGCGAGCTGCTCGTGCTCGACGAGCCGACCAACGGGCTGGACCCGCAGGGCACCCGCGAGGTGCGCGCGCTCGTCCGCGAGCTGGCCGCCGAGGGGGCGACCGTGTTCCTGTCCTCGCACCTGTTGAGCGAGGTCGAGCAGGTCTGCACCCACGTGGCGGTCATGCGGACCGGCCGGCTGGTCGCCCAGGGGAGCCTGGCCGAGCTGGGCGCGGCGGCCGAGCGGCGGCTGCGCGTGGAGACCAGCGAGCCGGACCGGGCCGCCGGCGTGCTCGCGTCGCTCGGCTGCCGCGCGGTCGAGCGGCACGTCGACGGGGCCGGTGCCGTGCTCGACGGGGTCACGCCTGAGCGCGCCTGTGCCGCGCTGGTCGCCGCCGGCGTGCCCGTGAGGGGCCTGGCCGTGCGGCGCCCGTCGCTCGAGGACACCTTCGTCTCGCTGACCGGGGGGGGGTTCGATGTCGACCAGTAGCGTGGCCGGGACCGCGGCCACCCGCCCGGCCACCCGCCGGCCCGCCCGCCCGGCCACCCGCCGGCCCGCCCGCCCGGCCACCCGCCGGCCCGCCCGCCCGGGCGGGCGGCGGCCCGCCGTCGGCCGCCTGCTCCGCTCGGAGCTCGGCCTGGTCTTCCGGCGCCGGCGCAACCTCGTGCTCCTCGCCGTGCTGGCGCTGGTCCCGGTGCTCATCGGCACGGCGGTGGCGCTGTCGTCGTCCTCGCCCGAGGCGGGCGAGGGGCCGCCGTTCATCGAGCGGATCGCCGGCAACGGGCTGTTCCTCGTGCTCACCTCGCTCGTGGCCGTGCTGCCGCTGTTCCTGCCCCTGGCGGTCGGGGTGGTGTCCGGCGACGCCGTGGCCGGCGAGGCCAACCTCGGCACGCTGCGCTACCTGCTGGTGGTGCCGGTCCGGCGCGGTCGCCTGCTGCTGGTGAAGTACGGCGCGCTGCTGGCCTTCTGCCTGGCCGCGGCGCTGGTGGTGGCCGGCGCCGGCCTCGCCGCCGGGCTGGCCCTGTTCGGGGGCGGCGAGGTGACGCTGCTGTCGGGCGCGACCATCCCGTTCTCGTCGGCGCTGCTGCGCATGCTCGCGGTCGCGCTCTACGTGGGCGTGTCCATGGCCGGGCTGGCCGCGGTCGGGCTGTTCGTGTCGACCCTCACCGAGGTCCCGGTGGCCGCCATGGCGACCACGGTCGGGCTCAGCGTGGCCAGCCAGGTGCTCGACACCATCCCGCAGATCGCCTGGCTGCACCCGTGGCTGTTCAGTCACTACTGGCTCGCGTTCGGCGACCTGCTGCGCCAGCCGGTGCCGACCCACGACCTCATCCTCGGCCTGCTCACCCAGGCCGCCTACGTGGTGGTGTTCGGCGTCCTGGCCTGGAGCCGGTTCTCCACCAGCGACGTCTCGGCCTGAGCCCGCTCGCCTGAAGCGCGCGAGGCCCGTTACGGCAGGCACGGCCGGTGGGCCGCCCGAGCGGGCGGCCCACCGGGGCATGGGGACCCGTCAGGGCGTGGCCGGGTCGAGCCACATGGTGGTCACGTCGGGCTGGTTGGACCACGCCGTCCAGACCCAGTTCTTCACCCGCTCGGACCAGAAGTACGGGCTCTTGTCGTACAGGTACGGCACCCAGGCCGCGTCCTCCATGACCTGCCGGTCAGCTTCGGACCAGAGCTGGCCGCGCTTGGCCTTGTCCCCCTCGGTCAGGGCCTGGTCGATCTTGGCGTTCACCTCGGGGTTGTTGTACTCGCCGTAGTTGTTGTTGTTGGCCGGCTGGATGCTGCGGCCGTCCAGCAGGGGCACGAACCAGGAGCGGGTCCCGTCGCCCGGGTAGTCCGGGCACCAGTTGGCCGTCCCGATCTGGTGCTCGGTGCGCTTGGCGGGCAGGCCGAGCGAGTCGGTGTAGATCGCGAAGCCCGGGTACTCCTTGATCTTCAGGGTGATGCCGGCCCTGGCCAGCGAGGCCTGCAGGGCGATGTTGACCCGCTTGCCAGCCCCGGCGTTGGCACCGACGTAGTTCAGGGTGATGCCGTTCGGGAAGCCGGCCTCGGTCAGCAGCTGCTTGGCCTTGGCCACGTCGCCCTTGAAGTCGGCCGAGGGGTACAGGTCGAACTTCTGGTAGCCGAGCAGGGTCGGGGGCAGCACCGTGGAGGCGATGTCGCCGGCGTACGGGCCGCCCCGGGCTCGCTGCAGCGCGACCTTGTCGACGGCGTAGTTGACCGCCTGCCGGACCTTCAGGTTGGAGATCGGGCCGCCGGCCGGGTTCATGCCGAGGGTGAAGTAGCGGGCGCACCCGGTCACCGGGTCGGCGAACTGCTGCTTGAGGGTCGGGTCGGTGGCGAGCTGGTTCAGGCGGGCGTTGGGAGGCTGGGTGTCCCAGGACAGGTCGGCGTCGCCGGTCTCGATGGTCTGCTGGATCGCGTCCGGCTCCAGGCCCTCGCGCACGGTGATCCGCTCCACCCAGGCCTTGCGCAGGGGGTCGGTGGCCGGGTCCCAGTTGGTGTTGCGGATGAACTCCATCGACTTGGACGGCACATACTCCTTGAGGGTGTACGGGCCCGACCCGACCACGTGCTTGGAGTAGTCGTTGCCCACCTTGTACTTGGACGCGTACTCCCTGGGGACCGGCGCGAAGAACGGCATCGCCACGATCGACAGGAAGTCAGGGGCCGACTTCAACAGGGTGACCGTGAGGGTGTCGCCGCTCGCGACCAGGCCGGAGATGGTCTTCGCCTTGCCGTCGCCGAACTCCGACCCGCCCTTGATCAGCCTGGCGTAGCCCTGGCCGCCCGACGGGGTCGACGTGTCGAACATCCGCTCGACCGCGTAGACGAAGTCCTCGGCGGCCACCTCCCGGTTGACCGGCGGGGCGTACTTCACGCCCTTGCGGAGCTTGAACGTGAACACGGTGTTGTCCTCCGACACCTGGGCCGGGCCGTCGGAGAGGTCGGGCACTGCCGTGGCCGCCTCCGCGCCCGTCTTGCTGGTGTCGTAGGAGTACAGCGTCCGGGCGTAGGCGCGTTCCATGCCGAAGCCGAAGGTCGAGTAGGCGTCGGCCGTGTCGAGGTAGTCGGTATCGGCGTTGGCCAGGATGCGCAGGGTGCCGCCCCTGACCCCCTGGCCGCCCGAGCCGGTCGCGCCACTCCCTCCCGAGTCGGAGCCGCCGCCGCAGGCGCCCGCCAGCAGCGCGAGCCCGACCAGGAGGACCGCACCTCGCGATGCTCTCCCTCTCCTCATCTGCATCTGCGTCCCACCTTTCCGCCGCGCGCCGCCGGACGGCGCGACCGAGCGTCTGGCCCCGGTGGCCAGGCCGGCTCGTCCCGGCCGCCCGGCCCGCGCACCGGACGCCGCAGGGTCGACGGTGGGGCAGGCGGCTCGTACGAGCTGTATAGGGCCGCCCGATTAGGTGCGCCTGAGACCAGCGTTAGCGTCCGCTTAGACCACGATCCCCACGGCAACCGCCTCCGCAGCTTCTGCGACCTCATCGACCACCCTCGAGGGGACACCGCCGCGGGCCGGCCCTCGGGACGCGGTGCCGCCTGGTGTCGTGTGGGCGGCGGCGCCGCGCCGCCGAGCGCGTCGGGGATGCGATGATGGCCGGCGACCCCGCGGCGCCCCAGGCGCCGGGTCGGTCCGGGGCCCGTCCGGCGGGAGAGCGAGGTCGTGCGTGATCAAGGTGCGGGTGTTCCGGCAAGGGGAGGAGCTGACCACCGTGCCCGTTGCCGACCTCTCCGAGGTCCGCAAGCAGCCCGACCTGCTGATCTGGGTCGACGTGGTGGACGCGAGCGCCGCGGAGCTGGTCCAGATGGGCGAGGAGTTCGACCTCCACCCGCTGGCGCTCGCATCCTGCGCCCGTTCCGGGCAGCGCCCCAGGGCCGAGCACTACCCCGGCTACGTCCTGTACGTGGGCTACACGCCCGAGCACGCCAGCCCGGACAACCCCCTCCGCCTCCACGAGGTCGACCTCGTGGCCGGCGACAACTACCTGCTCTCGTTCCACGGCGGCACGCCGATCGACTCCGAGACGGTGGCCGCGCGGGTCCGCGCCCACCCGGAGCTGGCCGCCCACGGCGGCGGCTTCCTGCTCTACGTCGCGCTGGACGAGCTGGTCGACACCTACTTCCCGGCCCTGGACACGATCGGGGAACGGGTCGAGCAGCTCGAGGAGGCGGTGTTCGCGGGGAGCCAGGTCCAGGCCGACATCTTCCGGCTCCGCAAGGACCTGGTCGCGATGCGCCGCATGGCCGGGCCCATGCGCGACGCCATGATCATGCTGCTCCGCCGCGACCTCGGCCTGTTCAGCGAGGAGGGAAGGCGCTACCTGCAGGACATCTACGACCACCTGATCCGGGTGGTGGAGAACGTGGAGGACTACCAGGACCTGACCGCCGGGGCGCTCGAGGCCAACCTCACCGTACTGTCGAACCGCCTGAGCGACGTGGCCAAGAACCTCGGCGCCTACGCCGCGATCTTCGCCGTGGTCACCATGGTCGCCGGGATCTACGGCATGAACTTCGACCACATGCCGGAGCTGCACTGGCGCTACGGCTACGCCTGGTCGCTCGGGCTCATGGTGGCGTTCGCCGGGGGCCTGTGGTGGTACTTCAAGCGCAAGGGGTGGCTCTAGCATTGGCCGAGGAGCACGTCGTCGGCGTGGCCGCGCCCCTGCTCGCCGACGCGGCGCGGGCCGCAGGAGACGGCGGTGGAGTGGGGTGAGCAGGATCGGCGGTGGAGCGGGGTGACCAGGATCAGGGTGGTCCGGGCCGGGGTGGGCCCCGCGAGCGGGGCCGGCACGTCGGCCGGGCGCTCGCCTCCCCCACGGTGGCCTGCTGCCTCCCCTGCGGTCGGCGTGAACGGCCACCGGGCCGCCCAGGGCATCCAGTCGCGGGCGCGCACCGCATCACGGATATTCGACGGGCTGACACCTCTGCGTCGTTCAGTGATACTTCGGGGGTAGCCTCAAAGGAGCGCACAATGCCCACGAAGCTCATCAGACTCGATGACGACATCCTCGTGGAGGTCGAGGTGCCTCCTGACCAGGCGCAGCCGATCTCCGGCGGGATTGCCGACCGCGTCGCGGCCTCACTGGAGAAGATCCGGCCCGTGCTGCGCTCGATCACGTACTCCCTCGCCGCGGACTGGCGGGAGCTGAGCGAGAAGGTCCGCGTGGACCAGGCTGAGCTGGAGTTCGGGCTCAGCTTCGAGGGCGAGGGCAACCTCTACATCACGAAGTCGAAGGTGGCGGCCAACCTTACCGTTCGCATGGTCCTCAAGCCGCGGGAGTAGCGCCATGGCGGACATTCGCTCGTCGGTCGTCCTCGTCACGGGCAGCGATCCCGAGGAACGCAGGTTCGGCACGGGTTTCGTCGTCGGGCACGACGCCGAAGAAACCCTCGTGGTCACCTGCGCGCACGTCACCCGCGACGTCGGCGGCCCGGACAAGGTGCGCATCGGCGGCGAGCCGGCGACCGTGGTCGCACTCGCAGACGGCGGCTGGCCCGATCTCGCCGTGCTCCGCACCCCCGCCGCGGCGGACGCCCCGGCGCTGGAGGTCGCCGTCGGCGGCGGACGCGGCGACGCCTTCGAGTCGGCGGGATTCCAGCTCTACGGCGGAGAGCACCTGATCCGGCGCATCTCAGGCCGCCTCGGCGAGCAGCTCGGGCTGGAGAGCCCGCGCAGCGGGGACCGGATCCGGGCGTTCGAGCTCGCCCTTGACGGGAGCAGCCGGCTGCAACCGGGTTACAGCGGCGCTCCAGTCATCGGAGGCGTCGATGGCGCGGTCACTGCCGTGGTCAGTCATCGGGAGGGCGACGGCACCAAGGGCATGGCTGTCGCCGTCGAGGCGCTACGGCTCATCTGGCCCGACTTCGACCGGTTCATCCGGGAGCGTCCGCCACGGGCGGCACGGCCGCGCCGCGACGGACTGACCCTCGAGGTCGTACGCGAGCGCACATCGCTGTTCGTCGGCCGCGAGGACGAGCTCGCGCAGCTCGAGGGCAAGTTCGACGCCATCCGCCGCAGCGCGGGGGCCGTCGGCTTCATCATCGGCGAAGCGGGCACGGGCAAGTCGACCCTGGTGCTGAAGCTGATCCGCAAGATCCTCGAGGAGTTCCCCGACTGCGTGTTCGCGCTGGCCCGCGTGGACATCGTGTCGGGCACGCACACCAGCTACGCCCCGTTCAAATCGGTCATGGAGCAGATCCTGCTCGCCGATCAGACGGCGGTGATCGGCGACGGCCAGATCGTGCGGCCCATCGACATCGTCGCCGAGACACTCCGCGACATGGGGATCCGGCGGCTCGGCCCGATGGCTGCGTTCACCGGCATCGCGACCGAGGTGCTGCAGAGCAGGCTGGCCGTGGAGCGTCCCGACGAAGGCTCCGGGTGGGACCCGGCCAGCTCGTTCGACCAGGGCATGCTGTTCGACTGCTACGCCAACGCCATCCGCAACGTGGCCGTGTCCTTCCCGCTGGTCATGGTGCTCGACGACATTCATTGGTCCGACGACTCCTCGCTGCTGCTCCTCCAGCATCTCGGGCAGGTCATCGAGTTCCACGGGGTCATGATCCTCGCCACGTACCGACCCGAGGAGGCCGCGGGGAGGGTCCTGATCCGGGAGGTCGAAGACCGGCTCGTCGGCCTCGGCGCGTTCTGCATCGACCTGCAGAGGAAGGAGATGCACCAGCGTGACCCCCTGGGTCGCAACTTCTGTAGCGCCTATCTGAGGGCGCGCTACGGCACGCAGTTCTCCGATCGCTTCCTTGGCTTCATCGCCTCGCTCACGGGCGGCAATCCGCTCTTCCTGGCGGAGACGCTCACCAATCTCGAGGAGAAGGGCGGCATCGTCCAGATCGACGGCGAGTGGGTCCTGCTCAAGCCCGTCGACGCCATGTCCGAGCTGCCGACCCGGATCGAGCATGTCATCAGCCAGCGGGTGAACCGCCTGGACCAGAGCCTGCTCACGATCCTCAAGCACGGGAGCGTGGAGGGGGAGGTCTTCACCGCCGAGGTGGTGGCGTGCCTGGAGCACGTGGAGGACCGCGAGCTGCTCCACACCGTCATCGACAAGCTGATGCGGGTCCACCGGCTCGTCATCGCCGTGGCGACCCAGCGGCTCCTGTCCGGCAAGTCGCTGCACACCTTCGGCTTCCGCCACGTGCTGACCCAGCGGTACGTCTACGAGTACGTGCTGACCGACATCGAGCGGGAGCTCCTGCACGAGGAGCTGGCGGCCTGCCTGGTCAGCGTGAGCGGCACCGTCGGCCCCGAGCTCCTGCCCCGTCTGGCCACGCACTATTCGCTCGCCGGGGTGCCGGACAAGACGATCCAGTATGCGCTGCCGGCGGGTGAGGGCTACCTGGCGGAGTACGGCTGGAGTGAGGCGACACGGTTCGGCCGGCTGGGCCTGCGCATGCTCGAAGCCCACCCGGAGCTCGGTCGAAGCCTGCCGGCCGAGACCCTCGTCCGGCTGCGGCTGCTGTACGCCAAGGGCGAGCTCGAGGGGGGCGTCGCCGGAGAGCCGATCGACCACGTTCAGACCGGGATCGACGCGCTCCTGCCCTGCGTCGACCACATCGGCGCGATCGAGCCTCGGCTGGCGGTCGACGTCTATCTGACGCTCGGCAGACTGGCGGCGATCAAGGCGGTGGTCACCGACTTCCACGCCAATGCCTACGTCCGGGAGGCGATCCGGATCGCGGAGGAGGCCGGTGACAAGCGCGCGCTCGTGGAGGCGCTCTCCATCTACCACGTGACGACGAACGTGGCCGACCAGTCGATGGCGGCCGAGCAGCTCGCCGCCCGCAAACGGTGCGTCGAGCTCGCCGAGGAGCTGGCCGACCCGATCCTGCTCGCCGAGAGCCTGTCCAGGCTCGCGGTGCACTACGTCGTCTTCGACACCGACGAGGAGAACCCGCTGGCGCTCGCAGAGGAGTACGCGCAGCGGGCCCTCGGCATCGCCCAGCGGCAGAACATCATCGCCGAACTCAACGCGAGGGAGGTGCTGAGCTGGGCCTACCACCACCGCGGCTATTACGGGGAGCGGCTGGAGACCTTCCGCCGGGAGATGCTGGAGCTCGCCAGGCACCACGGTCAGACCCACTTCGAGGCTGACGCGTTGACCGACCTCGGCCACTACTACTCGTTCTTCATCGGCGACGAGGACACCTCGATGCGGATCAAGCGGGAGGCGTACGACTTCCGCGTGCAGATGGGCCGGCACCCGGTGATCGACACCGAGCATCTGGCAGAGCTGCAGTTCCGGCTGGGACGCTTCGACGAGAGCCGCAAGCTCCTCGGGCGGTTCCTGGACCGGCAGGACGAGCAGCGCGCCGCCCGTGCCCGCGGACTGGTCGCCCGGGCTCTCGCCCTCACCGGGCGCGACGACGATGCGCTGGCGATGCTGGCGGACCTGGAGGAGGTCGTACGGGCCGGCTCCAACCTGGTCGCGTCCGTCCACGCGGCGGCCATGACGGCGTACGCGATGCTGGAGCGGCCCGAGGACGCCCTGCGGCATGCCGAGCGGATCCGTCCGACGATCCCAGCGGCGGGGCGGCGGGGCCAGTTCTGGACGTACCTGGACTACCCGACGGCGCTCGCCGAGGTGTACCGGCTGGCCGGCGACCTCACCGCGGCGACCGACTGGGTCGAGACCGCCGCCGGGTACTGGAGCGAGCTGTCGTCGGTGACCGACGTCTCCCAGTTGGTGATGTTCGCCGAGCACGAGTTCGTCCGCGCCAAGGTGTTCGCGGACCTCGGCCGCGATGATGCGGCGCGCCCGCTGCTGGAGCGCGTGCGGGTGGCGTTCAGGCGCAGCCGCCACTACCTGCTGGCCGAGGCGCTGCTGGTGCTCGGAGCCGTCGCGCGGCGTCAGGGAGACCTCGAGGAGTCGCGGGCGTGGGTACGGGAGTCGGCCGAGCGGGCGGAGGAGCTCGGACTGCGACGGGTGGCCCGCCGCGCCCGGGAGCTCGCGGATGGATGATGGCCGCCGGGGTCGAGTGGAGCTCGAAGCGCTCCACGACCTGATCCGCCTGAAGGCGAAGGATTCGCCCCCGGGCCCGTACCTCGTGCCCGAGATCCTCGTAGGCGGCTCGTCGCCGCGACGGCTTGTCGACGTCGGCCACCCGTACCGCTTCTACCTCGGCATCCTCGACGCCATCGCCGAGCTCGGGCGATGCGGCGGCGAGACGTCGGCCGGGTCGCTGTCCCCGGACGACCTCGTCTACCTGAGCTTCGTCCGCACCTTCGCGGCGTTGGACGGCCGCATCGGGACCGCGCTCTCGCAGATCGCCTTCCTGCCGTACCTGCACGAGCGGCTGGCCGTCACGGTCTTCGTCAGCCTGCCCACCGGCGTGATCGGCCGCACCGACCGCAAGGGGCGGCGCGGCTCGCCGTTCGCGGTCAGCGATCCCTTCGACGTCGACCCCTCGTTCGCCGACCCGCTCGTGCCCGAGCTGCCGGCTTTGGACCAGTACAAGGCGTTGGTCCAGGCGTGTGGACTGCTCGGCATACGCGCCGGCTCGATCGTGCCGCTCGCCACGCTGGCCGTCGACAGCCCTCTGTTCGCCGAGGTTCCCGCGCTGGGCTTCTGGTGGGAGGCGGCGCCGGACGACAGTCTCTCCTGGGCGTCGCCTCACGACGCCCGGACGACCCCGGGGACGTTCCCGTGGCAGGAGATCTCCGCGGAGAGCGTGGGCCGGTTCACCGACCCGCCCGCTCCCGGAGAGGTCGTCACCGCGGTCGTGGGTGGGCAGGGTCATCACGTCGGGACGGTCGGCCACGACGGGGTGCGGCACACAGTCACGCTGGCCAGGGCCTTCCCGGGGCGGCACGCGGGACACGGCACGCTCACCTGGGACGACGTGGCGATGCTCAACTTCACGAGGTTGGCTCATCCGCTGCCCGCGGGCTCGTACACGCCGGACCTGCACGACCCGTCCCGCCCCGCGTGCTCGCTCGCGCCCGCCATGATCGCCTGGCGGCACCGCGTGCTCGGCGAGGAGGTCTTCCTGATCGACGTGAGCGGCACCGTGCCGGACCCGGTCTTCCGGCTGGCCCGCCGCCTCAGCGCCAGCGACCGCGAGGGGCCGGCCGATGCCCATGCCGACGTCGTCTTCGTCGGAGAGCAGGTGTGGAGGTTCGACCGGTTCTGCGAGGGGATCGACGCGGTGGTCGGGCCGCTGGTCTACTGCGTGAGCCCCCATACCGGCAACCTAGGCGTCCTCGTGGAGTCGCTCGGGTACCACCTCGGGCTGCTGGAGAAGCGCGAGACGACCAACCCGTTCCTCGCCGGGGTCGCCAACCATGACACCATGCCGCCGCTGCCGGATCTGTCTCCGCTCCTGTACGTCTGCTACGCGTTCCTGCCAGGCGCGGTGCCGATGGTCTACAGCGGCAACGAGTTCCACGCGCAGACCGCCACCAACAAGGAGTTCGGCTTCAACACCTCGCCGGAGCTCCTGCGTCGGCAGTCGTCGATGACCGACGACGTGCTCCCACTGTTCAACGACGTCCCGCTCGACTGGACCGCGCTCCCGACGCACGATCACCACGGTCGGCCCGTCGTCGACGTCGGCGCCCTGCTGCGGAGCTGCGCGGACCTGTCGTCCGCCCTACGTCCGTACGCCCTGGACGGTTACGGCGTCGTGGAGATCGGGGACGGCGAGCACGACTGCCTCGGATACCGACGCTTCGCGCCCGAGGCCCCCGACGACGCGCTGATCGTGCTCGTGAACTGGGACTGGGATCGTCCATGCCGGATCAACTGGCCGTATGCGCGGGCTGTGACGGCACTGACCGTGAACGCCGATCTCGTACCGGTGGTCGTCGATTCCGAGGAGCGGGTCACGCTACCGCCCTGTTCCGCTGCCGCCTGGGTGACCGGCGCCGCCCGGGGAGGTCAGCCGGCTGGCCAAGAGACGAGCCGTCGAGACAACCGTGTTCGAGCTGACCCGCATCCTCGCTGACTATGAGCCGCCCAGCTCGCTGCCGAACGCCAGGCGCGCGCCGGCCCGGGCCAGGCTCGCGAACGGGTACTGCCAGCCGGCCCGCTCGGCCGTGAGGAACGGCAGGGTGAGGTCGCGCAAGCCGTCGAGCGCGGCCCAGAACGGCTGGGCGTTGGCGATCACGCCGAGACGGCCGAACCGGGGCCGGTCCTCGGGGTGGACCAGCTGGATGTGGGCGAGCTGAGCTGGTGGCGGGCGTCCCGGCGGCCGTTGGCGGCCACGCCGCGGACAGGGCCACCGGCCACGCCGCGGACGGGGCCACCGGCCACGCCGGACGATGCCCGGCCGTCACCGGCGGTCCGCCGCCGAGGACGCGGGCCGTTCCCCGGAGGGGGCGCCGGCCACGGCTGGACCGCCGGCCCCGCGCCGGGCGAGCCGGTCGGCCAGTGCCGGCCAGTCGACCATGACGACCAGCACGGTGGAGGCCATCGGCCAGTAGTCGAGCCGCATCGCCATCCAGATGCCGGCGTGGAAGGCGACCGCGGCGGGCACGAACAGCCACGCCAGGCGGGGCCGCCAGAGCACCAGCGGGAAGCCCAGCTCGACCAGGAGCGTGGCGGCGGCCAGCAGGTGGGCGAGCCAGGGCCGGTCGGCCACCAGCAGCGCGGCAGGGTTGGGATGCGGCTGGGCGTCGCTTGACGCATAGAGCGCCCAGCGCAGGTTGCCGCTGGCCACCCAGGCAAGGCCGGCGTGAAGCAGCTTGGCCAGGCCCGAGAAGAAATACGCGCCCGCCACCACGACCAGCACGGTCCGCACTGGCCAGCCGTAGCGCCGCGAGGCGGGGGCGGGCGCCGGCCACCTGCCCGGGGCGGGCGCCGGCCACCTGCCCGGGGCGGGCGCCGGCCGCCTGCCCGGGGCGGGCCGTCGCCGGGCAGCGGGCGACCAGGCCTCGGCGGTCGGCGCCGGCAGCAGCGGGACCAGGCAGAGCAGCAGCAGCACGTCGTTGTGGGCGGTCTTGCCCAGGCTCGAGGTCATCGCGATCAGCGGCACGGCGGCCGCCCACGCCAGCGGCAGGGTGACCCGGGCCGCGACCCCGGCAGCGGCCAGCACCGCCGCGGCCACCGCCAGCACCTGCATGACCGCGACCAGACCGGGCGGTGGCACCGCGTCGAGCAGGCGCAGGAACGAGATGGGCCGGAACAGCGCGGCCGGCTGCCCGGCCAGCTCGGCGTAGGGCCCGGTGGCCAGGCGCACGGCCAGGATCGCGCTGAGGCCGATGCGCAGGGCGGCGAGCCGGCGCGGGTCGCCCGGCGCGAAGACACAGCCCTCGAGCCGGGCGAGGAGCGTCTCAGCCCGGCGCACCGGCGCCTCCCTGCGGGCAGGTCCAGTACAGGGTGCGGACCGGCGGCGCCCCCCGCTCCCCCACCCGGTGCGACACGTCGGTCTCGGTCCGGTACACCCGCACCGCCGCCACCCGGCCACCGCTGCGCCGTTCGACGGCATCGGCCCAGGCCTGGCAGACGGCGGCCCGCTCGCCGGGCGACAGGTCGGGGAAGCCCTTGAGCACCTGCACGTCTCCCTGGAACCCTGCGGGCAGGACCCGGAACGGGACCGGGGTCTCGCGGCCGGCCCCGTCGACGGTCACCGCCTGCCAGCCGGGCTGCCTGGCCTGGCGGGCGTCGGCGAACAGCCGCCACCCGGTGAGCGGCCACGCCTCGAACCCGAGCAGGCCGCAGACGAGGAACGCGGCCAGGTAGACGGCCACAAACCGGCGAGCCCAGGCGGGCACGCCCTCGCGGTCGGCAGCTCGGTCCATGGGTTGCACGCTACCGTGCCCGGCGGCAGGGCGGCCACGCACCCGAGGTGTGCCGGCCAGGTCGGCCCACCGGGGCCTGGGCTTGGCTCAGGCTGGCCCGCGGATCTCGTCCGGGCCGCGGCTGCGGCGGTGCTGGGTCCCGGGCTCTACACACTCGGGGGCGGTCTGGACTGGTCGAGCGGGTCCTCACCGCTGGCTCTGCTCGCCCTCCTCGCCGGGGTCGTAGGACCTGCCGTGGTCGGGGGGCGGGTTGAGTAGGTCGGTCGCGCCCTGGGTGGCGTCGACCTGGGCTGGGTCGATCTCCCCTTCACCCTCGTAGCCGCTGACCACCTCGGCTGGGGCGGTCGCGGGCAGGGACTCGTCGACCTTCAGGGCGTCGTGGACCTCCTGGCCGAGTGCGGTGCGCGCACGCCCGATCGCCCACTCCCTGTCCTTCTCGGAGCCGACCCTGCCCTCGACGACCGGGATGGCGTCCTCCGCCTGCTCCACGTGCAGGTCGGCCACGTCGATGGACGGCTCGCGCTCGTGCAGGGCGGCCTCGACCGCCTCCTCGGGCCCGCCCTCGGGCTGGACGGCGTGCTCGACCTGGCCGGGTTCCGGCTGGTCCTGATTGGAGCTCATCCGGTCCTCCTCCCACGAGCCGGACCCGCCGGCCATGGTGACGGACGACGGTCGCCTTGATGTCCTCGCGGCGCTGTTCGACGAGCGTGCGCAGCGATGCCATGGCCGCTCCCCGCCGGTCCTGGGCTGTCGTCATGGCTGTAGCGTACCGCGGCCGGACCCGCACCCTCCCGGCCGCCCGCGTCACTGCGAGGTGGAGAGTCACCAGCGAGCGCGTCTGAAGACCGTGACCCGAGAGTTCTGTGAACTTCGTCAACAGTCATCGACTCGTGTTAGCATCGCACCTTGTTAGCATCGCACCTTGTCCGAAGGCGAATGCCTCCCTAGCGCAGAGGAGGCGACAGCCACGAACGGGCTTGGAGGGCTGGTGCTCTGCGGGCCTCGGTGTGGGGTGTCAGCACCAGGTTCGGGACTGTGGAGGTGGCGGTGGCTGTACGTGCGGAAAGCTCGGCCGAGGTGACCGCTGCGCAGATCGCTCGCCTGGCGGGCGTGGGCCGGGCAGCGGTGTCCAACTGGCGTCGCCGCCACACCGACTTTCCGCAGCCGGTCGGCGGGACCCCGGCCAGCCCAACCTTCGCGCTGGCTGACGTCGAAGCGTGGCTGGCGGCCACTGGCAAGCTCGAGGCCATCTCGGCCGGCGACCGGCTGTGGCAGGAGCTTCGGGCGTACAGCGAGGAGTGGCGGTTGGCCGACGTGCTCGCCGACGCCGCCGCGTTCCTGTCCTTCGTGCGCCACGACGACAGCCCGTGGCGTCGGTGGGACGACCAGACCGATGCGGCAGTCGCTGAGCTCCTGCCAGGGGCGGTCGCCGGGCACGTTGCGCGGACAGGCATGCCTGGTGGACGAGTGTTCGCCGGTGGGCTGCGGCCCGAACGGGTGCCGTTCTGGCGGGCGCTCGCGGAGCTCGCAGTTGAGCAGGGCCCCGAGGCCGTGTTCGAGGACCTGCACGGTCGCTACCTCGACTCCACCTCCCGCACCATCGCCGTGACCTCACTGGAGCTCGCCGCGGTGATCGCGTCGATGATCCCCCCCATCACTGAGGGTGCGATCTTCGATCCGGCCTGCGGAACCGGAAACCTCCTGCGTGCGGTCGCGAAGAAGCTGGGTATGGGCGCGGGACGGGCAGGGCAGGAGGTTGACGCGGCACTGGTGCGCATCGCGGCGTTCCGGCTCGACTGGTCCGGCTGGAGCGGTCCTGCCACCACCCTCCGCCAGGGCGACTCGCTCCGCGACGACCAGTTCGCCCAAGGGCGAGGCCCGCAGGGTGCAGCCCTCGTACTGTGCGACCCGCCGACCGGCGTCAAGGACTGGGGGTACGACGAGCTCGGCTATGACCCGCGCTGGGAGTTCGGTCTGCCGCCGCGCTCGGAACCGGAACTGGCATGGCTCCAGCACTGCTACGCGCACCTGCGCCCGGGCGGCACCGCCATCGTGGTCTTGCCGGTGGCCGCCGCGTCCCGCCGCTCTGGCCGGCGCATCCGCGCCGAGATGCTGCGGCGCGGGGTGCTGCGAGAGGTCGTCGCCCTGCCACCGGGGCTGGCGAGCAACCATGCGCTCGGCCTGCACCTGTGGGTGCTCGCGCGCCCTCACCGTGGCGATGTCAACGAGGACGGCGAACTCGTCGACGTCGCCGAACCGGTCCGATCGGTCCGCCTGGTCGACGGCTCCGCCTTCGACCGTGGGCGGCTGCGGAACATCGAGGGGGACTGGTGGTACCAGTTCCGCGACGAGCCGGCCGTCACCGCCGAGGTGCCCGTGATCGAACTGCTGGACGACGAGGTCGACCTGACGCCGTCCCGCCACCTCCAGCGCATGGCTGAGGACGTGGCCAGCGACCACGGGCGGGCTCTGGCGGAGCTGGCTCCGCTCCTCGAAGCCCTGCCCCGGCGTCTACCCGGTCAACCGGCGCGCACGACACCGGGTCCCCGCGTGCCGATGGTGTCGATCGCCGAACTGGTCCGAGCCGGAGCCGTCCATCTCCTTCTCAACCGGGACATGCCGCATGTCGGCATGGGACTGGAGCCCGGCGATGTGCTGGTGTCCCTCTCCGATCCGACGGAGCCACCGCTGGTGGTGAGCGACCAGCGGGGCGGGCCGACCCCTGACCGGCACCTGCTGCGCTGTGATCCTGATGTGCTCGACCCGTACTTCCTTGCCGGGTTCCTGCGCAGCGAGGCCAACACGCGACGGGCGGTCACCGGCTCAGGCGTGTTCCGTTACGACGTGCGGCGCGCCCACATCCCGCGTTTGCCGCTGACCGAGCAGCGCCGGTACGGGCAGGAGTTCCGGCGGCTCACCGAGTTCGCGGACCTGCTGCAACGGGCCGCGGCGCTTGGTGACGATGTCGTACGGTTGGCCATCGACGGTCTGACCACCGGTGTCTTCATCCCGTCCAGCGATCCGCAGACGAAAGGCGATTGACGTGCCCACCCACACAGAACTGGCCAACTTCATCTGGTCGGTGACGAAAGGCGATTGACGTGCCCACCCACACAGAACTGGCCAACTTCATCTGGTCGGTGGCAGATCTGCTGCGCGGCGACTACAAGCAGTCCGAGTACGGCAAGGTGATCCTGCCGTTCACGGTGCTGCGCCGCCTCGACAGCGTGATGGCGCGGACCCGGCAGGCCGTGTGGGACAAGGCTGCAGCGATCAGAGTGGAGAACAAGGACGCGATCCTGCGCGCGGCAGCGGGGCTCCGCTTCTACAACCTGTCGCGGCAGAGCTTCGCAACGATCGGCGGTGACGCGGACAACGTCGCCACGAACCTCAACGACTACCTCAATGGGTTCTCCGCTGGCGCCCGGGAGATCCTGGAGAAGTACGAGTTCCACGCCCAGATCGCCAGGCTGGACGCGGCCGGGCTGCTCTACAAGGTCGTCCAGAAGTTCGCCGAGATCGACCTCAGCCTGCAGCGGGTCGACAACCACCAGATGGGCTACGTCTTCGAGGAGCTGATCCGGAAGTTCTCCGAGATCTCGAACGAAACCGCCGGCGAGCACTTCACCCCGCGCGAGGTCATCGAGCTGATGGTGAACCTGCTGCTCGCGCCCGACGCTGACACGCTCAACCAGCCCGGGAAGGTGGTCAACATCCTCGACCCCGCCTGCGGCACCGGCGGCATGCTCTCCGCCGCCGAGGAGCACATCAGCTCGCTCAACCCCCACGCGACCGTGGAGCTGTTCGGGCAGGAGCTCAACGCCGAGTCGTACGCCATCTGCCGCTCCGACATGATGATCAAGGGCCAGGACCCGAGCAACATCGTCTTCGGCAACTCCTTCAGCGCCGACGGGCACCGTGGCCGCAGCTTCGACTACATGCTCGCCAACCCGCCGTTCGGCGTGGAGTGGAAGAAGGTGCAGGACCGGGTCGAAGCCGAGCATGAGGCGCTCGGCCATGCCGGCCGGTTCGGCGCGGGCCTGCCGCGCATCAACGACGGCTCGTTCCTGTTCCTCCAGCACATGATCTCCAAGATGAAGCCGGTGGAGAGTGACGGCTCGGGCGGGACCCGGCTGGCGATCGTCTTCAACGGCTCCCCGCTCTTCACCGGAGGTGCCGGGTCCGGCGAGTCGGAGATCCGCAGGTGGATCCTTGAGAACGACTGGCTGGAGGCGATCGTCGCCCTGCCGGACCAGCTCTTCTACAACACCGGCATCTCCACCTACTTCTGGATCGTCACCAACCGCAAGGACGCCGCCCACCGGGGCAGGGTGGTGCTGCTGGACGCTCGCGAGTACTGGGCGAAGATGCGCAAATCCTTGGGCGAGAAGCGCAAGCTCATCACCAAGGACCAGATCCGCCAGATCACCGAGCTGTACGGGGCCGCGCTGGCCGCCGCGGCGGGCCCGGACCATCCCTGGCACGCCAAGGTGAAGGTCTTCGCCAACGAGGAGTTCGGCTACCAGCGGATCACGGTTGACCGGCCGCTGCGCCAGCGCTTCGAGGTCACCGAGGAAACCCTGGTGGCGCTGGCCGAGGCGAAGCCATTGGCCAGGTACGCAGACCGCGACGCGCTGGTCGACGCGTTCAAGCCGCTGCTCGGCACCGTGTGGCGGACGAAGAAGGACGCCAAGACCGCGCTGCTGGGCGCCGCAGCCGAAGCAGGGGTGCCGTGGCCGGTCGCGACGGTCGAGAAGTCGACCTGGGCAGCGGTCGCGGTGAGCGACCCCGAGGGCGAGCTGCAGACAAAGAACGGCGCGCCGCTACCCGACCCCGACCTGCGCGACTACGAGAACGTGCCGCTCACCGAGGACATCGACGAGTACTTCGCCCGCGAAGTCCTGCCCCACGTCCCGGACGCCTGGATTACCAAGATCAAGGACCCGAAGACGGGTACGACCGTCCGGGCGAAGATCGGATACGAGATCCCCTTCACCCGCCACTTCTACGTCTACAAGCCGCCGAGGCCGCTCGCTGAGATCGACGCTGAACTTCGGGAGCTTGAGGCCCAGATCCAGGCACTCCTCACGGAGGTGACGAGGTGAACGCCGCTCCTAGCCTGGACACTGCTTCCTCTCCTGTTGGGTGGCGCAGCCTGCGGCTAAAGGATCTCTTCAGGGATGCGCGAAACGGCACGTGGGGAGACGAGCCACATGAAGACGGTTCAGACGTATTTTGTGTTCGGGGTGCTGACTTTGACCGCGCGGCACTGCGCGTCGATCCCCGAAAACTCCCGCTACGGCATGTGGACGGGTGGGTCAAAGCACAACACATGCTTCGCAGGGGCGATCTAGTGCTGGAGAAGTCCGGCGGAGGCGAGGATCAACCAGTCGGCAGTGCAGTGCTTTTCGATCTAGAGACTACGGCGGTATGCTCAAACTTCAATGCGCGACTACGTGTCAGTTCAGGCGTCGAGCCTCGATACGCTAACTTCGCGATCGCCACTCTATATTATTTGGGCATTACCAGACGCTCAATTAAGCAGACAACTGGCATTCAGAACCTCGATACCATGGCCTTTATGGCAGAACCGTGGGCACTCCCACCTCTGGATGAACAGCGTCATATCGCCGACTTCCTCGACGCCGAGACCGAGCGAATTGATCGTTTGGTAGCGATGCAAACCAGGACTCTAGACCTCTTACGGGAGCGGCGTCAGGCTGGTGTTCACGCAGAAGTCACGGGCGGCTGGTATCAGGATCGTTGTGAATCGGGCCTCGCTTGGGTAGAGACTCTTCCTTCTCATTGGCAGATAGGAAAGCTAGGGCTTTTGGCCCGCATGGGAAGTGGCCACACTCCGAGCCGATCTCATCCAGATTGGTGGGTGGACTGCACGATTCCGTGGATTACCACCGGAGAGGTCAGCCAGGTTCGTGATGATCGCCGGGAGGTGATCTTCGAGACTCGTGAGCGGATCAGCGAGGTTGGCTTGGCCAATAGTGCTGCTGAGCTCCACCCGAAGGGAACGGTCGTACTGTGCCGCACGGCATCGGCTGGATACTCGGGTGTCATGGGCCACGACATGGCAACGAGTCAGGACTTTGTGACCTGGACATGCGGTCTTCAGCTTGATCCAAACTATCTGCTTTGGTGCATGCGGGCGATGCGCCCGGACCTTCTCGGTCGATTGGCTATGGGGTCCACGCACAAGACGATCTACGTTCCTGATCTACAAATGCTGCGCGTGCCTCTACCGGAGCTTGGTGAGCAGCGACAGATCGTGGCGAGGATCAGAGAGATGAACGCGCGCATCGATGGTCTTGCTGACGCGATAAACACGCAACTCGCTCTGCTTGCGGAGCGGAGGCAGGCGTTGATCACGGCGGCGGTGACGGGGCAGATGGACGTGACGACGGCTCGGTCGGGAGTGTCGCTGTGACCGAGCATCAAGGGGTCACTCCAAAGACGAGCACGAGTTCCATTCCGACACAGGTCCGTCACGTCCGGGAGGCGCTGAGGCGTGAATTCGATGGCCTAATTGATCTCAGTGACTTCAAGAATCGGCAACCGAGCGAATGTGATCAGGCATTTTTGTCGAGATCCCTAGCGGCGTTGATGGTTCGTAGTCGAACCAGCTGGAAAAGTACAGCCGCTGCTACCACGGTCATCGACGGACGCGACGATCATGGGATCGACGCAGTGGCAATCACAGAGGGCATCCCGCGTCTTTGGTTGGTCCAGGCCAAGTGGAGCGACCAGGGCAGGGCAGGCTTCTCGGTCGCGGACACTCTTAAGTTGATTGAAGGTCTTCGGTTGATCGATCAGCGCGAGTTTGTCCGGTTCAACAGCCGGTTCCAGCGCTTCGCTGAGCAGATCAATTCAGTAATGCAAGACCCGCAGGTCAAAATCACGTTGGTGGTTGCGCTGATGGGTACCCAAGGACTTTCGGCCGATGTTGAACAGTGTTTAAGGGATGCTCAAGTTGAGTTCAATGGCTACGGCCCAATACTCGAGTACGAAGTCTGTTGCGCAGGCGATATCTGGAAGATCGTCAGAGACGATGTCGCCGAGCCCTCGATCGGTCTGGTTGCGAAGATGGAGAAGTGGATCCATCTAACCGAACCGTTCGAAGCTTACTATGGGACGGTGCCAGTCGGCGAGGTCGCGCAATGGTATGCGGATCATGGGGATCGGCTGTTCGCGCGCAACATCCGCAAGTCATTAGGGTTGACTCAGGTCAATCTTAGTCTTGTGGAGACACTCACGCAGAATGCCCAAAGCTTCTGGTATTTCAACAACGGTATTACTGTGCTATGCGACGCGATCGAGCCAGTTTACTGGAGTCGAACATCCAGGCATGGGCCGGTTGAGCTTCGCCTTCAAGGCGCCACTGTAGTTAACGGCGCGCAGACCGTTGCGGCGACGCATGAGGCGATGCAGGCGGACACCGAGGCCTTTGGAAACGGTTATGTGGGAGTTCGGGTCATCTCGATAGCCGGATGCCCTGATGATTTTGCTACTGAAGTTACGAAGGCGACAAATACGCAGAACCGGGTAGAGGCTCGCGATTTCGTAGCGCTCGATCCAGTACAGTCTCAAATCAGGGAAGACTTCGCGCTCTCCTTGCAAAAGACGTACGTCGTCAAGCGGGGAGAAATGGACCCATCACCGGAAGCGGGCTGCTCGGTCGTGCATGCAGCCACCTCGCTCGCATGCGCTCACCGCAATGCAGAGCTTGCAGTGCGAGCAAAGCGAGACCCGGATTTGCTTTGGGAATCCGGGAGCAAGGGCGCCTATCGGCTCCTGTTCGAGAAACCCCCGAGTGCGTACCGGATCTGGCGATCGGTGCTCCTGCTGCGTGGGGTGGGAGCAACCCTCCATGACGATCAGGGCACTCGGGAAGGTCGGGCGGCCGCGATTGCGCAGCATGGCGACCTGCTGATCGTGCATCTCGTCTTCCAACACGCCGGTCTGTTCGGCATTGACGATCCTGACTATGAGTGGGAGGAGGTCTTGGAGCGAGTGCCGGACCTGACCGCCGAGGTGCTCGCGTGGTTGATCCACCACGTGGATCATGAGTTCGGCTCAACCTCGTTCATCAGCAGCACCTTCGGAAACCCTGAGCGTTGCCGGACCCTTGTCGAACGGGTCTTATCAGACCTCAGGGAAGGACGTGTCGTCCCTGAACTACCGGCGGCATACCGGCCCGCCGTCCCGGTGAAGCGCAGGCGCAGCCCAAACGCGGTGGCGATCCTGGTGGACTCGGCACGGATTCTCGATGGGACCATGCTCACGTTCGCGATCGGGACCGATCGCGAACGGGAAGCTCTCGCCGCTTGGCTGGCCGACGATCCGCGCAGGGCGCAGGCCACCTGGGTGAACGAGCGGTCCGAGCCTCTCCTTTGGTCGGCCGACGGTAGGCGATACTCGCCGACTGGGCTCGTGGTTCACATGTGGAAACTGGCCGAATGGGAGGCGGCGCCAGTTGCGGTCCAAGGGACTGCAAGGTGGTCTGTGCCCGGTGAGGGATCGTTGGTGGACCTTGCCTACTCGGTGCTCAACGAGAATGACCTACAGCAGAGGTGAGTTTTGCGGGGCTGGAACGATGCGGCCACAGCCGAACTCAAGTCAATATCGATGTCGGAGTGACGACGGCGAGGAAGGGGGAACCGCATGAGGGGTAGGCCGATCCCTTGGATCAACCGGGTGCGGGTGGTCAACTACAAGAGCATCGCTGCGTGCGACGTGCAGCTCGGACCGCTTACCGTGTTGGTCGGGCCGAACGGGGTGGGCAAGAGCAACTTCCTCGACGCACTCGGCCTTGTCGCCGACGCTGTCATGACCACGCCGTACCAGGCGATCGACGCCCGCGGCGGACTCCCAGAGATCCTGCGGCGGGTGCCCGAGCCGACGGGCTCGTTCAGTATCACGCTTGACGTCACCGTGCCATGGGGACCTACGCCGGAGCAGTGGGCGCACGGCGAGTACGGCTTCGAGATCGCCCTGCGCCAACGCCGTGGCCAGCGGCCCTTTGAGGTTG
>WNFV01000167.1_pt1 | contig 186270 bp, 167 predicted proteins | sample 5400101 | NCBI WGS metagenome assembly WNFV01 (sample SAMN13153361, study PRJNA577476) | soil metagenome | isolation source: 115 cm soil or saprolite under grassland replicate 1 | place: USA:California | collected 2016-06-15 | reverse complement strand
ATTCTCGAGACCGGAATCACCGTGAAGCTCTATCCGTCGTGCGCCGCCACGCATCCGATGCTGGATGCGCTGCTGGACCTGAAGCGCCGCGAACGATTCAGCGCCGACGAAGTGAGCGAGATCCAGATTGGCGTCGACGCCATCACGCCGACCGTTCTGATCCACGATCGACCCGCAACCGGGCTGCAGGCGAAGTTCAGCATGCCGTTTTGCGCGGCCGCCGCCATCGTGTACGGACGCGTCGGCATCGACACATTCGACGAGCGGCAGCTCCAGGATCCGTCGATGACTGCCGTGCGCGATCGAGTGGCGATGCAGGTCGACCCCACGCTCGATGCATCGGCGCCACCACTGACGCAGGCGCGCGTGGCCGTCAGGCTCCGCGACGGACGGGTACTGAGCGCCTCTGCCAACGGGGCGCGCGGTTATCCCGAGCGTCCGGCGAGCGACGACGAGCTTGGGACGAAGTTCTTGTCGTGCGCCGCCCGCGTGATGCCGGAGGCGCGAGCAATGGAGTCGCTGGCGATCATGCGCGACATCGAGAACGTTTCAGACGTTGGCGCGGTCACCGCGCTGCTTCAAACGCAGGGCTAGAGCCCTGCGCCACACTCGATGAGCCGTCAGACGTCGTAGCGCAGCCTTTCAGGGCTGCGATCTCGCCGGGACGTGACCGCGTTTCCACACCATGAACGTGCGCTTGAACTCGATCACCGGCGTGCCGTCCTGGTTCACGCCGGTTGTCTGCACGCGCACGATGCCGACCGTTGGTCTCGACTTCGATTCTCGAGTCTCGAGCACTTTGCTGCGCGCATAGATGGTGTCACCTTCGAACACCGGGTGCGGCAGACGCACTTCGTCCCATCCCAGATTCGCCACCGCGTTCTGTGTGAGGTCGGTGACCGATTGGCCGGTGACGAGCGACAGCGTGAAACACGAGTTCATCAGCGGTTTTCCGAATTCGGTCCTGGCGGCGTACACCGCGTCGAAATGGATCGGGTTCGTGTTCATCGTCAAACACGTGAACCAGACGTTGTCAGCGGCCAGGAGCGTGCGACCGAGCGGATGCTCGTAGACATCTCCGACGGCGAAATCCTCGAACACGCGTCCTGTCCATCCTTGTTTGGTCGCCATCAGATCGTGCCTTTCTTGCGCCAGTCGGCGATTGTGTCGCCGGCGATGCCCAGCTCCGTGAGAATCGCGTCAGTCTGTTGACCGAGCGCGGGAATGTCGCCCATCCGCGCCTCGACTCCCGTCATGCGCACGGGCGGCACCAGCGCGCGCAGCGGCCCGACCGGCGATCCGACGTCGCGCCAGCAGTCGCGGCCGGCAAGCTGCGGATGCACGAGAAAGTCGGCGACGGAATTCATGCGCGCGTTGGCAATCCGCGCGCGCTCCAGGCGCCCGACAATTGCCTCTGTCGACAACATCGCGAACACGGTTTCGATTGCGGCCTGCAGCGCTGGCCGGTTCTTCACGCGCAGCGAATTGGTGCTGAACCGCTCGTCGTCGGCGAGCTCTGGCCGCGACAAAACCTCCGCACAGAAACGGGTCCACTCCCGGGCGTTCTGGATGCCGAGATACACCTGGCCGCCGTCGCCTGCGCGGAAGGGACCGTAGGGCGCGATGGATGCGTGATTGGCGCCGCTTCGGGGCGGCGGCGATCCACCGTAGGCCGTGTAGTACGCCGCAAACCCCATCCACTCGGCGAGCGCGTCGAACAGCGAGACCTCGATCGTCGTGCCTTCTCCGCTGGTCGCGCGCGCGAGCAGCGCGGTCAGGATCCCGGTGTAGGCGTACATTCCCGCCGCGATGTCCGCGACCGAGATACCGGCTTTCGCGGGTGCGTCGTCGGTGCCCGTGATTGAGAGCAGGCCGACCTCGCTCTGGACGAGCAGGTCGTAGGCTTTTTTGTCTTTGTACGGTCCGTCCGATCCGTATCCGGACACGTTGCAGACAATCAGTCGAGGGTGTGTCGCGCGCAGATCGGTTCCGGCGCTGCCGAGACGATCCGCGGCGCCCGGGGCGAGATTCTGGATGAACACGTCGGCGCGTTCCAGCAGCCTCGCGAGCACCGCCGCGCTCTCCGGTTGCTTGAGGTCGAGCGTCAGCGATTCCTTCGAGCGGTTCAACCAGACGAAGTAGCTCGACAGGCCATGGACCGTCGTGTCGTATCCGCGCGCAAAGTCGCCGCCGTCAGGCCGCTCGATCTTGATCACGCGCGCGCCGAGGTCGGCGAGTTGCCGCGTCGCGAACGGCGCGGCGACCGCCTGCTCGATGGCAACGACGGTGAGGCCTTTCAGAGGAAGCATACGTGACGCTTGGCTAACCGCCTCCGCCAAGGCTACGGCGGTCCGCCGAAGCATTTGCGAAGGCGGAAGCCTGCGCGCTACGACCGACCGCTCGTGTGCGCTCGGAGGGCGAAGGCTTCAGCCGAGCCATTCAATACGATCGCGGTAAACCGAGCACGTGCTCGGCGACGTAGGCCAGGATCAGGTTCGTCGAAATCGGAGCGACTTGATAGAGCCGCGTCTCCCGGAATTTCCGCTCGATGTCGTACTCCTCCGCAAACCCGAAGCCGCCGTGCGTCTGAACGGCGACGTTCGCCGCTTCCCATGACGCGTCGGCGGCCAGCAGCTTGGCCATGTTCGCCTCGGCGCCGCACGCTTCGCCGCGGTCGAACAGATCCGCCGCCCGGAACCGCATCAGATCCGCCGATTCGACGTTGACGAACGCGCGCGCGATTGGAAACTGCACACCCTGGTTCTGGCCGATCGGCCGGTTGAAGACGACGCGCTCCCGCGCGTAGCGGGTTGCGCGGTCCACGAACCAGCGGCCGTCCCCGATGCATTCCGCGGCAATGAGAATCCGCTCGGCGTTCAGGCCGTCGATGAGGTACCGGAAGCCCTTGCCCGCCTCGCCGACGAGTGTCTCGACGGGCACCTCGAGATCGTCGAAGAACAGCTCGGTCGTCGCGTGGTTCATCATCGTTCGGATAGGCCGGATCGTGAGACCGCGGCCGAGTGCGGCACGGAGATCGATCAACAGGATCGACAGGCCGTCGGTGCGTTTCGTTACCTGGTCGATCGGCGTGGTGCGCGCGACGAGCAGGAGCAGATCCGAATGTTCGGCGCGCGAGATCCACACCTTCTGCCCGCGAATCACGTAGCGGTCACCCTTGCGGATCGCGGTCGTTTTGAGTTGCGTCGTGTCGGATCCCGTCGTTGGCTCGGTTACGCCGAACGCCTGCAGCCGCAGAACGCCGCTCGCGATCTTCGGCAGAAACGCCTGTTTCTGTGCCGCCGATCCATGGCGCAGCAGCGTGCCCATCGTGTACATCTGCGCGTGACACGCGCCTGCGTTGCCGCCACTCCGGTTGATCTCCTCGAGAATGATGGACGCTTCGGTGATGCCAAGGCCGGAGCCGCCATATTGCTCGGGAATCAGCGCGGCGAGGTATCCGGCGTCTGTGAGCGCCTTGACGAACGCATCAGGATACGCACGCGCTGCGTCGAGCTCGCGCCAGTAGGTGTCGGGAAACCCCTTGCACAGATCGCGGACCGCATTCCGCAAATCCTGATGAAGCTCGGCGGCCGGCACTCGGTCATGATACTCGCGCTGACGACTGAGCGCAGAGCTTGCGGCGCACGCAGCGCAGTATGATCTCTGCGGACTCAGCGGTCGCTGCGTTCCCTTCTTATATGGCGTCGATCGCGGATCTCATCGTGCGCCGTCTGCGCGAGGCCGGCGTCGCCGCCGTCTTCGGGATGCCCGGCGGCGGCAGCAACCTCGATCTGATCGATGCCGCGGGCCGCGCGGGCCTGCGGTTCGTGCTGACGGCAACGGAGACCGCCGGCGCGCTCGCCGCGATGGCACAGGCGGAAATCTCAGGCCTCCCGGGCGCCTGCTTGACGACGCTCGGGCCTGGCGTCGCGTCGGTCGTCAACGGCGTCGCGTGCGCACGCCTCGATCGCGCGCCCCTCGTCGTTTTCACGGACAGCCATCCGGCCTCGGCTGCCGGCGCGTTCGAACACCAGCGGTTGAATCACGGCGCGCTGCTCGCACCAGTCACGAAATGGTCGGCAACGATTACACCTGAGACCGCGGACGCCGTCATGCAGCAGGCGATCGCCTGCACGATGGCGCCGCCGCCAGGTCCGGTGCACATCGAATGCCCGGCCGATTCGCTGTCGGTGGCCAGTGGCCGGTGGCCAGTGGTCAGCGAAATGCCCGCCGAGGCAACAGCTGCAAACCAGCTGGCCACCGATCCCTGGCCATTGATCACTTCGCTGCTGACCCGCGCGACGCGGCCACTGCTTCTCGTCGGCCTCAACGCTCGTCGGCCGCTCGACGCCGTGGCGATTCGCTCACTGTGCGCAAGCCACGGCGTGCCGGCGATGGTCACCTACAAGGCCAAAGGCGTCGTTCCCGACCACGATCCCCACTTTGCTGGAGTGTTTACAAACGGTGCGATCGAGCAGGGCGTTGTTGGCGAAGCCGATCTTCTGATTGGAGTTGGCCTCGATCCCGTCGAATTGATTCCGCGGCCGTGGACGTACGGTCAGCCGATCATCAACTGCGGTCCGTGGCCGGCCGAGAACCAACACGTACCGTTCGCTGCGCAGCTCGTGACGGACGTGCCGTCGGCCGTCCATCGGCTCGGCGACCTCCTGCCGTGCGCCGCCTGGGACCTCGACCGCGTCCGTCGCGAAGTCGTCGCCCAGCGCCAACGCCTCTGTCCGGCGACCGATCGGCTCGCTGCACATCGGGTCGTGCACCTGACCGCCGATGCGGCCGCCACGACCGCGCGCCTCACGGTCGACGCCGGGGCGCACATGTTGCCGGCGACGGCGCTCTGGCCAGTCTCCGAGCCGAATGGTCTGCTGATCTCGAATGGCCTGTCGACGATGGGATTTGCACTGCCTGCGGCGATTGGCGCGGCGCTGCTCGATCGCGACGATCCGGTGATTGCGATGACGGGCGACGGCGGGCTGCTGATGTGCGCGGGCGAGCTGCTGACGGCGGTCCGCGAACGACTTCGCATCGTCACGATCGTGTTCAGCGACGGATCGTTGAGCCTGATTGACATCAAGCAGCGTCAACGCGCGTACGCACCGGCCGGCGTGTCGCTGGGCGACATTGCGTGGTGCGCGCTGGCGGAGAGTCTCGGCGTCGCAGGACACGTTGCGACGACGGAAGGCGAGCTCGAACGGGCTCTGGCGCGGGCGCTCGACCATCGCGGTCCGAGCCTGATTGAGGCGCGCATCGATCCGGGTACGTACGACGAGACGCTGCGCGCTGTTCGCGGATCGTAGGTCTGTTGTGTTCAGGAGGATGACATGTTCGTACGAGGTGTTCTGCTCACGGTGGTGCCATGGGGTGTCTTCGTCGGCGTTCTGGCGGCGCAATCGCGGCCGGCGCGATTGCTGGTGTTGAACAAAGAGGAAGCCACGCTGGCAACCGTCGATCCCGCGTCGGGCCAGGTGCTCGGTCGCGTGGCGACCGGCGCGGGACCGCACGAAGTGGTGGTGTCCAGCGACGGCCGGTACGCGTTCGCCAGCAACTACGGCACGGGGCCGGCTCCCGGGCGTACGATTTCCATGATTGACCTCGCGGCTCAGAAGGAGCTGCGGCGGATTGACGTCGCGCCGCTCAGTCGTCCCCACGGCCTCGCGTTTGCGGGCGGCAAGCTGTACTTCACCGCCGAAGCGAATCGGAAGATCGCGCGCTACGATCCGTCGGCCGACAAAATCGATTGGGAGTTCGAAACGGCGCTCAACGGGACGCACATGGTGCTGCCGACGAAGGATCTCCGCACGATCTTCACCTCGAACATCGGCTCGGACAGCGTCTCCGCGATTGAGCAGAGTGCGGACGGCCGGTGGACGCAGACGGTGATTGCCGTCGGCAAGGGACCTGAAGGCATCGAGTTGTCGCCGAACGGCAAGGAGATCTGGAGCGCCCATTCGCGCGACGGCGGCGTGTCGATCATCGACGTTGCGACGAAGAAGGTCGTGCAGACGATCACCATCGGCACGCGGCGATCGAATCGGATCAAGCTGACACCGGACGGAAAGGTCGCGCTTGTCTCGGATCTCGAAGCGGGCGATCTCATCGTCCTGGATGCGATCGCGCGAAAGGAAATCAAGCGCATTCCACTGGGCAAGCAGCCTGAAGGCATTCTCGTCACGCCGGACGGGTCGCGCGTGTTCGTCGCGGTCAATGGCGACAACAACGTCGCGGTGATTGACCCGAAGACCTGGACCGTCGCGGCGCGCATTTCCGCCGGCGCGGGCCCGGACGGGATGGCATGGGTGCCGTGACGGTCGCCTGAAGACGTCGCGCGCCAGCGCGGGATCGCGGCGTCTGCCTACCCGTTCGGGTGATGCCGTGCGGCGTCGTCGTTCCTACGATCGAGATGTGAGCACGCAACCGGAACGGGCGACGAGCGACGTCGAGCTCCTCGACGCGTACTCACAGGCGGTCACGCAGGCCGTGGAGCTGGTCGGGCCGGCAGTCGTGAAGATCGACGTCGACGGGGGCGGCGGATCCGGCGTCATCTTCACGCCGGACGGTCTCGTTCTCACCAACAGCCACGTCGTGCATCGAACGCCGCGGACCGTCGTCACGCTGCCGGATGGCCGTTCGTGCCGCGGCGACGTGGTCGGCGACGATCCAGGGACGGATCTCGCGGTCCTGCGGCTCACGGTCGCTGCCGGCGAATCGGTGCCGTGGGCGAGCCTCGGCGATTCGCGCGGGCTGCGCGTCGGCCAGATCGCGATAGCGATTGGCAACCCATTCGGCTTCCACCACTCGGTCACCGCCGGCGTCGTGAGCGCGCTCGGCCGGTCGCTCCGCGCGCAATCCGGGCGGCTCGTGGACGACATCATTCAGACGGATGCCGCGCTCAATCCGGGCAACTCCGGCGGGCCGCTCGTGACGGCCCGCGGCGCCGTGATCGGCATCAATACGGCGATGATTCTGCACGCGCAGGGGCTGTGCTTCGCGATTGCGAGCAACACGGCCAGGTTCGTTGCGGCGCATCTCATCCGCGACGGCCGGGTTCGCCGCAGCTACATCGGCGTCGCGGGGCAGAGCGTACCGATTCCGCGGGCCATCGCGCGCGCCAACCAACTGGCGGTTTCGTCCGGCGTGTTCGTCACGTCGATCGAAGCAGACAGTCCCGCCGCGACCGCCGGCCTTCGGGATGGCGACGTCGTCTTCGCCTTCGCCGGCGAGGCGATCACCGGCGTGGACGATCTGCACAAGCTGCTCACCGACGTTCGCATCGGCCTGCCCGCCGCGCTGACGATCCTGCGAGGAGGACAGCGGCGCCAGTTGACGATCGTGCCCGCTGAATCACGGCAGAGTTAAAAGCACCGCACCTCTGCACCTCTGCACGGTGCACCGAGCACCGAGCACCGAGCACCGTGCACCGTGCCCTACAACATGATCAACCCCCGCCGCACCGCGCGCCGTACGGCGTCCGTGCGGTTGCGAGCGCCGAGCTTCCCGGCAATCGACGCGACGTGGAACTTGACTGTCTGATCGCTGATGCCGAGCCGTCCGGCGATTGCCTTGTTGGTAAGCCCTTCGGCGAGCAATTCCAACACCTGAATCTCTCGCGCGGTCAGCGCCTCATCGATCGCCTCGTCTTCGCCGGCGAGCATCGACCGGTCCGCGCCGAGGCCTTGTCCATCGGTACGCTCGAGGACGTTCGCGATGCGAGCTCCGCGTCGATTGACGATGACGATCGCATCCGCATCCGTATCGGCCGCATCAGCGGCTGCCACCGACTCGAATTCCCCGACAATCTCCAGCGACCCATCGATCTGGGAACGGAGACGCGCTCGGTCCGACGGTCGACCGACAAGCAGCACGCGCATCAGGCTGGGCAGTCTCCAGTCGCCAGTCGGCAGTCGGCAGTCATGAGTCGTCAGTCGCCAGTCACGAGTCGTCAGTCACGAGTCACAGTCCATGAGTCGGCAGTCATGAATGGGCTGTCGTCAGTTCAGGACGTCGGACGTTCGCCTACGGTTACCGACAACGACACCGCGTTTCCGCCCCGCAGCACGTGAAGCGTCACCTGCCGGCCGACGCGATCGCCCACGAGCAGCTCGAGCAGGTCTTCGGGCGATTCGACGACGTGACCGTCGAACTCGAGCAGGACGTCGCCAACCAGGACGCCGGCGGCCGAGGCGGGGCTGCCGCTCGTGACGCCGACGACGAGCATCGCCTCGTCACGCCCGTCTCCGCTTCGTTGGTTCTCGGGCAGCGAGACCGGTTGGCCGGCGATGCCGAGGAACCCACGCTTCAGGCTCCCGTGTTCCAGCACAGTGGCGGCGGTCTTCCATGCAATCGATGACGGAATGACGACGCCGAGCCCGCGAATCGCGGCGGCCGTTGCGATGCCGACGAGCGCTCCGGATGTGTCGAGAAGGGCGCCTCCCGCGAAACCGTCATGCATGGGCGCGGTCGTGCGGATCACCTGATCGATCGCGCGGCGCCGACCGGTCGGCAGCGGACCGCCGATCACCGAGACGATGCCCGCGCTTGCCGTGACGGCGTTGCTCCACGACCGGGCGACCGCGAGCGCGAGGTGACCGACCCGGGTGGCGGCCGTTGACGGCGCGATCGGTGCCGTGCCGAGGTCCGGCACGCGCAATACCGCCAGACTCGTGGCCGGGTCCCAGCCCGCGAGCTCGGCGTCGAAGGTCTGGCCGTCGTGGCGGCGTACGTGCAGCCCGTCTTCACGTCCCAGCGCGCGGACGGTTGTCAGCACCACGTTGTCAGCGTACACGAGTCCGCTCGCAGGCCGCCGGCGGCCTTGGACCTGCACGACGGACGGCGCCGCGGATGAGAACGTTGTCAGCAAATCAGTTGTCATGACGTCATGGTGTCAGACGCGCGAGGGGCGCGGATCACCCGAACGGGTTGGCACCCTGGGCGTGCCCCACAGGCGTCGGCCGCGTATGATACGCAACGATCGGAGGACTTCATGCGTCGAATGGCCGCGCTCATTCTGCTTGCCATCGTCACCGCGCCGGCCGGCGCGCAGCGGCCCGCGATTTCGAGCAAACCGGATACGCCCTTCAAGCTCGCCACGTTCGAAGCGGCGGGGAAGGTCCGGGTCGGGCTCGTGCTCGACGCTCGCGTGCTCGATATCGACGGTGCGAATGCCGCATTGGTGCGCGACGAGCATCTGGCCGCGGTGCGCGTGCCGAACGAAATGCGGGCCCTCATCGAGGCCTACGGCAGCGTGTCACCTCGGCTCTATCAAATCGCCAACTACTTCAAGAACGCGAAGCTCGACGGCGCACCGTTCGTGTTCGACGTCGCGAAAGTGTCGATCAAAGCGCCGATCAAGTATCCGTACAACCTGCTCGCCGCCGCGGCGAACTACCGATCGCACGCCGGCGAGATGTTCGCGCGCGGCAGCGCGCAGGCGCAGGCGGCGAACAGCGCGGATCCGGACAAGACCGATCCGGTCATGTTCGCCAAGTCGCCGCGTTCCTGCATCATCGATCCGGGCGAGCCCTACCTGATGCCGCCGGGACGCAATATCGACTGGGAAGGGGAGCTCGCAATCATCATCGGGAAGGCCGCGCTGAACGTTCCAGAGGCGAAAGCGCACGACTACGTGTTCGGCTACAGCATCATGTACGACATCAGCGATCGCGGCGGCACGGGACGGCCGCTGACGGCGATGTTCCAGGGGCCGAACTGGTTCAGCGGCAAGAGCCGCGACCGCGGCGCGCCGTTCGGGCCGTTCATCGTGCCGAAAGAGTTCCTGCCCAATCACGCGAACCTGCGCATTCTGACGAAGGTGAACGGCGCCGTGAAGCAGGACGGCAATACGCGCGACCTGATCTGGGACGAAGCACACCTGGTGCGCTACCTGACGTCGATCCTCACGCTCTATCCCGGCGACGTGATCTCGAGCGGCACGCCGGACGGCGTCGGCGCCGGACGTCAACCGCCAGAATTCCTCAAGCCGGGCGACGTCGTCACGATCGAGATTGAAGGAATCGGAACGTTGACGACGCCGATGCGCGCGGCGTCACCGGCCGGCACGCAATGAATCGGGCGGTCGTCGCGGTCGCCGCGCTGATGGCATGCATCGCGGCGCAGGCGCCGCCAGCCCCCGACACGATTCTCGTCAACGGACACGTCATCACGGTCGACGCGACGTTTTCCATCGTCGAGGCGCTCGCCATCGCCGATGGCCGGTTTGCGGCCGTCGGATCGACCGCCGCCATGCGGAAGATGGCAGGCCCCGGCACTTCAGTGATCGATCTCCACGGCCGCACGGTGATCCCCGGTCTCGCCGATGGCCATCTTCACGACGCCGGTGGCGGGCCCGGCGTCGATCTCTCGCGCGCGAGATCGCTGTCCGACGTGCTTGCAGCGGTTCGCTCGCGCGTCGCGAGCAGCCGACCGGGCGACATCATCGTGAGCAACAGCGATTGGCACGAAGCGCAGCTCCGCGAGCATCGCCTGCCTCTCCGGAAGGATCTCGACGCAGTGTCGCCGGCACATCCGGTCGTGCTCGTCCGCGGCGGCCACGAGTACATCCTCAACTCCGCCTCGCTGAAGAAGTGGAACATCACGAAAGACACACCGCAAGTGCCCGGCGGCCGCATTACGCGCGATGCCGACGGCGAGTTGAACGGCGAATTGATCGACCGCGCCAAATCGCTCGTCCAGCTTCCGCCCGGCCCGAAGCTCACCATCGACTCGCTGGCCGAGCAGCATCGGAAGCTGAACGCAGTGGGTTTGACGAGCATTCGCTATCCGGGCGCCTCGATCGAGCAGTACCGCTTGCTTCAGGAGATGGAGCGCCGCAAGGTGTTGACCGTCCGCTCCAGCCAGCTGATGCGCGTCGGCGCCGACGATGCCGCGAAGTTGCGCGCAGCGGTCGCGGCGCTCAACGTCAAGCCGGACGAAGGCGACGAGTGGGTCCGCGTCGGTGGTATGAAGCTCGGAGTCGATGGCGGATTCGAAGGCGGGTGGATGCGCGAGCCGTACGCCGAGCCGTGGGGCGAACGCGGCACGTTCCGCGGCGTGAATACCATGAGACAGGCGCCGTACACGGACGTCGTCAGGGAGCTGAATCGGCTCGGATGGCGCGTGGCGACTCATGCGGTTGGCGATGCCGCCATCGACGAGGTGCTCGCCGCGTACGAGGCCGCCAACGCCGAACGATCCATTGGCGGACGGCGCTGGACGATCGAACACGGCTTCATCCCGCAGGCGGATCAGTTCCCGCGCATGAAGGCGCTGGACCTCGTGATCTCGGCGCAGGACCACCTGTATCTTGCCGGGCCGAGCCTCGTGAGCTACTGGGGGCCGAAGCGCGCCGCATGGACCACACCGATGCGCGCGTATCTCGATCGCGGATTCATCGTCGCGGGTGGCACCGATTCAGCCGTCGTCCCATATCCGCCGTTGTGGGCCATCTATCACTTCGTGACCCGCCAGACGATCAGCGGCGGCGTTCTCGGAGCCGATCAGAAGATCTCCAGGAGAGAGGCCCTGCAGGTCGCGACGATCAACAACGCGTATCTCACGTTCGAAGAGCACCTCAAGGGCTCGATCGAACCGGGCAAGCTTGCGGATCTGGTCGTGTTGCCGGAAGACATTCTGGCCTGCCCCGAGACGCACATCGAGCAGATGCACGTGATGATGACGATGGTCGGCGGGAAAGTCGTCTATGGCCGCCCGCCCTCATAGACATCGGATTTTCAGCGCCGGGAGGATTCGGTTCGCGTAAGCCCTTACGTTCCGGGTAACGTCGGATCGGCCGTTCGTCTTACGGTGTCAGTGGTTTGCAAGCTGGTCCCGACCTTGCTCAAGGAGGCGTAATGTGACGCGACGGTCTTCTGCTGCGACGACGGTTCTTCTGCTGCTCGGGCTCATCGCGTTCGGCGCGCTGCCGGCCCGCGCGCAATCCTCGACGCCGGTCCGGGATCCGCAGCCACCGGTGATTGTGACGGCCGCGACGCCAATGCCCGACGATGACGCGCGTCTGGATCCGTTGGAACCGGACTTTGTCCTCGTGAATCTGCCGACGACGCTGCGGCTGCCGGTGCGCGCAGGGAACTTCCACCTGACGCATCGATTCAACGAAAACCTCGCGCACGACGAGTTCAGCACGCAGGCCGGTAACCTGTTCGGCCTGGACACGGGCGCGAACATCGGGCTCGAGTTTCGCTTCGGCGTCATGCGACATCTCGAAGCGATCGTTCAGCGCACAAGCATCAGCCAGGACGTCCAGTTCTCGGCGAAGTACGACGGCTGGCATCAGAACGCCACGACTCCGGTATCGGTGTCCGGGATCGTTTCCATCGAAGGCGACCACAATTTCGGGGCAAGCACGAGCTCGGGCGGGACGACGCATTACTCTCCCGCGCTTGGTGTCGTCGTGTCACGCAAGATCGGCACGCGGCTGGCGGCATATGCGGACCCGTTCTGGGTGCACAACACCGCTGGGGTGGGCCTGCCGACGCGCGATACGGGAGTCCTCGGCCTCGGCGCTCGTGTCCGCGTGGCGTCGACGGTGTACGTGATTGGCGACGTCTCGCCACGCATTGGCGGGCTCGTGATCAGAGACCCGCTCTATGGATTCGGGATCGAAAAGCGCGTCGGCGCGCACGTGTTCGCGTTGACGTTCACCAACAATCCCGCCACGACATTCCGGCAGATGTCCCAAGGCGGCAACCCCGACACGCTCAACCTCGGCTTCAACCTGACCCGAAAGTTCTTTTAATCACCGAAGGAGCAACAACGATGAAGCGTTTGGCCATTCTCACAGCAGCAAGCATGATCGGCGCGGTCGGGTGCGGCAGCTCGACGACGTCACCATCGTCCTCCTCGCCGACCAAGCCGACCTTTACCGCTGATCTGCGCCCCGCCAATGAAGTGCCGCCGATCGTGGGACCAGAAGCGTCCGGCAGCGGCACGGCGACCGTCACCTTCGATGTCACCAAGGATTCGGCGGGCAACGTCACTGGAGGAACAGCCACGTTCGTTGTCAACCTCAGCGGCTTCCCGGCCGGCACCCCGATCAACGCGGCGCACATCCACCCGGGTGCTGCCGGGACGAACGGAGGTGTTGTCTTCAGCACATCGGTGGCGGCAGGCGAGGTGACTCTGGCAACCGGAACGGGCTCATTCGTGAAGGCCGGCATTGCTCCTCCGGATCCGGCCGTGATCCAGGCGATCATCAACAACCCGGCTGGCTTCTACTTCAACGTGCACTCGACGCTCAATCCGGGGGGCGTAGCACGCGGCCAGCTCTCGCGCGTGCAGTAGGCCGTTCCTCTCGGACGCCTGCACGGGAGGCCGGTCGCGTCGTGCCGGACGCGACTGGTCTCCTCATATTCCTCGTATAATTCGGCGCGTATGCGATACGCGCTTGCCCTCACCTTCGCCGGTGCCGCCACGCTCGCCGCCCAACAGCGGACCGATCAGCCGCGCGCGTTGACGGGCGCCGATTACGCCCGCGCCGAGCGATTCATGACCTACAACACCAGGCCGCTCGTGCTGCGTAGCGGCGTCCGGCCGACGTGGCTGCCAGACGATCGATTCTGGTACGTCGTGACCACTGAGGCCGGCACGCAAGCCGTGCTCGTCGACGCCGCGACGCGCACTCGATCAGCGTGCGATTTGCGCGCCTGCCGCGAGCGCGCGGCCCAGGAGGGACGCGACGAGCGTCCGCCGACGCCTCGCAGAGACGTGCCGTCGCCGGACGGCAAGCGTACGGCGTTCGTCCGCGACTGGAACCTGTGGGTCCGCGACGTGGCCAGCGGCAACGAGACGCAGCTGACGACAGACGGCATCAAAGACTTCGGCTACGCAACAGACAACGCCGGCTGGACGCGCAGCGACCGGGCGATTGTGCTCTGGTCGCCCGATTCGAAGAAGATTGCGACGTTCCAGCAGGACCAGCGCGGCGTCGGCGAGATGTACCTGGTCGACACCAAAGTCGGCCATCCGAACCTGCATTCGTGGAAGTACCCGCTGCCAGGCGACGCGTCCGTCACGATGATCCAGCGCGTCGTCATCGACGTCGACACGGCACGCATAGTGCGGCTGAAGATGCAGCCCGACCAGCATCGCTCCACGCTGTGCGACGATGTCGCGTGCCGCGGCGAGTGGGGGGACGTGCAGTGGAGCGCGGACGGATCGACGCTGGCGTTCGTGTCGACCTCGCGCGATCACAAGCATGAACAGCTTCGTGTCGCCGACGCGGCGAGCGGCGCGATTCGCGACGTGCTGGAAGAAAGGGCGGAGACGTTTTTCGAATCCGGCAACGGCCGAGTCAACTGGCGCTACCTGCCGGCCTCGAATGAGGTCATCTGGTTTTCCGAGCGGGACAACTGGGGACATCTGTATCTGCACGATCTGCAGACCGGCCGCGAGAAGCTCCAGATCACGAAGGGCGACGGCAACGTGACGCAGCTGCTCCGCGTCGACGAAAAGAGCCGGCTGCTGTTTTTCATCGGCGTCGGCCTCGAGAAGGGCCGCGATCCGTACTTCCGCCATCTGTACCGCATCGGGATGGACGGCCGGAACCTGAAGCTGCTCACGCCTGAGGAGGCGGATCACGACGTGACGATGTCGCCGACGGGCCGTTTTTTCGTGGACAGCTATTCCAGACCGGATGTTCCACCCGTGGCGGAGTTGTGCGACAACGACGGCCAGAGCATTCTCGCGCTCGAACGGGGCGACATTTCGCGGCTGCTCGCGACGGGCTGGAAGCCGCCGACACCCATCACGGTCAAGGCGCGTGACGGTGTCACGGATCTCTACGGCCTGCTGTACAAGCCGACAAATCTGGACCCCGCGAAGAAGTATCCAATCATCAACCACATCTATCCGGGTCCGCAGACGGGCAGCGTCGGTGGACGGACGTTCTCGCCGGCGCGCGGCGACGCCCAGGCGCTGGCCGAGCTCGGGTTCGTGGTCGTCGAGATCGACGGCATGGGCACCCCCTGGCGCTCGAAGAAGTTCCACGAGGCGTACTACGGCGACATGGGCGACAACACGCTCCCGGATCAAGTGGCCGGCATGACGCAGCTCGCGGCCCGATATTCGTGGATCGACATCGATCGGGCCGGCATCTACGGACACTCTGGAGGCGGTTATGCGACGGCCGACGCGATGTTCCGTTATCCGGATTTCTTCAAGGTCGGCATTTCGGAGGCGGGTAATCACGACAACCGTGTGTACGAGGATGACTGGGCCGAGAAGTGGCAGGGCCTGCTGAAGACGAATGGCGACGGCACGACGAACTACGATAATCAGGCGAACCAGCTCGTCGCGAAGAACCTGAAGGGCAAGCTGCTCCTCGCGCATGGCACGATGGACACGAACGTGCCGCCCTACAACACGCTGCTGGTCGTGAACGAGCTGATCAAAGCCAACAAGGACTTCGATCTGCTGATGCTGCCGAACCGGGGTCACGGGTTTGGGAACGAGCCCTACATGATCCGGCGGCGGTGGGACTATTTCGTGCGCCACCTGCTCGGCGCCGAACCACCAAAGGATTACGAGCTGCGCCCGCAGCCTCAGGCCCGGACACCCTCGCAGCCGCTGCAATGATCGCCGTGAGCCCTCAGCCGCCCCGCAACTTCACGCACGGCGAGATCCTGCGATGGCGCCGCGTTGGCGGTCTCGTGCTCGCCGAGGTGACGTACGCACCGGGGCAGCGGGTTCAGCGGCACGTGCATGCTCACGCGAGGTTCGTGCTCGTCCTAGACGGCGCGATCACGGAGATTCGCGGCGAGCAGACGCACACCTTTGGACCGTCGACGCTGCTGTTCAGGCGCGCGCTCGAACCGCACTCGTACGTGGCGTCGAAAACGGGTGCGACGTGCCTGGTCGTCGACGTGGAAGAGGCATGGTTCGTCCGGGCGCGACAGCACGCGCCCGTGCTTGCGGAGTCGGCGGCATTTCGAGGCGGATTCGTCGTGCACCTCGCCCACCGGCTGCACGGCGAGTTCCGGCTCCGCGACGAGGTCTCGCGGCTGGCCATTGAAAGCCTCACCCTGGGCGTCCTTGCCGAGGCGTCGCGGCGCGCCGCTCGCGCCGCCGCCTCGCATCCGTCGCCTGCCTGGCTGGGGCAGGCGCGCGCGCTCGTGGAACAGCACTTCTCGCAGCGCCTGCCGCTGGCCGGCGTGGCCCGGCGCGTCGGCGTCCATCCGGTTCACCTCGCGCGAACGTTCCGGCGCGTCTACAGGACGACCTTCGCCGGGTACGTGCGGCAGCTGCGCATCGATTTCGCGCGCCGCGAACTGGAAGCGTCGCCGGCGTCGCTCAGTGACATCGCCGTCGCCGCGGGCTTCTGCGATCAAAGTCACTTCTCGCGGTCGTTCAAGCGCTACACCGGTGTGACGCCCGCTGAATACCGTCTCGCCCTCCAAACGCGTTAACAGCCCGTTAAGCCCATCCAACCGCGCTACGTCCGTTCAAGACGACACATGGACGCACGTTTCAGACTGTGGCTCCATCCGTATGGGGCTGTTGTCGCGGAAGTCGTTTACCGAACTGCAGGCCGAGGCCGACCGCGGGCTGCTGCGCCGGTCGCTGGGGCCGTGGAACCTCACGGCGCTGGGCATCGGGTCGATCATCGGCACCGGCATCTTCGTGCTCACCGGGACCGCAGCATCACAGAACGCCGGGCCTGCGCTGGTGTTCTCGATGATCATTTCCGCGGCCGGCTGCGCGTTCTCAGGGTTGTGCTATGCCGAGTTCGCCGCCATGGTGCCCGTGGCTGGCAGCGCGTACACCTATGCTTACGCGACGGTCGGCGAGATCTTCGCCTGGATCATCGGCTGGGACCTGATCCTCGAGTACGCGTTGTCCACCGCGACGGTGGCCGTGGGGTGGTCCGGCTACTTCGTGAGCCTCGCGCGTGATGCCGGCATCACGATTCCGGCATCGCTCACCGGCCCGCCGGGTCCGTTCAATCTGCCGGCGGTCGTGATTGTCCTCCTCGTCGCCGCCCTCCTGGTCGTCGGCATCAAGCAGTCGGCCGACACGAACACGCTGCTCGTCGGCATCAAGGCCATGGTGCTCGTCCTGTTCGTCGTCGCGGGAGCGGCGTACATCGACCGGGCGAACCTGACGCCGTTCGTGCCGCCCAACACCGATGGCTTCGGACATTTCGGCTGGAGCGGCGTCCTGCGCGGGGCCGGCGTCATGTTCTTCGCGTACATCGGGTTCGATGCCGTGTCGACCGCCGCGCAGGAGGCGAAGAACCCGGCCCGCGACATGCCAATCGGCATCCTCGGGTCGCTGGCGATCTGCACGGTCATCTATGTCGCCGTCGCGATCGTGCTGCTCGGCATCGTGCCGTATCAGCGGCTGAACGTGCCCGATCCACTCGCCGTCGGCATCGACGCGACCGGGTTGACGTGGCTGAGTCCGATCATCAAGGTTGCGGCGCTCTTCGGGTTGTTCAGCACCATGCTTGTCACGCTGCTCGCTCAGACGCGCATCTTCTACTCGATGAGCCGCGACGGGTTGCTGCCGCCCGTATTTTCGGCGGTCCACCCGCGGTTTCGCACGCCGCACCTGAGCACGATCATGACCGCGACCATCATCGCCTTCGTCGCCGGCCTGACGCCGATCGGCGTCCTCGGTCAACTCGTCAGCATCGGCACGCTGCTCGCCTTCGTGCTGGTCAGCATCGGCATCATCCTCCTGCGTCGAACCGCGCCGGATGCGCCGCGCCCGTTCCGCACGCCAGGCGTGCCCGGCGTGCCTCTGGCCGGCGCGGCAATCTGTCTCGCACAGATGGTCAGTCTTCCTCTGGCCACGTGGGAGCGGCTGTTCATCTGGCTCGGCGTCGGCCTCGTCCTATACCTCACGTATGGCAGAACGCACGCGCTGACGAAATTCGCCGATCACCCACCGGTCCTGTAATCGGATTCGCTCTTCCTCCGGCGACCTCGGACGCCAACTGCCGGTGAGGTAAACAGTTACCGCCGCGTCGCTCGGCTAACAATAACGGCACGGTTCGCGCAGTCAGACCTCGGCCAGAGGTCTCTCATGGATTCCGCGCTCGCGCACCACATCACGCCCTCGTCGCCTGTCGTCTTTCAGGACGCGCTCGGTGAACGACGCCGCCTCGAAACGACCGCGGCGGATACCGTCGAACTGCTCTGCCTCCGCGGCGAGCTGACAGCGATTCCCTCGTTCGAGTTCGCGCTGCGTGAGCGCGCGAGCCGATTGAGCACGTTTCGACATACGTACTACGGCCGCGTGCGAGGCGTCGATCGGCTGAGCGACCCGTCCGCCACGCTTGCCGTCGTGTCGGATCACACGCGCGGCGTACGGCTGTCGACGCTGCTCTCGGAAACCGGTCCGCGGCCGATTACCATCGATATCAACGTGGCGCTGCACTTCATCAGGCAGCTCGTCTCGGCGGTCGCGATGCTGCACGAGAGCGCGCGCGATGTCGCCCACGGCGCCATCGGCCCCGAGCGCATCATCGTCACGCCGAACGCGCGCGTTGTCATCGTCGAGTACGTGCTCGGTGCCGCGCTCGAGCAGCTCCGCTTCTCGCACGAGCGGTACTGGCGCGAGCTGCGCGTCGCGCTGCCGCCGGGGCCGGGGTTGCCGCGGTTCGATCATCGAGCCGACGTGACGCAGGTCGGCGTCGTCGCGTTGTCGTTGGTGCTCGGCCGCATGCTGCACGAGGATGAGTACGCCGAGCGCATCGGCGACGTAGTCGGTTCCGCGTGGGCGATTTCAGCGAAAGGCGGCCTCGAGCCGCTGCCGCCGGGTTTGCGCTCCTGGCTCTCGCGCTCGCTGCAGCTCGACGCGCGACATTCGTTCGCATCGGCGCTCGAGGCACGGACCGAGCTCGACAAAGTGCTGGCCGGCGAACACGAGGAACAACCAGCCGCCGTGTCGCTGCCTCGCGTCGCCGACCGCTCAGCGGCGCCGCCGGCGGAAGCGGTCGCCGACAAAACGGTTCGCGACGAGCCCCGTCGTGACGAGCCCCGGAACGCGGAGCCACGCGAAGGGGTCCGACGTGACGAGCCGCGACGCGAAGAGCGACGGTCCCAAGAGCCGCGACGCGACGAGCCACGACCCGAGGAGCCACGACTCGAAGAGATCCGGCGCGAAGACGTCCGCCGGAACGACGTTCACGATCCGATCGTCGAAACGCCGGCGGATCCGTCGGATCCAACGGACGAACCCGAAACAGAACCGGAGCCATTCATGTCACGTGTGGCACCTACAGTCCGGCGTGCGGGACGGATTGCTGCCATCGCCGTTGCGGCCGCCGCAGTGGCGGGCGGAGGCGTCTTCGGCGCGCGGCGGTATTTTGTTACACCAGTCAGCGCCGTCGCCTCGGGCACCGGCACGGTCAGCATCAACACGAACCCGACGGGCGCGGTGGTGCTGGTTGATGGCGACTCCCGCGGCGTGACGCCGCTGACGCTCACCCTCAAGGCAGGCCCGCATAGAGTGGAACTCAGGGGCACGGGCGATCCGAGAACGCTTCCACTCACCGTGACGGCCGGCACGCAGGTTTCGCAGTACATCGAACTGCCGGCAACCCCGACGGTCTCGGTGGGTCAAATCGAGATTCGGACGGAACCGGCCGGAGCTCAGGTGATGGTCGACGGAACGGCGCGCGGACGATCGCCGCTGCTGGTGGAAGGCGTCGCGCCCGGCGAGCACCTCGTCACGCTCCAAAGCGAGTTCGGTACGGTCAAGCAGACGGTAACGGTTGCGGCCGCGACGACCGCGGCACTTGTCGTGCCGATGGGGTCGTCCGAAGGCGCGCCGCTCTCGGGTTGGGTGTCGGTGTCGGCGCCGGTCGACGTGCAGATCTTCGAAAACAAGCGCCTGCTTGGCACCAGTCAGAGCGACCGAATCATGGTGTCGGCCGGGAAGCACGAGATCGAGCTCGTCAACGAGACGCTCGGCTACCGGTCGGTGAAAGTCGTGCAGGTGCCCGCCGGGAAGGTGACGGCGATCAAGATCGAATGGCCCAAAGGGACGATCGCGGTGAATGCCGTGCCCTGGGCCGAAGTCTGGATCGACGGCGAGCGCATCGGCGACACGCCGATTGGCAACCTGTCGCTGCCGATTGGTCCCCACGAAATCGTGTTTCGTCACCCCGAGTTCGGCGAGCTGCGTCACGCGGCGACCGTCACGGTCAACGCGCCGACTCGCGTGAGCGTCGACCTGAGGAAGAAGTGAGGTCTGCACAATGATCCCCGCGTTTGCTCTTGCCCTGACGCTGATCGCCGGCGAGCAGGATCCGCTGGCCACGGCGCGCGAGCTCTATGCCTCGGCCGCATACGAAGACGCGCTGGCCGTCCTCGGCCGCGTGCCGGAGGCGAACCGCCCGCCTGATGAAGCGCGGACGATCGCGCAGTACCGCGCGTTCTGTCTCCTGGCGCTGGGCCGCAACGCCGAAGCGGAGCGCGCGATCGAGGCGGTCGTCGTGCGCGAGCCGACCTATCATCCCGAAGTGAGCGACATGTCGCCCCGCGTGCGCGCGGCGTTCAGCGACGTGCGCCGCCGGGTGCTGCCGTCCATCATTCAGCAGCGCTACGCGCAGGCGAAGGCGGCCTTCGATCGCAAGGAGTTCGAAGTTGCCGCGGCAAGCTTCGGCCAGGTGCTCGAGGTCATGAACGATCCCGATGCGGCGTCGGCGACCAAGGAGCAGCCGCTTTCCGACTTGCGCACGCTCGCCGGCGGCTTTCGCGATCTGGCGGTTCGCGCCGCCGCCCCGCCGCCGCTGCCGGTCGCGCCGCCGCCCGCGGCGGCGCCAGCGCCGCCGCCCGTGCCGCAGCCCCCTCGCATCTATACAGCGGCCGACGGAGAGGTCGTCCCGCCCCTGGTGATCCGCCAGGAGCTGCCGCCATTCCCTGGACAGCTCATGGTCGGGCGCCAAGGTGCGATCGAGGTCACGATTGACGAGAACGGACTCGTGGATTCCGCGATAGTGCAACGCTCAGTGACGACGGCCTACGACAACATAGCCATCGCCGCAACGAAGACCTGGCGTTACAGGCCGGCAACGGTCAACGGGAAGCCGGTGAAGTACCGGAAAGTCATTCAGGTGACGGTCCGCCCCCAAAGATGACGTAACCCGATCAATTCGTGTACCCTTTTGCCACGGCGGGAGTCTAAACAGACGTAAGGAGTGCACCCGATGGCAAAACGGTCCACCTCAGGCATTGTCTGTCCCCGGTGTGGCGTGCCCAGCGCACGCGTGATCGGGCGGTCGGAAGCCCTGCCTGTGCTGTATCTTCGCTGCGACGATTGCGGGCGGACGTCGATTTCGCCTGAATAACTACCAGACAACCAGACCAATGGGTCGGGAGCTCCCGACCCTCTCACGCATTTCAGGGGCAGCCGCCCTCGGCCGGGCGAATGCTCTTGATCCTGAATTCGGCCATCGGCGTCGTTGACGTAGGGCCCGTCGCCCCGGCTATCGCCGCCTGCGACGGGTCGATGGCGCCTGCCTGGGCCGCCACATTAGGCGTCGGCTTCAAGCCGCCCGAAATCTTCAACCGCGTCGAGCGGGCAACGCCGCCGACGACCTGCACGCGTCTTCCGACGTAGTCGCGCACGTCGGTCCCAATGAGGCGGTAAATCGCCGCGCCCTTGCGATCGGTGAGCATGTACTGGGGTTCGCCGGAGTCACTGCGCTGCACGCAGCCGCTGAGCGTGAGCACCTTGGTCGACGTCTTCGGTGGCGCCGTCTTGGTTTGCGCCGCAACCGTGGTCGCCGCGCCGACGAGGGCGAGGACGGGTAGACAACGCAGTCTCATCACATCACCTCCCGACGAAACCGCTGAGAACAGCGGGCATCGAACGTCCGGTGAGCACAGAAGCCACCTCTGACGCGGCCGCCGACCCAAGGCCGGCAACCTCGACCAGCGGGCGCATGTAGTCACCTTCAAGGGCTGCAAGCGGCACGCCGTTGCGGTAAACGACGCGGTTCGATGCAATTGCGCGGACGCGATCGCCCGTCGTGACGATTCCCGCGAGATTCAGCGGATCGACGGCGCTGATGGCCACCAATCGTCCGTCAGCCGGCAAGCGGCGCACCTCGCGAAGCTGTTCCACGGCATCGCCGAGCGCGAATTGCTCGCCAGACATGCCGGCCACGAACCGGCCGCCGCGGATTTCGCCGCGCGCCTCGAGCCGGCGGCAGACGCGCGCGAGCTCGCGCCATGGCGCGGCGTTCGCTTCGCGCGTCAGCAGCTTGCGGAACAGCACACCGTACCGCCGCAGGAGCGCCCACGCCTGCCTTTCCACAGCCGCTGCATGCTCCGCGTCGCCGTTCGATGCGTGCGGGTCCATCGACCGGAGCGCGAACCACCGGCCCGTCACCGTCGCGCGCGCGGCGCCTTCAGCGTGCTTTCCGGAGTCCGCGCGGATGATGGATCGCAAGCCGCCGAACCCGTCCGACGTCACCAAACCGGCGGACACAAGATCAGCCAGGCCGGCGCGAACACGCGGCGCATCCAGCTGGGTCCCCGTGACGATCTCGTGGACGAACGATGCACCTCGCGCGCGCAGCACGTCGAGAATGCGCCGCGCTGTGTCCTTTTTTTCAGAGTCGCCGCGATCAACCGATGTGGCGGCCCCGGAGCGGCCGCCTTCGCCCTCGTGCGCTTCGGCGTGCGTAGCCGTCGCCCGCTCGTGAACGCTGGGGGGCGGAGGCTGGACACGCGGATCCGCCCCAACATTCAGCTGGAAGAGGGCAATCGGCGTTGCGGCAACCATTTGGGTGGCGTCCGTGCCTGGCGCGCTGACGCGCGCCCATCCCACGTCTCCTGTGAGGCAGAGCAGATCGAGCATCGAGGGGTTGTACCCGTCCACACGTGCCGGCAGCACGGCGCGCTCCCAGGCGTCTGCGGCGAGCTCGAATCCGTCGAGGCGCTCGATGACTCGTCGAACGCCGTCAACGCCGCTCAGCCGCTCGCCGGGCGCGGCATGCTGCCACGCGAACAGGAACCGCATGAAGTCGGCAGGTGACACCGGCTCGATTTCGGCACGAAGACGATTCAGCGTATACCGATGGATTCGTGCGAGCAGTCGGCGGTCGCACCATTCGAGCGTTCCGGGCATGCTGAACGAACCGCGCAGCACCACGCCTTCGGTTTCGAGCGTGAGCAGCGCGGCGTCGACATCCCCAGCGGCCACCGCCAGCGAGTCGGCCAGGGCCATCGCCGTCGTGGGTCCGACAATCGCCAGCCGGCCGCGCAGCAGCTCCACCAGAGCGGCGTCGCGGGTCCATTCATGGGCCGCCCGGGATGCAGGCGGTTCGATGGATGGTTCGATGTCGACGCCAGGATGCACCGCGCGAAGTTCGGGCAGCCGTTCGGCGGCGCACCACACCGTCGCAGGGCAGGCGGCGAAGGGTCGTGCCACGTGCGCGACTGCGGCGCGGCGAGTCGACCGAAGGCGCTCGAAGTACGCAGCCGGAATCTCACTCGCTTCATCACGTGTGAGAAACCCTGCGGTGACGATGGCGTCGTGCAGCTCGTCGGCGTCGCGCGGATCGGGCCGCACTTCGTCGCGCACGCGCGCGATCGCCGCGGCGTCGAGCGCGCCGAGGTCCGCGGCCGACGCGGGTTCACCCGCTCGGCGCGTGTAGACCGCTTGCGCGCGCCGCTCCTCGAGTGGCGCATCGTCAAGGAAGGCGTACGGACGCGCGTTGAGAATCTCGTGGGAGAGGGGCGACGGCTCCGGCGTGTCGCGCGCCACGCAGCAAATCTCGCCACCATGGATCCGATCGAGCACAGCAGTGAGGCCCGGCAGATCCATGGCTTCTTCGAGACAATCCCGGACCGTCTGGTTCACGAGCGGATGGTCCGGAATGTCGCGATCGCCCGGAATGTTTTCGAGGCACGCCGCGGCGTCGGGAAATACCGCCGCCATCAGATCGTCCGCCAGCATCCGCTGAAGCGGCGGCGGAACCTTGCGTCCATGTCGATTGCGCGGCACGGCCAGCGAGATCGTCGTGTTCCAGCGCCACCGCGTCTGAAACACCGGCGCGTCGAGGAATGCCTGAATCAGCACCTCCTTCGCGGTCGCGGAGTGCAGATAGCGGAAGACGTCGGCGAGCGGAAATGAATGCTGCGGTCCGAGCGAGAGGAGCAGCGCGTCCTCGGTGGCGGCGGCCTGCAGCTCGAAATTGAATTGGCGGCAGAACCGTTTCCGCAGGGCGAGTCCCCAGGCTTTGTTGATGCGGCTGCCGAACGGTGCGTGCAGCACGAGCTGCATTCCGCCCGACTCGTCGAAGAACCGTTCGAGCACCAGCGTGTCCTGCGTGGGCAGCACGCCGAGCGCGTCTCGACCGGCGGCGAGGTATGCGATCGCCTGTTCGGCGACCGCAGGAGCGACGCCAATGTCCGCCGCGAACCAATCGACAGCAGGCCTGAAGGGGTTATCAGTCAAGGCTGCCTTCAACCGGCCGTCGACGTCCGCCCGCAGATCGCTGACCGCGCGCGACAACTCATCGCTCCGCGCAGGCGCCTCGCCGAGCCAGAACGGCAGCGTCGGCGGCGCGCCCTTCGCGTCGGCCACGCGCACGACGCCCGCACCGACCTGTAGCACGCGCCACGAGGCGTTGCCGAGCTGAAAGACATCGCCCGCCGTGCTTTCGATGGCGAAGTCTTCGTTCAACGTGCCGATGAACGTGTCTTCGGGATCGAGGACGACCCGGTAGTCGGCGACTTCGGGAATGGCGCCGCCCGACGAAATGGCGTGCAGCCGCGCGCCGCGGCGGCCGCGGAGGCGGCCATTGACTTCGTCTCGATGCACGAGCGCCGCGCGCCGTCCGCGTTTCGTCGCGAATCCTTCGGCAACCATCGTCACGACGGCGTCGAAGCGGGCGCGTGGAAGGTCGCGATACGGCCAGGCGCGGCGAATCAGCGCGAAGAGCTCGTCCTCGCTGTACTCGCGGCACGCTGTTTCCGCGACGATGTGTTGGGCGAGCACGTCGAGCGGCGCGTCGTGCGTGACAATGCGATCGAGCTCGCCGCGGTGCACCGATCGGAACAGCGCCGCGCATTCGATCAGGTCGTCGCGCGACACTGGAAACAGCCGGCCTTTCGGCGTGCCGGCGATGGTGTGCCCCGATCGACCGACGCGCTGGAGGAGCGTGGCGATGCGGTGAGGCGATCCGATCTGGCACACGAGATCCACCGATCCGATATCGATGCCGAGCTCCAGCGACGCCGTCGCGACGAGCGCCCGGAGCCGGCCGGCTTTCAACCGCGACTCGGCGTCGAGCCGCTTGTCCTTCGACAGACTCCCATGGTGCGCCGTGACCACCTCGTCGCCACCCGAGGCGTGACGAGATGGCTCGGCATCGGCCGAACCCTCGCCGAGGCGTTCGCTCAGATGGCGTGCAACGCGCTCGGCCATCCGCCTGGTGTTGACGAACACGAGCGTCGTCCGATGCTCGCGTATCAGCTCCGTCAGGCGGTCGTAATACTCGCCCCATATCTCGTGGGACATGACCGCTTCGAGCGTCGACCGCGGCACCTCGATTGCGAGGTCCATCTCGCGTCTGTGTCCCTCGTCGACGATCGCGCACCGAGTGTCCTCGCCGTGTCCGTCGGAGCGTCCGCCGTCGCGCGGGCCAGCGCCGACCAGGAATCGGGCGACCTCTTCGATCGGCTTCTGCGTGGCCGACAGGCCGATCCGCAATAGCGGCTGGTCGGCGGCCTGCTGCAATCGTTCCAGCGACAGCGCCAGATGGGCGCCGCGCCGCGTGCCGATCACGGCGTGGATCTCGTCGACAATGACCGTGCGCGCCGAGCGCAGCATCTCGCGGCTGCGCTCCGCGGTGAGCATCAGATACAGCGATTCGGGCGTCGTGACCAGGATGTGCGGCGGCCGGCGCAGCATGGCGGCGCGTTCCGCCTGAGGCGTGTCGCCTGTCCTCACGGCGGCGGTAATGCGCGGTGCGTCGACGCCGAGCGACTCGGCCAGCCGCCGGATGCCGCGCCGCGGCTCCGCAAGATTCTTGTGAATGTCGGCGCTCAATGCTTTCAGCGGCGAGACATAGACCACCCGCACTTCATCCGGCAGCGGAGAGCGCAGACCTTCCTGCACCAGTTGATCGAGCGCGGTCAGGAATGCTGCAAGCGTTTTGCCCGAGCCGGTCGGCGCGGCGATGAGCGTGTGGCGCCCTTCGCGAATCGCCGCCCAGCCTTGCGCCTGCGCAGCGGTGGGTGATCCGAGCGTGTCGGTGAACCAGCGTGCGACGACGGGATGGAAGAGAGTCAGGGACATGGAAAACAGGGATTAGGGATTAGGGATTCGGGATTCGGGATTCGAGATTCGAGATTCGAGATTCGAGATTAGTCATGTCGAGACCGTCGGAACGATGACCGCCTTGAGATCCGTTGCCAGATCCAGATGCACGCACCGGCAGCGGCCGCTGGTTTTGGCTTCGTAGAGCAGCCGATCCGCCGCGTCGAGCACGCTGAGCGCTGATCGATCACAGCTCGGCAGCACGGAGATGGCTCCGACGCTGACGGTGACATGGTCGCCCGGGCGCGACGAGGGATGCGAGCTGTCGAGCGCCATCACGCCTTCCAGCAGCGTCTTCATCAGGTCCTGCATCAGCTGCGGATTGATCTCGGGGAAGAGCAGCGCGAATTCCTCACCTCCATAGCGCGCCACGAGATCTCCCGGCCGGCGGCTGATTCCGTCGAGCGAGGCGGCAATCGCGCGCAGGCGTTCATCGCCCCTCACATGGCCGTAGGTGTCGTTGAAACGCTTGAATTCGTCGACGTCCGCAATCGCGAGCGACAGCCACCGCCGGCCGCGGATCGCGCGCCGCCATTCGAGATCGAGCGCCTCGTCGAGGCGGCGCCGGTTCGCAATGCCGGTGAGCGCGTCAATCGAGGCCAGCTGCTCGAGCAGATCGCGCGCCTGTTTGAGATCGAGATGCGTGCGAACCCGGGCGCGCACGATGGCCGGGCGAATCGGCTTCGTAATGTAATCGACGCCGCCGACGTCGAAGCCACGCGCTTCGTCGGTGCTCGCATCCCGCGCGGTGACGAAGATGACCGGGATGCCGGCTGTCCGCGGGTCCGCTTTGAGGCGCCGGCACACCTCGAATCCGTCCAGCCCGGGCATTTCCACGTCGAGCAGCACGAGATCGACCCCGCCGGCCGCGGCACGCTCCAGGATCTCTGCGCCGTTCGCCGCAGAGCACACCTCGAACTCGTCCGTCAGCGCATGCGAGACGATCAGGATGTTCGCCGGTTGATCGTCGGCGACGAGAATGCAGGGCCGCCTCACCAAACCCGCTTTATTGTCCGGCGCTCGTCGACCTGATGGCAGACGAGGGCAGCGAGAACGCGACGTACTCGCCGGAGTAGTTGCCGCCGCTGATGGCGACGACGATGTACTGCTTGCCGTCGACCATGTAGGTCATCGGCGATCCGCTCTGCGCGGCCGGCAGAAACACCGCGCCCACTTCCTTTCCGGTCTGCTTGTCGTAGGCGCGCAGCATCGCCCCCCGTGGATGATCCGGCGTCGTCGTCACCTGCGGATCGCCGGCGATCACCAGCGTTTTCGTCACGACCACGCCGACGTTGCCCTGCTGGCCCGTCTTTGGAATCGTCACGCCTCTGAGCGCCGGATGATTGCGGACGCCGTCCGGCGTATCGCCGTGCGGCGTCGACCACATCAGCTCGCCTTTATCGAGATTGATGCCGACAATGACGCCGTACGGAGGCTTGACGATGTTCAGCCCCTGCACGGTGGCGCCAAAGCCGCCACCACCGCCGGCAGGCGGCGCGGCAGCTCCGCGTCCGGCCGCGCCCGGTGCGGCAGGCGGAGTCGGCGTGGGAGGCGCCGTTGCGCCCCGAGCCGGACGCGGTGCGTCGGCGGCCTCGCCTTCGCCGCCGCCAACGATCGGACGGAACGTCTGTCCGGCCGTGCCCATCACGTAATCGAGATCGGAGAAATCCGCCGGCGGCTTCACGAGACCGAGCGGCGCGATGCACGCGTTGCACGCGTGCGAGAAGAACGCATGCATCTCGGGATCGTACGCCGAACCGGGCCAGTTGACGCCGCCACTCAGCGTTCCGGCGGTGAGCGCACCGAGTGGGCCTTCGGGCTTGCTCACCGCTGGCGGCAGGAACACGGGTCCGAGACGATACCGCTTCGCGACCTCGAGCGCCTGTGCCTTGATCTCGGGTGTGAAGTCGACGAGATCCGATTCGACGACGCCATTGCGCGAGTAGGCAGGAGGTTTGGTCGGGAACGGCTGCGTCGGACTCGTTTTTTCGCCCGGCACGTCCGTTTGCGGAACCGGACGCTCTTCGATCGGCCACACGGGCTGACCGGTCACGCGATCGAAGACGTACAGGAATCCCTGTTTCGTTGCCAGCGCCACGGCTTTGATCGGCTTGCCGTTGACGTTGAGATCGGCGAGCAGCGGCGCCGCCGGCAAGTCGAAGTCCCAGATCGGATGATGAACGACCTGGAAGTGCCACTTTCGCTGGCCCGTCTTCAGATCGACGCAGACCAGACTGTCGCCGAACAGGTTGTCGCCGGGGCGATGACCGCCGTACAGATCCGACGTCGGATCTTCGACGGGCAAATAGACGAGACCGAGCTCCTCGTCCACGGTGATCTGGGTCCAGACGCCCGTGTTGCCGTTGATCGCCCACGACTCCTTTTCCCAGGTGTCGTTGCCGAATTCGCCCGGCCGCGGAATGGTGTTGAACGTCCAGAGCAGCTTGCCGGTCTTTGCGTCCCACGCGCGCGCGAGGCCCTTGGTGTTGTTGTGGCTCTTGACCGTCAACCCTTCGCGGAACGACGAGCCGACGAGGATCACGTCCTTCGCGACGGTCGGCGTCGAGTGGAGACCGATCTCACCGGACTCCAGGTCGATCTGCTGACCCTTGCCGATGACCGCGCCGATCTTCATGTCGACGACCCCGTTGGTGCCGAAGCCGGTGACCGGGACGCCGGTCTTTGCGTTCAGCGCCACGAGACGATAGCCGGTCGTGACGTAGATGACGCGCTCGTCGCCTTTGCCATCGGTCCAGTACGACAGGCCGCGGCCGGAGAGCTGACGCGGCGCATTCACGGCGCGCGCCCCTTCTTTCTCGCCGTGCACCCAGATGAGCTCGCCCGTTTTCGCGTCGAGCGCGACGACCGAACGCCGCGTCCCGCCGGTCGCGTAGATGACGCCCTTGACCATGAGCGGCGTGCCTTCGAGCTTGAATTCGGGACGCGTGCCCATATTGTCGGTCTTGAAGCGCCAGGCGACTTCGAGCTGGTTGAAGTTGGTTCCGTTGATCTGATCGAGCGGCGAGTAGCGTGAGCCCTTGACGTCGGCGGTGTAGTAGGGCCATTCGCCGTTCTTTGTCGACGGGAACCCAGGCGCCTGTCCGGATGGCCTCGCCACCATCAGCCCCGCCATGCCGGCGATCGAAAGTGCCGCCAGCAGGCTGCGTGTTGCAGTTCGTGTCATCGTTTCCTCTTGAAAGGTGCCGTTCTACGGACAATATATATCGGTCGGCGACGTTCCGCACGGCCGCTTGCCCCGTTCTTCGGCGGCGCCGGCCCCTTCCTCATCGGCCATCATCACCAAAAGGAAACGGCGATCCGAGCGCCCTGGCCGGCGCGTGTCGGGCGCGAAACGGGCGGTGACCGCTGCCGAGGTAGGTTCTGGTTTTCCCGGGTTAAAATAGCGTTGAGGTATATACTGACGGTGCACTTCCCGACTACGCCAGCCTGCGTTCCCGTAGCGCCGACCGGCCTTTTGGGGCACGCGTCGGACCGCACCGGAACCGTTTTCCCCTCCCGGTGTCTACGTCGCTCAACTTCGAGGAGACAGCATGAACGGCACGATCAAGCGGCTCGTTAGTGACAAAGGGTTTGGATTCATCCTGGGTGAAGACGGCAACGAGTACTTCTTTCACAACTCGGCGTGCGCCGGAACGCGTTTCGACGACCTGCGCGAAGGCCAGGCGGTCACGTTCGATCGCGGGCAGGGCCCGAAAGGTCCGAGAGGTGAAAACGTCCGGGTCTCCTGATCCGGGCTTCGCTCAGTAGTACAGGCCGGGCTTTCTCGGGCCCGGCATCCCGCCGCGCTTCGAATCCAGTTTTTCAGCTTGAGCGAGGTGTGTACGTCCTAAGCGGTTCGGCGCCGTTGTCTCCGACGACGGTCGCCGACCCGACGGTCGGGCTTTGCCTGCGGCCAGTTCCACGCGAGACGCTTCCCGCGGCGATTGGCGATCAGCGCGCGCGTGACGTGCCGGAACAGCATGTCCGGATCGCACGGTGTGTGGAGGAAAAGATCCGCCCCGGCGTCGCGCGCCACATCGTGGTCCAGCTGACGAACGAACCCTGAGAGAACGATGACGAGGACATTCGCGCATGCCGGGTTGTTCCGGACGGCGCGCATGAACTCCGGTCCCGAGTACCGACTGTGTGTGAACACCATGTCGGTGACGATCACGGCCGGCGGCTCCGATGCAATCCGCAGGAGCGCGTCCTCCGGCCTCTCGGCTTCGATCACCTCCACCGCCTGGGCGCGCAGACGCTCAGCGTACATTTCACGGCCATCGAAACTGTTCACGATCAGCACTGCGCGGCTCATTCATCCAACGATAACACCTGCCCCGGGCCGCTGCGCTACCGAATGTCGGGCACGCCGATTCGCCGCCGGCCGGGCAGGCTCTCGTCTACAATGCGCCCATATGAGTGCCGTCCCGAAGACACCGTTTCGTGTGCCTGACGAACCGCAAGACAGCCGGGAGGGCGGCCGAATGGGCTTCCTCGAGCATCTCGACGAGCTTCGTAAACGCATCATCCGTTCGTGCATTGCAGTCGGTGCCGGCATGGTCGTCGCGTTTTTCTTCGTCGACCGCATCGCCGACTTCGTCCTCGCGCCGACGCTCCGAATGCTGCCGCGCGGCAGCACGCTGATCACCACGAAGCCGGGCGAGAACATCTCGTTCTATCTCGATATCGCGCTCATCGGCGGTGTCGTGCTCGCGGCGCCGTTCGTCATGTACCAAGTGTGGCTGTTCATCGCGCCCGGCTTGTATGCCAACGAGAAAAAGTTCGTCGTACCGTTCGTGCTGTTGGCCTCGGTGGGCACATTGTGCGGCGCGCTCTTCAGCCACGCCTTGCTCTATCCCGCGATGATCGGCTTTTTCGCGACGTTCAAATCGCGGCATGTGACGTTCATGCCGCGGGTCGAAGACACATTCGACTTGTACGTGAACATGCTGCTGGCGATGATCGTCGTGTTCCAAATCCCGACGGTGGTGCTGTTCCTCGCGAAGATGCGCCTCGTGACTGCGCGTTTCCTGTGGCGCAACATCAAGTACGCGGTGCTCATCATCTTCATCGCCGCTGCCATTCTGACGCCGTCGCCCGATCCCTGGAACCAGACCGTGTTTGCCGCGCCGATGATGGTCCTGTATCTGATCAGCATTGGCGTCGCCTGGATTGCCGCGCCGAGGAGCGCAAAAACGTCAGGCGAGAACGCGGCCGGACAGCTGCGGCTCGTCGTCGCCGGCGCGGTGGTGGAGAAGGCGTGGACTCACCGCAGGCGGTTCCGCCCTTGAAAGGAACTGACTGGGTGGGGTGTTTACGCAGTCGTCAGTCGCGAGGAGTTATTCGGTCCGCAGCGCGAACATGGGATCGACGCGAGCGGCGCGCCGCGCCGGAAGGAGACCCGCGATTGCCGCCACGCAGGTCATCGCACCTGCCGCGAACGCGAATGACAGCGGATCGGTCGCATCGAGCCCGTAGAGCTGGCTCGCCACAAGTCGCGTCCCGGCGTATGCCGCCGGAATGCCGACGGCCAGTCCCGCCATGACCACCACGAGCGTGTCCTTGAGGAGCATCCGCAACACGTCCTGTGGCTGGGCGCCGAGGGCGAGCCGGAGACCGATTTCGTTCGTTCGCCACACCACTGCCTGCGACACCACACCGTAGAGCCCAACGCACGCGAGCACGAGCGCCAGCCCGCCGAAAGCGCTCATGAACTGCGCTGCGAGCCGCTGGCTGCCGAACGTGGACGAGACCTGCTCCCGAAGCGTTTTCGTGTCGCTCACTGGCAGATTGCGGTCAACCTCCGCGACGGCCGCGCGGATTTCGTTTGACACGGCGGCAGGCTCGCCGGCGGTGCGCACCTCGATTTCGCAATCCAGCGCAAACTGACTGGCGTCCTGCAGCAGCGCTGTGAAGACGACCGGCCTGATCTCGTCTCTGGCATTCTGGAACTGCGCGTCCTGAAGCACGCCGACGATCGCCAGGTCGATCGCACCAGTCGAACCGCCGAAGCCGACATGACGGCCGAGCGGATTCTGGCCGGCCAAGAAATGACGCACGAACGCCTCGTTGACCATCGCGACCTTCGGAGCGCCGCGGACGTCCTGCAATGCAATGGCGCGGCCTTGTTTCAGCGCCATGCCGAGCGTCTCTGGATAGGCGGGACCGACGAGGATGGTTTCAAGAGACACGCGCTCACCAGGTTGTGGGGAATACCCCTCGACCCGTCCAGCGCGGACGCTGTTGCTGCCGCCGAGTGGGCTGTACCGCGCCAGCGTCGCGCTGCGGATTCCGGGAAGCGCGGTGAGGCGCGCGTACAGCGTGCGGTACAGGGATTCGACGTTCGTCGTCTGGTACCCAGCCAGACGCGGGTTGATGCGGGCGAGCAGGACGTGTTCCTGATCGAAGCCGAGAGGCTGCCGTTCGACGTTCAGCAGGCTTCGCGCGAAGAGACTCGCTCCCACCAGGAGGACCAGCGAGACCGCGATTTGCGCCGCGACCAGCACTTCCGCCGCGCCAATCCACCGGCGCATAGAGGTGACGCCACGGCTGCCCGACTTGAGAGCGGTGACCAGATCGGCTCGACCCGCATGAACCGCAGGCACGAGCCCGAACACGACGCCCGCAAGAATGGTGATGGCCGCCGTGAACATCAGCACCGGCGTGTCGAGCGCTGCGTGGACGGGTGAGGTCTTCGATGCAACGAGCGCGAGCAGCGCATTCGCGGCCCACTTGGCGAGGAGCACACCGCATGCGGCACCCAGCGCCGCGAGAAGGAGACTCTCGGTAAGCAGTTGGCGCGTCAGTCGCGCACGGCTGGCGCCCAACGCCACGCGCACCGCGACCTCGCTACGCCGAGCCTCGGCCCGCGAGAGCAGGAGGTTGGCGACATTGGCGCAGGCGATGAGGAGCACGAGCGCGACAACCACGAGCAGAACGCGGAGTGGCGCCGAATACACCTGGCGCAGCCCGGAGATCCCGCCCGCGCCGTCCACCAGCTCGACGCGCGAGTCCTGAATCTCGCGCGTTCGCTCGGGCGTCAGCTCCGCACCCGCTTGGTTCCTGAGGAATTGCTGGAGCGCCACGGTGCTGGCCGTTTGCGCCTGGATCCGGGTCGCCGTGGTGGACAACCGGCCGACGAGGTTCAACCAGTACGCATCGGTCCGGGTGAGGTACGAGGGACGCAGCTCGATTTGAGGTTGATAGAGTAGCGGAACCCAGAAGTCGGGCGGCCGGCGGACTCGTTCGCCGAAAAATTCCGGCGGCGTGACGCCGACAATCGTGAAGGCGGTGTCATTCAGGTTCGCCACCTGACCAATTGCCGCGGCTTCACCATGGAGTCGTTGTTTCCAGAAGCCGTAGCTCACGACTGCGGCCGCCGGAGCGCCTGGGCGCTCGTCATCGTCACCAAGCGTCCGGCCGACAACGGCTGCGACGCCCATCGCTGCGAAGTAGGTGCCCGACACCGCATGGGCCCGAGCGGGACCCGCGTCGGTCGAGTCGCCCGGCAGGCGAACCGACACCGTCGCCTGTCCGCTTTGAACGGCGGCGAGCGACTCATAGAGCAGCGGTTGCTTGCGGAGAAAGGCGTAGGCTTCGGTGGAGAACTGAGTCCATCGGCCCGTGGGTACGTTGCCGGTATACGTGCCTTCGCCGGGGCTCGCGCTGAAGAGCACGAGCCGCTCCGGATCGCGCACGGGCAGCGATTTCAGGAGGATCGCGTCGAACAGGGCGAAGATGGCGGTGTTCGCGCCGATTCCGAGCGCCAGGGTGAGAACGGCGACAGCCGCGAAGCCGCGATTCTTCGACAGGGTGCGCACCGCGTAGCGAAGGTCCTGGCCCAGATCCCAGAGCCAGCGCAGCGTGTCTGCCTTGCCAGGCTGATCGTTCGCGAACGTCACGGTCACCTCGCAGGATTCAGTAGTTCTTTCCCAGATCCATCCCCGCGTACAGGCTCGCAACCTGATCGCCGTAGCCGTTGAACAGCTGCGTTTTCCGCATGAAGAACTCGCCGATGCGCCGCTCGGTGCTTTGATCGCGAAATGTCGAGCTCGTGCGACCCGGGTTCACATTCGAGTAGAACGCGTAATACTCAGGTACCGCGATTTGCCAGCTCGTCGCGGGTTGTTTCTCGACGAACCGGATCTTCACGATCGATTTGATGCTCTTGAAGCCGTACTTCCACGGCACGACGAGCCGGATCGGCGCGCCGTCCTGCTTCGGCATCACCTCGCCGTACAACCCGACGCCGAGAATCGCGAGCGCGTGCATCGCCTCGTCCATCCGCAGGCCTTCGACGTAGGGCCATCGCAGCACCGGGACTCGAATTCCTGGCATCTGTTTGGGATCGGCGAGCGTGGTGAACTCGACGTATTTCGCCTTCGGGGACGGCTCGCAGCGCCTGATGAAATTGGCCAGCGGGAAACCGACCCACGGAATGACCATCGACCATCCCTCGACGCAGCGGTGACGATAGACGCGATCTTCCAGCGTTTCGCCTTTCAGAATGTCGTCGACCGAGAAGGACCCTTTCTTGTTGCACTCGCCGTCGACGATGACCGTCCAGGGTTCGGTCTTGAGGCGATTCGCCTGCGTCGCGGGAGCGTCCTTGTCGCTGCCGAATTCGTAGTAGTTGTTGTAGGTCGTGATCTCGTTCCACGTATTCGGCTTCTCGGCCGTGCTGAGCGCGCTCTTGCGGACGTTCTCGAGCTTGCGTCCGTGCGGAGCCGGCGGCGGGCCGCCGAGCGCCATCGTTCGGTCCGACAGCCCGCATGCCGTGGCGGCGCATGCCGCCGTGCCGGCCGCCGCGCGAATGAACTCGCGGCGATTGAGATAGAGGTTCTTGTCGGTGATCTCAGAACTGCGGATGTCGGGCGGATCTTTGATGAGCATGCGCGTGTTCCTCATTCCGGGCCGGACGACATCTCCTTCGCGGGTCGGTTTGCGAGACTTGCGACCCGTGTCCACGCGCAGGTTTCGCGCTCGCTGGTTTATAGCCGAAACTCGCCACGGGGACATGCTTCCTGGTTCACCAGCCGAAGCTCGGCGCAGCCGAGCGAAGGCTGGTGCCGGAGGAGGGAATCGAACCCTCACGGGGCGTAAACCCCACGGGATTTTGAGTCCCGCGCGTCTGCCAGTTTCACCACTCCGGCCTGCGGAAACCATCACGTCGGTCGCGATGGCGATTGGAGAGCTTCAGTATATCGTCTGGCTCAGGAAATCCTGCCAGGGCGAGAATTCCGCCCGCCTTCGCGGGTCGACAGCACAATGTGCGACCCGCTTCGGCGCGCAGCCTTCGCTCTCAGGAGCTCGCCGGTTTACCAGCCGAAGCTCGGCATAGCCGAGCGAAGGCTGGAGGAGGGAATCGAACCCTCACGGGGCGTAAACCCCACGGGATTTTGAGTCCCGCGCGTCTGCCAGTTTCACCACCCCGGCCTGGAGTAAAGCGCACTCTCTACAAACACGGCATGTTCAAGCTACAAACGCGCCACGTCCATTCTATCGCTCAGTCATACGCCGTGACCACGTCGGGCGGCGATTTCTCTGACCAACCGGCGTCGGTCAGATGTGGCGAAAAATGCTCATCCATCTCGCGCCAATTCTCCGTTGTGAGGCGCGCTTCGGTGTGGTTATCCTCGAACAACTGCGACAGCACTTCAAAGTCGCCAACCAAGGGCTTGCCTGCGGCGAGCCGACGCCGCGTCCACGCAACTACGTCCGCCGCCTGAAGGTGCGTCGAAAACCTGTCGTCCTCGAACGTCAACGGACCGAGACGGTACTCGTTGTCCTCGTCCAGCCGCTGAATCGAATCGTGCGATTCGATGACTTGCTCAAAATGCCGGGTGCCCTTGTCGAGCACGTAAGCGACACGACCCAGATATTTCACTTCAACCGCTGCCTTCATGTTCGCGACAACGATAGCGAGAAACGCCACGCGATACACGCGCATGGCTCGCCGCAATCGCTCACCGAACAGCGCGGCATGCTCACGATTACTGGCATGGATGGTGACGGTATACGTTCTGAAAACCTTGATGGCCGCAGTCACTTCCGTCAACAGGCACCAGCGGCGGCAACCAGAGATATGCGACAACCGTTGACCGCGTGACAAATCGCGCATGTGGAATGGCTGTTCCACACCAAAACGGTGCATCAGGTTCGTCCAATGCTCTTCAAAGGCTTCAAGACCGGAGCGGTTGAACGCCACGCCGCCAAGCACGGCGTGTTCGGTGGACGTGGAGTCCAACGAACTGTCGTCTTGCCACCCGCAGTTCGGTGCTCGGTTTCCGGTCACCATCCGCCTTCGCTGGTCGCCCGATCACTCAGCGCCCAGCTTCGGCGGACAGCCTTCGCGTGCGAAGACTCGCCAGCTTGCCCGCCGTAGCTCGCGGCAGCGAGCGAAGGCTGGTTTCACCACTCCGGCGTACTACACCAGGATTTCGACCTTGCTCTTCGTCTTGACCTGCTCGACGAACTGTTCGAGCTTCGTTTCGCGCTGACCCTGCTCCAGGAATTCCTTGATCTGCCCGCCGACCTCCGCGAGCGGTGCGGTCCGCGCCGCCCGGCGCTCGTGCACCTTGATGATGTGGAATCCGAACGGTGTTTCGACCACGCCGCTGACGGTGCCCGGTTTCAGCGTGAACGCGGCTTCCTCGAAGGTGGGCGTCATCTGTCCCTGTGGAAAGAATCCGAGATCGCCGCCGTTCGGCGCGCTGCCAGGGTCCTGTGATTGCGCGCGCGCGACGACAGCGAAATCGGCGCCCCCGCGGACCTGCTTCAGCGCCGCCTGCGCTTTCGTCCGCGCCTGCGCTTTCTGCGCGGGCGTGGCGCCCTGCGGCACGCCGATCAGGATGTGGCTGGCGTGGACGCTGTCGCCCTGCTTGAACTTGTCGAGATTCTGCTGGTAAAAAGCGCTCACCTCGGCATCCGGCACCGAGATCTTCGACGCCACCTCCGCTTCGATCACTTTCTGTACCTGCAGCCCGGTACGCGCCTGCTGCCGAAGCTGATCGACGGTGATGCCCTGGGCGGCGAGACCCTGCGTGAACGCGTCCTCGGTCGGAAAGCTTTGGCGCGCCTGACCCATCTGCGCCTCGACGTCCGCCTCGCTCACCTCGAGCTTTCGCGCGCGCGATTCCTGCGCCAGCAGGTGGTAGGCGACGAGTTGATCGAGCACGCTGCGCAGCACTTGATCGCGCTTCTCCTGCGGTACGGGGCCGCCGGCGCGCGCCTCCACGCGCTTGACCGCGTTATCGAATTCCCACTTCTCAATCGCCTCGCCGTTGACGCGCGCGAGCACCGCCGGGAGCTGCGCGGGCATGGGCTTGGGAGCCGCGGGCGGTGCACTCGGAATCGCTGACCCGGGCATTGCGGCCGGAACCGCGGGCGCCGGCGGTTTTTGGCACGCCGACAGCGAAAGCTCCAGGGCTGCCATCGTCAACGCCGACAGGATTCTATTCATGAACGCACCATCATAGCAGCAGCCGCTTGCCCACCACGGCTCGGCCTGAAGCTCGAGTTGATTCCCGCAAAGCCTGATACCCGTGGATGTTACCGTTATCGCTCAAATGGGGCTGCGTCCTTGCACTGTCGAATGGCCGGAGGGATGACGGATGACCCGGCGGCGACCCACATGGCGATTGATTGCGGTCTTGACGGTTGGGGCCTGCTTCGGCGGCGCCGCGCTCGGCCGCGCGCAGTTTACGCCGCTGACCGACCATTCGACCGCGATGCTCGAAGGGAATTGGCAATCGTGCCGCGAGGGCGACGGCCAGTATTCCGAACGGGTGTACGACGGCAAATGGCCCGGTTTGGGTCCGTTCGAGCTCCACATGGGTCCGTACCATGAGTTCGCCCTCTTCCGCGGCGTGCAGGCGGAACACCGCGACCACAAATCCGCCGACAACCTCCTCAGGCCTTTCAAGCTCGAAGTACAAGGCAGCTCCGCGCATCAAGTGTGGGACGTCGCCGGACTCCACCTCGACGTCGCGCTTGCCGGCGGGTCGCGCGAAGAGTGCGAGAGCTGGTACCTGACGCTGAAGCGCTCGACGACTTCGTCACACTAACGCCTGGTTGCGCATTGAGGCCGGCGACCGATTCCCAATCCCTTCTGAGAGGGACGGGGGTTTGGTAGGAGGGACGGAGGTCGGTCGGAGGGACGGAGGTTGGTCGGAGGGACGGAGGTTGGTCGGAGGGACGGAGGTTGGTCGGAGGGACGGAGGTTGGTTGAGCGATCGATGAACAGTCGAGGTCAACCCGACCGAGGGCCCGGTTGTCGGCAACCTCGCGGACCAGCGGCACTTAACGTTCAGCTCGCCCGAGTCGTCCCGAGTCGTCCCGAGACCGCATCGTTCCGCGTTTGGCGGTCGCGGTTCGCGATTCGCGAGAAACGCGGAAAAACGGCGAATTTTCGGCCATTTCTCGTTGAAGATGCCTCTGAAGTGCGCTATACTGAGTGAACTGCTGGAACGACTTCGGCCTTCCATATAGCGCTCCAAAACAGGGGGAACCGTGACATTTGAAGTCGGCGACAAGGTCATTTACCCGAATCATGGACTCGGGATCGTCGAACGCATCGAAGACAAAACCATTCTCGGAACCACCTGCGGCTTTTATCATCTCCGCATCGTCGCCAACGACACGACCGTGCTCGTTCCGGTGAGCAACGTCGACGGTGTCGGCCTGCGCCGCGCCATCAGCGATAACGAAGTCGATCGGCTCTTCGGCCTTCTCGGAGACGGCAAGATCGACAACCACCAGAACTGGAAGGGCCGGTTCAAGGACAATTCCGACAAGATGCGCAGCGGCTCGATCTACGAAGTGGCCGACGTGCTCAAGAGCCTCACGTTCCTCGCCAAGTCGAAGAGCCTTTCGTTCCGAGAGAAGCGGATGCTCGATCGGGCGAAGTTCCTGATCATCTCGGAAGTCTCCGAAGTGATGCGCGAGACGGCGGCGGCCATCGAAGGCCGCGTCGATCGCGCGCTCGAGCGCTGCTTCATGACCAAGGCGCGAACGACGGCCCGCGCGAAGGTCGTTGCGAAGGCGGCTGCGCCGCGTGCAGTCGCCCAGTCTGCTCCCCGGCGCGCAGCACGCGCGTCATAACAGCCCACTCAAGTCGACCGCCGACAGTTCACAGTCGACAGTGGAGCGACAGAACACGAAAGCCCGTCGGGTCGTCAAGGCCTGACGGGCTTTTCGTTTATCATCTCGCTCGTTGATTGTCGTTGCCGCTATCCGCTCCTTCGCCACCTACATCGCGATTTCCCTCTACGTGCTCATCGTCGGCCCGCCGGGAATGCTGGTTGCGTGGCTGACCGGTGCGAAGGCGCACCTGTACGTGCTCGGTCACATCGGCGTTCGTCTCGGGCTCGCGCTCACCGGCATCCGCTTTCGGATCGCCGGCGCCGAACACGTTCAACGCGGCCGCGCGGCCATCTACTGCAGCAATCACCAGAGCAACATCGATCCCCCGATGCTCTTCACGGCGCTGCACCCGCGGATGCACATCCTCTACAAGGCCGAGATCAATGCGATCCCGATTCTTGCGCGCGCGTTCCGGTTCGGCGGGTTCATCCCGGTCGATCGCCGCAACAAGGAAGCCGCGCTGCGATCGATCGAAGCGGGCGCCGCGTCGCTCAGAGCCGGCAACTCGTTTCTGATCTTCCCGGAAGGGACCCGCAGCCGGGACGCGGAACTGCTGCCGTTCAAGAAGGGCGGGTTCATCATGGCCATCAAGGCGCAGGTGCCGATCGTGCCGGTGGCCATCCAGGGCGCTCGCGCCGCCATGCAGAAGGGCAGCGCGATCGTGCGCCCCGTCTCGGTGAGCATCCGGGTCGGCGAGCCACTCGAAACGTTCGGGGTGACGCTTGCGGACCGCGACGCCGTCATCGCCCAGACCCGGGAACGGATCGCCGCATTGCTTGCAGAGGGACCGGTGTAGACTGACGTGCCAGGCTGCGCAGGAGGAGTGCACCGTGCCGACTCGTCGATCTCTGTCGCTCGTCGGCGCGCTCGCTCTCGCAAGCGCGTCAGGCCTGACGCCCTCGTACGCGGCGTCTGGCTTCCTCGGCTCGCCGCAGCCACGAAGCGTCGAAGGCAGCGCGACTCCACAGCAGCAGCAGCAACAACATCCGCCACAACAACAGCCGCCACAACAACAGCCGCCACAACAACCGCCGCAACCGACCTTCCGCACCGAGGCCAACTACGTCCGCGTCGACGTGTATCCGACGCAGGATGGCGCGCCGGTTCTGGATTTGACTCGCGACGACTTCGAGGTGCTGGAAGCCGGTGTCCCACAGAAACTCGAACAGTTCGAGCACGTCGTCATTCGCGCCGCCGGGCCGCAGGATACGCGTATCGAGCCGAACTCGGTAGCCGAAGCGCGCTCGATGGCCGAGAGCCCGCGGGCGCGCCTATTCGTCGTGTTTCTCGACACGGGTCACGTCGGCATCGCCGGATCCCACAACATCCGCAGGCCGCTCGTCGACATGCTCAACAGGGTCATCGGACGCGACGACCTCGTCGGCGTGATGACGCCGGAGATGTCGGCGGGCGATATCACGTTTGCGCGAAAGACTGAGACCATCGAGGGCATGCTGGCGCGTCACTGGGACTGGGGGGATCGCGAGAAGCTCGCGCTGCTCGATCCGGTGGAGCAACAGTACGCGTACTGTTACGGCGAACCGAAGAACAGTCCGTTGACGGCGGAGATGATAGCGAGACGCCGCGAAAAACATACGCTCGACGCGCTCAGCGATCTGGTCCGCTTTCTGCGCGGTGTACGCGAGGAGCGAAAAGCGATTGTGACCATCTCCGATGGCTGGGCGCTTCGTGGGCCCAACCTCACGTTGATGGCACCCATCCAGGGACGAGTCCCCACCGGTCCACCGGTTGGGGTTGATCCGCGGACAGGCAAATTGAGCACGCGCGATTCCAGCAACCCCGGCGTGACAGCTTCGTCGGACTGCGACCGCGATCGCATGCTGCTCGCGCAGATCGACAACCGCCAGGAATTCCTTACGCTGCTCGACGAGGCGAACCGGGCCAACGCGTCGTTCTATCCCATCGATCCTCGCGGCCTGCCGGTGTTCGATTCGCCCATTGATAATCCGCTGCCGCTCGACGTCGACTTGGCTGTGCTGCGGCAGCGTGAAACGACGCTGCGCACGATTGCCGACGCGACGGATGGCCTGGCCGTGCTGAACAGCAACGACCTCGATCGCGGTTTGCGTCGTATTGCGGCCGATCTGAGCTCGTACTATCTGCTCGGTTACTACTCGAGCGGAAAACTGGACGGCCGGTTCCATGCGATCACCGTTCGCGTGAAACGACCGCGTGTCCAGGTGCGGGCGCGTCGCGGGTATCTGGCGGCCACGCCGGATGCCGTTTCGTCCGCCGCGGCGAAGGCGGCGCCGAAGCCGATCGACGCCGACGCGATGGCGGTTCAAACCGCGCTGGCGCCGCTCGCCGAATTGCAGCGGGAATTGCCGTTACGCGTGCAGGCGACAGCCGGCTGGCGTCCGGGTTCAAATGCCGCGCCGACCGCAGCCTTCTGGGTGGTGGGCGAGTTCGGGGCTGGTGCGCCGCCCGGCCGCGACGTCGACCTGACGGTGGTCGCTGCATCGGGCGCGACGGTGGCGCGCGCCACGAGTCCGGGCGGCACGCGCGGGATCCTCGTCGCGTTGTCGCCTGCGGAGGCCGCTGCCGCCGGCGAATACACAGTCCGTGTGCGGAGCGAAGGTTTCGGCACCGGGTCGGTGCGCATCACACTGCCGGCCGCGCCAGATTCCAGCGGCGCGATCTTCACACGTCGCGGTCCAACCACCGGCAATAAGGAGATCCCGACGGCGGATCTGCGCTTCCGTCGCAACGAGCAGATTCGCGTCGACGTGCCCACAACGGATCCAGGCGCAGCGACTGCCCGTCTGCTCGATCGGATGGGAAAGGCGCTCGCCATTCCGCTTACCGTCACCGTGCGCGACGACGGCGACGGATCGCGGTGGCAGACGACGCAGCTGCCGCTCGCGCCGCTCGGGCCTGGCGATTACGTCATTGAAATCAGGGCGGGTGGGGCAGCTGGGGAAAAGCGGACGCTGGCCGCATTCCGCATCGTGCAGTGACGACGTGGAACGCAGAGTTCGCTGAGCTCGCGGAAATCCAAAACCTTCTTTGCGGGCTCTGCGTGCTCTCCGTGCCATCGTGATCTACGACCCACCGAGAGCGAACGTCAGGGTCCATGGCTTCAGCGCCTGGCCGTCGGTGCCGAGGATCCCTTCCAGCAGATCCACTTTCACTGTCCGGAATCGTTCGAGCGGCTTGGCAAACCGGAGCTCGAGAACGCGGCTTGCGCCGTTGTACTGGAAGGTGAAGTCGGCCGCCGGCGTCACCGGCTCGCCGCGCTCCACCGTTTGCGACTCGAGATACCGGACGCGGATGTGACCTTTCAGCGTGGCCTGATCGATGTCGCGCGAGAATTGCATGCGGACGGTGGTCGACATCGACACGTCAGTCTCGTCATCGGTCGGCGTGCTGAAGATGACCTCCGGCGGCGGGCCGGCAGGCACGCGAATCTGTTCTTCTTCAGTCGTCGTCTGCGTCGGCGGCTTCGCGAGCGACAGGCTCCCGGCCTCGGCGTCCAGCCACTGCAGCCCGCGCGCCTGCTGGATCGTTCCCCGTATCGAGAGCCAGCGGCTCGTGTCGATGCGCGAGTCGAGGGCGAGGTCGAATTCCTTCCCGTTCGCGTCCCGCAGACGCGGCCGCATGTTGGCCACCCAGATCGCGGCATCCGCCGAGCGAAGCACGAAGTCGTACCGGCTGCGGCCGGGCGCGTCCGGCAGGTCGCCGAGGAGATTGCGGCCGGAGTACTGGCCGGTAATCGCCACCTTCTGCTCCAGATAGCGCGACGGATGAAGCACGATCGCGCGAATCGACGGGGCGGTCGCGGGCGACGCGGGCGTGACGGCCGTGGCGATGATTGCGGTCACCTCGCCGGGGCGCGGCCAGGGGCCTTCTGGATCGACGTGAAACGTGGCGCGCAGATCGTACGCGCCGAGCCGGATGTCGTCCGGCTTCAGCCGGCCGACGTCCCAGAATTCGCCACGGATCTCGTCGAGTCCGTCCGGCGCGTTGCCTTTGAAAACCAGATTCACCGACCCGGCTTCGTCGGAGACGCGAAGCCGGTCCTGCTCCAGGCCGACGTTGCCGACGAGCACAATCGGTCGCCCGTGGTAGAACGCGGGATAGGCGAGCACTTCCGCCAGATTGGTCGCGCGCCGCATCGCCGGCTGCGCGTCGGCACACGTGAACACCGCGAGTGCCACACACGCGATCAGGAGCGACGTGGAACGCGGAGCTCGCAGAGCCCGCAAAGAAAACTTCATTGTCTGGTGATCGTCGTGATCTCACATCACTTTCTTCTGGGCATTGCGCGCGAGCACGGCGGCCAGCGCGAGGAACAGCAGCGCACTCGCGACGTAGCCCGTCACGCCGTCGTGCAGGAATGGAACCAGATTGCCGATCGATTGCGGCCCGGCGATGTGTCCCGTCCCGACCAGGACGGCAAACAGAATGCCGCATAACGATCCGCCGGCGATCAGCCCCGAGCTGAACAACGTGCCGGCCCCGACTTCCGATTCCGCGGCGGCGCCGGTCTTCCGCTCCACGAATGCGCGCACGAGCCCGCCGGCGAAGATCGGCGCCGTTGTCGCGATCGGCAGATACGACCCCACTGCGAACGACAGCGACCGGATGCCACACAGCTCGAGCGTGACCGAGATGAACACGCCAACCAGAACAAGTCCCCACGGCAGGTTCTGACTGAGCAATCCCTTGATGATCGTCGCCATCAGCGTCGCTTGCGGCGCCGGGATCGCCGCGGTGCCGATCCCGAAGACGCGGTGCAAATACAGGGTCGTCAACCCGATCACGCCAGCCGACGTCACCACGCCGATGATCAGCCCGATCTGCTGATAAAACGGTGTCGCGCCGACGATATACCCCGTCTTCAGATCTTGAGACGTGCCGCCCGCGTTCGCGGCCGCAATGCAGACCACGGCGCCCACGCAGATGGCGATTGGTCCATACGCGTCGCCGGTCCAGCCGAGCGCGACGAACATCAGGCAGGTCAGGATCAGCGTCGCGATCGTCATCCCCGAGATCGGGTTGGACGAGGTGCCGATCAACCCGGTGATACGCGACGACACGGTCACGAAGAGAAACCCGAAGATGATCACGAGGACGGCCGCGAGAAAATTGCCCTGCGTCGGCATCTTTGGCGCCACGGCGAGGAAGACGGCCAGCAGCAGCGACCCGCCGAGGACGAACATCGTCGGGATATCCCGCTCGGTACGGAGAACGGCGCCGCCGGCGCCGGCGCCGAAATCCTTCAGGCCTTCGCGTGCCGACGCCACGATCGTGGGAAGAGTTCGCCCGAGCGTGATGAGCCCCGCGGCGAGCACCGCGCCCGCCCCGATGTAGCGGATGTATGCGCTCCACAGCTGCGCCGGGCTCATCTCCGAAATCAGAAAGGGCATGCCCGTCGCCGGGTTGTTGGCGAAATTCGGATGAATCGGCGGAAACGGCACGCGAATGTAGGCGCCGAGGATCGACAGCAACGGCAGCAGCATCAGCCACGAGAGGACGCCGCCGGCGAACATCGTCCCGGCGATGCGCGGGCCGATCACATAGCCCACGCCCATGTACTCGGGCGAGATGTCGATGTTCAGGGTGGCGTTGGGAAATTGGCTCGTGCGCGGCGTCGAGTAGTCGAGCTCCGTGAGGAAGAGGTTGAAGACCCACGACAGCGCCTTCCACAGCGCGCCGACCGCGAGGCCACCGAAGACCATCGTGGCGAGTTTGCCGCCGCGCTCGCCGGCCACGAGCACGTCGGCGCAGGCGGCGCCCTCCGGGTATGGCAGCACGCCGTGTTCCTTGACGATGAGCGCGCGGCGAAGCGGCACCATCATCAACACGCCCAGAATGCCGCCGGCGAACGCCAGCATGGCGATTTGGTAATAGTTGAAATACGCCGGACCGTCCGGCGTCAGGAAGATGAGGGCGGGAATCGTGAAGACGACGCCGCCGGCCACCGATTCGCCTGCGGAGCCGATCGTCTGCACGATGTTGTTCTCGAGGATCGTAGAGCCGCCCAGTCTCTTGAGCACCGAGATGGCGAGCACCGCGATCGGGATTGACGCACTGACGGTGAGCCCGGCGCGCAATCCCAGGTACACCGTCGATGCGCCGAACAGCAGTCCGAAGAGGACGCCGATGACGATCGCCTTCAGCGTGAACTCGGCGGAGGACTGCGAAGCCGGCACGTACGGCTGAAATGTCGACGTACGGCTGAAATGTCGCGTGCGTCGTCGCGGGAGTGGCCATAGGCGGCGAGTGTAACATGTCGGTTTTTTGCTACAATCGGCGTCTGCCTTGTGAAAACACCGAACAAAGGTCCGTCCAAGAACCCGACGGGCAAGCAGAGCGCTGACCAGGTTTCCGAGCTCACCACCAACCGACTATCGGTGTACCTTCGCTGCCTGAACGTCCTCGAGGGCGCGGGCGTCCGCACGATTTCGTCTCAGGCGCTGGCCGAGCAGTTCCATCTGAACGCCGCCCAGATTCGCAAGGACCTCGCGTATTTCGGCGAGTTTGGCGTCCGCGGCGTCGGGTACTACGTCCGCGATCTCAAACGCCACCTGCGGCAGATTCTCGGCCTCGATCGCAAGCTGCGCGTCGCCATCATGGGCGCCGGGAACCTCGGACTCGCGCTCGCGGACTATCCCGGCTTTCGACAGGAAGGGTTCGAGATTTCGGCGCTCTTCGACAACCTGCGCGAGAAGGTCGGCCAGCAATCCCGCGGCGGCGTGCCGATCTACGACATTCACGACCTCAAGCGGATCGCCCGCCGTGAGGGGATTCGCATTGCCGTCATCGCGGTGCCCGCGCCGTCGGCGCAGCACGTGCTGAATCTCGTCGTCGCGTCGGGAATCACCGCGGTCCTCAACTTTTCGCCGGGCACGCTGCAAGTGCCGCCCGATGTGAAGCTGAAGAGCGTGGACCTCACCGTGTCACTCGAAAGCCTGTCGTTCTTTCTCGCTCAGGCCGATGGCGAAGAGCCATAAGGTGGGACCGGCCAGACCCGCTCGACCCAGCGGGCTGTCGCATGTCGACGCGCGCGGGCGCGTGAAGATGGTCGACGTCGGCGACAAACCGGTGACGAGCCGCGAGGCCGTCGCGCGCGGGACGATCACGATGTCGCGGGAGACGCTCCGCCTGATCCGCCGCGGTGCGGTCAAGAAAGGCGATCCGCTGCAGACCGCCCGGCTCGCCGGCATTCTCGCCGCGAAGCAAACTTCCGCGCTGATCCCGCTGTGTCATCCCCTGCCGCTGTCGCACGTGCAGGTCGAACTGACGCCGCGGGCACGTGGCTACGACATCGAAGCGCGCGTGCGCACCACGGCGCAGACCGGCGTCGAAATGGAAGCGCTCACGGCGGTCGCCGTGGCCGCCCTCACCGTCTACGACATGGTGAAGGCCGTTGACAAGGCCATGGTGATCGGCGACATCCGCGTGACGTTCAAGAGCGGCGGACGGTCGGGGACATATACTCGAACGTGAGATGAATGTCGTCATCGGCGTCATCAGCCCGGCTGCCATCTGGGTGATGCCGCGACGGTTCGTCGACGACCTTCGGCGCAGTTTTTCTCAGCACACCTTTTTCGACGCCTGGGATCGCGACACCCTCCGCGGACTGTTGCCGCAGGCGGACGTTGCATTCACGCCCTTCATCGATCGGGATGTGTTCCCATCGGCGACACGTCTGCGATGGGTGCAGAGTCCGGCGGTTGGGGTCGGTTCCCTGATGTTTCCCGAATTGCGCGAGAGCCGCGTGGTCGTCACGAGCGCTCGCGGCATCCGCGCGCGCGCCATTGCCGAGCATGTGCTCGGCGTCACGATTGCGCTGGCGCGGCGGTTGCCGCTCGCCATTCGGGCCCAGGCGGCTCGCGACTGGGCGCAGGATCGGCTCGAGGGCGCCGACTGCAGCATCCGCACGCTCAGCGGGCAGCGCATGGGCATCGTCGGCCTTGGCGCCATTGGCACGGAGGTCGCGAAGATCGCGGCCCCTTTTGGCTTCATCGTGTCGGCGATCCGCCGCCGTGCGGAGGTGGCCATCCTTCCAGGAGTCGAGAAGGTGTGGACGCCGGATCGGCTTGTCGACCTGCTGGCGGAATCCGACGTCATCGTCCTGGCGGCGCCGCACACACCCGACACCAAGCATCTGATCGGGCGCCGCGAAGTGGAGCGGATCAAGCGCGGTGCGTTCCTCATCAACGTCGCGCGGGGCAAGCTGATCGACGACGAGGCCGTGGTTGACGCGCTAGGCGACGGCAGGCTCGGCGGCGCCGCGCTCGACGTCTTTACGCGCGAGCCGCTCGAGTCGTCGAGCCCCTACTGGGATTTGCCGAACGTCATCGTCACCCCGCATACTTCGGGTGCGATGCAGGATTACTGGACGCCGCTCGTCGCGCTGTTCGCGGAGAACCTGCGCCGCTTCGAGCGTGGCGAGTCATTGCTGAACGTCGTCGATAAGGTCGCGGGGTACTAATGTCCGGTCAGGTAGGTCGAGTGGGTCAGGTGGGCCAAGTGGTTCGACGTGAATAAAGCAATCAGAGTGGTCACACTGCTCATGTCCATTGGGACCGTGCGCACACCGGGATTCGCGGCGTGGCAGGCGCCGGCCGACCTTCCCATGTACGGTTATCAGATCCAGCACGTCTACCCGCATGATCCGAATGCCTTCACGCAGGGATTGCAGTACGTCGACGGTGTGCTGTACGAAGGGACGGGGCTGAACGGGCGATCGTCGATTCGGAAGGTCAAGCTCGAAACGGGCGAAGTGCTGCAAAAGCGCGACGTGCCGGCGCAACATTTCGGCGAGGGCATCACGGTCTGGAAGTCGGAGCTGATCGAGCTCACGTGGCAGTCGGAGGTGGCGTTCGTGTACGACAGGAACACGTTCGAGGAGCGGCGCACATTCACGTACATCGGCGAAGGATGGGGCCTCACCCACGACGGCACGAACTTGATCATGAGTGATGGCAGCGAGCGGTTGCGCGTTCTCGACCCGGCGACATTCGGCGAACGGCGTCGAATTCAGGTCACAGCGGCCGGAGCGCCGCTGAAGAATCTGAATGAGCTCGAGTACGTCAAAGGCGAGATCTTCGCCAACATCTGGACGACCGACTACATCGCGCGCATCGCGCCCGACACCGGTCGCGTCACCGGCTACGTCGACCTGCGGGGCCTCCTCACGGCCCGCGAACGGCCTTCGGATGGTGTGTTGAACGGCATCGCGTACGACGAGCCACGCGATCGTCTTTTCGTGACTGGCAAGCTGTGGCCCAAGCTGTTCGAAATCAAGCTGGTGGCGAAGGGCAGGTAGGGAGGTGGGGGACGGAGGTCCCTAGGAGGGACGGAGGTGGGTTCGATGTTCGAACTCGACCCCGGCATCGCGTCCCGTTCCACGTTTCCGAACGACGAGCTCTCCCGTCAGCGGCTTCGGATACATCGGCGTGTTGGGTTCGCCGCCTTCCTTCGGCGAAGTCGTCAGATACATATCATGAATCAGTCGCGCGTCGATCAGCTGGCGCGCGATGGTTCGCCCGCCGATGCACGAAATCCGCCGCACACCCAATCTGTGCAACTGGTGAAACGCGCCTGCAAGATCGCGTGCGTCTTTCATCAGAACCGGCGTAATCCACGGCCGCGGCGCCAGCGCATGGTGCATCACGGCCGAGCATGGAGCGATCGTCAACACCACCACGCGGAGCTCGGGCACATTCAAGATCAGCGAATCGTCGAATTCCAGACCGCGGAGCGTGGCGACGATCTGGATTGGGTGCCGTGGCAGCCCCAGTTCCGCCCGGAGCGCCACGAGCTCGGGGTGCCACACGGAGAACATCAGCCGTCCACCGCGAACGGTTTCGGCGCCCGACATGACCGCATCGGCCGCGACGCGTGACAGGCCCTCGTAGATGAGATGGCTGTCGGCCGTTCCGCCGCCGAGCGTCGCTGGATTCTTCGCCCCCGTATTCCCGTTGCGGGATTGCACGAACACGAGGCTGGTCGACGGCAGCTCGCCACTCGTCTCGCGTGACATGTACCACGGCCCATCGAACAGCGTCCGCGACCAGCTGTTCCCGATCGCGACGACATCGCGATTGGGCTGGTCGACCTCCGTGCTGAATGGCGGAATCTCGGAGGCCACCGCTTCCGCTTCCTTGCGGGCGACGAATTGTTGGAAGCGCCGTATCCAATCGGTCACGCTGTGTCGGGCTCTCGTGGGGGCCGGCCCATGTGTCGGCCCAGCGCGGACACGCAGGTCCGCTTTTACATTTGAATCTGACCGCTCCGCCCATCCCGCTCGTCCTCAACGGGCGGCGGCTCGATGTGAATCACCGCGTCGGCAATCTGCGGATACCGTGCCATCAGCCGATCCTTCACCACGTGCGAGAGATCGTGCGCTTCGTTCAGCCGCATGTCCGGTGGCAACCAGACATGGAGATCGAGAAACACGTGGTCTGAAGAACCGCGCGTCCGGATGTGATGGCACCCGAGCACTCCTGCGACGCTCATCACGACACGTTCCAGGTCCGAGTCGGCGATGACGATACGGTCGCTGAGGATGCCGGTCGTTGCGCGCGCAATCTGGAATCCGGCGTAGCCGATGAAGCCGGCCACGACGAGCGCCGCCAGCGGATCGAGGATCGGGACTCCGGATCGCGCGCCGACCAGCGCGGCGATCACGGTCACCGACGTCCACACATCTCCGCGTGTCTGCATCGCGTCGGCGAGCAGCACTTCGCTCGCGAGCCGCTCTGCCGCGCGCGATTCGTACGAGATGACGAAGAGGTTGACACCCACCGTCACGGCCATGACCAGGAAGCTCGCGATGGAGATTTCGTGCGACAGCGCCCGGCCGGTCAGATGGTTGACCGCATTTCTCAGCACCTCGATCATCACCAGCAGGAGAAAGACCGTGACCGCGGCCGCGGCTACGGTTTCGTACTTGCGATGGCCGTACGGATGGTCCGCGTCGGGCGGGCGTTCGGCCGCGCGCACACCGACGAGTCCGACGACGTTCGAGGCGGCGTCGGTGAGCGAATGAAACCCGTCGGAGAGGATGCTGATCGCGCCCGAAGCATAGCCGAACGCAATTTTCGCCGCAGCAACGCTGAGATTGAGAAGTAGAACACGAAACAGGACGCGGGAAACCGCGGCGTAGCGATCGGATGACGAGGCGAGCGGCTGGTAGCTGGCGGTTGGGGTCGGTGTTGGGCTCACACGTGTTTCTCTAGCGCCCGAGCCTCCAGCCTCGAGCCTCCAGCCTCCTCCCAGTCACACTAAAACACTCGCGCCGTCGGCACCGGCCACCAGCGAATCTGCACTTTGCCGATGATGTACTTCTTCGGCACCATTCCCCAGTGGCGGCTGTCGGAGCTGTTGTTGCGATGGTCGCCCATGACGAAGTAGTACCCCTCGGGAATCACCTGCGGGCCCCAGTCTTCGTGACTCCGGTACTCGCTCGGGACGTAATCGTCCTTCAGCGGAATGTCGTTCACGTACACCCGGCCGTCCACGATCCGCACAGTATCGCCTTCTTCGGCAATCACCCGTTTGACGAACGACTTCTCCGGGTTGAGCGGGTAATACAGCATCACGATGTCGCCGCGCCGCGGATCGGCGATCCGGTAGACGAGCTTGTTCACGATGAGGCGATCCTGATCTTCCAGTGTCGGCGCCATGCTCTGGCCCTCGACACGCGCCACCTGGAAGCCGAACGTGACGATGAGCACTGCGTACACGGCGGCCGATACGAGCGTCTTCAGCCACGCGACGAGCTCGTCCTGCACGCGCTCCCGACGACTCTGGGCACGCGTCATCGCCGGCTCTGCTGGCGAGACAGCCGGCGTGAAGGCCGGATCCGCCACCGCGGGCACGGTCGTTGGGTCCGTCGGCGGCGCTAGAGCTTCAGGTATTCGCGCAGCCGTCTCGTCTGCGTGCGGCTCACTGGAATTTCCGTCGACTTGTCGTCCTTCATCCGAAGGAGGTAGTTCCGACTGAACCAAGGGACGATCTCCTTGATCTTGTTGATGTTGACGAGATGCGATCGGTGCACGCGCCAGAACACGGTCGAGTCGAGCCGCTGCTGCAGGTCGTCCAACGTCCGGTAGTTCGAGGTGCCTCGATGCTGGCTGGTGACTACCGTGATGCCTTCGTCGGCCAGCGAAGCGTAGATGATTTCCTCGGCCTGCACGAGCAGGAACCGCTCGCCGACCTTGATGGCGAGCCGCTCTCGCCGGCTCTGACGCTCGCTGACCAGCTGCACGATCTTTTCCAGTTCCGCATGACTGACGCCGCCAGGCGACGCGGCCGCGGCGGCCGGCCGATCGCTCGCCGTGCGGCGTCGGGCGCGCTCGACGGCGAGCTCGAGCCTCGCCTGATCGACCGGCTTGAGCAGGTAGTCGACCGCGTTGACCTCGAAGGCTTCAATGGCGTGCTGGTCGTACGCGGTCACGAAAATGATGCGCGACTCGATCCCGGTGTCCAACATGCGCCGCGCGACTTCGAAGCCGGTCAGGCCCGGCATCTGCACGTCGAGGAACACGACGTCGGGCTGCAGCCGATCGATGGTGCTCAACGCCTCTACGCCGTTGCCCGCCTGTCCGACGACTTCGACGCCGCCGACCTGTCCGAGCAGATATCCGAGCTCGTCACGTGCCAGCTGTTCATCGTCGACCAGGACCGCTTTTAGATCCATTACTGGTGGCTTTCAGCTGTCGGCTTTCGGCTCGCAGCAGTCGCCTCGACGTTCCCCATTCTCAGCTGATAGCTGAACGCCGACAGCTGACGGCTGATCATGCCGTCACACGCTCCGGCATGGCCAGCTCGGGAATCTCCACACGCGCGCACGTCCCTTCGCCCGGGACGCTGGTCAGCTTCAACTGGTAGTTCGCGCCGTAGATCGTCCGCAGCCGCTCGTTGACATTGCTGAGGCCGATGCCCTCACCGAGCGCATGCTCCAGCCGTTCCTCCGTCATACCCAACCCGTCGTCGTGCACTTCGATGATCGTGTGCCGATCCTGAACGACCGTTTTGATGGTAATCCGGCCGCCCCCGACTTTCCGGGCCAGGCCGTGCTTGATCGAATTCTCCACCAGCGGTTGCAGCAGCATGCTCGGCACCACGACGTCCAGCGTGCCGGGGCTGATCTGCTTGACCACCTCCAGCTGCGGCCCGAAGCGAACGACCTCGATGTCGAGATACTCGTCAATCGATTCGAGCTCCTCGCGCAGCGTCACGAAGTGGTCGGTGCTGCGCATCAGTCGCCGCAGCAGGCCTGAGAGCTTCGTGATCAGCATGCGCGCCGTTTCCGGCTGCGTGCGGATCAAGGACGAGATCGACGCGAGCGTATTGAACAGGAAGTGGGGGTTGATCTGGCTGGCCAACGCTTCGATCTTGGCCGCGAGGAGCAGTTTCTCCTGTTCCTGCAGCCGGTGCTCGATGCGGGCGTTGTTCCAGATCTTGATGGGCGTCGCGACAGAGAGGACGCTCGCGAGCACCACCACGACCGTCAGCCACGGCGAGATGGGCGGCGCGCCGTGGAGTAAGAAGAGACGATGGTGCTCGCTCCAGCGAAGGCCAACGCCCTGCCGCAGCAGCTCGAGCGCAATCGGGGCGAGCAGCAGCACGACCTGCCAGTCCACCTGCAGGGTGCGAATCATCTGCCACGCCCGGCGAGGCAGGGTGGTGAACACGAACGGCGAGAAGTGCCAGATCGCTTCCTTGGGACACAGTTCTCTCAGCCCGCCGCCGGCGAATCCGCAGCCGACCGCGAACGGCAACGCGCCCCACTCGCCGTTGCCGAGGGGCGGCACGCCGACCATGACCCCGACCACCGCGCCGGCGTACGGCCCGGCAATCAGGCCTGCCAGGAACGAGCCTTCGAGCGTCAGGTCCGCGGCGTTGTAGTTCAGGAGCAGCCGGGCCACGACGCCGGCGGTGAGCGGGATGCCGAGGCTCAGCGCAAACGTCAACCGGTCGGGCCACGCGCGACGCTCGAAAATGAGGATGTGCCTGAAGCGGCGGTAGCGCACCAGCATCGTCGCCAGCGCGGCCATCACGGCGAGCTTGACGACGAGCGTCGTCAGAAGCACCTGCTCCAGCGAGATTTGCGGGCCTTGCATGGATTTACATTGATCTTATCGGCCGGGTAAACTGAGAGCAATGGCTGTGATTCGTCCCTTCCTCGTCGGATTTGCCACAACGTTCAAGCATCTGTTCAAGAAACCCATCACGGTGAACTATCCGGATCAGAAAGTTCCGGTGTTTCCCAAGTACCGCGGCAAGCAGGTGCTCATGCGTGACGAGCACGGGCTCGAGAAATGCGTGGCGTGCGGTCTGTGCTCCGTGGCGTGCCCGGCGGACGCGATCTACCTCGAGGCGGCCGAGAACGACGGCACGGTCCAGGCGGGTCCCCGCTACGCGTCGGTGTATCAGATCCACAAAACGCGCTGCATCTTCTGCGGCTACTGTGAAGAAGCATGCCCGGTCGGCGCCATCTTCATGGGCAAGGACTACGAGCTGGCCGTGTACAGCAAGGACGATTTCGTGTGGGACAAAGCCGATCTGTTGGTTCCGGCGGAGACTTCGCCCTCGCCGGCCGTCCCAGTGGGAGGCTAGAGGCTTGCGGCTAGAGGCTGGCTTGGGGACGCCCGGCGTCATCTCCGTGCGCCTTTCCAGCCTCCAGCCTCCAGCCTCCAGCCCCTACTGAAATGCTGATAGGCGCGCTCGGCGACATTCACGGCGCCTTCGACACGGTCCAGCGGATCATGAAGGAACACGACGATGTGCCGCTGTGGGTGTGTGTCGGCGACGTGGCGAGCAACGACGGGGAATACTTCGACCCGATCGCCCCGTTGTATTTCATCAAAGGCAACAACGAGGACTTCGACGTGATCGCGGCCGCGGCCGCCGGACGTCCGCCCGCCCCGATGCTGCACTATCTGACCAACGGCGGCCCGCACGTGGTCGGGCCCTGGCGCGTGGCGGCGCTCGGCGGCACGTTTGCGCCGACCTGGTACCACTCGCCCGCGTCCGCGCTCCCGCCCTCGAGGGGGCGCAAGGCGCAGGCGGCGTCGCTGAAGCTCGGGAAGAGCCGCGACGACAAGCGGCGTCACTTCGTCCGCGACGAGGTGCTCGCGTGCAAGGCGTTGTCGAACATCGACCTGTTCATGACGCACGAAGCGCCGCGTCCGTTCTATCCCGCTGGCCGCCGCATCGACGCCGGCAAGACCGTGCTGAACGACGTGCTGGCTGCGATGAAGCCGCGGCTGCACCTGTTCGGCCACCACCACGAGTTCACCGACTCCATGCGCCAGCGCGTCCGATCCATTGGCCTCGACATCGTGACGAAATCCTACTTGCTCATCGACGTTGAAACGTTCAAAACTGATCGGCTGGATACCTGATGCAGAGATTCGTTGACGCGATCGACGAGCGGGTGCTCGTGTGCGACGGCGCGATGGGGACGATGCTGTACGCGAAGGGCATCTTCATCAACAAGAGCTTCGACGCCCTGAACGTGTCGCAGCCCGACCTCGTGGCCGAGGTCCATCAGGAATACGTGCGCGCGGGCGCCGACATCATCGAGACGAACACGTTCGGAGCGAACCGCATCAAGCTCGGATCGTTCGGCATCGCCGACAAGCTGCACGCCATCAACGCCCAGGGCGCCAAGATCGCACGGCATGCGACGCGCGAGCAGGCCTACGTCGCCGGCGCCATCGGGCCGCTCGGCATTCGCATCGAGCCGTGGGGTAAGACCGGCGTCGAAGAGGCGCAGGAGTACTTTCGCGAGCAGGCCGAGGGGCTGGCCGAGGGCGGTGTCGACCTGTTCATTCTCGAAACCTTCCGCGATCTGAACGAGATCGGCGCGGCGATCGACGCGGTGCGCAGCGTGTCGGACCTTCCGATCGTCGCGCAGATGACGACCGAGGAGGATGGGAACACCCTCGACGGCACTCCGCCCGAGCGCTTCGCGCCCGAGCTGGAGGCGCGCGGCGCCACCGTGATTGGCGTGAACTGCGCGGTCGGCCCGGCCCCGATGCTCGACACGATCGAGCGGATGGCCGCGGCCACGAAGCGGAAGCTGTCGGCCCAGCCGAACGCCGGAAAGCCGCGCGACGTGGAAGGCCGGAACATCTACCTCTGTTCGCCGGAGTACATGGCGTCCTATGCCCGCCGTTTCATCCTGCACAATGTGCGGATCGTCGGCGGCTGCTGCGGCACGACGCCCGAGCATATCCGGCAGATCAAGACGGCCGTGCGCAGCCTGGCGCCTGCCCTGAGCCGCGTCGAAGCGCCTGCCGTGGTGCGCTCGTCCGCCGTTGCGGTCTCGCCCGCCGCCGCGCGCGTCGAGCCGGCCATGTCATCGCCGCCGGTCGCCCGCGAGCACAAGTCGCGGCTGGCGCACGCCCTGGCGCGGGGGACATTCGTCGCCGCCGTCGAGCTCCTGCCGCCGCGGGGTTTTCACACCGACGAGGTGATCGATCGCGCCCGGCGGCTGAAGGTGCAGGGCGTCGACGTCATCAGTATTCCGGACGGTCAGCGGGCCGGCGCGCGCATCAGCGCGCTGGCGCTCGCCATCCTGATCGAGCAGCAGGCGGGTGTCGAAACTTTGCTGCACTATGCCTGCCGCGACCGGAATCTACTCGGCATCCAGTCCGACCTCCTCGGCGCGCACGCCATCGGACTGCGGAATGTGCTGCTGGTCACCGGAGATCCTGGGCGCGTGGGCGACTACCCGGATGCGACGGCCGTTTTCGACGTGGACTCGATCGGTCTCACCAATGTCGTGGCGCGTCTGAATCATGGGTGCGACGTGGGCGGCCAGGCCATCGGGGCGCCGACCGGCTTTCACATCGGCGTGTCGATCAATCCTGGCGCGCACAATCTCGAGCAGGAGCTGCGGCGCTTTCAATACAAAGTGGAAGCCGGCGCCGAGTTCGTCCTCACGCGCCCCGTGTTCGACGTCCGCGCGTTCGAACAGGTCCTGACACGGATTCAGGACGCGCGCCTGCCCGTCATTGCGGGCGTCTTTCCGTTCGAAAGTTCCCGCAACGCCGAGTTCATGGCGAACGAGGTGCCTGGCGTGCGCGTCCCGGACGCGCTGCTGGAGCGGATGCGGCGCGCGGACGGCACCGAAGCGGCCGCGCGCGAAGGGATCGCCATTGCGCGTGAGATTGCAACCGAACTACGCACCGCGGTGCAGGGCGTGCAGGTATCCACGCAGTCGGGTGATGTCGAGAGCGCGCTGGCAGTCCTCGATGGACTTCGCTGAGGGACCAGATGTATAGTCGCTCGGGCTGTTCGCCCGCGATGGGCACACAGCTTGAACGTTTTCAACGGTTTAGCCGGCTGAAGCCCCGCCGCTGAGGCACTTTGATGGCCCTATTTGAGTCCCCGCGCACGGCTGAGCCCGAGGAGATTCTTGGATCGGACGCGGCGACGCGCGCCCTGTCGGTCACCGTCGTCGACAACGACTTCCTCGCGCGGGTGTACGAGAACCTGGCGTCGGTGTACGACTTCACGTTCGGTCCGGCTCTTCATCCAGGCCGCGTCGACGCGATTCAGCGCATGGCCATCAAACCGCGCGATCGCGTGCTCGAGGTCGGGGTCGGGACCGGCATCAACGCAGCCCTCTATCCGACCGACTGCTCCGTCACCGGCATCGATCTCTCCGGCTCGATGCTCGAGCGAGCGCGCGAGCGCATCGCGCGCAAAGGCGTCCGCAACGTCCGGCTGCTGCAGATGGACGCGGCGAATCTCAAGTTCGCCGACGACACGTTCGACATCGTGTACGCGCCGTACGTCATCAGCGTGGTGCCGGATCCCGTCGCGGTGGCGCGGGAGATGCGCCGCGTCTGCCGGCCGGGCGGCCGCATCGTCATCCTGAATCACTTCCGCAGCAAGAGCCGCCTCGGGGCGTGGCTCGAGCGCATCATCGCGCCGGCGGCCAAGTACCTGGGCTTCAAGTCGGATCTGGATCTGCCGGCGTTTCTCGTTCAGGCCGAGCTTGAGCCGGTGTCGATCGAGAAGGTGAACGTCCCGCGAATCTGGTCGCTCGTGACGTGCGTGAAAGAGTAGTGGTCAGGCACTGATCACCGACCACTGACCTCTGCGCCGAAGGGTTCCTCGATCGACGGGCTTTGCGGCGTGAACAGTTCGGCGCCGTTCTCGGTGATGTGCATGTCGTCCTCGAGACGCACGCCGAACTCGCCGCGAATGTAGATTCCGGGCTCGTCGCTGAAGACCATGCCGGGCTGCAGCTTCACGGCCTTCTCCCACCCGAACATGTTGTTCTTCACCAGATACGGCCACTCGTGTCCGTCCATGCCCATGCCGTGTCCGAGGCGGTGCGAGAAATACTTGAAGCCGGGGCCATAGCCCGCGTCCACGACCACTTTACGGCCGGCGGCAACGATTGCCTCGAGCGGAACGCCGGGCCGCGCGGCTTTGAGGGCCGCCGTCTGCGCCTGGTGGACGATCTCGAACACCTTCTTCATCTTGTCGGTGGCTTTTCCGAGGACGAATGTCCGCGTGATGTCCGACTGGTAGCCTTCGACCGTGCAGCCGTCGTCCACCATGATGATCGTGCCTTCACGAATCGTCTGCGGCGTGATCGAGCCGTGGGGAAGTGCGGTGTACTCGCCCACCTGCACGCTGGCGGCGCCCGGGAAGCCAAGCCGCGCGTACGCGGCGCCGATGAGCGACCCCACCTGGTTTTGCGTCATGCCTGGCTGCAGCGCATGGAACACCGCTTCGTAGCATTTGAGCGTCGCTTCGCACGCGAGCCGCATCAGCTCGAGCTCGTGGGCGTCCTTGATCATGCGGCAGCCGGCGGTCACCGGTGTCGCACTCGCCACCTTCAGTGCGGGCGCGGCGCTCGCGATGCTGTCCGCGAACACGAACTTCATCGTCTCTTCCACGCCAATGCGTCCGGCGGCGATGCCGCGGTCCTTCAGGCCCTGAGCGACGCGGTCGAACGGGCTTTCATCCTCCTGCCACGTGCTCACATCGATGTGCGCGAGCGGGCCGAGCGCCAATTGTTCGCGCGCGCGGTCTTCTTCGAAGCCCGGACAGACCACGTACGGGTTGCCGGTGCGCGGAATCACCACTGCGAACAGGCGCTCGCTGTTGCCCCAGCGCATACCCGTGAAATAGGCCAGCGACGTGCCGCCCGCGAGCACGATCGCGTCGAGCTTGTTGTCGGCCATCAGCTTCCGCGCGCGCTCGATGCGCAGCCGGCGTTCGTCGGTGGTGATCGGTTTGGCGCGGTCGCGCATCGACGTGAGTGCGGCGATGCCGGGCGGAATCGGCCCCGACGGTTCGCCGCCGCGGCCGCGCTGCGCCGACACGCGAGCGATCGGCAGGCCGGCGGCGGCGCCGGTGAGCCAGAGGAATGAACGGCGCGAAAGCATGGACGCTCCTATAGCCGGCGCTGATACACACCGTCCAGTTGGCACAGCTACGGTGAGGGATCGCTCACGGAACTCTTAGTAATGGGACGCGCAGCGTGCCGAACGTCAGCGCACGGCCCGCATCATCGGTCGCATTGAAAGTGAACTGCGCACTGCCGCTCCGCGCGCCTTCGAGATTGACACAAATCGCCGAGCAGGCGTCAGACTGCGCCACGATGCGATCGCTGCGCGGACCGCACGAGCCGAAGAACTGGGCGAAATTCGCGCCGTCGCCGGTGTCGGATGTGAGCTGCCGGCCGCCGCCGTCGTAGTAATCCCCACGCCAGCTCGTGATCCGCACACTGCTGGCGCCCGCCGAGACGGTGAGACCCAGGCTCCAGCTGGGTCCGACGCCGGCGCACAGCGCGTTCGAGCCGCCAGCAGGATTCGGCATCATCGCCGCCGTCGGCGCCACGCGCTCCTGCACGCCAACCGCATCCCAGGCCTGGGTGATCGCCCGGTCGGCCGGGCTTCCGTTTCCGTACAGATCCCGGGCGGCTTGAATGGTCGCGACTCTGACAAGCGCAAACGTGGAGCTCGACGGAATCAGCATGGTCAGCGCGCGAAAGAACGCCTTTTCGATCTGTTCGCGATTGGCAGCACCGACCCCTTGAACGGTAAGCCGCGATGTGCGGTTGGTGCCCCCTTCGACTGCCAGGTAGAACGCGTGGCTCACGATGGTCGAGTTGTAATGCGTGTCGGCGCCGAGGATTCGCTGCGTGTAGTGATCGGGATCGGCCGTTGCGCTCGGATTCGACATCGACCGCGATAGCAGTCCGGGCGGCACGGTGAGATCTCTTCCCTGGAGGTATCCGGCGGTCAGGGGCGCCGTGCCCACGGGTTGGATGAAGAACGCCGTCGAAACGCCGAAGATGTCCGAGAACGCCTCGTTGAGCGCTCCTGCCTCGCTGAACTGAAAACCGTTCAGATTCGCCGTATTCGCGGTGACGTTGTGTGTGAGCTCGTGCGCCACGACGTCGAGCGACGCCGCGAACGGTTTCACGTCCACGAAGGAGTAGTAACCCTTGGGCACTCCCTCGCCCAGCACGATCGCACCGCGGCCATCGGCCAGGCACGTCCGGCAGGAGAAGGCGTTGAGATAGTACAAGCCGAACACGCTGGTGGTGGTGGTGTACACGTCTTCGAGCCGCACCGGATGAGTGAACACCGGAATGCGGAGGTCGCGGCCGTCCAGACCGCGACGGCCGAAGCGCTTGAACAGGTAGTCGTAGAACCAGCCGGCATAGACGTGCGCGTCGACGACAGTCGGGTCGGTCCATTCATTATCGGCATCGCTGGCGATGTCGCTGGCCGCCGGAACGATCTGGCCGCTGATGACCGACATCAGGCGCGTCAGGTTACCCTTCATGTCGTAGGTCGTGATCGCCGACGGCCGCAGCTGATCGTCGGTGAAGAACGCCCCGGAAAGCGGTTTGACGCTGACTTTCTTGTCGTCCCCGTACGTGCCTTTGCCCTTGCCGACGACACCTTCACGGATGAAGTCGCTGTACTGCTGAAGCACGTCCCCGCTGCTGGCATCGACGAAGACGTTGACAATCTCGATGCCCGTCGTTGCCTGACCTCTGTAGGCGAGGTGATAACCGTCGGACAACGGCAGCACCACCAATTCAGCGTCGCCGAGCGGCGCGCCGTCCATCGCCCGCGCGATGGCGTTCCGCGCTTCATCTGCCGACAGGCGCGCCGTCGTGGCGATGTCCAAACCGCTGTGGAGCATGCCGAAGACCGACGTGGTCCCGTCAGACGCGATCTGGCGCGTGAGGTCGCCGCCGACGATTCGCACGCCGCGGTGATACTGGTCGATCCGTTCGTGCCGCCGATCGGGCAACAGCGTGTCGGACGTGCTCTCGCGAATCCGCAGATCGCGATTGCGGAGCATCTGATCGATCTGCGCGTCCAGGGCCCGTAGCTCAATCCCGGATTCGCGGGTCGCCGCCAGCGCTGTTGGGCGGCCTTGCGCTTCAGCCGTCCGCGGCGTCGCCGTGGCCAACAGCGCGGCACACAGCGTTGCCCCTATCACGTCGCTCGCTCTGCTCACACCCGGCCTCCTGAAAACCCTGAACGGTGGAAGGATACGCTCGGCATTCTACGGCCGCTCGGCCGCTTTTGCTTCCTCAGATTTCTGCGGCAGCGCCACGCGAAGCACTTCTTCGAGCGTCGCCACCGGAATGAAACGCATGTCCTGTTTCACCTCCGGCGGGAGCTCGGCCAGGTCCGACTCGTTCCGCGCGGGCAGAATGAACTCTTTGATCCCGTGACGTCGCGCCGCCAGGGCCTTCTCGCGAATGCCGCCGACCGGCAGCACCAGGCCACTGAGCGTGATTTCGCCGGTCATGGCGACGTCCTCGCGGACCGTCTGGTTCTTGAGGGCCGACACGATCGCCGTCGCCATCGTGACGCCCGCCGATGGTCCGTCCTTCGGAATAGCTCCAGCCGGCACGTGCACGTGGAGATCGTGGGTGTCGAGGAATTCCGGCGGGACGCCGAGCTCGGCCGCCTGCGCGCGAATATGACTGACCGCCGCGCGCGCCGACTCCTGCATCACGTTGCCAAGCTGACCGGTGAGGATCAGGTTGTGATGACCCGAGGGCAGCAGCCGCGCCTCGATGAACAGGACGTCGCCGCCGGTCTCGGTCCATGCCACACCCGTGGCCACGCCGGGACGCGACACGCGAAACGACACTTCGTGATGAAAGCGCGGCGGCCCCAGGTAGTCCGGCACGTTCTGCTCGGTCACGCGGCGCGCCTCGGTCGAACCGGTCGCATCGGTGGCCACGCGCGCCGCGATCTTCCGCGCGACCGCTCCGATCTGGCGTTCCAGACTGCGAACGCCGGCTTCGCGCGTGTAGTCGGCGACGATCCGCCGTATCGCTCCGTCGTCGAACGTCACCACGTCCCCGGTGAGGCCGTGTTCCTCGAGCTGTCGTGGAATGAGGTACCGCCGGGCGATGTGCAGCTTCTCCTCTTCGCTGTACCCGGCGAGGGAGATGATCTCCATGCGATCGAGCAGCGCGGGATGAACGGTCCCGAGCTGATTGGCGGTGGCGATGAACAGCACGCGGGAGAGGTCGACGTTGATCTCCAGGTAATGATCGCGGAAGGAATGGTTCTGTGCCGGGTCGAGCACCTCGAGCAGTGCTGCGGCAGGGTCACCCTGGAACCCGGCCGCGACCTTGTCGATTTCGTCGAGCATGAACACCGGGTTGATGGCGCCGGCCTGCTTCAGCGCCTGCACGATGCGGCCGGGGATGGCGCCGATGTACGTCCGGCGATGGCCGCGGATTTCGGCCTCGTCGCGCACGCCGCCGAGCGAAATGCGCACGAACGTCCGATTCATCGCGCGTGCGATCGACTGGCCCAGCGACGTCTTGCCGACGCCGGGCGGCCCTACGAAACAGAGGATCGGACCTTTGATCTGCGCGGCCGCGCTCTGTCGCGTTTTCAGCTTCTGCACAGCGAGGTACTCGACGATGCGTTCCTTGACCTTGTCGAGGTCGTAATGGTCCTGATCGAGCACCTGCCGCGCGGCGACCGGATCGAGGCGATCTTCGGTTGTCGCCGACCAGGGCACGTCGAGCACCCAGTCGATGTAGGTGCGGATCATCTGGTACTCGGGCGAGGCGGGCGTCATGCGCTCCAGGCGGTCGACTTCGCGTTGCGTGGCCGTCGCGACGTGGTCAGGCAGTTTGGCGTCGGTCAACCGCGCGCGGAGCTCCTGGATCTCGGTCTTCTCCCCTTCGCCGAGCTCGTCCTGGATCGCCTTGAGCTGCTGCCGCAGGTAGTACTGCCGCTGCGCGTCGGTCATCTCCTGCTGCGCGGCCGATTCGATCTTGCTCTTCATTTCGAGGAGCGCGATTTCACGGTTCAGCGCCGTCGACACCGCTTGCAGTTTCTCGATGAGATCGTCGAGCTCGAGAATGTGCTGCTTCTCGTCGGCCTTCATGTCGAGTAGGCTGGCGAGCAGGTAGGCGAGCCGCAACGGATCGTCGATGCCGGCCACCAGCCCGCGCAATTCCTGTGACAGGCCGCTCGCCAGCGATAGCGCGCGATCGATCAAGTCGCGCAGCCGCCGCACGTACGCGTCGACCTCAAGCGAGCTCGCCACAACGTCCGGTGGCGGCGCCACCGTGGCGCGCAGCGAGCCCTCGGTCCGCGTCACCGAATCGGCCTTCGCGCGCGTCAATCCCTCGACAATGATGTGCACGCCGCCGTTGGGGACTTTCGCCATCTGACGGATGGCGCCGATCGTGCCGATCGTGTGCAGATCGGCGGCGTCGGGTTCCTCGTTGTCGTTGCGTTGCAGCGCGAGAAACACGAGGCGATCGCCGCCGAGTGCCTTGTTCACCGAGTCGATCGACGCGGACCGGTTGATCGCGAGCGGCTGCAGGGTCAGCGGAAAAACGACCGTCTGTCGAAGCGCAACCACTGGAAGCTCGCTGGGATATGTGCGTGCCGGGTCAGTCGCCATCGCATCTCAGCATCGCACGTTTCCATTCGCGAAACGTGGGCCGGGGGAGGTCACGTGAGTCGGGTGGGTCACGTGGGTCGGGGGGCAGGCATGTCGTGTGCTGTCGTGGCTCAGTTGGATCGGCAGTTGACGTACCAGACTTACTAGACCTCCTCAACTTACCAGACCTACCGGGCCTACCCGGCCTGCTATGATCGTGAGATGGCGCTCGACGAACGCGATTTCTTCAACAGCCGGACCGAAACGCGGACCGACAAGCTGATGTGTCCGCGCTGCAAGCGCGTCAACGACTACCAGATGCGCTGGGTCGTGCGCACGCGCAAAGATCGGATCCCACCGGGCGCGGACGAACGCGACCGGGCGTTGTACGCGAAGCTGCGCGACTACATGATCCGCGTCGACGACGCGGTCACGTGCAAGACGTGCGGCAAGAAATTCGACATCCCATCGCAGCACTCGATGGTGTTCATTCAGAAGGGCGACGCGCCGCCCGGCGCGAATGTCATGCAGGGCGGCGGCGACGACGATTCCCGCTTCAATCGATGAACCGGGTGCCGCGACGCGGCCGCTGATTTCAATACACGAAAGGGATTACGCGCCACCGCACCTGCTGTTTGTAGCGCGCGTACTCGTCGCCGAAGCTCTGCATCAGCGATTGCTCTTCCCACGGGACCGCCATCACCAGGTATAACGAGCTGATCGCCGCAAATGCCGCCCGATCGCCGGTCATATGGGCGGCGCCGAACACCGCCAGCATCCATCCCAGGTACAGCGGGTGACGCACCCAGCCATATGGGCCTGTGATTTGCAGCGGCATCGGAGGTGTGGCTGACCCTTCTCCGGTGACATTGGCGGAGCGGATCCCGGCAAGCTCCAGTGAGTCGATCCGGGCGACGGCGCGCGCGACAATCCAGACTCCAAGCAGTTGCACGACGCCCAGCGCGACCGCCCCGATCCCCGTGACGTCGTACGCAGCACCGCCGATTGGTTGCCACCGCAGACACACGAACATCAGCAACAGGCTGGCAACCCAGACGTAGACCGATCGCACCAGGCGGGGCGGGATGAGGGTGAGCCGCCGTTTCACGGTGTCGCGCGCCAGCAGGCTGTGATGGAGCGCGAAGAGACTGAAGAGCGCGGCGTCCCAGGCGATCGGACGCCAGCCGGCCCATGGCCTCGACCGTCCGAGCGCGAAGAGGTACCACGACGTGCCGACGACAAGAGACGCGACGAACGCGGCGCCGCCGCCCCACACGAACGTCCGTTCGAGACTGCGCAATCCCCATATCATAGGCGCGGGATGGTCCCTCGCATCGTAGTCACCGGCATCGGCGTCGTGTCCCCGTTCGGTATCGGCCGCGAACGGTTCTGGGATTCCATTCGGCGCGGCTGCAGCGGTACGCGCGCGATCACCGATTTCGACGCGTCTGAATTTGCGTGCCGCGTGGCCGCGCCGGTGCCGCGCGTCACCGTGGACGACGTGCCTGCATTCGACGGCGACGACATCTGGGACCCCGGCTACCGCGCCGATCCGAAGCGGTATTCACGCGCTGCGCTCATCGGGGTCATCGCGGCGCACGAGGCGTGGGCCGACGCCGGACTGCGCATCGGCGAGCCCAACGCTGGCGTGATTATCGGCAGCGGCGGCGGCGGCATCGATGTCGGCGAACGTCAGTATCACGATTTTTTCGTCGAGCGGGGGAAAAAGGTCACGCCCTACGCGATTCCGGTCTCGATCGTCGGCATGGTGTCGAGCGAGATCTCGATTTCACTCCGGCTTCACGGCGTCAGCCACGTGCTGTCCTGCGGGTGCACCAGCTCGACGGACGCGATCGGCTATGCGGCCGCGCTTCTGCGATCGGGCGACGTGGAGGCCGTCGTGTCCGGCGGCACCGATGCGTGCGTGACGCCGGGCATGATCTTCGGCTTTTCGCGAATGAAGGCGGTGTCCATGGCCTACAACGAGCGGCCGGCGGAAGCGTCGCGTCCGTTCGACAAGGGACGGGACGGCTTCGTGCTCGGGGAAGGCGCATGGATGATGGTTCTCGAGCGGGAAGATCGAGCCCGTGCGCGCGGCGCCGCGATCTACGCATCGATTGACGGGTACGCGTCGACGTGCGACGCCTACCATCGTGTCCAGATGGCTCCGGACGGCGAGCAGATCGTGCGCGCGATGACACTGGCCATCGAGCGCTCGGGCCGTGACGCCGGCGCGATTGGCTACGTGAACTTTCACGGCACGTCGACCGTGCTCAACGACGCCGTGGAATCGCGCTGTGTCCGTCAGTTGTTCGGGCGCCAGTCCGACCGGCTCGCCGGGTCGTCGGTGAAGTCGATGATCGGCCATCCGCAGGGTGCCAGCGGCGCGGCCGGCGTCGTGACCGCCGCGCTCGCGATCGCGCGTCGCTTCCTGCCACCGACCATCAATCAGCGCGAAGCCGATCCGTCGTGCGATCTGGACGTCATTCCCAACCAGGGACGAGCGTCGGAAGTCGAGGCAGCGCTGTGCAACAACTGTCTCGGCTTCGGCTCGAAGAACAGCACGCTGGTCATTGGCCGAGTGTGACGTCGTCATCGTTGGCGCAGGGCCCGCCGGGGCGATTGCCGGCATCATCCTCGCGCGCGCCGGCGCCCGCGTGCGCCTGATCGATCGGGCAACCTTCCCTCGCGACAAGCTGTGCGGCGACACGATCAATCCAGGCGCGCTTGGAATCCTGAAGCGTCTCGGCCTCGGCGGCGACGTCGAAGCGCGCAGTCTTTGCGTGGACGGCATGGTGGTCACCGGCGAGGGCGGCATTGCGATCGAGGGCCGTTATCCGTCCGGCATCCACGGCCGCGCGATCGTGCGCCGCGATTTCGACTGGCTGCTGCTGCAGCACGCGATCCGCGCCGGATGCGAATTCGAGCCGCGCGTCGCGGCGCAGCGGGCGATCGTCGCCGGTCAGAATCCAGAGTGGTCGGTTGGCGGCGTCGTCGCGCTCGCGAATGGCCGCGAGAGATCTGTTCCTGCGCGTGTGACGATTGCGGCCGACGGCCGGCGATCGGTGCTCGCGTTTGGTCTCGGGCTTGCGCGGCATCCTGCGCGTCCGCGCCGGTGGGCGATCGGCGGGTATTTCGAGGGGTTCGGATCGCGGGAGGACGGATCGGGGACGGAGGTCGCCCCGAGGGACGGAGGTCCCCCCTGGGAGGGACGGAGGTCCCTAGCAGGGACGGAGGTCCCTGGGAGGGACGGAGGTCGGACGGAACAGGGACGGAGCGGGGACGGAAGGAGAACCCTTGGCGAGATGCACGTACGCAGCGCCTGCTATATCGGCGTCGCCCGCGTGCCGGGGGACCTCACCAACGTGTGCTTCGTCAAGGCGACGGGCCCGCGCGATACCGACCTTCGCGACCCGGCGGGTCTGCTGATCCGCGAGCTGGCACGCGACCCTCAGCTCCGCGACCGCAGCGCCGGCGCGCGTCTCGTGGCGCCACCGGTCGTACTCGGTCCGCTCGCCGTCGACGTGCGGCGCGCCGCAATCGACGGCCTGATCCTCGCCGGCGACGCCGCGGGCTTCATCGACCCCATGACCGGCGACGGCCTGTGGTTCGCCATCCGCGGCGGCGAGCTTGCGGCCGCGGCCGCGCTGCAGGCGCTCGAGCACGGTTGGCCCGGCGTCCACACGCAGCTCCACACCGAGCGCCGTCGCGCGTTCGGCGGGAAGTGGGCGTTCAACCGTGCGCTGCGCGCGCTCGTGGCCTCACCCCACGCGATCCACCTGGCTGCACGGGGTGTCCGCGTGGCTCCGGGCGTCCTTCGCGCCGTGATCGCCCGCGCGGGCGATTGTCATGTGGCCGACTAGCGTCCTGCTGGCCGTGGTCGTCTCCGCCTTCATGGCAGTGGAGGCGCGGCGCGCGAGCCGCAACGAGCGCGGGCAGCGTTCCCGCGGCGGCGTCGAACCGCGCGACGACGTGTTCGCGTGGATGCAGGTAGCGTATCCGGGGGCCTTCGTCGCGATGCTTGCGGAAGGTGTCATCCGCGGCGCGCCGCCGCGCGAGGCATATGTGGCGGGCGCCGTCGTGTTTGCTGCAGGCAAGGCGCTCAAATGGTGGGCGCTCGTCACGCTTAGGCCGTCGTGGACGTTCCGAGTCCTCGTCGTCCCGGGCATGACGCTCGTGAAGGATGGCCCGTACCGGTTTCTCAAGCACCCCAACTACGTTGGCGTCGTCGGCGAGCTGGCGGGGGTCGGTCTCATGACTGGCGCGCTCATCGCGGGTCCCGCGGCGACGGCGCTGTTTGGAGCGCTGATTCTGAAGCGAATGCGCGTCGAAGAGTAGGCGCTTGCCGCGGCAGCCGGAAGACGGCTGCCGGACGTCTAAACCTTGGAAGGAATCGCCGGTTCCTCAGCCATTCGGCATCTGCCTTGCAGCCTATAATACGAGCCGCGATGCGTTACCTCGAACGTCGCCTTTCCATTTTGCTGCTGGCGGCAGCGCTCATCTTTCTGGCACTGCCGACATCTGGCACGGCTCAGGCGCCTCGGCGCGCTGTTACGCCCCTCCAGGCCGCCATTCGCGCGTTCGTCGAAGGCCGGTTCGACGAGGTTGACGCGATGGTGGACAAGCTGGATGCGCGCGATCCCGCCGCCGTCGCGCTGAAGGCGCGCGCCGCGATTGCGCGCGGCCGCTACGCGCAGGCCGACGCGTCTCTCCGGCCCGCGGCGGCCAGATTCCCGACAAGCGACGCCGCGCTGGAGCTCGGCTTGCTGGGCCAGATGCTGGGGCGGCCGGACGCGACCGCGTTGCTCGAGAAGATCGCGCCGATCGCCGACACGAGCACCGATCCGTACGAGCTGGCGCGGGCGGGCCGCGCGCTGCGCGCGCTCGGCCGTCTGCACGAAGCGAACGCGGCGTATCGCGAGGCCACGGCCGCCGCGCCCAACGACCCGGCGATTCAAACCGCGTGGGGGGAATTGTTTCTCGACAGCCACAACAACCGCGAGGCGCTGCGCTCGTTTCAGATGGCCATGCAGATGGATCCGCGATGGACGCCGGCGCTCATCGGCGCGGCGCGCACGCTCGCCGACGAGAATCCTCCCCAGGCGATGGCGCTGGCCAAGCGGGCGCTCGACGTGAATCCTTCGTCGGTGGAGGCGCACGTGTTCGTGGCGGAACAGGCGGTCGACGCCGACCACAAGGACGAAGCGCGCCAGGCGCTGGACAAAGCGCTCGCCATCAACCCGTCGAGCCTCGACGCGCACGCACTCGTGGCCGCGATGGCGTATGTCGAAGACCGGGCGCAGGACTTCGAAGCGGAGGTCGCCAAAACGCTGGCGATTGCGCCGAAGTTCAGCGATGTCTTCCGCACGGCCGGCGAGGTTGCCGCGCACAACTACCGGTTCGACGAAGCGGTCGCGCTCACGCGCCGCGCGCTCACATTGGACGGCCGCAATCCCCGGGCGCTGGCGGATCTGGGCATCCAGCTGCTGCGCACCGGCGACGAATCGGGGGCGCGCGCCGCGCTCGAATCGTCGATCGAGATCGATCCATTCGACGACATCGTCAGAAAGAACCTGCTGGCGATGCTCGACACGCTCGACAAGTTCGTCACCATCCGCGACGGCGACATCGTGATGAAGCTGCACAAGGACGAAGCGCCGGTGCTGCAGGAATACGCGATGACGCTGGCGCGCAAGGCGCTCGACACGTTCTCGCGGTCCTACGAGTTCACGCCGAAAGGGCCGATTCTGATCGAGATCTTCCCGAAACACGACGACTTCGCGGTCCGGACGCTCGGTCTCCCCGGCATGATCGGCGCGCTCGGCGCCTGCTTCGGGCGCGTGGTCTCGATGGATTCGCCGCGAGCGAGACCGCCGGGCGAGTTCCAATGGGAAGCCACGCTGTGGCACGAGCTCGCGCACGTGATCACGCTGCAGATGTCGAACCAGCGTTTGCCACGCTGGTTGAGCGAGGGGCTCTCCGAATTCGAGGAAAAGCGCGCACACCCCGAGTGGGCGCGCCAGGGGGATCTCGAGTTCGCCGCCATGCTCAATCGCGGCGAGGTCATCAAGCTGCGCGACTTCAACGCCGCGTTCCAGAATCCGAAGCTGATCTCGATGGCCTACTACCAGGGCTCGCTGCTCGTGCAGCACCTGATGACGGCCTACGGGGACGCTGGCATCCGCAAGCTGCTTCGCGCGTATGGGCAGGGGCTCGACACGGACGCAGCGCTCAAGACCGCGCTGAACACCGATTTCGATCAGTTGCAGGCGGGCTTCGATCAGACGATCGACAAGATGTTCGGCGATCTCCGCAAGGCCGTCGTGATGCCGGAGGACGCCGATGTGCTGCGCATGCCGCTCGAGATGCTCCGGCCGTACGCGGCCCAACATCCGCGCAGTTATCCAGTGCAGCTCACGCTCGGCAATGCGCTCCGCAAAGCGGGCCAGGTCGACGAGGCGGTGCAGGCGTTCGAGCGCGCGTCGAGCCTGGTCCCGACCGCGCGCGGCAACGACAGCCCGCGCGCGCAGCTGGCCGCCATTGCGCTGGAAAAGAAGGATGGCCCGCGCGCCATCACGGAACTGACCGCGCTGGTGGCGACCGACTTCGACAACATCGACGCGGCGCGTCAGCTGGCGACACTGCTCCGGCAGGCGAACGTGAACGATCCGCCGAAGCTGCGAGCGGTGTACGAGCGAATTGCGGCCATCGATCCGTTCGATCCCGAGGCGCATACGGCACTCGGCCGTTTCGCGATGGATCGGAACGAGGCCGACACCGCCGCGCGCGAGTTCCGGACCGTGCTCGCGCTCGGGCCGGTGGATCGCGCCGCCGCGCACACGGATCTCGCCGAAAGCTACTTCAAAGCCGGCAAGCGTGCCGAAGCCAAGAAGCAGACGCTCACCGCGCTCGAGATTGCGCCGACCTACGAGCGCGCACAGGAACTGCTGCTCAAGCTGGTCGACGGAGGGCGTCAGTGAAACCCGCCCGTTTCGTGAGCGCCGTCCTCCTACTGCTGTTCACGCTCGTGCCGGCGCTGCAGCCGCCCGCCGACGCTCAGCGGCCGACCGCGCCCGACGACCGCTACGCGGGACTGCAGTGGCGGTTCGTGCGCATCCGCTACCACTTCGCCAGCGAAGGCACGCGCGTCCCGCAGGACTTCTACGGCGATCCCTGGGGCATCGACGCGCCGGCGGCCGAACAGAACCTGTCCCGGCGCATCAAGACCGCGACCGCGATTCAGGTTGAAGATCCGATTCTGCTCGCCCTCGACGATCCGCGGCTCTTCGAGAATCCGTGGATCTATTTCGTCGAGCCGAGCAGCATGCGGCTGCAGGAGAGCGAGATCCCCATTCTCCGCGAATTCCTGCTGCGTGGCGGTCACGCCATGATGGACGATTTCCACGGGCCCTACGAATGGGATGCATTCTCTCGAGAGATGAAGCGACTTTTCCCGGATCGCGAGATCGTGGAAATCCCCAAGGACCATCCCGTCTTCGACGCCTTCTACAAGATCGACGGCTACCCGCAGGTGGCCGGGCTCGGGTCGTTCCTGCAGGGCCGCACCTGGGAGCGGGGCGGCGTGATGCCGCATCTCCGCACGATTCTCGACGACAACGGCCGTCCGATGATGTTCATCAACTGGAACACCGACATGGGCGACGGCTGGGAGTGGTCGAACGTCGATCAGTATCCCGGGTATATCAAGCACACCTCGACGGCGTACCGGATGGCGATCAACGAGATCATCTACGCCCTCACGCATTAAGGATCCGAATGGACACGTCCGTCGCCACCGTCAGCGCTGAACAAGTCGCCGAGGGCCGGGATCGCATTCTCGCCGAGCTGCGAAAGGTCATCGTCGGGCAGGACGAGATCGTCGAACAGGTGCTCATCGCGCTGTTCACCGGGGGGCATTGCCTGATCACCGGCGTGCCTGGCCTTGCGAAGACGCTGCTGATCAAGACGCTGGCGGGCATCCTCGATCTCGACTTCAAGCGGATTCAGTTCACGCCCGACCTGATGCCGTCCGACATCACGGGCACCGAGATCCTCGACGAAGAGCAGGGCACGCGGCGGCTGCGGTTCGTCAAAGGCCCGATCTTCGCCCAGATCATCCTCGCCGACGAGATCAACCGCACGCCGCCCAAGACGCAGGCGGCGCTGCTCGAGGCCATGCAGGAGTACCACGTTACCGCGGCGGGCCGGACGTATCCGCTCGAGCGGCCGTTCTTCGTGCTCGCCACGCAGAATCCGATCGAGCTCGAAGGCACCTATCCGCTGCCCGAAGCCCAGCTCGATCGCTTCATGTTCAACGTCGTCATCAAGTATTTGAGCGAAGACGATGAAGTGACGGTCGTGACGCAGACGACGGGAGCCGAACCGGCGGCGCCTCAGCGTGTGTTGGATGGTGCCGACATCCTGCGGTTCCAGGGTATCGCGCGCCAGGTCGTCATCGCCGAAGAGATTGCGCGGTACACCGTGCGGCTGGTGAGCGCGTCACGCCCCGGGCAACCGGGCGCGTTCGACTTCATCGACAAGTTCGTGAAATGGGGCGCCGGGCTCCGCGGCTCGCAGGCGATCGTGCGCGGCGCGAAAGCGCGCGCGCTGATGCACGGGCGGTATCACGTCTCGGTGAAGGATGTGCAGGCGCTCGCCAAGCCGATCCTGCGGCATCGCATCATGACGAACTTCTACGCGGAGTCCGAGCGCATCACGCCGGACGTCATCATCGACCGGCTGATCGAGGCGGTGCCGGTGCCCAAGAGCGGAATGTAACGCATGCCCCGGACCGCCCACGACCGCTCGTTCCTCGACCCCGCGGTCGTCGCGCGGCTGGGAACCCTCGAGCTCAAGGCCCGCACGATCGTCGAAGGGTTTCTGTCCGGCCTGCACCGGAGTCCGTTCAAGGGCTTCAGCGTGGAATTCGCCGAATACCGGCAGTACATCCCCGGCGACGACCTGTCGACGATCGATTGGAAAGTCTACGCGCGCAGCGACAGGTACTACGTCAAGAAATTCGAAGAGGAAACGAACCTCGATTGCCACCTCCTGCTCGACGTCAGCGGCTCGATGGGGTATGGCTCGCACCACGGCATGTCGAAGTTCGAGTACGGCGCGTGCCTGGCCGCCTCGCTCGGTTACCTGATGAACCGGCAGCGCGACGCGGTCGGGTTGACCGCGTTCGACGAGAACATTGTCGCGATGCTGCCTGCGAGCTCGCGTCCAGGGCATCTGCGCAGCCTGCTGGTCACGCTCGAGCGGTTGACCACCGGGCATCACACGAACGTCGCCAAGCCGCTGCATCAACTGGCCGACACGTTGACCAAACGTGGCCTGGTCGTGCTGATCTCCGACCTGCTCGACGATGCCGACGCCGTGATCCGCGGCCTCAAGCATTTTCAGTTTCGCGGCACGGACGTCATCGTGTTTCACATTCTCGATCCCGACGAAATCGAGTTTCCGTTCGACCGGCCGACCCGCTTCGAGGATCTCGAGACGACCGAAGAGATTATGGCGGCGCCGGGCGCCGTCCGGGCGCACTACCTGAAAGCCATGGGCGACTTAATCGATCGATACAGGCGCGGCCTCGGCGCGAGCGGCATCGACTATCAACTGCTGAATACCACGCATCCGCTCGAGCTGGCATTGTTGTCGTACCTCTCCACAAGGTCCCGGGCGCTATAGATGTTGTCGTTTCTCTCTCCGGTGTTTCTGGCGGGTGCAGCGGCCGTGGCCATTCCGCTCGTGCTGCATCTGTTGAAGCGCGAACCGGAACCGCGCGTGAAATTCGCGGCCGTCAGGCTCTTGAAGCACGCGCCGGTGGAGCACACCGAAAAGCGGCACCTCCGCGAGTTGTTGCTGCTGGCGCTGCGCATCGCGACACTCGTGCTGCTCGCTCTCGCCTTCGCGCGTCCCTTCTTCGCGTCCGGAAACGCAGGCGCCTCCGACACAGTGACCGTGGTTGCTCTCGACATCTCGTACAGCCTCGCTGCGCCGGGGCAGTTCGAACGCGCGAAGCGCCTCGCCAAGGAGGCGATCGCGAGCGCGCCCGCGGGCGAGCTCGTCGGAGTCGTGACCTTCGCCGACGAATCGGACATCGTCGTCAGGGCGACTGCGGACCGCGTGCTCGCAGCCGCGGCCGTCGATCAGGCAACACCCGGCTACGGCGCGACACGCTACCGGGCCGCGCTCTCAGCGGCCAGTCAGGCGCTCGACGGACACGCAGGCACCATCGTCGTCGTCACCGATCTGCAGGAGAGCGGTTGGGATGCCGGAGACGGAGCAGTGGTGGCCGACGATGCAAAGATCACGGTGGTCGATGTGGGGGCGCCGCCGCCGAATGTGGCCGTTACCGCCATCCGGCCCGAACCGGACCGCGTGACTGCAACCGTCTACAACGCCGGCGCGCAGCCGCGCGACACGCGCGTGCATCTCTCCGTCGACGGTCGTCCCGCCGGCGAAGCGACCGCGTCGCTTGGAGCCCACCAGTCAGCCGATGTCGTCTTCGCGGCCCCCGCGCGCGGTAAGGCCGCGGCCGTCAGCGTGGACGACGCGGGTGGCATTCAAGCCGACAACACTCGATACGCGGTGCTGAGCGGAACACGCGTCCCTTCCGTCTTGATCGTGACCGGCAGCGGCGACGTGTCGCGTGATGCGTTCTATGTGCAGCAGGCGCTCGCGGTCGGTGGTGCCCGGGGAGCGGCCTATGAAGCGATCGGCACGACCGGCACGCAGCTATCGACCGTCACCGGCGATCGGCTCGCCGCCCACGCCGCGGTCATGCTGTTGTCGACGCGAGGGCTCGAACGGCGCGGCCGTGAAGCGCTCGCATCGTTCGCGCGCGGCGGGGGGGGCCTGTTCATCGCCGCTGGTCCGGACGTGGACGGCGAGGTCGTTCGGGACGTGCTCGGCGACGGATCGACACTGCGTGTCGTGTCGCAGACCCAACCAAGGCCGGAGCCCCGCGTCGTGGCGCCGGCCGACGCCCGTCATCCGGTCCTTCGCGCTTTCGCCGAAAACTCCGCCACGCTTGGACTCGTGAAGTTCCGGAACGCCGCTCGAATCGGCGGAAGCGCGTGCCAGACGCTGGCGCGCTTCACGACGGGGGAAACCGCGCTCATCGAATGCCCTGCCGGCGAGGGCCGCGCGATCGTTCTGGCGTCGGATGTGGACAACCGCTGGAACGATTTCCCGCTCCACGCGACGTTCGTGCCGTTTCTGCACGAGGTGGTTCGGTACGTGTCCGGCGCGCGCGCGCATGCATCGGAGTATCTCGTGGCCGATGCGCCGGCCGGCGTCCAACGAGTGCCGGGGATCGCGACGGTCGACGATCATCAGCAGGGCCGGGCCCCGCGAGCCATCGCGATCAATGTCGACCCGCGCGAAGCTGATGCCGCGCGGCTGTCGGTGGAGGAGTTTCAGTCGGCGGTCACGCGCGCGAAGCGCGCCGACACGTCGCCGGCTCGCGTCGAGGCGCGTCAGCGCGAGGACCGCCAGCACCTCTGGCAGTACGTGCTCGCGTTCATGGTCATGACGCTGGCGGTCGAGGGGGTTGTGGCAGGGAGGACCAGGTAGGGGTTCGGCACCTTATGGAGCACTATTCGGAGATCCGTAATCTGATCGATCGCGTGCGCACGCGATGGCGAACGTTGCGTGCCTTCCATGCGATCGTCCGCGGGGCTCTGACCGCGTCCGCGGTCATCGGGCTGACGCTGTTCGCGGCTCGATGGACCCGGGGCGCTCCCGTGATCCTCGCCGTCGTTGCGGCAGTGGCCGTGGTGGTCGCCCTTGGAGCCGTCGCACGGGCGCTGTGGCCGCTGCGCGCGGCGCCCGGCGACATGCAGGTCGCTCGATTCATCGAGGAGCGCACGCCTGAGCTCGACGATCGGCTCGTCAGCGCCGTCGATCTCGCGCGCCGCGGGTCGTCGACCGCGCCGGGCATTGCGGAGCCGATGTTCGCCGATGCGGCCAGGCGCGTGCGCGCAGTGGAGATTGACGGCATCGTGCCCGCCGACACGCTTCGCCGCGCCGGCTTTCAGACGGTCGCGTCCGCGATCGTGTTCGGGTTGGTGCTGTTCGTGGCGCGGGATACCGGCCGCCAGGCGCTCGATGCCGGCACGCTGACGTTGTTCCCGGGTCGCGTGGCGATTGACGTCACTCCGGGCAATGCCCGCGTCAAGGCGGGCACGGCGCTCGCCATCCAGGCGCGGCTCGTCGGCAACCGCGCGCCCGTCACCGCGCAACTCCAGATTGCCGACGGCGATCGCTGGCGCGTCGCGGAGATGAAGAGCGACACGCAAGCCGACGTGTTCAGCCTGGCGATGGAATCGGTGAGCGCCTCGTTCACGTATCGGGTCGTCGCCGGCGCGCTGACCTCGCCGACCTACGAGATTGCGGTCGCGCATCCGCCGCGCGTCACGCGCATCGACGTCGACTACACCTATCCGGAAGGCCTCCGGCTGGAGCGGCGCACCGAAACGGACAGCGGTGACATCTATGCGCCCGCCGGCACCGACGTGCGACTGCATGTGTTCACCGATCGGCCGGCGGCCACCGGCCAGATGGCGCTCGGTGACGGCACGCGCGTCGTGCTGGCGGCCGCCACACCGAACGAGCTGACCGCCGCCCTCAAAGTCGTGGACGACAATTCCTATCGCGTGGCGCTCGCGGATGCCGAGGGCATGTCGAATTCCGGCGACACGGAGTATTTCATCCGGATGCTCGAGGACCGGCCGCCGGACGTGCGCATTCTCAAGCCCGCAGCCGACCGATCGGTGACGCGGCTCGAGGAAGTGGACGTCGACGCGCAGGCTGAAGACGATTACGGCATCGATCGGCTCGAGCTCGTCTACGGCGTTCGCGGCGGCGCCGAGCAGGTCGTTCCGCTGAACATCGCACGACGCAGCACCGCGGTTACCGGCCATCACACGCTCTTCCTCGAGGATCTCAACGTCCAGCCAGGCGACTTCGTGTCGTACTACGTTCGCGCCCGCGACCTCACGCGCGGCACCCGGCCCAACGAAGCGCGCAGCGACATCTTCTTTCTCGAGGTGAAGCCCTACGAGCAGGAGTTCGCCCTCGCGCAGAGCCAGGGCGGCATGTCCGGCGCCGGGCGTAACTCGCTTGACGACCTCGTCACCGCGCAAAAGGAAGTCGTCGTCGCGACCTGGAAGCTCGATCGGCGCGCACAGAGTGCGAAGGGCGCGAAGTCGGAGCAGGACATCCGGTCGGTCTCCCGGGCGGAAGCCGAGCTCAAGACGCGCGCCGAAGAGACCTCGAGCACCTTCCGCGAATCGACGATGAGGGATCCGCGCCGGCGGCAGGCGCGACCGGCAGGCCGTGGCGGGCCGCCACCGCCCGAACCGCTCAAGGCCGGCGAGACGCTGCCCGAAGAAGACGATATGGCGGCCGCCGCCGAGGCAATGGGCAAGGCCGTCGCGTCGCTCGATGCGCTGAAGACCGGTGCGGCACTGCCCCCCGAAATGGAAGCGTTGAACCGCCTGCTCAAAGCACAGGCGAACGTCAAGAAGCGCGAGGTGACGCGCGAGCAGGCCGGCAGCGGCAACGGCAGCTCTCGCAACAACGTCGATCTCTCGACGCTCTTCGATCGCGAGCTGCAGAAGTCGCAGCAGACCAACTACGAAACGCGATCGAGCGCGGACGAGCGTCAGGATCCGAACCAGACCGCGCTCGACAAGATCAAGGATCTCGCGCGCCGGCAGGACGAGCTGTTGAAGCGCCAGCAGCAGCTCGCGCGCGATCGCGCGAAGCTGAGCGAGGAAGAGCTGAAGCGCGAGCTCGAAAAGCTGACGCGTGAACAGTCCGAGCTGCGCCAGCGGGCCGAGGAGATGGCGCGGCAGATGAGCGGCCGGAATCAGTCCGGTGATCAGCGGCAAGCAGGTCAGCAGAGTCAGGCCGGGCAGCAAGGTGATTCGGGTCGGCAGGGACGGTCCGGCCAGCAGGGAGAGTCAGGGCAAACGCAGGGCGGTGCCAGTGGGTCGAGCGCTGATGCCACGGGCAAGCGCATGCGGGACGCCTCTGACGAGATGCGGAACGCGACGAGCGACCTGCGCCGCCAGGATGCGAATCAAGCGGCGGCGAGCGGGAATCGCGCGCTCGAGCGGCTGCGCGAAGCGGAACGTCAACTCGAAGCGGCGAAACCAGACGAGCGCCGTCGCGCCGTCGGAGAAATGCAGCTCGAGGCGCGCCAGATCGCCGACGCGCAACGGCAGGTGGCCGGGGAGCTCGCGAAGGCGGGCGCCGGCGACGCCGGCAAAGACACCGTGCGGCGTCTGGCGGGCGAACAGGAGCGGCTCGCCGATCGCGCCCGGAAGCTCGAAGGGTCGCTCAAACAGCAGGCCGCCGCCGGTGCCGGACGATCAGGAACGGATACTCGCGCCGCCGCGCGCGGTGAGGGCGGCCGCGGAAACGGGCAGGCGCAGGCGGCAGCGGACGCCGCGAAAGAGATCAATCGGCAGCGGTTGGCGGAACGCACGCAGCAGTCGGCCGACGCGCTGCGCGCCGCCACGGCCGATCCGCGCGGGCGTCGCGGCACGACGGCGCCGCCCGAAGCGGCCGACCAGGCGCGCGGCCAGATCGGTGCGCAGCAGGAGCTCGCGCGCGCGTTCGACAAGGTCGCCGACAAGCTGGCCGCGGGCACCGGCCCGCAGGATGCCGAGTCGCGCAAACTGTCCGAACAGCTCGCGCACGCGCAGGACGTGCGCGACAAGCTCGCTGCCGCGGGACGTGAGCTCGACAACCTGAACGCGCAGAGCGGCCGTGGCGGTCAGCGCGGCGCGAGTCGAGGCAGCGCGCAGTCGAATGGTGGTCAGAAGAGTCCGGGCGATAGTGGAAAGCCCGGCGAAGGGCAGCAGGGCGGCGGCGGGACGGCCGCCGATGCGGCGGCCCGGCTGCGCGACGAGTACGCGCGTCAGCTTCAGCAGACCAAGGATCTCGTCGACCAGATGCGCCGCGAGGATCCGTCATTCGCTCGCGGACCTGGCGGAGGGTTCACCTTGGAGGAGACCCCCCAGACAATCGTGACTGCGCCCGGCACCGAGGCGTTCAAGCAGGATTTCGAGAAGTGGGAGAACCTGCGGCGTCAGGCGACGCAGGCGCTCGAGAACATTGAGGCGTCGCTCTCGAAGAAGCTGCAGGCGAAACAGTCGAAGGATCGCCTGGCGGCCGGAGCGGACGATAAAGCCCCTCCGGAGTATCGCAAGCAGGTGGACAGATACTTCAAGGCCATAGCCGGGAAGAAGAAACCGTAGTGATCACTGAACACTGACGATGCATTTCGCCTACCCCATTCCCTGGTGGCTCGCGGTCATCGTCGCGGCCGCGGTCGGAGCGGTCGCGTACGTCGAGTACCGCCGTCCGTTGTCGCCCTTGGCGCGCTCGCAGCGCGGCGTGCTCATCGGGTTGCGAGCGCTCGTGCTGATGGTGCTCGTCCTGTTCCTCTTCCGCCCAATCGTCATTCTTCCGCCGGTCGGTTCACCCGACGCGGTCGTGCCGGTGCTCGTGGACGTCTCGCGGAGCATGCGCCTTGGAGACGCGGACGGCCAGACGCGTCTGACGCGCGCGGCCGCGCTCTTGAAAACCGATCTCCTGCCAGCGCTCGCGTCACATGTCACGACCGAGCTTTATACGGTCGGCGACACTCTCGCGCCGGCGTCGCTCGATCGGCTCAGCGCCGATGCGCGCCGGAGCGACCTGTCCGGCGCGCTGACAGCCGTGCGCGAGCGATACCGCGGGCGGCGCGTCGCCGGCATCGTCGTCATCTCTGACGGCGGTGAGACCGGGCCCGGTGGATCGGGTGGGTCACATGGGTCGGGTGGGCCAGGTGGACTGGGTGCGTCAGATGTGTCGAATGGGCCGCCTGTGTTTGCGATCGGTGTGGGATCGCCCGAGGGTCCTCCCGATCGCGAAGTGCTCGGCATCGCGGCCGGCGATCCGCGGCTCGATCAGTCGACGGTGGATCTCCACGTGACGGCGCTGAGCACCGGATTCGGACGGACGCCGTTCGCGTTGCGCATGCTCGCGAACGGTCAGGTGCTGGAGACGCGCCGTATCGTACCCCAGGCCGACGGCTCCCCAATCGACGAAACGTTCACCGTGTCGCCGGATCCGGTGAATCCGACGGTCTACACCGCGGAGGTGCCGAGCGACGTCTCCGAATCCGTCGCAGAGAACAACACGCGCAGCGTGCTCGTCAGCCAGGCGGGCCGCAAGCGCCGCATGCTCGTCATCGAGGGCGCGCCCGGATTTGAGCACAGCTTCATGACGCGTGCGTGGGCCGCCGATCCCGGCCTCGACGTCGATTCGGTCACGCGCAAAGGCAAGAACGGCGACGGCTTCGACACGTTTTTCGTGCAGGCCGGTGCCGGACGCTCGGCGGCGCTGACGACCGGTTTTCCGCCGCGACGCGAGCTGCTGTACTGGTACGACGCGGTGGTTGTCGCGAATGTCGAGGCCGATTTCTTCACGCGGGCGCAACTGGCGACGCTGGCTGACTTCGTGTCCGAGCGCGGCGGCGGCCTGCTGGTGCTCGGCGGCCGGTCGTTCGCGCAGCGCGGCCTCGCGGGCACGCCGCTCGAGGAAGTGCTGCCCGTGGAGCTCAACGACCGCCGCGGCGGACTCGTGCGGACGTCGATCACCCCGATGGAGCTGTCGACGCATAACAAGGTGACGCCCACGTCCGAAGGGGAGACGCACCCGGTCATGCGCATCGGTCCGACGCTGGCCGATACGCGGAAGCAGTGGGCGGCGCTGCCGGCGCTGGCGGCGAGCGCGCCGCTCGGTGGTCCGCGTCCTGGCGCCACGGTCCTTGCAACGACGAGTGCGGCGGGCGGCGTCGTGTTTCCGGTCATCGCAGTGCAGCGGTACGGTCAGGGGCGATCGATGGTCTTCGCCGGCGAGGCGTCGTGGCGCTGGAAGATGATGGTGGCCTCGTCCGAGCGCGGGTACGAATTCTTCTGGCGCCAGGCGGCGCGCTGGCTCGCGGCGTCGGCGTCCGATCCGGTGGCAGTCACGGTGCCGGATGCGCCCGAGCCCGGCGACTCCATACCGATTGATGTCGACGCGCGCGACGCGGCGTTCTCGGGCGTACCCGATGCCACGGTCGATGCCGCCGTCACAGGGCCTGGCGGCGGTGTGCAGCCGATCAAGCTCCGCCACGCCGACGGGTCGAGTGGCCATTTCACCGCGGCATTTCGTCCCGATCGGGTCGGCCTCTACCGCGTGCACGCCGAGGCGCGCCGCGGAGCTGTACCGCTCGGGGCGGCGGATCGCTGGATGTATGTTGGCGCCGCGGATCGCGAGTTCGCGGATCCGCGCCTGAACGAACCGTTGCTGCGGCGCCTTGCGCGTGCGTCCGGGGGGCGATACGTTCGCGCCTCCGACGCCTCGCGGGTCCCGGCGTGGCTGCAGGCGACCGTCCCCCAGAACGCGTCACCGGAACGACGCGACCTGTGGCACGAGCCGTGGGCCTTCGGGTTGATTATCGGTTTGCTGTCGGCCGAGTGGATCCTGAGACGCCGCTGGGGACTCCGATGAGCGGGACGCGGACGCTTCTGCTGCCGGCCGTCGCGGTGTGCCTGTGCGCCGTCGCCGTTCCCGCGCTCGCGGGCGATCGCTACGCGCTCGTCGTCACCGGCGCGTCTGGCGGCGAGAGCTACGCCCAGAAGTATCTCAAATGGCGCGACTCGTTCGTGACCACGCTGCGTGACGCGTTCGGATACCGAACCGATCACCTCGTCGTGCTGGGTGAGATCCCGGGACCGGGGATCGAGAAGGCGACGAAGGACAACGTGCAGCGCGCGGCGGGAGACTTGCGCCGTCGCATGGCGAAGGACGACCAGTTGCTCGTCTTGCTGATCGGTCACGGCACGACGCTTGACGGCGAACAGGCGAAATTCAACCTCGTCGGGCCCGATCTGAGCGCCACTGAATGGGCCGATCTCCTCAAGCCGATTCCCGGACGCATCGTCTTCGTCAATACGAGCAGCGCAAGCTTTCCCTTCCTGCGAAAGCTCGCGGCGAGGGGACGCGTCGTGCTCACCGCCACCGATTCCTCCGCACAGCAGTTCGAGACGATCTTTCCGGAGTTCTTCGTCGAAGCGTTCGGCAATCCGGCGGCCGACGTCGACAAGAACGGCCGCGTCTCGGTTTGGGAAGCGTTCAATTACGCGAGCGCAGGCGTGAGGCAGTTCTTCGATCAGAAGGGGCAGCTGCCAACCGAGCGGCCGCTCCTCGACGACACCGGCGCCGGCATCGGACGCGAAGCGGAAACACCCGGCAACGACGGCGCCGTCGCACGCATCACGTATCTGCAGCCCGATGCCGCGCTGACGCTGCCGAGCGACACCGCGCTCGCCGGTCTCGTCACGCGCCAGGCTGAGCTGCAGGCGCAGCTCGAAGAGCTGAAAGCGCGCAAGGAATCGACCCCCGCCCACCAGTACGACGCCGAGCTCGAGAAGCTGCTCGTGGATCTCGCCCGCATCTCACTCCAGATTCGCGCCAAGTCGTAGGCGGTGTCCGGGACGCGCGTCCCGCCTTGACGTCTGCGGTCCTCGTGCGAGTATTACTAGTAGGAGAGCGCCGCTGCCGTGGGAACGGCCTTCCTCGCGGGCAAGGCGTTCGCGAAATACAAACGCCGCGGCGGCGCCAAATGCTCGCCGTCGCCAGATTTCTATATCGGCGCGCACTCAGCGGTCACGGGGATGACGCTGCTGACGCGCAACCCGGGCCGCTATCGTAGGTACTTCCCGAAGCTGCGCCTCATCAGTCCATGAATCGCCACTCACCAAATCGCCGGTTCAGTAATAGTCGACCCGTTCCCACGGATCGAGCTGGCGTTTCCTGAACACGAACACTCCGACGACACCGATCACGAACCCGGCCACGTGCGCCATGAACGCCACACCGCCGCCGCGCGTCGACGCGGTGACCGCGATCGCGCCGGCGCTGAACAGCTGCATGAGGAACCAGAAGCCGAGGAGCACGATCGCCGGCAGCTCGACGATCTGGATGAAGATCCACGGCAGCAGCGTCAGGACGCGCGAGTGCGGGTAGAGGACGAAGTACGCGCCCATCACACCGGCGATGGCGCCGCTGGCGCCGATGGTCGGCAGCGTCGACTCCGGGTCGACCGCGATTTGTCCGAGCGCGGCGCCGATCCCGCACAGCAGGTAAAAGACGATGAACCGTCCGTGGCCGACGCGGTCCTCGACGTTGTCGCCGAAGATCCAGAGGTACCACATATTGCCAATCACGTGGGACCAGCTGCCGTGCAGGAACATCGACGTAATCAGCGTCGACACCTGAAAATACGCGGGGACAACACCGTAGGCCTGCAGGAACACCGGCAGCATGTTGCGGGGCAGCGCGAGCTCGAATAACCACGCCAGCGCGTTCAGGACGATGATCGTGATGGTGATGTAGGGCGTGGTCCGGGACGGGATGACGTCCCGAAGGGGGATCATCCAGCCATTCTACAGGTCAGATTTCAGATTTCAGAATTCGAACCTCAATCTGAACTCTGAACTCTGAACTGCGAGTATCAGACTCCGTGCCCGTAGCCGACGGCTTCCACGTGGGCCGTCGGTGCGGCGGCAGGAGACGCGGGCGTCCGCACGCGATCGACGATGCGGCGCAGGTCGCCGTCCGCGATCGCCTTGCGGTGCTCGCCGAGCGAGATCACCGCACGATACACCTGGTCGATCTCGTCATGCGACAGAGTGAAACCGAGCGCCTCGCACCGGCACTGCACCGCGTGGCGGCCCGAGTGCCGGCCGAGCACCAGCCGCGATGCGACCGACTGGCCGACAGATTCGGGACGCATGATCTCGTACGTGCGCGCGTCCTTCAGGACGCCGTCCTGGTGAATGCCGGCCTCGTGCGCGAAGGCATTGCGTCCGACGATCGCCTTGTTGGCCTGGACCGGTTCGTCGGTGATCTGCGACAGGAGCTGGCTGGCCTCGAACAGCCGCTCCGATTGCACCGCGGTGTCGTACGCGAGCCGATCCTGCCGGACCCGGAGCGCCATGACGATTTCTTCGAGCGACGCGTTGCCGGCGCGCTCGCCGATGCCGTTGATCGCGCACTCGACCTGACGCACGCCGCCCTGGATGGCCGCCAGGCTGTTCGCCACGGCGAGGCCGAGATCGTTGTGGCAGTGCGCGCTGAAGACCGCCGTGCCGGCATTCGGCACGCGCGCGATGATCTCCGCGAAGAAGTCGCGCATCTCGTCGGGCGTCGCGTACCCGACGGTGTCCGGAAGGTTGACGGTCGTGCAGCCGGCGGCAATCACCGCTTCGATCACGCGGCAGAGAAAGTCGCGATCGCTTCGTGTCGCATCTTCCGCCGAGAATTCGACATCGTCGGTAAACGTGCGGGCGAGCTTCACCGCATCGACGGCGGCCGACAGGCAGTCCTCGCGCGAAATGCGCAGCTTGCGGGTGAGATGCAAATCGGACGTCGCCAGAAACGTGTGAATGCGTGACCGGGCCGCCGGGGCGAGCGCATGTGCCGCCTCCTCGATGTCCTGCCGCCGCGTCCGCGCCAGCGCGGCGATGACCGGCCGGCGCACGCTCAACGCGATCTGGCGGACCGCCTCGGCATCGGCGGGCGAGGCAATGGGGAACCCCGCCTCGATGATGTCGACACCGAGACCATCAAGCGCGCGCGCCATCGTCAGCTTGGCCGGCACGTCCATCGAGAACCCGGGCGCCTGTTCGCCGTCGCGCAACGTGGTGTCGAAGACGATGATGCGTGCAGAATCGCTCATGCCCCAGTTGTAGCCGTCGCGGCGCTAGAAGTCAAAGTGATAATCGTTACGCAAAGATAAGGGTATATTATGGGCAGGCATGGACCTCGGCGCCCTGAAGATCTTCCTGGCCGTCGCACACGAGCGCAGCTTTTCGCGGGCCGCGGCGAAGGTGCATCGCACGCAGCCGGCGGTCAGCCAGGCGGTGCGCCGGCTCGAGCTCGAATTGGGCGAGCAGCTGTTCGACCGGTCCTCGAAGACCGGCACGCTGACCGAAGCGGGTCGCATGTTGCAGAACTATGGGCAGCGGCTCGCGCGGCTCGCGGAAGAGACCGAGTCGGCCGTGCGCGATCTTCGCGACCTGCGGCGCGGGCGCGTGCTGGTGGGGGCAAACGAGGCCGCCGTGCACACGCTGCTTCCGCTCATCGCGCGCTTTCGACAACGCTATCCCGACATTGCAATCGACGTGCGCCGCGTGCCCGCGCGGCAGATCGCCGTTGAAGTCCAACAGGGCAGCCTCGATTTCGGCGCGCTGACGTTTCATCCAGTGGAGCAGGGCCTGCTGCTCGTGCCGGTCGGCAGCGACGAACTGGTGCTGCTCGTCCCGCCGTCGCACGAGCTCGCGAAACGGCGGCAGGTGGCGATGGAGGACATCGCGCAGGAGCCGGTCGTCGCGCACAACGATCCGTCGCCCGCGCGGGAGCGCGTGCTGCGGCTGTTCGAAGAACACCATGTGCCGCTGCGCATGGTGATCTCGTTGCCGAGCCTCGACGGGATCAAGCGTGCCGTCGAATTGAAGCTGGGCGTCGCGCTGCTGCCGCGCCGGTGCGCGATTACCGAAATCGCGAGTGGACGCCTGGTCGCCGTGCCAGTGGCCGGTGTCTCCCGCAAGCGCCAGGTGATGCTCGTGTGCCGCCAGGCGCACCGATCGCACGCCGCCGACGCATTCCTGACGGTGGCTCAGGAAAAAAAGCCTCCGCCATGAGGTTCGTCGTGTGATCTAAAACCCGCGAATGTAGGGCAGCCGCGCGGCGACCGCGCGTACTTCCTCGAACCGATCAAGCAGCATCGCCGTCGGGTTCCACTGACCGGAGAGAAAGGCGTCGCGGCTGGCAGGCGGCAGCGTGGCGCGGAGCGTCAGCGATCCGGCCGTGATCGTGCCCGAGCCTACATCGGCAGCGATCGCGACCGTGGGTGTCTGCTCGACGAGCGTCTGCAGACGATTCACATCCTCATGGCTTGCGAGGAAGCAGGGCATGCCGAGCATGGCCGCGTTGCCCTGGAAGATTTCCGAAAAGGATTCGCCGACGATCGCCCGGATCCCATAGCGGCCGAGCCCCTGAGGCGCGTGCTCGCGCGACGATCCACAGCCGAAATTCCCGTTGACAATCAGGATCGACGCACCGTGGTAGCGCGGATCGTTGAACGGATGGCGGCTGTCGGCTGCCCGGTCGTCTTCGAACACGTGGCGGTCGAGTCCTTCGAATGAGACCGACACCAGGAAGCGTGCCGGCATGATGCGATCGGTATCGATGTCGTCGCCTCTCAGCGGCAAGCCACGGCCCGCTACGATCGCGATTTCGCTCACGCGGGCACCTCCTCGAGCATCGTCCGCACGTCCACGACTTCGCCTGCAATCGCGGCCGCCGCGACCATGGCCGGGCTCATGAGCAGCGTCCGTCCCGTGGGGCTGCCCTGACGTCCTTTGAAGTTGCGATTGGACGACGACGCGGAGATCTGCCGGCCTTCCAGTCGATCGGGGTTCATCCCCAGACACATTGAGCAGCCGGCGCCGCGCCATTCAAAGCCGGCATCGGTGAACACTTCGTGCAGACCGCGCGCCTCGGCCGCGCGGCGCACGGCCTGCGATCCCGGCACGACGAGCGCCTTCACGTGCGGCGCCACGTGGTGGCCGCGGACGATGTCCGCGGCAATCTGGAGATCGGACAAGCGGCCGTTCGTGCACGATCCGATGAATGCGACGTCGATCTTCGTGCCGGTGACGCGCGCGCCGGGCCGAAAGCCCATGAACGCGAACGCCTCGTCGGCCGGGTCCGCCTCGATCGGCTCGTTGATGCCGACCGACTGGCCGGGATTGATCCCCCAGGTGACGGTCGGTTCGATGGCGCCCGCGTCGAATGACACGCGGTGGTCGTAGGACGCATCCGGATCCGACGCGAGCTGCCGCCACCAGGTGACGGCCCGGTCGAAGGCGTCGCCGGCCGGCGCAAACCGGCGGCCGCGCAGGAACGCGATCGTCGTGTCGTCGGGGTTGACGTACCCGACGCGCGCGCCGCCTTCGATCGACATGTTGCAAATCGTCATCCGCTCGTCGACCGTCATGGCGTCGACGGTGGCGCCGCCGTACTCGTACGCGTAGCCGGCACCAGCCTGCACGCCGAGCCGGCGGATGATCGTGAGGATGACGTCCTTGGCGTACACCCCAGGGTTCAACCGGCCGTTGACGTCGATGCGCCGCACCTTCAGCGGATCGAGGCTCAGGCACTGCGACGCGAGGACGTCGCGCACCTGTGAGGTGCCGATGCCAAATGCGATCGCCCCGAGCGCCCCATGCGTCGACGTATGGCTGTCGCCGCACGCGATGGTCATGCCGGGCTGCGTCAACCCGAGCTCCGGACCGATAACATGCACGATCCCCTGGTGCTCGTCGTCGGGTGTCCAGAGGCTTATGCCGAAGTCGCGGCAGTTGCGCTCCAGCGCGGCGGTCATTTCCTCGGCCATGACGTCGAGAAACGGCCGCTGTCGCGTGAGCGTGGGAACGATGTGGTCGACCGTCGCGAAGGTGCGTTCGGGGAACGCGACCTTCCAGCCATGCTGGCGCAACATGTCGAATGCCTGAGGTGTCGTGACCTCGTGAATCAGGTGCAGTCCTACGAATAACTGTGTCTGTCCGCTTGGCAACGTGCGGACGGCATGCGCATTCCAGACCTTGCGGAACAGCGTGTCAGCCATGGCTTGTCGTTAGAATACCTTATGGGTCGACTCCGGGATCACTCCGTCATCGTCGTGGCCGCGCTCGCGGCCGGCGTGATCGTCGCGCATGGTCAGTCGCGGGACGAACGGCACGTCATTCTCAACGTCGGCCTGCCGGCCATCGATGAGGGCCTGCTCGAGGACGAGACCCATGCGCCGCAGACCCCGGAAGCGCGCCGTCGCGCCGCACTGGGTGCGATGCTGCATGCCGACCGCGAAGGCCGTCTTGGCTCGCGGTACGCGCCAGGCCGCGTCATCGTGAAGTTTCGCGACGAGGCGACTCCAGCCGCGCGACTCGCGGTCATGAAGGACGTGTCGGCAACGGCGAACCTCGACAGCCGTCCCTCCTACGCCGACTTCGACATCGTTCGCATCGATCCGAGCCAGGATGCCGAAGCGGTGGCAGACGCCTTTGCAAAGCGCGCCGACGTGGAGTACGCGCAGCCGGCGTATCGGGTGCACACGATGTTCGTGCCGAACGATCCGCTGTACGCGACGCGACAGTGGAATCTGCCGCTCATCAACCTGGAGCGCGCGTGGGATCTTCAGCCGCAGGCGGGATCATCGATTGTGGTCGCGGTTCTCGATACCGGCGTCGCGTTCCAGAACGCCACCCTGATCGAGAACATCTCGGGGTTTTTCGATGACTTCGGCGTCCGGTATCCGGCGCTTGGCCGCGTCACGATTCCGTATTCCGGTGCCACGCAGCTGATGGCGCCAGGGCGTTTCGTGGCGCCGCACGATTTCATCTGGGACAATGACATGCCGCTCGACTTCGACGGTCACGGGACGCATGTGACCGGCACGATCGGGCAGCTCACGAACGACAACATCGGAACGGCCGGCGTGGCGTTCAACGTGAAGATCATGCCGGTCAAGGTGATTCGCACCGACTGGGACGGTTATTTCGGCGCGCCCAATGGCGGCACCGACGATACCGTGGCGCGAGGCATCCGGTACGCGGCCGACAACGGCGCGAACATCATCAACATGAGCATCGGGCGCACCGCGCCGCCGGCGACCGCTCCAGCCATCGAATCCGCGATCAATTACGCCGTCAGCAAAGGCGTGTTCGTGGCGATTGCCGGCGGCAACGATTTCGAGGAGAACAACCCTGTCGAGGTGATCGCAGAGATCGCGTCGCGCGTGCAGGGCGCCGTGTCGGTGGCGGCGGTCGACCGCGCCAAAGGGCACGCGTACTACTCGAGCACGGGCAGCTGGGTCGAAATTGCCGCGCCGGGCGGATCGGAGCGCGGGTTCGGCCGCGACGGATTCGTGTTCCAGCAGACGTTCGACTTCAACTTCGTCGAGACGTTCCTCCTGCCCGTTTCCGAATACCGAGCGCCTCGATTCGACGTGTTTGGCTACATCGGCTACATCGGCACGTCGATGGCCACCCCGCACGTCGCCGGCGTCGCGGCGATGATGATGCAGCAGGGCGTCACCAGCCCGGCTGCCATCGAAGCGGCCCTGGAGCAGTTCGCGGTCGATCTTGGGTCGCCGGGCCGCGACAACACGTTCGGATTCGGGCTGGTGGACGCGCGAAATTCGCTGCGCGGATTGGGGTTGGCGAAGTGAAGGGCCTCTGCACGTTGGCCTTCGTGCTCGCCCTCGCGACAGCCACCGCGGCCCAGCGGCCGCCGGCCCGGCGGCCGCCTCCGCGTCCACCGTTGCCGCCCGCGCCATCGCTGTCGCTCCGCCCGTTCGTCATGGGCACCGAACAATCGTTTTCGGCCGTCAACACGTTCGACGCGGTGCACGGTCAGTCGTACGAGCCCTTCTTCGGCGGCGGCCTGGAGGTGATCTTTCGCGGCAATTACTACGCAGAAGCGGCGGCGTCGCGGTTCAAGAAGACGGGCGAACGCGCGTTCCGCAGCAATGGCGAGAATTTCCGGTTGGGACTGCCGTTGACGACGGAGATTACGCCGCTCGAGATCACGGGCGGGTACCGATTTCGGATGCGCCGGCTACCTCGCGTCGTGCCGTACGCAGGCGCCGGTTTCGGATCCTACGCGTACAAGGAAACATCGCCCTCATCGGATTCGGGCGAGAACGTCGACGCCAGACACTCTGGCGTCCTGGTCACGGGCGGCGCCGAATTCCGCGTGCACCCCTGGGTGGGCATCGCCGTCGACGCGGCGTACACGCACGTGCCGGGCATTCTTGGTGCCGGCGGCGTCTCGAAGCAGGCCGGCGAGAATGACCTTGGCGGCCTCGCGGCGCGATTCAAGGTGATCGTCGGGCGGTGAGCTGGCTCGATCCCTTCGACGCGTTCCGGCATCATTTCGCCGAAGTGCTGCGGGGTGCGGCGTACGCGCCCTACGAACGCGATCTTCGCCAGCATACCGCCGAGTTGAACGATCTCTTCCTGCTGCTGTGCTTCATGGAAGCGGCGGCGCTGCCGAACCCCGCCACGCTCTACCTGATCGAGGTCTATCCATACCTCCTCGAACAGTTTCACGCGTGGCACCGGCGCATGGGGATGGACCGCTCGCCGCTCGGCACCCTGCCGTGCTGTTGACGCTCGCCGATCGCCGGGTTGTCTTTTTCGGCGGGAAAGGCGGCGTCGGCAAAACCACCTGTTCATCGGCGTTCGCGCTGGCGGCGAGCCGCCGCGGCAAGCGCGTGCTCCTCGTGTCCACCGATCCTGCACACTCCACGTCGGACATCTTCGAGCGCCGGATTGGCACGACGCCGCGAGAGCTGCTGCCGGCGCTGTCGGCGGTCGAGATCGACGCGGAGGAGGAGTCGGCGCGCTACATCGCGCAGGTCAAACGCGACATCGAGCGGATGTTCAGCGCGGCCGTTGTCAGGCAGGCCGGGCGGCAAATCGACCTGGCTGCCGCTTCCCCTGGTCTCGCCGACGTGGCGCTGCTCGATCGCATGATCGACCTCATTGCCGCGAACGAGGCGCCGCGCGCGCCGTACGACCTCATCGTGTTCGACACCGCGCCGACCGGTCACACGCTCCAGTTGCTGCGCATGCCCGATGCGATGACCACGTGGATTCAGGCGCTCGTGAAGCATCGAAAGGCGCTGCTCGAAATCGACCTCGGATCCGAGGGGCAACGCGAGGCCGCGGCCTCGGCGGATCCGGTACTCGCCGCGCTCGAGCGTCGACACCAGCGTCTCACCGACTTGCGCGCGCGCGTGACCGATCGAGGGCACACGAGCTTTGTGCTCGTGACGATTCCCGAGCGCCTCGCCATCGATGAAACCGCCCGGGCAGCGACGCTGCTGGCCGACACCGGCCTCGACATCGGCGCCCTCATTGTGAACCGCGTGTTGCCCGAGGGGCTCTCGGGCAGTTTCTACGCCGCGCGGAAAGAGCAGGAGCGCCACTATCTCGACGAGATTGCCCGCAGGTTTCCGCGTCCGGCCCGTCACGTCGTGCGCCAACTGCCACGGGACGTCTACGGGCTCGAGTCGCTGGCAGCCATCAGCGACGAACTGTTCGGTTAGGGCCCTTAGGGCTCGAACCGCACTCCGCCCGGGTTTGTCGTATCATCGAGTGGGATGCCTGTAACACCCCGGCGTCGCCGTTCGCAGCTCCACGCGCTCATGGGCGTGGCGCTGTACGCCGTCTTCCTGGTGACGGCGCCGTTCGAGCACCACGACCTGCTCTGTCATCTGAAGACCCCGCAGCACTGCACGGCCTGCACCTCGAGTCTCGTCAGCGCCCATCCGAGCGCACCGGCAACGGTCGGCGCGTCCGATCTCTCCGACGCGGGCGGTGCAATCTCGTTCTACGTTCTGACTGATGGAGTCCTGCTCACGCTCCCGTCCACGGGCCGGTCGCCTCCCCGCGCCGCGTAGCTCACATTCCTCGAATCAATTTCAGATGGTCGTGTCCGCCTGAGGCGGACTGCGTCCGGGTAGTCCGGACGTCTCGTGCCGGAGGAAAAGATGATGCGAGCCACGCGATTTGTGTGGGCATCCGTGGTGGCCGGGACCTTCATGCTCGGCTCCTCGAGTGCATTTGCTCAGGAGAACGCGCAGGCGGTCCGCCAGGAGATCGATCAACTGCGCCGCGACTTCGAGGCGCTGAAGCAACAGTACGGCGATCGGCTGTCAGCGCTCGAAGCGAAGCTGGCGGTGGCCGGAGGTGTCCCGGTTGCGCCGCCCGCGACAGCTGCCGCGGCGCCGGCTGCGCCTCAGCCGACGGCGCAGGTGCCGCCCGGGGCGGAGGGCGCGGGCGGCCCGACGGGCGCGTTGCCCATCTACGGCGGCGCGGTGGCCGGCTCGAAAATCTTCAATCCGGACATCGCGGTGATCGGGGACTTCCTCGGCGCGGCGGGGCGAAACGCGTCGAATCCGAGTCCCGCCATGGAAATGCACGAGTCGGAGGCCTCGTTCCAGGCCATCGTCGATCCCTACGCGCGCGCCGACTTCTTCATTTCCTTCGGCGAGGAAGGCGTCGAGCTCGAAGAGGGGTTCCTGACGTTGACGACGCTGCCCGGCGGCTTGCTGACGAAGGTCGGCAAGATGCGCGCGGCCTTCGGGAAGGTGAATACCCTGCACAACCACGTGCTGCCGTGGACCGATCGTCCGTTGGTGACGCAGAGCCTCGTCGGCGGTGAAGAAGGCATTTCCGACGCCGGCATCTCGGTGGCTCGTCTCATTCCGAACCGCTGGATGTTCCTCGAAGCGACCGGTCAGATCTTCCGCGGCGACTCGGGCGATCTCTTTCAGTCGCGCACACCCGGTCATGTCAGTTACGTGGGGCATCTGCGCGGCTATCAGGACATCACCGAATCGAGCAACATCGATCTGGGCTTCTCGTACGCCCGCGGCCACAACGACGCCGGCCTGGGCGACGACGACGTTCTTGGGACATTGGTGACGCAGTTGTACGGCGTCGACGCGACGTTCAGGTGGAAGCCGCTGCAGCGGTCGATCTATCGCTCGTTTGTCGGCCGCACGGAATGGATCTGGAGCCGCCGCGAGCAGGTGGATCTGCTCCATCGCTCGAATGGGTTCTACGTGTCCGGCGACTATCAGCTCGGACGGCGCTGGTTCGCGGGCGCGCGCGCCGACCGGTCGGGCCGCGCCACCGACCCATCGCTGCGCGATACCGGCGGCGCGTTGACGTTGACCTACTGGCCGAGCGAGTTCAGTCAGGTGCGAGGCCAGTACCGGCGCACGAACTACGCGCTGGGTCCATCGGCCAACGAGTTCCTGTTCCAGTTCCAGTTCGCGATTGGCGCGCACGGGGCTCACCCGTTTTGAACAAATCTGAAACCTGAAATTCGGCGTCTGGAGTCTGAAAGGTTGTTTTCCATGAAGACCGTGGCACTCATCGGCGCGTTGACGGGCGCGGCGCTCCTCGTTTCAACTTCTGCAAGCGCGCAAGGGAAGCTCAACGTCGTCACCACTACCGAAGATCTTGCGTCGATCGCGCGCGAGGTCGGCGGCGACCGCATTGCCGTCGATTCGATCGCCAAGGGGTATCAAGATCCTCACTTTGTCGAAGCGAAGCCGAGCTTCATCCTCAAGCTGCAGCGGGCCGACGTGCTCGTGGTCGTTGGGCGCGAGCTCGAAATCGGATGGCTCCCGCCGCTCATCCAGCAGAGCCGCAACGCGAAGATTCAGCTGGGCGCAGAAGGATACCTCGACGCGTCCGCCCAGGCGAAGATTCTCGAGATCCCGCAGGGGCAAATCACGCGCGCGATGGGCGATGTCCATCCGCTCGGCAACCCCCATTACTGGCTCGACCCGGAAAACGGCAAGATCATCGCGCAGGAGATCGTCGCGAAGCTGTCGCAGTTCAGACCGAACGACAAGGCGTACTTCAACCAGCGCTTGGCAGATTTCACTAACCGCCTGAACGATGCCGAAAAGCGCTGGGCGGCGACGATGGCGCCGTATAAGGGTCTTAAGGTGGTGACGTACCATCGGTCGTTTCCGAACTTCACCGACCGGTACGGTCTTGAGGTCGTCGGCTATGTCGAGCCGCGGCCAGGCATTCCGCCGTCGCCCAGCCACACGCTCGAGTTGATTCAAGAGATGAAACGGCAGAACGTGAAGACCATCCTGGTCGAGCCGTACTTCGATCTGAAGACCCCAAATGCGATTGCGCGCGATACCGGCGCCCGCGTGGTTCTCCTGGCGCCGTCGGTGGGTGGCACCAAAGAGGCGACCGACTATTTCAAGTTGTTCGACTACGACATCACGGCCCTGGTAGCGGCGATCAAGGAAACCGGAGCCAAGTGATCATGGACATGGCCACGCTGTCATTCCTGGCGCCGTGTTTCGTCGCCAGCCTCGTGATCGCTGGCATTCATGCCTACTTGGGCGTGCATGTCGTCGAGCGCGGCGTCATCTTTGTGGATCTGTCGCTCGCTCAGATCGCGGCGTTCGGCGCAACGATCGCGCTCCTCATGCCGTGGTCGACGGGCGATCCGCACGGAAATGGGGCGTATTGGACGAGCCTCGCGTTCACCGTCCTTGGCGCAGCCATCTTTGCGACGATTCGCACCCGTCGAAAGCGCATTCCGCAGGAAGCCATCATCGGGATTTCCTACGCCGTCGCCTCGGCCGCGACGATCCTCGCGATGAGCAAGTCGACTTCAGAGGGCGAGCACCTCAAGGACATGCTCGTCGGCAATATCCTGGCGGTGTCCTGGACCGATGTCTGGCGGACGGCCGTTCTCTATGGCGTCATCGGCGTCTTCCATTTCATCTTCCGTAAGAAGTTCCTGGCGATCTCGATGGATCCGGCGCGCGCCGAGGGCGAGGGCACGTCATTGCGGCTCTGGGATTTCCTGTTTTACGCGTCGTTCGGGTTCGTGGTGACGCGATCTGTATCGATCGCGGGCGTGCTGCTGGTGTTCTGCTATTTGATCGTGCCGTCGGTCGCGGCGATGCTGTACGCGGACACGATCGGCAAGCGTCTCACGATCGGCTGGACCATGGGGACGATTGTGTCGGCACTCGGCGTCTATTTCTCGTTGCTGCTCGATCTGCCTACCGGTGCGACGATCGTCTGCACGTTCGGCGTCGTCCTGATTATCATGGCGGCCGTGCGTCCGCTGATTCAAGGTGAGCGGGCCTGAAGGCCCGCCCTACAATGTAGCGACCGGTCTTCAGACCGTCCGAACCACCATGCAGTGTCGTCACTGCGGCACCGAGATCGCCGACAACGCCCTGATCTGCTATCGCTGCGGCACCGCGACGACCGAGGCGAAATACAAGCCCGCGGCGCCGCGCCGATCGTCGTCGCGACGCGGTCTCGTGATTGCGGTCATCGTCGTCGCAGTTGTCGTGCTCCTCTATTTGTATCTGGTGCGCTAGCCAACCGACGACTGCGACTGAAGACCGACGCCCGGAGATTGACGACCGTGCCCATGCGATAATGGGCCATATGCTCGCCGAGGCCGTGCGTCGTCTTGTTACGCTGCGGCATTCTTCGTCGGCCCGGAAGGTCGCCCTCGGGTTGTGGATCGTATGGGCGATCATCGTGTGGAACGTCGTCTTCGATTACGTGATCGTCGTTGCGGGCCGGAATTACATACACGCCGCGGGCCTCGCGGCGCTAGGGCACGGCGCGGAGGGGAAACCGGCGTTCGTGCGGATGGACGATTGGATGCGGCCCGCCGTTGCCCGCGGTCTCTGGATCGCCAGCGCAGCCGCCGGCGGCATTTTCCTGACGGGTGTCGTCGCGGTGCGCCAGACACGGTGACCTTGTGCGCCTAGCGCCGCATCCGCTCATCTTCGACTGGAATCACGACGCCGCCGGCCCGCGTCCTGTGGCGATGCTCGACGACGAAACGCTGCGCGACGGATTGCAGTCGCCGTCGGTGCGAACCCCGACCATCGACGAGAAGATCGAGATTCTCCATCACATGGACGCGCTCGGCATCGACACGGCCGACATCGGCCTGCCGGGCGCGGGACCGCGGGTTGCGCGCGACGTCGAGCGGCTGGCGCGCGCGATCGGCGACGGGCGCCTGCACATTCGGGCCAACTGTGCCGCGCGCACGATGATCGCCGACATCGAGCCGATTGCCGACATTCAGCAGCGGACCGGCGTCCCGATCGAGTGTTGCGCGTTCATCGGCTCGAGTCCGATTCGCCAGTACGCCGAAGGCTGGTCCATCGAGTACCTGCAGAAGTGCACCCAGGAGGCGCTGACTTTCGCCGTCAAGCAGGGATTGACGACGATGTACGTGACCGAGGACACCACGAGGGCCGATCCCGCATCGCTGCGGCTGTTGTTCACGACGGCGATCCGGGCGGGCGCGAAGCGGCTCTGCGTGGCGGACACCGTCGGGCACGCGACGCCGAACGGCGCGCAGGCGGTAGTGCGCTTCGTGAAGTCAGTGGTCGATGAGCTCGGCGCCGATGTCGGCATCGACTGGCACGGCCATCGCGATCGCGGGTTCGGCGTGGCGTCGAGCATAGCCGCGCTCGAAGCGGGCGCGACGCGGCTGCACGGCGCGGCGCTCGGCATCGGCGAGCGCTGCGGGAACACGTCGCTCGATCTGCTGCTCGTGAACCTCGTGATGATGGGCTACCGCGAGCACGATCTGACCGGCCTGCCCGCCTATTGCCAGGCGGTCGCGCGCGCGTGCGACGTGCGGATTGCGCCGAATTATCCGGTGATCGGCGCCGACGCGTTCCGCACCGCGACGGGCGTGCATGCAGCAGCGGTGGTGAAGGCGTTCCGCAAGGGTGATCGCGCCCTGATGGACGCGGTGTACTCGGCCGTGCCCGCGAGTCTCGTCGGACGGCGGCAGGAAATCGATGTCGGGCCGATGTCGGGCCGATCGAACGTGGTGTTCTGGCTCGAGAGCCGTGGCCTGCCGGCGACTGACGAGATCATCGACCGCGTATTCGCCGCGGCAAAGGCGTCGCGCAGAACGTTGACGAGCGATCAGGTGCAGGCGATCGTCGACAACGCGAGAAAGCTGGAAGTCAAAAGCTAGCTATCGTCGTAGCGCGAACGCTTCAGCCGAGCGATCAGACCGCGAGCGCCGGCCGAGAGACCTCGGGCGTCGGCGCGTCGAACTCGCGTGACTCCCGACGCCGTAAAACGCGAGCCGCAGGCCTCCGGCCGCGTCGATCGTGATTGCCGCACTGCCGATCCGAATAACCCGGACGTTCTGTGTTTTAGCCCTGACTTGGGAATCAGCTGTATCGACGCGGGCATCGAAAGATCCGGCCGGAGGCCGCGTTTTCCACGCGAGGTTCGTCGCGACGACGACCGAGGTCTCTCGGCCGGCCTATGGAGAGTCCGGATGAAGCCGGACCATATGCGAACACAGGCTTGAGGGCCTGCGCCACATTCTGATCGCTCGGCTAAAGCCTTCGCGCTACGACAAGCGGCGGGGCGGGCCGAGGACTACTTCTTCAGCAGCACATCCTCGAAGAACTTCACCGCCCGCGGGTCGTGCGACTGACCGAGCCAGAAGATCGCCTGTTTCCGCACCTCGGGGTTCCTGTTGCTCCGCGCTACCTCGATCAGCCTCGGGACGCCTTCCTCCTTCGGCAGCTGGCTCAATGCGAAAACCGCTTTCTTCTTCACTTCGGTGTCGGGATCGTTGTCGATGGCGCCCGTAATCGTGGCCAGCGCTTCCTTGCCGGCCCGCTGCGCGAGCCAGAACAGCGCCTGGCCGCGGACGCGCGTGCTGCGGTCGTCGCGCGCCGTCGCAATCAGCGTCGTCAGCGCCGCCGGTACCTTGCTCTGCGACAAGCCAAACGTCACTTTTTCGCGGACCTTGTCGCTCGGGTCCTGAGCGATCATGCGCGCCAGCAGGCGGGCGCCAGCCTCGCCGCGGCTGTTGCCGAGCCAGAACGACGTGTCGCTTCGCAGCCATTCCGGCCGGCTCGGCGCGACGAAGCTTTCGAGCGCGCGATCGGCCGATGGCACGTTGTGGAGAGCGATGGCGTGCATCGCGGTTTTCGCGACCCGCTCGCGCTGGTCCGTGGTGTCGGGCGCGGTGACGAGCGATGAGAGCCACGCCACGCTGTCGTCCGGCGTGACGTCGTTCAGCCAGGCGAGCGTCATGCCGCCGGCGTCGACGTCGCAGTCCGGCGTGAACGTGCGGATGCGATTAACCGCTCCAGCCTCCACGCGGGCAAGCACGAGGAACTCGGTCGCCGGCTCCAGCGTGATGCGAGAGCCGCGCAGCGTCGAGTCGCCCGTCGACATCGAAATCCCGCTGCCGCTCTCGAGCCGGCACATCCCGCAGCAGGCATTGCCGGCGTCCGAGATGGTGTCGAAGCAGCACATTTGACGCGGCCCTGCGACCATCGGCACGCGGTACCCGATCCAGCTCACGCCGGCGCGCGAGGCGATGGCGCGAACTTCGCGCTCGATTCCCTGCGCCGCGGATCGCGTCTCCGTTTTTGCGTTGGAGATCCGGCCTTGGGCGAATGTGCTCACCGAGCACGGCAGCAGTACAGACAGCGCGATCATTGTGCACAGTGCTCCGTGCTCGATGCTCCGTGCCTGGTGCTCTGGGCACCGTGCACGCCGCACCGAGCACTCGACACCTAGCGCCGCCAACCAAGCACCGAGCATCGGGCACCGAGCACCGTGCACGACGTTCTGCGCGCTCACTTCAGCAGCTCCATCAGGTAATCCATCGCTTCCTTCGATTTCATGATGGACAGCTTCGACACGATTTCCTTCTTCACTTCCGGATTCTTCTCCGCGCGCGCGAGGGTGACGAGCGCGGCCGCGTTGTTCTGCAGGAACAGCGCGTTGACGACGGCCTTGCGGACGTCGGGCGTGGTGTCGGACGCGTAGATCGCCGTCAGCGCTTCGCCCGTGCCGGCGCGCTTCATCAGGCCGAGGTTGCGGATCGCCGCCTTGCGCAGCTCCGGCTCCTTTTCGTTCTTTGCCAGCTCAATCAGTTTGTCCGAGTCGCCGCCGACGAACAGTCCCTGGATGATCGCCTTCTTCAGATCGACCGACGACTCCGACTGATAGAGCTGAGCGAGCTCACTGCCGCCGTGCATCACGCCGAGCTGCCGCACGGCTTCGCCGCGCAGCGACACGTCCGTTTCGCTTTTGGCGAAGGTAAACAGCCGATCGCGATCGCCCGACACCATGAAGCTGCGCAGGATCTGCCGCTTCACCGCGGCGTCCGCGGACGCCCGATAGGCGTCGGCGAGGATCTGGCGGCTCTCGGCGCCGCCCATGATGCCCAGATAGTGGATGGCCCGCAGCTGGAGATCGGGATTGGCGTTGCCTTTCGCCGCGCCGGCGATGATGTCGCGCGCGCGCGTCGAGCGGCTTTGACTGAGGACGAACAGCGCGCGGTCCTTGACCTTCGGCGACTGGGCGCTCGTGAGCATCTTCTCGATGATCGGCAGCGCCTGCTCGGGGTCGCTGTTCATGAGCCCGCGCAGTGCCATCAGCTTCAGGTCGTCGTCGTCCTGACTCGACGGAGAAACCGGCTGACCGGCCGCCTGACGCACTTCGACCTCCAGCGCCTTGGCGTCCCTGATCCAACGGCTGTCCTTGAAGCGCTGCTGCAAATCCGCGAGCGCCGCCAGGGCGTCGGCGCCGCGACCCAGCTTGGACAGGCTGTACGCCTTCCAATAGAGCGCGGCATCCGTGCGAGTCGATTTCAGATCGATGAGCCTGTTGAAGCGATCGAGCGCGCGGTCGTACTTGCCTTCTTCGATCGCTTCGCGGCCGTCGTTGTACAGCTCGTCGGCGCGATCGTCCGCTTCGAAGGCGAACGGTGCGCCTGCACGCAGCAGCGCCCTCCCGCGCGACGCAACGCCGGGCCCTGGGCCCAGAGGTCCCAGTCCCATGGGGCCCGGCCCAGTCGCACCCGGGCCGACCGGTTGAGCCGAGGCCGGCGCCGTAAGCGCGGCCGCAAAGAGACAGGCGATGGGAACAATACGTGTCTTGGTCATAGGTCTCAGCTGGTTTTTCGCGTTGATGTTCGCGGGATGGAGCGCTCCGCCGGCGGCTCTTCGCGCTGCCGAAGCTGGTCGCTCATCACCCGCACTTTGAACAGCAGGGCCGCCGCGTCGATTCGGCGGCGGATCTGCTCGAGATCCGCCGCGCTGATTTGCGCCGGGCTGTGTACGATTTCCAAGAGGCTGCGTTCGAGATCGTCGAGCACCGTCGCCACCGATTGTTCGCCGGCGTCCACGGCATCCTGCCGGTAGAAGCGACTTGCGGTCAGCAGGTCGTCCGCCCATCGCTGCTCGCTCGAGATGTCGCCGTGGGTCGGGGCATTCATGATGTCGACGAGCACCCGCTCCGAGCGATCGAGGTGATCCGCCACGGAGGCGAGGAGAACCCGCTGCCGCCCCTGACTCGCCGCGCCGTTGCCGGCGACCTCGGTCTGACGCGCCGACGGCAGCGTCGCGGGATGCGGCGACCACAACCGTCCGGCGACGAACGCAGCGAGGACGAGTGCCGCGGCTGCCCCGGCAAACGCCAGGCGGTCCCACCGGAGCCACGCTATCCACCACGCCTCCCGGCGCTCCGGCAGTTCGTGACGAATCCGCTGCCACACTTCGAGGCCGTACTGATCGCCGCGCTCCGGCGGTTCCGTCATCACGACCATTGCAAGCGTGCCCGCAATCTCGCGATAGGTCGCGGCGCACACGGCGCAGGCGTCCAGATGCCGCTCGACGTCGCCCGACGCCGGCCCTTCGCCGTAGTAGTGGAGAATCAGGTCGTCTTCTGAGTAATGCATCACGACTCGCCTCGCAGCGGCTCGAGCACGACACGGAGCTTCTTCACCGCCCGGAACACGCTGTGTTTCGCCGCACTGACGCCCAGACCGAGCGTCTTGCCGATCTCGTCGATTGAACGGCCCTCGTAATGGCGGAGGATGAACGCGGCCCGTTCGAGCGGGCTCAATCCGTCGAGTGCCTCTCGCACCCGCCGATCGATCTCAGAGCTTCGGGCCAGCCGTTCCGGCCCCGCGTGATCCTGACTCGCGAGATCGACGGTCTCGTCGAGGCTGTCGCCGCGGACCTGGTCGTGCCTGGCCTGCTTCGCGCGCATCAGATCCACCGAGCAATTGGCCACGATCCGGTACAGCCACGTGCCGAAATTCGCGCGCGACTCGAAGCGACCGAGCTGCTTGTAGGCACGGAGGAAACTTTCCTGAACGACATCTTCGGCATCCTGCTCATTTCCGGTCATCCGATAGGCCAGCCGGAACACACTGCGGCTGTGACGCTCCACGAGCTCTCGAAACGCGTCGCTGTCGCCCTGGCGGGCACGGGCCAGGACGGCTGCTGCCTCGGTCGCGTCCATCTCTCACAGAGCTTAGACGGAGGCTAAGCCGCTGGGTTAGCTGGGGCTTACGGGGGTGCTGGGTGCTGGGTGCTGGGTGCTGGGGTGCCGCACCAAAGCATCTGAAGCACGCACCCAGCACCCGAAGCACCCAGCACCCGAAGCACCCAGCACCCGAAGCACCCAGCACCCGAGGCACCCAGCACCCGAAGCACCCAGCACCCGAAGCACCCAGCACCGAAGCACCCAGCACCCTCTGTTGTGCCAACATCCCGCCGGTGTTGGCCGTCTACGACACTGTGACCGGTGAGGCGCTGGCAGTGGCGGGAACGGCCGAGGACGTCCCCGCGGACCCGGCCGTACGCCTGGCCCTGCTGTTCGACGCGCACCACCAGCGGCTGTACCGCCTGGCTCGCCGGCTGTCGCCTCAGGCAGACGATGCCCGGGACCTGGTGCAGGAGACCTTCCTTCGGGCGGCGCGCGCGCCGTCCCGCGTGCCGGCCGGTGCATCGAGCGAGGAAGCGTGGCTCGTCCGCGTGCTGATCAATCTCTGTCGCGATCGCTGGCGCCACAATGCGGTGCGAGCGCGCGTTGCGCCGCTTCAGGCGGCGGACACCGCGCCCCCGTCCTCGTCGGATCAGGAGACGGCACTCGTCGCGCGGACGACCATCTGGCGGGCGCTCGGACGCCTGTCGCCACGCCGGCGGGCGATTGTGATTCTCTACGAGCTCGAAGGCACGGCGATTCGCGACATCGCGAAACTACTCGGCGTCGCGCCGGTGACCGTCCGCTGGCATCTGTCGCGCGGCCGCCGGGATCTGGCTGATGTCATCAGGGGTGATGCGGGAGACGAGTCATGAGGGACCTTGGCAAGCTGCTGCGCGATGCGGATCCGCTGGCGCGGGAAGGTGGTCTTGCGCCAGACGACGCCCACGCCATGCGGCGCGTGGTTGTCGCGGCAACCGAAGACGATCGCGCCGCCATGCTCTGGCCGCGGCCGATGTTCGTCGCCGCCACGATCGTGCTGATGATTGCGACCGGCGTCCTCGTCGGCCGGCGCCTGCCTGGAGTCGACGGCGCACGAATGGCTACGCATTCCGCCGGTTCCTCGGCGGCCGTCGCATCGGCGTCCTCCGGCAGCCGGCGTCAGCTGCAGTTCGCGACGCCTGGCGGCACACGCATCATCTGGGTGTTCGATCCGGAATTCAATCCATGAAGGGGAGTCTATGAGCAGGATTCATGTCGTTCGACGCGGCGCTATTGCGTGTGTGTGCGTGGTGGCGTTCGCGTTGCCGGTTCTGGCGCAGCAGATCACGACGGTCATCGCGCAACAGGCCACGACGCCGAAGGTGCTGAGGCGCGCGGATACCGGCGAAAAGGTCGCGATCATGCGGCTCGCCGATGCGGAGACGGCGGCGCCGCAAGGCTACAGCGTGGTGCTGGTGCTCGGCGACATGCAAACGGCCGCCGCCACCGACGGGAACGTGCCCGCGGCGGCGCGCAAGGCGCTCACCGACATGAAGGACTTCCTGCCGTACAAGTCCTATCGCCTGCTCGATGCGCAGTGGATTCTCGGGTCGCAGAGGACGATGACGCGCCTGCGTGGGCCCAACGATCAGGAGTACGACCTGAGGCTCAGTGGCGTGATGATCGCCGCCGGGGGCGACAAAACCAAGCTGCGCGTCACATTTCGGCTGGACGATTCGGGTGGGGAAGGCGTAGTGGGGCGCGAGGTGCTGACGAGTCGGAGCGCCGAGGTGGCGGCGCGACACGTCCAGATCGCTGAGCTGCAGCGGCAGGTCGAAGCCGCCGAGATCGAGGCTGTGCGGAATCGCGAGACGCTCGGCGCCCGACACCCAAACGTCATCGCGGCAAATGAAAAAGCGGCCGCCGCGAAAGCGAAGCTCGCAGATGTCAGGCGCGAAATGGAGACGTTGAGCGCAGGCGTGGCTCGCAGCGGCGGATCCGCGGTCATCGACACCAGCTTCACGATGGACACCGGAGAAACCGTCGTCGTCGGCACGTCGCGCGTCCGCGGCGGCGACAAAGCGCTCATTGCGCTGCTGACGGCCGTGCCGAAGGCAACAGGAACGAAGAAAGACGATTAGCAGGCGACTATTTCCGCGCGTTCTTGATCAGCTGCGCCTCTATCAGCGGCAGCGCGGCCAGGACGACGTCGCCCACCGTCTGGAGGCTGCGCGCGCTGACGGCGTCGAGGGTGTCCTTCGCCGTGTGCCACGCCTCGTAATCGAGGTCGATGATGTCGACAGCGGGCACATCGGCCGCCACGAACGGCACGTGATCGTCCTCGATCCGTGTCGAGTCCGCGAGGAACACGTCCTCCAGCCCCTGCCGCTTCGCCACGTCCCAGATGACATTCGTCAGCCACGGCGTCGAGTTCGTGTCGCGGCGGATGTGCAGATCGCGATCGCCAATCATGTCGAGGAGGACGAGCGCCTTGAGGCTCGCGAGCGAGCCGTCCCGCTTCGCGGCCTCCACGTAGTGGCGGCTGCCGTACGTGTTGTCGGTGCCTGACCAATCGCGCAGCCGCGCTTCCTCGCCGTCGAGAAACAGCAGCTCGATGGTGAACGGGTTCCTCCGCCCCTTCAACGCGCGCGCGAGCTCGAGCAGGAACGCCGCGCTGGACCCGCCGTCGCTCGCCCCGACGAATCGGAATTCGCGAAACAGCTTCGTGTCGTAGTGACCGGTGAAAACGATGCGTTCCTTCCGTGCGCCGGGGATGGTTGCGAGAAGGTTCACCATCCGCACCTTGTCAATCGGCGTCTGATCGTCCCAGGTCTGTTCGACGGCGGTGAGGCCCGCGGCGGACAGCCGATCCTTGATGTACTTCCGCGTCTGTTCGATCGCCGGCGACCCTGACGGCCGCGGCCCGATCGCGACAAGCTGCCGGAGGTCCTCCCACGCCCGGCCGGAGTCGAACTTCGGTGCCGGCATGGCGGCCTGGATCGCCACGAGCAGAGCAAGAACAGTCCGTTGAATCGCCACGTCACCAATTCACTGCCGGTCGTCCCGTGGAACGTAATTACGCGCCGCAGGTCCCGTATAGATCTGTCGCGGCCGCGCGATCTTCTGTTCGGGATCGAGCAGCATTTCTTCCCACTGCGCAATCCAGCCGGCCGTGCGCGGAATGGCGAAGAGCACCGGAAACATCTCGACCGGGAATCCCATGGCCTGGTAGATGAGGCCGGAGTAGAAGTCGACGTTCGGATAGAGCTTGCGCGACACGAAATACTCGTCCTGCAAGGCAATGCGCTCGAGCTCCAGCGCGATTTCGAGCCGCGGGTTTCGGCCGGTGACCGTGAAGACGAGATCGGCGATCCGCTTGATGACCTTCGCGCGCGGATCGTACGACTTGTAGACGCGGTGGCCGAAGCCCATCAGCCGATCCTTGCCTTCGCCGTTCTTCACGCGCTTGATGAACTCGGGAACCTTGGTGACCGAGCCGATCTCGTTGAGCATCCGCAGCACGGCTTCATTCGCGCCGCCATGCAGCGGACCGTACAGCGCCGCCGCGGCGCCGGCGATCGCGGAGTACGGGTCCACATGCGAGCTGCCGATCGTGCGCATCGTCGTGGTGCTGCAGTTCTGCTCGTGGTCGGCGTGCAGGATGAAGAGGACGTCGAGCGCGCGCTCCAGCACCGGATTCGGCTGGTACTTCAGCTCGGTCATCTTGAACAGCATGTTCAGGAAGTTGCCGGTGAAGCTCAGATCGTTGTCGGGGTAGTTGTAGTGACGCCCGATGCTGTGACGGTACGCATAGGCCGCGATACTCGGCACCTTCGCAATCAGCCGGCGCGTCTGCAGCAGCCGTGACGACTTGTCGAAGATGTTCTTGGCGTCGGGATTGAGGGTCGACAGCGCGCCGACGGTGCTCAGGAAGATGCCCATCGGGTGCGCGTCGTAGCGGAACCCCTCCATGAACTTCTTGATGTTCTCGTGCAGCATCGTGTGGAGCGTGATGTCGCGCGTCCACGCGTGCAGCTGCGTCTGGCTGGGCAGCTCGCCGAAGAGAATCAGAAACGCCGTCTCGAGGAAGTTGCTGTGCTCGGCCAGCTGTTCGATCGGATAGCCGCGATAGAGGAGGACGCCTTTGTCGCCGTCGATGAACGTGATGGCGCTCCGGCAGTTCGCCGTGTTCATGAACGCGGGGTCGTAGGTCATGAGGCCGAAGTCGTCGGGCGCGGCCTTGATCCGCCGCAGATCCATGGCGCGGATCGTCCCGTCCTGAACCGGCAGCTCGTACGTTTTGCCTGTGCGGTTGTCGACGATCGTCAGCGTGTCGGCCATAAAACAGCTAGTTGTCAGGTTTGACGTTCTCAGCTTCTTCCGGGTCGCTCACCGTGTCGCCGGCGACGCGGTACTGCCCATCGGCCCAGCGCGCCAGGTCCTGCAGCTTGCAGCGCTCACTGCAGAACGGTCGCCAGGCAGCGTCCACGGGACGGCGCCGGCAGAACACGCAGAGCGCAGGGGCCATGGCGCTCCATTGTACAGGGCAGGTAGGGCGGATGGGTCGGGTGGGTCTACGTGACCTACCCGGCTTCGCCGGCATGGTGGCGGACGTCCTTGGCCAGCACCATGAAAATCACGTCTTCGGCGACATTGGTCGCGTGGTCGCCGATGCGTTCCAAATGACGGGAAATCAGGATGAGATCGAGCGCCGGTTCGACGGTCGACGGGTCCTGCAGCATGTAGGTGAGCAGCTCGCGGAAAATCTGCGTTTTCAGCCCGTCGAGCGTGTCGTCTTCGTTCAGCACGCGCTGAGCGAGCACTGTGTCGCGCCGGACGAACGCGTCGAGCGCGTCGCGCAGCATCGTCTGCGCGATGCTGGCCATGCGCGGAATGTCGATCAGCCGTTTGACCGGCGGGTGTGTGACGTACAGAAGCGCGGCCTCGGCGATGTTGATCGCGAGGTCGCCGACCCGCTCGAGATCCGTGTTGATTTTGACCGCCGCGACGATGGCGCGGAGGTCGACCGCCATCGGTTGATACAGCGCCAGCAGCGTGAAGCAGCGGTTGTCGATCTCGATGTGCAGCGCGTTGAGCGGCTGGTCGCCCATGAGAACGCGATCGAGCAGCTCCCGGTCGCGCTCGACGAGCCCTTTCACCGAGAGGCGCATCTGTTCCTCGGCGATGCCCCCCATTTCGAGCAGGCGGGCCTTGAGCTGTTCGAGCTCTTCCTGGAAATGCCGGACGTGCTCGATGTTGGGCATTATCCGAATCGACCCGTGACGTAGTCTTCGGTGAGCTTTTCGGACGGCGCCGTAAACATCTTGTGCGTCCGATCGCATTCCACGAGCTTGCCCAGCCAGAAGAACGCCGTGACGTCGGAGACGCGCGCCGCCTGCTGCATGTTGTGCGTCACGATCACGATCGTGTAGCGGGTCTTCAGCTGGTAAATCAGTTCTTCGATGCGTTGCGTCGCAATCGGATCGAGCGCCGATGCCGGCTCGTCCATGAGCACGATGTCCGGCTCGACGGCGAGGGCGCGCGCGATACACAGCCGCTGCTGCTGGCCGCCCGACAGCGCCAGCGCCGACGTGTGCAGGCGATCCTTGACTTCGTCCCACAGCGCCGCCGCCTTGAGGCTGGCTTCCACGCGGCCGCCGAGCTCTTCCCGCGAGCGGGTCAGCGCGTTGATCCGCAGACCGTAGGCGACGTTGTCGAAGACCGATTTCGGAAAGGGGTTCGACTTCTGGAAGACCATGCCGACGCGTCGCCGCAGATCCACGACATCCACGGAGGGCGCGTAGATGTCCTGCCCGTCGATGCGCACCGACCCGCCGACTCGCGTCCCGGGCACGATGTCGTTCATCCGGTTGAGCGTGCGCAGGAACGTCGACTTGCCGCACCCGGACGGCCCGATGAGGGCCGTAACCTCGTTCGGCCGGACGGCGACAGAGATGTCTTCGAGCACGCGGCGCGTGCCGTAGAAAAAGTTGAGACCGGACACCTCGATTTTCGGCCGCGAGCCGTCGGGGCGCGGCGATACGGCGGTGGGTGCGGGCGTGGGAGCGCGCACGGCTGTTCCCTGCACGGCTTCACGATAGCTGGAGCCCGTCCGCCGTGTTTTTCGGCCGTGTTAAATTCTCGCGGGGTTAGCGTGTCAGCGCCGGTTCGGCAGCTTTTTCGGCGGGCTCGAGAAACGCGCCAACCTGTTTGCGCAGCTCGTCCTGAATCCGGTCCACCGTTCGGCGCGCGTCGAGGACGCGGAAATGGAACTCGTCGGCCATCGACGCGTATTCCTTGAGCAGCTTGTTCTGGTACGTCCGGAAGCTGTCGTAGATGTCGTCGCCGTGCTTCAGGTCCATCCCGGATTCCCAGAAATCCATGCCGCGCGACTCGAGCACGCGGCCGATGAGCGTCTTCACGTCGATGTTGAGATAGAACACGAGATGCGGCGCAATAGCGAAGCCGTACATGTTCCGCAGCCATTGGCGATCGACGCCGCGGACGCCGGCGCGCGCGAGCGCGGTGAAGATGTAGCGATCGGATAGGACGATGAATCCGGCCTTGAGCGCCGGAATGATTTCCTTTTCCAGCCTGTCGGCGAAGTCGGTTGCATACAGCAGCACGAAGGTCAGCTTGTTGAGCGTATTGCTCGACTTCGCGACCTCGATCGTCGGTTGCATCAGGGCCGAGCGCGTCCACCCGGTTTCCACGACGCCGTATCCCTTCACCTCGAGCCACTCGCGCAGCAGTTGTATTTGCGTGCTGCGTCCGACGCCGTCGGTCCCCTCGATCGCGATCAGCTTGCCGGGGTAGCTGTCGATCGGCAGATACGGAATGCCCTGGCCGTAGTAGCGCCCGCTCTGACCGTTGCCGTTGGCGCCTGGCGCCGAAAAATCTGGTGTGTCAGACGGACTCGTCATGGATGATTTCTCCCGCGATGTCCGTCTGGCTGATCTGCACGCGCGGAGCGACGAGCGCGCGCACGAGCCTCTGCTGCTCGGTGATGCTGCCCCCGGCGTCGACAACTTCCAGGCCGAATTCGCTCACCAACTGATCATACTCGTCCAGCACTTTGCCCTGAAACAACCGGAAGCTCTCCAGCGGGTTCGAGCTCCATCCGAGGTCCATGCCCGCCTCGTAGAACTTCAGCTTCACGCGCCGGGCCAGCAGCCGGTCGACGGACACGTCGATCGGCACCCGGAAATACAGCACGAGGTCGGGTCGCACGGCAAAACTGTACAGATCGCGCACCCACTGGCGATCGACGCCGCGCGTGACATCGCGGGCGAACGCGGTGTACGCGTACCGGTCTGCCAGCACCACCATGCCGGCCTTGAGCGGCGGGATGATCTTATAGAGCAGCCGATCAGCGAAGTCCGTGGCGTGCAGCAGGCTGAACGTCATTGGGGTCAGCGCGTTCTTCTTCTTGCCGGTCTTGGTCGCCGCCTTGACGAGGGCGGACGAGTTCCATTCGGTGACGAAGACGCGATGACCTTCCGCGCTCAGCCACTTCGCCAGCAGGCCGAGCTGCGTGGTCTTCCCCGATCCGTCGATCCCCTCGACGACGAAGAGCTTGCCCGGATACCCGTGCGGTTGCGTGAGGTTGTTCAGCATATGTGTGAGCAGGCCGACTGACTTCGAGCCGGAGCGGCTTTCCGGTCATGCGTTCGAACGGTGCCGCGTGCCGCGTCGCCGCCCAGACTTCGAGCTCCGCGTCTCCCGCCGTCCGCAGTTGCAACAGGTCGTCGTCTCCGCGATCGTGCAGCTCGAGACCGCTGATCGACTGGGCGTGACTGCGGTCCAGGCTTTCGGCGAGGCGCAGAATGGCGGCGAGCGTGCGCACTGCGGCGCGCGTGCGCCGGCGCAGATCGCTGAAGCCGTCGTGACGGCGTTTCGGTGTCCCCTGGCGGTGGTACCGCGCGACCAGCGCGATGGTTTCGACTTCGTCGGGCTCGAAGCCGCGAAGATCGCCGTTCTTGATCAAGTAGTACGAATGCCTGTGGTGCTGCTCGTAGCTGATATGGACGCCGATGTCGTGCAGGATGGACGCGTACTCCAGCCATTCGCGCTCGCGGTCGGTCAGTCCATGGATCGCTCGTGTTTCGTCGAACAGCGCGACGGCCAGCCGTGCCACCTGCTCCGAATGTTCCGGCCAGTAGTTGCACCGTTCGGCGAGCTCGTACACGCTGCGGCGGCGGACATCCGGGTAGCGATCGGCTTGCGCGATTTCCTTGCGGTGCCTCGCGATGTAGTCGAGGACCAGACCCTCGCGCAGCGACAGATCGCAGAGGGTGACATGGTCGGCGCCAAGCCCCCGGAGGATTTCGTCGAGCAGCACGACGCCGGCGACCGCGATGTCGGCGCGCCGCGGTTCGAGCCCCGGAACGCGCATCCGTTTCTGAAGATCGAGCGAGACGATCTCCTTGCGCGTGCGGCGGATCTGCTTGGCGGGAATCCGGCGGTTGCGCAGCACCGTCCCGACCGGCCGGCCTTCGGCCGCGGAGACGACCGCGCCGATGCTCAGGATCGTTCCGGATGTGCCGATGACCCGATCGAACCCGGCGCGCGAAATCTGATGCAAGTACTTCCCGATCTCGGCGCCGATGTGACGCACCAGCTTGCGCTCATCGCGCCGCTCGAGAGGGTCGCTCTTGACGAAGCGTTCCGTGAGCCGGATGACGCCCAGCTTGAAGCTGCGGCCCAGATCGACGGCGGGTCCCGAGCCGTGTGTGACCTCGACGCTGCCTCCGCCGATGTCGATGACGACGGCGGCTTCGGCCCGCACGCCGGTTCCGTACACCGCGGCGAGATGGATGAGGCGCGCCTCTTCCGTGCCGGAAATGACGCGGGGACGGATGCCGGTTTGCCGCGTGACCTCGTGCAGAAACTCGCCGCCGTTTTCCGCCTCGCGGGTAGCGCTCGTGGCGACGGCGATCACTTTTTCAACCCGGTGCGATTCGGCCAGTCGCCTGAACTTCGACAGCACTTGGAGGGCCGCGTGCATGGCCTCCGGCGTGAGCGCGCGGCCGTCGAGGCCGCCCGCACCCAGGCGGACCATTTCTTTCTCGCGGTCGATGACCTCAAAGGAGAGATCCGGCCGGATCTGGACCACAATCATGTGGATCGAGTTCGTTCCGATATCGATGGCGGCTATGCGCATGGCGATTCCGGCCCGAAAAGCGGCCCGTGAGCCCAATCCACTATAATCAGCGGCTTCACCGTGCCCCAACGATCCCGACTGCTACGCAAACGGCTCGATCGGCTGACTCGGATGCTTCCAGGCGTCGAACGCGGCGACCCCCCCTCGTTGCATCGAGCGCGGATTGCCTCGCGCCGGCTGCGCGAATTGCTGCCCGTGCTCCAAATCCAGCCAGACCGTGCTCGCAAACTCGGCCGTCGTTTGCGCAAGGTGACCGACCGTCTTGGCGCAGTCCGCGAATTGGACGTCCTCATCCTGGTGATTGACGAGCTGCATGTTTCCCGCCGTTTCCAAACCGCCGTGCTGAGCCGGGTTCGTCGTACGATTACAAGGAGCCGCGACCAGGCACGCAAGCGGCTCAGCGATAGACTTTCGATTGATGACCTGTGGCGAATCGCCAAACGTCTCCGGCGCGTCGTCGACGACCTGGACGAAGCGGAAGAGTCGTCATCGAGCGCTCGCGCCTGGCGGTGGGTGGTCGACGCCCGGATTGCGCGCCGCGCGGGGCGTCTGCATGCAGCAGTCGAGGAAGCCGGTGCGATGTACCTTCCTGAGCGGCTCCATGTCGTGCGCGTGGCGTTGAAGAAGCTTCGGTACGCGCTCGAGCTCCGCGCGGAAATCGATGGCCGAGGCGCCTCGGCCGACATTCGGGCGCTCAAACGCGTCCAGGACGTGCTCGGTCGGATGCATGATCTCCAGGAGCTCATCGAGCGGGTGCGCCAGACGCAGGCATCGCTGGCGCCGCCGAATGTGGCGGTCTGGCGCGATCTCGACGCGCTTGTGGCGGCACTCGAGGACGACTGCCGACGGCTGCACGCGCGATACATGCGCGCACGGCCGTCGGTGTTGGCGGTCGCGGAAAAGGTAATCGTCACTGAGAAGCTGATGGCGCGTCGAAAAGGGAACGGTGCCTTCCCCCACTCGACGCGCCGGGTGGGCTGAGCCGATGCCTGGTCCTTACGAGCTGTATGTGATTCGGCACGCTGTTGCCGAGGAGCGCGGCGATGCCTGGCCGGACGACACGAAGCGGCCACTGAGCGAGGATGGTATTGCGCGCATGCGGAAGGCCGCCCGTGGGCTCTCGCGGATTGGCCTGGCTCTCGACGTGGTCCTGACGAGCTCGCTCGTGCGCGCGAAGCAGACCGCCGAGCTCGTGGCTGCGGCCCTCAATCCCAAGCCTCCGATCTCGGTTGTGGACTCGCTGGCGCCCGGCGGCACCTATCTCGAGATCGTCGCCGATCTCGAGAAGCATGCTCGCCGGAAGCGGATTGCGCTCGTCGGTCATGAGCCGGGCATCGGCGAGTTCGCGGCGCGGCTGATCGGCTCGCGACACTCGATCGAGTTCAGGAAAGGCGCCGTGTGCCGGATCGATCTCGATGCGATCCCGCCAAGCAGCCCGGGCGACCTGCGCTGGCTGCTGACGCCCAAAATTCTCCGCAGCATTCGTAAGTAACGAGGTTCCAGAGTTCAAAGGTTCGAGTGTTCGACGCTCAAACCTTTGAACCTTGAACTTTTGAACCTTGAACCTTGGAACCTGAAACATTGGGGCCCTAAGCTCTCAGCCAATCCGGCTGCCAGCTCTTCACCCGCAGCTTGATCTCCTTGCTGGTGGTGAGGCGGCCATCTAGCACGTCGCGGACGAGATCGGCCATTTCCGCGTCGCTCGCAAACCTGAGAGCGACAAGCTGACGATGCGTGAGATCGTTGATGCGCGGCTGCAGGTCGGGCGGCAGCAGCCCCCGCAACCGGAGCCGCATTTCCAGCCGAATGACGCGGTCCTGAACCGTGTTCACCTGAACACGGGCGAGGACACCGAGCGCCAGGAGGGCGAAGGCTACGATGCTGGCGAACGCCGAGGCCCCGTTGAATGCGAGCCAGGCGTGACGAACCGCGTTGACGAAATTGAGCAGTAGCACCGGCAGCACGAAGAAATGGTACGCGGGCATCCAACGAATGTGGGTTTTGTACGTCTGTGCGCGTTCGGCCATCGATATCCTCCTCGGACGAGTCGACAGTTCACAGTCGACAGTTGACAGGTGAAGGTCGACAGGCCTCGAACTGTCAACTGTTCACCGTCGACTGTCGACTGTCAACTGTTGACTGTGCGGCGGGGAATCAATCGATAAACCGGTAACCGAGGCCGATCACGGTCTCGATTTGCCGGCCGGCCGCACGAAGCTTGCTGCGCAGCCGTCCGACATGCACGTCGACCGACCGCGTCTCGACGAGCCGTTCATAACCCCAAACGCGCTCGAGCAGCCGGTCGCGGGAGATCACGCGGTTCTTGTTCTGGACGAGATAGCGGAGCAACTCGAACTCGCGTCGTGTCAGACGGATGGGATCGTCGTTCACGGATACGGAGACGGCGTCAAAATCGGCCGAGAGGTGGTCGCCGCGGTAGGACGTCGCGGTCCGCTCGCGGCGCGTGGCGATTCGCCGCAGCACGGCGCGGACGCGAGCCGACAGCTCACGAAGGCTGAACGGCTTGGTGACGTAATCGTCGGCGCCCTGTTCGAGTCCCGTCACGCGGTCGTTTTCGCTCGTGCGCGCCGTCAGCATGATGATCGGCACGTGGGGAGCGGCGTCGCCCGACCGGAGGATGCGGCACACCTCGTTGCCGCTGATGACCGGCAGATTGAGGTCCAGGATGATCAAATCCGGCGGACGATCGCGAACGACGCGCAGCGCCATATCTCCCGACCCGACAATTTCGGCGTCGGCGTCGCCGCCGCGTTCGAGCGCGTGCTTGATGAGGCCGGCAATATCGCGTTCGTCTTCGACGATGAGGACTCGGTGTTTGGGCATTCAGGCTTTCAGCGGTCAGCTCTCAGCTCTTGGGCAATCACCGGTCAGCGACGAGAAGGTTCAGACCTCTGGTCTGGCTGAGAGCTGTAGCCGACAGCTGATGGCGTCACGACCTGTCGACCGTGAAGGTACCGACCGCACATGTCGCTGCGGTCTCAAAAGTGTTAATTGTGGGTTAACCCTGCCGGCCGATGGTATTCTGTGAATACCTCCCGGCTCGTTCAGCGGAAAGGAGCATCGTGCGTCAGCCGCTCGCCAGGCTTGCCTGGCTTCTTACCGGTGTGCTTGTGTCTGCCGCGGCCGGCGTGCCTCTCACCGCCGGACAGTTCACGGCGTTTTCCCGCGACACACGAAATATTCTCGAAGGCAACTGGCAGTCGTGCCGTGAGTCGGACGGCCAGTATTCCGAACGCGTGTACGACCACGTCGTGAACGGCGTGCCCAAGTTCGAGGTGCACATGGGCCCGCGCCGCGAGTTCGCGATCTTCCTGGGTGTGCAGGATACGCACCGCGATCACGACTCCGCCGACAACCTGCTGAAGCCGTACCGCGTGGCCCTCGATGCGGGCCGGGCGAAGCAGCGGTGGGAGATCCCATCGTTGAGTCTCGAGTTCACCGTGACGCTCGCCGGCGGCTCACGCACCGACTGCGAGAGCTGGTACATCCTCCTCAGGCCCCTCAAAAAGACCTCACACTGATTCGAACACAACTGGCAACCACGGTGACCCGCGGACACGGAGGTTGAAAACCTGATAGGAAAAAGGGCTCTCGCAGCGGCAGCCGGACTTCTCGCGGCGGCTCTCTTTTCCACCGTTGCGCGCGGCGATGTCGCCCCCGGCACGATTCGTCCAGGCGCGCTCGGCGGTGGCGTGACGCTGCTGCCCAATGGGTGGAAGATTGCGCCGGCAGGCCGTCACGTGCAGGTGGGAGACTTGCCGCTCGCAATGGTCGAATCGCCCGACGGCCGAACGCTGCTCGTCGCGAACAACGGGTACGCGAGGCCCTCCATCAGCATCGTCGACCTGCAGAATCAGACGGTGCGCGAAGCGCTCGTGCTGGATCACGCATGGCTCGGGATGGCGTGGCACCCCGACGGCAGGCGGCTGTATGTTTCGGGTGCCGCCAACAACACCGTCCACGAGCTACTGTGGCACGAGGGCACGTTGACGCACGGCCCCGATCTCGTGCTCGGCCGGCCCATGGACATCCCGCGGGAAGGCACGAACCGGCCGGAGCCCGTTCCACAAAGCTTCATTGGCGGACTGGCCGTCACACCTGACGGCTCGCGTCTGTTCGCGGTTCATGTTTTCGGACAAATCGTCAGCGCCGTCGACTTGAAGACCGGCCACGTGCTGCGCAGCATCGCGCTGCCGGCCGAGCCGTACACCTGCATCGTCTCGGCGGACGGCGGCACGTTGTTCGTATCGATCTGGGGCGGCGCCAGAGTGCTGCTGTTCGACGCCCGCACCTTCGAGCCTCGCGGCGAGATTAGGGTTGGCGAACACCCCAACGCGATGGCGCTGACGAAGGACGGCAAGCGCCTGTTCGTCGCCTGCGCGAACACCAATGCGGTGTGGGCGATCGACGTCGACGGGCGCCGGGCAGTCGAGCAGATTTCGGTGGCGCTCTTCCCGCAGGCGCCGCCCGGCTCGACGCCGAATCACGTCAGCCTGTCGCCGGACGAGAAGCGCCTCCTGGTTGCGAATGCCGACAACAACACCGTTGCCGTGGTGGATGTGTCGAAGCCGGGCATGAGCGAGACCGAAGGGTTCATCCCGACCGGGTGGTATCCCACGGCCGCCATGATCAGCCGCAATGGCGCGCAGTTTTTCGTGCTGAGCGGAAAGGGCCTCGCCTCGTCGGCCAATCCGCGGTTCTTCAATCGGACCCTGCCCGGCGGCGAGGCGCAATATATCGGGGCGATGCTCACGGGAACGCTGTCCGTGCTTCCGACGCCCGACCGCGCGGCGCTGCAGACGCTGACGAAGATGACGTACAGCGTGACGCCGTACTCCGACGATCGACGCCTCGCGCCCGTGGGCGCGCCGGGCGCGTCGCCGATTCCGCGTCGGGTCGGCGATCCGTCGCCGATCAAGCACGTGTTCTATGTCATCCGCGAGAATCGGACCTACGACCAGGTGCTTGGCGATCTCGAGCCCGGCAACGGCGATCCGACGCTGTGTCTGTTTGGCGACGCTGTCACTCCCAACGCGCACGCGCTCGCGCGCGAGTTCGGCGTGCTCGACAATTTCTACGTGGACGCCGAGGTCAGCTACGACGGCCATGCCTGGTCGACCGGCGCCTACGCGACCGACATCGTCGAGAAAATCTGGCCGCTGAATTACGCGCGGCGCGGTGGCACCTACCTGAGTGAGGGCGGCGGCAAGATGCGGAACGCGTACGGAAACGCCGCAGCGCCGCTGAATGGATACATTTGGGACGCGGTGATCCGGAACAACCTGCGCGTCCGCAGTTACGGCGAGTTCGCCAATTGGCCGGCCGGAACCCTCGAGCAGCGGAAGTCGGGTCAGCTGAAAGCTGTGGCGGCGGTACCTGGCCTCGAGGGTCGCATCAGCCCGGTCTACCCGCCGTGGGAGCTGCAGATTCCCGATGCTCGCCGCTACGATGCGTGGCTCAAGGAGTTCGTGGACGACGACGCGAAGGATTCGGTGCCGGCTTTCTCAATCATCCGCATGGGAAACGATCACACCAACGGCACGCGCCCGGGCACGCCGACGCCGCGCGCCATGGTGGCTGAGAACGATCTCGCCGTCGGCCGTCTCGTGGAAGCGATTTCGAAGAGCCGCGTGTGGAAGGACTCGGCGATCTTCATTGTCGAAGACGATGCGCAGAACGGGCCAGACCATGTCGATGCACACCGGTCGATTGCTCTCGTCGTCAGCCCGTTCTCGCGGCGTCGCGTCGTCGACAGCACGATGTACACCACCTCCGGGATTCTCCGGACGATGGAGCTGATTCTCGGCGTGCCGCCGATGAGCCAGTACGACGCGGCCGCCACGCCAGCGTACAACGCCTTTCAGACGACTCCGGTCCTGAGCCCCTTCGCGCATCTGGAGCCGCGCATTTCGCTCGACGAAAGAAACGACGAGCGCGCGTGGGGCGCCGAGGCGTCACTGCGCATGAACCTCGCCGAGGCCGACCTCGCACCCGACCTGGAGCTGAATGAGATCCTGTGGCGATCGGTCAAGGGCCCAACCTCGCCGATGCCTGCCATCGTCCGGAGCGCGTTCATCCGGCGCGTCGCGGACGCGGACGATGACGATGAGCGATAAGGTGAATCACCACTAAGGACACCAAGGACACCAAGGGAGAGGGTGACTCTCATCCGCGTTCGCCCGCACCCGCCGAAGTAACACGGAATTTACACTCCTGTAACGGGAACGAAGCCAGCCGCAAGTAACGTCGCGATAATGTGAGCGGCATGAGACACATGACCGTCGGCTTGGCGCTCGTGGTCGTTTTCTGTTTCGCTCGGCTCGCTTCGGCTCAAGTGACGCCGGCGGCTGGTTACACGCCGCCAGACGACACGCCGTCGATCAAGGTCGGCGCGGTGATTTATCCGGATTACACCTTCACGCTGAATCCGAAACGGGTAGACACGGACGGAAACACGATCAGCTTCAGCCAGTTCAACATCAGCCGCAGCTACATCAACATCACCGGCAACATCTCACACATCATGGCGTTCCGCATCACGCCAGACATCGCGCGCGAAACGAGTTCGTTCAGCGATGTCACCGGCAGCCTGCTGTTCCGGATCAAATACGCCTACGCGCAGTTCAACCTCGACGATTGGATGACCAAAGGGTCGTATGCGCGGTTCGGGATTCAGCAGACGCCCTGGCTGGACTTCGCCGAGGGTGTCTATCGCTACCGCTTCCAGGGCACGATGTTCCCCGAGCGTGAAGGCTACTTCGCATCAGCGGACGGCGGCGCCTCGTTTCACTATCAGCTGCCGAAGAACTACGGCGACATCCACGTCGGCGGCTTCAACGGCGAGAACTACAACAAGGCCGAGGTCAACGATCAGAAGGCGTTCATGGTGCGCGGCACCGTGCGTCCCTTCGCGACGAGCGCGCTCCTGCCGCTGCGCGGCATCCGGGGGTCGTTGTTCTACGACGGCGACCATTACGTGAAGAAGGCCGACCGCATGCGTTTCATCGCGGGCCTCAACTTCGAGCATCAGTATCTCAACGCCGGCTTCGAGTATCTCGACACTGCGGACAGAACATCGATTACGAAAGCGGAAACAGACGGGAAGGGCTATTCGATCTGGGCGACACCCAAAACGTCGAAAGGGTGGGAGGCGCTGCTGAGGTACGACCACCTGAAACCGAACGAGCTGTTCGACAAGCAGGTGCGAAACCGCGCGATCGTTGGCGTCGCCTACTGGTTCCCGCATCAGGGCAGCGTCTCGAGCGCGCTGCTGTTCGACTACGACGGGCAGACATTCGAGAACTTCACGCCGCCACAACCCAAACAATCAAAGGTGGCCATCCATGGGCTCATCAGCTTCTAGAGATCACACACTCCACCACGGAGGACGCGGAGGAAAGAAGGAAAAGTGGAGAGCCTTCGGGATGATCGCGTGCGTGGCGGTGCTTGGCGCATCGCTCAGCGCCCAGACGATCCGGATCAACGGTGCGGGCGCGACGTTTCCGAACCCGATCTATTCGAAGTGGTTCTCCGAGTACAACAAGCTTCACCCGAACGTCGAGATCAACTACCAGTCGCAGGGATCAGGCGCCGGGATCCAGCAAGTGACCAAGCAGACGGTGTTCTTCGGCGCGACTGATGGGCCGATGACCAACGATCAGCTGCTCGCAGCGCCGGGGAAAATCATGCACTTTCCGACGGTGCTCGGCGCGGTCGTCCCCGTCTACAACATCCCCAACGTGAACGCCGAGCTGAAATTCACCGGTCCGCTACTGGCCGACATCTTCCTGGGCAAGATCACCAAATGGAACGACCCGGCCATCGCGAAGCTCAATGCGGGCGTCTCGCTGCCTCCGCGCGACATCACCGTCGTGCACCGTTCGGATGGCTCGGGTACGACCTACATCTGGGTCGATTACCTCGCCAAAGTATCACCGGAGTGGAAGAGCAAAGTTGGCGTCGGCAATTCCGTGAACTGGCCGGCTGGCGTCGGCGGCAAAGGCAACGAGGGCGTCGCCGGGCTCGTCACGCAGTCGCCTGGCTCGATCGGCTACGTCGAGCTGATTTATGCGCTCCAAAACAAGATCGCTTACGGCCCGGTGCAGAACATGGCTGGCGAGTTCGTCAAGGCGACGACGCAGGCGGTGACGGCGGCCGCGGCGGGAGCGACGGGGAAAATGCCCCCGGACTTCCGAGTGTCCATCACCAACGCACCGGGCACGGGCGTGTATCCGATCTCGTCGTTCACCTGGCTGCTGTTCTACGAAAACCCGAAGGACAAGAACCAGGCGAAGGCGATGGTCGACTTCATGAAATGGGCGCTGTCCGATGGCCAGAAATACTGCGCGGATCTCGGGTACGCACCGTTACCGGAGGCCGTCGTGAAGCTCGAAATGGCGGCGCTCGCCAGGATCAGGATTTCCTGAACGTGCATTGCGAAATGCCGCCGAAACTGTCTACCACGGTGGACACGGTGGACACGGAGGTTAAATCCTGACGAGATCTGGATTCGCTCTGAGTCCTCAGTGTCCTCCGTGGTGGCGAGTTTAATTCTGCAACGTGCTCTAGGGACGTAGGGCAGGCCGGACCGGATGGCTAGAAAGGATCTCGGGTTTCGGCTGGGGACGGGCGCGTTTGCGCTGGTCCTCGTGCTGTTTGTCGCCACGATCGGCTTCGAGCTCGTGCGACAGTCGCTGCTGTCGATTCAGAAGTTCCGCTTCGACTTCTGGCGGACCGAAGTCTGGGATCCGGTGGCCGGCCAGTACGGCGCGCTGCCTTTCATTTGGGGCACGCTGTATTCCTCTGTGCTGGCGCTCCTCATCGCCACGCCAATCTCGGTCGGGATTGCCGTGTTCATTGCAGAGCTGTGTCCGGCTGTCCTGCGGCAGCCGCTGGTCTTCCTCACGGAGCTGCTCGCCGCGATTCCCTCGGTTGTCTATGGCGTGTGGGGGATCTTCGTGCTCGTGCCGGCGGTGCGGGCCGTCGAATCCGCGATGCCGGATCCGCTGCGGCAGCTTCCGCTGTTCAGCGGCCCGCCGCTCGGCGTCGGCATGCTTGCCGCCGCGATCATCCTCGCCATCATGGTGATTCCATTTACCTCGTCGGTCGCGCGCGAGGTGCTGAAATCGGTGCCGGCGGCCCAGCGCGAAGGCGCGTACGCGCTGGGCGCCACGCGCTTCGAGGCCATCCGCGCGGCGCTCTTCTTCGCGCGGACCGGCGTCGTCGGCGCCGTGATGCTCGGCTTCGGACGCGCGCTCGGCGAGACCATGGCGGTGACGATGGTGATCGGGAACACGCCGAGGATCTCCGCGTCGCTGTTCGCACCGCAGTACACGATGGCGGCCGTGATCGCCAACGAGTTCACGGAAGCGGCCGACGATCTGTACCTGGCCGCTCTGGTGGAAATTGGTCTCGTCCTGTTCACGATCACGCTGATCGTGAATTCGCTGTCACGTCTGTTGATCTGGAGCATGAACCGGACCGCACAGGCCGTCGTCACGGCGGAGCCGGAACCGCAGGCGGCATGAAGTCCACCATCAGACGCAAGGTGCTGTCGTCGCTCTTCGTCGCGTTCTGCGCGGCATCGGTACTGATTGCGCTGATCCCGCTGGGGTTCGTGCTGTTCTTCGTCGTGTCCCAGGGGATTCGGGCGGTCAACTTCGCCTTCTTCACGCACATGCCGCAGCCGGTCGGCGAACTGGGGGGCGGCATGGCCAACGCGATTGTCGGCACATTGATGCTCACCGGCCTCGCCGGCGCAATGGCCGTGCCGATCGGGATCATCAGCGGCCTTTATATGTCCGAGTACGCCGGTACTCGTTTCGCCGCCACCGTCCGTTTTGCCGCCGACACGTTGAACGGCGTTCCCTCTATCGTGATCGGTGTGTTCGCCTACAGCGTGGCGGTGCTGCCGTTCCGGCAGTTCAGCGCGCTCGCCGGCGGTTTCGCGCTCGGCGTGATGATGATTCCCATCATCGCGCGGACGACCGAGGAGCTGCTCCTGCTCGTGCCCGACGCGATGCGGGAAGGCGCGCTCGCCCTCGGCGCGACCCGTGCGCGCGCGGTGTTCAGCGTCATGTTGCCTGCCGCGCTGCCCGGCATCGTGACCGGCGTCGTGCTCGCGCTGGCGCGCGTGGCAGGCGAGACGGCTCCGCTGCTGTTCACGGCGCTCAACAACAGATTTTTCTCGACCAGGCTGGGGCAGCCGATCGCCTCGCTCACCGTGCAGGTCTACACCTACGCGCTCTCGCCGTATGAGGACTGGCACCGGCAAGCCTGGGCCGGCGCGCTGGTCCTCGTCGCGATCGTGCTGATCTGCTCGCTCCTCGCGCGGTTGACGACGCGGCGGCTCGAGCGGATGCACGCGCGCGGGTGATCGTCTTCTTCGTGTCTTCGTGCCTTCGTGCCTTCGTGGGTGCATTCCCGGAGTCACGATGAGTCTCGGCGCGCTCTGCGTTCTAATGCGCTTTGCTGCGGCGATCTGCAAATTGCTCTAACGTCGTGGAAACTGATCGGGGTTGTTCGTGAACAACGCGTCGATGCCGAGCGTGTAGAGAAAGTGCGCCATCTCGTCACGGACGGTGGGGAAGGCGGTCTTCTCGTCGGCGCGGAATGTCCACGACGTCACGGTCAGTCCCGCCGCATGCGCGCGCCCGACCATGTCCGGATGCCGCGCGATCACGGCTTTCTCCGGCGCGATCCCGGTTGCGAATGCCGCGAGCTCGCGAAGACGAGCCTCGGTCACGTCCTCGTCCTTCGAGGTCAGGAAGACGCGCGGAATCGTCGGCAGATCGGCCGCCACGCGGCGGATCGTCGCTTCGTCGAACGACTGGATGATCACTGGAGTCGTTTTGAGCGACGCGGCGTTGTCGAGGCCGTTCTTCTTGACGACGCCGACGAAGATCTTTTCCATGTCGATGCCCCGCGCCGTGTAGAGCGGCGGCGACTTCAGCTCCGGGTACAGGCCGGCGTGCCCCCGCACCAGCGCGATCATGTCGTCGAACGTCGGGACGCGAAGGCCGGTAAACTTCGCGTCGAACCAGCGGCCGGCATCCAGCCGGCGGATCTCGTCGAGCGTGAAGTCGTTCGCCAGCCAGCGCTTTGCCGGCCCGCGTCCCGGTACGGTGGCCGACGGACGATCGGGAAAAACATCCGCGATGTTGGTGGTCCGCTCGAGCGTGTCGTCGTGCAGGCAGACCAGCACGCCGTCTTTCGTGACGGCGAGGTCCGGCTCGACGAAGTCGGCTTTCTGTTCGAGGGCCAGGCGATACGCCGCCACGGTATGTTCGGGCGCGTAGCCGGACGCGCCGCGGTGGGCGATGGCCTGCTTCGCACTCTGACCTCGCACCGCAGCGGACGCCAGGACGAGGAAGACGAAACCGGCGAGGGGAATGCGAATCATGGTGGTCACAGCGTGCATTATGCACGCGGAGCGAACGGGACGGTCGTCAGCACACATATGCGCACCTCGAGCCGGTCATCATGATCGGCGTTCGTAACTACGCCGTTGTCACCGCGGCGTACTGGGCGTTCACGCTGACGGATGGCGCGCTTCGTCTGCTCGTCCTGCTGCACTTCCACGAGCTCGGATACACGCCTGTCCAACTGGCCTTTCTCTTTCTGCTGTACGAATTCTTCGGCATCGTCACCAACCTCGTGGGCGGGTGGCTGGCGGCGCGAACGGGCCTGCGATTCACGCTCGTGCTCGGCCTCGCGCTGCAGGCGCTGGCGCTGTGCCTGCTCGCGCTGCTCAACCGCGAATGGACCATTGGACGGTCCGTTGCCTACGTCATGGGCTGCCAGGCGAAGGTGAAAACGCCGTTCAAGGGCATCCTGTCGAACTCGACTGGCATCAATCGCCTGTCGATGGCTCGTCTGGCGCTCTTTGCGGCGCGCGACGTATGGTTCGTCGTCAGCGTGCCAATCTTTCTGGCGAGCGTCCTCGGGTGGTCCTTCACACAGATCGGCGCATTTCTCGCGCTGTGGGTGATCGGGTACGGCGCGGTACAGAGCGTGTCGCCGATCGTGCTCGCCAGAGCGACGCGGGGCCGTGCGCCGGGCCCGGCGATGGCGAGCGCCCTCGGCCTGGGACTGGCAGCAATCACGGCGCTCATTCCCATCGGTCTGCACTTCTCAACTCCACCAGCGCAGACGATGGTCGGCGGTCTGTGCCTGTTCGGCGTCATGTTTGCGCTGAATTCGTCGGTCCATTCGTACCTCGTGCTCGCGTACTCCGAGGCCGACCGCGTCTCGCTGAGCGTCGGCTTCTATTACATGGCGAACGCCGCGGGTCGGCTGCTCGGCACGCTGTTGTCCGGCGTGTTGTATCAACAGGCCGGCGTGACCGCGTCGTTGTGGGGTGCGGTCGTACTGGCCGGGCTCGCTGGAGTCGCCGCAACCTTTCTTCCGCCGGTGACGAGCGGTGTGTCGTGGAACGGCGCGGCGAGCGACGACTGAGGGCCTCCTGAAAACACGAAGGGCCGGGACATATGCCCGGCCCGGACGTGCCTTCCCGCCGACGATCTCTCAGAAATTCAGGCGAAGAGCAAATTGCACTTGCCGGCTGGTTCCCAGTCCGACCGTGCGCCCGACGGTGCTGGTGATGGTGCCGAAGGTCGTGGCCGCGGCCGGCGTGAAGGCTTGACCGGGTTGCACCTTGTTCGCCTCTGTCGTCGCGTTCGAGGGGAGCGCGTTCGGCAGCGTCGCCACGGGGTTCGAGAAGTTGGCCGTGTCGAACAGGTTGAACACCTCAGCTCGGAATTCGGCGTTCCGCACGCCGCCGAACGGGAAGTGCTTGGACACCACCAGGTCCAGCTGCCGGAAGTTCGGTCCATGCAGCGCGCCGCGCTGCAGGTTGCCGTACGTCCCCGGCAGCGGCGTGGCGAAAGCGGTCGGGTTCAGGAACAGGAGACCGCCGTTCTCGATGAACGGGTTGACGCCGGGCACGAGGTCCGGCCGCCGCACGTTGCGCGAATTGCCGCCGTGCGGTGTGTTGATCACGGCGCTCCGTCCGGTGGCCGGGTTCAGGAACACGCTGCCGCCGCCATCGACATACACCACGTCTGGCCGCGTGATGCGGACGTCGATTGGGATGCCGCTGCGCGCATTGACGATGCCGCCGATGTCCCATCCGCCGAACACCGCGTCGGCGATGCCCGTGCCCTGATGCCGCCGGCCGCGTCCGTACGGAATCGAGTAGAGCGCGCTGACGTTGAACGTGTGGCGGACGTCGAACGCGTTGTACCCCAGGTCGTAGTCGTATTCGGCAAGGGTTTGCGCCGCATTGCCCACCGTCAGCGCTTCGTTCGAGCCGCTCGTGTTGCCGAAGCTGCGCGCGAGTGTGTACTGCGCATTCAGCGCGAGGCCGCTCGTCGACCGCCGCGAGAGCCCGAGCTGCAGCGCGTTGTAGTTGTCGCGGCCGCCGCTGGTCTTCGTGTCGATCTCGGCGTACGGATTCTGGACGCCGCCGATGTTGCCCGCCGCATCGCGTTGAACGATCGAGAACTGCCGAACCACGATCGCTGCGCTCGATGGATTGGCATTCGTGACGACCTGCACGATCGGGTTCGCGATGCTGCGCAAGAAGAGATTCCGGCCCTGCGCTCCGACGTACGCCGCGGTCACGGCCAGGCGCGCGCCGAGGTCCCGCTGAACCGAGCCGGTGTATTGCCAGATGCGCTCCGGAATCGTGTACTCGTTGCGGTACGCACGCGGCTGATACGTGCGGTTGTTCGGGTTGTCGATGAACGTGGCGGTGGCTGCGTTCGTGTCGAGCGGGAACGCCAGGTTGGCGCCCGACGACAGCGTCACGCTGACGCGGTCTGAATCGGCGATCGTCTGAATCTGATCCTCGGTCTGGCCTGGGCCCACGAACAGCCCGACCCCGCCTCGAACAATTGTCCTGTCCGACACCGAATAGGTCGCGCCGACGCGCGGCTGGAAGCTCGTCTTGGTCGACCGCAGCACCGGCGTGGTGGACGGATCGATGACGCCGGTTTCGGGGTTGAATTTCACCTGCAGGTCGTTGGCTTCGCGCGGCACCGTGTAGTAGTCGTACCGCATGCCGTAGTTCATGGTGAGCTTCGGGCTCACGCGCCATTCGTCCTGCGCGTAGCCGATGTAGTACTCCTGCTGGAAGTGGCGGAGTCCGGTCGCGCCGTTGTTGAACACGCTCGGCGCGCTTTCGTCGCCGAGGAACTGAATCGTCGACGGCTGATTGTTCAGGAACGCGTTCAGGTTGGTGAACGAGTACGTCGTGCCGCCGAGGCGATCCGTCGCCATCCGGATCACGCGCAATTCACCGCCCGTCTTGACGTAGTGGTTGCCGTGCAGCGAGCTGATCGAATCGATGAACGACAGCGTGTACGGATCGTAGGGCTGCGCGCGGCCGTTCTGCGCGCTGTTCGACCGCACCAACCCGCCAGGCACCGTGATCCCCGAGTTGGAGCCCTGGCCGGCAATCCCGTTGTTCGCGACCGACCCGTTCAAGTTGATGATCACCGCGGACAAGTCGACACCAGACGAAGGCAGGATCGCGCCGATTCGGGTCGGCGCGCCGTTGTAGCCGAACTTGAACTCGTTGGTCGTGCGGTCCGACACGATGCCCTGCAGGTTGAAGACCGCGTTGCTTGGATTGGCTTGCGTGTGGATCACCCGGCCCGACACGCTGTCGGGTGCATCGCTCGTGCCCTGATCGTGAAATGCCCGGAAGTAGCCCGACCATTTGTTAGTGAAGCGGACGTCGAACCGGCCGCTTGCGGCGGTTTCCGTCACGTGCTGAGGCGTCTGCAGCTGCGCGATGTCGAAATCGGGGTTCGTCGACTGACCCGCCAGGATGACCGCGCCCGGTGCAAGAAAGCCATTTCGCAGCGCGGCAATTGCCGGCACAGCCCGCGCCCACGCCGCGGCGCTTGGAACGGCCTCCACGATGTTCACGCCGGCGTTGAGGCGGTAGCGCTCGAAGCTGCCGAAGAAGAACGCCCGGTCTTTCGCCAGCGGTCCCCCGATGGAACCGCCGAACTGATCCTGTTGGAGCAGCGATTTTGGCAGCTGGTCCTTGACGCTCCCGTCGCTGGCGCGTACGGCGTCGAAGTAGTTCGGCGCGTCGAGCGCGTCGCGCCGCAGATACTCGAACGCGGCGCCGTGTGGCGTATTGCCGCCCGACTTGGTGATGACGCTGACCTGTCCGCCGGAGCCCGTGCCGGATGTCCTGCCACGTGCCGGTCCCGGAGTTCAGCGATCCAGGCGCCTGCAGGAGCAACTGCGACATCTGACGGCCGTTGACGGGGAGGTTGTCGACCTCGCGGGGACTGACGTTGACGCCCATGCGCGCCGAGCTCAGGTCCAGAACCTGGGAGGTACCGGTGACCGTCACCGATTCCTCGACGCCGGCCGGCTTCAATTCGAAATCGAGCGTCAACTCCTGCCCGACGTTCAGCGGCATCGCCGTGTACTCGATTGGCGCGAACCCGGTGTGCTCCGCCTTGATCGTGTACGTGGACGGAGAGAGCGCCGCGATCAGAAAAAACCCCTGGTCGTTCGTCAGGGCCGTGCGCAGTTCTCCCGTCTTCTCGTTTTTCACGAGTACTTTCGCGCCCACGACGAACGCGTTGCTCGAATCGCGGACGATACCGCCGATTCGCGCGCGGTCGACCTCCGCAAAGGCCGGCGTAGCCAGCGTCGCCGCCACCATCAAAGCACCAACCCACCTCAACATCGTCATCATTCCTCCCTCGTAGAACGTTCAAGGGAGAGTAGGTTGCGGCTGTGATGGTGCTACGACGTGCGTGTTACGGGAACGTTAACAGTCGCGAGAGGCTGGAGCCTCGACGCCAGAGGCTGGAAGAATCTCCTACACGCGTGTTCCAGGCTTGATGACCCCATCCTTTGGGACGATGACGATGCCGTCGCGGATGCAGTAGCCGTCCCCGTCGGCTTTCTGGACGCCCGCTTCGTTCACCAGCCGCGCGCCGTTCCCAATGCGGGCGTTCTTGTCGACGATGACCCTGTCGAGCACCACGTCGCGTCCAATGCCCAGCCGCGGGTTGTCGCCCCGCGTCGTTGCGTCGTCGTCGGCATCGTAGAAGTCTGCGCCGAGGAGCACCGAGCGAGTGATAGTGGTGCCGCTCTGAATGTTCGTGCGGATGCCGACGATGGACTGGTCGATCGTCGCGCGGTCGATATAACAGCCTTCGGCGATGATGCCGTCGCGCACCGTGCAGTCGCTGAGGCGCGCACCTGGCAGGAACCGCGCGTGCGTGTAGATCGGCCGGCGCGGATCGTAGAACTTGAAGGGGGATCCGGGCCGCGTGAGCATGATGTTCGCGTCGTAGAACGCCTGGACGGTGCCGACGTCCGCCCAGTACCCGCGGAACAGATGCGAGGTCACGCGGTAGCGGTCGAGGGCGGCAGGGATGACTTCCTTGCCGAAATCCGTGGCGCTGTCCCTCTCGATTGCCTCCATCAGGACCTCGCGCGAGAACACGTAGATGCCCATCGACGCCATGAACGGCTTGGCGGCACTCGGCGCCGCAAACGTCGACCCACGCGGAATGCTGGTGCCCATCTCTTCCAGCCGATCGCGCGTCGGCTTCTCCTCGAACGCGACGATCTGGCCGTCCCGGTCGAAGCGGAAGATGCCCATCGCCGAGGCGTCTTCGATCGTCACGGGCTGCGCGGCGATGGTGATGTCCGCCCGCCGGTCGACGTGCGCGTCGAGCATCTCGCTGTAGTTCATCCGGTACAGATGATCGCCCGCGAGAATCAGGTAGTGATCGGCGTCGTATCCACGGAAATGCCGCGCCGCTTGCCGGACGGCGTCGGCGGTGCCCTGGTACCAATGCGGATTGTCGGGCGTCTGTTCCGCCGCGAGGATGTCCACGAACCCCTGGCTGAAGGTGTCCATCCGGTAGGCCTGGGCGACGTGGCGGTTGAGCGACGCGGAGTTGAACTGCGTCAGGACGAAGATGCGGCGGATGTCCGCATGCAGGCAGTTGCTGATCGGGATGTCGATCAGCCGGTATTTGCCGCCGATCGGCACGGCGGGCTTCGATCGATGCTCGGTGAGGGGAAACAGCCGAGTCCCACGGCCCCCGCCGAGGATCAGCGCCAGCACTTCGGTGTTGTTCACGCGTCGACTCGAAGCAAGCTGAAAGCCGGCAGCTGTCAGCTGATAGCTGAACCAGCAGCGTTCAGCGGTCAGCTCTCAGTGTTGATGCCGGATGTCCTCGCTGCGCACCATGTAGATCACTTCTTCGCAGATGTTCGTGGCGTGATCCGCGATTCGCTCCAGCGAGCGCGCGACGAGGATGAGGCTCATGCTCCGGCCCAGGCGATCGGCGTCCTCTGATGCATCCTCTACCAAGTCCCGGAACGTCTGGTTGTACAGGCGATCGACTTCATCGTCGCATTTGAGTACGGCCTCGGCCTTCTCGGTGTCCTCCTGATCGAAGGCCTCCAGCGCGTCGTGGACCATCTGCTGTGTGTTCTCAGACATCTCCGACAGATCGCGCAGCGGTCCGGGCGGTGAATTCGACACCGTTTGGACGTATTCGCAGTTGTTCACGGCCTGATCGCCGATCCGCTCGAGCTCCGCGTTGATGCGCGTCACCATCAGCAGGAAGCGCAGATCCCGGGCGATCGGGGTGTAGATCGTAATCAGCCGGACGGCTTCGCTATCGATCTCCACCTGAAAGCGATCGAGCCTGGATTCGCTGGCGAGCACCCGCTCGAGCGCGGTTTGATCCCGCTCGATGAGCGCCGCCGTGGATGAGGCCACCATCTCTTCGGTAATGGCTCCCATCTCCATGACTTGTTGTTTCAGCTGCTCGAGCTCCTGTTCGAACTTCTTCATAAGGGTTTAGCCGTAACGGCCCTCCACATACATTTCGGTTTCTTTCCGAGTCGGCTTGAGGAACAGATCCTGTGTGCGCCCGTGCTCGATGAGCTCGCCCATCAGCATGAAGATGCATTCGTCGCTCGTCCTGCGGGCCTGCGCCATGTTGTGCGTCACGATGACGATGGTGAACTTCCCGCGCAGGCCGTCCATCAGGTGTTCGATCGCGGCCGTGCCCCTCGCATCCAGCGCGGAACAGGGCTCATCCATCAGGATAACGCGCGGCTTGAGCGGCAGCAGCCGCGCGATGCAGAGCTTCTGCTGCTCCTCGAGCGTCAGCACCGTGGCTTTGTGTTGCAGGCGATCCTTGACCGCGTCCCAGAGATCCACTTCTTTCAGTGCCGACTCGACCACGCTGTCGAGTGCCGTCCGCGCACCCGCAGGCGTCGCGTTGTGAACGCGAAGGCCGAAGACGACGTTGTCGTAGATCGAGATTGGCAGTGGATTCGGCCGCTGGAATACCATCCCGACGGCTTTTCGCAGCTCGGACAGGTTCACGTCTGTGTCGTAGATGTTTTTCTGCAGGATTCGGATCTCACCGGTGGTTGTCACGCCGCCGTACCGTTCGTTGAGCCGGTTCGAGCAGCGCAGAAATGTCGTTTTCCCGCAGCCGGACGGCCCGATGAGCGCGGTGATCAGACCGTGGCGGATGTCGACGTTGACGTTCTTCAGCGCCTGGAACTCGCCGTACCACAGGTTGAGGCTGCGGGTCTGAATCGTGAAATCGACAGACGGCTCGGGATGCGTCATCCGAAGACCCCGCGCACATAGTCGAAGGTCATCTTGTTGGCCGGGTGTTCCGAGAACAGCACGCTCGTGGGGCCGATCTCGATCACCCGCGAGTCGTTCAGGAACGCCACCCGGTCCGCGAGCCGATGCGCCTGCTGCACGAGGTTGGTCACGAGCACGATCGTCATCTCGCTCTTCAACTCGAGCAGGACGTCCTCGATCTTCATCGTCGTCACCGGGTCGACAGCGATGGAGAATTCGTCGAGGCAGAGGATCTTCGGCCGATGCGACAAGGCGCGGGCAATCGTCAGCCGCTGCTGCTGGCCGCCGGACAGTTTCGTGCCGAGCATCCCGAGCCGATCCTTGACCTCGTCCCACAGCGCGGCCTGACGCAGACACCTTTCGACGAGCGCGTCCAGATCGGCGCGGCGCGTCAGTCCCGCCATGCGCGGTGCATAGGCGACGTTGTCGTACACCGACATCGGCAGGCCGACCGGCAGCGGAAACACCATGCCGATCTGCCGGCGAAGGTCGTACACGCTCTTCACTTTGAACACATTCTCGCCGCCCACGAGCACTTCGCCCTCGACGCGCGCGGCCGGAATGAAATCGATCGTCCGGTTGATGCATTTGAGCAGGGTCGTCTTCCCCGAATTGGCCGGCCCGATGATGCCGAAGATCTCCTTTTCGTCGATCTCGATGTTCACGTCGCGGAGCGCGATCTTCGATCCGTACCGGACGTTCACGTTCCTGAACGCGATGTGTGCCGACACGGCCTGGCCTACCACTTCTTTCGTGACCGCACGTACACGCGCAACGAAATCGAGAGCACGTTGACCGACAGGACGAGGCCGAAGAGAACGACCGCCGTTCCGTATTGGAGACCCTCAGTCACTCCGGTCACCTGGGTGGAGATCGCGAACAGGTGATATGAGAGCGCCATGCACCGATCGCGCAGCCCGTAGGGAAACCACGACTCCAGGCCGTGATCGGGCACCGCCACGTAGTACACCGCGCCTGTGAAAAGGATCGGCGCCGTTTCGCCAGCCGCCCGTGACACCTGCAGGATGACGCCTGTCAGGATGCCGCTGATGGAATTCGGCAGCACGATCGTCCGAATCGTCTGCCAGCGACTGGCGCCCATGTTCCAGCACGCCTCGCGGAACGCTCGCGGCACGGCCGAGAGCGCCTCGCGCGTGCTCGTGATGATGACCGGCAACGTCATGACGGCCAGTGTCGATGAGGCGGCGAGGACCGACCGGCCCATGCCGGCGAACAGCACGAACGCGCCGACGCCGAAGAGCGCATGCACGATGCTCGGGACACCGGCCAGATTGACGACCGCGAGATTGACCACGCGCGTCAGCCAGTTGTCGCTGGCGTACTCGTTCAGGTACACACCGGCGAGGACGCCGATGGGTGTGGCAATTGCGAGGGAGATGAACACGAGGTAGAACGTTCCGACGAGCGGCGCCCAGAGGCCGCCCGTCGTCATGTAATTGGTCGGATTGGTGAGAAGGAACGACGGCGTCAGCATCGGCCACGCCTTCACCACGAGGACGGTGACGATCGCGAGCAGCGGGAGGACCATGGCGGCGACGACCAGCGCCAGCACGGCCTGCACCAGCCGATCGACCGCAGCCTTTCGCCGTTCCACGGCGCCGGCGGTGAAGATGGCGGCCTCAGGCATTCAGCTTGCCCTTGATTCCCTTGACAATCAGATCCGCGACGAGATTCACCACCAGCGTGATGAGCATGAGCAGGCTGCCGATGGCGAAGAGCACGCGATAGTGGAGACCGCCTTCGACCGTCTCGCCGAGCTCCGCGGCGATCGTGGCGGTCAGGGTGCGCACCGGATCGAACAGACTGTGCGGGATTTGAATCGAGTGGCCGGTCGCCATGAGCACGGCCATCGTTTCGCCGACGGCTCGGCCCACGCCGAGCAGCACGGCCGCCAGCAGTCCGTTTTTCGCCGCCGGCAACAGCACCTTGTAGACGATCTGCCATCGGCTGGCGCCGAGCGCAACAGCGGCCTCGCGATACGTATCGGGCACGGCCCTGAGCGCGTCTTCGCCCACCGACATGATGATGGGGACGCTCATGAGCGCGAGCACGATGCCGCCGTTCAGGATGTTGATGCCGATCGGCGCGCCGGTCGCCATGATGATGATCGGGTTGAGCACCATGTAGCCGACGAAGCCCCAGACCACGGAGGGAATGGCCGCGAGGAACTCGATCACGATCTTCAGCGTTTCACGCGTGCGCGGACCGCAGTATTCCGAGACGAAAATGGCGGCGCCGAGACCGCCCGGGACCGCCAGCGCCATCGCCAGGCCGGTCACCGACGCCGTGCCCGCCAGCAGCGCGACGATCCCGAACTGCGCCTGAATACGCGAGTCGGGGCGCCAGCTCGTACTCGTGAAGAATTCGCGGAGGCTCAGGCCGGCGCCGATGGCCGGCACCGCTTCGCGGAACACGAAGAAGAGAATCGCGAAGACGAAAAAGATGGCGCTCCAGCCGCAGAGCCGAATCGTCCACTCGATGAACGGCTCCGAAGCGCGAGACAACCAGGGCTGTACGCGTCGGCGCATGGTCTCAGAGTGCGGGCCGCGGGCTAGTTGCCGGAGCCTGGCATCGGGACGAACCCGATGTCTTTCACAATCTTCTGACCGTCAGGCGACATGACCCAGTCGAGAAACTGTTGTACCGCTGGCTTCGGCTCGCCGGGCGAGTAGAAGTAGAGCCGGCGCGCAAGCGGGTACGTCTTGTTCGTGGCCGTTTCGTTGCTCGGCGCAACCGGCGGCTGCCCTTTGACCTTCGAGAGCTTGACGGTCTTCACGTCGGGCGTCGCGTACGCCATCCCGCTGTAACCGATCGCGCACGGCGTCCGCGAAACCAGCATCACGACGTCCTTCGAGCCGCTTTGATCGATGGACCCGAGTTTGTACTCGCGTTTGGTGCCGAGGACCGCCTCGCGGAAGTACACATAGGTGCCTGAGTTGTTCTGCCGGCTCACGCGAACGATGGTGTCGCTGTCGCAGCCGGTATTCTTTACGCCCAGCTGGGACCACTTCTCGATCTTCCCGCCGTCGCCATAGATTTCCGCCAGGTCCTCGAGCGCAATCGCGTCGAGCGGACTGTTCTTGTGGACGTACACCGAGAGCGCGTCGAGCGCGACCGTATATTCCTTTGGCTTCACGCCACCATGCTTCTGCGTCGCCCGCTCGAGCTCCTGCGGTTCTATCTCGCGGCTCGAGGCGGCAAGGTCGAGGATGCCGTCGATGAGCCCGGCGATCCCGACGCCGGATCCGCCGCCCGCCACCTGGATCGACACGTCGGGATGGACCTTCTTGTAGTTTTCGGCCCACGCCTGGACGAGGTTGACCATCGTGTCGGAGCCGGTGATCCGAATCGTCGTCGTGCCACCCGCGGGCGGAGTCGACCCTGACGTGCTGTTCCCGCCGCTCGAACAGGCGGCGGTCACGCACACGAGGCACGCGACGAGGAAGACGTGAACCGATCGAATTGGCTGCATCGAGTACCTCTGTCCTGTTCTGTGACGAACGGGACCTAAACGTATCATAAGTTGTGCCGCCTCCAGCGATCGGCCCACGCGTTTCGCGCCCGGCCATAATGGCTGTCAGGCCCGACGAAGATGTCCGGAAGCCCGACGAAGATGTCCGGAAACGCGCTTGAGCAGGCGGCGGTCCACGTGGCCGATTTTCTCCAGCGGGCCGCCCGGCTCGACGCGCGATACCGGGCCGGAGAGGTGCACGCGCACGTGCCTGACGCGCTGTCCGACGGGGAGCGCACGCTCGAGACGCTCGTCGAGCAGTACTTGCCTGCGTCGCACGCCGCGCTCGTGGCTGCCTCGCGCAGCCTGTTCTTCTCGCTCCCGGTGGCGTTCGATCCCGCCGAATCCACTGGGCCATACCTGGCCGTCGTCGATCGCGATCCGGCGGGCGAGCCGTATCGCTTTCTCGACATGGGCGGCCTCATCGCGACGCATGCCTTCGGCGAGAACGATCCATCGGCGGTACGAGCCATTCTCGAGTCGCTGCCATTCGTCGTCTCGCGCTATGCGCATTCCGAATACCAGACGGTGTTGTCGCTGCGGCTCAAGGCAGAACTGAATCGCATCGCGCCCGCCGGAATGCCGCGTCACTTCATCGTCAACACCGGCGCGGAGGCGGTCGAAAACGCCATCAAGGCGGTGTTGCTCAACCGCGTCAAGACGTCTGAAGAGGGCGACGGCGGGTTCATCGTGTCGTTCGAGGGCGCCTTCCACGGCAGGACGCTCGGGAGCCTTGCGGTGACGCATCGCAAGAAGGCGAGGCTGGGCTTCCCGACGTTCGACTGGCCGCACATTCCGTTTCCGGTGGCGGACGAGCGCGCGCCGAAAGAGACGGCGCGCCGCGAGGATCGCAGTCTCAAACAGCTGTGGGACCTGCTGGTGTCGGGACGGCTGCCGCACGCGGAGAAGAGCAAGGACACATACCGCCACGAGATGGACGCGCTCGACGAGTTCCTCGCGCAGCCGGGTCGCGACGTGGATGCTTTCGTCCAGGCGCAACGCGCCAACCTCAGTCCGGATGTCGTGCGCCGATCGCGACGCGCCGCCGCGGTGCTCGTGGAGCCGATCCAGGGCGAAGGCGGCGTTCGAATGGCGAGCGCGCGCTTCATGCGGAAGCTGCGGCTGCTCACGCGCATCTATGACGTCCCGCTGATCTTCGACGAGGTGCAGACCGGCTGGGGCATGACCGGCCGCCTGTGGGCGCACGAGTTGTTCGACCTGCCGTGCCCGCCCGACCTCGTCACCTGGGCGAAGAAGGCTCAGAACGGTGTCCTCTTCGTCAGCGAGGCGCTGGCGACGTTCTTCCAGGAAGAGAAGAAGTTCAACACCACCTGGGAGGGCGATTCGGTCGGCATGGTCCGACTGCTTGCCGTGTTGGACAAACTGGATCTCGATCAGGTTCAGCGGACCGGCGAACGGGCGCGAAGCGGACTGGAGACGCTGGCCCGCGATTATCCTGAGATCCTGAAGCATGTGCGCGGCGCGGGCGTGATGCTCGGCTTCGACGTGCAGCGCGCCGATTTGTGTGACGCGCTGCTCGACCGGGCGTTCCGGCGCGGCCTGGTCCTCTTGCAGGCCGGCGAGCGCACCGTGCGGTTCTACCCGCGCTACGACACCGAGCCGTCGGCGATCGACGAAGCCGTATCCATTCTGCGGCTGGCGATTGACGACCTGGTCGGGGGCCGCGTCACCGCCGACGTGTCGTCGGCCTTGAAGATCCGCGTCGGTACGCTCGCGATCCCGCTGGAGACCGTAGATCTCGTGGATCTGACGCCGGCCACCTTCGAGACACAGAAGCTGCAGGTTCTGGAAGTGGAGAAGGAGCGGTACGGTCCCGCCGTTCAATACCCGCCTGATGTCCTCCGGGCCGGACGCCGGCCGCTGCTGCAGTTTCCGCTCGAAACCCTCGAAGCCACGATGGCCAATCCGCGCGCGATCGGCATCGCCCTGCGCGACCGTGTTTCAGGCCGAATCGTCGGCTACGCGCTCGGCAGCGCGCTGGAGAACCACGACGAGGAAGGCGTCGCCTCGGATCCGCGCTTCGGTGAGAACGACACGTTCTACCTGCAGGCGATTGCGACGCTGCCCACGATTCAGAACTCCGTCGAGCTCGAAAACTATCTGCTCGATTCGCTGCGCGACCGCGCGATCGCGGCGGGGTTCGCGTTTCTGTCGACGCTCATCGAAGAGCGCGTGCGCGAAACCGGTCCCGAGTGGCTTCGAGGTGCGACGGTTCTGGAACGAGTCGACAACTACCTGCGCAGCGGCGTCAGCTTCGTGTACCTGCAGGTGAGCCTGCATCCCGCGGCTTGATTGTGGAGCGCGTTCCTGCACCTTGTGGATCTGGACATTACTTGACGCGCTGCCGAACGTTTGTGACCGTCGGTCATGCGCATGCGTTATGATCGTCCCGACGTGAAGGCTGTGTTTCGTGTGTTGATCGTGGCGCTTGCGGTTGCCGTGGCAGCGGCGCCGCTCGTTCTCGACGGCTGCCTGATCGCGTGCGCACCGGGCACGGCGTCAGTCATACAATCTCCGCAAACGGAGCACGCGTGCCATCACCGCGCCGGCGCTTCGCGACCGAGTCTGCGCGACGCCGCGACGCCATGCGGTCACGATCACCGTCAGTCCGGCGCGATGACGAGCGCAGTATCACCGAGCGATAGTTCCCTCAAGATCGCGCGCACGCTGGCCGCACACGTGCCGGCCACGTCGGTTTCCATCGGCGCTCGTGGCGCGTTTGAATCGCCGCCGGCCCCATCGACTCCGACCCTCGGCTCTCTCCCGTCGCTCACGCTTCCCCTGCGCGTTTAGCCCTTTCGTCCCGTCCAAACGGCGCCGCGACGAACCGGTCGCGTGCCACTTGTTCGTGTCGAAGAAATGGGCCGGAAGCATGTACACAGGACTTGTCCGTTTAGTGATTGGATCAGGGTTGGCTATCAGTCTTTCGTCGCAGGCGATGGCACAGACGCCGGCGGAATTCAGCGTGGCTACGGAAGGGCCGCAACAGCTGGAGCCGCAACATCAGCACATGAACATGGAGTCCGCCGGCTGGCAGTTCATGCGGGACGGCGTGATATTCGGCATGTTCAATCGTCAAGGCGGGCCGCGCGGTGGTCATGAGTTCAGGGTGCCAAACTGGTGGATGGGCATGGGCACGAGAACGGTCGGGTCGTCTCGGCTGACGCTGACGGCCATGTTCAGCCTGGACCCGGCGACGGTGGGTAAACGCGGCTCCCGCGAGATCTTCCAGGTTGGCGAGGCTGTCGACGGTGTTCCACTGATCGATCGACAACATCCCCATGACCTGTTCATGCAGCTCGCGGCCGTGTGGCGCCTCCCGATCAATGAACACACAGGCTTCACGATTGCCGGCGGGCCGGCAGGCGAAGCGGCGCTCGGTCCCGTCGCGTTCATGCACCGGGCATCGGCGGCCGAGAATCCGCTGGCGCCACTCTCGCATCACACGTTCGATTCCACACACATCGCGTACGGCGTCGTCACCGCCGCGATCGATCACGGACCGTGGGTGCTCGAAGGCTCACTGTTCAACGGTCGAGAGCCCGACGAGCAGCGATGGGATTTCGACTTCGGCGCACTGGACTCCCTGTCGACGCGCGTGTGGTTCCGGCCGAACGGCCAGTGGGAGTTCCAGGCATCCACTGGGCACTTGACGGATCCCGAGGAATTGGAACCGGGCACCGTGCAGCGGACGACTGTTTCGGGATCCTGGTTCAAGAAGGATGACGTCGACTTCACGGCCGTGACCGTCGGATACGGCGTGAACGCGGCCCATGAGACCATGCGACACGCCGTGTTCGGCGAAGTCACACGACGCGTCGGATCGAGCTCGTTCTTCGGGCGCGTCGAAGTGCGACAGTCGGAGACCGCTGTGCTCGTCACGGGTCGCAGTCCACGGGCGACGACGACGGCCGGTGTCACGATTCCGCCCACGTGCCCGTCGCTGGTGCACTGCGTCGAGATCGATCCGCTTCGACGTGACGCAGTCGGTGCGATCACCCTCGGCGGCGTTCGCGATGTGTTCACGACACGTGGCTTCGAGGGTGGCCTCGGGGCCGCGGTCACGTTGTACGCGGTGCCGGACGTGTTGACGGCGACGCACGGCACTCATCCGGTCTCGTTTCAGGTGTTCTTCCGGCTGCGGCCGCCTGCGGACAAGATGGGTCGCATGTGGAACATGCGCATGTCGCAGCCCACACAGGGCCACGAGTCGATGAGCCGCGTCTCGATGCCCGCGAACAGGATCGATCGGAAGACGGCACCGAAGAGGCATACTTGAAGGAACCACCCCGCTGAGCGGACTCGAGGAAGGATTGGCGCATGAAACCGTTGCTCAAAGCGCTTCTCGTCCTGCTGGGACTGGTCGCACTGTCGATCGCCGGGGCATTCATCTGGATTGGCTCGCGCGGCATCAGCGCGCGCGCGGAACCCGGACGGATTGAAACGGCCGTCGCGCGGACCATGCGGCGGCTGGCCATACCGCGCCGCGACCGCGACCGCGCGAATCCCATTGCACCGACATCAGAGGTCGTGAAGGAGGGCATGGCGCATTACGCGGACCACTGCGCGGCGTGTCACGCCAACGACGGCAGCGGCGAGACCGAAATCGGCGTCGGGCTCTATCCACGGCCGCCCGACATGCGCCTGCCGGCGACGCAATCGCTGTCGGACGGCGAGTTGTTCTACATCATCGAGAATGGTGTCAGGCTGACGGGCATGCCCGCGTGGGGCAGCGGCGAGCCCGACAAGGCGGAAGGGACCTGGCACCTCGTGCACTTCATCCGCCAGCTGCCGAAGCTGACAGACGAGGAAGTCGAGGAGATGAAGGCGTTGAATCCCAAGAGCGCAGACGAACGCCGTGAAGAAGAAGAGACTCGACGGTTTCTCGAAGGCGGCGCGGAGCCGGCACAGAAGCCACCCGCACGCGGTCACACACATGGAGGCTCGAAATGAGGAGAACAGTACTCGCGTTGATACTCACGCTCGCGCTCGCACCGCTTGTATCGGCGCACGAAGGCCATGATCACAGAATCATGGGTACGGTCGTGACGGTGCAGGCGAATCAGCTGGAGGTGAAAGCCACCGACGGTAAGACGTCGACGATCACGGTGACGGACAAGACAAAAGTGATCCACGGAAAGATGGCGATGAAGGCGGCCGACATCAAGATCGGCGACCGCGTCGTCGTCACTGCGACGGGCGGCGGAAAGGCACCCTTCGTGGCGAAGCAGATCCAGCTGGGAGCGGCGGCCCCGGCGGCGAAACCGACGACGAAGAAGTGAGAGGGTAACCGTCCGGCCCATCTGCGATGACACAACGGTGGCGAAGAAGGCCTTCTATCGTTGGACGCGGGACTTGCACTTGTACTCCGGCTTGTTCGTCAGCCCGTTCGTCCTGGCGTTTGCCACGAGCGTGTTCTTTCTCAATCATGCGAAGGCGGACACCGGCGCGGCCACCTCGGTCACCACGTTCCGCGGTCTGCGGATTCCCGCCGCCATTGAAACCGCGCGAGGGCGTGAGGCTGTCGATCACGCCCGACACATCGTCGATCAGGTCGGCGTGACGGGTGAGATTGGCTTCGTCCGTTACGTTCGCAAGGACCGACGTGTCGTCATTCCCGTATCCACGCCCGGTCTCGAGAGTCTCGTTGATGTCGATGTCGTGCAACAAACCGCCACGGTGTCGCGGCGACCCATCAGCCCGCTGGAATCGATCGCGTACCTCCACAAGAGCCCGGGACCACATAACGCGGATTTGCGCGGCAACTGGTTCTGGACGCGCGTCTGGCGATGGCTGGCTGACGGGACCGTCTATCTGGTGCTGTTCATTTCGGCGACCGGTGTGTATCTCTGGTTCACCATCAAGGCAGAGCGGCGAATCGGATGGGCGCTGCTTGGCGCCGGCGCGGTCACGTTTTTCGGATTCGTGTATGGCCTCGGGGTCTGATCGCGGGAACCGGCCTGGCGGCGTCCTCGAAACATGGAACCGGAAGCTGCATTTCTACCTCGGGCTGTACTTTCTTCTTTTTCTCTGGCTCTTTTCGTTCACAGGCCTCCTGCTCAACCATCCGCGCTGGGTGCTCTCGCGAATCCCGAACGACCCAAGTGCGCCGTACGAGCGCGCGATCACGTCGCCGATCGGAGATACCGATCTCGCGCGCGCGAGGAACGTCGTTCAGCAACTGAATTTGCGAGGCGAAATCGACTGGCCGCAAGCATCGCCGGTGCCCGCGACGGTCGACTTCAATCTCGCGTATCCGAAGCGGGCGTTTCAGATCAGTGTCGACCTGGCCACGAACCGCGCGACGATCCGGCAGTTTGATCGGAGTGTCTGGTCGGCTTTGAGAATCTCCCACACGTTCAGTGGCTGGCGCTACAACGCTCCGGGAACGCGTCGCGACTGGATCTTGACGTCGGTCTGGGTCGTCGCGATGGATGCGCTCGCTGCCGGTCTGCTGGTGATGGTGTTCGGCAGCTATTACATGTGGTACCGGCTCAAGCCGAAGCGCACACTCGGCTGGGTCGCGCTCTCAGCAGGAATCCTGAGCTGTGGCGTGTTTGTGTTCGGTCTCAGGTGGTGATGCTTTCGCTCACACGATTCGCCATCGCGGTTCATCGCTGGCTTGGCGTCGCGCTCTGCCTGCTGTTCCTGATCTGGTTTCCGTCGGGCATCGGCATGATGTATTGGGACTTCCCGAGCGTCACGCCCGCCGATCGGCTCGAGCGGTCTCCGGCATTGAATCCGTCGACGGTCGTCCTTTCGCCGGCCGACGCGCTTGCCAGGACGGCTGTGGCCGCGATGCCCGGCGACATGCGGCTCAACACGTTCGACGGCCGTCCTGTGTATCGCATTCGAGTTGGCGGCGAGGAGACCGTGGTCTACGCCGATACGGGAGAACAACAGGCCGATGTGTCGAGGGAGATGATGGATCGGATCGCCGCTGCATGGACCGGGCAACCCGCGGACGCGGCGACGGTGGAATCGATTGAAGCGGTCGATCAGTGGACGGTCCAGAGTGCGCTCCGCAATCTCAGACCGCTGTGGAAGTATTCGTGGACGAATGGCGAACAGGTGTATGTCGCGCAGGCATCGGGCGACGTCGTCCAGTACACGACGACAACATCCAGAATCGGTGCGTATGTCGGCGCGATTCCTCATTGGCTGTACTTCACGCCGCTGCGCAAGCATCAGGCGCAATGGAGCGCGCTCGTCATCTGGACGTCGGGCATCGGGACGGTTGCGGCGATGCTCGGGGTCGTCATCGCGCTGGTCATGTTCTCGCCCTCGCGGCGCTATCGATACGCTGGACGCCCGACGAGCATTCCGTATCGAGGATGGAAGCGCTGGCACGCGATGCTGGGACTGATCGTCGGACTCGGTGCGGTGACATGGGCGTTCAGCGGGATGTTGTCCATGGATCCCTTTCCGGCGAGAACCAGTGGCCCCGCGGGGCCAGGATCGCGCCGTGGAGGCGGGGGGTTGTCGCAGGCGCTGCGTGGCCGCATGCAGATGGCCGCATTTGCAGCGCGCCATCCGCGCGACGTGCTTGCGCAGCTCACCGGGCTCGACGTGAAGCAGCTGGTGCTCACATCGTTCGCCGGAGAAAGCGTCTACCTCGCCACGCTTGCGAATGGCGCCACCCGCATCATTCCGATCGATCGTGGACCGTCGCTCGAGGTCGACCGCCAACGCCTCATCGAGGTGGTGACGGAGGCGGCTGCGCCGAACGGTGGCGCGTCGATCCAGCAACTCGATCAATACGACGCGTACTATCTCGATCGACACCGCGGACGTCCGCTGCCGGTCATCCTCGTGCGAATGCACGACGCGGAGCAGACTCGCTATTACGTCGATCCCAAAACTGCGCGCGTCGTTGCCACCTACAGCTCGCGGAATTGGGTCACACGGTGGCTGTATCACGGTCTCCATTCGCTCGATTTTCCATGGCTCTACAACTACCGTCCTGTCTGGGACATCGTGGTAATCGCGTTCATGCTTGGCGGGACGGCACTCTCTGTGACGTCGTTGATGCTGGCCTGGCGCGTCGTCGGCCGACAGTTGAGAGCTGGTGGAACGGCTCGACCGTCCCTGGCGAGCGACGATCTGATTGTGGAGACCGAATAGCTGCGTGCTCGAGCATTCCTGGATCGGTGTTTGCGTGAACCATTGCTCGAGGTGTCCGATGGTCCGCCGAGTCATGATTTATCTGCTCGGAATCACGCTTGCTGTTCTGCTGACCTCTCCGATTGCGGCCGCAAAAGGGCACAAAGGTGGACCGCAGGGGAAGGGGGCGAAACATGAGGCTAAGGTCGAAAAGCATGCGGCCAAGGCTGAGAAGTGGCAGGACAAGGCCGAAAGGCACGCGCTCAAAGTCGACAAGCGCCCGATCCGCGTGGAGAGACGCGCGCCGGGGCGCGACGTCATCGTGATCGACCGCGACGGCAACCGCCGCGTCGTCACCGAGTATTTCCGCCGCGAAGGGCTGCCGCCTGGTCTGGCGAAGCGCGATTCGCTGCCGCCCGGATTGGCGAAGCAGCTACGCGAGCGCGGACGGCTGCCGCCTGGACTTCAGAAGCGGCTGACACCGGTTCCGCCACCGCTCCTCGTGCGGCTGCCAGCCGCGCCGCCGTACTACGCGCGCTACTTCGCGGGTCGCGACCTCGTTGTCGTCGATACGCGGACCAACCGCGTCGCCGCGATCATTCGGGATGTGTTCCCGAGGTAAAGCGACAGCGCTCACCTTGAAGCCGCTGCGGTGAGTCGCCACGCGCCGTCGGCGCGCTAAGGAGGCGTTGCGGGCGTCAGCCGCTCGCGCGTGCCGCTCACCTCGAAGACCGCTTTCGCATCGGACGCGCTCGGTGTTCCCCGCGCGACGACCTCGGCGTCTTTCGCGACGAACCCGTTGTTCTGATCACCTGGCGCAGGCTCGACAACGTGACCGTGTTGTCGGGCCTCAGATCGAGAATCGTGAGTCCCTCCTTCAGGCTCACGCGCACGCGCTCGACTCCTTGAATCTTCTGCATGGCCACGCGCACGGCGTGGGCGCAGATCTCTCAATCCATTCCCACCGTTTTCAGCTCGACGTGCCGCAATTCCGCGCGGGCGGATGTGGGGACGAGCACGCTCAGCGCGATGGTTGCCGCAGCAATCTTGATATTCATGCCGACCTTCGCTATTTGAGCCAGAGGAAATATGCGACGTTGACCGCGACGCGGACGTGCTCTTTTGACGCGGCCGGCGTCTATGCGTTGATATGCCGGAAAGAGCACGCCGCCTTCGAGGGCGATCGCTTTGTGCAGCAGCAGCGCGTCGGCCCGACGAATACCGTGTGCGCGCCGCGGCCGACGTCGACGCCGGCAACATGCTCCGTGCCTCGATTCTCAGCGGTGGCCTCGATGAGAAACCGGAGGTCCGGCTTGCCCGCCTCGGTCCGCAGCGGCGGCGGGCATAGCCGTACACGACCGTGGCGAGTCGCGAATCGCCGAGTCGATCGGTCGGTTGGCTCTCCGGGCCGCGCGGCCGATAGTGCTGCACGGCGCCGCCGATCCACACGTAGTGCGCGCGCGACGCGTATCCGGTGGCGATGCCGAGCTCGAGCGATGGACCTGCGCGGACGCCGCCACGCCGAGACTCGAACGGCACCGTGCCTCCGACGTACAGCGTGCTTTCCTGGCGTCCGCCAATTCCGATCGTCCGGCGCTGAAAGCGGTAGCCAGCCAACGCCTCCAGCTCACGATCGCTCGACATCAGACTCATCATCCGCGCCGGCGGCAGATCGCCGGCAGTCATCGCGAGCGGCAACGACGCCGACAACTGAAGGTTCTCGGTGATGCCGAACGACAGCATCGTTTCAGCATCTGCTGACGATCGTCGTCGTCCGCGGTGCGAATCGTCCACGCCTGGTCGATGCTCCACCCGCCGCGGCCGAGCGTGGGGGTGGCGCCGCCGAACACGGGACCGTGGCCGGAAGCTTGGACGAGCGGGGCGCGCGCGAGGACGATGAGAATCGCAATCCGCCAGACTCTTTCTTGATGGTCATGGCTGGCTCCGTACCCACCAGAGCGCGGCGTACGTGAGCGCACCCGCGCCGGCGTAGATGACGACTGATATCCAGAACAGCACGCGATTGATGCGCATCGGCGGGCTGTCGACGTGGCACGGCTCACCCGGGGCGCAGGCTTGGCGTCGGGGCCGCGCCACAACAAGCCAGTAGTTGAACGCGAGCAGCGCGCCGATGCCGGCGAACACACTTCCCTTGTGGCGGTTGATGGCCATCAGCCATGGAGCCGTTTCGAGCGTCGACGCGATGACGGAGCCTAAACCTAGGCTCACGAACAGAATCGGCAGCGTTCAACAGACGAGCGTCGTCACCGACGACGCGAGGCCGAGAGCAGTCAAGAGACGAGGACGCACAGATTCCTCCTTGTTGCGGGGCACGGCAACGAGCGAGGAGCGTCTCAGATCAGCAGGCGAAGGCGTGCAAATGCGGGGGATCGTGAGGTCGTTGGAAGAGGCCGCGCTGGACGAACGTCCGGCGATAGGTCCACAACGCATGGCTTGACGAATCGCGCCATCCGCCGTATTTTCATCGTTTACACTGCACAGTTTTCGAGGAGGTTCGACATGCCGCTTAGCATTGGAGACACCGCTCCTGATTTCGAGGCGGATACCACCGAGGGTCGCATTCGGTTCCACGAGTGGCTGGGGAATTCGTGGGGCGTGCTGTTCTCGCATCCGAAAGACTTCACGCCCGTATGCACGACCGAGCTCGGCTACATGGCGCGAATCAAACCGGAATTCGACAAACGGAACGTGAAAGTGATCGGGTTGAGCGTCGACCCGGTCGAGAATCACTCCCGTTGGGCGAACGACATCAAGGAAACCCAGGGTTACGCGCCGAACTATCCGATGATCGGCGACACGGACCTGAAGATTTCCAAACTCTATGGGATGCTGCCGGCGTCGTTGGAGGGCACGTGTGACGGGCGCACGGCCGCCGACAACCAGACGGTGCGAAACGTCTTCGTCATCGGTCCGGACAAGAAGGTCAAGCTCATCCTCGTCTACCCGATGACGACCGGCCGCAACTTCGACGAAGTGCTGCGCGTCATCGATTCGCTGCAGTTGACGGCGAAGCACAAGGTTGCGACGCCAGCCAACTGGAAGCAGGGCGAGGATGTGATCATCGCCGGCTCGGTGTCCGACGAGGACGCGAAGAAGACGTACCCGGACGGTTGGAAGTCGCCGCGGCCGTACATCCGCATCGTGCCGCAGCCGAGGCCGTAACCCCCGTCATGGCGCACCGACAGGTGGCGAGCCGCGCTCTGCGTGGCTCGCGACCACGGCTTGCGTTTTCGATCCTCTTCCTAGTCCTCGCGGCGGCCGCTGCGAGCGCACAGCCCCTCGCGGGCGAGAAGGCACGCGAAGCCTGGCAGCGCGTGCCCGACGTGGCTTCCGCCATGCAGGTCCGCGCCGGGGCCATCGTCGCCGACATCGGCGCCGGGTATGGGTTCCTGACCGTTCGCCTGGCTCCGATCGTCGGCAGCGCGGGAAAAGTCTACGCAGTCGACTCAGGCGAAGATGCGCTTCGCAATCTACGCCGGCGGGTGACCGATGAGCACCTCGACAACGTCATCGTCGTCGACGGTGATGCGCACGATCCGCATTTGCCGGCCCGCGCACTGGACGCGGCAGTCATCATCAATGCGTACCACGAGTTCGCCTTTTTCGACGACATGCTGGCGCACATCAGCGAAGCGCTGAAGCCGGGCGGCCGGCTCGTCATCGCCGAGCCTGTGCCGCAGAAACCTGGACAAACACGCGCCGAACAGGCAACGGCGCACGTGATTGAGCCGGACCTCGTCGTTGCGGACCTGACGCGCGCAGGCTTCGCCATCGTCCAGCGCGATGACCGGTTCGTGAAGCGTCCCGATTCGGCCGGAGAGTATTACTACTCGCTCGTTGTCGGTGAGCGTCGCGCGGTGCAGCAGCTACGGGCACTAAACCGTATCTCTCCTGGAGCGCACGGCGGTTGAAGTGACGGCAGGCGGCCTCACTGACGTAGCGCGCGGGCTTCAGCCGAGCGGTCAGATGCCCCTGGCTTGTCGTTTCGTCCCAACCGCGAACCACACATCCCGCGTGTATTCGACGATGGCGCCGAAGCGTGTGCGAAACGCGGCGGCTGCATCATCGGCGAAGCGCCGCCACTCGTCGTCCGTCAAGAGACGCTTGAGCAGCGTCCCTTCCACCGTTGCGTGCTTCATCGACAGGAAGTTGTCCGTCGGCACTCGGATCACGTACTCGCGCGTATCGGTCACCACGTCGATGAGGCCCGCGTCGCGAAGCGCGCTTTCGAGCCGACCGGCCTGGGCGAACCATTCGTCCCAGGGGATGACCGCGCGGAATGCGATTCCGAGTCGATCGATGGACACCACGCGCGCCGCTGTTTCGCGCCAGAGCGTCCCCGCGGGATTGGGCAGGCTGCCCCACACGGAGAGACCGATGCGGCCCTGGGGCCGGCAGACGCGGACCATGTCGGCAAGCGCGTCCGCGTAGCTGTCGACATGCGTGATGACGAAGCTCGCGGCGACACGATCGAACACGGTGGCCGCGAAAGGCAAGCCAGGGACGCCCGCGACTACGGCTGGAAAGCGCGAACGAGCTCGCGCCGCCCGTAACATCTCGATCGACGGATCGATTCCGACGACGATCCCGGACGGCCCGACGGCGGCCGCCAGTTCGCGCGCGACCACGCCCGTCCCCGTTCCGACGTCGAGCACTGCGGCTCCGAGGCCAGGATCGAGGAGAGCTGCGAGATCGCGAGCCGGAGCGGCGAATTGGGCGGGCGCCGCAAGGCCGTCGAACGCCGCAGCGACAGCGGGATCGAGATACGGAGAATCCACCTGGCGCGCCGCGGCCACGTTCGCATGATAGCGCGCCTCGGCGAATGGCGCGCCGGTCCGCGCGTTACCGGATCGGTAAGGTCACGGTAAAAAGGGCGCCGCCTTCACGTCGATTCTCGACGGCGATACGGCCACCATGCAGTTCGACGAGATGTTTCGCGATGGCGAGACCCAGCCCGGTGCCTCCCGGATCGCGCGCGCGCGATTTGTCGACACGGTAGAACCGCTCGAACACCCGGCCCAGATCCTCCTCCGGAATTCCCGGTCCTTCATCCGACACCGTGATGGCGACGCGTCCTTCGACGGACGCCGCGCCGATTCGGATTGTCGTGTCCTCGGGCGAGTACGTGATGGCGTTGGCGACCAGGTTGCTCAGCGCGTCGTGCAGCTTCGCCGGATCGGCGCGCACGCGGTCGGCGTCCGATGCCACCGCGATCTCGATCCGCTGCCGCCGCGCCTCGGCTGCCGACGCGAGATCGGCAGCGACCGCGTCGACCAGACTGCGCGTGTCGCACGCCAGCAGGTCGAGCGGCTCCTGTCCGGCATCGAGCCGTGCGAGCCGCAGCAGATCCTTGACCAGGCGCTCCATGCGATTCGCGTGCCGCGCGATGATCTCGAGAAATCGCCGGTTTTCGTCAGCGCTGGCGTCGCCTTCCGACAGCGCTTCGACGTAACCGCGAATAGCCGTCAGCGGCGTGCGCAGCTCGTGCGACACGTTGGCCACGAAGTCGCGGCGGATCTGGTCCGCGCGCCGAAGGTCGGTGATATCGTGCAAGACCAGGATGACGCCGTGCTCGGCGGCGCCCGCCGCCGGTGCCGCGCGAGCGATGATCGTCCGCGACGGATCGCGCGGCGGCGAGAACTGCAGCGCGTCGGGCGTCCGACCGACGAGCACCCCGGCGACGACCTCCGCGATCGCCGGCAACCGAATTGTTTCCACGTACGGGCGTCCGACGGCGATGTCGGCGAGCTTCAACATCTGCCGCGCCGCGTCGTTCACCAGCTGCAGCCGTCCATGCGCGTCGACGACGATGACGCCTTCGACCATGCCGGCGAGAATCGACTCCATGCGCGAGCGGTCGCGCGCCTGTTCCGCCAGCCGTCGGCCCACCTCCTGGACCGATTCGTCGAGCGCGCGCGCCACCATGCCGAGCTCGTCGTCGCCGAAACCGAGCCGCGGCGGCGTGAGGTCGCCGCTGCGATAGCGCTCGGCCACCTGCGCGATCAACTGGACGCGCTGACCGATTCGCCGCGAGAACAGCCAGGCGATTGCGACGCCGCCCACGAGCGCGAGACCCAGCGCGGCGAACGTCGCGCGGAGCACCGGCTGCAGTTGACTGCGGATGTCGGCGAGCGGCAGCGCGACGCGGATGAATGCGATGGCCGGATGACGCACCGGGACCGCGACGTATTCCATGTCCGTGTTGACCGTCGCGCTGTGCCGCCGCGATCGTCCCAGCCCCGAGGCGCGCGCGTCGACTACTTCGGGCCGCTGCGCGTGATTGTCCATGGCGGCGACGCCTTCGAGCGTTTCGAAGGAGTCGCCGAGGACGGTGCCATCCGCCGCGATGAAGGTCACGCGGGCGCCCAGCAGCTGCCCGATTCGGTCGGCCTCGTCGTCGAGCGCCGCCGTGGTGACGAGTGCGGTGTCGCGTGCGAGAAGGTCGGCGGCAAGCCGTGCCTCGGCGACGAGCGTGGAGGTGATCCGCTCGTTGGTCTGCCGGCGCATCGACGTGGCGAACAGCACGCCGGCGACGGCGAGCGCAAGAAATGCGGCCGACAACGCCGACAGGAAGAACCGGGTCTGGAAGCGCGCGCGGATCGGCAGGCGCGTCATGCGCTCGGCGCGGGTTCGACGAGCTTGTAGCCGAATTGTTTCACGGTGACGAGCGAGTCGACCAGCAGCGGGAGCTTCTCGCGCAGGCGGCGGACGTGCACGTCGACGGTCCGCGTGCCGCCGGTGTAGCGGTAGCCCCAGACGTCCGTGAGGAGCACGTCGCGCGACAGCACGCGGCCGCGATGCTGAAGCAGGTACTCGAGCAGCAGAAACTCTTTCGCCGTGAGCGTAATGGCGCGATCGCCGAGCGTCACCACATGGCGTTCGGTGTCGATCGCGACTGGGCCGTACGTCAGCGTGCGGGCTGCCGAGGGGCGGCGCTGCGCGCGGCGCAACAGCGCACGAACCCTGGCAACGAGCTCGTTCGGGCTGAACGGCTTCGCGAGATAATCGTCGGCGCCGAGCTCCAGCCCGACGATACGTTCGGATTCCTCAGCACGCGCCGTGAGCATGATGATGGGCAGCCATGCCGAGCGCTCATCGGCGCGCACGCGCCGACAGACTTCGAGGCCATCGAGCTCGGGCAGCATCAGGTCAAGCACCATCAGATCCGGCAGCTTCGTTGCCACGGCCTGAATGGCCTCGCGCCCCGACGCCGCACGCTCGGTCGTGAAGCCGGCCTTCTCGAGATACCGCTCGATGAGCTGCGCGATGTCACGATCATCCTCGACGATCAGGACGCGCGGGGTCATGGGCGTCAATTCTACTGGTCCGCGTCGGGAGCGGCGGTCGCTGGGAGGGACGGAGGTCGCCGGGAGGGACGGAGGTCCCCGGGGAGGGACGGAGGTCCCCGGGGAGGGACGGAGGTCGCCGGGAGGGACGGACGTCGCCGGGAGGGACGGAGGTCGCTGGGGGAGGGACGGAGGTCGCTGGGGGAGGGACGGAGGTCGCCGGGAGGGACGGAGGTCGCCGGGAGGGACGGAGGTCGCCGGGAGGGACGGAGGTCGCTGGGAGGGACGGAGGTGACCACACGCAGCAGTCCCTCAGGGGGGATTAAGGCTGAGCCGGTCCGAGGGCAGCCCGGCCGTATCTTTGGCCGCAAATCGCTGAAATCACGTGAGAAATATGGTTGGCATCGTTGGCATTGCCCTTGGTCTACATGACGGCAGCGGAGGTGGAATGATGAGAGCGTTCCTGGCAGCGGTTCTGAGTGTCATTGCGGTCGGCGTGCTGCTGATCGCGTACGGGCTGCTCAATCCTCGCGTCATGACAGCCGACCCGTATTCGCTCGCTCGGCCGATGCTGGCGAACGAGCGCGTCGGGCTGAACGATGGCGCGTACCCGTCGTACAACTATCCGAACTATCCATCGAACGGCATCATGCAGCCCGGGTACGGCTACCCGGTCAACCAGGTTCGAGCGGTGCCGGCCTATCAGACCTACGAGGCGCCCGCACGCCGGCGCGCCGTGCGGACTGAGCAGGTGCGGGTCGTGGAGCGGTCTCGGGGACGTGACTGGAAGCGAACGGCGCTGGTGATCGGCGGCACGACGGCGACCGGCGCGGGACTCGGCGCGATCTTCGGCGGCAAGAAGGGCGCGCTCATCGGCGCAGCGATCGGCGGCGGCGCAAGCACCCTCTACGAGGCCAAGAAGCGATAAGCACGGTTCGTCGTTCGATGTTCGGCGTTCTTCGTTCGAATCACCGCGAACGTCGAACGTCGAACCACGAACGTCGAACCTCGAACGTCGAACCTCGAACGTCGAACCTCGAACGTCGAACCTCGAACGTCGAACCTCGAACGTCGAACCACGAACGACGAACCTCGAACGTCAGCCCCGCAGGCGCTAGAATAGTCGGGTGAAGACCCTCTTTTCCGTCCTGTTCGCAGCTGTCACTGTTACCCAAAGCACGCCGACGCTGCTATTCCGAGGCGATCAAGCATCCAAACACGCGACCGTCACGGCATCGCCTGCCGACATCGGCGGACCGGCCGGCGGGAAGCTGGCGCTGTTCGTCGACGTCACGCCCAAGCCCGGCATCCACGTGTACGCGCCCGGATCCAAGGATTACATTCCGATCACCGTCAAGCTGAACTCGCCCGCGGAGGTCAAAGCAGGGAAGGTCACCTATCCGAAGTCCGATCTGATGACGTTTGCCGACGAGCGTGTGCCGGTGTTCCAGAAGCCATTTCGGCTGACGCAGGACGTGACGATCGGCAAAGGCGTGAAGCCGGGCACACGACTCAACGTCGCCGGCACCGTGCACCTGCAGGCGTGCGACGACAAGGTCTGCTATCCGCCAGAAAACGTACCGATTAGCTGGAACGTACTCGTGAAGTGACGGTCGTTCGTCGTTCGTGGTGCGACGTTCGACGTTGCCGCACGACGAACGCCGCACGTCGAACGACGAACGCCGCACGGCGAACGACGAACGCCGCACGGCGAACGAGAACGCCGCACGTCGAACGCCGAACGTCAGCAATCTAGAGAATGCGCCCGAGCAGCGGATACCCCCACGCAAGACCCAGCGCCGTCGACACACAGCCGACCACCAGCGACACACCACGCGCGACCGTGTGATGTCCGCCGACGCGCGCCAGCGGCCAGCCAAGCAGTCCCGAAAGCGCTGCCATCCCGATCGTCGATCCCAGCCCGAACACCGTCATGTAGGTGAGCCGCGCGGCCGTCGAGGGCAGCGTCGTCAATACGAGCGCCGTCAGCGCGCCGCCGCCGGCCAAACCGTGCACTGCGCCGACGAGCAGCGGCCGGCGGGCCAGCGTCCACGCGCCGATGTGCACGTGCGCAGTCGTGCCCGGGTGCACGTGCACGGTCCGGCCGTGATGATGCACGTGCACTGGACCCGACGGACCCTGAATGGCGGCAAGATAGATGGCGCGGACGCCGAGGCCGACGAGCATCAGCGCGACGCACAACTCGAACGCCGTGGAGGCGCGCGCCGGCATTTCCGCGCGCAGCAGCACGAGCACGGCGCCGACGGCCAGCAGCGACACGGTGTGTCCAATCCCCCAGCATGCGCCGAGCATCGCGCCTCTATAGGTGCCGCGCTCGCCGGTGACGAGCGTCGATACCGCCGCGAGATGATCGGGTTCGAGCGCATGCCGCATACCGAGAAGCGAACCGAGGCTGGAACTGGTCAGAAGTTCGAGTACTGGCATAATGCCGTTGATATTCTACGTGAATATTCTGCTCATTGCGATTGGCGGTGCGCTCGGATCAGTGGCGCGCTACCTCTTTTCGTTGTCGGTGCAGCGCGCAGCGGGCACGCTGTTCCCCGTCGGCACGTTCGCCGTGAACGTCGTCGGATGCCTCGCCTTTGGCGCGATCGCGGGCGCGACGGAACAGCGCGTGCAGCTCGATCCCGCCGTCCGGATGCTGTTGCTCGTGGGGCTGCTCGGCGGCTTCACCACGTTCTCCACGTACGCGTTCGAGAGCCTGTCGCTCGTCCGCGACGGACAGTTCGCATGGGCCGCAATCAACGTGGCAGGTCAGGTGGTCGGCGGACTCGTCGGCATGTGGGCTGGGTATGTCCTTACCAACTGAAGGCAAGCTGCTTCGGATTTTCGTCGGCGAGGCGGACCACTGGCACGGCAGGCCGCTCTACGAGGCCATCGTGCTCGAGGCGCGCAAGCGCGGGCTCGCTGGCGCGACGGTGATCAAGGGATTCATGGGGTTCGGCGCCCACAGCCGCATTCACACTGCCAAGCTGCTCGAGCTATCGCAGGACCTCCCGATCGTGATCGAAATCGTCGATGCCCCGGAGAAGATCGAGGCGTTCATGCCGGACCTTGAAGCCATGGTTGGCGATGGGCTGATTACGCTCGAGCGCGCGGAGGTTCTGCTCTACCGGCCCGGACGAACGTAGGGCCGAGCCCGTCCCATCTTTGTCACAATGGCCTTTCTCGCGATGCGCCCCAGGTGTAATCTGACCGCGGTGGTGTTCATGAGCAATCGAATCCATCGATCGATCCGCGCATTGCCCGCCGCGATCGTGCTCGCGTCGCTGGCGCACAGTCCGATGCACGGTCAGGCCCCGAGCGGACGTAAAGCGTGGACGGTGCCGCGCACGCCGGACGGCCGCCCGGATCTGCAGGGCATCTGGGACTTCAAGAGCGCGACGCCGCTGGAACGGCCGGCGCGCTTTGCCGGCCGCGAATTCATGACGCCGGCGGAAGCGGCCGCCTACCAGCAGGAGGCGCTCGAGCGCGAGGATGGACGGCCTCCCGACGATGGACGCTCGGAGCCGTCGGTGCACCCGGCCTGGTGGCTCGATTACGGCAAGAGCCCCGTCAAAACGCTGCGCACGTCGCTCATCGTCGATCCGCCTGACGGCAAGATACCGCCGCTGAGTCCGGAAGGGCAGCAGCGCGCCGCCGCGCGTCGAGCGGCCGCGCGCACGCACGGGCCGGCCGATTCGTACGAGAATCGAAGCCTGCAGGAGCGCTGCATCACGCGTGGACTGCCGGAAGTGATCCTGCCCGGCCCGTACAACAACAACCTCCAAATCGTGCAGGCGCCGGGCTACGTGATGCTGCTCACGGAAATGATTCACGACGCGCGCATCGTGCCGATGGACGGGCGTCCGCACAACAGCCCCGAGGTGCGCCAGTGGATGGGCGACCCGCGCGGACGGTGGGACGGCGATACGCTGATCGTGGAGACGGTGAACTTCACGGACAAAACGAACTTCCGCGGCTCGGGCGCGAACCTGCACCTGGTTGAGCGCTTCACGCGCGTCGATGCCGACACGATCGACTACCGGTTCACGGTCGACGATCCGACCACGTGGACGAGACCATGGACGGTGGCGTACCCGATCGTCAAGACGGAGGGACCCATCTACGAGTTCGCCTGTCACGAAGCGAACTACGGCCTGATGGACATCCTCACGGGCGCACGCTGGGAAGAAAAGGCCGCCGCGGAGCAGACGAAGAAAAAGCAATAGCCACGAAGGCACGAAGACACGAAGAAGACGACAGGAAAATCACGACCTGCCGCCATTCGCCTTGACGTAGCGCGCGATCTGTTCGTGCGTGGCGAACCACACCCCCGGCTTCGCCTTCATGTGGACGATCAGCTTCTCGAGTGCCGCGATCCGTGACCGGTGGCCGGTGATGTGCGGGTGCATCGTGAGGATGTAGAGGCCGCCTTCTTCGTACGCGACGTCGAACTCGGATTGAAACACGGCGAGCACGGCGTCGGGATTCGGCATCCCGCCGTTGGCAGCGGCGCCGAAATACGGGAAGTCGTCGACGATGCGCTCGATCGGCAGCTCGACGACGCCCGTGGGCTGCTTGTCCAGCAGGATCTCGTAGGCATCGTCGCTCGCCATCAGGCTGCTGTCGTAGAGAAAGCCTGCGCCTTTCACTTGCTGCATCGTGTACTGACTGAACTGCCACGATGGCGCGCGATAGCCGACGGGACGCTTGCCGATCGCCTTGGTCAGCGTCTCGATGGCGCGATTCAGCATGTCCTGCTCCGCCGCGGCGTCGTTCACCGACGGCAGATGCTCGTGAATCCAGCCGTGGACGCCGATCTCGTGGCGGCCGCTCTTGAGAATCGCGGGGATCATGTCGGGGTGGAGCAGATGGCTCACGGCCGGGATGAAGAATGACGCCGGCAGTTGGTGCCTGTCGAGCAGCCGCAGGATGCGCGGGACGCCGTCGATCGCGCCGTACTCGCCGCGAGAGATTGACTCGGAAATCAGATCGCCGGTCGCCAGGCTCGCCGTTGCGTTGTCGACGTCGAAGCTGAGGCCGACGGCAACGCGCGCGCCGTTCGGCCAGGCCGCCGGTTTCAAGCGCTTCCCCGCGGCGACGTGGAACATCTGCGCCTCGATCTGTGACAGCGGCAGCTTCACGCCGGGCTGTGGCCGTGTTTGTGCGATGAGTGCAGCCCCTGCGGCCATCACAAAACCAGTTGCCACGAAAGCACGAAAGCAGGAACTGGCTGACTCCAGAGCCTGTGAACGGTGACCTCTCATGTCATGCCTCTACGGTTGCTTCGAGGGCCGATCGACTTCGAACGGCCAGCTCACGCCGACCGTGAACACGTGACCGGCATGCGAGTCGGTGCCCGCCACGTAGTCGACGTACGAGCCGAAGACATCGAACTGGGGAAGCGAGTATGCCACGCCGGCCCCCGCGCGCCAGTTGTTATCTTTCAGCAGGCGATCGTGCTGGAACAGACGCTCTGGCGTGTCGACCTCGCCGGGCCAGGGCAACGCGGCGCCCGGCGTGTGCGAACCGAATCGCAATCCGCCGTGCGTGTGCTGCCACGAGACAAACCCGCGAGCAGAGAGCCGTCGCGTGACGACGTACCCCGCTTCACCGGCCACGGTGCTTCGGTTGTGACGAATGTCGAGCGCGCGCTCGACGACCGCGTACGAGTAGCGCGCTTGCACCGACAGCTTCGGCGAAATCGCGCCGAGTCGCTGGCCCGCGTCCACGCCGAGGCGGAGTTCCTTGAGATCGCTGCCCAGAGTCGCCTCTCCCCGGAAATCGTAGTCGTGGCTCGGTACGCCGACCGATATCGACGGCGTCAGGCCGAATGCGCCGTTGAACAGGTTGTATCGCGCGGTAAACGCGAAATCCTGCCAGCCGCTGTGCCAGCACCTGCACGAATCGATGGGCAGGTCCGGAATCGGCGGCGGCGGCGCGTGCGGGCCGACGTACTTGGAGAACACATATGGCACACCACCGGAGATGGACAACCGGTCGGTGAGGGCGTACTCGATCTCCACCGCGAGGCCGATGTTCGTGCTCTTGCCGTCGTCAATCTGAGTGCCGTCGGTCTCGCGGTGACCGGCGTTGTCGATCGTCTGATACGTGAGATTGACGGATCCGAGGCCGGCCGGCGGCACCCAGGCCTGACCCGCCGCGGCGCGACCGAACGCGAGCAGCGTGACAGCCGCGAGCGAGGCGCGGCTGACAGCGTCAGTCACCCGTCTTGCTGCCGCTCTTGGCGGACGCTTTCGTCCTCAACGCCAGCACTTCGTCGATCGCGTCGAGAAAGGACTGGTTCTTCGTGGGCGACTTGAGGATATAGACGTAAAGCTTCCTGGCCTGGGCCAGCTCGCTGCCGGTGCCGTTGTACACGACCGGAAGCACCGACGGCCCAGAGTCTCCGCGAATCCGGCTACTGAGGGCCGGCGAGTCGGCGATGTCGGCGAGCACCAAATCCCAGCCGCCGCGACCGAGCGCCGCATCGAGATCGGATGTGCTCGTCACCGTCGTCGGCTTGTACCCGGCCTTGCGCAGTGTGGCATCCACCGGCAGGTTCGCCAGCGCCTTCGGCAGGTTCGATGTCGGGTTGGCGTAGACGAGGATCGAGGCTGGCGTGCGCGCCGCCGCGCGTTGGAAACGCGTGCCACGGCCAAGGATCAGGAATTTGTCGCCGCAGGCGATCAGATCGGGCCCGGTCACGACAGCGCTCAGCGTCAGGAATCCGACTATCAGGATTCGCTTCATCATGGCGACGAGGTTACCATGGGCAACCCGACGCGGCGCGTTGCGGCAAGAAATCGTTGATCGCGACGAATCGGGTCCCACGCGCGGTCGACATTGAGGAATATCAGCCCAGGTACGCGGTCGACGAACGCCGGCTCGAAGTAACTGAACGCCCGTTCCGTGTCGCCCAGCTGCGCGTGATTGCGCGCGAAATCGAGGGGAGATACGTAGCTGCCCGCGCTCGCGCGCTCGGTCAGCGCCTCGAGCTGCACGCGCGCCGCCTGCCGCTCGACCTGCCGGTAGCCGGCTTCTCCGCGGGCCGCCGCGAGCACGTCGCGCAGCGAGTCGTCGTCGGCCGCCGCCTGCGCCTTGCGCCTCGCGTCGAGCGCCTCGTCGAATCGGCCTTGCGCGCGTCGCGTTTCGGCGAGGCCGAAGTACGCGTCGGGTTCGCGCGGCTGATCGGCGATGATGCGCGCGTACTGGTCGGCCGCTTCGTCCAGCCGTCCGGCGTGAAGGAGGTAGTGCGCCTCCGTGACGCGAAACACGAATGTCAACGGATCGAACTCGCGGATGCGCCGCGCGATCTGAAGCGCGTCGGCGGGGCGCCCGAGTGCCCAGCACTCCAACGCATACGGCAGAATGTGTTCCGGCTCCGCGATGCGCTGCGGTGCGCGAAGAATGTTCGACCACTCGCGCTCGGCGCGGCTCCAATCCCAGTTGAAGAAGAGCGCCTCGCTCGCCATCAGCGAATGCGCGTCGACCAGATCGGGCTCGAGCGACAAGGCCCGGCCGAGATGCTTGCTCGACGTCGGCCACGACTCGGTGGGCCGCTGGAAGCCGTCGATGGCCATCAGCGCATAGGTGGATGCGAGCGACACGTACGCGAGCGCGAATGTCGGGTCCTTGTCCACGGCCTGCTGCAGCAGGTCTCGCGCGGAAAGGTAATTGTCCTCGCTTGACGTCTGCGCGACATGCCGTGCGCGTAGATACAACTCGTACGCGTCGGCGTTGTCGGTCGGCCGCCTGGCGAGCTGCCGGCGCTCCTCGCCGCTCGGCTGCAATCGAATACCCTCGTCGACGATGGCCATCGCGATTTCGTCCTGAATGGGGAGCAGGTCGGCCGCGGGCCGATCGTACCGGTTGCCCCACAACTGCGCGCCGCTCGCGACGTTCACGAGCTCCGCCGTAATCAGCAGCCGGCCATTGCGTCGGGTGACGGTGCCCGCCAGGATCAGGTCGACTTTGAGATCGCGTCTGATCTCGCGGAGATCGATCGCGCGTCCCTTGAAGTTGAAAACCGTGCTGCGCGCCATAACGCTCAGCGCGTTGAGCTTCGAGATGCGTCGAATCAGCGTTTCCGTGATGCCGTCGCACAAGTAATCAACGTCCGCATCGGCGTCGGCGTTCGCAAACGGCAGCACCGCCAGCGACCGCACACTGGGCGCCGCAGTGTAGAAACGCCATCCGACCGCGCTGGTCGCAGTCGCCGCCGCGGCCGCCGCGCCAATCCAGAGCGCGCGTCTGCGTGTGAAACCTGTGGCGACGGTTGGCGACCCCGCTGACGCATCTGCGATCGCCGCAGCGCTGCCGGCCGGCTGGCCGCTCCACTGATCGCGAATCCGGCGCAGCTCCGTCGCCAGCTGCCGCGTGTCTGCGTACCGGTCCGCCGGATTTTTCGCCAGGCAACGGTCGATCACCTCTCGCAGCGCCGGCGTGACGGCCGCGTTGATCGACTGGATTGGATCCGCAGGCTCCGCGATGATGGCCGACAGCGTCTGGATTGCCGTCGGCCGCCTGAACGCGCGGCGCCCCGCGATCATCTCGTACACGATCAGGCCGAGCGAGAACTGATCCGATGCCGGCCCCGCCGCCCGGCCGGCCGCCTGTTCCGGCGACATGTAGCCGACCGTCCCGAGAATCGCGCCGTTCATCGTCAACGCCACGCGCGTGGCGACCTGATCGTTGACTTCCTGGATGCTCGATTCCTGACGTCGCGCCAGACCGAAGTCGAGCACCTTCACGGTGCCTTCGGCGGTCACCATCACGTTTTCAGGTTTCAGATCGCGATGCACGATGTCGGCGGCGTGTGCGGCGACCAGCGCGTCCGCGAGCTGGACCGCCACCGCGAGCGCCGCGGGGATCGTGAACGGCGGACCGGCGAGCACGTCGCGCAGCGTGCGTCCCTCCACGATCTCCATCGCGATGTAGGCGACGTCGCCTTCCTCGCCGACACCGTAAATCGTGACGATGTTGGGATGGTTCAGGACCGAGGCCGATCGCGCTTCTTCTTCGAACCGTCTGAGGCGGGCCGGGTCGGCGTTCTCCGATGCCGCGATGATTTTCAACGCGACGAGGCGGCCGAGCCGTACGTCGCGCCCGCGGTACACCTCACCCATGCCGCCGGCGCCGATCGCGCCGAGCACTTCATAGGTGCCGAGGCGCGTGCCGGGCGTGAGGCTCATACCCGGCGGCTACGCGTCGCGGACGCCGTGGTTGCGCACGAGAAAGTACGCCGCGACGAAGACGAGCAGTCCGCCGTTGATGCCGATGACGAGCGGCGCGCCGATGAAGGTGGCGAAATAGCCGCTGACGAGGCTGCCGAGCGGCATGCCGCCGCGGAACGCGAGCATGTAGATGCTCATGACGCGCCCGCGCATCTCGTTCGGCGCGATCAGTTGGATGAGCGACGTCACGGTGGAGAACACCACCATCAGCGCCATGCCGGTGAAAAAGAGCAGCAGGTCGCTCAGCCACAGCGTCCGCGACGCGGCAAACGCGATGATCAGCAGCCCGTACGCTCCCTGGACGAGCAGCGCCGTCAACCCCATCCGCTTGAACTTGCCCAGCCAGGCGACGATGAGCGCGCCGACAATCGAGCCGGCGCCCGAGAACGCCATCAGATGGCTGTAGGTGCTGGCGCCTTCATGAAAGACGCGCTGTGCGAACAGCGGGAGAAACGTCAGCACCGCGAACCCGAGAAACGTCATCGCCGCCGCGAGGACGATCAGCGCGACCAGGCTGCCGTGATGCCGGACGTACGAGAGGCCGCCCTGCAGTTCGTCGCGCATGCCTTTCCCGGCCGCGGGCGGAATGTGCTTCACGCGCAGCATCATCAGCGTGTTGATCACGACGACGAACGAGAGCGCGTTCAGCGCGAAGCAGGCATTCATCGCCTGCGGCTCGCTGTAGCCCCACTTCGCGAACACCACCAGCGTGGCGCCAAAGAGGAGCGGCCCGAGCACGCGCGCCACGTTGAACTGAATCGAGTTCAGCGCGACGGCGTTCGGCAGGTCTTTCTTGTCGACGAGCGACGGGATGAGCGACTGATACGCCGGCCCGCCGAACGACTGCGCGACGCCGGTAGTGAACGACAGCACGAGGATGTGCCAGATCTCGACGACCTGGAAGTACATCAGCGCGGCCAGCGTGGCCGACGTCATCATCTGGACGTACTGCGAGGCGAGCAGCGTGCGCCGGCGGTCGTAACGGTCCGCCATCACGCCGCCGATGAGCGTGAACAGGATGATCGGCAGCTGCTGCAGGAACGCGTCGAGGCCGAGGAAGAACGGCGAATTGGTCAGCGACAGCACGAGCCAGTTCTGCGCGACGATCTGCATCCACGTGCCGATGCTCGAGGTGCAGGCGCCTAACCATTGGACCCGGAAATCGCGGTAGGTGAACGCCGCCAGCACGCGGCGCACCGTGCGCACCCCGAGCGACGAGGTCGCGGCGGTCGCAGCATCGGTGGCGGTAGCGTGTGCCTGGGCGGGTTCAGCCAAAGTCAGCTATCAGCGTTCGGCCGTCGGCTATCAGCGCCGAAAAGCTGACGGCTGAGAGCTAAGAGCCATTGTAAACAGGTGTAACGCAGGCCTTTAGGCCTGCAATGGCGTGTCGGGTATCTTACCTCACCCACGGAAGGTCCGGGCCGGCTTGCGCCCCGCTTGTGTCGCGTTGTCGCCTGTCATATACTTCACGGCTGAGGCGAATAAAAAGCGAAACTATGCCGCTCGCACGCGCCGACCTCGAATCGCTCCTCCGCACCCGCCAGTTGGATCGCACGCTCACAACGTCGGTACCAGGGACAGGTCTCGGGCTGTCCCCGTTCATCGCGACAACCGGAGTGCCTGGTCTGGACGCGCGGCTCGGCGGCGGGTTCCCGCGCGGACAGCTCTCAGAGCTGGTCGGCCCACGATCCTCGGGGCGGACGAGCCTGCTCCTGCAGATGCTCGCGGCGGCAACCGGGCGCGGCGAGCTCGTCGCGCTGGTCGATGCACTCGACATGCTCGACGTCGAATCGGCGGCGGCCGCCGGGATCGATCTCGATCGGCTGCTCTGGGTGCGCGGCCACGTGGTGTCGAATCCCGGGATGTGCTGCGATCTGAATCAGCGCGCGCTCGAACAGGCGATTCGCGCGTTCTCGCTCGTGCTCCAGGCCGGCAACTTCGGTCTCGTGGTGTTCGACGTCGCGGACGCGCCGGCCGACGCGATCCGGCGGCTGCCGTTCACAACCTGGCTGCGGCTGCAGCGCATGGTGGAAGGGACCGAGACCGCCTGCGTGCTCGTCGGGACTGAAGCCATGGCGCGCAGTTCGGCGGGGCTCACGGTGAGGTTAGGGATTAGGGATTTGGGATTTGGGATTCGGTTCGGGAATCGCCTGTTCGAAGGATTCGATATCAATGCGCGCGTGATACGTGCGCGCGCGCGTCACCAGGAGGACACGAGCGTCGCGTTTCGGACGCTCGCGGCACACAGTGCATAACGCGAATCCCGAACCCCTAATCCCTGATCTCCAACTTCTAATCCCTGATCTCCAACTTCTAATCCCTGATCTCCAACTTCTAATCCCTAATCCCCAACCCCTAATCCCTAATCCCCAACTTCTAATCCCTAATCCCCAACCCCTAATCCCTGTTCTATACGCCTGCCTGTATCGACCGCCAGCTTCCGATCAGCCGGTGTCGAATGCCACCACGCTTGCGCGGATCGCCCAGGAATTCTCCCCGCGCTACGAGTGTCACCGCGACGATCTCGTGTCGATCGACGTCGGCGGTCTCGAGCGGCTGCTCGGTCCGGCGCAGACGATTGGCGAGGAGCTGCGGCGCGACGCGGCGGCGCGCGGCGTCCGCGTGCACGTGGCGATCGCCGGCACGCGAACCGCGGCGCTCGTCCTCGCGCAGGCGCGGCCCGGCGTCACCGTCATTGCGCGCGGCGCCGAGGCCGACGCGCTGGCGCCGATTCCGATCAGGATCCTCGAAAAGATTGACGACCTTTTGCGTCTTTTTCCCTCTGCGAGCTCAGCGCGCTCTGCGATCCACCGGTGGGGGGTGAAAACGCTCGGCGAGCTGGCCGCGCTGCCGGCGGCTGAGCTCGCCGCGCGGCTCGGTCCGCCAGCGCGCGTGTGGCAGGCGATCGCGCGTGGGGAAGACGCGCGTCCGCTGGTTCCGACGCTGCCGGACGAGCGGTTCGAGTCGTCGCTCGAGCTCGAGTGGCCGATCGACGGGCTCGAGCCGCTGTCGTTCGTGTTGACGCGGCTGCTCGAGCCGCTCTCGACGCGGCTCGAACGGCGCGATCGCGGCGTCGCGGTTCTGCACGTCATCCTCCGCCTCGTCACACGCGACACGTGCACGTGCCGGCTCGAATTGCCGTCGCCGATGCGCGACGTGCGCGCGCTGCGGACGCTCGCGCTGCTGGATCTCGACGCGCACCCGCCCGCCGCCGCGATCGATCGGGTGACCATCGTCATCGAACCGACGCCCGGCCGCGTGCTGCAGCACACGCTGTTCACGCGCGCGCATCCCACGCCCGAACAACTCTCCACGCTGCTCGCGCGGCTCGGCGCGCTGATGGGACAGGACCGCCTCGGCGCGCCGGCGGTCGTCGATTCGTACCGCCCCGGCGCGTTCGCGATGACGCCGTTTGCAACCAAACACGATTTGGAACATAGAGCGCGCAGAACACGCGGAGAAGAGATTTCTCAAAACATTACGCACGCTGCGATTGCGACGGATCACGACGATCAACGCAGAACTCGCGGAACACGCAGAGAAGACATTTCTCAAAACGTTGCGGACTCTACGATGGAACGCAGAGCCCGCAAAGCCCGCGAAGAAAACGTTTCTCAAACTTCTGCGAACTCAGCGGTCTCTGCGGTCGATCGTTCAGACCCAGCCTCCAGCCTCCAGCCTCTAGCCTCCGCTTTACGCCGCTGCCGCCACCCGGTGCCCGCGCGCGTCGCCGTCGCCGATGGCCGTCCGGCGCGCGTCACGACGGATCGGCGGGGCTTCGCGGGCGGAACGGTGGTGCACGTCGCGGGCCCGTGGCGAACCTCGGGGGCGTGGTGGGCAGAAGGGGCAGGACGCCCGCCCATCCCGTCCATCCCGCCGGTCCAGCCTTCTGCCTGGAACCGGGACGAGTGGGACGTCGCGCTGAACGATGGCGCCGTGTATCGCATCTTCCGCGATCGTGGCACCGACGCGTGGTTCATTGAGGCGATCGTTGACTAACCACAAAGGACCCGAAGTAAAAATCCTGTTTCTCTGCGTGTGCTGCGAGCGCTGCGTTTGATGTCGAACGTGTACGTCATCCCTTTGTGTCCTTAGTGTCCTTTGTGGTGACATGTGTCGTCGTCCTACATCGAGCTCCACGCCGCTTCTGCTTTCAGCTTCCTGCAAGGCGCCTCGCTTCCTGAAGCGCTCGTGGAGCGCGCCGCCGATCTCGGCTACAGCACGATCGCGCTCCTGGATCGCGACGGCGTCTATGGTGCGCCACGCTTCCACAAGGCCGCGAAGGCTGTGGGGCTCCGCGCGATCATCGGAGCGGAGCTGACCATTGGGTCGGGTGGGTCGGGTAGGTCGGGTGGAGCAGGCTCTTACCAGACCCACCAGACCTACCTGACTCACCAGACCCAGGCTTACCAGCCCTTTGTTCTGCCCGTCCTCTGCGAAAGTCAGGACGGGTACCAGAACCTCTGCCGTCTGGTGACCCGTATGAAGCTGCGCGCGCCGAAAGGTGAAGGCGCGCTCACGCTCGAGGAGCTCGACGGCTGCACAGCGGGGCTCGTCGCGCTCGCCGGCCGCCCGGCGCTCGACGGCCGCCGCCACGGCGTGGGCGGCCTGCTCGATCGCCTCGTCGGCGTCTTCGGGCGCTGCCGCGTGTACGTGGAGCTGCAGCGTCACTTCCGCCGCGACGCGGAACGCGACACCGGCGCGCTCGTCGCGCTCGCGTCCGCGTTCCGCGTGCCGACGGTGGCGACCAACGGCGTGCGGTTCGCGACGCCGGCGGAGCGGCCGCTGTTCGACGTCCTCACGTGCATTCACCATCACACCACGCTCGCGGCCGCGGGCCGGCGGCTCGCGCCGAATGGCGAGCGGTACCTGAAGCCGCCGGGTGACATGGCGGCGCTGTTCGCCGATCACCCCGACGCCGTCGCGCGGACGACCGAGCTCGCCGACCGCCTGCAGTACACGATGGCCGATCTGGGCTACCGGTTTCCCGACTATCCGGTTCCGGCCGGCGAAACGCAGGCGTCGTTCCTGCGCAAGATCACCGACGTCGGCGCGCGCGAACGGTACAGGGGGACAGGAGCCGGCCGATCACCGGCCGGCTCCTGTCCCCCGTACGATCGCGCCCGCGCGCAGATCGCGCGCGAGCTCGACTTGATCGAAAAGCTCCAGCTCGCCGGCTACTTCCTGATCGTCTGGGACATCGTCAATTTCTGCCGCCAGCACGACATCCTCGTGCAGGGCCGCGGCTCGGCGGCCAACAGCGCCGTCTGCTACAGCCTGGGCATCACCGCCGTCGATCCGGTCGGCATGGATCTCCTCTTCGAGCGCTTTCTCTCCGAGGAGCGCGGCGAGTGGCCCGATATCGATCTCGATCTGCCGAGCGGCGATCGCCGCGAGCAGGTCATTCAGCACGTGTACGAAAAGTACGGACGGCTCGGCGCCGCGATGACGGCGAACGTCGTCACGTACCGCGGCCGGAGCGCGGCGCGCGAGGTGGGGAAGGCCTTCGGGTTCGACCCGGTGCAGATCGATCGCCTCGCGAAGATCATGAATCAGTTCGAGTTCACCGATCCGGCCGACAACCTGCCGCGGCAGCTGGCGGCGGTCGGTCTCGATCTGAATGCCGATCGCGTCCGGCTGTTCGCGCGGGTGTGGCACGAGATGCTCGATCTGCCGCGGCACCTCGGTCAGCACTCCGGCGGCATGGTCATCTGCCAGGGTCAGCTCGACGCGTGCGTGCCGCTCGAAAACGCCAGCATGCCCGGCCGCGTCGTCGTCCAGTGGGACAAGGACGACTGCGCCGACATGGGCATCGTGAAAGTCGATCTGCTCGGCCTGGGGATGATGGCTGTTATCCAGGACTCGCTGGCGCTCGTGAATGGAGAAACCACGATCAACACAGAGCCCGCAGAACACGCAGAGAATTCTTTTAGGAAAATATCCTCTGCGGCGTGCAACCGTCGTGTCGTCGACCTCGCGCATCTGCCGCAGGATGACCGCGCTGTCTATCAAATGCTCTGCGAGGCCGACACGATCGGCGTGTTCCAGGTCGAATCGCGCGCGCAGATGGCGACGCTGCCCCGCCTCAAACCGGCGTGCTTCTACGACCTCGTCGTGCAGGTGGCGATCATCCGTCCCGGGCCCATCGTCGGCCAGATGGTGCATCCGTACCTGAATCGCCGGGCGGGACGCGAACCGGTGCAGTATCCGCATCCATCGCTGGAGCCGATCCTGGCGCGGACGCTGGGCGTCCCGCTGTTTCAGGAACAGCTCCTGCGGATGGCGATGGTGGCGGCCGGGTTCAGCGGCGGGCAGGCGGAGGACTTGCGCCGCGCGATGGGCTTCAAGCGATCCGAGAAGCGGATGAAGCAGATCGAGGTGCAGCTGCGCGAGGGCATGGCGCGAAAGGGCCTGACGGGCGAGGCGGCGGAAACCATCATCACGTCGATTGCGTCGTTCGCGCTCTACGGTTTTCCCGAGTCGCACGCGGCGAGCTTCGCGCTGCTCGCGTACGCGAGCGCGTATCTCAAGGTGCACTACCCTGCAGCGTTCTACACCGCGCTCCTCAACAACCAGCCGATGGGGTTCTATCATCCGTCGACGCTCGTCAAGGATGCGCAGCGCCGCGGCGTACGGTTCCATCCGATCGACGTGCAGCTGTCGAACTGGGACTGCACGGTGGAACAGGACGGCGCCATCCGTCTGGGGCTGCGCTACGTGAACGGATTGCGCGAGCAGGCCGGCCGCGCGATTGCCAGTCGCCAGTCGCCAGTCGCTAGTCACCCGTCCGCAGTCATCAGTCACCAGTCTGCAGTCACCAGTTGCCGTCCCGCCGATCGCTCGGCTGACGCCTTCGCGCTCCACGTGTGTCCCAAATGCCGCTGCGACGATCGGTCGATGGTGGAACGCACCGATCATGGCTGGTTCTGCAACGTGTGCGCGCACGAGTGGGCCATGCTGGCCCACCAGAGTTACGACGACCGGCAGGCCCCGCCGAAGCCCCGAAGGGGCGAAGGTGGGCGCTTTACCTCGCTCGACGATCTGGTGGCGCGCGCCGCCCTGCGCCGCGACGAGGTCGTCACGCTCGCCGACGTCGGGGCGCTGAACTCATTCGGTTACGACCGCCGATCTGCATTGTGGCAGGCCGAGCGCGCCGTGCGGCCCGGTGGCGAGCTGTTCACAACGACGATCAACGCAGAACCCGCAGAACTCGCAGAAAAGATGTTGGTAGTGTCCGACGATGAGGCCGAATGTCCACTCAAACCGATGACCGAAGCCGAGCGATTGGTCGCCGACTACGCCGGCATGGGTCTCACGGTCGGCCGCCATCCGATGGCGCTGCGCCGCGAGGAACTGGCGATGCGCGGCATCCTGCGTGCGTGCGATCTGCGTGCAACGCATCAGGGCCGCCGCGTCCGCATCGCCGGCATGGTCATCACACGCCAGCGGCCCGGCACGGCGAAAGGCTTTGTGTTTCTCACGCTCGAGGACGAAACGGGGATCGCCAACATCATCGTGCGGCCCGACCTCTTCGCCCGCGACCGCCTGGTCATCGTCGAAGAGCCGTTTCTGATTGTCGATGGCGTGCTGCAGAACCAGGACGGCGTGACGTCCGTCCGCGCGGAACAGGTACAGGGAATGCGAGGCGTCGACGTGGACTTCGACGGCCACGACTTCTATTAGTGGCCGTCCCTGATCGGTGTTACTCCCTGCCGGCGATGTTGACGTTGATTGCCTTCATGTATCGAACGGGCACCCCGGCCTTCGTGGCCGGCCGGTACTTCCAGTTGCGCGCGGCCGCGACGAGCAGGTCGTCGTACGCCGGGTTCAGCGAGTCCTGCAGGTCCGCCTGTTGCACGCCCCCCGTTTCGTCGACCAGCACTTCCAGCACGGTGCCTTTCGTTTGCGATATCCGCATGATGTCCAGGAGCCGCTGCGGCACGGCCGGAATCACCTGACGGACTGCGACCGGCGGCGCGACGTCCCGGTCCGCGCTGCTGTAGATTCGCTGAGCGGCCTCGGATCCCCCGAGCGGCGGAGCCGCCGGCACCGTCGCGACCGCGACCGCCGATGGATCGGCGGCGGCTCTCGTCGCCGTCGCCTCCGGCTGGGCCCGCTGAGCCCTCGCCTGCGTGAGGTCGAGGAATCCATCGACGAGCACCCGCAAATCGGCGAGCGCGTCGTCCCACGCGTCGATTTTTTCGGCCTCCGCCAGCATGCGGCGCGCCTCGAGCAAGTGGGGCTCCGCCTCGTTCGGATGCTTCGCATCGAGCGCCGATTTCGCGGCACGGTACTTCTCGCGAATCAGGCCCGGCAGCAGCCGCTTGCGGACGGTCGTGAACATCGCCTGGATCCGCGGCGAGGAGTCCGCTTCGACCAGCGGCATCAATGGATCCTTGCGAATCGCCGACTCCGCCGCCGCCTCGGCTTCGGCGGTGCGCCCGAGCGCGTACAGACAGAACGCGCGATATTGGTCGACCTCCCGCGCGATCTCGATCGTACGCGATTCGCTCACGCGGGCAAGCGTGGTGAGCGCTTCTTCGTACGCCGCCGACGCGTACAGGTCCTTGGCGGCGCCGAGCGGATCCTGAGCGCCGTGCGCAGCCGCCGCGGCCGCGCAGAGACATCCGACGAGCACTATGACTTTCATTCGCGTCTCGAGCTCCACTACCGGGTCATGTCGATGGCGATGCGGTTGGGCCCCTTCGTCGTCACGAGGACGGTTTGCCGCCGTTCGCCGAATTGGGGATGCCGGAATGTCACCTGATGCGTACCGATCGTGACGGCCAGGTTGGCGATGGGCGTCTGGCCGACGCTGTTGGCGTCAATCGTCACCTCGGCCCACGGACGCGCGTTCACGCTCAAGGTCGCCTTCGGCGGATCGACGCGGACGGTGGTCACTTTGCCCCCGGTGACCTCGAACTTTCGGGTTTCCTGATACCCCAGCGCGCGGTTCACGAGCAGCACATCGTGCTTGCCGGCGGCCAGCATGATCTTCGTGGTCCCGCTCGCGCCGACCACCTCGTCGCGCTCGAGCACCTGCACCTCGAAGGGCGCGTTCACGGCCAGCCACCCGCCGACGGGCGCCGACGTCTTCGGCAGCGAAAACACGACCGAGGCCGTGGCACCGCGTTCGACCGCGACGACGCGCTCAGCGGACCCCGCATCGCTCCGGACCGAGACGCGATGCTCGTCCGCCGTCAGCACCGACACGGTCAACGGCGACACTCCCAGGGCCTGTCCATCGATGCTGACGCGCGCGCCCGGAGGATCGGTCACCACGGAAATCCGGCCGACCGCCGACGCGGGCGTTTGCGGCACCGGCATTTCGAGGTACTGAGACACCTGGGCGCCAGCCGACAGCTCCAACGGCAGGACGCGCTCGCGCCCGTCGATGCGGACGGTGACCGAGTGCGCGCCAGGCTTGACGGCCTGGGCGAACGGCGTCACGCCGAGCCGTTGACCATCGATAATCACTTCGGCGCCGGACGGCCGCGTGTGAATGGTCAGCTGCGCGGGTCGCACGTCCACGGGCGCCCGGCCCGGGAGTCCCCGGGCCATGACGAACGCGCCGAAGCCGACCGTCGCCACAGCCGCACCGGCGGCGACGATGAGCCATGTGGATTTCGCTGTCGTCCGCGCAGGGACCGCCGGCCGTGTCGTCACGGGCGCTGGCGGATCGATTTCCGACGCGAATGCGAGGAGCGGGTTGGTGTCTAGCGGCGACGCCTCGTGGGTCGGACCCGGCCGACGCCGGAACACTCGAGCGAACCACTCTTTTCGCGGCGAAAACAGTTGGACGGTCGAGTCATCGTGGTCGGCGCGGGCGCGCGAAGATGCTTCCATGGCAATCCTGGTGAGCCGGATGCGGCAATCGAATCAGTTGTCCGGGAGGTTTTCCAGCTAGAGTTGTCGGGAGTCTCCAGGTGGACGAGGTTGCCTACGCCAAACTCATGCCGTGTCCCAAAGAAACACGAGGATCGCGGCGCGACTTACAAGGCTGCAATTAGGGCTTACAAGGCTGCAATTACGCTTACAAAACCTGCCATATAGTCGTGCTCACGGTAGACTAATGTCCGCCAAATGATGGCTTGTCGACCCCAGCCGTATCTGAACGTCAGACGGGATGACGGATTGGGTCTGTCCCCGCCAGCGTCCGGCGCGTGTGTCAGTTGGCAAGGGGAGTCACACGCAGCGCCGCCCGCACGGCGTCGATGAGCGCGACCGCCTGCGCGTCGTTGTCGGGAATCGGCACCACCGGAATGTCCCGATCGGACGCCAGGGCATCTCGCACGGCGTCCAGGTGGTCGTTGTCGACGAGCACCAGATCGGGCCGGAGGGCATTGATCACCCTGATGGCCTGCTCCACCGAATCGAACGGCGCGACGGCAAACCGGAGCTTGGCAAGGATGGCCTCGCACGCGTCGCGCCCGGTCGGCCGCGGGTCGATCACGAACACGAGCGGCGCGTAGCCGGGAATATCGGTCGGGCGCCGCCCCCCGCGATGCTGCCGGCGACGGTCGGGGAAACGCCGTTGATCGCTGATGAGTGTCATGGTAACGGCCGTATTCTACGCGACCTTTGTCCGAACGTCACAGGAACGACCTGGTCCGTTGCGGCGTGCCCACTGGCGTCTGGTTGCCCGCACGTACGGGAACATCGGGGCGTCGGCCGAGGTGATGAGCGCCAGGCAGCGTGGGCAGGTGGAGTTACGCCGGTGGCGTCGGCAGCTGCGCAGGACCGGCATCCAAATACAGTCGATCGCCGATAGACACGCCGGTGCGCTCGAGGCTGCCCGCCTCGAGCTCGATCACTGCGTATGCGCGAAATGACACGGCGATGCGCCACGGCTTCAGGTTGCGGACGATCTTGACCACGCGGCCACGACGATCGACGAACACGGCATCGATCGCGAATCGCATGAAGAACATGTGAATCGACGAGCACGGCGCGATCACGAGCCCGCCACCGGGCTCGAGTCCGTCCCGTCCAAGCAACCCCTTGCGGCGCGTGGCACTCGTGACGGCGAGCTCCACGGCGCGTGCGACGACCGCGCCGGTTCGGCCGTTCATCAGGGCGGATGGGCCGGCCTCCCACCGCGCGCCGCTCAGGAACGTCTCCCTCACTCGACCGCCACCTCCGTGACGCCGGCTTTCACGTTGACGTCGCGCTGAAGCCGCCGCCCGGCCACGTACACGGTGAGTGTCCACGATCCGGCGGGCACGTTCGTGAACGTGAAGCGGCCGTCGCTCTCCGCCAGCGCCGTATACGGCGTCGACGCTGAAAAGATCGACGCGCCCATCGACGGATGGATGTCGCAGCCCACGCGGTAGAAGCCGTCGCGTTTGAACGTGTACTCGTACGCGGCGCCCGTGGGGATGGCGACGTTGAAGGCCGCTTCGCGCGTCTCCTCGTGCGTCACGTGCACATTGTGCAGCGTGTCGTCGCTGTTGCGGAACTCGACCGGCTGACCGGTCCTGACGAGCAGCAGCTCCGGCCCGAACGTCAGACCGACTTGGTCCATCACCGGCTTTTCGTCCTGCGGCGGAAAGACCCGCGTCGTGCGCGGCTCGAGCGCCACGACGACCGCGCTGGTGCTGTTCGGCACCGGCGCGCGGCCAACGACCCGGCCCGTCGTCGCCGTCGAGTCCGCGGCGGCTACTTCGGGTGGCGGTGCGACTGGCGCCGGAGCGTCCGACGATTTCGAGCACGCGGAGGTCAGGCACACGACGGCAATTGCTGCGCACGCCCGCGTGCGGGTGGAGACCGGGGGCATGAACGGAATTGTACTCGCGGCATACAATCACCGGCGTGTCACGACGTCCGGCTCGCCTGAAGGCTTCGCCCCACGACCATCGTGCCAGCGCTTCGACTCATGATCGTAGCGCGAAGCCTTCAGCCGAGCGATGGACCGCCGGAACGCCTGATGCCGGAGTCCGCCTGGACAAGTACCTCGCCGCCGCCGAGCGTCTCGGGTCGCGTGCACGCGCGGCCGGCGCGCTCGAGCGCGGCAAGGTGTTCATCAACGATCGCGAGGCGACGCTCGCGGAGGCCGGCTTGCGACTGTCGGCGGGCGATGTGGTTCGCGTCTGGATGGATCGTCCCGGCAGCGCGAACCGTCGCGCGTCGCTGGGCGAATCGCGCGACCTGCCCATTGTCTTCGAAGACGAGCAGGTGATGGTGTTGAACAAGCCGGCGGGACTGCTCGCCGTTCCCTTGCCGATTCGCCGGCGGGAGGACGCTCGGTCCGTCTTCGAAGATCTCAAGGGCTATCTTCGCGCACGAGGCCGCCGCCGCCCGTTCGTCGTCCACCGCATCGATCGCGACACGTCCGGGCTCGTCGTGTTCGCGAAGAGCGCCGCCGCCCAGGAGTATTTGAAGGAGCAGTTCAAGCGCCGCACTCCGGAGCGCGTGTACCTGGCGATCGTGTACGGCCATCCCGCGCCGCCCACCGGCACATGGCGCGACCATCTCGTGTGGGACGACCGATCGAAGATTCAGAAGGAGACGCACCCCCGGGATCCGCGCGGCAAGGAGGCCGTCAGCCATTACCGCGTCGTCGAAACGCTCGCCGGCGCGTCGCTCGTCGAAGTGACGCTGGTGACCGGCCGGCGGAATCAGATTCGCATTCAGGCGCGGTTGCGGGGGCACATGCTGGTGGGCGAGAAACGCTACGTCTACGGCCCCGACGAGCTGCGAACGATTGCGTTTCCGCATCAGGCGTTGCACGCGCATCGCCTGGCGTTTCAGCATCCGGCGGATGGGCGTCCGCTGTGGTTCGAGGCGCCGTTGCCGGACGATATGGTCGAATTGATCGCGCGGCTGCGCAGTTGATCGCTCGGCTAAAGCCGTCCCCTAATCCCTAACCCCTAATCCCTAATCCCTAACCCCTAACCCCTAACCCCTAACCCCTAACCCCTAACCCCTAACCCCTAACCCCTAATCCCTAATCCCTGACATTCTTGAACACCCTGCCGCCCTTCATCACGAACGCGACGCGCGTCACCGCGTGCCGCCCTTCATCACGAACGCGACGCGCGTCACCGCGGTGATGTCCATCAACGGATCGCCGTCCAGTGCCACGAGGTCGGCTTCGTAGCCCGCGGCGAGCGTGCCGATCGTCGTGTCGAGACGCAACGACTTCGCGGCGAGCGAGGTGGCCGAGACAATGGCGTCCATCGGCTTCTGGCCGCCCTGGCGGACGCGCTCGACGATTTCGTCGGCGTTGTGTCCATGCGCCCCGGCGACGGCATCGGTGCCGAGCACCAGCTTGAGGTTCGGCGTCGCCACCGCTTTCTTGATCATCGCGGCGTTCAGCCCGAGCCCTTTCTCCATGTAGGCGAAGCCCTCTTCGTTGTAGTTGCCGATGCCGAGGAACTTCGCCTTGTTCTTCAGGTAGTTCTGCAGGACGACGCCGACGTTCGGGTCGAAGTAGACACCCTTGTCGGCCATCAGTTTCAGCGTCGCCTCGTCCGCAAAGACGCCGTGCTCGATCTGGTCGCAGCCGGCATTCACCGACGCGCGGATTGACTCCGGGCTGTGCGCGTGCACCATCGTCCGCAGCCCTTGCGTCTTTGCTTCGCCGCACGCGGCGCTCAACTGGTCGTCGCTCATCGTCTGCTTGCCGCCATCTCGGATGCTGGCTGAGGCGAAGATCTTCACGACGTCCGCGCGGTCCTTCTTGAGCTGACGGACCTTCTCACGAATCTCGTCCGGCGTGCCGCTGCGTTCGTTGAGTTGACTGATCGAGGTCAACACCCTCGGCCCGGGAAACACACCGCGCTCGATGGCCTCGCGCAGCTCGACGTCGTTGGCTTGACCGGGACTCTGAATCGTGGTGAACCCGGCCATGAGCGTGACGTACGCGTTCTCGGCGCTGTAGAGGATTTCCTCGCCCTGCGCGCCGCGGCGTGCCGCGTAACGGCCCTCCTTGTCGAAGTGCCAGCCGAGATGAGCGTGCACGTCGATCATCCCGGGGATGACCGTGAGTTGTCCGAGGTTGTACGTGGGCGTTCCAGAATTCCCGATTTCGATCGCGGCGATTTTGGATCCCTGTACCACCACTGTCGCGTTGCGGAGCACTTTGCCCGCGCCGTCGATCACACGCTCGGCGCGGACGCGAATGGTCTGGCCCTGAGAGGAGAGCGCCGCCGGCACGCACAGAACGGCGACGAGAGCAGTCTTCAGTCGCATGAGGTCCTCCGGAAAGATGAGGTCAGATCTGACCTCATGACGGGCGGCGCATTATAATCCTCTCACTCGAACCATGTTGAAAACGCCCGTCGCCGTGGTCGTCGCCGCTGGTCTGATCGCGCTGGCGCCCGACATGCGGGAGCACCCATGGCCGTACTACGGCGGCGATCAGGCGGGCACCAAGTATTCTCCGCTCGCCGACGTGAACGCATCCACGGTGAGCAGGCTCGGTGTCGTGTGGGAGTGGTCTCCGCGCGAGAAAGTGCTCGAGGCGTTCGGGACGCGCCCGGGGAACTTTCAGGCCACGCCGCTGGTGATCGACAACGTGATGTACGTGAGCACACCGTACAACCGCGTCGTCGCGTTGAACCCGGAAACCGGCGCCGAGCTGTGGTCGTTCGATCCGAAGGCGTACGAAGACGGCCAGCCGCCGAACGGCACCGGCTTCGTGCACCGCGGCGTCGCCTCCTGGCGTGATGGCGCCGACGGCAGCAAGCTCCGCATCTTCATCAACAGCCGGTACCGGCTCTTTTCACTCGACGCCGAAACCGGCCGGCCCGTCGACACCTTCGGCTCTCACGGCTCCATCGATCTCAGCGAAGGCCTCGTCTGGGCGATCAACAAGAAGCACTACACGAACACCTCGCCGCCGGTCGTCTACAAGGACCTGGTGATTCTCGGCAACGGCGTCGGCGATCGGCTCGTCTACCGGAATGACCCGCCAGGCGACATTCGTGCGTTCAACGCGCGCACGGGCAAACAGGTGTGGTCGTTCCACACCATTCCGCAGCCCGGAGAAATGGGCAACAACACGTGGGGCGCCGACTCGTGGAGCTATTCGGGCCACACGAACGCGTGGGCGCCGATGACGCTCGACGAGGAGCGTGGCCTGCTCTACGTGCCGCTCGGCACGCCGAGCAACGACTTCTTCGGCGGCCGCCGTCCCGGTGCGAACCTCTTCGCCGAATCGCTGGTGTGCCTCGATGCGACGACGGGCGCACGCAAGTGGCACTACCAACTCGTTCACCATGGACTCTGGGACTACGACAATCCGTCGCCGCCGAGCCTCGTCAACATCAGCGTCCGCGGCCGGCGCATCAATGCCGTGGTCCAGCTCACCAAACAGGGCTTTGCGTTTGTCTTCGACCGCGTCACCGGCGCGCCGGTGTGGCCCATCGAGGAGCGGCCGGTGCCCGCGAGCGACGTCGACGGCGAGCGCGCGTGGGCGACCCAGCCCGTCCCGACGCGGCCGCCGCCCTTCACCGAACAGGGCGTCACGCTGGACGATGCCTTCGACCTGACGCCGGCGCTCAAGGCGGCGGCGCAGGCGGAGCTCAGGAAGTACCGGATCGGTCCGCTGTTCACGCCGCCCAGCGCGCGCGGAACAGTCCAGCGGCCCGGCCTGATCGGCGGCGCGAACTGGGGCGGCGCCGCATTCGACGCGAGCTCGGGCCTGCTGTTCTTCAAGACGACGAATCAGGCGAACGTCGCGCGCGTCGGGCCGCCCGATCGGTCGAGCGCAAACCCGCGGGCTTCGGAAGTGGATGCCGAGCTCACGCGCGTCGGCGACACAAACGCCGAGTTCATGGACGGGTTGCCGCTGCTGAAGCCGCCGTACGGACATCTGGTCGCGCTCGACTTGACCCGCGGCGAGATCCGGTGGCGCGTGCCGTTCGGCGACATGCCGTCGCTGCGGCGTCATCCCGCGCTTCAGGGCGTCACGTTGCCGCCTGCGCTTGGCACGCCCGGAGCGCCAGGCGTGCTCGCGACCGAGGGCGGCCTGGTGTTCGCCGGCGGCGGCGACACAGCTTTTCATGCCGTGGCCTCGGCGACTGGCGCCGAACTGTGGCGCGCGCCGCTGACACGGCGGGCGAACGGCACGCCGATGGCCTACCGTGCCGGCGGCCGCGAATTCGTGGTTATTGCGACCGGTGGCGGCGAAGACGCCGCGCTCGTCGCGTTCGCGTTGCCGACGACGGACCGCGCCGAAAAGGGGCCGTACCCCTTTGTCGCTCGACCTCTCGAGAAAAAGGGGTACGGCTCCTTTTCGTCTCATGGAGGGCGAGAGTGATTGCGGCATTCCTGCTTGCATTGGCGTCGTCGCTTTCCGGCGTCGTTCACGACCCGAGCGGCGGCGTGGTACCCGGCGCGGCCGTGATTGCGCGGTCCGCGGGCAGTCCCGACCGTCAGACGTTCACCGGGCCGGACGGTCGCTTCACCGTGGACGTGCCCGACGCGGCGGATGTGACCGTTATTGTGCGTGCCGGCGGGTTTGCGGAGAAAACCGAGCGCATCGCTCGCGCCGATCAGAGTCGCGCGATCGACATCGTCGTCGCCCCCGCGGCGTTGCTCGAGACCGTCACCGTGACGCCCGCTCGCAGCGAGCAGCGGCTCGGCGACATTCCCGCCAGCGTCAGCGTGCTGCAAAGCGCGGACATCCAACAGTCGCCGGCCGTGGTGGCCGACGATGTGCTCCGTCAGATCCCGACATTCAGCCTGTTCCGGCGGACGAGCAGCCTCTCGTCGCATCCCACGTCGCAAGGCGTGTCGCTGCGCGGGATTGGCCCCAGCGGCGTCAGCCGGACACTCGTCCTGATCGACGGCGTGCCGTTCAACGATCCGTTCGGCGGATGGGTGTATTGGACACGCGTGCCGCTCGAGAGCGTGGATCGCATCGAGGTGGTCGACGGTTCGAGCTCGAGCCTCTATGGCAACTACGCGATGGGCGGCGTCATCAACATCGTGAGCAGCCGGCCGGCCCGGCGAACCATTGAGCTCAAACCGCAGTACGGCAATCGCAAGAGCCCGAAGCTCGATTTCTTCGGCAGCGACGTGTGGGGCAAGGTCGGTGTTGCCGCCGAGGGCAGCCTGTTCGATACCGATGGATTTCCGATCGTCGTCGCCAACGAACGCGGCGTCATCGACAACAACGCCACTGTGCAGTTCAAGAACGTCAACCTCAAGGTGAACTACAGCCCGAACGATCGGGTGCAGGCTTTCTTCCGCACCGGGTATTTCCGTGAGAACCGCGGCAACGGGAAGATCAACGAAATGAACGACACGCGGTGGAAGTCGGTGAACGGCGGTGTGCGGATTCGGATGCCGGACGAAAGCGATCTGCAGGCGACACTGTTCGCGGATGTCGAGAATTTTCACAGCACGTTCCTGGCGGTCTCCACGGTCAACAACATTCCCCGCAGCGCCGTTCGATTGACGCTCGATCAGCACGTGCCGACCGACAGCGTAGGCGGCATGGTGCAGTGGGCCAGAGCGATCGGCGGAGCCCAGTTCTTCAGCGCGGGCACCGATTGGCGGTGGGTGGACGGCGACAGCAACGAGGATGCCTACAATCAGCTCGGCGGGTTGGTATCGCCGGTAACGCAGGCGGTTCTGGCGCTCAAGCGCGTCTCGGGCGGAACGCAGCGAAGTGTCGGCGCTTTCGTGCAGGACATCGTCAGCGTCACGCCAAAGCTCTCGCTCACGCTTGCCGTCCGGCTGGATCACTGGCGGAACTTCGACGCGCACAACAACGAGACCAACGTTCCGGCGGGAACGCCGGGTGCGGGCGACAAGCCGAGCTTGCCGGAGAAGACGAGCACGGTCGGCAGCCCTCGCGCCGCGGCCCTGTACCACCTGACCGATCGCATCAATGTGTGGGGCGCCTTGAGCTCAGGATTCCGTGCGCCGACGCTCAACGAGCTGTATCGGCAGTTCCGCGTCGGCACAACCCTCACGCTTGCCAATTTTGCTCTCGAACCCGAGCGGCTGTTGGGCGGAGAAGGCGGTGTGAGCGTCGCGCCCGCTCGTAATCTCGTGGTACGAGTGACCGCGTACGACAACCGCGTGAAGAATCCCGTCTTCAACCTCACCACCTCCATCGTCGGCACGAACGTCACGCAGCAGCGGCAGAACGTCGCGCGCACGCAGGTCCGCGGCTTCCAAACCGACGTCGACTATCGGCTGGGCGATTGGAGAGTGACCGGCGGGTATCTGCACGATATCGCGAAGGTGAAGGAGATCGCCGCGCCACCCGCGCCCAACATCGCGTCGATCCTCGGCAACTCACTCCAACAGGTGCCCAGGAATCGCGGGTCGGTGCACGTCACCTATTCGAATGCGAAGATCGCCACGGTCGGGTTCGGCGTCCAGGCGATCGGCGCGCAGTTCGACGACGACCTCAACACGCCGAGTCGCCTGTTGCCGAAGTACGGCGTGGCCGATCTGACGGCGTCGAAGACGATCGTCAGGAACGTCGATGTGTTCTTCGGCGTACAGAACCTGTTCGACAAGGAGTACATCGTCATGACTCTGCCGACGACAACAGGGTCGCCACGGCTGATCAACGTCGGCGCGCGCCTGAGGTTCACCGGCCGCTAGCTGTGGAAGTGAGGGTCGGGGCCCGACCCTTTTGGTTGTCGGCCGTCGATCCAGGGTGCCGCGTTGGCGAGACCTTTGCTGCAGGTCCACCGGCGACCCGCACAATTACTATGAAGCTCATCGTCGAGCCCGACGCCGGCCTCGCGCCCATCACGACGGCAATCAAGCAAGCCCGCAAAAGCATCGACGTCCTGATCTTCCGGCTCGACCGTATGGAGATTGCCCGCGCGCTCGAAGCGGCAGTCGCCCGTGGCGTGCACGTCCGAACGCTGACGGCACACGCGAACCGCGGCGGCACGAAGAGCCTGCGCAAGCTCGAAATGCATCTCCTCGAGGCGGGCGTCACCGTGTCGCGCACCTCAGCTGACCTCGTTCGCTACCATGGCAAGATGATGATCCTCGACGGCCGCCTCCTCCACGTGTACGGCTTCAACTTCACCGGGCTCGACATGGAAAAGAGCCGCAGCTTCGGCATCATCACGAAGAACAAGAAGCTCGTGGCCGAAGCGATCAAGCTCTTCGAGGCGGATTTCGAGCGGCAGCCGTACACGCCTGGCGCCGAACGACTCATCGTAAGCCCGGAGAACGCACGCGATCGCCTCTCGGCGTTCATCAGGGGCGCGCGCAGGCAGCTGCTGATTTACGACCCCAAAATCAGCGACGATGCGATGCTGCGGCTGCTCACGGAACGCATCAAGGCCGGCGTCGACGTGAAGATTATCGGCAAGGTCGAAGCGAAGTGGAACGTGAAGTCCGAGAAGTACCCGGGGAAGCGGCTTCACATCCGCACGATCGTTCGGGACGGTCGCCGTGCCTTCGTGGGCAGTCAGAGCCTGCGCCGTCTCGAGCTGGAAAAACGCCGCGAAATCGGCGTGATTGTCGCCGACGAGAGCGTCGTGCGCCAGATTCAGGAAGTGTTCGAGAACGATTGGGCGCAGACCGAAACGGGGAAGAAGGAAGCCAAGAAAGCGGCCAAGCTGGCGAAGAAGGAACAGAAGACGTTCGCCGCAGCGTCGTAGCGATCGAGAAGCGCACAGTCGACAGCGAACAGTCGACAGTTAACAGTCAGTCAACAGGCCACGCCACGGTGCGGCGCTCGGCATGTCGACTGTCAACTGTGAACTGTTAGCTTCGTCGGACCTTCCGCCTGCGGGCTCCTCCAGAAGTCCATCGTGGAGACGCGATGGACACACCCCACTGTGCAGTACGGCGCGCACGGTTTCGGCGTCGCGAACTCGCGGCGGATGTCGTCGACCGTGTAGGTGTCGAGCGGCACGCCCGGGTAGCCGCGCTGCTGCGAGCAATAGTGGACGAGTCCCTCTTCGCAGATGTACAGATACCGCGCGCCCGCGCGGCACCGCCAGTCGTTCGGTTTGCCGTCGGCCAGATTGTTCTGAAAACTGCTGATTCCCGAATAGAGGTTCTTGAGGAGCTGCCAGGGACCGCTGATCGCGGCGGACACATCGTCGAACACCTTGCGTTCGACCGGGCCGAGCGGCTTCAACCGCCCGGAACCGTCGTGGATGATGCCGATGGACGTCGAGAATCCCAGCTGCCGCGCGCGTGTGTTGATGGTCCGCGCGTCTTCGGGATTCTTGATGCCGCCGCCCAGCACGGAATTGATGTTGACGTCGAAGGTGGCGTAGGCCTTCAGATGTTCGAGCTTCCTGTCCAGCAGGCGAAGACTCTTTTTCGAGACATCGTCCGGCTCGACGTTGTCGATGCTGATTTGCAGAAAGTCGAGGCCCGATGCGTTCAGCTGCTCGATCCGTTTGGGCACCAGGAAGTAGCCGTTGGTGATCAGGCCCGCCATCATGCCGAGCTTGCGGATGTGAGCGATGAGCGCGTCGAGATCGGGATGCAGCATCGGTTCGCCGCCGCTGAAGGCGACGACGGATGTGCCGAGCTCAGCCAGCTTGTCGATCCGCCGCATCATGGCGTCGGTGGGCACCGGCGCCGACACCTTGTCGTATTCGTTGCAGTAGCCGCAATCGATGTTGCAGCGGCGAATCGGAATGATTTGCACGAGGAGCGGATGCGCGGTGTGCACGAGGCCACGCGCGAACTCCTTGAGCGACCGGGCCTTACGGCTTACTGTCGGGCGGAAAGCCAATCGAAAAAGTATAGCATCAGGCGGCGGGCGTCTCCGCTGGCAGCAGGCGCTTTACGCGCCGGCCGACTTTCAGCGAACCCGAGAAGATGGTGCCCACCGGAATGAAACCGAAGAGCTGATGCCGCGCCACGGCAGCCAGGCCCGCGGATGCAATGCAGCCGCAATTGCTGCAGTCGGGCGCGCCGCCGAACTGGCAGGGTGTGATGCGTGTCGTGAGATCCGCGGAGATCGTCGTCGTCGTGAGCGCGAAGACGCATTCATCCGGTGAATCCGGGGGGTTCGCGTACACGTCGATGAGACCCTCGGGCAGCGCGAGCTTTGGGAACTTCAATCGGAGCGCGCGGAGGTCGGCGACGACGAGCTCGCGGTCGGCCGGACGCAGGCGCTCATCGGATACCTCGCCGATTTGCGGGGTATACAGACTGATCCAGATCTTTTCCACTTCCGCGCGCGCGGACCAGAAGGTCAGGAACTCCTCGATATAACCCGGCCGGTTCACCTGCTGGCGCGTCACCGTGCAGTGCACCGTGATGCGATGCCCCTCAATGTGTTTCAGGATGCGATCGTAGGTGGCCGGCGTGCGGCGCATGTCGTGCTCAGGCTGCAATCCGTCAATCGACACGACGATCGACAAGCGGCGCATGCCGCGCCATTCCGCCGGAATCTGCCGCACGGCGCTCGTTACCAGCTGCGTGTGAATGCCGCGCCTGGTGAGCGCGGGCAGAATCGACTGCAGCTCCCTGTAGCGCACGAGCGGCTCGCCGCCGACAATCGACACGTGGAGCGGCCGGTGTTTGTCGACGAGCGCCAGGACGCCGTCGACGAGCTCCTGTCCCTTGAAATCGCGCACCTCGCGAAGCGTGAGCTCGCCGCCCAGATGGTCGTCGCCGTATGCGTAGCACCCCGGACAATGCAGCGGACACTCGCGCGTGATTTCAATCGAGAGGGCCGGTGTCTGCCCTGTGAGGATCCGACCCCACGCAGGGAGTATCCATTCCATGGCTTCACTATAGCAGCGTCTGCTAGGATCGCCGCCATCATGAAACGACGCACGCTGCTCCAGTGGGTCGCATCGGCGGCCGCCGTTCTCCCGTTCGAGCGCATTCGCCTGCTCGCGCAGCCACGTGAGCTGACGCCAGACGCCGTCGCGCTGCTGCGCGAAATCGCGCCGACGGTGCTGCCGTCCTCCATTGGTCCCATTCGGATCAACGCGACCGTGGACCGGTTCGTCGCGTGGACGCGTGGATACCGCGAAGGTGTTGCGCTCGCGCACGGGTACGGCCATCCGCGGCTGCAGAAGTCGGGCGCGTCGCCGGTGCCTCGCTATCTGTTGCAGCTGGCGGCGCTCGACGCCGCGGCGCGCGCGAAGGGCGCGCGCTGGAGTGCGCTTGACCTCGAGGCGCGGCGCGCGCTGCTCGACGAGGCGTTCACGAAGGCTGCGGTCAGGAATCTGCCCGGCCGGCCGGCGGGGCAGCACGTGATCGTCGATCTCATGGCGTTCCATTTCCGGAGCAGCGAAGCGAACGACGACTGCTACAAGGCGCTGATCAACCGCGAAGTGTGCCGTCCGATTGCGATCACGACGAGACGGCCAGCGTCGCTGGGGTGAAGACAACGATCAACGCAGAACTCGCTGAACTCGCAGGAAGATTCGCTCTGGGTGTTCTGCGGTTTCTGCGTTGAATGTCGTGACGGAGCTTGACGATGCCTGTCCACGAATCTGACATCTGCATCATCGGCGGCGGCATCACCTCCGCCATGCTCGCCGAGAAGCTGTCCGAGCTTCGTCCGGGCCTGAGCATCGTCGTCGTCGAGGCCGGCCGCTCGATTTTCGATGCACAAAACCGAGGCCGTTACCGCGATCGGGCCATGGCGTACGGAGAACATCCGTGGCCGGAGGACTACATCGAAGATCAGCAGGCGGCCGGCATCATTTCGATGACGATGGCCGTGGGCGGGCTGGCGCTGCATTGGGGAGGCGCCTGCAATCGGTTTTCGGAGGAAGACCTGCGACTCAGGTCGACGTACGGGCTGGCTGCGGACTGGCCGATCGAGTGGCCCGAGCTCGAGCGCTATTACTGCGAGGCGGAGCGGCGGCTGAACGTGAGCGGCGAGCCGAGCCCGCACGTCGAAGACCGGCGATCGGAGCCGTACCCGCAAGGCCCGATTCCCCTTTCGTACAACCTTCAAATCCTGAAGACGTGGGCCGAGAAGAGCGGCCTGCCGTTCGTCGGTTTGCCGATGGCTCGCAACCTGACGCCGTTCGGCGGGCGGGGCAGTTGCTGCGTGTACGACACGTGCGGCGAGGTGTGTCCCTCCGGTGCGCGGTACTCGCCTGATTTCACCTTCCGCCAATTGATCGCGCCGGGGAAGATCGTCCTGCACGATCGCACGCTCGTGCGTCGATTGGTCCTCGACGATCGATGGCCCACCATCGTCGCCGCGCAAGGGTTTCACCAGGATCGTCCCACCGATCCCGTGGAATATCGCGCGAAGACGTTCGTCGTGGCGTCCGGATATTGCTGGAGCTCGCACCTCCTGCTCCTGTCCGCGAACACGCGATTCCCGAACGGGCTGGCCAACAGCTCGGGGCTCGTCGGCCGCTACATGAACGGCCACACGTTCATCTCGGCGACCGCGAACATCGACGATCAGACGTTTCCCGGGCAGAACATGACGCACAGCCTGATCTCGCGCGAGTACTTCCGCTGCCGGCAGGATCGGCCATTCGTGCGGCACGACACGCGGGTGTGGGAGAGCTCGGCCGGGCGCGATCCGCGGTTGCGCGGCGCCGATGGAAAGCTCCTGCTCGGCGACGGCGTGATGGCCGACTGGCGAACGCGCACGAAGGGCAGCTCGGTGCGCCTGCGCGCGTACGTCGACGTGCATCCGTCAGCTGACAGTCGCCTGACACTCGACCCGGCGAAGAAGAATCGCTACGGGGATCCGATGCCGAAAATCGATCACCGTTTCGATGCCGCGACGCTCGCGCGCGAGGCGGCGACAAGAACGCACGTGCTCGACGTGTTCCAGACGCTCGCGAAGGCGAGCAACGGCCGGATCGTCAACACCGGCGAGGGAGACTACCTCGATCATCCGGGCGGTGGCTGCCGGATGGGGCCGGATCCGGCGACGAGCGTCTGCGACAGCTACGGCCGGACGCACGACCACGCCAATCTGTTCGTCGTTGGCGCGCCGACCACGCCGACCGGCGGCTGTACGAACGGAACGTTGACGTTCGTGGCGCTCACGTTGCGGTCGGCAGTCGAGATCGCGAAGGCGCACGGATCGCCGTAGCGCGAAGGCACGGCTCGATGTAGCGCGAAGGTTTTAGCCGAGCGAATCCGGGCTGATGTAGCGCGAAGGCTTTAGCCGAGCGAATCCGGCCGCCATTGAACAGCCCGGGCAATCTCATTCAAGTTAAGGCCGGCGCCGAAACGTACACATCGTTACGAAAACTCGCGCGGCGTTCCTGTAGATGTTGTCGGCGAAACGTGGCGGGCGGCGGTGGAGCATGCCGGTCGGGAGGCAAAGATCGATCCGATGGACGCTCGGCTAAAGCCTTCGCGCTACGACGACCCGAGCGTCACCGCGCTGCTCGGATGATCCGCTGACGAGACTCTCCGCGCGCGTCAGCGCGCGGGACGAGAAGAACCGCCGCAGCAGCACGGCGTCGATCAGGATGACGACCACCATCACCAGATAGGCCGCGCCGCCGTCGGCGATGTGCAGGTCCCGCAGCAGCGTCGACACGCCGAACGACACGACCCAGGCGTCGAAGCTCATACAGATGCGACGGAACGTTTCCGCGTCGAGACGGCGAATCAGCACGGCGCCCATCGGCACGCCAATCGCCACGCTTGGCAGAATCAGCGGCAGGAGCTCGAAGCTCGGACGCGCGAACAGGCCGGCTGTCAGATACGCCACGGCGGTCATCGACGATTCCGCCAGCCGCACGAAGCCGAGCGCGGCGCGAAATTCCTTCTTCGACAGTCCCTGGTTGTTCAGCGCCAGCGCGAGCGGCGGACCCGAAATGGTCGTCACGGCGTACAAGACACCGAGGCCGCCGCCGAACGCGAGGCCGATCGACCGCTCCGATCGGATCGGACGACGATAGCCGGCCGCCTGCACCAGAATCAGCGGCAACAGCGCGCTGAACGTCGACATTTTCAACCAGGCCGGACTCACCTGCGCCACGATCACGGTGCCCACCGCCACGCCAGGGCCGAGGCCGATGACGATCGGAAGCACGCGTCGCCACACCTGAGGCAGCGACGCCCGGTTCACCCACAACACGTACGCGTTGAGGACGACCTCGATCAGCACGAGCGCGGGGTTGAGGACGCGATTGGTCAGGAACAACAGCGCCAGCGGCACGGTGATCGACGAAAAGCCGTAACCCAGCGCGCCGTTGACCACGGCGGCGCCCAGTGTGATGACGATCAACGGCACGGCAAATGGCGACATCAGAGGGTGAGCCTCGTGCTCAGTTGCAGGGTCCGCGCGGCCCGCGCGCTCGAAATCACCTCGAAGTCCGCGGCGCCCCCCGTCGCACATCCACGAATGGTCATTCCGCGGCTCCAAGACGCCCGTCGCGTGTCGCCGGGCTGTCGCTGCGTCGTTTTGCGCGGCGTATCGACATGGCGCGCGCGGCGCGGCCCGCTCGCGCGTTGGCCGCGGCGAGCGTCGTGCCGTCGAGAATCCGCGCGGTCGCGTCGCGGACTTCCTTCATCGCCAGACGCACGGCGCATGTGTCCTCGTCCCCGCATTCCTCGCACGGTGTGTACGCCGTCTGGCTGACGCAGGGCACGGCCGCGAGCGGTCCATCGAGGACGCGCACGATCTCGCCGAGGGTGATGGCGGCCGGTTTGCGGCCCAGGAGATAGCCAGCGCCGCGCCCGAAGGGAGCCCCGGAATCGTGTGGAAAACCAGGTCGGGGCGGGTGGGAATCCGCGGATTCGGCGACTAAAGGGGAATCAGCGTGAGGGACGGAGGTCAATGGCACGGGATCCGTGCCATTGACCTCCGTCCCTCGATTGCGGCGGCGCGCGGCGCGCTACTTCACCGCGGTGAACATGATCTCGACCGCGGCGTCCGCTCCCATCAGGCCGGTCCCGACCGTCGCGCGCGCCGGAAAGTCTTTCGTGAAGACCTCGCGATACGCCGCGTTCATGTCCTGGAACTTCGTCATGTCGGGGAGATAAACCACTCCGTCGACAACATGCGCCCAGTCGAAGCCGGCGGCCTTGAGCGTGCGGCCGACGCGCACGAGGAGCTCCTGCGTTTGCGCCTTCACGTCGCCTTTGTTCGCCGGAGTGCTGCCTAGGATGCCGGCGACGTACAAGCGGTTCCCGACCTGGATGGCCGAGCTCAGGTTCGGGTTCGCCGTTCCCGGCGTGCCGTCGGCGTTCGGCGTCGTGAACCCCTTGCGGCTCGGATCCTTGACGGCCACCATCGTGATCTCGACGACGTAGTCCGGAGTGGTGAGCCCCGCCTTCACGGTGGCGCGCGCCGGCGGCGCGCCGCCCGCGAAGTACGGCCGGTAGGCGGCGTTCATCGCCTGGAACGTCGTGTCGTCGGTGAGGTATATGCGCGACGACACGACGTCCGCGAAGCTCATGCCCGCTTCCTTGAGAATAGCGGCGCCGTTGTCGAGCACCGTCTTGGTCTGCGCCGTCACGTCCCCTTTCACCGTCGTGTTGTCCTTGCCGTTGCGGCTGACGAGGCCCGACAGGAACAAGGTGTTGCCGGTCTTGATCCCATAGCTGTACGGGCTCGGCGATTTGATCCAGTCGCTCGGATGGACGACGACGCGCTCGCCGCCGGTGGGGATGGCGACCATCGAGATCTCGATGAGGCCCTCGGCCACGGCAAGCGGCTGCGTCACGACGACTGTCGTCCGCGCGGGCGGATCCTTTGGCCAGTAGGTCGCGTAGACCTCGTTCATCGCCGCGAAGTCGCTCGCGTTGCGCAGATAGACCAACACGCTGGCGGCGTTGGCGATGCTGGAGCCGGCGGTTTTCAGCGTCGCGCTGATGTTGTCGAGCGTCTGCTTCGTCTGGGCCTTGATGTCGCCCGTGGCAAGCGCGCCCGACGCTGGACCGATCGAGCCGGCAACGTAGACGAGCCCTCCGGCCTTGACCGCGCTGCTGAACGGCAGGTTGGGGTTGGCGTTGAACGTCTGCTTGGATGCGGTCTGGGCGTGGATCATGGTGGCAGCCGCCAGGAAGACGCCGAGGATGGCGAACAGGCGCATGGGTCGCTCCTTGTCAGTGAGCGACATTCTATCCGACGAAGCGAACCTTCGGCACGAGGCGCCAATCGAATTCCATCAGCCGGTCCGGGCCGAGCCGTTCGACTTCCCGCAGGGCCCGCGCGGCGTCGTCCAGCAGCTGCTGGACGTCGACTTGCTGGCAGCAGGGCGCGAACGGCGCGAGATACCGCCGTCCGCGCGTCAGCATGTACACGGTGCCATGGTGATTGCACTTCCGCAGATGGTGGAACGCGACGCCAATCTGCAGGATCCCCTGGTAGAGGTAGCGAATGTCGCGACGCTCTTCACGCCACAGTTGCTCGAGCGTTTCGTGCTGCTCGAAGAACTCGCCGCGATTGAACTGGACGATGCCGTCGAGCAGGAGCCGGGGCGGCGGTTCGTCGCAGGACATGGGGTAATCTTACGGGCGTGATCGAAAAGCGACGATCGAGGATTCATGGATCGGGTGTTTATGCAACGCGGACGATTCAGAAGAACACACGCATCATCGACTATGCCGGCGAGAAAATCTCGAATCAGGAAAGCCTGGTGCGCGAAGCCCGGTACATCAAACGCGGACACATCTGGTGCTTCAAGCTGACCAACCGGACCGTGATTGACGCCGGCGTCGGCGGTAACATCGCGCGCTTCATCAACCATTCCTGTCATCCCAACTGCTACGTCCACATCGTCGACGGCATCATCTGGATTCGGGCGGCACGAACGATCCGCAAGGGCGAAGAGCTGACCTATCACTACAATACGGACGGCGAAGCGTTGATCAGATGCCGCTGCGGTGCCGGATGTCAGACGCTCCTGTGACGCCGGTGTTCTACCTGCACGGCTTTGCGTCGTCCGCGAAGTCGACGAAGGCCGGTTACTTCGCGCAGCGGTTTCAGGAGCATGGCATCGCGTTGAAGTGTCCGGACTTCAACGAGCCGGAATTCACGACGTTGACGTTCACGCGGATGCTCGATCGCCTCGCGGACGAGCTCGCGCGGCTGACCGGGCGTCCTGCGGTGTTGATCGGCTCGAGTCTCGGCGGCACGCTCGGCGTCCTGGCTGCTGAGAAGTTCCCGGATCGCGTGGGGCGCCTCGTGCTGCTCGCCCCGGCCGTGATGTTTGCAAAGCCAGGACATCATCTGCTGCCTCCGGAGCGCCTCGCGGAATGGCGCCGGCGCGGCTCGCTGCCGTTTTTTCACTACGCGCACGCCGCCGAGCAGCCGCTGAACTACACGTTTTACGAGGACAGCCTGCAGTACGATCCCTTCAACGCGGCGTTCGGTCAGCCAACGCTGATTTTTCAGGGGACGCGCGACGCGTCCGTCGATTACCGCACGGTCGAAGCCTTCGCGAGCACGCGTCCGAACGTCACCTTGTCGCTCCTCGACGATGACCACCAGCTGCTCGCGAGCCTGCCGGACATGTGGAAGCGGATCAGCTCATTTTTGGGGCTCGGCGAATGAAGCGGCGCATCGTCGTCGCGTGTGCGGCCGTCCTTGCGGTCGTGTTCAGCGGCCAGGGCGCCGCGCGTGGAACCCAGCACCCAGCACCCGGAACGCTGCACCTAGCCCGCAGCACCCGGCACCCAGCACCCGGAACGCTGCACCTAGCCCGCAGCACCCAGCACCCAGCACCCGGAACGCTGCACATAGCCCGCAGCACCCAGCACCCAGCACCCGAACACGGTGTGCTGCGCGTCGGCATGGCCAAAGCGGGCGGCGGATACACGGTCACCACGATGCCGCTCGAGACGTATGTGGCGCGCGTGCTCGCGGGCGAAGCGGTACGCGATAGCCAGCCAGCGGCGCTCGACGCGCTCGCGATCGCCATTCGGACGTTCGCGCTGGCGAACAGCGGTCGCCACCGCGCCGATGGCTTCGACGTGTGCGATCAAACGCACTGTCAGGTCGTGCGAACTGCGACGGCGGCCACCGAGCGCGCAGCTCGCGCAACCGGCGGCCGCGTGCTCATGCGCGGCGGGGCACCCGCGTCGGTGTACTACACCGCGTCGTGCGGAGGACGCAGCGAAATCCCATCCAGAGTGTGGCCCGGCGCCGACGATCCGCCGTTCCTGCCGTCGCAGGACGACGATGCGTGCGAGGGCGCGCCGGCGTGGAGCGCCGAGATCGACGGGCACGATCTACTGCGATCGTTACGCGCGTTCGGCTTCACGGGCGATCGCTTGCGCGACGTGCGCGTCGGGTCGCGCAATGGATCGGGCCGCGTCGCGCGCGTGAAGGTCGTTGGCCTGCAGCCCGACGAGATTTCCGGTCAGGACCTGCGCGTCGCCGTCGGACGGACGCTCGGCTGGCAGCACATCAAGAGCACGGCATTCGATCTGCGGCGGCAGGGCGAGGTGTACCGGTTCAGCGGCCACGGGTCAGGCCACGGCGTTGGGATGTGCGTCATCGGATCGGCGCGGCTGGCGGAACGGGGGCGCAGTGCCGAGGCCATCCTCGGGCGCTATTTTCCGGGCCTCGAGATCGCAAAGGACGCGGGTTTGCATCTGACCTCGAGCCTCAGCGGGGACAGAGCGGGGACGGAGGAGGGACGCAAAAGGGACGGAGGAGGGACCGAGGGGGTACTTGTGTCCCTCCCCGACGACGACGAAGGGCAGCGCGACGCGATTTTGAAGCAGACGCTCCGCGCGCGGGCCGATCTCGCCAGAGCGCTCGGCGTCGCGGCGCCGGGGCCCGTGACGTTGCGGTTTCATCCGACCACCGACGATTTCGAGCGGGTGACCGGGCGGCCGTGGTTCACGTCCGGCGCGCTCATTGGTGCCGAGCTGCACCTTCTGCCGCTCGCGGTTCTTCGTCAGCGGGGCCTCCTCGACCGGACGATTCGTCATGAGATGGTGCACAGCATGACCGACACTGCTCTGGACAAGCGGCCGATGTGGGTCAAAGAGGGGGCCGCCCTCTATTTCGCTGGTGAGCAGCCCATGTCCAGCGCGGTCCAGCAACGCCCGCCGTTCCGCCCGGAA